>PPYE01046146.1_pt1 | contig 655283 bp, 632 predicted proteins | sample 1559881 | NCBI WGS metagenome assembly PPYE01 (sample SAMN08240022, study PRJNA423297) | Human gut metagenome, whole genome shotgun sequencing project.
GCGATAACCACGGCTGGAAGCTGACGCTGTCGCAGAACATCGCCATCGGAATGGGGCCGGAGTTCCGCCCGATGCTGCGCTTCTACGTAACCGGCGGCCAGGTGGATAACAAGCGCACCGCGAAGGTCAACGGCACCAAAGATGAACAGCTGGATTCGCTGAACGTCGGCGGCATGTTTGAAGCGTGGTTCTAAAAGCTGACGGATTCACCAGGGGAAACAGGCTGGCGCGCGCCAGCCTGTCCGCTCGCTCAGCCCTCTCAATGCACCGTCAGGCGCAGGGCCAGGTCCTGCGGGTAGGGGGCAAAGTAGTTCTGCGCCTGTAGGTAACGATCCGGATATTCGGCCAGATAGTGCTTAAGCAGCGTTATCGGCGCAAGGATGGGCAGCAGCCCGGAGCGATAGTTAAGGATCACCTCCCGCAGCTCGCCGCGCTGGCGGCTGTTTAGCTGGTTACGAAAGTAGCCCTGAATATGCATCAGCACGTTGGTGTGGTTTTTACGCGAGGCGGGCTGCTTGAGGATCGCCATCAGTTTTTCGCGGTACACCGCAAAGAAAGCCTCCAGATCCTGCCACTCGTGGAGCGACGCAACGAACGGACCAATCTCGCGATACCCCGGCTGATGATGGGCCAGCAGCTGAAGTTTATAGCGACTATGAAAATCCAGCAGCGCACGACGCGTGAGGCCATTTTTGCGCAGGCTATTCAGCTCGTGCAGGGCGAAGACCCGCTCGACGAAGTTTTCACGCAGCGCAGGATCGTGCAGGCGACCATCCTCCTCAACCGGTAGCCAGGGGTATTTCTCCATCAGCGCGGCGGTAAACAATCCTGTGCCTTCTTTACGCCCGCGGTTGCCCTTTTCATCGTACAGCCGAACGCGCTCCATGCCGCAGCTGGGCGATTTGGCGCAGACGATAAATCCCGACAGTTCGCCCAGCGTGGAGAGATGGGCGTTGGCAAAATCGGCCATCTTCTCCGTCACGTCGTCGTGCGGGGCATGGCTAAAGCGCATGCGAAGCTCCCCCTCGGTCGTCTGCACCAGCCGCAGCGCCGGGCGCGGAACGGGCAGGCCGATAGCCATCTCCGGGCAGATGGGTTTAAACGCCACCCACTGCGCGAGCTCATCCATTACAAAGCCCATTCGCTTGTGCCCGCCGTCGAATCGCACGGCTGAACCGGTTAAACATCCGCTGATCCCAATGACAGGTTGCGTGTTCATGGCGTTGTCCTCTTTTAATGTACCGCTCGGGTGAAGAAAAGGGTCACCGTGGCGACGGTAATGCCGAATTTCTTCATCTCGGTTTTGTTGAACAGATGCGCATCGTCCTGCAGGAACATCCAGTCGTCGAAGTGCAGCAGCCAGGTGCTACCGCTGGCCGTCACGTTCATGCTGTAGCGCCAGTGAAAAGCGTTGCCCGCCGCCTGGCCGGTCGCCACCCCGGCGATGTCGCCCGCGGTGCCTTCATAACGGTCGGCGCCGATACGGCGAATGCGCCATACCCGCTGCTGCTTTTCGCCATCGTCATAGACAAAGCGCTCGTGAAGCGTCAACGTGTCGCCAACCACGTCGCCGTCAATCGCCACGTGGAAGCGGCGCAGCTGCTTGCCGTTGCGATCCTGAATCATCCCCCAGGCTTCCGTTTTGCCCTGAAAGTAACGGAAAATGTCCAGTGCCGGCTGCTGCTGCCGATAGTCGGCGACTTCAGCGCTGCAGCCCGCCAGCGCCAGCATCAGCAGCGCGAGGCCAAGGGTCAGAATGCGTTTCATGGTGTACCTCCGATCAACTGCTGACGCAGTTCGGGATAGGTGGTGCCGGGATCGAGCCAGATAGCGAGAAAGCGCGTACTGAACGCTGCCGACTGGCGCGGCCCCAGCGCAGTAAACGTGGGCTGCGCGGCGCTGGCGCGATACCAGAACTGGCCCTCGCCGCCGCTCACCACGAACGCCAGCTGCGTGCCCGATGCGACGTCCGGCCAGAGTCCTCGCAGCATGCGCAGCCAGGCCTCGCTTTGCGGCTCCTGTTGCAGAATGCCCTGCGCCCGCCACTGGTCGCGGGTAGCCTCGACCAGCTCGTCGCGATCGATGCTGCGCTGATAGGTGATAATCAGCGCCCGATCCTGATGCGGGCCGTCATACCGGCCGTCCGGCGTGCGTAGCTGCGAGGTATAGACGGTGAAGGGCCCCCAACTGAGGGTCGCTTCGCCAACGCGGGGCCACTCCAGCCAGTCGGCTGCGTGAGCAACTGGAGAGAATGCCGCCAGCCACAGCAGTAATAAAGCCGTTCTCATTGCCGCCTCCCCATCACCATATGGAACACGAGCATCATTGCCAGCCAGCCGCAGGCCATCGCGCCGAAGACAGCCGCCGTCGGCGCCAGCAAAGTCATCGCTCCCAGATAGGCGCCGAGCAGGTATGCCGTCGGGCCGCCAAAGGCCGCCGCCAGGGCCAGCAGCCATCCTGGCAACGTCGCGGCACAGGTCAGGCGGATCCAGACGACGGCGAACATCAGCCACAGCGCGGCCATCCACAGGGGCAGCAGGGTACCGCCGTTAAAATCGACCAGTCCCGATAGCGCCCAGATCGTATCCAGCCCGCAGCCCGCGGCGGCCAGCAGCAGCGCAGACGCACGGTATTCTGGCGGTAGCCGTAGCCAGCAGAGGATTGCCAGCGCCAGCCAGATGAACAGACCGCGCTCGCGAAACAGCACCACCAGCGTCCAGTAGAGGTCGAACGCGATGGCCGTCAGCAGGAGCGACGCCGGGCGATTCATACCCGCTCCGCGGTGAGCTGTACAACGCTGATGGTGCGGGCGTTAAACCCGGCTTCGCAGTAGCCGAAGTAGTAGAGCCACATGCGGCGGAAGCGGTCATCAAAGCCGAGCTTCTCAATGTCCTGCCAGGCGTGGGTAAAACGCTGGCGCCAGTGGGCCAGGGTGCGGGCGTAGTCCGGTCCCATATCAAACAGATCGCGCACCACAAAATCGGTATGCCGCGTCATCAGTTCGTTCATTACGGTGATGCTGGGCAGAAAGCCGCCGGGGAAGATGTAGCGCTGAATAAAATCGACGCTTTTGCTGTAATCGCGATAGCGCTGATCCTGGATGGTGATGGCCTGGATCGCCATTCTTCCCCCCGGACGCAGGCGCGCCTGGCAGGTGCGAAAGAAAGCCGGCAGATAGCGCTGTCCCACGGCTTCAATCATCTCCACCGACAGCAGCTTGTCATACTGGCCGGTGAGATCGCGGTAATCGCAGAGCAGCACCTCGACGCGATCCTCCAGCCCGGCGCGGGCAATTCGCGCTTTGGCCCACTGGAACTGTTCCTGTGACAGGGTGGTGGTGGTGACCCGGCAGCCGTAGTGGCGGGCGGCGTATTCGGCCATCGCTCCCCAGCCGGTGCCAATCTCCAGCAGACGATCGCCGGGCGTAAGCGCCAGGCGATCGCACAGGCGCGCCATTTTGGCCCGCTGAGCCTGGGTCAGATCCTGGCCGTCGTCGGTAAACAGCGCGCTGGAGTAGAGCAGTTCGTCGTCAAGAAAGTGGGCGTAAAAGTCGTTACCCAAATCGTAATGGGCGGCAATGTTCTCCCGCGCCTGCGCGCGCGAGTTGCGGCGCGTCCAGTGGCGTAGCCGCGCCACGGGTTTGCCGAGCAGGCGGAAGCCGCGCTCCAGTCGTCCCAGCACCTGGCCATTACGCGCCAGGATCTGCAGCAGCTGCGTCAACTGCTGGCTCTCCCAGTCGCCGTCCATCCACGCCTCCGCGGCAGCGAGGCTGCCGCCGGTCAATAAGCGCCAGTAGACGTCCGCGGAAAGCACCCGCGCCTCGGCGCGCAGCGCGGCGGCGGGGTCGCCAAAATGAAAGGTCTGCGCCCCTTCGCGCACGGTGAGCGAACCTTCGCGAATGCCGCTCAACAGACGAAAGAGCAACCAGCGTGCGATACGCACGTTGCGCGGAATATCGGGTTCAAGCGCAAAGACGGGATCGGTCATGAGCGTTCACTCCTGCTGACAGGATGGTTATACAGCGGCACGCGCTTGAGCCACAGCCGCAGCGCCTGCCAGTAGATCGCGAGGACGGTTTTCAGCGTCATCAACGGAATGCGCAGCAGCAGCCCGCGCAGGCTGGCGCGCGTCAAAGGCACGCGGCTCAGGGCCAGCGTGGCGTCGAAGATTTTGGCGGTCTGATGGTTCTCAATATGCATGTGCAGCGTTTTACCCGGGCTGTTAAAGCGCCAGCAGTAGACCATGTCCATCGGGTTAAACGGGGAGACGTGAAACGCTTTCGCCAGCGGGCGCGCCCGTTGACCGTCTACCGCGTAGTAATGACGCTCATTCCACGGCGTGTTGCGTACTTCGGCCAGCACCCAGCGCAGGGCGCCGGCGCCGTCATAGCAGTAGTAAAAGTTGACCGGATTAAAATGAAAGCCCAGGTAGCGCAGCTGGGTCAGCAGCATGACGCGGCCCTCCGGGCGGCAGCCGGTCAGGCTTTCCAGGCGGTTCAGAACCTGCTGTTTTAACGGCGTGCCCAGCGGATAATCCGCATCGTAAAAGGCGGCGGCGGCAAACCGATTGCGGCGGATGCCGACGGCCGCGAGCGTATCCAGTTCGTCCAGGTCGAGCCAGGCCATAAAGATGCGATAGCGAAAGTGGTGCGCCTTCGGCTGGAGACGGCGGTGGCGTAATACGCCCTCATAAAGGCAGCTGTTCATTTCAGAAGTTCTCCGCCGCCGCGATGCCGTTGACCACATCGAGGGCGCTGCGCACGCCATCTTCATGAAAACCGTTATACCAGTACGCGCCGCAGAACCAGCTCCGCTGGCGGCCGTTAATCTCCTCGCGGCGCATCTGGGCGGACCAGCTTTGCGGATTAAACAGCGGATGTTCATAGACCATGCGCTTCCAGACGAAGCGCGGGTCCACCGGCGTTGGCGGATTGAGGGTGACGCAGAACAGTGGGGCGTCGGCGGGCAGGCCCTGAAGAATATTCATGTTATAGGTGACGCAGGCGCTGGCCTGATCCTGCTCGCTCAGGCGATAGTTCCAGCTGGCCCAGGCGCGCTTGCGCGTCGGCAGCCAGCGGGGATCGCTATGCAGGACCACTTCATTTTGCTGCCAGCCGATATCTCCCAGAATCTCGCGTTCGGCGGAGGTCGGGTCCGCCAGCATGGCCAGCGCCTGGGCCGAGTGGCAGGCGAAGATCGCCTGATCGAAATGCTGCTCCCCCGATGCCAGCTGGAGCGTGACGCCCTCCTGGCGACGGATAACGTTTTGCACCGGCGCATTGAGGCGAAGGCGCAGGCGATCGCCACGCTGAGCCAGCAGGGCGCGCACGTATTCGCGCGAGCCGCCGGGCACCACGTACCATTGCGGACGCTGGCGGATATCGAGCAGGCCGTGGTTTTCAAAAAAGCGCAGAAACAGCGCCAGCGGGAAGCGGCGCATCTCCTGCAGCGATGAAGACCAGATAGCGGCGCCCATCGGCAGAATGTAATGGCGAGCGAAAAAGGGGCTAAAGCGGTGCCGCTCAAGGAAGGTCTGTAGCGTGGCGCCCGGGTCGAACGCCCCCGCCAGAGCCTGTTTCGCCTGACGATTAAAGCGGACGATCTCCGTCAGCAATCCCCAGAAGGCCGGCTTTACCAGGTTGCGCCGCTGGGCGAAAAGCGAGCTCAGGCTGTGGCCGTTATACTCCAGCCCGCTCTGCGGGTTGTGTACCGAGAAGCTCATTTGCGTTTTTTGACCGCTGAGTCCCAGCTCGCTGAGCAGCCCCATAAAGCGCGGATAGGTGCGATCGTTGTAAACGATGAACCCGGTATCGATGGCCCATGTGCCCTGCGGCGTGGCGATATCCACCGTGGCGGTGTGTCCCCCCGGCGTGGATGCCGCTTCGAACAGGGTGACCTGGTGTTGTCCGGCAAGGCGCCAGGCGCAGGTCAGACCGGCAATGCCGCTGCCAATAATCGCGATATTCATGAGCGTACCATCCTGCGCAACAGTAGGCGTTGCAGACCTTCGGGAAGCCCTGCCAGCAGGCGCAGGAGCATGCCAAAGCCTGTCGGGAAGACGATATGATTTTTACCTTTCGCCAGACCGAGGCGAATCGCCTTTACCGCGTGCTCCACGCTCACCTGGCCGGGCATGGAAAAATCGTTTTTGCGCGTCAGCGGGGTATCGACGAATCCCGGCGAGACCACCGTGATGGCAATGCCTTTCGGCTCCCAGTCCAGGCGCAGGCTGTTGGCAAACCAGGTTAACGCCGCTTTGGAGGCGCCATACGCCTCGGCGCGAGGAAAGGGCAGCCAGTGCGCCATTGAACTTACCAGCACCACGCGATTGCCGACAGACAGCTGCGGCTGAAGCGCCTCCAGGCAGTTCACCGGCCCGAGAAAGTTGGTGGCGATCGTCCGTTCCACCAGCGCGGCATCTACCGTTCCGTGGTCGAGGTATTCGCAGGTCCCGGCGCAGAGAATGATCAGATCGGCCCGGCACTCCGCGAGCGCCTGGCGACAGGCCTCCCTGTCCGTCATATCAAATGAGCGGAGGCTGATGTTGGGGCTGTGCCGCTGTAGCGCTGCCAGACGCGACGGATCGCGACCGCAGGCGATGACGGGGTGGCCGTCCGCGGCGAAGGATTTGGCGAGTCCGGCGCCAATCCCGGAGCTGGCGCCGGTGATAAGCACCGTCATCATGTCCGCACCCTCCGCTTGACGCCGCGTACCGCCCAGCCCAGCAGGGGAAGATGTTCGTACAGCATCTCCCCGGCGTCGTAGTAGTCGCGCTGGTGAATAATCCGCTCCTCTTCAACCGTAACCATCGAGCAGCCCGCAAGTTCTAACGCCTTCCCGCCGTCCAGGCGCGGATGCGACCAGTGCATGGTCCAGGCGACGGCAAACCGCTGAGCGTTGCAGACCGGCGTATCGATGTCGAAACGGCACCGCGCCACGTTGGCTAACAGATGGGAAAAATACCCCTGGATCGCGGACAGCCCCCGATGCTGGCCAAACGGATCGATCAGTACGGCATTCGCATGATAGAGCGCGGCCAGCGCCGAGGGCGGCTGGGTATCCAGCATGGCGTAGTACTCAGTAAAACGACTGAGAACGGAGGGCGAAGGACTCATGGCTCACATCCTGAGTGAATCAACATAGCGTATTTAAAACTTACACAATTAATAATATTTGTCCAAGTTTTGGTTGGAATATTTTTTATTTTTATTAAAAATCAGATGGTTATTTTTATCTTTGCAGCGCAGGTTTTGAGGCTTTAGCGAGAGGCGAAAGGGTATGTCCGCCGCGCCTTACGCGGACAGGGGGGCGCATTTTACGTACAAAGGATCGGTTTACGGGGGATATGACGAAGGACGTGTTAGCCGCGGCGCACTAAATTACAGCGCGACAATCTCCAGAGAGACCACCTGCTGCTGCCAGCGTTCGACCTGCTTCTGGCGAGCAGGAGAGAGTTTACCGGTCGTCACCAGCAGCCATTTGCGCTCCGGCAGGATCTCCGGCGCCAGGGTTGCGGGGGGCGCCGGAAGGACGTCGATGCGGTGGCCCTGTCCGGTGCGTTTGAGCGCTTCAAGCCAGATTTCGCAGGCGTCTGTCAGGTGCCAGCCGGTGATCAAATAGTTATCGCCGGGCGCCTTTTTGTCCCCTTCGAGGCAGAAGGAGGTGTAGGCGATGATGATACCGTCGAGGATTTCGCGCAGCGTCATAATTGCCGGTACGTTGGCGGAGACCTGGCTGCGCAGCGGGCGCAGCACCTCGGTGACCAGCTCGGGGCGAGGGGATTCGCGCCCGGCGTCGTAAATCAGCTGGCGCAGGGATTCGATTTTCCCCTCTTTCAGGCGCTGGAGCATGTTCTCCTGCAAGGTGAGCCAGTTATTCGTCCGCCGCGCGCCGGGACGCGCCAGCAGGGGTTTCACCTGGCTGACGGGAACCCCTTTTTTGACCCAGTCGAGAATTTTAAGCGCCTGCTGGATATCGTCATCGTTGTACAGGCGATGGCCGCCGTCGGTGCGCTGTGGCTTAAGGAGGCCGTAGCGACGCTGCCAGGCGCGGAGCGTCGTCGCGTTAATGCCGCAAAGCTGCGCAAATTCACCGATGGAGTAGGTCATAAGGGACACCTGATAATCAACAATACTCTCAATATACTACGAATAGCGGCGGGTTGAGTGCATTCCCGCGCTTTTGCAAGCCGTTAGCCTCGCCAAAACTTAGTGAAAAGAAAAAGGAGAGAACACATAAATCGCTGCCATCCCTGCGAGACTGGCGATCGCGCTGATGATGAACCAGGTCCTGAACGGCTGCTTTTGCGTTTTGTGGCGGAACAGCTGCTGACCCGCTATTGCGCCAGCCCAGCCGCCCACGAACCCAAACACCAGCAACGTGGACTCCGGTACCCTGTGCCAGGCCCTGCGCGCCGCCATTTTATCCACGCCGTAAATCGCTAGCGTCAGGACGTTGACCAGCAGGAGCCAAATAGCAAAGGGCCAGGACGTAAAAATGCTGCCGAGCGCCGCAGCGATCAGGAGCAAATAACAACACCGATTGAGATTCATATTTTTAGCCGCAGTTTTTCAGCGCGTATTGAAACCGCATTATACGCACGACCCGCGGCGAGAAAAACCCGCGGCCTTAGCCTACTTCCTCGCCTGGCGGCCGGTGAGCGCCGTTATTCCGACCGCGGCAAGCAGCAATATTCCACTTAATCCAAAAGCGCTTTGCCACCCCATGCGGTCAAATACCACGCCTCCTGCCGTCGAACCCAGCGCAATCGACAGCTGAATCACGGCGACCATCAATCCGCCACCCGCTTCCGCGTCGTCGGGCAGCGTCCGCGCTATCCACGTCCACCAGCCGGTTGGCGCCGCCGTCGCCAGCATTCCCCACAGGCTTAACAGAATGGCTACGGCCCAGGCGTGGTGTCCTGCCAGCAGCAACGTTCCGGCAATCGCGGCCATCAGTAAGGGGAGGGTGATTAAGGTCTGATAAAATCGGGCAGTGAGGAGTGGTGAAACGCCCAGGGTGCCGATAAAACCCGCGATGCCTATCGCGAGCAAAATCAGGGACAGGCCAGAGGCGCTGACGCCGGTTACCGTTTCCAGAAACGGCCGCACGTAGGTAAAGAGGGTAAACTGCCCCATAAAGAAGAGTCCGCAGGCCAGCAGGCCGATAGCGATGATGGGCGTTCTGAACAGGCGAAGCGCGGAGCCGCGCGGCCGGCTCGCGTTATCGCTTGCCATCGCGGGCAGGCTGACGCACTGCCAGATGAAGGCGGCTATCGCCAGCGGCGCCAGGCATAAAAAGGCGCCGCGCCAGCCGACGGTTGACCCCAGGTAGCTGCCCAGCGGCGCCGCCACGACGGTCGCCAGCGCGTTACCGCCGTTGAAAATCGCCAGCGCGCGGGGAACCTGGCGCTGCGGCACCAGCCTGATGGCGGTGGCCGCCGACATCGACCAGAATCCACCGATGACGATACCAATCAGGGCCCTTCCCGCCATATAAACCGCATAGCTGGACGCCAGCGCGACAATCAAACCCGACGCCGCCATCAGAACCGTCAGCCCCAGCAGGAGATATTTACGATTCAGGCTCCCGGCAAGGTTGGCGATAGTCAGGCTGGTCATGACCGCCAGGGCGCCGGAAATCGCAATGCCCTGGCCTGCCAGCCCCTCGGTGACGTTTAAATCTCTGGCAATCGGCGTCAGCAGGCTGACCGGCATAAATTCGGAAGCGATGAGGACAAAAACGCACAGCGTCATGGCAAATACGCCGCCCCAGTGGGCGTGCGCTGGCGTGGGGGGGGTAGTACGGCTCAGTGTGGACATGATCTGCATCCCGGAATATTTTCCCGGCCCGCTTCAGGCGCGGCCGGATCAGACGCTATTGATGAAAACGTGGATAAAGGTAAAGCGCGGGCGATGGAACGCCGCCCGCGAATTTCGAACGGCTTTCGGTCGTTATCTCAGGTTGGTTTTGAAAAATTGTTCAAATTTGGCAAACGGAATTTTACCGGCCGCATTGTCATAGAGATCGACATGGTTCGCGCCGGGGACGATTATCAGCTCTTTCTCTTTGCTGCCGATGGCCTTAAAGGCGTCTTCGGCAAAATAGCGGGAATGCGCTTTTTCGCCGGTCACGATCAGCGTCGGGATGGTGACTTCATTGGCATAGCTCAGCAGCGGCATATTCATGAACGACAGCGGCATGGTCGCATTCCACGCGCCGGTTGAGTTGACGGAGCGGGCGTGGAAACCGCGCGGCATCCGGTAATAGTCAAAAAACTCTTTCAAAACCGGGTTCGGGTTGGCGGGTAAGGTTTCTGGCAAGATACGATCGCCCGCGCTGGCGTTGCCTTTCTCATCGACGTAAATATCATGTCCGCCCGGCGCGTAGGCGCCGTTTTCCGCATCCTTCCAGCGCTGTTCGTTGAGGTAGCGCAATACGGCGCGGCGATCGGCGGTGGTATAGCGATCTTTACCGTCGCCAACGCCATGGCCCATCGCGCGGCTCATGTCGTACATGACGCTGGTGGCCACCGCTTTCACGCGGGTATCCATCGCGGCGTCGTTTAGCGCCATGCCGCCCCAGCCGCAAATGCCGAGCAGCCCGATACGGTTGCGGTCCACCTCGCTTTGCAGACCTAAGAAATCGACCGCCGCGCTGAAATCCTCGGTGTTGATATCCGGAGAGGCAACGTTACGCGGATAGCCGCCGCTTTCGCCCGTATAAGAAGGATCGAAGGCCAGGGTGACAAAACCCTGTTCCGCCAGGGTCTGCGCATAGAGGCCGCTGGACTGCTCTTTCACCGCGCCGAAGGGACCGCTGACTGCGATCGCCGCCAGCTTACGCTCGCCGCGATCTTTTGGAATGTAGAGATCGCCGACCAGGGTGATTCCGTAGCGGTTCTGGAAGCTCACCTTACGGTGATCGACTTTCGCGCTTTCCGCGAAGGTTTTGTCCCATTTTTCGACCATCGAAACTGGCGCGTTTGGATGAATGGTATCGGCATAGCTCATGGTAGTGACTCCACTGAATGATGCGCATAGCAGCATGGCAGGCATGGCGGCCGTCAGTTTTCTGGCGAATGCTTTCATCAATATTTCCCCTAAAACAGGTTCCAGGTACAGGTTGCATATGGGCAACGCTGCGGTGTTTTGTTGCCATGCGCCGATTATAGTTAGCAGTAATGGTGCTGATTAGAGGGTGAATAATGCTAAGATTGATATCATATTGTTATGAATGGCGAGAAGGAAACGATGGCGAAACGGGAAAACTATAACGATCTGTACCTGTTTATGCTGGTGGTGCGGGAGGGCAGTTTTACCGCCGCGGCGCAGCGGCTTGGACTGGCGCAATCCGGCGTCAGCCGTTCCGTTCGTGAACTGGAAGAGCGGCTGGGCGTGCAGCTTCTGGTGCGTACCACCCGCAAACTTTCGCTCACCCAGGCGGGCGAGCAGCTCTATCGAACCGTCGAATCCGGCTTTGATGCGTTAGACTCGGGGCTATCCACGCTGGCGTATTATCGCCATACCCCGTCCGGTACCGTCCGTATCAATGCCAGCCAGCACGCCATTGATAAAGTGCTGCTGCCGAAGCTGGCGGTCTTTAAACAACGCTATCCTGATATCCGCCTGGAACTGATCAGCGAAAGCCGGTTTGTCGATATTATCGCGGAGCGGTTTGATGCCGGGGTGCGTCTGGGGCCGGAAGTCGGCGGCGGCATGGTGGCGGTGCGCATTTCGCCCGATATGGAGATGGTTGTTGTCGGCACGCCCGAGCATTTTCGCCGCTACGGCTTTCCGCAAACGCCCGCGGATTTAGTGATTCATCCCTGCATTGCCTATCAGTTTGGCGACGGCAGCCTGTACGCCTGGGAGCTCGATCAGGACGGTAAAAAAATCACCCACCGTCCGCAGGGGCAGTGGGCCTTTGCTGACAGCTATATGGAGGCAAAAGCCGCCAGGTTGGGTCTGGGTCTGGCTTATGTCCCGCAGGAGCTGGTCGCCGACGACTTAGAGCGAGGCGCGCTTATCAGAGTTTTGCAACGCTACAGCCAGCGGCTGGAAGGCTCTTTTCTCTATTATCCCCATCGCAACGTGTCGCCCGCGCTGCGGGCGGTGATTGATACCCTGAGAATTTAAGCCGTCAATCCTGAGGGGCGTAACCTTCTCCGGGGGCACGTTCTGGTTGATGACAGGCGCTACCGTTACTGTTTAACGTCGCATCGCGCCTTTTGTAATAAGCTCTCTAGCCACTCGGTAAACGCCCGCACTTTGCGTGAGAGATGGCGGTGCGGGTACAAGAGTGACAGTTTGCGATCGGGGGAGGGATTGTCGGGTAAGACTTCCACCAAAAGGCCGCGGTCGAGATAAGGCTGTAAAAAAAGGTTCATCCCCTGGACTAATCCCAGCCCCGCCAGGCCTGCCGATAAATAGGTTTCAGAGTTATCGATGACCAGCTTACCGGGAAGCGTCATTTCGGCGATACCTTCTGGCGTCGCAAAGGTCCACGGCATAATTTGCCGGCTGCTGCTGTTAACCCAGTTGATAGCCTGATGATCCTGCAAATCCTCCAGCGTTTGCGGCGCGCCGTGGCTCGCAATATAGGCCGGGCTGGCGCAGGTCGTCATTTTGATGCTGCCCAACTTGCGGGCGATATAGTCCCCGTCGTCCAGTTCTCCCACCCGCAGCAGGCAGTCAAGCCCATCGCGCAGCATATCCTGACGACGGTCTGAGCTACTGAGGATGATTTCGACGCCAGGATGCTGACGATAAAAATCAGGCAGATGGGGAACGACCAATAACGTCGCAAAAGCGACAGGCATGTCGACTCGCAGCTGGCCGTGCAATACTCGGTCTGTACTAAACGATTCCAGCAACGCATCCGCCTGGGAGAGCAAAGGTTTGCTCTGACGGTAAAACGCTTCCCCGTCAGGCGTCAGGTTAATACGACGCGTTGTTCGCTGCAGCAAACGCGTGCCGCAGTGCTGCTCAAGCAGCTGCAAGGCTTTCGTAACGGCGGGACGATGAATCTGCAGGTTCTCCGCCGCCTGAGTAAAACTGCCCGCCTCGACAATTTCAATAAAAATGCGAATCGATTCAAAGAGATTTATTTGCATAACTGGCTTCTTTTGCCCACATCGGGATATTCTATTGTTACTGATTTTATAATAGTGATGAACTTTTTTGGCTATTTTTCTAAACAATGTAACGGCCTACACTCCTTCCACGAAGAAAATGAACCGCGCCATAGCGCTATTGTGAAGGATATTGCACCATGAAAAATAACCGTATCTGTCAGATCCTGAATATAGAAAAACCGGTGATTCAGGGGCCGCTATCGTGGCTGACCGATGCCCGTTTAGTCGCCGCCGTCAGCAATGCCGGCGGGCTTGGCGTGCTGGGGCCCAATGCCGGTTTAACCGCTGAGACCGCGGTTTCCACGCCGGAAGAAACCGCTGAAAAAATGCGCGAAGAGATCCGCAAAACCAAACGGCTGACCGAAAAGCCTTTCGGCGTGAACCTGATCCCAACGCCTGAAAATGATATCTGGACCCCGCCTATTCTGCAGGTGATAAAAGAAGAGGGCGTCAGGGCCGTGGTGTATACCGGTTACGGCGAAGGGGCGCTCATACCGGCGCTGTTCAACGAATTAAAAGAGGCGGGTATTGCTGTTATTTACCGTGATATCAATCCGACGCCTGAAAATACCCGCCTTGCTGAAGCCGCTGGCGCCGATATCATCGTCGCGACCGGCTTTGATGAAGGAGGGACATTGCCGGGCACCGCGCTGGGAACCTTTTCAATTGTGCCGCTGATTGCCGATGCGGTGAAGCGCATTCCGGTGATGGCCGCGGGCGGTATTACCGACCATCGTACCGCCAGAGCAGCGCACGCGCTCGGCGCGGAAGGGATATTTGCCGGTTCGGTTTTTATCGCGACGGAAGAAAGCAGAGTGCCAGCCTCGGTCAAAAATAGAATTATTGCCGCCAATGGCCTTAATTTGCGGCTTTTCCGCACGCTGCCGCATTACTATCGCTCGCTGCCGGGCAGGCTGGCCGAAAAACTGGTGTCGATGGATAAAGCCGGCGCCAGCCGCGAGGCGCTCGGCGAAGCCATGGGGGGATTACGCGGTTTGCGTATCGGCATGCTGGAAGGCAACGCTGATGAAGGCTATATCTCGCTCGGCACGGGGATCGGCAACATCCACAGCGTCAAAAGCGTAGCAGAAGTGGTCGATGCCTTAACCGTGGACTGAGAGCGGGGCAAAAGAGCCTCGCTCGCACTTAATACTATGAGGATGGCTTATGTGCTGATGATAGCCATTCTCATCGCAAGATGTCCTGTGAAAGAAAATGGGTTAAATAACGCTTCTAAGCCAGGATTCAATATCCTGGGTTGGAATATTATTTTGTACATTCCAGGTTTCACTCATCGGCCACCACATCCCATCTCCGCGTGCGAAGGCGACGCGATAGCGAAGCATCCGATCGTCCGGCTTCATACGCAGCTGTTCCAGTAGCGTGGGCAGGGTAAATACCTGCCGGGTAAAGGTTCGCTTTGTTACGCGCTCAACGGTGTCCGCCAGTTTTCCATAAGAGGTCGTTTCTCCGGCGACAAAGACCACTTCATTGATTAATCGGGGTTCAAACAAATAAATGGCGGTGGTCAGGCGGCCAATATCCGCAGGTGACGTCACGGTGATTTGCGTATCCCTTCTCCCGAGCGCATTGAGGGTATTTTGGGATAAATTGACCACATCGAACGCCGGCTCGAAAAGAAAACTGGTAAACATGCCGGTTGAAATAATCACCCATTCCGTGGCGGTCTGAGCGCGTAATAACGTTCTGACGTCATACTGCTCGTCCCACACGGGTTGGCCGCTACCTTTTCCGACCGCATCGTAATTCACCCCAAATTGCCAGGGAAAATAGCGTTTCACCCTGGCCTCCAGCGCCGCCCGGGTAATTTTTATCTGCGTACCCGCCCCAGCGACAAATCCCATACAGTTGATGATGGTAGCAAAATTCGCAAAGAGGTCTTTTAGCGAGGCTGGCGTACTGGATGCAACGTCGACGGCGATAAATTCCGCCCCCCTGTCGGCCAGTTTTTGATGAGCCGCGGAGCGCAGTTTTCCCCGCGCATCCCACGAGCCGGGCGACACGATAACGCTGATAGCGCCATTCCGTTGAATGACCGCCGGCACCAGCGAGTCGAGCACGGCGGCCCCGAGTTGTCCCGCTCCCAGCACTAATACTTTTTCATCTGTAGCGACATTATGCTCTTCCATTTTGACTCCTTATTCATTTAATCACGGTATTACGAGCTTTGGAGGAAGCTTAGGCCGACGAGCCTGATTCGATAAGTACGCGGGGATAAGTTAGACTGTTCGTAGAAATGGAATAATCACGAGATGCCTTACGGAGAAAGATGGATAAGCTGGAATCAATGCAGGTCTATATGTGTGTGGTGGATACGCATAGTTTCGCCAGAGCGGCGGAGGCGCTTGGGCTGCCGCGCTCTACGGTGTCGCGGGTGATTAAGACGCTTGAAGCATACCTGGGGATTCAGCTTTTACAACGTACGACCCGCAAGCTTAGCGTTACGCCTGACGGCCGCCACTATTATGCCGAGTGCAAAAGGCTTCTGGCTGAGATCGCCACGCTGGAGTCCTCTTTCCCCGGGCGGTCCGCGCGGCCCAGAGGCCGTTTCAAAGTCGGCATGCCGCAGTCCCTTGCGCGGCAGAGTATTATCCCCAGGCTCCCGGCCTTTCTGCAGCAGCATCCTGGTCTGGAGCTGATACTTTGCTCAAGCGATAGCGTGGAGGACATCATTCAGGAAGGGTATGACTGCGCGATCCGCGCGGGCAGGATCGACGATTCAACGACCCTGGTTGCCCGGCCGCTCGCCAACTTTTCTTGGCGGGTTCTGGCCTCTCCGGCCTATATTGCCGCTTATGGTCAGCCGGAAACGCTCGATGATCTGGAAAGGCATCGCGCTATTGGCTATCTGGATCACCGCACCGGCAGAACCATCGAGTGGTTTTTCACGCTTGCTGAGGAGGATTACGCGATCCGCATGAAAGAGACCCTGGTCGTCGATGATACGGACGCCTACATACAGGCCGCAATACAAGGACTTGGGTTAATCCGCGTCGCCAGCTATCTGGCCAGGCCGTACCTGCGCAGCGGCGAGCTGGTTGCCTGTCTGGATAACGTCTCTTGTGCTTTACCGCTTTCGCTGGTTTATCCGCAAAACAGGTACCTTCCTCCTGCGGTTCGCGCGTTTTATGCCTGGAGCAAAGTGGTTTTGCAGCAGGCGGCCGAGGAGGCCTAATTTCGCGGCATGGCTTTTTTATCTGCGCCCAGCCGGCGAGGGCCGCGGAAACGTCTTTATGCTATGACCATCCGTTCGCGGTAGCGCTGAAAATAAAGCTTGCTATCGATCGTCATCTATGTGATTAATAGCAGGTCGATTTACTACACAGATCCAGTAATAAACGGTTTAGTGAAGCAGTTCTCATCTCAAGCGTTATCCATAGATAATCCTTCTTTAGACTCTCCCTATCGTGATTAATTAAGCTCTGTGAAGCGAATAATTTTAAAGTTTTTTGAACCTGCGACAACGATGACGGTCTAAACCCGAGTAGACAGGTTCACAAACCGGCAAACGGCGATAGAGAAGGGGTAGGCCCGGAATCTTCCGTTTAGCGTGCAAAAGTGCATAAGAGATAGCGTTATCCCAATAGCACAAGATTATTTTATTGAAATCTACCGAACATTACGTGCCCTAGGGCAAACTAAGAAACGAACAACATTAAAAAATCGCTGGTGCAGTAATAGAATTCAGTCTGAAGTGCGCTTCAGAGGTATCTATAAGCAGTAATGACAATGATGTCATTGTTATTCTCAACCATTCAGAGCAGCGTTTTCACGCTGTTACAGAAAAGCCGGGAAGGCGTTTTCTGTGAAATATGGCTAAATGTCCCTGCGGTAGAGAATGTTGTAGCAAAAAGAGGCTAACATCATGATTGACCACATTCATTTCAGATGCCCATGCTGTCATGGGTCGCAGTACAGAACATCCACCTACGATGTTTCTGAAAAAAATCCGTTTGGCGCGAAATGCATTTTTTGTAAATCCGCGATGATTACATTCGATAATATCGCAGCGCATATTTCCAGAAACTCAGCATCGCTTGAGTTACGGAAGTAAGATCGGGCCCTCGAAAAGGGCCTTTGATATCTGAATCGTAAGCGTTATTACCATTTCGATCGGGCTGCCTGCGGGCAGCTTTTTAGTTTGTTTAAATTTAAATCAGGCCGGACTTTTCTTGTCTTTGCAGATGTGAGTAAATGCGTAGTCACGCAATTCTTACGGAAATCTTGTTGCGTTCTATAATTTTTAAACCAGAACTAATCAGGTATTTCTATGCATATCCTACCGCCCGTCCGCCCGGAAGAGAGTATCCAGCGTTTAACGGCGCTCCTGACGCCAATAGCCGAAAAAATGATCGTCGTGCCGCGAAAACGTATGACCTGGACGCATAAAAATCAACCGCAGCTGTACCTTTTCCTCAACGGAGAGCTTTCTATCCTCAGAGCCTCGGACGGTCTGCTGATTGTCACGGTTTACCACCCGCATCTGTTTGGTATTGCCGAGATGATCCAGCCGGTACGCGGCCATCAGCTGCGGGCGGAAACCGAGTCGACAATACTGCGCGTTGATGCGCAAAAGGCGATGGAAACCTTTCGCCAGCATGGCGTCTGGGAAGATGTCGCCTCATTGTTGTCGTACCACACGGCTTATCTTTTCTATCGTGATGCATTAGTCGTCCAGCAGCGGACCTACGCCGTTATTCGCAACCATTTGCAGGAGATGGGGCAGCTTCCCGAAGAGACGCGGATGCGCATATCTATTCTGGATTATATTCAGGAGCGTACCCACTTATCACGTAGCAGTGTATTAAACGTATTATCGGCGTTAAAAAGTGGTAACTATATTACGTTTAAACGCGGGGGGTATTTGATTGGCGTGAATAAATTACCCGAGCGGTTTTAAGTCTGGCGGGTTGTCCAAAATTAAATAAGAAAACGATTATCAGCGCGGCGTTAATATTTTATTGTAGGCCCACTTAATTTTTGACGATGACATTTATTCGACAACGGGTCGACAACGAGATGATTATGAAAAAGACGCTTATTACGTTAATTATTGCTCATGCTTTTACGGCGACGGCCGCTTTTGCTGCTGCGGAGACAGGAACCTGGTACGCGGGATCTAAATTTGGCTGGTCGCACTACGGCGATTCCAGCACCGATCGGCAAGTCGATGTCGACCGCGATAACGTCGGCGGCGGTGTGTTTACCGGCTATCAGATTAACCCCTGGCTGGCGGTTGAAGGTGGCTATGACTATTTAGGCAATATGGGCATCAATGGTCGCCATGGCGCATCCGGTTCGCAAATGAAAAGTCAGGGGCTACAGCTTTCGTTGAAGGCCAGCTATAGCCTGACCAGCGACTGGGATCTTTACGGCCGGGCAGGGCTGATGGGCTATCGCGCGGAATCCGATGTGAATGGAAAAAATCGATTTGATACCGGCGTGCGCCCGGTACTGGCTTTCGGTACCGAATATGCCTTTAATGACAGATGGTCGGGACGTCTGGAGTACCAGTGGGTCAACAATGTGGGTAACGAAAATCAAATTGGCGTGAGCAGCGACGTTAGCTCCATGATGGCGGGCATCAGTTACCGTTTTGGGCAATAAAAGCATCGTCCCGGAAGGAGCCTCCTTTGAATAAAAGGGGCTCTTTATCTGCTGGTAGTAGACCTATGGTCATAATGACAGTATATAATGGGTCGTCATGGCACCTGAGAAAAGTGTGATCGCGATCAATGTTGATAATCGCCAATGCCCTTAAATATGACACAGGGAAAATAAATGTAATAAATTAATGGTGATTTTTATGGCGATTAAGGATTTCTTTATACAAACAACACCCGCCCGACGTCGTTATGGCGTAGCGCTATTTGTCGGGGTGATTACCGGAATTATGTCGGCATTTGTTAAATGGGGGGCTGAAGTTCCATTACCGCCGCGTACTTTCTCCGGCGGCAGAGATGAGTTTAACCCGCCTTATCTTTTCTTACGCGACTATCTGGGAATTGACCCAACGCATACGGTATATACTTTCTCCGAACACATCATCAATCCGGTGATGGTCACACATATTATATTCTCGCTGGTGTTTGCCGTTGGCTATTGTGTCGTCGCGGAAGTCTTTCCGAAAGTGAAATTATGGCAGGGAGCATGGGCGGGGATTGTCGCCACCATCGCCGTTCACTGGATCTCATTTCCGCTACTGGGGCTGACGCCTTCTTTATTGAATATTCCTGCCGATGAGTATATTTCGGAATTGCTGGGGCATATTTTTTGGTTCTGGGCCATTGAGATGATTCGTCGCGATCTTCGTAACCGCATTACCCATGAACCTGACGCCGAAGTACCTCTTGACGCGCCGTTCAGATAATTCATCTCCAAAGAACCCGTGCTGTCGCGGGTTCTTTTGGCCGGGCAGCAAAGAGATTACAGCAGCGTATTCAGGGCGAAGTTAAGGATCTTCTCACCATCAAATGAGGCATAGGGCAAGCTTTCAATAACGGCAATGTCTTGTGGTGCATGCGGTGCGCGAGTGAACTGCTCGACCTTATACTGGATATGCGGGGCAACCAGCACGGCATCATAAGCCGGAGCGACGCTAAAGAAGTTTTCAACCCCAACGGCGCTGATTAATAAATCCAGTTGCCGATCGTCAGCAATTTTTTGCATTCTACGAGCAATAATCCCTGCCGTTTCGCCAAACAAACAGCATATTAATAGTTTTTTCACGGTTTAACCCTCGGTAAGATACCGCAGCTACATTATTCCTCCCTCGGCAACGAAAATGCGCGATGTATCAATATTCCAGGTTAATTTATGCGGATATTTTTATTCTGCTGGCGAGCATCACAGGCGCTAAAAACGAATGCCCCTGTGATGCTGTGAATGGCGGGGATAACGCTCAGGCTACTTTTTTTTACGTGAAATCAGGAAGCGATCGCCGGCTCGCGTAAGCTTCGCTCCATTCGTACAGTACTCGATAGCAAAATTAAAAAATTCATCAGAGTCGAGCTCGAAATCCAGTTCGAGTTTAATGGCGTCGCCGGACTGCAGAAGCTGCTTTGCCTGTTCCAGATTGCTGGCTTTAACTGTTCCCATCTCTTCACCTCGTTTTAGCGCTGGTGGCGTCCGGGCTTATCCTACAGGCTTTGTTTTACGATCGCGTGACACGGCTTTTTTGCGCTTTCTGCCGATCGCCCATCGTTACCATCGCTATGCGAATAAGCTGATAGCGATGGTATGGCGTACAATATCAGTCGACGTTATTGAAGTAGTCCCGCGCCGCCGCCTCAACGTTCTTTGCCTCAATGCCGGTTTTCTCGGTGATTGAGGCAATAAACGGCTTGAACTTCTCCGTCATCACGTGCCCTCCGTCCCAATGAGCGACATAAAAGCGGCACTGATAGCGATAAAAGTGGAGAGTTTTGTCTCCTAACGTGTAATACATATGAATCTCCGGTTCAGTATGTCGGGTGGACCACAACAGGCTATGAGCAAAGTACGCATCAACGGATTCTATCCTCCTCCCAATTAGCGGAAATTTCCAGCATGCAGTACAAAACCATCTGTAATACGTACGGGGAAGGCGCCCTATGCAAACCCGGATGCAAAATTCAGCGCAACTTCAACGTCTTCGCATCAATCTCTGACGGGCGACTTGAAAAACTCGGATGAACTATTGATACTGTATATAAATACAGTATTATCACGGGTGAATCTAATATGATGTTTTATCAACCGGTTGAATGGCGAAAGATCGTGTCGATTCCGCTGTTTAGCGACCTTGTTCCCTGCGGCTTTCCCAGCCCCGCGCAGGATTACATTGAGAAGGGGATCGATCTGAATGAGCTTTGTATCAGCCATCCCGCGGCGACCTATTTTGTCATGGCGACGGGCACGTCAATGGTTGATGCCGGCATTTATGAAGGCACGCTGCTGGTGGTGGACCGCGGCCTGAAAGCGAAGCATGGTGATATCATCATCGCCTCCGTCGGCGGCGAGTACACGGTTAAACGCCTCTGTACGCACCCCATCATGCAACTCTTGCCGATGAATCCGGATTTTCCACCCATTGTGCTGCACAACGACGGTGAGGCGCTGGAGATTTTTGGTGTCGTTACTTTCAGTATCAACAGGCTCCGCTGATGTTTGCCCTGGTCGATGTGAATTCATTTTATGCCAGCTGTGAAACGGCCTTTCGCCCTGATTTACGCGGGCGTCCGGTGGTGGTGTTGAGCAACAACGATGGCTGCGTCATCGCCAGGAATCACGAGGCTAAACGGCTGGAGATTCCAATGGGCGCACCCTATTTCAAAGTGAAATCACAGTTTGAGCGCCATCAGGTGGCGGTGTTTAGCAGCAACTATGCCCTATATGGCGATATGTCCCGTCGGGTCATGACAATTCTCGAAGAGCTGGCCCCCGCGGTTTATCAATATTCTATTGATGAAGCGTTCGTGAATTTGACCGGGATCCATCGTTCTGAGGAGCTTGAGTCATTTGGTCGCCATGTGCGTAGTACATTACTCCAGTGTACCGGCCTGACGGTGGGGGTGGGGATCGGGCCGACGAAAACGCTGGCTAAGCTGGCTAATTATGCGGCCAAAAGGTGGCCAAAATTCGAGGGCGTGGTCGATCTCTCCTCACCGGTCAGGCAGAAAAAGCTGCTGGAGAAGGTGGTCGTCGGCGAGGTCTGGGGAGTAGGGCGCCGCATCGCGAAAAAGCTCAATGAGATGGGGATCAACACGGCGCTTCAGCTGGCCGAGACGCCCGCTTCGCTTATCCGAAAACATTTCAGCGTCGTGATGGAGCGCACCGTGCGGGAGCTGAGAGGCGAGCCCTGCCTTGAGCAGGAAGAGTATATGCCGACTAAACAGCAAATTATCTGCTCGCGTTCATTCAGTCAGAAGGTGAGCGAATACGAGTCGATGCGCGAAGCCGTATGCAGCCATGCGGTCCGTGCCGCCGAGAAGCTGCGCGCGGAGCATCAGTTCTGCCGCTATGTTTCCGTTTTTGTGAAGACCAGTCCGTTTGCGGGTAATGAAGTCTATTACGGCAATGATGCCGGCACGGAAATCCACATCCCGACCCAGGATAGCCGGGATATCATCGCGGCGGCGCTAAAATGCCTGGACGCCATCTGGCGAGAGGGATACCGATATCAAAAGTGCGGCGTGATGCTGGGCGATTTCTTTAGCCAGGGGGTGGCGCAGTTAGGCCTGTTTGACGACTATCGGCCGCGCGCGAATAGCGAACGGCTGATGACGGTTCTTGATTCTGTTAACCGACGTGAAAAAGGCCGGCTCTGGTTTGCCGGGCAGGGGATAGAGCGCAGCTGGGAGATGAAGCGGCAGATGCTGTCGCCAGCCTACACCACCCGGCTCAGCGATTTGCTGCGGGTGAAACTGTAGGCTGGCATTAAAGGGGGCGACAACCCCTCAGACATATTGCGCGGCGCTTATTGCAGACCCGCCAGTTCATCTGCGGTCAGCGCGAGCGTTTGCGTTGTACCGCTCTCGGCGGATTGCGCTGCCGCTTCCAGCACCGCCATCACGGCGAGCGCCTCTAATGGCGATACCGGATTGTTGATTTTGCCGGTCAGCGCGTCGCGGACGTGAATATAGTACTGGCGCTGATCGCCTCGTGGCGCGCTGATTTCACTGGCGCGCAGGTCTGCGTCAAACACCACCAGGCTATCGTCGTCCGCGCCCCAGCTTTCGCTGCCCGGAACCACGCCCGCCAGCAGTTGGCTCTCCTGCTGGTCAGCGCGTTGTTTGACGGCGCTGCCTTTATCGCCATGGACGGTAAAGCGCGATACGCCACCCGCGACCAGCATGCTGCAGTGCAAAATCACTTTGTGCTGCGGATAGTTCAGCACCACGTGCGCCCAGTCGTTGATCTCCGCGCCTTCACGCAGAGTGGCGATGTTTCCCTGCACCGACTGCGGCAGGCCGAACAGCTGCAGCGCCTGGTCGATCAGATGCGGGCCTAAATCAAACCACAGGCCGCTGCCCGGTACGTTCTGCTCCCGCCAGCGGACGCGTACTTCCGGGCGGAAGCGGTCAAAATGGGATTCAAAATGTTTCACGTTGCCGATGAGCCCCTGTTCGATAACCTGCTTCACTGCCAGATAATCGCTGTCCCAGCGGCGGTTATGGAACACCGACAGCACCCGCTGTTTCTCTTGCGCGAGCGCAATCAGTTCGCGGGCTTCCTGCATATCAAGAGTAAAGGGTTTGTCGACGACGACGTGCTTACCGGCGTTTAAGGCCAGACGGGCAAGCGGAGCATGGGTTGCGTTAGGAGAGGCGATGACCACCAGATCGATATCCGGATGCTGGATGGCCTCTTCAGGCGATGCGATGACGGTGACGTTTGGCAGGTCACGTTTCACTTTCTCTTCATCGCGCGAGGCGACAATCGCCAGATTCAGGCCGTCGACGGACTGGAGCAGCGGAGCATGAAAAGTTTTGCCGACGAAGCCGTAGCCAATCAGGGCAATATTAATGTTCTTACCGTTAGTCATAAGCATCTCCGCGTTCTTAAGCATCAGCGATAGTGAGTTGTATTGAGCCGTTATCCTTCAGTTCTTCCCATGGCCGGTCAAGAAAGAGCTGATGGATGTCGGCGAGTCCGGCAACCAGCCAGGGCTCGCAGTGGTTGAGTTTCATATGATCGGCCACCAGCCAATGTTCCGCGCTGGCCGCCAGCATGGCGCGCTTAACTTCGGCGTCCGCTTCCTGGCTGGCGCTGAGGCCGAGATCGGCATGGAGCGCGCAGGCGCCGAGAATAGCGATATCCGCCCGATAGCGTTCCAGCAGCGAAACCGTAGCGCTACCGGCAAACAGGCGCTGCTGCATATCCCATTTTCCCCCCAGCAAAATAAGCTGAATATCCGGACGCGCGCTGAAGTGCTGGGCGATATCCAAAGAGGTGGTGATAACCGTCATTGGGCCCTGTATCTGAGCGGCGACGGCCAACACGGTACTCCCCGCGTCAAGGAACAGCGTGGATCCGCTGGGGATTTTCTCCGCCACCATTTTACCTAAGCGCTGCTTGATATCCGGTAGCAGCGTATTCCTGTTCTGGCGATTCATGCTGGAGAGATTGAGCGCGATAGCGCCGCCGTGGTTTTTCTGGGCCAGCCCCTGTTTCTCGAGGTCGCTGAGATCGCGGCGCAGCGTATCTGCAGAAACTTGCAGGTTATCGACCAGCTCACTGATCGTGACCTGGCCTTTTTCGCTAAGAATATCAATTAGATATTTCTGTCTGGCCGTTTTGTGCATAATCTAAACCCGCAAAATGCTGCAATAAATCGCATAATACAGCATTTTGCGCAAAAAGAAATGCGCCGAACGTGATGCCCCACAGAAGGTGACGTTTTGTTGAATGCTTTCGCGGGATGGTTTGCCACTCTCCCATTTCTCCGCAGGGGAGTCCGCCCCTCTGCCAGCCAATAACCGCTGAGAGGAGCAACAAGGCAAGCTATGAATAGTCTAAAATGACACCGAAAAATAACTTGAGTTAATGAGTGTGTTTAGATGAAAATTCAATTCAGCCGTAATAGCGTGGGTTTTTACGATGCTTGATCGTAAGCCAGCTTTAGTGGCGACGCTCCGGCGAGCATAAATATATCCATATGAATGATATAACGTTTTTGCAATATCTCTTTTTTAGTCAAGGCGAGGGAGGGTAATCCACAACGGGGCGGGTCGATTTTAATTAGCCGGGGCTGATTCGCCGCGCCAGAACGCTATTTCTGCTTAAATTTAGTGGGGCGCCAGTTCTCAGGTCGAAAAATAATGTTTATTTATATCGTGTTTTGTAAAACGACGATAGCGGTACTCTGCGTATCGTTAGCTGTCTGGATAATACTTGATTTACTTTCTTCAGCAGGCTAAGTCGATGTTGAATATCGTCATTAAAAATAATAATCAGTTTTTTAATTTAGGATTGCACTTTATATTACAGGGCCTCTTCCCGGAGTACGCATTATCTACGCAATGTGCCGCATCGCTTAATCAACGGATCGTGCAGGATGCTGATGTGGTCGTGCTGGATTTATGCCGCGGAGCAGAATTCGTATGTCATCCCGAGTTGTTAAATCGGAAACCGGGATTGCTGATTGGTTTGGTTGCCAGGCGAAACCGACGGGGAAGAGCCGCTTTGCCGCTCTGTCTGAAAGAGATCGTCTTTGTTGGGCGCGATGAGAAAATCTCTCAGGTTATGGCGAAAATTAAACTCTCATGGATTCTGCCCCCACCGTCAGCGGAAGAAAAATCGGTGTTGCGATGCGAGCGTTGCCCGCAGAGGAAACTATCCCCACAGCAGCGAATTATCGCGGCGGCAATCTATCAGGGGTTAACGGTGAACGCGATTGCCCGAAAACTTTCGCTTTGCAATAAAACGGTTTTTGCACACAAGCGCCAGATTATGTCTAAATTTCATCTACGCAACGATTTAGACCTGCTGCTATTGCTGCGCTATCTGAATAGCGCTAAAGGTCACGGTTAAACTTGCAAAGCGGCAATATCACTCTATTCTTATTTTGCTTACTAAAATGGAGGAAAAAAGTATGTGTACCCATTTGCATGACAACGCTCGTCAATACGCAGAAGAGAAAAAATGAACGGCTCCTGCTAGCCTGCCTTCCCGTCAGCCCAGCGTCTGGCGGCGGCTAATAATGCAGGTTAGACACAGTATTGCAAAGTACATCCACAACCCGCCGCCGGCGGGTTCTTTTTTTCAGGCTCCTCGCTTTTCGCCAGTGAATTCAGCAGCATGCCCTGATTAGCTCTTGCGTAACCGTCGCGTAAGGCTAGACTACGGAAATGTGCATGAGTTAACGGAGGTCCAGTGGACGCCATTAAGGGATCGGAACTGAACGTGCCGGATGCCGTTTTTGCATGGGTGTTCGACGGGCAGGGCGGCGTAAAGCCGTTGGTCGATAGTGACACCATTGATAAAGAGCATCCTTGCTGGCTGCATCTCAACTATACCCATGTTGATAGCGCGGAATGGCTGGCATCAACGCCGCTGCTGCCCAATAACGTGCGCGATGCGCTGGCCGGCGAGAGCACTCGCCCGCGAGTGACGAGAATTGGCGATGGGGCATTAATCACGCTGCGCTGTATTAACGGCAGTACCGATGAGCGCCCGGACCAGCTGGTCGCGATGCGTCTTTATATGGACGAGCGTTTGATTGTCTCCACCCGGCAGCGCAAAGTCCTGGCGCTGGATGATGTGCTCGGCGATTTGCGTGAGGGCAACGGCCCGATTGACGGCGGCGGCTGGCTGGTGGATGTTTGCGATGCGCTAACCGATCACGCCAGCGAGTTTATCGAGCAGCTTCACGACCGGATTATCGATCTGGAAGATGATTTATTGGATCAGCAGGTCCCACCGCGCGGTTTCCTCGCGCTGTTACGTAAACAGCTTATCGTCATGCGCCGCTATATGGCGCCGCAGCGTGATGTGTATGCAAGGCTTGCCAGCGAGCGTCTGCCGTGGATGACGGACGACCATCGGCGACGGATGCAGGATATTGCCGAACGTCTGGGGCGAGGTCTGGATGAGATTGATAGCTGCATCGCCCGCACGGCGATTATGAGCGATGAAATCGCGCAAATTATGCAGGAGTCGCTATCACGTAGAACCTATACGATGTCGCTGATGGCCATGGTTTTTCTACCCAGCACTTTTTTAACCGGACTCTTTGGCGTCAACCTCGGCGGCATTCCCGGCAATAGCTGGCATATGGGTTTTTCTATTTTCTGCATAATGTTAGTCGTTCTCATTGGGGGTGTTACATGGTGGTTGCATCGTAGTAAATGGTTGTAAAGAATCGCCTTTTGGCGCGGTGATGATGATGAAAACCCGGCAATGTTTGAGCGAAATCAATAAACCGTCTACCCATTCAGGGCAATATCTCTCTCGCAGGTGAATGCAACGTCAAGCGATGGGCGTTGCGCTCCATATTGTCTTACTTCCTTTTTTGAATTACTGCATAGCACAGCCGATCGGCAAAACTTTTGATACTGTTGCTTAAAAGCCTTCATTGGTCAAAAGGCGGTGTTCAAAACCAATTCTATCACACTTCAAAATAACAAGCCGGTTTTACCGACAGCAAACTTTAACCGGCCTTTTTGGTTGTTTCAGGAAGGTCTGTTTTGGCTATGCCTTGATCGCTCTCAGATGACCCTTTTTTCAGTTGCTCATTAAGCCTCAGTAAGCGCTCTTTCTCATCTAGACTCAGACCCATCAGTGTTCTGTCTGCTTCTGCTATTGAGGCAATAAGCCCCACCATGCTTCGCGCACCTTCTTTCAAACAATAATCGAGGACTTCTTTCTGTTCTTCAGGTCCCAGAGTATCAAAAATCATGTTCCAAGTGCTTTTGATTGGGTCGATATACACGTTCCGAGCCTCTTCATTAGCCCTTGTTTGACTCAAATTGGAATCAACACCAAAGGCCAGCCAGTCCAGTGTTACCTGCTCTTTTGATGCGATTGCTTGCATAGCTGAAAAAGAGGGTTCAGTCCCTCTAGATAGATAGTTATTAAGTGTAGAGAAAGATAACCCCCAATCCTTAGCTGCAGCCCTGACGCTGCGGTTTCCTACTAGCGATTTCAGTCTCTTGATAAAGCTTTCTTTTCTGCCTTCATCAAAAGCAATTTCATTTGCTTTTCCAGTAGTCATTTTCTTTCCCGTTTAACGCATTGATTATAAAAGAGATGATTCAAATTAGGCTCACTAAATCGCATAAATACAAAAGAAAGATTCATATTTGCTTTACGTGATGCTTATTTGGATCAATACTATTCCTACGGATAACCCCGGCGGATTACTCCGACGGATAACTTTTAAGAGTAAACGAACTATGGAAAGAAATGAAGTGCGTGACTGGCATCGCATTGACATTGTCGCCGAGCTTCACAAGCGCGGCGTGACAATGCGCAGCCTTTCCACCAGTGCCGGGCTAAGCCCCGACACGCTGAAAAATGCGCTGGCTCGTTCATATCCTAAAGGTGAGCGCATTATTGCGAGTGCTCTCAATCTGGAACCCTCTTCAATCTGGCCAAGCCGATACAACAAGGATTTGTGATCATGTTTGTCACTGTGAATGAATTAGTTGGCCTTCCCGGTTTGCCCGGCACTCAGCAGGGGATTCGCGGAATGATGAACAAGCGGACAGCCGACGCGCCAACTCTTGTGCGCAAACGTCAGGGTACAAAGGCTTTCGAATATCACATTGACTGCCTTCCTGACTCTGCTCAGAAAGCGCTACGTGCTCGCCAGATAAAAGAACTGATGAACGGTTCACCGAAAGAGCTGCCTGTCGCCCCTGTTACCGCATCGACTGCGCCACGCGTCAAAGGTGCCGAGGAAAGCAAAATCGCGGTGTACCGCAAATGCCCGGCGCTGATGGAGCAGAAGCTGAACGGTCTGACAGCAGCACAGCGCCAGACTGCTGACGCGCGTATGGCGCTGGTCGTTGAAGTGCTGCGCCTCGGTGAACTGCCGGGATACAGCCGGGCAAAAGCTATTCGCGAGATCGTGCGTCAGGCTCAGAGTGGTGAACTACCTGAGCGGCTGGCCGCTGCCGTCTCAATGGCGAACGCCAAAAAAGGAGCGTCACGGTCGCTGAGTGAAATATCACTCAAGCGCTGGGTGGCGGATTTTAATAAGACCCGCTCCGCAGCTGAACGTCTTCTTTTGCTTGCACCGGGCAAACGTCAGGTTGTTAAGCCGGAAGAAATCAGATGGTTGCCAGAGTTCCTGAGCTTTTATCGTCGGCCTGACGGGCGCGGTATTCAGGAGGCATACGATGATTTTGCTGCTGAATGGGCTGAGCGTTATCAGGATGATGCCCTGATGGCCGCAGCAATCCCTTCTTACGATCAGGTGTGTTATGCCATGAATAAATTACCGGTAGTGGTTAAACAGAAAGGCCGGATCACCGGCAGTGAGTTCCGCCAGTATGAGGGCTTTGTCCGCCGTGACTGGGAGTCACTTCCGGTTAATTACGTCTGGATTGGTGACGGCCACGGTATGAAGATGAAAGTCGCCCATCCTGACCACGGCAACCCGTTCTCGCCGGAGGTGACGTTTATCCTGGATGGTAGCTGCCGTTATATTGTCGGCTGGAGTCTGGCGCTGTCTGAAAGTGTGATAGCCGTTGCCGATGCCCTGCGCCACGGCATTAAAAACCATGGCAAGCCCTTCCTGTACTACTCCGATAACGGTGGTGGTGAGACCAATAATACCTTTGATGCGGAGCTGACCGGTATTCTGCCCCGCCTCGGCATCGATCACCGGCTGGGAATCCCTGAAAACCCGCAGGGGCGAGGTATTATCGAACGTCTCAACCGTTCTCTGGCCATGCGTATTTCGCGCCAGTTCGCCACCTACTACGGCACTGGCGCAGACCGCAGCACCGTTCGCCGCATGACAAAAGCGCTGCAGTCGGCGACGAATGCAGCGAATAAAGGGAAAGAGCTGACGGCAAAACAGCAGCAGACCCTGCGCGATCTGCCCTCATGGGAATCACTCATTGAGCACATTGAGGCCGGTGTGGAGTGGTACAACAACCGCCCGCATGAGTCTCTGCCGCTTCGTGGTGATGGTGAGCACTTCACTCCGGCGCAGTTCCGCCGCTATAAGCTGGAGAAAGAAGGGACAGAAATCGAGTGGCTGTCGGAGCTGGAGCTGCGCGAGATGTTCATGCCGCAGATAGAGCGTACCGTCAACCGCTGTGAGGTCCGTTTATTCAATAACCTGTATTACTCCGCTGAGCTGAATAACGAGCACGGTAATAAAGTGCTGGTTAATTACGATATTCACGACGCAACAAAGGTTGTAATTCGTCGTCTTGATGGTTCCTTTATTTGTGAGGCTGTCTGGGATGGTAATAAACAGCAGGCATTCCCGGTCACTGCTGAATATCACCAACGCCAGCAACGCATCAAAGGGATGCGCCAGCGTGGCGAGGAGAAAGTCCGTCTGGCCGAGGCTGAGAACGTCCACACCCTGCCAGCTCCGGCAGAGCAGGAATGGCTGCATGGCAACGTCTATCGCCCCACTCGCGGTACGACACCGGTGGCGCTGGCGGAAGTGGAGGATGCGGAATACAGCGAGGATGAATATCTGAATAACTCGCTGGATATTCTGGAATCAAATAAGCGTAAAAACGCGATTTAAAACCATTTAATTACCCTTCAAATAATGGAGTGAATTATGTCTGAGGTGAATATTTCCGATATTCGCGAGGTTCTGCGCAACCTTGTCGATGGTAACCGTTTTACTTTTGCTCAGGTTGCCCGTGAAACCGGCTTATCAACCGGTGTGGTCAGTGGCTTCATGAACAACAAATATGCCGGTGATAACGACCGCGTCGAGAAAGCCCTGCAGCGCTGGGTCAATAAACAGCATTCTGCTGCCGAACTGCCGGAGCCGCCGCGCTTTATTGAGACGCCAACCGTTAAACAAATCTGGACAGCCTTCCGCTATGCGCACCTGACGGAGTGCATCGGCGTGGTCTGCGGTAACCCCGGTGTCGGCAAGTCAGAAGCCGCCCGCGAATATCGTCGCAGTAACGATAACGTCTGGATGATAACGATCACCCCTTCATGTGCCAGTGTGCTGGAGTGCCTGACCGAGCTGGCATATGAACTCGGGATGAATGATGCGCCTCGCCGTAAGGGGCCGCTGGCCCGCGCACTGCGCCGCCGTCTTGATGGCACTCAGGGCCTTGTCATCATTGATGAAGCCGACCATCTGGGTGCTGAAACGCTCGAAGAGCTGCGTCTGTTGCAGGAAGCTACCCGCGTCGGACTGGTGCTGATGGGTAACCACCGCGTATACAGCAACATGACCGGCGGTAACCGTACCGTTGAGTTCGCCCGTCTGTTCTCCCGTATCGCCAAACGTGTCGCTATTAACAAAACCAAAAAGGCCGATGTGGCCGCGATTGCGGATGCCTGGCATATCACCGGTGAAAAAGAGCGTGATTTGCTCCAGCAGATCGCACAGAAGCCCGGCGCACTGCGTATCCTTAGCCACTCCCTGCGGCTGGCGGCGATGACGGCTCACGGCGCGGGTGAAGCTGTCAGCGAAAGCTACATTCGCAAGGCACTGCGTGATCTGGATCTGGATGTTGATGTTTCAACGTTACTGAGGGGTTAACACCATGATTACTGAACGTATTGCTGAACATGTTGGTATGGCCACCGCTGCGCAGGCATGGCTGCAGGCGCGCGGTAGTCGTGTTATGGAGATGCGGGTGTGGATGCGCCGCCCGTGTCTGGAAATCACCTGTCCGCCGACTGAACTGGTGAACAGGGCTAATCATCTGATTGAACGCTGCCCCACCGGGACCCGTTCCGTGTGGATGGCCACCCTTGAAGGCTGTCATGTTATCTGGAGGTAAGTATGGAAAAGCGCCGTATGTGGACTAAGCAGGAAATTCAGTTCGTTCGTGAAAATGCCGGAAAGCTGACGTCACAGCAGATTGCCGACAGGCTTAACCGCACCCGTCAGGCTATTCAGTCTCAGGCTAACCGCTGGGGCCTGTCGGTTCTTGTTCAACCAGCAGACGCGCATGATGCTTATCTTTGCCGCGAGCTTTATAAAGAGGGTCTGACCATTCCGGTTATTGCCGAAAAGATGGAATTAAGTCGTCGGGTTGTTTCGAATATTGTTTTTTCAGAATGCTATTAATTCAGTGAGGCTTTGATGAATACTTTAAATACCATTCCGGAAGGTTACCGGATTAACGCTCAGGGGCATTTAGTTCCTGAATCACAGATTAAACCACTGGATAAGCTGCGCGATGAGCTGGTTATCGGCGTCGTTGAAGCGGCCCGTCTGCAGCGCCAGTCGCTGGTCGAGTTCAAGCTGGGCTCTATGGCAAAAGTCGATGATTTTGTTGACCTTTCAGCAGCGGAGTACGGCGTGGAGTATGGCGGTGCCAAAGGCAATGTCACACTGGCCAGCTTTGATGGCCGTTATAAGTTGGTTCGCGCCGTAGGAGAGCATCGCATCTTTGATGAGCGCATTCAGGCAGCGAAAAAGCTGATTGATGACTGCATTCATGAATGGTCTGCCGGAGCTAATGAAAAGATTATGGCAATGGTCGATCATGCCTTCCGTGTCAATAAACAGGGCCGGATTGATATCAATCAGGTTCTGGGTCTCCGCTCACTGAATATTGACGATGCCAAATGGAATGAAGCGATGGACGCCGTCGCGGACGCGATTCAGGTGACGGGAACCAGTCAGTACCTGCGTTTATATGAGCGTCAGGATGATGGCACTTATAAGCAGATATCGCTGGATTTAGCCAAGCTCTGAATATTCGTTAATTGATTTTATTTAATTTCCGGCGTTAGCGCCGTGGGGTTGCTCACGCCAAAAATCAGTAGGGACATATTATGAATCCGAAAAAAAAAAGGTATTTTTGAGGCTGCTTTCGCCAAATGGGGATTTGAATCTCAGGTGCTGGTTCTTTCTGAAGAAGCCAGCGAATTATCTGCTGCCTGTTCGCGTTTTCTTAACCACAAAACCGACATCAGCAAAGTGGCTGAAGAAGCGGCGGATGTCGAGATCATGATTGAGCAACTGCGTCATAACGGGGTGGGCCCCATGATAGACAATGAAAAAAATCGCAAGATGGCGCGTCTGGCTCAGGTTGTTGGTGTTGAGTCGCAACCAGTCAGCCCCTTTGGTCCGTCCGTTCTGGGGCTGCTGGAGGAAGCGACAGAGCAGATGGGGCTGGCAGAAACCCTCTATCGCGACACCAAAACCAGCAATCGTTATGCCGCCGCCCGCGCCCGTACGGCCATCAGTCTGCTGATGCAGGCGGCTCAGAAGATGATGCGCGAGCAGCAGTATGCCGAACGTATGCGGACGGAGGATAAATCTCATGGCTAAAGCAACCACCCTCGAAATGCTGAATCAGTGCTGGAGAGAGCAGCGCGTTGCCACGCACAGACGCGCATTCAGCGCGGCAGGTAATTTATCGGAAGACCGTTGGGCGCAGGTGTTTAATGCCCATAAGCGTCGGGTTCTCCGCCGCAAGGGATTGCGTAATCGTGCTGTATGGGTTGCATCCAGACTCAATGATATTCAGGTCTGGTCTGCACTTATTGGCAGTAACCGGAAGCATATTGGATTACCCCCGCAGATTTATCGTGTAACCGGTAATGGTGGAAAGGTGGAGGTGATTTAAGTGATTGCAACAATCGGCACATTTCTGTTCTGGGTGGTTGTCATCGCCGGAGGGGCTACTGCTGTGATTTGCGCGTTTATCGGTTTTATGGTCCTCATCAACTACAGGCGGTAACCAATGACTCGCTCAAACGCAATCCAGATTATCCATATCGCCAAAAATCAGCTGGCGCTTGACGATGACACTTACCGCTCCCTGCTGGGGGCGGTAGTTCCCGGCAAGTCGAGCTGTCGCGAGATGACCATCATCGAGCTGCAGAATGTTATTCAGGCGCTGGAGGCTAAGGGGTTCAAAAGCAAACCTCAGCGCCGCTCTAAGCGCCGCATGTCTGCCCCGTCAGATGTGAGCCTGAAAATCCGCGCAATATGGAAAACGATGTTTAAAGAGGGTTTTATCCGGGACGGTAGCGATGTTGCGCTCGACCGTTTTGTCCAGCGCCAGACACGTATCCGTAATGGCGGCGCTGGTGTCTCCAGCCTGGAATGGTTGCGCGGTGATGCCGAAGCGAATTTCCTTGAGAGCCTGAAGCAATGGCACATTCGGGCGATGAGAGAGGCTATGTTAGCACACCGCCTCCGTCTCCCTGAAAATCCGGTCACCGGCGAAGAAAGCCGGGACTATGACACAATCTGCAGCGCTTACGCTGACACAGCCAGAAGGTGGAAAAAATGAGTATGAATGACGATCTCTTTGGTGATGTGCAGGACGACAGCATTCTGGATCACATCGACGGTGAGATGGAAAGCTCCCGCTTTCCGTCGTTATTGGCCGAACTGAACGCTTTATTGCGTAAGGAGCTTGAGCGCTTTGGCTATGACCCGCGCCACTCCATTGAACTGGTCGCAGCCATCAGCAGTAAAATCGGTGGGATGCAGATTTATTTTCCTCGCGGTCAGGTGCTGGAACAACTCATCAGGGATATGCGCATCTGGCGAGATTTCAAGGGGAATAACATTCCAGAACTGGTCGAACGCTACCAGGTCACCTACAAAACAGTGTATAAAGCTATCAGGCGTATGCGCAGGCTGGAACTAAGTAAACGTCAGTATTCGCTGGACATGGAGTGATAAAAATGATTGGTGGTATTTTTATAAATTTAGTGATTATTGTATGTTGCTTCTGGGTGTTTTTTGATGCAGCAAACAATCATATTGGAATGCATACTGTTAAAGATGGAGTTAACAAAGGCTACAGAAGCGGTTTGTCTCCTATCGTTTGGGGTGCTAGTTCTTTATTTATTTTTCCATTCTTTATCTATTTATACAGGAGAAAAACACTGCTTTCTATTGCTAAGGAATACCCTGTACAAACGGATAAAAGCACTGGCTTTATAATTGTTTTTTTGATTGTATCTGCGGTGATGATTTACTCATTCAAAGATTTTCTATTTATCTAGTCCAATCAAACTTAAAGGAAGCCGGTTAATCCGGCTTTTTTTATGCCTGCCACAAAATGAGAAGGAACCCACATTTACCTTCTTCCTTGTAAAAGGTGCAGGCATGACAACATCATTTACCCCCGCATTTTCTCACGCGCTCGCTTTCGTTCTCGCCCGCGAAGGTGGTTATGTTAATGACCCGACCGACAAAGGCGGCGAAACCAAATACGGCATTTCCGACAGGCGCGATGGTCTTGCCGATGGCAAAACCGACGTGGATGGTGACGGTAAACCAGATACTCGAATTAAGGACCTGACCGAAGAACAGGCCGGACAGATTTATTTCCGCGATTACTGGTATCCGGCTTATTGCACTGACTGGCCAGACGGTATCTCACTCTTTGTCTTTGATTCCTCCGTGCAACATGGCGCTAAAAAAGCGATCCAGCTCCTGCAGGATGCAGTGGGCGTCACCGCTGATGGCATTGTCGGCCCCAAAACCACCAAAGCAGTAATCGGCGCTGATGCCGAATGGCTGCTGACCCGCTGTTTTCTGCGCCGTTCCCGCTATTACGCCGAGATCATCAAAGCCAATTCTTCGCAGGGTAAATACCTCAATGGCTGGTTTAACCGTCTTGATGAGCTGGCGAACGCCTGTCAGGAGGTCGTCGGTGGTCAGGTCTCGGTTCCCCGGAGCTGAGCATGGGTAAGGGCTGGGATTCATCGTTACGCGCGGGGCGGCGGGACCGCCTCCGTCAGGAGGTACTTCACATGGTAGCCGGTGGCCCTCCGCCCGTTCCACAGGACTACACAGGCTGTGACGGTACTCATGCCAGCTACTACCGCAAAGGCTGGGACTCCGTCGATACAAGAGACATCGTCTGGCAGTGCCAGCGATACAAGGAAAAACATCATGTTTAAATCGTTGAATACCGACTGGCTGAAGCTGGCATTGCTCCGGGTATTTCAGTCCGGCTGGACGGTGGTGATCCTGGTGGGATTGTCGCTGCTGTTCTGCAGCTTCACTGGCCGTCAGGCGTTTATTGTCTGGTGGCTCACTTTCGCCGGTGTGCTGTTAATTGGGGCGAGCGTATGGCTCGGCAATCTGCCTTACCGTCTGCTGCAGCCGGGTAATTCTGCTCGCCGGTGGTCAGGTATGTTGTCCTGGATAATCTGGGGAGCTGGTTTCCTGTTGCTGGCCGTCGCTCCCGCGAATGCAAAAGACCCGTGGATCCTGCTGTTTAATCCGCTGGCTGGACTGACTGCCTTCCTTCTCTGGTTATGGGCTTCACATAAGGAGCCCCTCAAATGGATCCGATAACCCTTTCCACCGTGGCCTCCGTGTTGCTCAAGGCGGGCCCCTCTCTGGTCCGCACTGTCGGTGGCTGGTTCGGCAGCGATACCGCCAGAGCCGCAGACTCGGTGGCCAGTATTGTCGAGACCGTCAACGGTGCCATCAATCCAGCCGACCAGCAGCGTGTTCTGGAGCAGAAGCTGGCACAGTTGCCCCCCGAACAGCTGGTACAGCTGGAAACCCTCAAGGTACAGCTGCAGCAGTTCCAGCTGGAGCGGGACAAGGCGCAGATGGCCGACCAGCAGGCCGCGCAACATGAACAGCAGGAAACCATCCGCAACGGCGACAACGCCACGGACGAATATGTCCGTCAGACCCGCCCGCTGATGGCCCGCTTATCCCTCTACAGCAGCATTGCCTACGTGATGATCATGTCTCTGGGTCAGCAGGCTGGCGCGGTGGCCGGTGCTTTCGGCCATGCGTTTACCATGCCCGAACCAGACTGGGATATCGCGCTGATGCTGGCGACCCCGGCGCTGGGTTATCTGGGTTTCAGGACGCTGGACGGTTTCGCCCGGTACAGCAAATCCAGCAAACACAAGGTCATGGTGGGTAAATGACTAAAGCATTTGATCGCGCCAGCGACCTTGAAATGGAAGAACGGGAACGGCTCTTAAACCAGCATTTAAAGCGTGTTAAAGAGCTACCGGATGAGTACGGGTTCTGTAACGACTGCGGCGCGGCGATTCCGGCGAAGCGACTCCGGGCGCTGCCGTACGCAGCGACCTGCTTCACCTGTCAGGCCATCAGAGAACATAAGGGGAAGCATGGGCTGGGAAATCATTAAGGGTAACTGGGCGATCATCTGGGCGCTATTTATGTCCGCCGTGAATGTCATCCAGCTCCTGCTGGCCAAAACCTACGTCAAACGTGAGGAGCTGGATTTGTTGCGTACCCGTCTGCAGGGCATTGAAAACACCATCGCGGGGCTACCCAGCCAGAAAGACCTTCACCAGCTGCAGCTGGAGATGAGCAACCTGCGGGGCGATTTGCGCGAACTGGGCCCGGCGATTCGCCAGGTGAAACACGTCAGCGATCTGCTTCTGGAAAACGAGCTGAAGGAAAAATAAGAGGTGACTATGCGTGACATTCTCGACCAGGACCAGCGCCTGGTTATTCTGCGATCCCTTATCGAATGCGGTGACAGCGCCAACGAGTCGATTCTGCAGACGTGCCTGCAGACTTATGGCCATCGCGTTTCCCGCGATACCGTGCGCACGCATCTGGCGTGGCTGCGTGAGCAGGGTCTGGTCAGTCTGACGGATGTTTCCGGCTGTTATGTGGCTGAAATCACCGGTCGCGGTGATGACGTCGCCAGCGGTCTGGCTACGGTTCCGGGGGTGAAAAAGCCCCGAGCGAGGGGATAATGATGGCTAAGACTAAACCTTATACCGAAGCACAGCGGCGTATTTTTTATCAACTGGCCGCAGTCATGGTTTGTTCTGAGATTGAGTCTCAGGTTATCGCGCCGCTGAGCGAGAAAGAGACCGGAAAACCTTATGACCGCAGCTCTCCTGATAGCTTTACCAACACGTTTCTGAACAAGAATCCTGAGTTCAGACGTGCATTTGAAACGCTGGGTCGGGCCATCACCAGAGAGCGGAAAAACCAGCTGCAGCTGGCAAAGGCAGCAAGGAGCAAACATGGCAGTTGAGAAACCGACCCGTGGCCGCCCCTCCAAAATCGACCTGCTGCCTGATGGTGTACGTGATCAGCTGCATCAGATGCTGCGTGAGAAACGCCACACCCAGGAAGAGATCCGCGAGGCCATCAACGAACTGATTGACGGCCACAACCTGCCGGAAGACATGAAGCTTAGCCGCACGGGCCTGAACCGATACGCCAGCCGTATGGAAGAGTTCGGGGCCAAAATTCGCGCCTCCCGCGAAATGGCGGAAATCTGGGCCGCGAAGCTGGGTTCTGCGCCGACGTCGGACGTCGGCAAATTGTTGATGGAGTTTGTGAAAACGCTGGCATTCGAAACGTCGATGTCACTCGCTGAAGAAGAAGGCCCGGTTGAGCCGAAGGCCCTCGGCCAGCTGGCGCTGGTTGCTCAGCGTCTGGAAGCCGCCGCGATGGCCAGCCACAAACGCGAGAAAGAGATCCGCCAGGCCTTCGCCGAAGAAGCCGCCGCGCAGGCGGAGAAAATCACGAAAAGTGCCGGGCTGTCTGCGGAAACCGCCGCTGATATCCGTCGCCAGATTCTGGGGATCGTATGATGGCCGGACCATTGTCAGCGCAGGAACAGTTACGTAATCAGTCCGCCAGCGCCATTCTGGCGGGCGAGTTCGACGCGGATCAGGTGCTGCTGCCGTATCAGCGCCGCTGGATTGCGGACACGTCCCAGCTCAAGATTGCCGAGAAATCCCGTCGTACCGGCCTGACGTGGGCGGAAGCCGCCGAGGCGGCGCTCAGCGGGTCAATGTCACCGGAAGCCGGAGGAACCGACACCTTCTATGTCGGCACCACCAAAGACATGGCGCGTGAGTTTATTGACGCCTGCGCCATGTGGGCGAAGGCATATAATCTCGCGGCCTCCGCGATTGGCGAGGAAGCGCTGGAGGATGACGACAAGGACATACTGGTTTACGTCATCAACTTTGCCAGCGGCTTCAAAATCAAGGCGCTATCGTCAAACCCTTCAAACCTGCGCGGTATGCAGGGTAACGTCATCATCGACGAAGCGGCATTCCAGAAAGACCTCGCTGCCGTGCTGAAAGCGGCGCTGGCGCTGACCATGTGGGGCTCTAAGGTCCGTTTGATCTCCACCCATAACGGCATTGAAAACCTGTTCAATACCATCATCACTGACAGCCGTGCGGGCAAGAAACGGTACTCCGTTCACCGTATTGATATCGAACTGGCCATCAGCGAGGGGCTGTATCGCCGTATCTGTCAGGTGACGAAAAAGCCGTGGTCACCGGATGCCGAGACGGAGTGGCTGGCGAACCTGCTGAGCGATACCGCCACCGAAGAAGACGCCCGCGAGGAATACTACTGCGAGCCGAAGAACGGCGGCGGCACCTATCTGGCCCGCTCCATCCGTGAACGTGCAGCGAGGGGAGCCGGTCCCGTTCTGCGCTTTACCGGCACGGCAGAATTCAATGCCATGCCGGAAATCATCCGGGCGCTGGATATGCAGGAATGGCTGGATCAGGAGGTGCTGCCCGTGCTGAACACGCTGCCGCAAAACCTTCGCCACTGCCTCGGAGAAGACTTTGCGCGGTCGGGACACCTGACCGTTTTTGCGCCGATGATTGTCAACGATGACACCACCCGCACCGTGCCGTTCCTGGTCGAGCTGGCCAATGTGCCCTACAAGCAGCAGGAGCAGGCGCTGTTCTTTATCTGCGATCGGTTGCCCCGCCGCGACGGTATCAAGCTCGATGGCCGGGGGAACGGTAACTATCTGGCCGAGCAGGCGGCGGAGAAGTACGGCGCTGAGGTGGAGGTGGTGATGCCATCCGTCGCCCACTACCGCGAGAACATGCCGCGCTTCAAGGCCGCGTTCGAAGACGATGAACTGGTACTGCCGAAGCATGAGGACGTTATCAGCGACCTCGGGCAGATTGTCGTTCAGCGCGGAGTGCCGGGTATTGATGACCGGGAGAACACCGGCAGCGATGGCCACAAGCGTCACGGCGACAGCGCGTATGCGATCTTCCTCGCCTTTCTCGCCAGTAAAGAGGACTGCCAGCGCTACGAACTGCACCGGCTTAACACTCCCCAACAGCAGCGCAACAGCGACAGTCATCGTCAGTTGCGTATCACCCGTGGTCTTAAAAATCAGCGAGGACTGCTCTGATGTTAAAAAAACTTACCGGGGCCATCCGCAGCCTGTTGAGTCCCTCAACGGGTGAGCCGGTCACTGTCAGTGAATCGGATATGAAACAAGCAGAGGCCCGGGCCGGGAGCGTCAGCGTCAGGCGACCCTCTCCGGGCATCAGCGTGGCGAGTACCATATCCCCGGCCAGACTGGCCGGGGTGTTACGTAATGTGACGGAAGGCAATGCTACTGATTACTTTATCCTTGCCGAAGAGATGGAAGAGCGCGACCTGCACTATTCCAGCGTCTTACGTACCCGCAAGCTGACCGTCGCCGGTATTCCTCCGGCAGTGGAAGCGGCGAGCGACGATGAACATGATGTGATGCTGGCTGATGCCGTACGCGATCTGATTGAGCAGCCGCAGATACCTGAGCTGCTGTTTGACCTGCTTGACGGGCTCGGCAAGGGTGTGGGTGTCTGCGAAATCCTCTGGGACACCCGTGACGGCTGGAAACCCCGCGACTACGAATGGGTTGACCCGCGTTTCCTCAAAACTGACCGCGAAACCCTGCGCCAGTTCCGCCTGCTGACCGATGAGCAGCCGGTTGATGGTATCCCGCTGACGCCAGGTAAGTATGTTATCCATTATCCCCGCCTCAAGTCCGGTCTGCCCCTGCGTAACGGTCTGGCCCGTCTGGTGGCGGTGATGTATATGCTGAAGTCCTTCACCGTCCGTGACTGGTGGGCGTTCGCCGAGAAGTTTGGCATTCCCATCGTCGTCGGCAAGTACGGGACCAATGCCTCCGATGAGCAGATTAAGATCCTCATTGACGCCATCAGTTCCATCGCTTCCGATGCCGGGTGTGCTATCCCCCAGAGTATGCAGCTTGAGATGCAGGAGACGGCCAGCCGTAACGGCGGTGGTGCTCTCTTTAAAGAAATGGCGGAGTGGTGCGACGCCCAGACCAGTAAGGCCGTACTGGGGCAAACTATGACCACCGATGACGGCAGTTCGCGGTCTCAGGCCGACGTACATGACCGGGTGCGCATGGATATTGCCCGCTGGGATGCCCGTCAGCTGGAAAACACCCTCAATGAGTTTCTGGTCCGTCCGTTTATTCAGTTCAACTACGGCCCGCAGGAAAAGTATCCGCGTGTGAAGCTGGCTATCAGCGAGCCGGAGGACCTCAAAGCCTTTGTCGATGCGCTTATCCCCCTGGTTGATCGTGGTTTGCGGGTGCAGGAATCAGAGGTCCGGGACAAGTTTGGTCTGGGTGAGCCGGAGACCGGCGCGGTGGTACTCTCGCCGTCCAACAGCTTCTCTGCCTTCAGCCCGGCACCGGCGCTCAACCGTGAGCAACTGGCGCTTAACCGCTCGCAGGACGATGCGATTGATGCGATGGTCAGCGAGGCGCTGAAGGACTGGGAGCAGACCGGCGATACATTTACCAGTCCGGTGCTGCAGCTGGCGAAAGACGCGGGGAGCTTTGAGGAGTTTCTGGCACGTCTGCCGGACCTGCAGAAGACGCTGGAACCTGCCGCGTTCGTCGAGCAGCTGGCGATGCTGAGCTTTAAGGCACGTGCACTGGGAGATGCGAACGATGGCTAAAGCTCCCGATATTATCCCCAAAGAGGCACTCGCCTGGCTGAAGTCGAAAAAGCTGACGCCGGGCTTCGATTATCGCGATGTCTGGAAGCAGGAGCACAGCATCGGTTTTACCGTGGCGAAGATGACGCAGCTCGACCTGCTCTCAGACGTCAAAGCGCTGGTCGAAGACGCGATGGCCAGTGGTCAGTCTTTCGCTGAATTCCGGGAGGTGCTGAAGCCTCTGCTTGTGAAGCGTGGATGGTGGGGTCAGCAGATGATGGATGACCCGCTGACAGGTGAGACAAAGCCAGTGCAGCTCGGCAGCGATCGTCGTCTGCGCACCATCTACGATACCAACATGCGTACTGCCCGTAGTGCTGGTCAGTGGGAACGTATTCAGCGTACTAAACGCGCAATGCCCTATCTGCTGTATACGCTGGGTCCGTCACGCGAGCACCGCGCCGAGCACCTGAAATGGGCTGACCTCTGCCTGCCTGTTGACGACCCGTTCTGGCAGACACACATCGGCCCCAACGGCTGGGGCTGTAAATGCGGGGTTCGCCAGGTCAGCAAATACGAGTACGATCAGTTACAGAAAAATGGTGTCCCGCGCAACGTGCAGCAGCTCGACGACAGCGGACAGCCAACCGGCCATGTTATCCGCCAGACCGTCCCGATCCGCACCGAAGCCCCGCCGGTCAAACGGGTGAAGTGGGTGAACAAGCGCACCGGCGAAGAGGAGATGGTGCCGGAAGGGATTGATCCGGGCTGGGACTACAATCCGGGTATGCGCCGACAGGCCGAACTGGAGCGCCAGCTGGCCGCGAAGCAAAACGCCTTTGACAGTGACAACTAAACGAGGCGGTAATCCGCCTCAAACGCGCTCAGAGACTTTATCGGCATTTGTGGTACGATGATTCTCTGAAAATTTCTTAAACGCGCCACGGCGTTTTTGAACGGGGTTTGAACGGTATTCCCGCTGCGCTTGCCCGGCACTCTTCCTTTATATACAGGGAAAGCGGTTAATCCACTTTCTTCTCCCGCATAGCCGACACTGTCCGTCAGTTACCTTTAACGACGGACAGCACCATGCCAAAGCCTGCAACACAACTCGAATTTCTGGCCCTGTGCTTCGAGCTTCCCGACCTGTCGGATGCCAGCACGCCGCTGCCGGAATGGTTGCCGATGATCCCTGCGGGCACATTCACTGGCCGGGATGGCCGTACGTGGGTAAACGACAATCCGCAGGCCATTATTGCCACGTCCTTTCGTTACCCGACGTTGCCGTTTGATGCCGAACACTCCACCGAGCTGCTTGGGCCTAAAGGTGAAGAAGCCCCGGCTTATGCCTGGATTGATGCCATGCGCGTCAACGCCGACGGCAGCATTGACGGTCATATCGAATGGACGCCTGACGGCGAAGCGCTCGTTCGCGGTAAGAAGTACCGCTATTACAGTCCGGCTTTCCGTCATTTCCCTACCGGTCAGGTCTCGCATCTTTCCAGCGCTGGCCTGACCAACAAACCCAACCTGTATTTACCCGCTCTTAACTCGGAGAACACCATGCCTTTACCTGTGCAGATTGCCACGGCACTGGGGCTGGCTGAGACCGCGTCGGTTGACGATGCCGTATCAGCGATCCAGACCATCAAGAACAGCGAACAGACCGCGCTGAACCGTGCTCAGAACCCGGACCTGTCAAAGTTCATCCCGCAGGAGACCTATCAACTGGCGCTGAACCGCGCTCAGACAGCGGAAGATCGTCTGAAGACACTGGATGAGAAGACGGCCACCGCGCTGGTTGACGATGCCGTAACCGCCGGGAAAGTCGCGCCCGCTAACCGCGATATGTATCTGGCCCTTTGCCGCAGTGAAGAAGGCCGTCAGCAGTTTGCCGAGTTCGTGAAAACTGCGCAGCCGCTGGTCAATCAGGACCCGTCCAAAGGTAAAGAGAACAAGGGGCAGCAGACCACGCTGACCGAAACCGAACTGGCGATGTGTCGCAGCATGGGTCTTACCCAGGAAGAGTTTCTCGCCGCTAAACCGAAACAGGAGCAATAAGAATGCCGCAACCGTCAGCAGAAATCCTGCACGCGCTCACCACCTCCCTGAGCGCAGCTTTCACCCGAGGTCTCGCAGGTGTGACTCCGCAGTACCTGCGCATTGCTACTGAAGTGCCGAGCGGCTCTGCGTCCAATACGTATGGCTGGCTCTCGGACCTGCCGACCATCAAAGAGTGGGTCAGTGAGCGCCAGTTCGCGCAGTTGTCTCAGTACGGCTATACCATCGCCAACAAGACCTGGGAAAACTCCATCCGCGTCAAGCGCGAAAATATCGAAGATGACCAGATTGGCCAGTACAGCGTCATTGCGCAGGCGTTCGGTCAGCAGGTCGCCGAATTCCCTGACACGCTGAGCTTTCCGCTGCTGGTTGCCGGTTTCACCACCCTGTGTTTTGACGGCCAGAACTTCTTTGATACCGACCATCCGATGGCGGGCGGCACCTACAGCAACATTGTGGGTGATATCGCAACCGACAAAGGTGAGCCGTGGTTCCTGATTGATGAAAGTCAGGTGCTTAAACCCATCCTTTACCAGAAGCGCCGCGCCTTTAACTTCCAGGCACTGGATGACCTCAGCAGCGAACACACCTTCAAGAACAATGAGTTCCTGTATGGCGTGGATGGGCGCTGCAACGTCGGTTTTGGGTTCTGGCAGACCGCCTGCGGGTCCCGCGCACCGCTGACTGTCGCCAACTATGAAGCGGCGGTGAAGGTACTGCAGGGCATGAAGCGCGATTCCGGTTCGCCGCTGGGTATCCGTCCGACCACGCTGGTCGTGGGTCCGAACAACCGCGCAGCCGCGAAGAAGATCATCGACGCAATGCTGGTCGATGGCGGTAACTCCAACATCTATTACAAGGATGTGGAAATCGTCGACAGCCCGTTTATCACCACCCCGGCGTAATCGCCAGTCTGCGTTTTAAAACCGTTACAGCGGGCGTTAAACCCGCTGTAACCCACCTTTAATGAGGATGGAACAGTGAGTGGAACGAAAGAAAAAGCAACGGGTAAGCAAAGCGCTAAAGGTCGCGCTGGCAAGATTTCAGCGCCGGAAGTGGCACAGGCTGATGCATCTGACCTGCCGGGAGCTGAACGGTCAGTCACATTACCAGGGCATTACGTTGCGGTGGGTGCGTCCCCCGTCAGCCTGAAGCCTGTCGATGCTGGTGCGTTTCAGTCATCGGGTGACGTCATTACCCTGACCGGGGATAACGTCAGCATTTCCGCGCCTGCGGCCCACATTTCAACTGACCACCTTAATACCGTTCAGGGTGAATTACAGACAAACCTGACCCCCGAAGGTCTGGCCGCCGGTGGCGGAAGTGAGAACCTTATCACCGCATCCCCTGCAACCGATGATTTGGTGGTGCTGGAGGTTCGCGCCAGACATGAGCGCGGGTTCTGGCGCTGTGGCCGCTTCTGGCCGCGTGAGCCGGTGCATGTGTTTGTCAGCGACGATCCCGATGGCGATAACGAGGCGAACGCGCTGGAGGGTGATGTGGTGGTGGAGTGCTTCATCAGTCACGAAACCGCCGAGCGCCTGAAAGCTGAGCCTCATCTGGTGGTGACGGTCCTGCAGACGGTAGCGGAGAAAGGCTGATGGGTATTTACGTTACCCGTGATGACCTGCTGGCCACAGATGGTTCGCTGGTATGGACTATGGCCATCGACAAGGCAACGAACCAGCTCGACGAGGCGAAGATAGTCACGGCCATCGAGGATGCTGACGCTGAGATCAACTCGTTTCTGTCTAAGCGCTATCAGCTGCCGCTGAACATCACCACCGTTCCGCGCCCGCTGCACCGGGTAGCCGTATCCATCGCCATTTACTGGCTGTCCGAGCGCGACAATCAGATCACTGACCTGATTCAGAAACGCTACGACAGCGCCGTCCAGACCCTGAAGGAGATGGCGAACGGGACGCGCGACCTAGGCCTGCCGACCGACACTCCGGCTCCTGAGACTGATAACGGCAGGATGATAGTTGTCTCCGATAACAAACGTCTGTTCACCCGTAACAACCTCAAAGGGGTGCTGTGATGGGGATATCGGTTGAGGTTATCGGTGCTGAGAAGCTGCAGCAGATGCGACTGGCCATAGAGAAGCTCTCCGACAGCTCGCTGCAGCAGGAGCTGCTGGAGAGTATCGGCGCTGTCGTTGAATCGCAGACCCGCCGCCGCATCAGCGACGAGAAAACCTCACCGGCTGGCGAGCGCTGGGAGGAATGGTCCGAGGGATACCGCAAGACCCGCAGCGGGAATCAGAGCCTGCTGCAGGGGAATGGCGATCTGCTCGACAGCATCCAGTACATCGTCGAGCGTGGCCGCGTTCGTGTGGGTTCGCCACTCAGCTACAGCGGCGTTCACCAGGACGGTTTTGCTGGTAGCGTCCCGGTCAGCGCTCATAAGCGTCTCATTCATCAGGCGTTTGGCCGGGCGCTGAAGCATCCGGTCTGGCAGACCGTGGGCTCTCATACCCGCGAGATGAATATTCCGCAGCGCGAGTACCTCGGGCTGTCCACCGCAAACAGTGATGAGCTGATGCATGTCATCGGCGATTTCTGGAGTGAGGTATTACCGTGAGCAATGAACGTCCGTCCCTGCTGACCACCGGCTCCACGGTCTCCGCCGCTGAGAACATAGTGGCGTGGCTGAAGCCGGAGCTGTTGAACGAACCTCAGCAAAACAAGCCTGACCGCGTCAGCGTGATTGAACGCCATATCGGCCAGTTCAGCACCCCGGCTGAGGTCAAAACCTGGCTGTCAGATCGTGATGGCTGTATCCGTCTGGCCGCACTCCGGGTGCGCAACATCCGCGCTCAGGCTGGCGGTACTGTCGGCGAAATCACCTGGGCGGCGTATGTGATGGCCACCGATGCATGGGGCTATACACGTGATACCCGCTGCGAGGTGCTGGTCGGTAAGCTGGTTCGCCGTATTGTCCAGCGCGGGGCCCCTGACGGCATGAAGGCCGAACGTCTGGCCACCTCCGTCAGCGCCGACAATATCTATTCCGGCGGGCTTAACGATCTGGGGCTGACCATGTGGGCCGTGACGTGGGAACAGGAGTTCCGCCTGGATGATGTGATCGACCTTGCCACCCTCCCGGACTTCCTGCGACTGGGGGCCACGCTGCAGGTCGGCGATGGCACCATCCCGATTGAAGGCGTTATTAACGTAAGAGAGCCATAACGATGAAAAAACATATCAAGCCCGCCCACGCGGGGCTGCTGGTGCGAAAAGCTGATGGCCAGCGCCTCAGTCCTGAAGGGGAAACGCTCCTCATGAGTGCATGGTGGCATCGCCGCGAAGCTGAAGGTGATGTTGTTATCACCGATATCCAGGCTGAATCCGTAACCGAACCGGCGGAAGTCCGCCAGACCCGAACCGCAAAGGAGAAGTGATATGTCGTCACTGGGTAATATTCCTGCTGATATCCGCGTTCCGCTGGTGTACATCGATATTGATAATTCTCAGGCGCTCGACAGCGCCCCGGCGCAGTCGCGCAAAATTATCGTCATCGGCCAGCAGAGTGCGACCGGCACCGCTGCCGCTCTGATGCAAAACCGCATCACCAGCGACGGCACCGCAGACCAGCTTTACGGCAAAGGCTCCATGCTGGCCGGGATGCTCAAAACCCTGCGTAAGGCGAACAGCTATACCGAAGTGTGGGCGATGGGCCTGGCTGATATTGCTGCCGGTGCTGCCTCAAAAGCAGAGCTGACCATCACCGGCCCGGCCACTGCTGCGGGTACGCTGGCCCTGCTGGTTAACGGTATATCGGTGCAGGTTGGCGTCAGCGCTGACGATACCGCCGACACTACCGCGACAGCCATTATCGCCGCCGTTAACAAACTGCCCGATACGCAGGTTACTGCTGCGCTGAAAGCGGATTCGACCGACGTCGTCACCCTGACCACCAACTGGAAAGGCGCGACCGGCAATGCGATGGACGTCCGTCTCAACTACTATACCGGCGAGCAGAACCCTGCAGGCGTTGCGGTGGCCATCAACGCCTTTAACGGCGGCACCGGCACCCCGGATATTGCGGCGGTTGTCGCGGCGCTGGGCGATGACTGGTACACCGATATTGTGTTCCCGTTCAACGATACGCAGAGCCTGAATACTATCCGGGATGAACTGCTCGAACGCTGGGGGCCACTCAAGATGATTGAGGCACAGCTCTGGACGGCTTACCGGGGCACCCATGCCGAAAGCGGCACCTTCGGGGAAACCCGCAATGACTGGCTAATTTCCTGCATCGGGACCAACATCGCACCGCAACCGCACTGGCTGTGGGCGGCATCTTACGGCGGTATAGCGTCATACTATCTGGCCAACGACCCGGCCCGTCCGCTGCAGACGCTGGTGCTGCCGGGCATCCTGCCGCCGGTCAAGACAGTGCGCTGGGATATGCCGGAGCGCAACCTGCTGCTGCATGACGGCATCGCCACCCATTACGTTGATGCCAGCGACAACGTCTGCATCGAGCGTGAAATCACCATGTACCGCGTCAACCAGTATGGTGACGCCGATACGTCGTACCTCGACGTGCAGTCACCGGCGACGCTGGGGCGTATCCGCTACGTCATCAAAAACCGGTTCACCAACCGCTATCCGCGTCACAAGCTGGCCGGGGATGATGTGCTCGACCTGCTTGATCCGGGCCAGCCGGTGATGACGCCGAAGATTGCCCGCGCCGAGCTGCTGGATATCGCGCTGACTGAGCTTATCCCGGCGGGTCTGGTTGAGGACTTCGACGACTACAAAGACAAGCTGGATGTGTATCTCGACGGCGACGATAAAAACCGCCTGAACTTCATCTGCCACCCGAACCTGGTCAACCAGCTGCGTGTGCTGGCCGGTCTCGTCCAGTACAAACTTTAAGGAGCCTTTATGAGCATTCTGGGCCAGGCGGCCATCCGTATTAATGGCCGCGAAATCAAAACCACAGGTAAGTCCACCCTCAATCCGGGCGGTAAAACACGTACCCAGCATATGGGCGGCGGCAAGGTCTGGGGGCTGGCAGGCAAGATGGCGGGTCCCTCGATCCAGATGACCATCGCAGCTGCAGAGGATGTCGATGTGGTTGAAATCAGTGGCTGGGAGGGGGTTACCGTCATGTTTGAAGGCGATAATGGTCTGACCTACATGATGACCGGCGCGGCGACCGCTGAACCGGCCACGCTGGATGAAGACGCTGGCACCATCAGCGCCAACTTCCTTGGCGAAAAACTGGTGAAGGTGTAAGCCATGGCTGAGATGAAAATCACCTTAAAACACGGTTACGTCGCCGGTAAAGGCACTGACGATGAGATCCGCTACAAAGAAGTGACCTTTCGCGAGCTGACCTCAAAAGACGTTATCGACGCCCAGCTTGAGGCGGAGCGCGTGGTCATCGGGGAGAATGGCAAGGCGGTGGCGTACTGTTCTGAGGTGCTGATGGGGCTGGGTATGCTGCGGCGACAGATTGCTTCTGTGGGTGAGATACCGGGGCCATTGTCCCTCAAGCAAATCTACGCCTTTCACCCAGAGGACCTGGAGTTACTCAGCAGTAAAGCAGCTGCTCTCGATGACCTGCTTTCGGAGACCGCGTCACGGGGGCGACCTGGTGCCGCTGGCGACGGCGCTGAGTAACCTTATCGTCAATCTTTCCCAACGTTTTGATATGTCCTACCTGCAGCAGTTGCCTCTCCGGCAGCTGCTGCGCCTGACAGAGCAGCTGAGGAAGCAACATGGCAAACCGCCTCACCACTGAAATACTCATCAATCTGGCAGGTAACCTGACCGCCAAAGCCCGCCAGTACGGTGCCAACATGTCCGAGTTCGCCCGCACAAATCAGCGGGCAATGTCGGTTGTCAAAGCCACGACGGCGGCGGCTGGTCGTGGTCTGGATGCGCTGGGCAATCGATATACCACCATGATTGCCGGTTTTGCCGGTGGTGCCATGTTGAGAGACTTTGCCGCGACAGATCGCCGCATCACACGTATGGGACTGGCAGCAGAGAAGACCAAAAAAGAAATGTCCGAGATGTTTGGCGGTATGCAGGATGCTGCGATCAAGTTTCGTGTCGATGACAGTGAAGTGGTCAGCGCGATTGAGAAAGTCGGGACGGTGACTGGTGATATTGATTACGGCTATAAGAACCGAAACATCATAGCACCGTCTATCGCTGCGTCAGGTGCTGATGGTGAAAGTATCGGAGGACTCTTCTCTCAGTTCACAAAGTTTAACCTGAGCAACGAGAAAGACACCCTGCAGGCAATGGATACCCTGAATCAGCTCGGTAAAGAAGGTGCGTTTGAACTGAAGGATATCGCCGAACGCGGCGTAAAAGCGTTCTCAATGTATGCCGCCGCAGGGGGAACAGGTGTACGGGGCGTGAAGGACGTCGGCGTGGCGCTGGAGAGCGCGGTCGATGCTACCGGTGATACGACCACTGCCTCTACTGCAGTTGAGAACCTGATTCGGGATCTGCAGCTTCCGAAGGTTGTGAAGGAGTTGCGCCGGAATGGCATAAATGTTTTCGGTAAAGACGGAAAAATGCGATCACTGCCAACACTGATGGGAGAGATTGCAAAAAAATCAGGGAATAAAGGCGCAGAAACTCAGAGCGCACGCTTACTGGGGGCCGGATTTAATCAGGATAGCATCCTGTTGCTTAGCAGCGTGACGTCCGGTAAAGGTGCGGAGAACCTCAAACGCTATAACGGCGTAGTGGCCGATGGTCAGGGCATTATGAAAGATGCCGAGTATGCATCTAAAGATTTCACATCAGCCGTCACTGCACTAAACACCACCTGGAAAAAATTTGCAAACAGCAATCTCGCAAAACCAGTCCAGGAGCTGGCTGATGCAATTAATTCCGTTGACCAGGAAACCGTCCAGCACTGGCTGGAGATTGGTAAAAATATCGCCATCGCAGTCGGGGGGGTTATTGCAGCCCGCAAAGCGTTTCAGTTTGGTAAAGGTGTCTGGGACGTACTTAATCCAAATAAAGGTAAGGGTATACCTAATGGTATCGCTGATGTGTTTGGTTCAGGTGTAATGCCAGTTTATGTGACCAACTGGCCAGCAGGTGGGCTGGGTGGAACAGGAGAAGATAAGGTTAACGATCTTCTTGATACTACCGCCGACCTTCCAGGTTGGCCTGGAATGCTTGCCCGGGGTGGGTTAATTGCCAGTAAGTTGATGGGGTTAACTGATATGGACCCTTTTTCGGACGAAGGACGCGAAGAACTCCTTAAAAGGGTTCAGCAGAACAATGAGCGTTCAACGATGTGGGAGGACATCAAAAACTTTTTCACGTCTTCCTCGCCGTCACCTGCGGGTTACCAAGACCCGTCGCCGTGGGCGTCTATGCAGCCACAAAATCAGTCTGGCTACCCATTCCTGCAGCAACCTGAGCTGAAAGGCAGTATCGAGGTCTCTGTTAAAGATGATCGGGTTCAGGTGACCAGCGTCAAGGTCAACGCCCCCGGCGTCACCATGAGTGCGGGTACCGGATTACGCAGTACGGAGCAAGACTAATGGCCATCAAGTGGGAAGACCTGCGTGATGCTTCGTTCCGGGGCGTACCTTTCTTTTTCCGCGACGTCGAGGGCGCTGGCGGCCGCCGCGCCATCCCCCATGCTTACCCCAAAAAAGAGGTGGGCTGGACGGAAGACCACGGCGCGGTGCTGACTCAGCAGCAGATTAACGCGATCCTGCTCGGCAGTGACTACATCGACCAGATGAACCGCCTGCTGGCCGCGCTCAATACTGCCGGTCCCGGTGAACTGGTGCATCCGTGGTTCGGCGTTCAGAAGGTTCAGGTGGGCCGCGTTACGCATCGTCTCTCCACCGAAGAAGGCGGCATTGTCTACATTTCCTTTGAGGTGTACGAGGCTGGCGAGCAGTTGTTCCCGTCCGGCAACGAAGACACCAGCGCCACCACGCTCAGCGCGGCGGACAAGGTCAAGGAAGCGCTGGCCAGCGGTGATTATTTCGCGGCGCTCGACGGTGTCGGCAGCATGGTGGATACCCTGCTGGAGGATATGGAGGGCTTTGTCACCAGCCTGCCGACCCTGCCGGATGCGCTCAGCGAGTGGATGGACCGCCTCAACCGGTTTAAGGACCTCGCCGGTATTGTAGCCGCCGCACCCGGTGAAATGATCCGCGATATTACTGGCCTCATCAGCGATATGAAAGACCTCGTATCTGAGCCCCCGTTCGCACTGCGGGTCTATGACCAGCTACGCGATAAGTGGGAAGGCGACCGGGCAGCGCAGTCTGCGACCAAATCCCTTGTCGATAACATCAGCGTGAATACTGATACCGGCTTTGCCAGCAGCGTCACACCGGCATCGACGCCGGAGACCACGGCAGCGATGGAGACCAATATCGACGACTTCCGCCGTCTGGTCATTATCTCCACGCTGGTCGCTCAGGCTGAAGCGGTGGCCACCGCGACCTTTGAAACCGGTCAGGATGCGCAGAGCACCGGCGACCAGCTGGCGGAGCGTCTCGGCGAGACCGCTGCGGAAGCCGTCGAAAGCGGGCTCCGTGAGCTGTGGCGCTCCCTTCGCGAATTGCGGTTCGCGGTGGTAAATGATGTACGCATCCGCAGCATCCAGTTGCCGGAACTACGACGCGTAACGCCTGCCCGGACAGTGCCGGTCATGCTGCTGGCCTACCGCGAGACCGGCGACGCGGAGAACCGGGACGAACTGGTGACCCGCAACCGGCTGCGCTATCCCTCCTTTATTACGCCTTCACAGACGATTGAGATCATCAGCAATGACTGAAGAGTTAACCCTTGACGTTGACGGCAAGGTCTGGGGCGGCTGGACGGATATGACCATCAACCGCTCTCTCGACAATATCGCCGGAGAGTTTGATTTGACCGTTACCGCCCGCTGGTCTGCTGCGGCTCCTCGCTCCATCAAGCCGGGGCAGTCCTGCACCGTTGATATCGGCAGCGACCGCGTGCTGACAGGCTACATTGACGACTTTATTCCCAGCTATGACTCGGAGAATGTCTCCCTGCGCGTCATGGGTCGCGACAAGACCGGTGACCTTGTGGACAGTTCAGTGGTCGATAAATCCGGTCAGTGGAAAGGTCAGAAGCTGGAGCAACTGGCAGCCACCATCTGCAAACCCTACGGCATCGAGGTGGTTAACGAGACCGACACCGGCGACGCCTTTGGCAGCATCACCCTCGAACAGGGTGAAACCGGCTTTGAACTGCTCGACCGGCTGGCCAAACAGCGCGGCGTTCTGGTGACGTCAGACGCTTACGGTCGGCTGGTCATCACCCGCGCATCCACCCAACGGGCCGGAGTGGCGCTAACTCTCGGCGACAATATTCTGGCTGCACGTGGACGCTTCAGCTGGCGCGAACGGGCCAGCCAGTACATCGTCAAGGGCTCCGCCAGCGCGGGCGGTTCAACATGGGACGACCAGCCGGTGAAGATGATCGGCGGCCGTCAGACGGTAGTCAGCGACCCGGAAATAACCCGCTATCGTCCGAAGATTCTGGTCAACGAGGACAGCCTGACGGTCGGCGGTGCCAGCGCCCGCGGCGAATGGCACAAGGCTCATATGATGGGTGAAGCCAATACCACCGAAATCACCGTCGCGGGCTGGCGTGAGAACGGTATCAGCGGTCCGCTGTGGCAGACAAATCGGCTGGTGAAGGTAACCGATGCCATTCAGCAGCTCGACGTCACCTGGCTGATTAAGTCCGTTTCCTTTATGGAAGGCGATCAGGGGCGGCTGACCGTGCTGACACTGGTCCCGCCAGAGTCGCTGGATATGCCTGAACAGAAAGCTAAAAGTAAAGGCAAGAAGGCAAAGACTTCCGTGGGGGTGACATGGGACTGAACGCAGTTAACTTTTCCCGCTCTATCGCCGCTATGGGCCGCCGCCTGCGCCTGATGGTGGACCGTGCGCTGGTCCGTATCGTGACGGACAGCCTCGGTCGGCAGAACCTGCAGGTGCAGTCGCTGGCCGATGAGACTAACGACGACGTCGAGCGCTTCCAGAACTATGGCTTTTCCAGCGTTCCGCCTGCGGGCTCAGAGGCGATTGTCGTTGCTGTCGGTGGCCGTCGCGGCGGCATGGTGGCCATCGCCGTCGAGGATAAAGGGAGCCGTCCCCGTGGCGGTGAAGAAAGCGAAGTTGTTATTTATCATCAGGAAGGCCATATTATTCGCCTGAAAAAGAATGGCGTGATTGAAATAACAGGGAAGACGGTAAATGTGGTTGCCGAAGAGAGCTGTGACATTATCGGTAAACAGATAAATATCACCGGCCCCACTTCTTTCAGTGAAGATATTCAGGTTAAGGGGAAAAGTTTCCTTGACCATATTCATAAGGATGGTGACGGTGAAAACACGACTAAACCCTTATGACCATCAGAATAAACTGGCACCTGCCCGCTGGCGGCGATATCGAGATTGAACACAATGGCCTTTCGTTTGACGAGGGCCTTGTTTCTTTGGTGTATATCTGCCTGTTTACTGATGCGCGGGCAGATACCAGCGACGAAATACCCGACGGCACCGATGACCGTCGCGGCTGGTGCGGTAATTCTTACAGCGATTTTGAATGGGGCTCAAAGCTCTGGCTGATTGACCGTGAAAAGCTGACCGAAGAGGTCAGGCTCCGCGCGGAGAATTACGCCCGTCTGGCCATGCAGCCGTTATTACGCTACGGCTATGCGCGAAATGCGCAGGTCATTGCCACTATTCCCCGTATTAACTGGCTGGCATTAACCATTATTCTCACCCGCCCGGATAAAACCGAGTTAACCGTCGAAATAAAGAAACGCTGGGAGGCGGTAGAAAATGGCTACATTTAATGTCCCGACGCTCCGCCAGCTTATTCGTGCCGGTATTCAGGATTTAGAGATTGCCCTCGACCAGGAATTACCGATTATCGGCGTTGAACGCGCGTTAAATACCGCTTTCAGTGGCGCTTTACGCGATGTCTACGATTATCAGACGTGGATTAAAAACCAGATTATCCCGTCAGAGCAGTCCGCTGACGAAACCATCATTGATACCGCCCGCTATGAGGGCGTTATTCGTAAGGCTGCATCCTATGCCAGCGGACCGGTCGCCTTCACCGGCACCCGACCGCTGCCGCTCGATACGGAGATGCAGACGCAGGACGGCGTACGCTACCACGTCACCGCCACCAGTGACCCGTCAGCGGGCAAAATCACCGTCACCGTGCAGGCTGACGAGACGGGCCTCAGCGGCAACCTGACGGCGGGCGACGTCCTGACTCTGATTTCCCCGGTGGCCGGGGTTAACAGCGATGGCGTGGTGGCGGATGCCGGTATCTCCGGAGGCGCGGACGTCGAGTCTGTGGCCGAGCTGCTGACCCGTCTGCTGTACCGCAAGCGTAACCCGCCAACCGGCGGCGCGCTGCATGATTACGTTATCTGGGCCACCGAACTGCCGGGTATCAGCCGGGCATGGGCCTTTGACTGCTGGCACGGGCTGGGTACGGTGGGCCTTGCATGGGTCTACGACCAGCGCACGGACATTATCCCGACCGGCACCGACCGCGAGGCGATGCAGGCGTACCTTTTCCGCCATCAGGACCCGGCAACCGGGACTTACGTCGGCAAGCCCGGCGGTATCGAGGTCTGGCCCATCCCGCTGACGCTCAAGCCGGTACCGCTGACCATTCGCGTCATCCCCGACACTGCCGCCATCCGCTCTGCGGTCACCCTGAGCCTGCAGGCGCTGTTTCGTTCGGTCTCGCCGGGCGACACGCTGCTGCTCTCTGCCATCCGAACGGCCATCGGCTCATCGACGGGTGTCACCGACTACGAGCTGGACCTCACCACCAATCAGGCTAGCGAGAACTATGAGCTGCTGACGCTGGGAGCAATCACATGGCGCATCGTGTAGAGGACTGGCAGGACGTCCTGCAGCAGCTGATGCCACGCGGTAAGGCATGGCCGCGCGACCAGACGGCGGCGCTGACGTCACTGCTCCGGGGCTTCAGTTCCCGCCTGCAGCTGGCGGAGGCGAACGCGGATTTGCTGGTCACCGAGATGCGCCCGGAGACCACTGACCTGCTGCTGGCCGACTGGGAGGACTATCTCGGTCTGCCGGACTGTAACGCCATCCCGGACGGCTTCGACCGTCGCCGCGATGCCGTGGTGGAGAAGTATCACCGCAAGGGCGGGCTGGCCACCTGGCAGATTGAGCAGGCCGTGAAGGATGCACTGGGCTTCACCATTCAGGTGACTGAAATCCTGCCGCATCACGTGATGCGCGACATCATGTATCCGATTTATTCGCATAAATACCGCTACCTGCTGCAGGTGACGGTCACGGATATGCCGATGATCCGCTTTCGCAGTATCAGCAACGTCCTGACGCCGTTAATCAGTTTACAGGCGCAGATACTGGAATGTTTTTTACGTCGTTACCGGCTCGCTGGCCACGATTATGATTTTCTTTACGAGGTTTAATTATGTATCACCTGGATAATGCCTCTTCCGTTCCTGATATGCCCGCTATTAAGCCGGTATTATTTACCGAGCGCCGCTGGTTTACCGAAGGCGGCGACGGTATTGCGCCGAGTTATCCGGGCGCAGACTGGTTTAATGCTATTCAGGCAGAAATGCTGAACGTGCTGGCGCTGGCAAATATCACGCCGGATAAAACGCAGCTGGATCAGTTTGCGCAGGCCATCCGTATTTTCTCCTCGGACTATATGCTGCCGCCGGGTATTCCGTTTGCGTGGCCGGGGGCGACAGCGCCGACCGGCTTTACGCTGATGCTCGGTCAGGGCTTCGATAAAATCGCTTATCCGCGCCTTGCCGTGGCGTATCCCTCCGGCGTTCTGCCGGACATGCGCGGCCAGACTATCAAGTTTTTGCCCGCCTCCGGGCGTGCGCTGCTGTCTTTTGAAGCCGACGGCATAAAGGCTCACGCCCATAATGCGACGATTAGCAGTACCGACCTCGGCACCAAAACAACCAGCGACGACAACGAGCACTTCCATCAGGGTGGAATGGTTGCTCCGGGTGATGTCTGGGACAGCGATTATGTGGTCGGGTCAGATAACGATTCTCATCGCACCCGCAACAACACCAGCACCGCCCCGGCGCACCATCACACCGTCTATATAGGCGCTCATGCTCACACGGCCACGGTGGCCAGCACCGGCAATACTGAAAACACCGTCAAAAATATCGCCTTTAACGCCATCGTGAGGTTAGCATAATGTCATTTGAATTCTCTCAAAACCCGCAGGCCATCTGGCTTTATCAGTACGATGCCGATGGTGTTTATAATGGTTCGGTCTTTATGACTATTCCGGCAGGCACCGGTCTGCCTGTTAATACCACGCATATTCCCTGTGAGCCGGGTAAAGGCCAGACCGGTATATTTAAAAATAGTGAATGGGAATATGTGGACGATATTCGCGGGACCCGTTACTGGAATATTCACGGCACCGGTTTTGTTATTTCCGCGCTGAGTGAGTCTCTTCCTGAATGGGCTGTGACTATTGAGCCGCCGGTCGCTGATGCCGGTTACGTTCTGTTGTTCACGGATGGCCAGTGGACGCAAGTTGAAGATAAAACCGGTCAGCTTTATTACGAGAGCAACGGGACTAAGCACGTCGTTTCTGACGCGTGGTTTATTCTGCCGGAGGGTTGCACGTTCGTTGCACCGCCAGAAGACAAGCCGACGTTCGTCACCCGCTGGAACGGCACAGAATGGATTTACCTCAAAGACCTGCGCGGCCAGCTTGCCTGGAATACCGAAACCCGCGAGACGATCACCATTCTTGAAGTGGGTCCCGTTCCTGACGGTTATACCCTCAAAATGCCGGGACAGTTTGATGAGTGGGATGGCTCAGCCTGGGTGAAAAATACAGAGGCCGAGCGGGTTTATCTTGCCGCTCAGGCTGACCGTCAGAAGGTTAAATTGCTGTCTGCGGCATCCGAGCAGATCTCACTGCTGAACTATGCCGTCAGCAGCGGACAGGCCACTGACGATGAAGCCACGCAACTGGTACATTGGGAAGAATACCGCCTTGCGTTAAGCCGCGTGGATACGTCTGCCCACGATATTGTCTGGCCTGAGAAGCCGTAAGGAGTCGTCATGTATCATCTCGACAATACCAGCGGCGTCCCGGAGATGCCGGAGCCAAAGGAAACCCAGTCGATTTCCACGCGCTGGTTTGGGGAAAGTCAGGAGCAAGGCGGCATCAGTTGGCCCGGTGCTGACTGGTTTAATATCGTTCAGGCCGAGTTACTTGCAATACTTGAACTTGTAGAAGACACGCCGGATAAAACGAAATACAACCAGATTGCAACGGCAATTAAAAATTTTTCAGGCGGAAATATCGACTTGGTCTGGAGTACGCTGAAAATTGAAGGTGCGCGTCGTTCAGGCCTGACATGGGGAGGCACGACCGAAGATGGTATTAAGTCCATAACGCCCTTTATGTTTGGCGGACAAGGCAATAGCCCGGATATTGATAATACTGATGCAGTTCTTAATGCTGTCGCGGTAGCCAAAGAGCTGAGTTACGGAATAGATTTACGTGGCGGTCCCTGGCGAATCTCTAAAACCATCGATCTCACAGGTATTCGACATATTATTACTGACTTTTCGGGACGCTTTCTCCTTGATCCTGAAAATTTCAGTTATCTGCATGATGCCCGTTTTGCTGTAACTTTTGGTAACCCGGATACCCGCTGGAGTGATGACAGGGCGGTGAATGTCTGCGTCAACGGACTATTACAGATACAGTGCGACAGCAGAAACAGCCTGTCTAACGGGATTTTCATTAAGGGCGCTCTGATAACGATTGAAGCAATGAGAGCGACCGGATTCAATGGTCACGGTATATTCCTCGGGAGCGTATGGGATTCAGCATTTAAGTCTGTTTCAGTAGAGCTATGCGGTAACATTGCATCTTATGCATTTCAGATTTCCGCCTTTGGTGATACGTCAAACTGTCTGTGGATAGGTCGTTTACAGGTTGAACGGGCCTATCATAAACAGATGGGTATCAACGTTATCCGCTCTGAAATACATACGATTCATGCTGAGCGGCTGATGATACTGACCACAGATGATGGCACAACGCTTTCACCTTCTGGACTTACCTATCAAAATTCAAATTTATTATTGAGTAATAGCGTACTTGGCCAGGTTGTACTGGATGCAATGTCTTCTGATGATGCTGGCACGGTATCGATAACACCTGCTGTTACACTAAATCTGTATGCTTCGTTTGCCAGTGCACTGTCAATGAATACCAGCATAGTTTCGAGTACCTATGGTGACTATGCAGCGATTACGGCCTCATCATTCCGGGGTTACTATAACCATGGACAACCAATAACTATCTGCAATAGCCGCATGTCATATTCGGACGGAAGCGGGGTTTGCCGTATGGTGAATGGCGTGCTGTTCAATTGCACCATTGACAAGCTAATTCCACATTATGGAACAAACGGGCTTACTGTCATATCGTCCACTATTATCAGTGATTTTGATATTGCCGCTGATACTGTGAATAACATCACATTTTACTCGTGTATGTTCAATGGAGCCGTGAAGCGGACGCAGTCTCCGGCAGGAAAGCCTGTCACATTCATTGATTGTAATCTGGCACAGCTGAATTCGTACTACCAACACAAAGCGGATTTCCGTGGAGGCTATATTGCGCAGGTCAATCTGGCGAGCCGGGCTTTCGTCAATCTTTCTGGCGTCAGAGGAGCCATATTTTCCTATGTCGAGGGCGGTGACCGTGGCTTTACGACAAATGATTGTATTTTTGATTCTGTGACGCGCTGGGGGCCTCCGACGCATGGTTCTTTTCCTGCCTGCGTTCGCACGCAGCGACTGGGTAATATGAATATGGTTGATAACAAAGTGGTGACCACAGTGGTTGAGTATATCAACACTGCGAATAAAGGAGTCTCTTTTGCCCCATTGCTTACTTATACACCAACCAGCTAACGTGAGTTAATTATGAGAATTACAGAAATAAACGGTGAGTTTTACATTAAGGATGGGTTTGTCCCGGTAGGTGGTCGCTTTCGCTCTTCAGAGGCAGCCAGTCTTGCGCTCAGTAGTCTTGATCAGGAACAAATGGATGTTATGTGGATGGAATTTACTCAAAAATTCCCTAATACCTCAGTAGATTCAGATTTTTTGAGGGCATATATCGAAACACTTCAAGAAAATACAGAGCAATAGCTTACCGATACGCCTATACCAGCTCGGGTGGTATCAAAAGTTCTTCTATTGAGCCACCCGGAGCAGTATCGAAAGATTTTCAAAATAGTATCAAATCTTTTCGCGCGCTATATACCCGCCCATAACCGGGAGTCAATATGCCTATTCATCCGCTGAACTCAATCCCCATTCCGCCGGAACCCAACGATCCTGTACCGGTCCACGATCCCAAACCCCGCCCGCGTCCGTTACCCGACCCACCGCCTGACGATGAGCCGATTAAATTGTCGCATCGGGAGCGGAGATCTGCGACGATACGCGCCAGCAGATTGTCCGCCCCTAAATGTAATGCGAGAAATAATTGTGACCGCTTTTTCAACTCTGAATGTTTTGCCCGCCGCCCAGCTCACTAACCTGAATGAACTAGGGTATCTTTCGATGACCCCAGTTCAGGCGGCGGCTTTGCCGGCGATTCTTGCGGGTAAAGATGTCCGCGTGCAGGCAAAAACCGGCAGCGGTAAAACGGCGGCATTCGGCCTCGGGTTGCTCCAGCACGTTGACGCCTCGCTGTTCCAGACGCAGTCGCTGGTGCTGTGTCCGACCCGCGAACTGGCGGATCAGGTCGCCGGTGAGCTGCGTCGCCTGGCGCGCTTTCTGGCAAATATTAAAATTTTAACCCTCTGCGGCGGCCAGCCTTTTGGCGCCCAGCGCGACTCGCTACAGCACGCGCCGCATATTATCGTCGCCACGCCGGGGCGCTTGCTCGATCACCTGCAAAAGGGCACCGTGTCGTTGGACGCGCTACAAACCCTGGTGATGGACGAAGCGGACCGCATGCTGGATATGGGGTTTAGCGACGCCATTGATGAAGTGATCCGCTTTGCGCCGGCTTCGCGCCAGACGCTGCTGTTTTCCGCCACCTGGCCGGAAGCGATCGCGGCGATTAGCGGCCGCGTGCAGAACAACCCGCAGACCATTGAAATTGATGCTGTTGATGCGCTGCCGGCTATCGAACAGCAGTTTTTTGAAACTTCGCAACACGGTAAAATCACGCTGTTGCAAAAGCTGCTGAGCCAGCATCAGCCCGCTTCCTGCGTGGTGTTCTGCAATACCAAAAAGGATTGTCAGGCCGTCTGCGATTCGCTAAACGCCGCCGGACAGAGCGCTCTGTCGCTGCACGGCGATCTTGAACAGCGCGACCGCGACCAGACGCTGGTGCGCTTTGCTAACGGGAGTTCGCGCGTGCTGGTGGCGACCGACGTTGCCGCCCGCGGGTTAGATATCAAGTCGCTCGAGCTGGTGGTGAACTATGAGCTGGCCTGGGACCCGGAGGTTCACGTGCACCGCATTGGTCGTACCGCTCGCGCCGGTGAAAGCGGTCTGGCGATTAGCCTCTGCGCGCCGGAAGAGGCGCAGCGCGCGAATATTCTTGCCGAAATGCTGCAAATGAAGCTCAACTGGATGAACGGGCCGACGAATAGCACTGTTGTGCCGCTGCAGGCAGAGATGGCCACGCTGTGCATTGATGGCGGTAAAAAAGCGAAGATGCGCGCGGGCGATGTGCTGGGGGCGTTGACCGGTGATATCGGCCTTGATGGCGCGGACATCGGCAAGATTGCCGTTCATCCGGCGCATGTCTACGTAGCCGTGCGCCAGGGCGTAGCGCATAAAGCGTTTAAGCAGCTGCAAAACGGGAAGATTAAAGGTAAGGCCTGCCGGGTTCGTTTGCTGAAATAAGCGCGACAAAGGCGTCTCAGGCGCGCGCCTGAGACGCAAGACGTTATTTTACTTCCACCACGTTCAGGCGCAGTTCATCCAGCTGCGCGTCATCCTCTTCCGGCTGCCAGCCGGCCGGCTGCATCGGGATCTCTTCACGATCGAACGCCAGGTCGCCGCCGTCAATCACCGCAGAACCGTGATGAATGCCTTTAAAATCGAACAGGTTAACGTCGCTAAGATGGGAAGGCACCACGTTCTGCATCGCGCTAAACATGGTTTCGATGCGCCCAGGATAGCGTTTATCCCAGTCGCGTAGCATATCGGCAATCACCTGGCGCTGGAGGTTGGGCTGCGAACCGCACAGGTTACACGGAATGATCGGAAAACCTTTCGCCTGGGAGAAGCGCTCAATATCTTTTTCCCGGCAGTAGGCCAGTGGACGAATCACGATATGTTTACCGTCGTCGCTCATCAGCTTCGGCGGCATACCTTTCATCTTCCCGCCGTAGAACATGTTCAGGAACAGGGTCTGCAGGATATCGTCGCGGTGGTGGCCCAGGGCGATTTTGGTTGCGCCCAGTTCAGAAGCGGTGCGGTAAAGAATGCCGCGGCGCAGACGGGAGCAGAGCGAGCAGGTGGTTTTACCTTCCGGAATTTTTTCTTTAACGATGCCGTAGGTATTTTCTTCAACAATCTTATATTCCACGCCCAGCTGCTCAAGATATTCCGGCAGAATATGCTCCGGGAAGCCCGGCTGTTTTTGATCGAGGTTGACCGCCACCAGCGAGAAAGAGATTGGCGCGCTTTTTTGCAAATTGCGCAAAATCTCCAGCATGGTGTAGCTATCTTTACCGCCGGAGAGGCAAACCATGATGCGGTCGCCTTCTTCAATCATATTAAAATCGGCGATCGCCTCGCCGACGTTACGGCGCAGGCGCTTCTGCAATTTGTCGAGGTTGTATTTTTCTTTCTTGCTAATTTCTTGATTCTGCAGCATTTAATAATGGCTCAATTCATAGTGTGGCATCAGAAGCGCACGCGTTCTGCCAGCATGATTGTGGCATTCTGCTGGTGCGTAGCATGTGGCGTGTATGGTACGGATTAGCGAAGGGAATGTCAGCACATTTAAGGTTAAATAAGCCCGGCGGGGGAAAAGACAAAAAGCCCGCACGGCGGCGGGCAGAGTCGGTTTAACGCACAACCAGCACCGAACATTCCGCATGACGGACAACGGCGGCGGCGTTAGAGCCCAGCAGGTAGGTGGTGATATCGGGACGGTGCGAAGAGATAATCACCAGGTCCGCGGGGAGAGACTTCGCCATAGCAAGGATTTTATCTTTCGGCGAGCCCTCTGAAACGTGAAAATGGATACGGTCTTCGGGGATATTAAACTTTTTCACAATCTCTTTGAGCCGCGATTCCGATTCGGCTTTGAGGTCATCCATCGCCGGCAGCTCTGCGGTGTAGGCCATTCCCAGCGAAGCGTAATAGGGAAGGGAGGGAATGACGGTCAGGAAATGCACCTCGGCATCATCGATTCTGGCTTCAGCTTCAACATGCTTGATAACGCGATCGGTTAATTCTGTATCAGAAATATCGATGGGCACAAGAATCATTCTGTTCATAAAACCTCCTGTTTAAGTAACCACTTAAAGTGTAGGTCATCCAGGCGATTATTGTACATTGCGCGCAATCACACTTTCGTCATCAGGCGCAGCGGCGTTCGGTAAATTTTCCTTTAATGACGCCATCGTAAAAACGGCCTTTAGAAACCACCAGCAGAAAGTCGCGGAAAATGCGCGGCGGGACACCGATATACTGCAGCGTTTGGTTATCGCGAAAGCGGATTTCAAGAATGCCGGCGGATTCATCATAGGCGACGGAGGTGATTCGGGATGATGTTACGGGGTGATGGTGCATGGCGGGCGTCCTCTTACGGCTACGGCAATTCCAGGGAGCAATATATCATTTAACGGACGATTATTTTAAGGTAATCGATATATTGTTTTGCTTTGAATGCAGTCGATCGCCGGGAGGGGAAGACAAAGCCCGCCGTTGCCAGCGGGCCCGGACATTAGAACTGGTAAACCAGACCTAACGCGACGACGTCATCCGTAGAGATGCCGTTGTTAGAATAGAAGCTATCGTCTTCATCCAGCAGGTTGATTTTGTAATCAACGTAGGTAGACATATTACGGTTGAAGTAATAAGTCGCGCCAATGTCGACATATTTAACCAGATCTTTGTCACCGGTATTTCCTGCCGGGTTAGCAGCATTGCCCTGCATAACCAAATCCTTACCCTTAGACTGCAGGTAGGAGATAGCCGGACGCAGACCGAAATCGAACTGGTATTGAGCCGTCACTTCAAAGTTTTGCGTTTTGTTGGCAATAGTATCGCTGTTATTACCATATGGGGTCATATTACGGGTTTCTGAATACATGGTTGCCAGGTAGATATTGTTGGCATCATATTTCAAACCTGCGGTCCAGGCATCGGCTTTATCGCCGCCGGCTGTAGAATAATGGGTCTGCTCATTGGTACGGTCGGAAGAACTATAGGCCGCTGCGATGCTCACGCCCATACCCAGATCGTAGGAGGAGGAGAGGCCAAATCCGTCACCGTTAGAGTTTTTGACGTTGCGACCATTATTGTTGGCGGTGCCTTCTTGATTTTCATCACCGGACTGATTTTCATTTTTACCCTGATACTGCAGGGCGAAGTTCAGGCCGTTAACCAGACCGAAGAAGTCATTGTTACGGTAGGTTGCAACGCCGTTAGCGCGGCCGGTCATAAAGTTATCGGCCTGGGTGTAGGAGTCGCCGCCGAATTCTGGCAGCATATCGGTCCAGCCTTCTACGTCGTACAGTACGCCGTAATTACGGCCATAGTCGAATGAACCGTAGTTAGCGAATTTCAGACCAGCAAATGCCAGACGGGTCCAGGCCTGGTTGTCAGAGCCTTCGGTATTGTTCGCCTGAACGTTATATTCCCACTGACCGTAGCCGGTCAGCTGATCGTTAATCTGGGTTTCGCCTTTGAAGCCAAGACGGACGTAGGATTGATCGCCATCTTTCGATGAATCATCGGAGAAATAATGCAGACCGTCTACCTTGCCATAGAGATCCAGTTTATTTCCGTCTTTATTATAAATTTCAGCAGAATGAGCAGCGCCAGCAGCTAATAATGCTGGAATAACGAGGGCCAGTACTTTTCTTTTCATTTGGACAATCCTTTAACGGTTTTTGTTTTAGCTTCCTCCTGGGAAGTGAACTCATGCTAAAGGAGCAAATAGAGATATGGTAAGTATCAATTGTTACGATATGAGTAAAATCTAAAATAAATAATTCAGATGAAATGATGATAATTATAATGAATGATTTGGTGGGAAATATACAAAATAAAAATTATACATATCGATTTTAGTATCGTATTATCCGCTCGTTATATGCCTTTTATTGTCATTCAAGAATTTATATTACCCTCCGTTCCTGAGAATGGTTTTTATTGAGCGGTAAAGCGACAAGCCCGAATGAATATTCGGGCTTTTTTTATGCGCTGATAAAAACGGCAGCGAATTAGCTTTCGCTGGTGGGTTTTTCCGCCTTACCGGCCAGCTGCGCCAGGAAGTCATAGCGTTTTTGTAGATCCGCGGTCGCATCTTTCCATAGCTGCTCCGCAACTTCCGGCTGCTGCGCGTTCAGGCGACGGAAGCGCTGTTCGTTCAGGAGCGTTTCCGCCAGCGCGTCTGACGGCGGACGGGAGTCCAGCGCCAGCGGAAGTTTACCTTCATCGGCACGACGCGGGTCAAAGCGATACAGCGGCCAGAACCCGGTCGCGGTCAGCTGGCGCATCTGATCGTGGCTTAGCGCCAGATCGTAACCGTGTTCTTCGCAAGGACTGTAGGCAATAATCAGCGACGGCCCCGGATACGCTTCCGCTTCCTGAATCGCTTTTACCGTTTGGTTGAGCTGCGCGCCAAGGGAAATCTGCGCCACATAAACATGACCGTACATCATCATGCTGACCCCAAGGTCTTTGCGCGCCTTGCGCTTGCCGTGCTCGCCAAATTTAGTCACCGCACCCAGCGGGGTAGCCTTCGATGCCTGGCCGCCGGTGTTGGAATAACACTGGGTATCGAGCACCAGAATATTGACGTTTTCGGTCAGGCTCAGCACGTGGTCGAGACCGCCGAAGCCGATATCGTAGGCCCAGCCGTCGCCGCCGATCAGCCAGATAGATTTCTCGACCAGCGCGTCGGCGTCGATTAACAGTTCCTTCGCACCTTCTTCATTTGCCAGCACCTTGCGCAGCTCGGCCACCTGTTGGCGGCGTACCTCAGGCGTTGCCTCCGCGTGCAGCGCATCGTTAAGTTCGGGCGGAAGTTTATCGGCGAACTGCGATAGCAGACGCATGACGCGCTGACGATGCTGATCGACGGTAAGGCGGAAGCCAAGGCCAAATTCGGCATTATCCTCGAACAGCGAGTTGGCCCACGCCGGCCCGCGGCCGTTGGCATCGGTGGTGTACGGCGTGGAAGGGAGATTGCCGCCGTAAATCGATGAACAGCCGGTGGCGTTGGCGATCAGCATCCGGTCGCCGTAGAGCTGAGTCAGTAGCTTGATATACGGCGTTTCGCCGCAGCCGGAGCAGGCGCCGGAGTATTCGAACAGCGGACTGATCAGCTGCGAAGTGCGGATATCGATACGTTCCAGCTTGCTGCGGTCCATTTCCGGCAGATTAAGGAAGTAGTCATAGTTCACTTTCTCTTCTTCGACATGTTCAAGGCGCGACATCATATTGATGGCCTTGATCTCTGGGTTCTGCCGATCTTTTGCCGGACAAACCTCGACGCACAGATTACAGCCGGTGCAATCTTCCGGCGCAACCTGCAGAACGTATTTCTGGCCGCGCATATCGCGGGATTTAACGTCCAGGGAGTGCAGACTGGACGGGGCGCTTTCCATCGCGTCCGGGGAGACCACTTTCGCGCGGATTGCCGAGTGCGGGCAGGCGGCAACGCAGTGGTTGCACTGGGTGCAAAGCTCTTCCTTCCAGATAGGGATCTCTTCAGCGATATTGCGTTTTTCCCAGCGGGTGGTGCCCATTGGCCAGGTACCGTCCGGCGGCAGGGCGGAAACCGGCAGCGCATCGCCGAGTCCGGCCAGCATGGCGGCGGTCACGGTTTTGACGAAATCCGGCGCGGCGTCGGAGACGACCGGCGGGCGGTTCGGGCTGTTGGCATCGACCTGCTGTAACGGCACTTCCGCCAGCGACTCGCGGGCCAGGGCCAGCGCCTGCCAGTTGCGTTCGACCAGTTCCTGGCCTTTACTGCTGTAGCTTTTCGCAATCGCGCCCTGCAGTTCCGCCAGCGCGCTATCGCCCGGCAGGATCTGCGTCAGATGGAAAAACGCCATCTGCATAACGGTGTTGATGCGCGCGCCAAGGCTGCACTCGCGGGCGATTTTGGCCGCGTTAACGATATAAAACCGCGCTTTTTTCTGATTCAGCGTGGCCTGGACTTCCTGCGGCAGGCGCGACCAGACTTCTTCGGCGCTGTATGGGGTATTGAGCAGGAAAATACCGCCGGGCTTCAGGCGCTCAACCATCTGATACTTGTCGATAAACTGTAGCTGGTGGCAGCCGACGAAATCGGCCTGCGAAATAAGATAGGAAGAACGAATCGGCTTCTCGCTGACGCGCAGGTGAGAGACCGTCAGGCCGCCGGCTTTTTTCGAGTCATAGACGAAATAGCCCTGCGAGAACCATGGCGTCGAGTTACCGATAATCTTGATATTGTTTTTGGTGGCCGAGACGCTGCCGTCGCTGCCGAGGCCGTAGAACAGGGCTTCCAGCTTCGCCTCCGACGGTAGGGTATTTTCTACCAGCGGCAGGGAAAGGTTGGTGACGTCATCGTAGATGCCAACGGTAAAGCGCGGCTTGGGTTTGGCGGCGCTCAGTTCGTTGAAAATCGCCAGCACGCACTCCGGTCCGAACTCTTTTGATGAGAGACCGTAGCGGCCGCCAATGGTACGCGGCAGCGTTTCCCGCTCGCCGCGGTTAAAGGCTTCCGCCAGCGCGGTCATCACGTCGAGATACAGCGGTTCAGCCAGGGCGCCCGGTTCTTTGGTGCGATCGAGGACCGCCACGGCGCGGGCGCTTTCCGGCAGAACGTCCAGCAGGTGCGCGGCGGAGAAGGGCCGGTAAAGGCGAACTTTCAGCACGCCGACTTTTTCTCCGCGGCTCAGCAGTTCATCAACCACTTCCTCACAGGTGCCGATTGCGGAGCCCATAATCACGATAACGCGCTCGGCCTGCGGATGTCCGTAGAACTCAAACGGTTTGTACTGACGCCCGGTGGCGGCGGCAAAATCGTTCATCGCCGTTTCAACGTGTTCGTAAACCGCGTCGTACCATGGGTTAGTCGCTTCACGCGACTGGAAGTAGGTGTCCGGATTAGCTGAGGTTCCGCGGATTACCGGATGTTCGGGATTCAGGGCGCGCTGGCGATGTTCATCGATTTTATCCTGCGGCAGCAGGCTGAGAAGAGTATCGTCCGCCAGCGGGGCGATTTTGTTGATTTCGTGCGAGGTGCGGAAACCATCGAAGAAATGTATAAATGGCACCCGGCTTTGCAGCGTAGCGATATGCGAAATCAGCGCAAAATCCTGGGCTTCCTGGACGCTGCTGGCGCAGAGCATCGCGCAGCCGGTCTGGCGCACGGCCATGACGTCCGAGTGATCGCCAAAGATAGAGAGCGCGTGGGTTGCCACGGTGCGCGCGGCGACGTGCAGCACAAACGGCATCAGCTGACCGGCGAGTTTGTACAGCGTCGGGATCATCAGCAGTAAACCCTGCGATGAAGTAAAAGAGGTCGAGAGAGCGCCGGTTTGCAGCGCACCGTGTACGGCGCCAATGGCCCCGGCTTCCGACTGCATTTCGACGACGCGGGGAACATCGCCCCAAACGTTCTTCAGCCCGTTGCCGGCCCAGGCGTCCGCCTGCTCCGCCATGGTGGAGCTGGGCGTAATCGGGTAGATGGCGATAACTTCACTGGTGCGAAACGCGACTGAAGCAACCGCGCCATTACCGTCGATAGTGATCATATCAATACTCACATTGCTAAATGTTTGATAAAAAATGTTTTTATGCCCATTGATACCTTCTGAGCACTCGCTTATCTATTCTGCATTCTGCGCAACCGCTATCGGCGCGATTTCACCGGTAGCGTAAAAGTTCGTTTCTCCCTGCATGGTTACCGGCAGGGGGACCGGGTTTGCGAATTACTGTCTAAGTATAGACCCCGGAGGAACATGATTTTTTGATCTCCAGTAGCGACAAAATCCATAGTTCAGATAAATTAATTCAACGTATTACATAGGTGTCCACGTATGAACGACACCCTACACCAAAATCAATGGCGTCATTTTTCCATAAGTAGCAGTGTTGCGGTTCCGCTGCGACGAAGGAGCCGCAGCAGACCGTTTTTTATTACCTATAGGTAATTTAATTGGGTTTTGCTATATTTTAGATACCTGATGGTAAATGGCGTTAGAATCTTTGCGATGGATAAATACGAAATCAGACGGCAGCGCTTGCTCTATATCCGCGATAATTTATGCGGCGGCAAAGCCGTTGATGTGGCCCGAACCCTTGGCCGGGAGCCTTCTTACGTCTCAAGAATGCTCTACCCCGAAGGCAAAAAGCAAAAGAAAAGGATAGCTGACGAGATGGTCGAACTTATTGAATCTTCGTTCAATCTTCCCCGCGGATGGATGGACGGTATCACCGGGAATATTGATATTGAGCGAGAACCGGTAGAGGATTCGCCACAGATGCCATATGTCATTGAGGTTCTGGATGCCCAGGCCAGCGCCGGGCCGGGCTGCATTGTCTCCAGCGAGGTTGATGAAACGGTCAGCAGTATCACCTATGACTCTGCCGGCGCGCTGCGGCTTTTTGGTAACAGGCCCGCAGAGCATATCAAGGTGATCACCGTATCCGGCGATAGCATGTCCGGCACCATTGAGACCGGTGACTACATTTTTGTCGATGTCTCGAAAGACTACTTTGAAGGCGACGGCATTTACGTCTTTTCCTTTAAAGGCGCGGTGCTGGTGAAGCGCCTTCAGTTCACGGCGGATGGCCTGCTTGTTCACTCGGATAACAGTAAATATGCAGACTGGACGATTGGCGAGAGCCATGAACAGTATCTGAAGATCATTGGTCGCGTGATTTATAGCCACAGCGTTAAACGCTTCGTTTAAAGGCGTGCATTGCCACGCAGGTCGCCATTCGTACTGAGTTCAGCCGATAAGTTTTAACCCGGTATGCCGCGTGTAAGCCGGGTATACCTGCGTCTTTTCCCGCATAACCCTGCCACACCCCGTTCAGCGCGCTCCCTCGGCCTTTCCGGCTCTTAATGGTGTCGCTGGTCAACAGGTTAAAAAATATCTCTCATTTTTCAATGGATTGCGATTTATTCGCCATAAAGTATACCCATGGGTATTTATTTTTAAGTTACCTTAAGGTATTCTTTTTTCATCAACCTGATGTACAGCACCATCTTGATGATGAAATACAACGATTCCGTACGGAATCTACGTGGCTGAAAGGCCAGCGCCATGACGCAATGTGCTTTGGGGTATAGCCATTAAGGGTACATACCGCCAAAGCTCATTAAAGGAGACCGCAATGTCCCGTAAAACCGCGTTTAATGGCTCCGCCGCCGGCCGACGCCGCGCGCAGCGCGCCCACTTACAAAATCCGCAAACCCTCAGTTCCGATCTCATCCACCGGCCCACGCCTTCCCGCGCTCAGATTCAGGCAAAGGGAGGACACCACACGCCCAGCCGTATTGAGGATGCATTGCCGATTAAATTTGTTGCGCAAGATATTTTCTGGCAGCGCGAGGAATATAAACGACAGATTGTGCGAGCGACCGTTATTTATCAGCACGAGTTTGCACACGATTATATAGAACCAGGCAGCTATCTCTGTCAGAGGGCAATTTATGCGCTTGGTTTGCAAAGAAGAAAGAAAGTAACGGCGAGGTAACGCCTCAGTGCCAGGCAAAATGACCCTGCGCTTCGTTATTTACCATCATTACTCATAGTGAAAGAAGGGAGGGTATATGTCCGATCCTATTTCCGGTACGTCGATAATTATTGCGGGTGGATTAATGGGCGCCGGTATGTTTGGCCTGGTGACAGGTATTGATTATGGCGTTGTATTTGGCGCGTTTGCTGGCGCGGTATTTTATGTGGCGACGGCGGTTAATATAACGCGTTTTAGACTAGTGGCCTATTTTATGACGTCCTTCATTGTTGGTGTCCTGGGCGCCGGGCTAATTGGGACAAAGTTGGCTATCTGGACAGGATATAGTGATAGACCGTTAGATGCGTTAGGTGCCGTACTGATATCGGCGCTGATTATTAAGATACTTACCTTTCTGAATAATCAGGATCTCAGCGACCTGTATAAAATACTCACCCGCAACAACAATGGGCGCCCGAATGGAAAATGATCTTCCTGCGCTGGTAAACGCAACGCTCTGCGCTTTTATTACCCTAAGCTTGATGTTTTATCGGCGCGTCCGGCACCGAAGGTATCGACCATGGATATCGTATACGGCATATTTGCTGGTCATCACTTATGCCAGCATACCGTTTCGTTATCTCTTCGGCTTGTATACCTCGACCCACTGGTTGGTTGTTACCGTGAATTTTTTTGTCTTTATTGCCGTGTTCCTGGTGAGAGGGAATATCGCGCATTTAATCGATAAATGAGGAATAGATGAATAAAGATGAGATTTTTAATGCCATTCTGGAAAAGGAGGGCGGTTATGTAAATCATGCTGATGATAGCGGTGGGCCGACAAACTGGGGGATTACTCAAGTCACCGCGCGGGCTCATGGTTATGATGGCGATATGCAAAAACTGACGCGCCAGCAGGCGCTGGATATTCTCAACGCTGACTACTGGATTGCGCCCCGGTTCGATCATGTTGCTGAAATATCTACCGCGATCGCTGAAAAACTGTGTGATGCCGGGGTTAATATGGGGCCTGTTCTACCCGGTAAATGGCTTCAACGCTGGTTAAATGCGTTTAATCATCGTGGGGCATTTTATCCGGATCTTATGATCGATGGTGTAATAGGGCCCAGAACTTTAAATGCCTTGAGCCATTATCTTATTCGCAGAGGAAACGAAGGAGAGCTTGTACTGTTACGGGCATTAAACTGTAGTCAAGGGCAGTATTATCTGGAGCTGGCTGAAAGAAATGATGCCAATGAATCGTTTATCTATGGCTGGTTGCGAACGCGAGTATCTATGTAGTTTCTACTTTATTAATTTAATCATTTCAGTAATCGAAATCTGGAGAAATTGAATGTGTATACATCTAATGATTTATCCCTCTCAATGTTTTCTAGAATGAGCGTGACGGGTAATTAATTAAATGAATTGCAATCAGGTGTTAATGGAGTAATCCAAGTGGAAGTGCTGGATAAATATATTCAGCTATTTATACAGTAAGTAATTAAATCATCGATAAGGAATATAGAAATGGTTGACCAAAAAAGTAATGCGCAAGTTTTAAATGGCGTTAACGACGATATTTTAGAAATGAAATCATTGACTACATTGCGTAAACGTGTGGTGACAGATGGTGAGGTCGTTTCTAAATCGCAGAACGCGTTCCGCCTGGCAGGTAGCAAAACGGGAGTCATCTTGCGCAATGACGGGAATGATTTTCACACCCTCGTCACCCCGGAAGGGCAGGCGCAAGACGGGCAATGGAATACTCTTCGCCCATTATCCTTTAACCTCAAAAACGGCCGTGTTGCTCTTCGTAATGGTGTGGATATTTCAGGTGGGGCCATGGTTTCTCACAATGCGGGAGTTTTTACCACATTGACCGGGCCAGATGCGCTTATTAACGGTCAAACCTATGACTCCGCCCCTATGTATACCGATTTCAAGACTGGCAGCGTCGTTACAAGAATGCTTATGGGGGCTCGGGTTAACGCCGGTCATGATGATTACGGTTTGCTTTCATACCGTGACTGGCATGGTAAGTGGAATGAGCTTCGCGTCCGTCCTAACAATGAACTTGATGCGGGTCAGTATGTTAAACGCAATCCAGACGGATGGTTTGTCGCGAAAGGTTATCGCCAGATAGATAACAACGCAGCCAGAATAACGAACGGTTTATGCATTCAGGGGGCAGGAGATTTATCCGCAGACCTCTATCACTCGGAACGTATTGGCCAGCATCATTTTCTCGGCCTACATGTGGCCAACGGTGGCGCGCAGGGCTGGTATGAGTTCCGTAATGATGGTCATGCCTATACTAATGGCGCCTGGCACAGCAGTTCTGACGCACGTATGAAAACCCAGGTTGAAAAAATCGATAATGCGTTTGAAAAACTGAATCGCATCAGTGGTTACACCTACCTGAAGCAGGGGGTTAGCGAAGCTGGCGTTATCGCGCAAGAGGTGGAGGCTGTTCTACCTCAAACCGTCTCTCGGACTGAAGTGATTTTAAACGATGGCCGTGTGCTGAAGGATGCCCTCAGCCTAAATATTAACGGGGTAGTAGCACTTCTTATTGAGGCTCTGAAGGAAGAACGTCAGGCTCGTCTGGAAGACAAAGCTCTGATGCTGCAAGAACAGGAATCGCGAACAGATATTGACCAGCGTCTGGCCGATCTGGAGCTCCGCGACGGACAGGAGACAGAATGATGGCTGAAAATCAACCGGCACCGCTAACACCAGCTCCTCCAGGAATGGTTTCCCTCGGCGTTAATGCCGACGGTGAAGAGGTGATGACCGTGATTGGCGGGGATGGCGGCGCAGGCTTTTCTGGCGGGCACGCAAATATTGTTCCTGGTAGCGGCAGTATACTGGCTGACCAGCGCAAGAAGACGCTTTCCCGTCTTCAGGCTGAATGCTCGGCGGCCATTGAAGCCACCGCAAAATGGTCAACCGAAAATCTGGAAAAAACGATGGCGGCGCAGGCGGAAAGAATCCGTGCCGCTACGGCAGCTCAGCAGTCAGCAAAGGCATCCCTTGACAGACTCATGCAGCAGTTGAAAGACGTGACGGACAAAGCTCTTCAAAAAGCCAGGTCCGGGCCGAGCGTCACCGACCTTGCACATCAGAACAACCAGGAACTTGCGGCGCTTGGGGAGCAAATTGGCCGTCAAAAAGCACTGAACGAAGCCAGAAAAAAGGCGGAGAGGGAAGCTAAAAAGGCTGAGGAAACTTATCAGGCCGCACTGCTGGCGCAGGAAGAAGCGCAGCGCCAGCAGGCAGAAGTTGAGCGGGAACTCAAGGAAGCCAGGGCGCATGAGGCCGCTGCAAAAGCAAAGGCTGAAGCTGACAGGGTTGCGGCGGAGAAAGAGGAAGCTGAACGACTGAAGGCTGAGGAGGCGCAAAAGGCTCTTTTTGCGAAGGTGGGTATTCAGGGCACCCCGGTTTACACCCAGGAGATGGTAAAAGCTGTCTCCGTTCTGATGTTAAAACCGGGGGTAATATTGCTAAACCGGGCGCCGGGAATGATACAGATGGCCGCCGTGGCGGTACGGGCACCGGCTGCCCTTCCCGGTGTAGCCAGTGCCGTTATAACGGCTACCGCTGAATTCTCCGGCTGGATTTCATCAGCCCTCTGGCGGGGTGTTGTGGGCGTGGCAGGAGCCGCCACTGCCACAACGGCTGGTGCCATGGTAGCTGCTGCATCGACGATATTCTTCTCGCCCCGTGCCGGTGGCGGTAACGACAGTAAGGTTCCCGGGCGTGATATTGAGATAATGGCCGCCCAGGCCCGCCTGTTTACAGCTGGTAAACTGATCATCGATCCGGGGATGAAAAGCGTTGACCTGCCGGTGCGTGGATTTATCACCATGGAAATGGATGGGCGCCAGTCTCTGAAACTGGTGAAAACTGGCACAGGCGGCATATCTGCCACTGTACCGGTACTGAGTGGCGTACGCGACAAGGCCTCCGGACTTGATAAAATCATGGTACCGGCGGTGGACGGGGCTCCGTCACTGAGCATTCTGATCAACCCTGTACCATTTGGTCCCGCTGCGCCATCCCATACCGGCAACAGCACGCCAGTGCCAGTGACGCCGGTTCACACCGGCACGGAAGTAAAACAGGCGGACAGTATTGTCACCACCTCACTGCCAGTAGCCGATGTTCCGCCGCTGCAGGACTTCATCTACTGGCAACCTGATGCGACAGGAACCGGCGTTGAGCCGATTTATGTTATGTTAAGTAGCCTGCCAAAATCAGTTAATCATAAGCACAAGCATTATCCCCCTAAAGGTGTATCCTGGAAGGATATTGTTAATGCAACAGCTAATGGAGGGAGTGCTAAATTCAAACCAGATGTTAATATTGCTGAAATCGATATCGACGCATGGAAAAATGGGCAAATGACAGCCAAACACCCAACATGGAAGGTGAAAAAATATGATCATGTAATTGGTGCTTATGCTGGAAAAGAAACCCAGTGGGTTGTTGTTAAAGAGTCTCAGGGGGTTGTTCACTCTCATCCAATATCGGAGCAAAAAGCCAAGGAGTACATGAAATGAGTATCAATCGTATAGATATAGATTTCAAAGGTGGAGTGGTGACTGATGATACATTATTTATCACGGATTTCGATGGTCCAGTAGGCTATATTGATGAAGATATATTATTAGTTGAGTATCCAAATGATTTTTCAGTAGATGTGTCATTCCACGAAGGTTCAAATAATTTAAGTGTCAACGTGATATGTGGGAGCAATTGGGAGGCGCCTGTATACAGAAAATTTATAGGACTTCGTGATAAAGCAGGATTGCTGAAGTCAATCAGGGAAGCCGTTGATATTGCTGTTAAAAGCTAGATTTGGTTATATACGGGGCTGTACATACGTTCTGTGTAACTGCCTTTTCTTAGCAGTGGCCGTTCAGGCGGTCACTGAATTCGATAATAAAGCAACCTGGCGCTCTTCGCTGGCACCTCTGCAGCATCTTCCATTTATGTCATACCATTAGAATTGGGGCAGGGCTGAAAGCAGGTGGGGATTTATTACCGGCATACAGGATGGGCACCGGTCTCTAAACCTTGAGAAAAAAGCGTACACATCCGCAATGGCTATTTCTGATTGCCTGTGTGGCTGGGCCGAATGGATTTCTTGATACGAAATAAAACATCTATTAGCAGAACATATTATATAGCGTTGCCATAACAACTAGTGGTCACTGAGGTAGTATTTACCAAATAGTATTAATAAGCAACTGATTCATATCAAATATTCTGATAAGACATTTCAGCATTTTGATAAAACAGGTGATTAATATTATCGTTGATTAATCCATCAAAATAACGCAGGTCGTTAATTTTAACTAAGGATGAAGATATGCAATTCATAAAAATATCGGCCCCTGCTTTATGAATAGTGCTATCGCGGAGGAAATCTTCTTGCACAACAAAGCACTACATCTTTTACTGTCGGGCAACTATTGCCTCATTATGATGCTTTTCAGTCGTACAGAGATGAATGTGCTTATGCTGAGAGGCTTCTGACGCCAAAAAAATTTGCTAATAAATGTTAATACAGCGCATAAATACGTACTTCGCCTCTCGACGCGGCGCGCTGAGCTGCCTATTATCCTTAGGCTTGTTCATTTTAAGATGTATCTGAGGGGGAGAGAAGATGCGAGCTGCGTTTTTAGTGGGATGTGCTGCGCTGTTACTGTCGGCGTGTAGTAGTCATGATGAGCCTGTTCAGCAGGCGACGGCGGCGCACGTGTCGCCCGGGATGCGCGCCGCGATGAGCAGCTCCGGCCAGGCAAACTGCGCCATGGTTGGCGGCTCGTTATCGGTAGCCCGCCAGCTTGATGGCTCCGCTATCGGCATGTGCGCCTTACCGAACGGCAAGCGCTGCAGCGAGCAGGCGCTGGCAGGCGGAAGCTGCGGTAACTATTAATTCATCAGGTCGGCGAGCTTATATACCAGCGTCTGGTCGGCGGTCGCCAGCGTCAGCTGCGTTTCCGTCAGGTCGACCTGCGCGCCTTCGCGCAGCATTTTGCTCAGCGTGGCGTCCAGCGTATTCAGCTGCGGGTCCGTGCAGAGCATGCGGGTCATCGCCAGCTCTTCAACCTTCAGCTCGCCGTCGGAAACTTTGCCCGTGCCGCTGAAGCGGTTGCACATATTGCCTGAAACATACATCTTGCCCGTAATAGGCATCTTTTCGCCGAAGCTCAGCTCCTGCGGCTTGTCCGCGGCATTCAGCGGCTGCCCGTTAACGCTGGTCAGCACAAACCGATGGTGCTGAAGCTGTTCCGCCCTGGTCGAAACCTTGCTGTTATAAACGCAGCCCGATAGCAACATTCCCACCGCCAGCAGCGCAGCATACTTGTTCATTTAATCTCCATGAATATTTATCGTATTAATAAATGAAGGGGATTGTAACTTTATCGCAGGCGATTTCTGTGAGGATTATCTGAATGTGCCCCCCGCCATGGGGGAGCACAAAAGGGAAAGGAATATCAGACCAGCGCGTTAGGGCAGGCGTCGCCAGCAGCCACCTGACGCAGATTGTCGAGGGTGGTTTGCGAAATGCTGATCAACGCTTCCGCGGTCAGAAACGCCTGGTGACCGGTAAACAGGACGTTGTGGCAGGCGGAGAGGCGACGGAACACATCATCCTGAATCACGTCATTAGACTTGTCTTCAAAGAAAAGATCGCGTTCGTTCTCATACACGTCCATCCCCAGCGCGCCAATTTTCTGGTGCTTCAGGGCGTCGATCGCCGCCTGCGAATCGATGAGCGCGCCACGGCTGGTATTGATGATCATCACCCCGTCTTTCATTCGCTCGAACGCGGCATGGTTCAGCAAATGGTAGTTTTCATCGGTCAGCGGACAGTGCAGGGAGATAACATCGGACTCTCTGTACAGCGTTTCAAGATCGACATACTCCACGCCCATATCCAGCGCGGCGGCGCTTGGGTAAGGATCAAACGCCAGCAGGCGCATACCGAAGCCTTTAAGAATGCGCAGCGCGGCGACGCCGATTTTCCCGGTGCCGATAACGCCGGCGGTTTTGCCGTGCATGGTGAAACCGGTCAGCCCTTCCAGAGAGAAGTTAGCGTCGCGGGTACGCTGATAGGCGCGGTGAATGCGGCGGTTCAGCGACATCATCATGCCGATAGCGTGTTCGGCGACCGCTTCCGGCGAGTAGGCCGGGACGCGCACCACGCGCAGGCCCAGCTCTTTGGCGGCATCGAGGTCAACGTTGTTGAACCCGGCGCAGCGCAGCGCGATGTACTTCACGCCGTGGGCTTTCAGTTCTTCAAGTACCGGGCGGCTACCGTCATCGTTCACGAAAATGCATACCGCTTCGCAGCCGTTGGCGGTTTTGGCGGTCTTTTCGGTTAGCAGGAAATCAAAAAATTCCAGTTCAAAGCCATATGCATCATTAACATGCTGCAGATACTTCTTGTCGTACTGTTTTGTACTATACACAGCGATTTTCATAAGACTTTTCTCCAGTGATAATACCGTCACGGTAGCATAATTAAAATAATCTTACAAATGTTAAAAACTAGTTTAATCAGCAGGTTATAGTAATAATTCTAGAGCATATCGCGGTGTTAAGAAATCTCTTTAAAAGACAATACCTTTCATCAAAAGCTGAGGCTTAACGCCCCTGGCGCCAGCAGGATCAGCGGCCAGAGCAGCCCGGAGCTGACGTTGGCGAGCTGAAAATGCCAGAAAGAGGTGCCGCTGGCGCCGGTTACCAGCGGCACGGTGGCGCGCAGCGGAGAAAGAAAGCGGCTAAAAAAGAGCGCCCACGCGCCGTGGCGGCACAGAAACAGCTGGCCGCGAGCGAGGCGCTCGGCATTGAGCCAGCGGATACGATACAGATGGCGCCGATAGCGGCGGCCCGTCAGCCATGAGAGCCAGAATCCGCCGATAGCGCCGAGGCTGGCGCTCATCCACATTAACAGGAAATGCCCCGGGCTGGCCGATGCCAGCGCGCCGAACAGCAGCAGCCCCGAGGTGCCCGGGATCAGCAGCGAGATGACGGCGCAGGATTTAGCGAACGTCAGCAGGAAAACCATCAGCAAAACCAATGAATAGCGGCCCTGAGCGTATTCCATCAGCGAGATAATTAAGTCCACAGCCTCATCCGTTTACGTTCGCAGGTATAAAGCAGTGTCGCAGGAGAAAACTAAACCCCGGCTAAATGACCCGCTGGAGAATCACATGGCGACGACTACGCTTAAACGGGATGGAAACTTTAACTCACAGGTCGAACGTGCCACAATAACGGCCTCTCGGCTTTTACTCATTTCGAATCAGGATATTAGCTGCCCATGAAGGGTAAATATAAAGCCGCCATCGCGCTATTATTAGCCCTCGTGCTGCTACCGCTGGCTTTGCTATTGACGCTCACCCACTGGGTGCCCACGCTGGCAGGTATCTGGCTACCTACGGGAACCCGAATCTCCCTCAATGAAAGCCCGCGCCTGACGCGCTCTGCGCTGCGCATTCCGGATCTCCGCTACCTGGTCGGCGACTGCGAAATCGCGCGCGTCACCAATGCCTCGCTCTCGCGTCCCAGCCGCTGGCGTTTACATATCGGCGAGCTGGATATTAACAGCGCCTGTCTGAACAAGCTGCCGGAGAGCGAAGCCGCGCCGGGGGCGCCGAAAACCCTCGCCGAATGGCAATCAATGCTCCCTTATAGCTGGCTGACGATTGACAACCTGCGCCTGTCGCCGTGGGATAAATGGCAGGGGCGGCTGGTGATGTCGCTCACGCCGCAGCAGCAGGATATCGGCTATGCCGGGAAAGAGGTCACCTTCCAGGCGCGACTGCGCGGCCAGGCGCTGACGGTCAGCGACTTCTCCGCGCGTCTGGTGGAAGATCAGGCGCCGGTGAAGCTGGTGGGCGAGTTTCAGATGCCGCTGGTGCCGGACGGCTTGCCGGTCGATGGCCACCTGTTCAGCACCTTTGAATTTCCACAAACTCCCGGCCTGGTCGATGCCGAACTGGAGTGGCAAGAGAACCGCGGGCAACTGCTGGTCACGCCGCGCGGTGAGGTGGAGCCGATGCTTGACCTGCCGTGGGAAATCGCTCCGGATCGTATCACCATCAGCGATGGCCGCTGGCACACCGAATACGCGGGCAACGCGTTGAGCGGCCGCGTCGCGCTTTCGCTGGGCAACTGGCAGCAGGGCACCGAGCAGATGCAGGTCAGCGGGCGACTTAACGTGCTCACTCAGGGCCAGGCCGGGAAGGGCAACGCCGTGCTGAATATCGGCCCCGGCAAGCTGAGCATGGACAGCAGCCACATGCCGCTACAGCTGACCGGCGAGGCTAAGCTCGGCGATCTGATTTTTTACGCCAAACTGCCCGCGCAGCTGAGCGGGCCGCTTACCGCGCCGGTGCTCAACTTTCATCCCGGCGCGCTGCTGCGTTCGCGCGGGCGGGTCATCGATTCGTTGAATATCGATGAAATCCGCTGGCCGCTGGCGGGCGTCAAAGTGACGCAGCAGGGCGTTGATGGCCGCCTGCAGGCTATTTTACGCGCCCATGAACAGGAGATGGGCGATTTTACCCTGCATCTTGACGGCCAGGCCGACAACTTTATGCCCGACCATGGCCGCTGGCAGTGGCGCTACTGGGGCGAGGGCCATTTCACCCCAATGCAGGCGCGCTGGGATGTGAAAGGCGCGGGCGAATGGGCCGACAGCACCATCGTGCTCAACAGCCTGTCGACCGGGTTCGATAAGCTGCAGTACGGTTCCATGCTGGTGAGCGCGCCGCGTCTGACCCTGGAAAAACCGATCCACTGGCTGCGCGATGAGCAGCATCCCAAACTGACCGGCGCGCTATCGCTGGATGCCGGGAAAACCACCTTCAGCGGCGGCAGCGAACTGCCGCCGTCGACGCTGAAATTTAATATCGACGGCCGCGATCCGACCTGGTTCCAGTTCAACGGCTCCCTGCATGCGCAAAAAATTGGCCCCGTGCGCGTTACCGGGCGCTGGGACGGCGAACGTCTGCGCGGCGAGGCATGGTGGCCAAAACAGTCGCTGACCGTTTTCCAGCCGCTGTTGCCGCCGGAGTGGAAGATGAACCTGCGTGAGGGAACGCTTTACGCGCAGGTGGCATTCTCCGCCGCAGCCGGGCAGGGCTTCGAGGCGGGCGGTCACGGTGTGCTCAAGGGCGGCAGCGCCTGGATGCCGGATAACCAGATCAACGGCGTCGATTTTGTGCTGCCGTTCCGCTTTAGCGACGGCACCTGGCAGCTTGGCACTCGCCATCCGGTATCGTTGCGCATTGGGGAAGTCGTCAACCAGTTCACCGCGCGCAATCTGACGGCGGATCTCCAGGGCGCCTGGCCCTGGAGTGACGACGCGCCTTTACAGTTGAGCAACGTCAGCGTCGATATTCTCGGCGGCAAGCTGACCATGCAGCAGTTGAGGATGCCGCAGCATGACCCGGCGCTGCTGCGTCTGCAAAACATCTCCAGCAGCGAATTAGTGAGCGCGATTAAAGTGAAGCAGTTCGCCGTCTCTGGCCCGTTTAACGGCGCGCTGCCGCTGTGGCTGGATAACGATAAATGGATAATCAAAGACGGCTGGTTCAGCAATCCGGGGCCGATGACGATGCGCCTCGATAAAGACACCGCGGACGCGCTGGTGGCCGACAACGTCTCCGCCGGGGCGGCCATTAACTGGCTGCGCTATATGGAGGTGGCCAGATCGTGGACGCGGATCAACCTCGATAACCTCGGCGTACTGACGCTGAAGGCAACGATTAGCGGTACCAGCCGGGTAGAGGGCAAAAGTAATACGGTGCACTTAAACTACTCCCATGAAGAGAATATTTTTGACCTGTGGCGCAGCTTGCGTTTCGGTGACAATCTGCAGGCGTGGCTGGAGCAGAACGCCAGGCTGCCCGCGCCGCGCTGTCAGGACAGTCATACCTGTAAGGAACAACAATAATGATCAAACTATTCGCCGCTTTTCTGGCCACCGCGCTGCTGGCGGGCTGTACGCCGCGTATTGAAATCGCGGCATCGAAAGAGCCGATCACCATCAATATGAATGTCAAAATTGAGCATGAAATTCATATCAAGCTGGATAAAGACGTTGAGAATTTGCTCAAATCGCGTAGCGATCTGTTCTGAGGCGATGATGAGAATACGACTGATAACCACGACGCTGGCGCTGGTGCTGTTCAGCGCTCAGGCGCTGGCCCTGACCCTCAATGAAGCTCGCCAGCAGGGGCGGGTCGGCGAAACCCTCAATGGCTATCTTGAACCGCTGCGTCAGGATAAAGAAACCCTTGAACTGGTGAAGCAGATCAACGCCGCCCGCAGCGACAGCTATCAGCAACTGGCGGATGACAATAATCTACCGGTGGATCAGGTGGCGAAAATGGCCGGGCAGAAGCTGGTCGCCAGGGCGCAGCCGGGCGAGTACGTGAAGGGCCTTAACGGCAAATGGCTGAAAAAATAGCTATCGGCAGCGCTTGCGATACTCTCCCGGCGAGACGCCGAAACGCTGCTTAAAGGCGGTGGAGAAATGGCTATGATCGCTGAACCCCCAGCTGTAGCCAATCCCCGCGAGCTTTTCATCATCATGGGCGCTTTGCAGCGCGCGGGCGCACAAATCGAGCCGACGATTCTTAATATATTGCGCCACCACCAGCCCTTTTTCAGCAAACAGCCGGTAAAGACTGCGCACCGACATGCCGGTTTCGCTGGCCAGCCACTCCGGGCGCAGATGTTCCGCCTGAATCGACTCATCGATTAACGCCATGATTTTCTGAAACTGCTTATCGCGCCGGGACGGCTGGGCTTCCTGATGATGCAGCATCGGACGCAGCAGGCAGACGATGGCCTCCAGCGCCGCTTTGCTTTCGCTGGCCGAGAGTTCAGGGCTGTTCATGCTTTCATGTAGCAGGCGCTGGCTGAGCTGGACCATCGGCAGGCTTTTCGCCAGCCGCGTAGCGATGCTGATTTCACTGCCGCGCAGCTGCTGCTCCAGCAGCGATCTTGGCAGCAGCAGGGAGGCCTGGCGCGAGGTTTGCTGCCAGATAATCGAGCATGGACGAGACGCATCAATCAGGGTGATATCGCCGCTCTCCAGCATCGCCTGGCGGCCATCCTGCTCGATCGTCGCCTGGCCCGCGAGCTGGAAGACGGTATAAAACCAGGCGTCATTATCGCGCTGGATCTCTTGTCGGGTACGGTAGAGGTTGATGCCGCGGGCGGTCACCGTGCTGACTTTCAGGTCGCCGGCATAGCTGGCGTCGATCTCACCGTGGAAATGATCATCCAGCGGACGGGCGGCGAACTGCCCGCAGACCTGATTGATTTTTGCTAACCAATGCTGGTAATTCTGCCCACGATTTGCCGTATTCATCGCGCATCCTTTGTAATAATAATGTTTTTGCATTGTTGCATTTATGATGCTGGAGGCAAGGGCAGAAGACGGAGTATATGAAAGAACTATTACCTGCTGCACATTTTCTGTCCGCGTCATCGACTTAATTGCGGCGGCTGTCACAGCGGCAAAAACGAATGTCACAGAGAAAAAAGCGTGAATCGCGACCCCGGCATAGACTGATACCACTATCCGCGAACAATAAGGAAGGGGTATGTCCACATCACAGGTCGCGCTACTCGCCAGCGTGCAGCAGTTTTTAGACAGACAGCATGGTTTGTACCTCGACGGTACGCAGCAGGCGGCAGAGAGTGAACAGCGTTTAACCGTCTGGAACCCGGCCACCGGTCAGGCTATCGCCAGCACCGCGGACGCTAACGCCGCGGATGTCGATCGGGCGGTAATGTCCGCCTGGCGCGCTTTCGTTTCCCGCAGCTGGGCAGGGCGGACCCCCGCCGACCGCGAACGGATCCTGCTGCGCTTCGCCGATCTGGTGGAGCAGCACGGCGAGGAGCTGGCGCAGCTGGAGACCCTTGAACAGGGGAAATCGATTAACATTTCCCGCGCCTTTGAAGTGGGCTGCACCCTGAACTGGATGCGCTATACCGCCGGGCTGACCACCAAAATCAGCGGCCGCACCCTGGACGTATCGATTCCCTTCCCGGCGGGCGCGCGCTATCAGGCGTGGACCAAAAAGGAGCCGGTGGGCGTTGTGGCCGGGATCGTGCCGTGGAACTTCCCGCTGATGATCGGCATGTGGAAAGTGATGCCCGCGCTGGCGGCTGGCTGTTCAATCGTCATTAAGCCGTCGGAGACCACCCCGCTGACCCTGCTGCGGGTGGCGGAACTGGCAACCGAGGCGGGCGTGCCGGACGGCGTCTTTAACGTAGTGACAGGTAGCGGGGCCGGATGCGGCGCGGCGCTGACCTCGCATCCGCTGGTCGCCAAGGTGAGCTTTACCGGATCGACTGCTACCGGTAAACAGATTGCCCGCGTGGCCGCCGATCGCCTGACCCGGGTCACGCTGGAGCTGGGCGGCAAGAACCCGGCTATCGTGCTGAAAGATGCCGATCCGCAGTGGGTGATTGAGGGCTTAATGACCGGCAGCTTCCTGAATCAAGGGCAGGTGTGCGCCGCCAGTTCGCGAATTTATATCGAAGCGCCGCTGTTCGATACGCTAGTGAGCGGCTTTGAGCAGGCGGTGAAGTCGCTACAGGTCGGACCCGGAATGCTCGAGAGCAGCCAGATTAACCCGGTGGTGTCGCAGGCGCACTGCGCCAAAGTGGCCGCCTATCTTGATGAAGCCCGTCAGCAGAAGGCTGAGCTAATTAGCGGTCACGCGGGGCCGGATGCGCAGGGCTACTATATTGCACCGACGCTGGTGATTAACCCCGACGCAGGGCTGCGCCTGAGCCGGGAAGAGGTTTTCGGCCCGGTGGTGAATCTGGTGCGCGTGGCCGATGGCGAAGAGGCGCTGCGCCTGGCCAACGACAGCGATTTTGGCCTGACCGCCAGCGTCTGGACCCGCGATTTGACTCAGGCGCTGAGCTACACCGACCGCCTGCAGGCGGGGACGGTGTGGGTCAACAGCCATACGCTGATCGACGCCAATCTGCCGTTCGGCGGCATGAAGCAGTCCGGTACCGGCCGCGATTTCGGCCCCGACTGGCTGGACGACTGGTGCGAAACGAAGTCGGTTTGCGTGCGTTACTAGCCGCCTGTTCCCCGGCGGCGGCTGATGCCTTACCGGGGCTACAAGCTGCTCGGCGCCTTGAATCCTGCACGACCCCGCAGGCCCGGTAAGGCGCCAGCCGCCACCGGGCGTTTTTCTCCGGGAGTAAGCCGTCAGTCCAGCAATGACGGGTCGGCGTCGATCATCATCTGCTTCATCTCTTCAAAATGCTGGCGTGAAAAGTCGGCGATCCCCTCCCAATCCTGCGCGGTTTTCTCCGCTACCGCAGCGGAGAGCACCTTCAGCGGCTGCCCCGTTGACCAGGCGGTCACCAGAATCTGACAGGCGCGCTCCAGGGTCCAGATATCGTCGAAAGCCTCGCCAATCGACGGCGCGGTCACCAGCACCCCGTGATTGCCCATCAGCAGCCGGCGCTTATCGGCCAGCAGCGCCGCCAGACGCGCGCCTTCCGCCGTGGTATCCGCCATACCGCCGTATAACGTATCGACGGCCAGCCGATTAAAATAGCGCGCCGTATTCTGATCGATCGGCGGGATATGCGGCGTCTCGAGGCAAGCGACGCTGGTGGTATACACCGGATGCAGGTGCAGCACCACCCGCACCCCCGGCAGGCGCTGGTGGATTTGCCCGTGAATCGCCCACGCCGTGGCGTCGACGTCAGATCGCCGGGCGCAGGCTTCATCATCGGCGTCCAGCAGCAGCAGGTCGCTGGCGCGGAGGCGCGAAAAGTGTTTCCATTTCGGGTTCAGCAGGAATTTTTTGCCGTCCGCCGAGAGGGCCGCGCTAAAGTGGTTGGCCACCGCCTCGTGCATTCCGAGATGGGCGATGATACGAAAGGTCGCCGCCAGGTCGATGCGGGTCTGTTCTTCATAAGACCGGGCCATGTCGTTACTCCGCCTTCGGCATCAGGGTTTGCAGGTCCTCCGGCGTCGGCGCCTGGAAGTTATATTTCTTCAGCAGCGCGGCGTATTCCGGCGTCGCGCTGTATTTCTTCAGCCCTTCCTCCAGCGCGGTTTTCACTTCGCTATTGCCTTTTTTCACCCCAAAGCCGTTGAGCACCGGATAAATCAAGGTTTCGGAAGAGATCGTCACCCGATCGCCAAGCTTATCAATCACGCCGCGCGCCACCGCCGCATCGGTGATTTGCGCCTCAACCGCCCGCGACAGCAGCGCCTGGGTGGTTTGCGGGTCGGTGGTATATTCGCTAAGCGCTATCGGCTTCAGGCCCTTTTTCACGCAGTAGTCGGCGGAGAGCTTTTGCAGCTGCGCCAGCCATGAGGTCGCGCCCATAGAGCCAATTTTATGACCGCAAAACTCTTCCGGCGTTTTCGGCTGATAGTCGCTGCCTTTCAGCGCGAGGATCGCTTCGCCGCTTTTCAGATAGGGCACCATATCGATAACCTTCAAACGCTCGGCGGTGATGTACATCGACGAGTTGGTGATATCGAAGCGTCCGCCCTGCAGACCCGGAATCAAATTCGGAAACCGGGTATCAATATTCACCGCCTCGCGGCCCATGGTTTTCGCCAGCCCGGCGAGAAACTCGATATCGAACCCGGCGGGCTTGTTGTTTTCCATATATTCATACGGGAAAAAGGTCATATCCGAACCGGCGGTGATTTTCCCCGGCTGCTGGAAGGCCAGGGCGCTAAAGGACGACAGGGCGCCGGCGGCGCAAAGGAGCAGGACAGCAGGGCGCAAAGCATTAATACGTTTCATAGAACCTCCAAAGAGTGGGCAAATTACATGCTGGCGCGATCGGTACCGGCCTGCTGGACGAAAAAGGATGCGCCGCGCGGTTTTTGCGGCAGACGTAAATGATTAACGGTACTACGCACCAGGCCGCTCTCTTCGCCGGCAACCATCTGCCCGGCGTGAAGGCTGGGCAGCGGATTTTCGCCGAACGGCAGGGCATCTTCCGCTGCGTAGACGCTGATAAACAGCGTGCGCGGGAGGTCGGTTTCATTAGGGCTGGAGGCGTGAAGCAGGCGGGTATGCATAAAGCACACCGAACCCGCCGGGCCGAAACAGGCCTGCGGCTGCTGGCAGTGGGCTTCTTCGACCTGCGGGTCCACGGCGCCGGTAAAACGCGCGTTTTGCCAGTGGGACCACAGCGGCCCCTGGTGGCTTCCCGGGACCACGTTGAGCGGACCGTTTTCCGGCGTCACTTCGCTAACCATCAGCAGGGCGGTGATAATGTCGTCGTTGCTGTGGGGGGTGAACAGAAAATCCTGATGCCATTTCACCTGCGTAGCGGTGTGCGGCAGCTTGGAGTTGATTTTGCTGTGATGAAAACGGGTCCCGCTGCCGCCGATGAGCTGGCCGGCAATCGCCGCCATCCGCGAATCAAGGGCGGCGCGGCGGTAGGCGGCGGAAATCTCGGTGGGCGAACTCACCCGGCGCAGCGAGGGGTGATGCGGCGTGTGATCGCTTTCGAGGTCGAAGCGCGGACGGCCGTCCAGGGTTTCGCCCCACGCCTCGCTATGCTGGCGGCTCTCTTCGACCCAGGCGTCGAAATCGGTCTGCAGCAGAGCCACCTCCTCGGCGGAGAGCACCTCTTCAACAACCAGAAAACCCTGCTGATGAAACTGTTCGATTTGCCACTGCGCGATCATATTTTTCTCCTTTCGGGAACGGAGGCGTTAAGCCAAAGAGACATCTTTCAGGAAGGCGTCCACGCGCGGATGCTGGCCGTCGCGCATTGCCTGAGGCGTGTCGTCGCAGACCACGCGTCCTTTTTCCATAAACACAATTCGGTCGGAAACCTTAAAGGCGAAGTTCATCTCATGGGTGACGATCACCATGGTGATACCTTCATGGGCCAGCGATTCGATAACCTGCAGAACCTCGTTAACCTTTTCCGGATCCAGCGCCGAGGTGGGTTCATCGAACAGCATAATTTGTGGGCGCATCATCAGGGCGCGGGCAATCGCTACCCGCTGCTGCTGGCCGCCGGAAAGCTGATGCGGATATTTCCACGCGTGTTCCAGCATCCCAACTTTATGCAGCAGTTCGCAGGCGTGCTGCTTAAGCTCGCCTTCGCTGGCCAGATGGTGATAGCGAGGCGCCAGCAGCAGGTTGCCGAGCACAGTCAGGTGGGGGAACAGGTTGAAGCTCTGGAAGACCATGCCGATATTCTGGCGATGCTCGCTGTTCTCCATAAAACGCGGCTTCTGCTGCCCCTGGCGGTCGAGGTGAATAAATGGCTGACCGTTGATTTTGATCTCGCCGTTATCGATCTGCTCAAGGCCGTTCAGCAGGCGGATCAGCGTGGTCTTACCGGAGCCGGATGGGCCAATGACGGAGACGACTTCGCCGGGCTGAATTTGCAGGCTGACCGCGCCCAGCACTTCGACATTGTTATAGGCTTTATGCAGCTTAGACGCCTGCAGCGCCGGCTCCTGCGCGACGCTAACGCTGCGGGCCATTGCCGGACGTCGCGCCGTGGCCATTTGCTGCATTTCTTCATCCACCGGACGCGTGGTTTTACGTTGCGTGACGTCGAGCCAGGTCTCGAGGCGCTTAAGCAGGAAATCAAACACCGTGACGATCAGGATGTAGTAAAACGCCACCGCCGCCATGGTCTCCATGACGAGGAAATTCTGCGAATAGAGGCGCTGGCCGACCATTAAGATCTCGGTCAGGGAGATAACCGACACCAGCGAGCTGAGCTTGACGATGGCGATATACTCATTGGCCAGCGCCGGTAGGGCGACGCGCAGCGCCTGCGGGATCACCACGCGCCACTGGGTGCCGGCATAGCGCAACCCGAGCGCACGGGCGGCTTCGCTCTGTCCTTTCGGAATCGACAGCAGCCCGCCGCGATGAATTTCAGCAATATAGGCGGCTTCGCTCAGCACCATCGCCAGCAGCCCGGCCCAGAACGGGTCGTTCAGCACCGGCGCGAAGGAGGGCAGCGCCTGCGGCATGTTGTAGACAAAAATCAGCAGCACCAGCAGCGGCATGCTGCGAAACAGCCAGATATAGAGGCGGGCAGGCGCGTTAAACAGCTTGCGCGGCGACTGTTTGGCCAGCGCCAGAATAAATCCCAGCACAATGCTGAAAGCCCAGGTCAGCAAACTTAATTTGATGACGGTCCAGGTGGCCTGCCAGAAATCGACATCGCTGAGCAGGCTTAACATATAGTTCCAGTTAAACGTCATGGGCTATTTCACTCGCCATAATTAACGGAAATTAAGGCGATTCCCCTGTTCTAAAATGGGGAGCCGCCGGCGTTCATCTTGCCCTGACACTATGCTGGCACTGTTCGACCGGTGGCAATTAGTAAATTTTTGGCCTTTAAGTTTAAAAAAACTATACAGCTATATTAACCCCAAGGAATTTAACGCAATTAATGAGAAACGACATTGAAACAACTTAAAAACAATCGCCGTTATTTTTAAACCTGATTTTTGGCAAAACGGTAATTTGTGCAATATTGGGGCGTGCCGCGGGCAAATAAGGTGCAGGGCGTTGCTTTATGGTGCAAAACGCGAAATCAGGCAAAAAAGAGGGCGGGTAATTAAATAGAGGCGGCGGTTATTTGCCGACGATATACAGCGCAAACGGTATGGCACGATACTTGCAGGCTGCTTATTGTAAAACTAAGCCCGTTCGCAATAAGACAATATTTTATCAATGGTGACGCGATGAACCGATTTACCCTCAAACAGCTTAAGTATTTCGTGACGGTGGTGGAAACGGAGAGTATCGCCGAGGCTTCCCGCCAGCTGCATATTGCCCAGCCGTCGATCTCCATTGCCATCAAAAACCTGGAAAGCACCTTCGACCAGCAGCTGTTTATTCGCCACCACGCGCAGGGCGTATCCCTGACCTCAAGCGGGCGGCGCTTCTACGATAAAGCTAAAGAGCTGCTGCGGCTGTCGTACGAGTTTGAGCAGAACTCGCGGGCGGATAAAGAGCTGGTATCCGGGACGATTTCCGTCGGCTGCTTTGAATCCGTGGCGCCGCTGTATATGCCAAAACTGGTGGCGGGATTTAAAAAAATGTATCCCGAAATCACTCTCCAGCTCTACGACGGCGAACAACATGAGCTGATGCACGGCCTGCATCGCGGGCGTTTCGATCTGGCGCTGGTCTACGATCTGGAACTGGGTCATTCCATTCATAAAGAGCTGCTGAACGCTCCGCACAAGCCCTATGCTTTACTGCCCGCCTCTCATCCGCTGGCGCAGAAAAAAAGCGTCACGCTGCAAGAGTTAAGTCGTGAGCCGATGATTTTGCTCGATGCGGTTCCCAGCAAAAACTATTTTGTCTCAATATTTAAAGAGAAAGGTTATCACCCGGAAGTGGCCTACAGTTCACCCTCTATTGAAATGGTGCGCTGTATGGTCGGGCAGGGATTAGGCTTTTCGGTCCTCGTGACTCGTCCGCTATGCGATATGACCTATGACGGTGAAAAGCTGGTGCAGCTGGATATTGCCGACGAGATGCCCGCGTCGACATTAATTATGGCGCACCTTGCCAATAATGAACCCACGCGCCCGACGCAGCTGTTTATGGATTATTGCCGCAGCATAGAATTAACGCCCCATCAGCACGCGTAATGTAATTAACGCGGCCGCAAGCGTTATTTTCCCGCTGCGTTATCCAGCCTCGTAAATTTCTATTCAGACGATCGTTTTATAATAATTTACCATTTCATCACACTTACTTAACCTGAGTTCTGTCAATCCCGGCGGATAAGCCGGACAACCGTGCTTGAAGGACACAGACATGACAGAGCAGATTACAGAGATCGATACCCTGGTGGTGGGCGCGGGGCAGGCGGGCGTCGCGATGAGCGAGCATCTGACGCATCACGGCATTCCCCACCTGGTGCTGGAAAAAAAGCGCATCGCTGAGGCCTGGCGCAGCGGCCGCTGGGATTCGCTGGTGGCCAACGGCCCGGCCTGGCACGATCGGTTTCCCGGCATGACCTTTCCCGGCTGCGACGCCGACAGCTTTGTCGCCAAAGAGCAGATTGCCGACTACTTCGCCGCGTATGCCAAAACCTTTAATGCACCGATCAAAACCGGCGTTGAGGTCTTTAGCGCAGAGCGCTTAAACGGCCGTCCGGGGTTTCGCGTGGAAACCTCGCTGGGCGTGATTGAGGCGCAGCGTATTGTCGCCGCCACCGGGCCGTTCCAGCGCCCGGTGATACCGGCCATCGCGCCGCAGGATAGCGCAGTGGAGCAAATCCATTCCGCGCACTATTTCAATCCGCAGCAGCTTGCGGAAGGCGGCGTGCTGGTGGTTGGTGCGGGATCGTCCGGCGTACAAATCGCCGAAGAACTTCGCCGGGCGGGGCGCGCGGTGTGGCTCTCCGTCGGCGCCCACGATCGCCCGCCGCGCCGCTACCGCCAGCGCGATTTTTGCTGGTGGCTGGGGGTATTAGGCTTGTGGGACGCGGCGGCCAACCAGCCCGGTAAAGAGCACGTGACGATTGCGGTTAGCGGCGCGCGCGGCGGTCATACCGTTGACTTTCGCCAGCTGGCGCACCAGGGGATTACCCTGGTCGGGCAAACGCACGGCTTTACCGAGGGTAAGGCGGTGTTCCGCGACGATCTGGCGGACAACATTCGTCTCGGCGACGCTTCCTATCTGGCGCTGCTCGACGCTGCGGATGAGTACATTGCCCGCAACGGACTGATCCTGCCGGAAGAGCCGGAAGCGCGCTTCTTCCTGCCTGACCCCGATTGCCTGACCCAGCCGCTCGCCGAACTCGACCTGGCAAAAGCGGGCGTGCGCAACATTATCTGGGCCACCGGCTACACCACCGATTACCGCTGGCTGAAGGTTAACGCCTTTAATGAACAGCAGCGCCCGCAGCATCATCGCGGCGTTTCCAGCGAACCGGGCGTCTATTTCCTTGGCCTGCCTTGGCTCTCCCGCCGTGGCTCAACCTTTATCTGGGGCGTCTGGCACGATGCGAAATATATTGCCGATCAGATTGCCATTCAGCGCCAGTATCAACGCTACCAACCTTCCTGCTAACGCCTGATTTGAGGACGCGACCTATGCCAACCCATACCCGTATTCGGATGTTTAACACCAAAGAAACCTATCCCAATCAGACGCTCAATAACGATCTGTGCCAGGCGGTGCGCGCGGGAAATACCGTGTACGTTCGCGGCCAGGTGGGTACCGATTTTGACGGTAATTTGATCGGCCTGGGCGACCCGCGCGCCCAGGCGGAACAGGCGATGAAGAACGTTAAACAGCTGCTGGAAGAGGCCGGCAGCGATCTGACGCATATCGTGAAAACGACGACCTATCTGATCGACCCGCGCTACCGCGAACCGGTGTACCAGGAAGTGGGGAAATGGCTCAAAGGCGTGTTTCCCATTTCGACCGGCGTGGTGGTGTCGGCCCTCGCGCAGCCGCAGTGGCTGATGGAAATTGACGTCACGGCGGTGATCCCTGACGACTGGCATGCGCAGGAGGCACCATGACCCTTTCAATTTCCGCCCTGTGCCCGGAGTCGGGTCAACTGGGCATTGCGATTAGCTCATCCAGCATTGCGGTCGGCGCCCGCTGCCCGTGGCTGCTGGCGGGCGTTGGCGCGGTGTCCAGCCAGAACATCACGCTGCCCGCGCTCGGACCGCAGATCCTTGCCGGGCTTGAGGCGGGGCTCACGCCGCAGCAGGCCCTGACGCAGGCGCTGGGCGAAGACCGGTTTAGCGATTATCGCCAGGTGGCGGTCATCGACGCCAGCGGCGAGAGCGCCGTGTTCAGCGGCGAACATACGCTCGGCATCGGGCGGGTGGCGCAGGGTGAGAACTGCGTGGCGGCGGGGAATATGCTGGCCAACCCGCAGGTGATTACCGCCATGACGACGGCGTTCGAAGCCGCCACCGGCGAACTGGCCAGCCGCCTGATTGCGGCTCTGCAGGCGGGCATTGATGCGGGCGGCGAAGCCGGGCCGGAGCACTCGGCGGCGCTGAAAGTGGTGGAGGATTACGCCTGGCCGGTGGTGGATTTACGCGTCGACTGGGCTGAGGATCGCCCGGTAGCGGCGCTGGAAGCGCTGTGGCTGGCCTATGAACCGCAGATGGAAGCGTACATCACCCGCGCGCTGGACCCGCGCGAAGCGCCGACCTACGGAGTGCCGGGCGATGAGTAACCGCCTGCGTGAGATCCTCGGGCAGCTGCTGGCGTTTGATACCACCAGCCGCGAGTCGAATCTGGCGCTGATTGCCTGGATCGGCGACTTTCTGCGCGCGCGCGGCGTGACGTCGCAGCTGTTTTATGACGACGAAGGGCGCAAGGCGAACCTCTATGCCCGCCTTGGGCCATCCGGCCCCGGCGGGGTGATGCTCTCCGGTCATACTGACGTGGTGCCGGTGGATGGCCAGGCGTGGACGGTGCCGCCGTTCGCCCTTACCGAACGCGACGGGCGCTACTACGGTCGCGGCAGCGCGGATATGAAAGGATTTATCGCCTGCGTGCTGGCGTCGCTGGAGGCGTTTCTGACCGCGCCGCTGCGGATGCCGCTGCATCTGGCATTCTCTTATGATGAGGAAGTTGGCTGTCTGGGCGTGCGCAGCCTGGTGGATTTTCTCCGCGCCTCCGCCGAGAAACCGGCGCTGTGTATTATCGGCGAGCCGACCGACATGCGCCCAGTCTATGGGCATAAAGGCAAGCTCGCGGTGCGCTGTCGCGTGGAAGGCCACGCCTGCCATTCGGCCTACGCCCCGCAAGGGGTTAACGCGATTAGCTACGCGGCGAAGCTGATTTACCGGCTGGATGCGCTGGGCGAAAGCTTTTCGCAGCACCTGGACCGCCGGTTCTCGCCGCCGTCAGGCACGCTGCAGGTGGGGACGATCCGCGGCGGCGAGGCGCTGAATATCGTTCCGCAATCCTGCTGGTTCGACTTTGAAATTCGCTATTTACCCGGTACCCGTCCGCAGGTGGTCACCGACGCCCTGGGCGATTATGCCCGCGAGCAGCTGCTTCCGGCGATGCGCAAGGTGGCGCAGTGCAGCGACATTCATTTCCAGACGCTGAGCCACTATCCAGGTCTGCTGAGCGACCCGCAGTCAGCGTTCGCCCGCTGGCTGGCGCAGTGGTGCGGCAGCGATGATTTCACCACCGTCCCCTACGGCACCGAAGGCGGCCTGTTTGACGAGGCGGGCGTCGCGACGCTTATCTGCGGGCCGGGCAGCATGGCGCAGGGCCATAGGGCGGACGAATATATCAGCATCCCACAGACGGAACGCTGTCTGGCCATGCTGGATAACCTTTGCGCCTGGATGCGCGCCGATCCCTCCGATTCACTTCGCTGATTTATCAACACAGGATGGCGACTATGCAAAACCCGAATTCCTCGCTTATTGATCAACAGACCGTCGACCGCTGGCAGACCGACGGCGTCGTGCTACTCAAAGGCGTGTTCACGCCGTGGATAGACAGCCTGTCGCGCGGCGTCTCCGCGCTGATGGCGAACCCCAGCGAATATGGCCATGCGCGAACGGTAATCCCGGAAGACGGTTCGGCGCCGTTTTTTCAGGACTATTGCAACTGGCAACGAATCCCGGAATTTCGCGATTTCGTTTTTCAGTCGCCGGCGGCGGAGATCGCCGCGGTGCTGATGGGGTCGCAGACGGCGAAGTTTTTCCATGAGCACACGCTGGTGAAACAGCCCGGCGGCAGTACGGTGACGCCATGGCACCACGATCAGCCCTATTACTGCGTGGAAGGGCGGCAGAACGTGAGCCTGTGGATCCCGCTCGATCCGGTAGCGGAGGAGATTTCGCTGCGCTGCATTCGCGGTTCCCATCGCTGGGACGATGAGTTCAGCCCAACGCGGTTTAACGGTTCAAAGCTCTATTCCCACTCGCGTTTTAAAGAGCTGCCGGATATCGATGCCCATCAGGAGGATTACGATATCGTTAGCTGGGCGCTGGAACCGGGCGATGCGGTCGCTTTTCATTTCCGCACGCTGCATGGCGCCAGGGGTAATTCAAGCGCCCGCGCGCGGCGGGTATTTTCCGCCCGTTGGGTAGGGGATGATGCGACATTCGCCGACCGCGGCGGCGTGACCTCACCGCCGTTTCCGGGGCTTAAGCTTCGCGACGGAGAGCCGCTTGTCGCCGATGAGTTTCCGCTGGTCTGGCCGCGGTAGCGGGCCCAGACCACGTTGCGGATAGCGGTTTTCACTCACTGACTGAGGGGATTGAAGCCCATTCCCTCTTTTATTTTTTCAACATTCGCTCTGGGTGTCAGTTTTTCTATTAAAGTCACTGCCAGATTGAGAGCGGTCGCCGCTATGTTGATATACAGTTTATGACGTCAGCCGATAGTGCGACTGCACCAGTCCCGAAGGAAAGCTACGGCTTGATAACAGAGTCAAATCGATATCCTGGTCAGGGAACCGAACAGCGGTTTTCCCGAACCGAGCAGGACAGGAACGGTAGTGATAATCATATCGGCGACCAGCCCTTCGCGCAGGAACGACTGTATTACTTTCCCGCCATCTATATAGACGCGATGCGCGTTCTGTACCGTCAGGTCAGCAAGCACTTCCCCTGGCGTGCGGCTTGAGAACTGCACTTTGTCCTTCAACGCCTCGGGCACGGCGGTCGCGGTTAGCTGTCGGGAGAGAACCAGCACGGGGCGATCGTAAGGCCACTGGTCAAAGGTCAGCGCCTTCTCATAGCTGCCCCGACCCATAACGATCCAATCTTTGTCCGCGATGAATGCGGCATAGCCGTGATCTTCTGTCGGGTCATCGCGCTGCAACAGCCAGTCGATATCGTCATCCTGTCGGGCGATATAACCATCAAGACTGACCGCGATAAAAACATGTGTGGTGACCATCAAGTGCTCCGTATACAGCTTGTATTTATGCCGTTGAGTTTAGGGATGTTAGCGATAATGACCTACTCCCTGTAGGAAAACGTAGCATAAGAGCCGCAACGTCCCCTTAGTGGATTAAGGCACAATGGAAACGCTGGCGGATAACCCTGCCACCAGCTCAATCCCCTCTGGTATCTTATCTAGCTGGATACGGACGGGGACACGCTGCGCAAGCCGCACCCAGCTGAAGGTGGGATTGACATCCGGCAGTCCCAGCCCGCCCGTCGCGTCATTGTTATCGTCGATCCCCCGGCCGATACTCTCCACATGCCCGGTAATGAGCGGGTCAAACCCCATCAGCGAAATGCGCGCGGCGCTGCCGATGCGAATATGACGCAGCTTGGTCTCTTCAAAATAGCCCACCACCCAGAAACTGTGCGCATCGACCACGGCGACCTTTGTCTCTCCCGCCGTGGCGTAATCGCCGGGGCGAAGCCGAAGATGCGTGACGTAGCCGGCAACCGGTGCGCGCACCGTCGCATGGGATAAATTCAGCTGCGCCAGTTCCAGCGCCGCCAGCGCCCCCTGGTAATTGGCCGCCGCGACGCGCGCTGCGCTGCCTGTTTGCTGGATGTCCTCGCTGGAAATGACCTCTTTGATAAGGGCGCGTCGCCTGGCCGCATCCTGGCGCATCACCATCTCATGACGCTTTGCCTCGACGTCGGCCTGCGCGCTGAGCACTGCCAGCTTTAGCCAGCGCGGGTCGATGGCGTAAAGTACATCGCCACGGTTAACCCACTGATTATCCCGCACCGCTACGCTGGTTACCGGCCCGGAAACGTCCGGCGCAATCTGCACCACATCTGCCCGAACGCGGCCATCGCGCGTCCAGGGCGTCTGCGCATACTGTTTCCAGAAAATAAACGCCACGAAAGCCGCCACCGCCACTGCGATTAACGTCAGCGCGTAACGGCCGAGCAAAGAGAGTAAAGATTTCATGCGAATAACCCCAGTGTGGTCAGGCCCTGCAACAGCAGGAAAAAGGTCACGATATAGGTTGAGACATCAAGCAGCGGGCGTAAGGGCAGACGGCGGTACAGCCTGCTGACAGAGAAAAGCGGCACGAGTAACAGCGTACAGACCAGGGCAATGAGCGCGGTCAGCAGCAGTCCGGGGATAAAAACCCCTCCGATATTGATGTCATTGATCATGCGTCGGTTCCTCGTTCTGCGCCCGCAACGCGCAGTGCAGATCGACCAGCCTGTCGACAAACTGGCGTGAATGTTCATCCGTCGCGGGCAAGCAGCGCTCCGTCATGGCGGCAATGCGCTCGCGTAAGGCTTCGGTCTCCGTTGTGCGGGTAAGGGGATAAAGCACCTCGTGGATATCGCTGCCGGCGGGCGTTTCGCAGCGGCGCAGGCGCATTACGCAGAGGCCAAGGCGCAGAAAGCGCAGCAGGTGTTCAAGCGCCCGCGCGGATGACCGCCCGCTGCGCGGCAAGCGCGGCAGCAGCAAGGCGGCCCGGTCGATCATCAGATTGGTCCAGTGCGTTTCATCGCCTCTAAACGCGTCGTTCACGCTGCGGCGAATATCGCGTTGGCACAGTTTCAGCAGACGGTTTATCGCCGCGTCCGCCTGCACGGTTTGCAGCAGACTCATGCCGATAACCGCAAAGCCGGTCGCCAAAAACAGGGCGATCGCGGTGTTGGCCGCCTCGGCAAAGTCGCCGCTGTAGCGCGCGCCCAGCTCGCAGAGCACAGGTAGCGTCAGGGTGATCCCCATCGCCATAAAGGTGGTGGGGGGCCGCGCCTGTAGCGATCCGGCAAGCAGATAGGCCGGGGCAAGCGCCGCCGCCAGTACGGGGAAGTCGCTGAGCGGAGGAAGCAGGGCGAAGCTATAGAGCAGGCTTATTACGACGCCCCAGAAAGAGCCGATAATGTATTTCACAATATGCGGAGCCGGGGTGTCGAAACTGCCAAACAGCGTGCAGCAAACCCCCAGAATCGACACCGCCGTGCCGCCATCCGGCCAGGCGGAATAAATCCATGCCAGACAGCCGCTCAGGATGATGACAAACGCGCCCAGCGCCGTTCGGGCGGCACTGAGGGGATCGCGATGGAAAACGTATCCTTTCGCCGCACGGTCTTCCGCCTGCATTGTTGCGGGTCTGGCGTGATGGATGGCCTCCGAAAGTCGCCCACACTGCTGCAGGAGGGCAATCGACTCAGCGAGGTAGCGTAAGAAATTCACCTGCAGCGCATCTTCAAAGGTCAGCGCCTGCGCGGCGTACCGCTGCGCTAACCGCTCGCCGCGTTGCTGTAGCGCATCGGCTGCGCTGTTGCATTTTCCGCTATCGTCGCAGGTCAGCCAGGCCTGAACATCATTCAGCAACGTCCGCGTATCAGCGGGCATCAGCGCGATCGCCTGCAAACGATCGCGTAATTCAACATTGACAATGACTAACCGCGCCAGCCGGTCATGGAGCGCTTTCCTGGCCTGACGGACCGGTACCGAAAGAGCGAAATCATACGGGATGTGGTGGCTGATGCCCTGCAGAAACTGCAGCGCCAGCGCCAGATGCAGCGGTTCTGACTGTGCGTCGGACTTGCCTGCCAGCGTGTCGGCAATCCGCTGCCGCGCGGCGTCAAGCGTCTGCGCTAATTTGCTGTTGAACACCCCTGATATCCGGGTAGGCAGAATGTAGCGGTGAATCAGCGCGGCGCAGACGATACCGATCGCGATCTCCTGTACCCGGATGATGGCGATGTTAAACACCGTGCCTGGGTCGGCGACGGCGGGAAAACCAATCAGGCTTGCGGTGTAACCGGCCAGCACAAAAGCATAGGCGCGAGGCGTGCGTTCAAGCAGGGACAAATAGAGGCAGAAGGTGATCCAGCCTGTCAGCATCACGCTGCATAAAATCGGCGTATTCACAAACGTGGGCACAATCAACACCGTGGCCCCCGCGCCGGCCACGGTACCCGCCAGGCGATAGAGGCTCCTGCTCAGGGAGGCGCCCACCGAGGTTTGCGACACGATATAGACGGTAATGATGGCCCACGAGGGGCGTTCAAGGCCAATCGCCAGGGCGAGGTAATAGGCGAGCATCGCGGCGGCAAAACTCCTGACCGAATAGAGCAGGGCATGGGCGTCGCTTAGCAGCGCGGGCGTGGCCATGCGGCCTGGCCAACGGCTTATCGCGTGCAAAAAATGGCTGTGAGGGGAAGTTAATTTATTCATGGCGGGAATTATTCCCGCTTTGCGTACGTCCTTAAATACCCTATTCTGTCAAAAAATACCTAAATGTTGCCAATGAGATGCCATCCAGACTCGCCCATACCCTGTTTGATCCCGATAGTACGCCGAGCCCGGCCGTCGCGCGGCATATCGATTTCGTTGATTACGCGGCAGAAGTGCCGGTTCATACTCACCGCAAAGGCCAGCTGATCGTGGCCCTGTACGGGGCGGTGATTTGTCGCGCGGAAAATGATATCTGGATAGTGCCGCCAGACTGCGCGGTGTGGATCCCCGGCGGGATCCCGCATAGCGCCAAAGCGACCTGGAATGCGCATCTCAACTATTTGTTTATTGAACCCGGCGCCGCCGCGCTGCCGGAGAAATGCTGCACCCTGGCGATTTCGCCGCTGATTAAAGAGCTCGTCGACCGCTTAACGAATGAGGAGGTTGATTACCCGGCGGAGAGCCACGTCGGCCGATTGATCAGAGTGACGCTCGATGAACTTACCGCCATGCCGCAGCAGAAATTAAGCCTGCCGGTTTCGGCGCACCCTAAGATCCGCGCCATGGCGGATGCGCTGGTCAGCCACCCAGAGGATCGCAGCACCTTTAAAGTTTGGGCAAAACGGCTGGCGCTCAGCGAGCGCTCATTAGCCCGCCTGATGCTGCGTGAAACCGGGCTGACCTTCGGGCGATGGCGTCAGCAGCTGCATTTGATTATTGCCCTTCGGGAGCTCGCAAGCGGGGTATCGGTGCAAAACGTGGCGGCTAGTCTGGGCTATGAGTCGGTCAACGCGTTTATCACTATGTTCAGAAAAACGATGGGCAGCACGCCCGCGCACTACTTTGCCGGTCGAAGAGCGACAGAGCCCGCAGTGATGCCCATCTTTGAAAAGGCGTGAGGCGAAGCTGGCAGTAAGCCGCCAGCCAAAATGTTCGGGGTAGGGACTGCAACGGGGTTAACGCTGCGAGCGTAAACCTTTTTCCGATAAGGGCGCTGATTGCAGGCGTAACCCCTGCGTTTGCGCGCAGCCGATGCTGCGACGCCATGCGCCGGGCGCCTGGCCAAACTGACGCTTGAAGCTGCGGTTGAAGGACTGCTGGGAGTCAAAGCCCAGGGCAATCGCCACGTTCAAAATCGGTTCGTCGCTTTGGGCTAAACGCTCAACCGATTTTTGCAGCTTTTGCGCGCGAATATACTCGGCGAGAGGATAGCCGGTATGCTCTTTGAATATCCGCTGCAGGTGCCATTTGGAATAGCCGGCTCGCCTGGAGACGGTGTCAATGTCCAGACGGCTATCAAGATTGTTGTCGATCCAGCCGAGTAAATCGTGAATGAATGCGCCAGTGTTCATCTTGTCTCCTCCACGCAGCGTCTTAAAGAGCATCTTTATCTGTTGTATTTAAAGGTGGCCCGTTTTTGAATTAATTGCAAGTTTTATTGTTGCATTTAAATCCCCGGTGAAAACGCGCCTTTTTCCAGTGCCAGGAATAGCACATAAAGTGCAACAATTATTCTTGCACTAAATTTAGCGCCTTCCTACAATCGCCGCGATAGTGTATTCGCAATTGTTACAGTTTTGTGGCGATGAACGTCACAAATGGCCTTAAGCCAGCCCGGACAAAGGAAGTGGTGCGGCGTCTTCCGCTGCGTCTTGCCCGGCGGCTACCAATACCGGAATAAAAATAATGAGCCTGCAAAAAACCTGGGGTAACTTTCATCTGACTGTGCCGGGCGTGATGTTACTCTCCGCGCTCCTCGTCGGATGCGATGAGGGAGTCGCGCAAAACGCCGCGCCGCAAGCGCCCGCGGTCAGCGCCGCTGACGTGGTCGTTAAATCCATCAGTCAGTGGGATAGCTTTAACGGTCGGATTGAAGCGGTGGAAAGCGTTCAGCTCCGTCCCCGCGTCTCCGGCTACATTGATAAAGTGAATTACACCGACGGTCAGGAGGTGAAAAAGGGCGAGGTGCTGTTCACTATCGATGACAGAACCTATCGCGCCGCGCTGGAACAGGCGCAGGCGACGCTGGCGAGAGCCAAAACCCAGGCCAGCCTGGCGCGAAGCGAGGCTAACCGTACCGATAAATTAGTCAATACCAACCTGGTTTCCCGCGAAGAGTGGGAGCAGCGCCGTGCGGCGGCCACCCAGGCGCAGGCCGACATCCGCGCCGCGCAGGCGGCGGTCGACGCCGCGCAGCTTAACCTGGATTTCACCAAAGTGACCGCGCCTATCGATGGCCGCGCCAGCCGCGCGTTGATCACCAGCGGTAACCTGGTCACCGCCGGCGACAGCGCCAGCGTACTGACCACGCTGGTATCGCAGAAGACGGTTTACGTCTACTTTGACGTGGACGAGTCGACCTACCTTCACTATCAAAATCTCGCCCGCAGCGGGCAGGGCGCGTCGAGCAATCACCTGGCGCTCCCGGTGGAGATTGGCCTTGTTGGCGAAGAGGGCTACCCCCATCAGGGTAAAGTGGATTTTCTGGATAATCAGTTAACGCCGAGCACCGGTACGATCCGGATGCGCGCGCTGCTGGATAACGCCCAGCGTCAGTTCACGCCGGGGCTTTTTGCCCGCGTCCGCCTGCCGGGCAGTGCCGAGTTCAACGCCACGCTTATCGATGACAAAGCGGTGTTGACCGATCAGGATCGTAAATATGTTTATGTCGTTGATAAAGAGGGTAAAGCGCAGCGTCGCGATATTACGCCGGGGCGTCTGGCGGACGGTCTGCGTATCGTGCAGCAGGGGCTGAAACCTGGCGATAAAGTCATCGTCGATGGTTTACAAAAAGTGTTTATGCCGGGGATGCCGGTTAACGCGAAAACCGTGGCCATGACCGCCAGCACCGCCCTTAACTGATCCCTTATCTGAGAATCCGACCCATGGACTTTTCCCGCTTTTTTATCGACAGGCCGATTTTCGCCGCGGTGCTGTCGATTCTGATTTTTATCACCGGATTAATCGCCATCCCGCTGCTGCCGGTCAGCGAATATCCTGACGTCGTGCCGCCCAGCGTGCAGGTGCGCGCGGAGTATCCTGGCGCCAACCCGAAAGTGATCGCTGAGACCGTGGCGACGCCGCTGGAAGAGGCGATCAACGGCGTTGAAAACATGATGTACATGAAATCCGTCGCTGGCTCCGACGGCGTGCTGGTGACCACCGTCACCTTCCGTCCGGGTACCGACCCGGATCAGGCGCAGGTCCAGGTGCAAAACCGGGTATCGCAGGCCGAAGCGCGTCTGCCGGAAGATGTGCGGCGTTTAGGGATTACCACCCAGAAGCAGTCGCCGACGCTGACGCTGGTGGTGCATCTGTTTTCGCCCGGCGGTAAATACGACTCTCTGTATATGCGTAACTACGCCACGCTAAAAGTGAAAGATGAGCTGGCGCGCCTGCCCGGCGTCGGCCAAATTCAGATTTTTGGCTCGGGCGAATACGCGATGCGCGTCTGGCTCGATCCCAATAAAGTGGCGGCGCGCGGGCTGACCGCCTCGGATGTGGTGACGGCGATGCAGGAGCAAAACGTCCAGGTTTCCGCCGGGCAGCTTGGCGCCGAGCCGCTGCCGAAAGAGAGCGATTTCCTGATCTCCATTAACGCCCAGGGGCGCCTGCACACCGAAGAAGAGTTTGGCAATATTATTCTCAAAACGGCGCAGGACGGCTCGCTGGTGCGCCTGCGCGACGTGGCGCGTATCGAAATGGGCTCCGGCAGCTATGCGCTGCGTTCCCAGTTGAACAATAAAGACGCGGTCGGGATTGGTATCTTCCAGTCGCCGGGGGCGAACGCGATCGATCTCTCGAACGCGGTGCGCGCCAAAATGGACGAGCTGTCGAAGCGTTTCCCGCAGGATATGCAATGGGCGGCGCCTTACGATCCGACGGTGTTTGTTCGCGACTCCATTCGCGCGGTCGTGCAAACGCTGCTGGAAGCGGTGGTGCTGGTGGTGCTGGTGGTGATCCTGTTCCTGCAAACCTGGCGCGCGTCGATTATTCCGCTGATCGCGGTGCCGGTCTCGGTGGTGGGGACCTTCAGCATTCTTTATCTGCTGGGCTTCTCGTTGAACACCCTGAGCCTGTTCGGGCTGGTACTGGCTATCGGCATCGTGGTGGATGACGCCATCGTCGTGGTGGAAAACGTCGAGCGAAATATCGAGGAGGGGCTGGCTCCGCTTGCCGCGGCGCATCAGGCGATGCGTGAAGTGTCCGGGCCGATCATCGCCATTGCGCTGGTGCTGTGCGCGGTGTTCGTGCCGATGGCGTTTCTCTCGGGCGTGACCGGTCAGTTCTACAAACAGTTTGCGGTAACGATCGCGATTTCCACGGTGATTTCGGCCATCAACTCGCTGACGCTCTCTCCGGCGCTGGCCGCGCTGCTGTTGAAGCCGCACGGCGCGCCGAAGGACTTCCCGACCCGGCTTATCGATCGTCTGTTCGGCTGGATTTTCCGTCCGTTTAACCGCTTTTTCCACCGCAGCTCGAACGGCTATCAGGGGTTGGTGGGCAAAACGCTTGGACGACGCGGAGCGGTGTTTGCTGTGTATCTGCTGCTGCTCTGCGCCGCGGGCGTCATGTTTAAAATCGTCCCCGGCGGGTTTATTCCGACCCAGGATAAGCTGTACTTAATCGGCGGCGTGAAAATGCCGGAAGGTTCTTCGCTGGCGCGCACCGATGCGGTGATCCGCAAAATGAGCGAAATCGGGATGAATACCGAAGGCGTGGACTATGCGGTCGCGTTCCCGGGGCTCAACGCGCTGCAGTTTACCAACACGCCGAATACCGGGACGGTCTTCTTTGGCCTGAAGCCGTTCGACCAGCGTCATCATTCGGCGGCGGAAATTAACGCCGAGATTAACGCCAAAATCGCGCAAATCCAGCAGGGCTTTGGCTTCTCGATTTTGCCGCCGCCGATTTTAGGACTGGGTCAGGGTTCCGGCTATTCGCTGTATATTCAGGACCGCGCCGGCCTTGGCTACGGCGCGCTGCAAAGCGCGGTGAACGCGATGTCCGGTACGATTATGCAGACGCCGGGGATGCATTTCCCGATCTCAACCTACCAGGCTAACGTTCCGCAGCTGGATGTGCAGGTCGACAGGGATAAGGCGAAAGCGCAGGGCGTGTCGCTGACCGATCTGTTCGGTACGCTGCAAACCTATCTGGGCTCCTCTTATGTCAATGACTTTAACCAGTTCGGGCGTACCTGGCGCGTGATGGCGCAGGCCGACGGGCCGTTCCGCGAAAGCGTGGAAGATATTGCCAATTTGCGCACCCGCAATAATCAGGGCGAAATGGTGCCGATCGGTAGTATGGTGAATATCAGCACCACCTACGGACCGGACCCGGTGATTCGCTACAATGGTTATCCGGCGGCGGATCTGATCGGCGACGCCGACCCTCGCGTACTCTCTTCCTCGCAGGCGATGACGCAGCTTGACGAGATGTCTAAACAGATACTGCCGAACGGGATGAATATTGAATGGACGGACCTGAGCTTCCAGCAGGCCACCCAGGGCAATACGGCGCTGATCGTCTTCCCGGTGGCGGTACTGCTGGCATTCCTGGTGCTGGCGGCGCTGTATGAAAGCTGGACGCTGCCGCTGGCGGTGATCCTTATCGTACCGATGACGATGCTCTCCGCGCTGTTTGGCGTCTGGCTGACCGGCGGCGATAACAACGTGTTCGTGCAGGTGGGGCTGGTGGTGCTGATGGGGCTGGCCTGTAAAAACGCGATTCTGATCGTCGAGTTTGCCCGCGAGCTGGAAATGCAGGGGAAAGGGATCATGGAAGCGGCACTGGAAGCGTGCCGTCTGCGTTTACGCCCGATCGTGATGACCTCCATCGCCTTTATCGCCGGGACCATCCCGCTGATCCTCGGCCACGGCGCGGGCGCGGAGGTCCGCGGCGTCACCGGGATCACGGTGTTCTCGGGGATGCTGGGCGTGACGCTGTTTGGTCTGTTCCTGACCCCGGTGTTCTATGTGACGCTGCGTAAATTCGTCACACGCGGCAAAGCGGTAAAGGACGTTTCGCCAGCGTAGGGAGCGGCAGATAACAAAAAACCGCCTTCACAGTGAAGGCGGTTTTTTTTGCGCTGAAGGAAAATTAATGAGCTTCTTTATACTTGGCGATAAGTTCAGGCACCGGATCGCACCCGCTGGTATCGGCTTTTTTCACTTCTTCCAGCGCGCTTGCCACGGTGTGGCGCGCCAGTACCTGTAGTGAAGCCTGCTCCGCTTCATCGGCGATAGATTTGAAGTACCAGCATGCGTTCGCGCTGACCACGCAGCGGGCAGGGACGTCAGGACGCGACGCCCACAGCTTTTTATCTTCGATGACGGAGACGTAGATATCGCGCAGGGTGATCTCTTCCGCCGGGCGGCCAAGATGAATAGAGCCGTTGCGGCCAAGGGTAGAGACGATAATGCCGTCACGGGTGAGAGGAACCATGAGTTTGCGGATAAAGCTCGGGTTCGCTTCCAGACCGTAGGCCAGAATCGCACTCGTTGAGCGTTCACCCAACTGCTCCGCCATTGCTACGCTGAGAACCATCTGCAAAGCTGTCGGGAAGCGGTAATCTAACATTTTCTTATCCTGGGTAGCGGTGAATCTTGTTCTTTTTGGCACCGCAGAGGTGAGTAAGCAATAAACAAACAATATACCAAATACGGTAATTTTTTTGAAGCAATCTGCGCTATGCCTGCGACTTAAAAAAGCGTTTCCGACCTGTACTGGAGGTTGGCGTCGCCTCCTTCCTGTCCCGGCCAAGGCGGTAAATAATGAAGAGGGAAGAGGGGTATGATGCGAACCGAACGTGGTGCTGTTCAGGTGCCGGCCGCAACAGGATCGGCAAGCATGGCATCGACAATATCCAGCATTGCCCGCAGGCGATCCATATGTCGGAGATCAGAGTGATACCCGACCCATATATCTTTGGATGGCGGTGGCGTCGGCGTGCCAATGCGCTGCAATCCGGAGAGGGCATCGCCAAGAGGCTGCGGTAGCACGGCCATCCCCATTCCCCGCTGACACATCTGCGCCTGAACGGCCCGACTGGTACTGGTGAACACCCGCCGCGACAGGGGGAAGCCGTCAAGCAGCCAGGCAACATCAGAAAAGTGAGATTGCGCCGTATTCATCAAAATAAGCCCCACGGCGGCCGGATCGTGCTGCACCGTCTGCGCGGTTTCCGCTGTTCCATACAGCGCATAGGGCATACTCATCAGGCGGCGCTGGACAATATCCGGTTCGGTAAACGGGACGATGCGAAACGCGATGTCGGCATCGCGGCGCGACAAATTGAGCAAGCGGTAGCTTGCAATGACTTCCGGCACAATGGCCGGGTGGCGGCGCGTCAGTTCGACAAGCACCGGGGCCAGAACATAGTTAGCGAACCATTCTGCTGAAGATATCCTTAATATCCCTTCAAGTCGTTCATGATTCCCCGCCAGGCGTCGTTCCATTGCCAGCGCGGAGTTTTCCATCGCCTCAGCCAGCTTAAGAACTCTGTCGCCGGCGTCCGTTAGCACCAGACCCTCCCTTGTACGGCGGAACAGCGCCTGCTGGGCTTCATCTTCCAGCGCTTTTATCCTGCGTCCTACCGTCGGATGACTCACGCCAAGGCTTCGCGCTGCCTCACCGAAGGAGCCTTGACGAAGGACTGCAAGAAATACCCGGACGTCTCCCCATTCCATTTCATGGTCTCACCGTTCAAAAATGAACATCAAATATACAAAAGTGTCAGTTCCAAAACAACTTTGTAGGTATCACTATTGCCTCCTCGACCTAACCCTATGGAGTGTTCTATGTCGACCCATCGCATCACGCAAGCTGAGCCGCGCCGCTGGGCCATGTTCGTCATTTTGCTGGTCGGCGCGTTTTTGCCGCCGCTCGATTTTTTTATCGTCAATGTTGCGCTGCCTGCCATCCAGAGCGAGCTGGGCGCCTCTTTCTCCGCCGAACAGCTGGTCATTTCATCCTATGCGGCTGTGTATGCTGTCACCCTCATTACCGGAGGCCGCCTGGGCGATATTTATGGCCGCGGCAGGATGTTTTTCCTTGGGCTTATCGGTTTTGCTGCTGCATCGTTATTGTGCGGTTTAGCCTGGTCACCGTGGGTGCTGATTATCGGACGCATTTTACAGGGTGCCACGGCTGCGATTATGGCCCCCCAGGCGCTGGCTTCCGTGCAGGCCATTTTCCCGGAAGCGGAAAAACCGTTCGCGCTGAGTCTGTATGGCGCAGTGTTTGGCCTGGCCTCCGTTATCGGCCAGGTATCAGGCGGCATTCTGATCTCAGCGAACCTGTTTGGCCTGGGATGGCGGACTATTTTTCTCGTTAACCTGCCGGTGGCGCTGCTGGTCATCCTCTTTGGCGTGCCGCTGCTGAAAGAGACGCGGGCGCAATCTGCACAGCGGCTGGACCCCGTCGGCACGCTGCTGACAACCGTGATGCTGAGCGCGGTGATTGTGCCGTTGACTGAAGGCCGAGAGGCAGGGTGGCCGTGGTGGACGTGGCTGTCATTGCTTGCTTTCCCACTGCTGGCCCGATTGTTATGGCGCTATGAGGATCGGCTTAGCCAGCATGGCGGTTCGCCGCTACTTAATCCTGCCGTGTTGCGCGCGCCGGGACTGGGCCAGGGACTGGCGATCGTATTGCTGTTTTATTCCATCGGCGCCTTCTTTCTTTTATTTTCCATTTATCTACAAGGCGCGTTGCATTTGAACGCCCTGACCGCGGGCCTGATTTTTCTGCCCTTTGGCGTCGGCTTTCTGATCGGACCGTTGCTGACGCCTTATCTCAGGCGCTTGGTTGGCAATTACCTGAGCGCAATCGGGATGGGATGCGAGACCTTAGGGCTGGCAGGTCTTGCAGGGGTCATTGCCAATACGCCGACGGGCAGTTCTCCCGCCGCGTTGCCGCTCGCCCTATTGCTTTTTGTTACCGGTCTCGGCCAGGGGCTGGCGATGCCAACGCTGGTCAGAATGGTAACCGGCCGCGTTGCGCCGGCGTTTTCGGGAATGATTGCCGGCGTGACCAGCTCGGCGCTGCAGCTCAGCACGGCGCTGAGCGTCGCGGTGATTGGCGGCCTTTTTTACAGCATGTTGGACAACGGGAAAAGCGCGGCGAATATCACCCAGGCTTTTATCGTCGCGCTGGCGGCGATGTCGCTCTGCCTTGCCGCGGGCGCCGGGTTAAGTTTCCGCCTTCTCCGGCGCTCTTCGGATTGGGACCGGCGATAGCGCTAAAAAAATCCACGCCGGGCGTGGATTTTAGAGGGGACGTGTGGGCAAGGAGCTAGCCTTCACGCTTTGCCATCAGCAGCGAAAGGTCGACGAGGCGATTGGAGAATCCCCACTCATTGTCGTACCACGCCAGAATTTTGACCATATTGCCGCCAATCACCAGCGTTGACAGACCATCGATAATGGAGGAACGCGGATCGCCCCGGTAGTCGCTTGAGACCAGCGGCTCATCGCTATAGCCGAGGATACCTTTCAGCGGCCCCGTCGCGGCGGCTTCACGAAACGCGTTATTGACCTCTTCAGCCGTGACATCCCGCTCGAGCGTTACGGTCAGATCGACAATCGACACCACCGGAACCGGTACGCGCAGCGAGTAACCGGTTAAGCGGCCGTCCAGCTCAGGGATAACTTTGCCAAGCGCCTTCGCGGCACCGCTGGAGTAGGGCACAATCGACAGCGCGGCGGCGCGGGCGCCACGGAGATCTTTTTCCGGCTGGTCGTGCAGCGCCTGGCTGTTGGTGTAGGCGTGGGTGGTGTTCATCAGGCCATGTTTAATACCGAAATGCTGGTGCAGCACCTGCGCGGCAGGCGCCAGGCCGTTGGTGGTGCAGCTACCGTTGCTGACCACGTAGTGCTTATCCGGTGAATAGAGGCCATCGTTAACACCCATCACGATGGTTAAATCCTCATTTTTACCGGGAGCGGAGATAATCACGCGCCTGGCGCCACCGCTGTGGATGTGTACCGCCGCCTTGTCGCGGTCAGTAAAGAAGCCTGTGGCCTCAATGACAATATCCACCTCGCTCTGACGCCACGGGATGCTCGCTGGGTCGCGTTCGCTGAAGACGGTAATGGTTTTTCCGTCAACCACAAGCTGCCCCTCACCGGCGGTGACGTCGGCGTCGAGTTTACCGAGCAGCGAGTCGTATTTCAGCAGATGGGCCAGCGTTTTACTGTCGGTCAGATCGTTGATGGCCACAATCTGAATCTCCGGGTTACCCTGGGCAGCACGCAGTACGTTGCGACCGATACGGCCAAAACCATTAATACCGACCTTTACCATGATCAACTCCTTAGTTGTTGTCTCTGAAGTTAATGTAGGCCGGTCGCTGGTTGGCGTAAATGACGGAAAAGGATCACTTTACGCCATTTTACGGCAATGAAAACGCTGGCGGTATTCACCCGGCGTCAGGTGAAGCTGTTTTTCAAACTGCCGTCGCAGGTTAATGCTGCTGCCAAATCCCGTTTGTTCGGCGATACGATCCAGCGTCTCGGCTGTCTGCTCCAGACGCTGCCGGGCCGCGGCCAGGCGGGCTTCGGCGACGTAGCGCGCCGGCGACGCGCCGGTTTCCCGGGTAAATACGCGGGTGAAATTACGTGGGCTCATGGCCACTTTTTCCGCCAGTTTTTCCACACAGAGGTCGGCGGTGAGGTTCTCAAGCACCCAGGCCAGCAGATCGTTTATGGGGCCCAGGGTACTGGTCTGCTGTAGGTTGTAGCGGCTAAACTGCAGCTGGCCTCCGGGACGTCGCAGGTACATGACGAAGTCCTGGGCGATATCGCGCGCCAGGCTGAAGCCGTAGTCCTCCTCAACCAGCGCTAGCGTCAGGTCAAAGCCGGAACTGACCCCGCCGGAGGTCCAGATATGCTCGTCCTGAATATAGAGCGGGCCGCCTTCCACGCGCACCTGAGGGAATTCCGCCTGCAGGGTTTCCAGCAGCTTCCAGTGGGTAGTGGCGCGTCTGCCGTCCAGTAACCCGGTTTGCGCCAGCAGCATCGCGCCGCCGCATATGGACGCAATGCGGCGGGCATGGGGGGCAGCCAGCCGCAGCCAGTCAACGACCGCGATCCCTTCCTGCGGGTTTTGACCTCTGCCGGTAATCATGATGGTATCAAGCGGCTCGCGGGGGTCTATCTCATGCAGGCGATGATCGGCCAGCAGATTTAAACCGGACTGACCATGGATCACCTGATGCGGCTGGGTTGTCGCGAGCTGCACCTGGTAACCGTTGCCCTTAGCGCCTTCCGGGTGCAGGCGGTTGGCCTGCATCAGAATGTCGGCAATACCGGCGGATTCAAACAGCATGCCGCCATCGGGGACAATAATAAGTATCTTCTTCATGTCCTGAAAAGTAATCTTTTTACAGAATAAGTCAACAGAACCGATTGGCCTGGGCGAAGGGCGTTGACCAGAGGCTTGCTCAGCCAGAGAGCGGCAGGGCGCCGGGAAAACCCGGGGGAAATATCGCCATGAATAGCATACAGCCAGCCAGATGCTCGCCTGTCAGCGTTGATAATTCGACGGAAATGTCCGGCGTCAACGGCCCCCGACCAGTTCATGGCATAAGCTACCGAGCTGCTCCACGGCCTGCAAAAGCGCGGGCGTGGGTTCGTTCGCACCGTTCAGGCGCAGGTAGTTTTGCAGTTCAGCTGCGCCCGGGGAAAACAGCGGCCCCGGACTGACGCCAATACCCAGGGCGAGGGCGCGACGATGGACTTCCAGCGCATCGATCCCGGACGGCAGTTTGACCCAAATCAGAAAGCCGGCTTCGGGCGCCGCTACGCGCGTGCCCGGTGGGAAGCAGGCGTCAACCCTGGCGATAATGGCCCGCATACCTTCCGCAATCCGCAGCTTCAGGTGCCTCAGGTGCCGGTCATAATCTCCGCTGGCGAGGATCTCGTTCGCCGCGGCCTCTATCAGCGGCGCGCCCGCCCATTCCCCGGCCATGCGGGCCTGCAACACTGCCGGGTAATAGCGTCCGGCGGCAATCCAGCCAATTCGCCAGCCCGGCGCCAGGGTTTTCGACAGAGAACTGCAATAAATCACATTTCCGCCCTTGTCGAAGGCTTTACACGCGGGCGGACGCTGCGCGCCACCGGCCAGATCGCCGTAGACATCGTCCTCAATTAAAGGGATGCCCTGATCGGCAAGCAGGGCCACCAGCGCCTGCTTGCGCGCGACGGGCATGCTGGCGCCCAGCGGATTTTGCACCGTGGGTGAGGCCAGAACGGCTGCCGGACGGTGGTGCTTAATGGCCTCTTTAAGCGGCGGCAGTAATAACCCTTTAATCGGGTCCGTGGGGATCTGTAACGCCTTCAGCCCCAGATCTTCCAGCAGCAGAAGCGTGCCGAAATAGGCGGGCTGCTCAATCGCCACCGCATCGCCCGGCTGGCATACCGCGCGGAGCGCCAGGCGTAGCGCCTGGGTTGCGCCTGCGGTGATGATAAGGTCATCGGCGCCAAAAAGGGCGCCCCACTGCGCCGCGCGGGCGGCAATCTTTCTGCGCAGGTCCGCTCTTCCCGGGGGCAGGCTGTAGCTCTGCCCGCGCGCATCAAGCCGACGACCGGCAGTGTGCAACGCCCGCTGCAAAGCCTCGACGGGAAGCCAGGCGGGATCGGGTAGCGCGGCGCCAAGCGGCACCAGACGCGCTTCAGCGCTACCGAACAACGAGCGGGCGATGGCGGACATGGTCACCGGCACCGGGCCGGATAAAGATGCTGCGCGCTGTCCGTCTTTGGCGGTGTTTATCTGGCGGACAAAGTAGCCTGAACGCGGTCGGGCGACGATCAGCCCCTCCGCCTCAAGATGACGCAGGGCTTCCAGCGCCGTGGGAAGGCTGACCTGCTCGCGCTCGGCCAGTTTGCGCGCGGAGATAATGCGATCGCCTGCCCGCAAAGCGCCTGAAGTAAGCGTCAGCCGCAGCATATCGGCTATTCGGCGGTAGTGGGGAATCGGCGGGAGAGGGTCGGACATTGTCATCTGTATAGTCTGATTTTTGATAAATCTGACTATACAGGCGTTGCGGGGCGCCATCTATAGTGGGCTCAACACAATCCAGCCAAGGAAATAACATGCACAGCGACAGTTTTGACCTTTCCCTTTACTTCCGCCGCATAGGCTATAGCGGGCCTGCGGCTGCCGATACCGCGACGCTGCACGCGCTCATGCGCCACCAGCTCTTTTCGATCCCCTTCGAGAACCTGGACGTACAGGCAGGTAAAATCGTTTCGATGGAGCCCGATGATATTGCCAACAAGCTCTTACGGCAGAGACGGGGCGGCTACTGCTATGAACTCAACGGGCTGTTTACGATGGCGCTGGAAGCGCTGGGTATTGCCTGGCGGTTTGTCGCGGCGCGGCCCATGTTCTATCCTGCGCGCCGGCCTAAAACCCATATGGCGGTGGTCGCGGAAGTTGATGGCCGTCAGTGGCTTTGCGACCTTGGCTTTGGGAGCTACGGTATCCGCGCGCCGCTGGCCCTGGACGAACTTGATACGGACATCATCCAGGATTTTGATACGTTCCGGCTTACGCGTGATGCGAACGGAAGCTATCTGCTGCAGGCGAGGGTTGAGGGAAGCTGGGCCAATCAATACGGTTTTGACCTGTCACCTCAGGAGTGGATTGATTTTGTTCCGGCCAATTTTCTTAACTCCACGCATCCCGATGCGGTCTTTGTACAAAAGCTGCTGGTGATACAGCATCAGCCCGAGGGGCGTTTTATTCTGCTCGGCAATATGCTTAAGAGTATTACCGCCGACCGCGTAGAGAAGCAGTGGCTGACAGAAGATGAAATAGCGCATGCGCTTGAGAACCGCTTTGCTTTGTCTGCTCGCTAATTAGTCAAAAGGGCGAGCTAGCCCACGGCGAGACGAATACGAAGCCGATATAACGGGGAAGGGAAGCAAACCTTCCCCGCGTTCCTTTTGCTCAGTTGATATACTTCGATCGGCCGCCAGCTATGTATTACGGTTCAGGCCGTGGTATTAAATCGTCGATAATGCAAATCGTAAACGTACGCCACTTTTAATAACCAAGATCATTCAGTGAATTACCCGTATAAAATTAAGATAATTCCATAAAAACTGGGCAATATAGCTCCGCGAAAAATATTGTCGGCAAAATCTATCTTCACCAATATTCCCCTTACTTACAGTTGGTTACGGCTATATGGTAATATTTTTGGCGATAAAGAATGGTTAAAACAAAATCATCTACTAAAATAAAATTGTTGATTAAATTCATACACTACCAATTTGTACTCATTTAGATAATTGGCCCCTGGTCAATCGCCCGCTATTTAAGCGGCGAGCGATAATTATCCCGCTCGATATTACCGTAGTTCTGGCGGGTTAATGTCTGCAGTAGACGTTTATAGCAAACGACGTCGGGGCTAATGAGTTATTTCAAAGGACAACGTAAATGACGAATATCTACGACTCTACCTCTATCAGTAGTCAGGTACCCGCGGCCGCGGTTAACAGCGCGAGCGCGGTATCATGGGGAGCGATATTTGCAGGCGCCGCCGCCGCGGCGTCGCTGGCGCTTATGCTGCTCATGCTTGGCGCCGGATTGGGCCTTACCTCAATTTCCCCGTGGGAAAATCAAGGACTTGCGGCGGGAACCGTCGGTATTGCCGCCATCGCATGGCTGACGTTTACCCAAATAGTGGCGTCAGGTATGGGCGGATACCTCGCCGGGCGGCTGCGGACTAAATGGGTTGACACTCATACCAATGAAATCTATTTCCGCGACACGGCGCATGGCTTTCTGACGTGGGCCGTGGCGCTGCTGGTCTCCGCTGTGCTGTTGACCACCACCATCAGTTCGCTGATCGGCGGTAGCGCAAAAGTGATAGGTTCCGTTGCCGGCGGCGCGACGGCAACCGCCATGAATAACGCGGGGGACGGAGCCTCTCTGTTATCGAAGTCATCGATGGAATATTTTACCCGTTCACTGTTCAGGGCTACCGCTGCCACTCCGGCGGATAATAGCGGGCTGCCAGCAAATTCATCAGGCAATGACGTTATGGCAATGAATCATCCTGTGCCGCCAAAGGCGGAGTCACCGGCTCAATTAGCCGAGGTGACGGGTATTTTTGCTAATAGCATTAATTCTGGCGCGCTTCCCCAGGACGATCTGACGTATGTGGCGCAGCTGGTTTCTCAGAATACCGGCATCAGTCAGAAAGAGGCCGAACAGCGGGTACAGGCGGTTTATGATAAAGCCCAGGCCAATTTAAAAGAGGCAAAAGATAAAGCGCAGCAGACCGCAGACGCCGCCAGAAAAACCACTAGCTACGTCACCCTGTGGTCATTCATTTCTCTGTTAATCGGCGCTTTTGTTGCCAGTCTCTGCGCAACTTATGGCGGCCGTCAGCGTGATTTATAACGTCTAATACACATTCTGCGGGAGGAACCTATGCGTTCAATATTGCTTTTCTTTTTGGGTGTGCCAATCCCTATCATTATTTTAATCGCGTTATTTATGCACTGAGTATTTTCAGGACGGCAAGAATATCTGACCTGTGAATATCGGCATGGTGGTCATTATCGTAAAAGCATAAATGCCTCCCGGGCATTTATGCTTTTTGCCATGCGGTCAGACGCGTTTTTCGCTGCCCCTGTCCGGCCATGTAAGCGATCGGAAGTCAGGATTAAACTTTGTCAGAATACGCTTTCAGCATGGCCAACAGCGCCCGTTGCGCGGCATCGTCTGCGATATTTTCAGGCAGAGCATCCGCTCGCAGAGTGATATAAGCGTCAAGGGCCATTCTGATAGCAACGCTGACGGAGTCACGATCGTGCGTTGCCAGCGTGGAAGTCAGCAGGCCGTCAGGATCAATACCGCGCGATTCAATGCGGCGAACCCCACGTTGCGGTAAATTTGCACGGCGGTGCAGCATTGGCCCCAGTACCTGCTCGCGGAAGAATGACAGCATACCAATCGCCTCAAAGAGTTCGCCCCTTCCTAGTTTAGCCACCGCATAATGAAGCCAGATCCAGGCTCGGGACTCGAACCACTCCGGCGTCATATCAGGCCAGTGAGCACTGAATTTTGCCAGTTGTTGCTGCAGAGCACGGTTATCACGGGTAAATAACACGGCTGGCTCCTCAACGCGTTGAGTGAGCATTTCCAGGGTGACAAATTTCAGATCGACATGAAGGAGTTCAGGACCATACAGGCATATCAGCAGGCGAGGCTCTCCGACATGTTCCCCGCTGAAAGCATGCAGGAGATGGCCCAGCGTTCCGGCGAACGCCACACGCTGGGCCATGATTTCGTCATAGTAGAGGGGATCGACCACAACGACAAAATCCAAATCGGAGTATTTATCAAATCCGCCATGGATAATCGAGCCGCCGGCGAGAAGGGAGTGAATCCGCGAGTCAGACTGAAATTGAAGCTTGAGGTGCTCTGCAAAACTTCTGTGTAAATCGGGTAACGTATTAAGCATACTTTTTCCTGTTCACAAAAAACACAAAGCATTACAGGGTATCGAGTTCTCTATATTCAGGCTAGATATTTTTGAAGGAATAGTCATTTCTTCGAAGGGTTTCCCGAAGCGATAAATTGCCCTGTATAGTCCGGCGCTATTGATTGCGCCGTGTTTGTTACCTCTTCAATCATTGCCGCGTCAGGACGGTGCTGCTGTCATGCTTCAAACTGACCAAATGGAAAACGAATGACTTCCCATACCTTGAAGGGTATGGCTGGGCATCATTATAGTATTGGAAAGGATGTTATACCTGTTATTAAGATTGAATCACCCGCCAGACAGGGCGAACGAATACGCAGATAGAGGTGATCATTCTATGAGTAACGCAATAACTAAAGTGCAAAACGCCAATGCACGTCGTGGCGGTGATGTATTGTTAGAAGTTCTGGAAAGTGAAGGGGTGGAATATGTGTTTGGTAATCCAGGCACAACCGAACTGCCCTTCATGGATGCGCTGTTAAGAAAACCGTCAATTCAGTACGTATTAGCTCTGCAGGAAGCGAGTGCAGTAGCCATGGCGGACGGTTATGCGCAGGCAGCAAAAAAACCAGGATTTCTGAATCTGCATACCGCCGGTGGTTTAGGCCACGGCATGGGAAACCTGTTGAATGCAAAATGTTCACAGACACCACTTGTGGTGACAGCAGGGCAGCAGGATTTACGCCACACGACAACCGATCCGTTATTGTTGGGTGATCTGGTCGGAATGGGGAAAACGTTCGCTAAATGGTCACAGGAGGTTACCCACGTTGACCAGCTACCGGTATTAGTTCGCCGGGCTTTCCACGATTCAGACGCTGCACCGAAAGGCTCCGTTTTCCTGTCGCTTCCGATGGATGTGATGGAGGCGATGAGCTGTATCGGGATCGGGGCGCCTTCCACTATTGACCGCAATGCAGTCGCGGGTTCGTTACCTTTGCTGGCAAGTAAGCTGGCGGCATTTACTCCGGGTAAAGTCGCACTGATTGCCGGCGACGAAATTTACCAAAGTGAAGCGGCCAGCGAGGTTGTTGCTCTTGCTGAGATGCTTGCCGCTGACGTATACGGTTCAACATGGCCAAACCGGATCCCCTACCCAACAGCACACCCTCTCTGGCGGGGTAATCTGTCCACTAAAGCGACGGAAATTAACAGAGCATTAGGCCAGTACGATGCTATTTTTGCACTTGGCGGTAAGTCGCTTATCACCATTCTTTATACAGAAGGTCAGGCAGTACCGGACCAGTGTAAAGTGTTCCAGTTATCAGCCGATGCGGGCGACCTGGGACGCACCTACAGTAGTGAACTCTCAGTGGTTGGCGATATTAAATCATCGTTAAGGGTGCTACTGCCCGAACTGGAAAAAGCCACGGCAAACCATCGCAGTGATTATCAACGTCGTTTTGAAAACGCGGTTAATGAGTTTGAATTGAGCAAAGAAAGTCTGCTCGGGCAGGTTAATGAACAACAATCTGCTACGGTAATTACGCCACTCGTGGCTGCGTTTGAGGCAGCAAGGGCGATCGGACCAGATGTGGCAATTGTTGACGAAGCGATTGCAACCAGCGGCTCGCTTCGCAAATCACTCAACAGTCGCCGTGCGGATCAGTATGCCTTTTTGCGCGGCGGTGGTCTGGGGTGGGGGATGCCTGCCGCTGTGGGCTATTCACTCGGTTTGGGAAGAGCGCCTGTGGTGTGCTTTGTGGGCGACGGCGCTGCGATGTACTCCCCTCAGGCTCTCTGGACGGCCGCACATGAAAAACTGCCGGTAACCTTTATTGTAATGAATAACACGGAATATAACGTATTGAAAAACTTCATGCGTTCACAGGCAGATTATACTTCGGCGCAAACAGAACGCTTTATCGCAATGGATTTGATTAATCCGGCAGTTGATTATCAGGCACTGGGTGCATCGATGGGACTGGAAACCAGAAAAGTTCTCCGTGCCGGAGATATCGCCCCGGCAGTTGAGGCCGCACTGGCGAGTGGCAAACCTAATGTGATCGAAATCATCATCAGTAAGAGTTAATCGTTAATCCGTCCGGACTGCGCTGCATCCAGTTTATCCCTGATACTGCGGCACAGGTTCACAAAACCCGGTAAAGCCGGGTTTTTGTTCTTTGTCGACCACATCAGCATATTCTCCACCATATTCGGATTTTCCAGCCTACGGTAAACCACACCACGCAATTGGGCATTCTCCATACTTGCGGGAATAAGCGCCACGCCAACGCCACGGGCCACAAAATTCATCACAGTCTGCTGTACGGAGGCTTCCAGTCCTATTTGCGGGCTAAATCCGGCCTTGAGGCACTGATGAAGGATGGAATCGTAGAGCATCGGTGCACTCTGGCGCGGAACAGTGATGAACGGGTCATCACAGAGTGATTCAAGTCTGAAATGCTCGCTTTGAACCTGGGGGTGATTGGCAGGAAGGGCGGCGATTAGCGGCTCACGCAAGAGTACCAGTGAATGAATTCCCGGAGTGGCCGTCTCGGAGAAGCTGATTGCCGCGTCTAATCTGCCATCCTCTAATGCGGCGTGTAAATCAGAGGGGACCATCTCCTGAAAATGCAATTCCACATCAGAATAGGTCTCCCGGTGCTGCATGGCAACATGAGGCACAACGCTATAGCTGGCATACATTGTTGCACCTAATTTCAGCACACCTTTCTGCCCTGATTCTACGGCCCGTACGTTATTACAGGCCAGCTCCAGCATTGCCAGCACCGCGCGGCAGTCCACCAGAAATTGCTCTCCGGCAAGGGTTAAACTGACACCTTTAGCGGCCCGGTTAAACAGCTTTGCACCGAGGATGGTTTCCAGCTGGGCTATTTGCCGGCTTAAGGGAGGCTGCGAGATATTGAGTTTACTGGCGGCTTTGCCGATGTTTCCGGTTTCAGCAACAGTGCAAAAGTTAATCAACTGATTAAGGGTCGGTTTCATGAGCATTCCTGAAGCAGGTTCATACCTTCTATGGTATCACTTGTTTGCAGGGCGGAGATGCACATGAAGTTAAGCGTTCTGGCGTTCGAGTTGAAGCTGGTGTGTGGCAATACCCCATGCTGTTCCTGAGGTGCAGAACCTGATGGCGCGCGGGAGAGGGGTAGGTGCATCCTCCCGGATAAACAGAAAATGGCGACAAACCCGGCACGAGCCATCCATACACCACACAGGTGGATTGCGCACGCTTTAACCGATGAATAAACTCGCCATAGGAAAAATCAGCTATGACGTCAGGGGGCGTCGCTATAGGGCAGCCGACGATGAATTGTGAGGATCAGCGACCCCCTGAGGTGCCAATCTCATTGGCGGCGTAAGCAGACTGAGTTCGAACTAGCGGCCTTTTCTCCATGGCGATTCACGGTTCCTGCCTCTGGCAGATATATTCCTCTAATCCCTTTGCCAGAATATCGAAAACCAGTTTGCAGCACAGACTATTGCGCAGGTCTTCGTGCATGACGATCCAGGTATCAAGATATAAAGAAAAGAAATTCGGCAGTAACCTCTGCAGTGGAATATAGCCATTGGCCAACTGCACCTGGCATATGCCAATGCCGGCACCGGCGCGAATAAGATTAAGCTGAGCCACATTGCTATCGGTGCGCATGGAAAATGAATCCCGGCTTAACTGAGGGTATTTTTCCAGTACCTTACGGATGAAAGGCGTATTCTGATCAAAGCCAACCAGCGCATGTTTCAGCAGTTCTTCGCTATTTTCAGGCGTGCCATGTCGTGCCAGATAGGAAGTCGATGCGTGTAGGCCAAGTTCAATCCGGCCTACACGACGCGCAATAAGCTGCTCCTGTACCGGCGTCTTCATGCGTACAGCAATATCAGCTTCCCTGTGCAGTAAATCCTGAACCCGGTTCGACAGAACTAATTCAATCGTTATTTGTGGGTGAGACTCCCGGAGCCTGGCAATAAGCGGCGGCAGCACCTCAACGCCGATAACGTCACTCGCGGAGACGCGGACGACGCCGCGAATGGACGCGCTGTTATGACTGAAGTTGGAGGCTGTGCGCGCTAGCGTATTCGCCGTGCTCTCCATCGCTTCGGCATGCACCCTCAGCGCCAGCGCCGTTTCAGTCGCCAGCAACCCCGTTTGCGAACGCGTGAACAATACTTGGCCAAGAGCCGACTCCAGCGCAGCGATATGCCGTCCTGCCGTGGGTTGCGTCATCGAAAGCCGGCGCGATGCGCCGGAAAGCGAGCCTTCCCTGAGCACAGCCAGAAATGTTCGGTACCACTCCCATGGGATAGATGTGTTCATACAAATTTGTATAGCTGCCCTATAAAGATATGCAATTCCATTTAGCTCTGCCTGTACGTACGCTGTCAAGGTCAAATCAGCAAAGAGGCAAACAATATGGTAACCCGAGGCAGGGTCTTAATACTTGGCGCAACCGGCGGTATTGGTGGTGAAACTGCTCGCCGGCTCATTCAGAAAAAATGGGACGTACGTGCGCTAAAACGAGGACTTCACGGCAGTGAACGAAGCGGTGACATCCAGTGGATAGGCGGCGACGCTCTCGACCCGGAGCAAGTCGCCGCTGCGGCAGCAGACTGTAGCGCGATCGTTCACGCCGTCAATCCGCCCGGCTACCGAAACTGGGAGCATCTGGTGCTGCCTATGCTGCGCAACACGATTGGCGCAGCAGAACGAACCGGCGCCTTAGTCGTGCTTCCCGGTACCGTTTACAACTATGGTCCTGACGCTTTTCCGCTAGTACGGGAAGGTGCTCAGCAGATGCCGGTCACAAAGAAGGGAGCGATCAGGGTACAAATGGAGAAAGAACTGGAGGCCTATTCGCAGCGGGGCGGGCGGGTATTAATCGTCCGCGCGGGGGATTTTTTTGGCCCACGCGCCGGTAATAACTGGTTTTCTCAAGGTCTGATTAAACCCGGCAAGCTGCCTGGCGTCATTACCAATCCTGGTTCGCCTGCAACCGGTCACCAGTGGGCTTATTTACCTGATGTCGCGGAAACGATAGCTGCGCTGCTGGAACGACGCGAGGAACTTGAGCCCTTTGCGCGCTTCCATATGCAAGGCCATTGGGATGCCGACGGCAGCGAAATGGTCAGCGCGATTCAACGCACTGCGGCGCGCTTTGGCGGCGTTGCCAAAATACGCTCATTTCCGTGGTGGTTTATGTACCTGGCTGCGCCTTTCAACGCAACCTTACGCGAACTTTTGGAGATGCGGTACCTGTGGCGCCAGTCGGTCCGCCTGGACAATACGAAGCTGGTGAATTTTTTAGGCGCTGAGCCTCATACCCCACTTGATGTAGCCGTCCATACGACGTTACAGGGCCTGGGCTGCATTGATTGATAATACTGAGATGTCTCGTATCACAGTCTAGAGACGCGCCATGGTCGCTTCTGGCACGAAGCGGACAAGCTAACTGGGCGAAAGGTCCGCTATGAGCGAGGAGCGGACATTGTGCTTAAATAATGATGACTCTGGCAGGATGGGTTTTCAATGCTTGGAAGGTAGCCACTAATTCAGGTGACGTAAATGTGTAGCAATCCCCCACTTTAGGCCGATACATTTTCCATTAATCAGGTCGATAACAGAATAACTTGCATTGGGGTGAGCATAGCGAGGGAAACTATTGACAGTCCCTTCTTTAAGAATTGCCAGAGTGCCCTGACTGACATGCCCGTGAGACACAATACATATTGTTTGTTGATGTGATGAGGTATCTTCCAGGTTTTGTAAAAAACGCATAACTCGCTGAGAAGCATGCGCCAGTGACTCCCCCCCAGGTGGACAATACTCTGCATCAAGCCTGAATAACGCATTTGCATAGTTTGGATGTTTTTGTCTGAGTAGTTCTAACGGCATACCTTCAAACTGACCAAAGGCCTGCTCTTTAAGGGCCGGTTCAGCCGTCAGTGAACAATGAAAGTGTTCAGCCAGGCTTTGCCCCATTTGCCAGGCACGCCCAAGCGGAGAAGCGTAAACACGCTCTATTTGATACTCACTTGCACTAAACGCTGCTAGTAGGACGGATGTTTCACGCAAACCCCGACAGGTCAAGGAGCTATCGCTGTGCCCCTGAATAATTCCTTCCAAATTCCACTCTGTTTCTGCGTGTCGAACAAGTATCAATTTCATCGTTAGCTGGCCATGCTCGTTGTTGATCAAAATGTCCCAACTGCGCGATATCAAACACACACCGTTGAAGCAGCGGAAGGCTTTCCTGTTTTGGAAATAATGAACAAGTGTAGCTTATTGCCGTTATGCAGCGGCTCTGGGGGTGGGGCGCTGAATTTTATCCGTAGTTAACTTCCGCTCCTGGCACAGGGCTGCTGTTGCAGCCCTGACAACCTTAGACTTCGATCGATTCAGAGATCTCTAATGCATCATCGACTTCAATGCCCAGATAACGGACTGTGCTTTCCAGTTTCTTATGGCCCAACAGAAGTTGGATCACCCGGAGATTCTTGGTTTTCTTGTAGATTAGGTAAGGTTTTGTTCTTCTCATGGAATGTGTGCTATAAAGCGAATCATCGAGACCAAGCTTTTCTACCCACCCATGAAAAATTCGGTTGTATTGCCGGGTTGATATGGGCTGGTTAGTTCCGACTCGAGACCGAAACAAGAAGTCTTTACTATGCAAATTGCCATGCTTTATCAATGCAGCAACAGCTTCTCTTGTCCCTTTGGTTATCTCAAATTGCACAGGGCTACCGGTTTTCTGTTGCAACACCGTAGCTCTGCTTGAAACAGAGCTACCATATGCAACATCAGATACTTTGAGTTTGACCAGATCACAGCCTCGTAGCTTACTGTCCAGGGCCATATTGAAGAGAGCCAAATCGCGCGTTTTACCTTCTAGTTCAAGCCGGATTCGGATCCCCCAGATATGAGATATCTGAAGTGGTCTTTTTTGGCCGATGATACGGTCTTTGTTCCACGGTGACGTGTTCATACTCATCAATAACAGGCAGATTAATGCTGCCGCAGCGAGGTTGTACAGCATCCCGGCAACAAACGCAGAAGTATACTGCCCAGCTTGTGACAGGTCAGTCGCTTTTGAAAGAGCACCATTAAACAGAATGCCAACGACGGCTACGCCCAGGGCAGCCCCGATTTGCTGAACTGTTGAGATAACTCCAGCTGCCATGCCAGATTTCGCTTCTTCAACAAAACCCAATACCAGGTTCAGTAATGGCGTCATAATATAACCTTGGCCAGCACCGACCATAATAAGTGCCGGAATTAACTGCACTGGTTTCAATTCTGATCCTGACGTCCATACCTGAAAAATCATTATTGCAATGAAGACCGCATAGATTAACGCGCCAAAAAAAAGCGTAGATGTTCCCCATCTAGCAACCAGTCGTGGCGCAGCCAAGGATGCAAGAACAAAACCGACGCTACAGGGCGCAAAGATACTTCCTGCCTCGAAGGCATCCAGACCGATCCCCGTCTGTACCAGTAAAGCAAAACAGAGAAAGAATGAACTTGAGGTAGAGTAAACCAACAGCACCAGCATTGTTCCCAGCGAGAAATTGCCATTCGCCATCAGCCGCATATCTACCAGTGGCCACTTGCCTGCCTTTCGACGTTGCTCCTGTTGCCGATAAAAGAGCACCAGTAAAGCCAGTGCTAGACCTGGTGCCCAGCGGCTCCATTCAGGCCAGCCCTGAACTGGCCCTTCTATTAACGGAACCAATACTAGCACCAGTCCGCAGCTGACCAGCAGGACGCCTGTCCAGTCCAGTAGCGGTCTCTGCGGGGCACGGGATTCGGGAATTGACCGTGCTGCAAGAATGGCGAAGACTCCAACTGGCAGATTAATAAGAAAAATGATGCGCCAGCTAAGACCGAACAAGTCAGCATGTACCAGCCATCCGCCCAGCACCTGACCGGCAATAGCGGCCAGCCCTAGCGTCATCCCCAGCAAGCCAAAAGCTTTGCGCCGGTCATTATCCTCAAAGTTAACGCGAATAGAGGCATAAACCTGCGGGAACAATAATGCTGCAGCCAGCCCCTGCAAAATCCGGGCGCAGATAAGATAATCTGTCCCTGGTGCCAGACCACAAAAAGCCGAGGCCAGCGTAAAGCCAGCCATACCAACAATGAATAATCGACGGCGACCAAACATGTCCCCCAGTCGTCCACCAGTAATCAACAAAACGCCAAAGGCGAGTTCATATCCGGCGACAATAAACCCAATCTGCGCAAAATTCGCGCCCAGCCCGGTCTGGATACTGGGGATGGCGACGTTAACAACAAACAGATCAAAGATGGTAACGAATCCTGCAAGGAGTAATACGGACAAACCGGCCCAGGGAGGCGTTTTACAAGAAACATGTCTGGAAGACAGGGTAAGACCGGGAGATGAACTCATATTGCATATCCAATGTAAGAAAGTATGCAAAGATTCTCTTCTTTTCATTAAACCATTACAATTTAACAGTTTATACTATTACTTTAAGCAATGAGATAAACGATGCGGACCCTGAATCGATCACGTACTGACCTGGCAGCCTTCCTGCGGGCGCATCGGGAACGCCTTTCACCTGCCGAGGCAGGGCTTCCCAGCGGAACCCGGCGTCGGACGCCAGGCCTTCGACGTGAAGAAGTCGCGGCACTTGCAGGCGTCGGCCTTACCTGGTACACATGGCTTGAGCAGGGCCGGGATATTGGCGTGTCGTCCACCTTTCTGGATAATCTGGCACGGGTACTGAAACTGGATGCCGCTGAACGCCGACACCTGTTTATGCTCGCACATGAGCGTCCTCCGGCCGAACCAGGGAAAACCTGGTGCGTACTGCCGCCCCTTGTGCGGCGCCTGATGCACGATCTTCCGCACCCTGCTTTTGTGCTCAATCTGCGCTGGGACGTTCTGGGTTTTAATGCATTAGCCGACGAACTGTTTAATTTTGGTAGTCATGTACCCGAGCGGCGTAACCTTCTCTGGCTACTTTTCACCGATTGCACTCTTCAGAAACGTGTCGTTGCCTGGCATGAACAGGCTCCCTTGATGCTGTCAAGCTTTCGCCGTGATTTCACTCGAGCCAGCCAAAGTACGGATATACCTGAACTGGTAAATGAGTTGGAACATGTCTCGCCAGAGTTCAAAGTCTGGTGGCGACAACATCAGGTTCACGCGCCATGCAATGGAATCCGTCATTTAATGATAGAGGAACAGCCTGTGCCTTTTGAATTCACATCACTAACTGTGGATGAAGACCGACATTTGAGGTTGGTAGTGTATGCGCGACAAGAAGAAGACGCTGAACGTCCTGATTAGCCATTAAACAGGGACAAAAATTCTCGCGTCGCGCTATGGCTGGCATGCATTATAAGGGGCCGCTTTTGGCACCAAGCGGACTGCCTGAAGCGCCGTGAGGTCAGCTATGAGCGAGAAACGAATGTTTATCTTGCGGCAGGATGGTGGCAGCATTGCAATATTTATTGGGGCAATACCCACGCCTTGTTTTGTATAACCACCCTATATCCATCGAGGTCAACAAATGTCCTTCCGTTCGCATCCCAGTAAGGATTGAATGACGTGGTCATTCTAAAGCCAGCACCGATCATTCTTTCACAGGCCGTATCCCATTCTTTTTCTTCAGAGTAATAAAGAACGAGTAAATCCTCTTCTGTGTGTAAAGGTTGAACGGGATGGTTTCGGCAAAAAGTGAATTCTATGTGCCAGTCTAAGTCTCCCCTCCCTAACATTATTCCATTGAAACCGTCATGATCGTTGAATTCAGCAATCTTATGCAGACCTAACCCCTTGCTGTACATCAGAAATGATCTTTCGAGATTGGCGACGGGTTTAGCAATACGCATATGAGTAAACATCAGGGTTCTCCAGGGAAAGATACTGCTTTAATGTTAAAATCCCGCCTGAGTTTACATGTGATTATACATTTCATTTGTCCATACGAGCCTCCGAAATGTCCTGCTTCGGTTTGCTGACGGTTCTCTTCTGGCATAAGGTAGCCTACGACTACAAGCGGGTCATGGACGCAGCAGCCCGTTTGTCCTCTGAATCATCGAAGGCTTTCCGGGATGCCTCAATATCCTGCCAGGTATCCCTGATCCAGTCAGTGAACCCCGCCAGCGGCTCCAACATCGACCGGCCTCGGTCAGTCAGTTGATATTCCACCCGTGGTGGAAGCTCGGGGTAATAATACCGGGCAACCAGGCCATCCCTTTCGAGATTACGCAGAGTCAGGGTCAACATACGCTGCGAAATGTCAGGAATGCCGCGCCGAATGGCGCTAAAGCGCATAGGCGTCTCCTGTGAAAGTGCCAGTAGTGAGATAACGAGGATTGTCCATTTATCACCCAGTCTTGCCAGGACACTCCCCGGCGCACAGGGTGTCAGTTTTGGTCCATCCGGTGTTTCGAACACGGGTCTGCCATTAATCTCACGCGCCATAATTTTTCTCCGCTGGACATCCCTAATGGTTATCTTTGTGTAACTGAGGACCAAAAATGTGCCGTCTTGTGAACAGAATAGCACTGGTTCCATACTGTGACTGCCAATAGTTACACTAAGGAACCACCATGACACATACCGCAGAATTCCTCGTCTTTGGCGCCACCGGGCAGCAAGGTGGCGCAGTGGCCCGAGCGTTACGGCGGGCCGGACGTCAAGTCCGCGCTTTCGTACGGAATCCGCATAGCGAAGTGGCCAGAGCGCTGACGACAGAAGGAATCACGCTCGCCATCGGCGACTTGTTCGACCTCGCATCCATTGACCGTGCAATGTCGGGTATCCAGGGCGTATTTAGCGTTCAGACCAGTTCTCCGGCAGGCGAGATAAGCGACGAGCAGGAGGTTATGCAGGGAAAAGCCATTGCCGATAGCGCCCTGGCGGCTGGTATCCGCCATCTCGTCTATTCTTCGTCCGGGGCGGCTGGAAAAGCCCCAACCGGCATGGGGCACTTTGACAGTAAATCGACAATTGAAGATTACCTTCGCGCCTTGCCGCTCTCCACGACCATCACGCGCCCGGCAAGCTTTATGGAAATGATGCTGCTGCCCGGCATGGGACTAAACAGCGGCCATTTTTTCTTCTTCATGCAACGCCATCAGGCGATGCAGATGATTGCGCTGCAAGACCTGGGGCGCATTAATGCCCAGATTCTTTGTAATCCTGAACGTTATCGGGGGCAGACTCTGGAACTGGCCAGCCAGGCGTTGACCGGTGAAGACTTGCAGCGTGCTTTCTCAGATGCCGCCGGTCATCCTGTTCATTATCACCGCTTTCCTGACGAGCTGTTAGCGCAGAACACTTTTCTTCGCCAGCTCACGGCGTTGGTAGACAATGGCATTGTCGCAGGCTCGGCGGATATACCGGCGCTTGAACAGGAGTTCGGTATGATGATGACGCTGGAACAATGGTTGGCAGGGCCAGCAAGGCAGAGCTTTAACGCGGCGCTTAACGCCCCACAGGCCAATCTTGTCCTGCGATAGGTCGATAGCCGGAGCTGCCCGCCTCCGGCTGTTTTCTCCTTGTACGTCTGTGGCACAAAATTATCCGCCATAACGCGCTCGGGCCTCAGCACCACCTTTCCTTAGCGGTTGCTGATCATCTGCCCGGTGTTATCCACCCCTTTTTCGTCGTCTTCTTTGATGAATGCCTGGTCATAAGGCTCTACGTTTTTACGCAGTAACGCCTGAACCCAAATCCCCACATCAACCTTAAAGCGACGCCTCGGCCAGTAATGCAGCCTGTACCGCAGGACGGGCATTGATCATTTCCCTGTACGCCAATAGCCCAGGCCAGCGATCCAGTGGGATTGAGAAGAATTTACACCAGCCCAGCACAGTGAAGAGGTAGGCATCAGCCACGCTGAAAGTGGGGCCAGTCAGATAGATTTTTTCGTTGAGAGTCGCCTGAAGAAAATCGAACTGTCGGAACAGCTTCTCACGAAAAATCGCTCTGACCTCTTCGGGCAGCGCGGGGTTGAACAACGGTGCCGAGCCAGCGTGTATTTCACTGGTGATAAAGTTAAGCCATTCCTGCAGACGCACCCGAGCCCAGCTGTCCGCGCGCGGCGCCAGGCCGTATTCTGGTTTTAGGTCGGCGAGGTACTGCACGATGGCCGGACCCTCAGTGAGTATCTGCCCATCATCGAGTTCAAGGGCGGCGACATACCCTTTAGGGTTAATGGCGCGGAAGTCGCGACCATCAGCGGTGATCTTGCTTCTGTTGTTGACTCTAACCAGTTCAAACTCAAGTTGCAGTTCGCGCAGCACGATGTGCGGCGATAACGAACAGGTATCCGGGGCGTAATAGAGTTTCATTTTGTCTCCGTGAAAGGTGAAAAGCCGTCGGGGGAGGTCCTGAATCCACTGTATTTGACGCGGAATGCGCTGTAAAATTAATGATAAAGAAACTAACTATTAGCTGAGCTACTGACAATCATGATGAATCTTTTACATTGGCGCTTACTGGTGGCCGTGGCGGATGCCGGCAACATCTCGCGTGCCGCAGAGGAGATAGGAATGACTCAGTCCGGCGCCAGCCAGGCCATCGCCCAGCTAGAGGCTGCACTGGGATTTCCGGTATTTACGCGTGAGCGACGATATATCGGGGTGACCGCGCTGGGCGGGCAGGTTGTTGAACACGCAAGAAACATGCTTTCGCAGCTGAATGCCATCCGCGAACTGGCCGATGAGAGCCGGGGTTTAAATCGCGGGCGCATTCGCCTGGCCAGCTTTCCATCAGTGACGTCCACCTTGTTGCCTGGCCTGCTGCGCGACTTTAAGCGTCTGCATCCGGGTATTGAGGTCGTCATCCTGGAAGGCTCGGACGAGGAGGTCGAGGAGTGGCTGGCCGCAGATACCGTTGAGCTGGGGGTGGTCATGAATCCCGACCCCGGGCGCGCAGACGTTGTATTAGGGCAGGATGCATGGGTAGCGGTACTGCCAGCCGCTCATCGGCTGGCACACCATGCCAGGACCTATGGCATAACGCTAAAGGCGCTGGCAGACCAGCCCTTTATTCTGGCGACAGGCGGATGCGTCGTTAATGGAAAAAGCCTGATGGAAAATGCGGGTCTGCAACTTTCTGATATCCGCGTGACGGTACGTGACTGGATTAGCGCCTGTAAGCTGGTTGCGGAAGGGATGGGCGTCGCCCTTGTACCCGAATCAGCCCTGCCGGAGGCGTTGCGTAATCTGTGCGTGGTACCCGTGACGCCTGCCATACACCGTGAGTTTCGGCTGGTTTGTTCGTCATCCGGGACGTCTTCCGGCGCAACGCAGGCGCTACTTAACGCGCTACGTAAACGAGGATGAGCGGGCTCGCGGCGAACCGGAGCGTCAGCGATAAGCGACAAACTGGCTTATTGTTTATATCGGCGCTGGCTGGAGGCAGGGTGGCGAAGGAGGGCAGCTTCGGGGCGTACTGGACGGCGCACCAGCTCGCCCCCGCAGTTCGGGCACCATCCTTGAAGCCGCTGGGTCACGCAGTCAATGCAGAAGGTGCATTCGAATGAACAGATGTACGCATCCGCTGATTCTGGCGGCAAATCGTTATCACAGCATTCACAATTAGGGCGAAGTTCAAGCATGATGATCTCAGTGATTAAAGGGGCATCATGAAAAATAGCGCGTGTTATCTGCCCGGCCCGCATTCGCGCCGCTGCGCTTCACGTGCAAGATTTCAACGTTTATGGCGATCCCGCGACTAATACCTTCAACCCCACAGGAGCATACCCGGACATTGGCTATAACGTGGGCGCAATGGCTTAGTCAATCAAAATGAAATGATGACTCGCTTATCCTCCAAACGCGCATTTCACTTAATCAGCAGGGGATACGCCGCTGAAGCCGCTGTCTGGTAAATCTATAATCACCAGGGTGCCAAAGCTGCCGCCTTCCACCGTATGAGGAATGCCCGCTTTGGCTATATAAAGCTGGCCGGGCGCGACGGAGATTTTTTTCTCCTGTACGCTCAGTTCCAGACGACCGTCAATAACCAGTAATCCCTCGTCATATTCATGCACCTCCTCAGCGACTGAGTGGGCATCCATGCGCAGGACTTTGAGATTCGTTGCCCCAACGCGGCCCAGGATCCGGGAGTGCCAGGACTCCGGCAATGCCTGCGCTTCGGTTTTGAGATCGTAAAGCGACATAAAGCCATTCTCATTGATAATCGTTGCAGGCTTTTATGCCATATAAGTTTATCGTCGACTTCTAACATATATGGCAAAAGAAGTTGAAAAACAGGCTATACCGCTCCTACTGCCCGCTGCATGTGCATTGGTCGCGGATAAATAAAAACGGCCCCATCGCTGAGGCCGTGATGTGGTTACTGTTTCTTCTCGCCCAGCGTCGGCGTCTCGTCAAAGAAGTTCCACGGCTTCAGCAGCGCATGCGCCCACTCGGTAGGCATAATCGGCCACTCCTCGGCGCGGGCCACGTGGGTGGTGCCGGTGGTGATCCACACCACGTCATCATGGTTGTCCAGCGACTCGTCATCTTTCGCGTACTGGCCGAGGCCGGTGTCGTGAATCGAACGGTTAGGGTACTTGCCTTCCGGGAAGCGCTCGGTGGGATGGTAGCGGGTGACCCACAGCTGTTTATCCATAAAGCTCAAACGATGGTAAATCCACTCATCAGGGGCGAATTTCGCCCCGGTGGCGACCGGATGCGTGCCGCCCGCGTAGGGGATAATCTGATACGACACTGGGTTACCCATCCGGTTTTCTTTGGTGGTATTGCTCAGCAGACGAATGGTGCCTGGGTCAAATTTCTGCGCCGCTTTCTGCTCGCTAGCAATAGTGTACTGATTGATCTGCATGGTGCTGGTGCGCGGGCCGCCGGCGGTATTCGGCTTCACTTCCGGGTCCATGGCCACCAGCGTGTTGTTCTCGCCGTCGACGTCAAGATCGAGGCGGAAGTTGTAGATATGCTGGTGGGTGGTGCCGACAATATTATGGTCGATCAGCGTGCCGTAGCGGGTATCCTCTTTGGCGCTCGGGTCGTGCATGGTCTTCGCCTGTACGCCTTTGACCGCTTCGATGCCGGTCGCCCCGGCATCAATGCCGATGGTGCCGTTTTCGTGGAATACCCAGTCAAAGATGTAGTCGTAGTTGCCGACGGTGCTGATCCAGCGCACCACCAGCTCGCGGCGCTCGGTGCTGACGTTCGGTTTGCCCATCTCCAGGTGCTTATACTCCGGCCCGGCGTAGCGTTCGAAGATGGCGATCGCGCGCGGGATAGTGGTTGGCGTGCCGGTATAGTCGGCGATGGTTTCATCCAGCAGCACCGCGTTGGACGGCGCGTCTTTCCCGCGGACGATAGGCGAGGTCAGGGTGCCCATGCCGTAGTCGCCGGAATCCAGATAGGCTTTAAAATACCAGCCCACGTCCGGGTCGCCGTAGGGGACGATCATCCCGCCGAGCGATCCTTCATACATCACCTGGCGCTTTTTACCGTTGTCGTTCCAGGTCACGGTAGACAAAATCGGCCCGACGCGGGAGTTCATCCGCAGATGGAAATCCCAGTTACGCCAGTGGATCATATCGCCGGTGATGGTGTAGTTTTTGCCCTCTGGCTCAATGATCTCCAGCGGTTTCACCGTTGGCGCAACGCGGTCGCGGCCGTCATAGGGGCGGGCCGCCATCGGCACCGGGATCGTCGGCCCCTCTTCGATTTTGATGATCTTCTTCTGCTCGAGGTCGACCACCGCCACCAGGTTTTCAATCGGGTGCGCCCAGTAGTTCCCGTCGCCAACGTCAAGATAGCTCACTACTTTGAGCAGCCGCGCGTCCTGCTTGAGGCCATCTTTACCGTCGAAGTAGCCGACGGTCAGCGGGGTGGTAATCACCTTGCTCGGGTCGTCGATGCCGTGTTTTTTCAACACTTCGGCAAACTCGCTGCTGGCGTTGATGATGTTCTGCACGCTGGCGAAATCATCCAGCAGTACCATGCCGTGGGCGTCTTTAATCGGCGTCCATGAAAGGACCTTTTTATTCTGTAAATCCACCACCGCCTCAATAACGTGCTTGCCGTCGAGCATGATCACGTCGGCGGTGCGCGGGGCGTTGACCGGCGTGCCGTTGAGGGCAAAATCCCACACCGCTTTTTTATCCGGCTCGCGCAGGGAGATCTCGGTGAATCGGGTATTGGGCTTGAAATCCGCCGCGGCTTTAACGATGGCGACCGCTGCGCTGATTTCCGCCGCTGACAGCGAGTTCAGCGGGTGAGGGCGTTTTTCCACCTGGAAAGTCTGGTCAAGACCGGACTGAAACACGTCGTTGATAAAGGTATCAGAAACCCACGCTTTGCCGTCTTTCATCACTACCGGCACCTGCAGCTCCAGGGTTTTTCCATTGACGATGGCCGTTTTCGCCCCCGGTTTTACCTTCACGTAAGCGCCGTCTTTAATCAGGGTAAACATCTGCGCGTAGTCATCCCACTGAACGTCCGCGCCAAAATCCTGCAGGGTTTTATCCATCGGGACCATATGGGCTTCGCCGCCGTGGGCGAAAGCCGGGCTTTGCCAGGCGCAAAACAGGGCGACAGCCAACGCCAGAGCCGTCTTGCGGGGGGAAAGAATCGCCATTGAGACCTCACCTTATTGTTGTGTTGTGCAGTGCCGCTGCGAATGTCGGCTTGTGTATCCTTAACCTAACAGCGCTCAGCGCCCAGGCGTTTGCCTGCTTTTGCCAGGTTGTTTGTCAGTTTTGCCAGTTATAAAAAATGCCTCCGCAGAGGCATGAAGATGGCGATAAAGATGGGCGAATTTCTAACATTTACTCCGCAAAATCCCCCTGTTGGCGGGCCACCAGAGTCAGGATGGAGTAGAGCGCTACCGCCTGCTGGTGCTGGTTAAAAATCTCTACCGCCCACTCGACGACGCCGGTCGCTTTCTCCTCCGCGCTGCGCTGGTGTTTCACCGTTTTGCGCTTGCAGGTCAGGCGTACCTGGATGGTATCGCCCGGCTTCACCGGCTCGATAAAGCGCAGATTTTCCATCCCGTAGTTGGCGATCACCGGACCGACTCCGGCGTCAACAAACAGCCCGGCAGCGGCGGAAATCAGGAAATAGCCGTGCACCACGCGCTCGCCGAAAATCGACTCCGCGGCGGCAATCTTATCCATATGGGCGTAGAAGTGATCGCCGCTCAGGCAGGCGAAGTTGACGATATCCGCCTCGGTCAGCGTGCGGCGCGGAGTCAGCAGGCTGTCGCCCGGTTGGATCTCTTCGAAATATTTACGGAACGGGTGAATGCGGTCTTCCACCACCTCCGCGCCGCGTACCCACTGCTGACCAATTGCCGCGAGCATCGTCGGGCTGCCCTGAATCGCGGTGCGCTGCATATAGTGCTTCACCGCCCGCAGGCCGCCCAGCTCTTCGCCGCCGCCGGCGCGCCCCGGGCCGCCGTGAACTAGCTGCGGCAGCGGGGAGCCGTGGCCGGTCGATTCTGCGGAAGAGGCTTCGTTCAGTATCTGAATACGCCCGTGGGTGCGGGCGGCGCCGAGAATAAACGCCCGCGCCAGTTCGCCGCTAGCGGTCACCAGGGTACCGGCCAGGCTACCTTCACCGGCCCGCGCCAGGCTCATGGCGTGCTCAATATTCTGATAGGGCATCAAGGTTGCGACGGGACCAAACGCTTCAATGGCGTGTACCGCCGGGGTTTCATCCGGCTGCGGGCAGAACAGCAGCGTTGGCGGGAAGAAGGCCCCGGCGGCGCGGAGATCGGCCTGGCCCCCCAGCAGCACGTCGCATCCGGCGGCTACCAGACGGTTGACATTATCCTGTACGTCCTGACGCTGCTCGTAGTTCACCAGCGCGCCCATTTTTACGCCTTCCTGCGCCGGGTCGCCGACCACCACGTTTTGCAGACGCGCAATCAGCGCATCGCTCACCGCTTTCACCTGCGCTTGCGGCACGATAATCCGCCGGATGGCGGTACATTTTTGCCCGGCTTTCGCCGTCATCTCTCGTACCACTTCGCGAATGAACAGCGCGAACTCCGGCTGCTCAGGCGTGACGTCGTCACCGAGCACGCAGCAGTTCAGCGAATCCGCTTCCATGGTGAAGGGAATGGACTTTGCGACCAGGTTGGGGTGCACCCGCAACTGCTGTCCGGTACGAGCCGAGCCGGTAAAGGTGACGACATCCTGGCTATCGAGATGGTCGAGCAGATCGCCCGCGCCGCCGCAGATCAGGCTGATTGCGCCCTCCGGCACCAGCCCGCTGTCGACAATCATTTTGACCATCGCCTGCGTCAGCTGCGCGGTGGCGGTAGCCGGTTTGATGATGGCGGGCATGCCGGCAAGCCAGGTTGGCGCCAGTTTTTCTAGCATGCCCCAGCAGGGAAAGTTAAAGGCGTTGATATGCACCGCCACGCCGGACTTCGAGGTCAGAACGTGGCGGGCGGCGAAGCCTCCCTGTTTTGACAGCGGGATCAGCTCATCTTCGGGCCACAGGGTATCGTCCGGCAGTTCGCGGCTGCCGAGACCGGCGTAGGTGAAAAGGGTGCCAATGCCCCCTTCGATATCCACCCAGCTATCGCTGCGGGTGGCGCCGGTTTCGGCGGAGATGGCGTACAGCGCCGCCTTCTGTTCCAGCAGATGTCTGGCGACCGCTTTGAGCATCGCGCTGCGCTCAATAAAGGTCATCGCCTGTAGCGCTTTGCCGCCGCGCTCAATCGCGAAGCGCCGCGCCTGCGCCATATCCAGACCCGCGCTGGTGACTTCCCAGAGCGCGTCGCCGCTGATGGCATGATGGATGGTGCGCGCGTGGCCCCGGCCGGTCTGCCACGTGCCGGACAAGTAGCTGGCTAACTGCTGCATGGTTCATCTCCAGATGTGTTACGTGAAATATCTATAGATAGTTCTTTGATGAATCATAAAAATCAAGTTCCAATTTAATAATTTATTAACAATGCGATCGCTATCGATCTGCGCGATTTACTTAATTTGTTGTTATTAATGCATTTTACAAAAGCTTTTGCGGTGGGTGTCACAGAAAAGGCAAACAAAATTTGTGGTTTTATTTAACCTGAATGTAACTTTTATAAAACAAAGTGATTCATAAATTAATTTAAACCGAATTTGTTGGAATCATAAAGGTGATGACGTGACAGAAGAACAACGCTTTGAGCAGCGCATTGCACAGGAGACGGCCATCGAACCGCTGGACTGGATGCCGGAAGCCTACCGCAAAACGCTGATCCGCCAGATAGGCCAGCACGCGCACTCGGAAATTGTCGGCATGCTGCCGGAAGGCAACTGGATCGCTCGCGCGCCGACCCTTAGGCGCAAAGCGATTCTGCTGGCGAAAGTGCAGGATGAAGCCGGGCATGGTCTGTACCTCTACAGCGCGGCGGAAACCCTCGGCTGCGCCCGCGAAGACCTGTATCAGAAAATGCTCGACGGCAAGATGAAGTACTCCTCCATTTTCAACTACCCGACCCTGAGCTGGGCGGATATCGGCGTGATCGGCTGGCTGGTGGACGGCGCGGCCATCGTCAATCAGGTGGCGCTGTGCCGGACCTCCTACGGACCCTACGCCCGGGCCATGGTCAAGATCTGCAAAGAGGAGAGCTTTCACCAGCGTCAGGGGTTTGAAGCCTGCATGGCGCTGGCGCAGGGCAGCGACGCGCAGCGGCAGATGCTGCAGGACGCCATCAACCGCTTCTGGTGGCCGGCGCTGATGATGTTCGGTCCAAACGACGATAACTCGCCAAACAGCGCCCGCAGCATGGCGTGGAAAATCAAGCTCCACTCGAACGACGAACTGCGCCAGCGCTTTGTTGATAACACCATTCCGCAGGTGGAGATCCTCGGCATGACCGTGCCGGACCCGGATCTGCGGCTGGATGAAACCACCGGCCACTACCGCTTTGGCGCCATCGACTGGCAGGAATTTAACGAGGCGATCGCCGGGCGCGGGATCTGCAACCACGAACGCCTGGCCGCTAAACGCAAGGCATGGGAAGAGGGCGCGTGGGTGCGGGAAGCCGCGCTGGCGCACGCGCAAAAACAACGGGCCCGCGACGCCGCGTAAGGAGAAGGAAGATGAGCAAAAACGACTGGCCGTTATATGAAGTGTTCGTTCGCAGCAAGCAGGGGCTGTCGCACCGCCACGTCGGCAGCCTGCACGCCGCCGATGATCAGATGGCGCTGGAAAACGCCCGCGATGCCTATACCCGCCGCAGCGAAGGCTGCTCAATCTGGGTGGTGAAGGCCCGCGAAATTGTCGCCTCGCAGCCTGAAGAGCGCGGTGAATTTTTCGATCCGGCGGAGAGCAAAATCTACCGCCATCCGACCTTCTACACCGTGCCCGACGGCATGGAACATATGTGAGGCGGCGATGAACAACGACAACCCCGTTGCAGCTTATGCCCTGCGCCTCGGCGATAACGGCCTGGTGCTGGCCCAGCGTCTGGGCGAGTGGTGCGGCCACGCGCCGGAGCTGGAGATCGATCTGGCGCTGGCCAATATCGGCCTCGACCTGCTGGGGCAGGCGCGCAATTTTCTTAGCTACGCCGCCGAACTGGCCGGCAGCGGCGATGAAGACACTCTGGCCTTTGGCCGCGACGAACGCCAGTTTTGCAATTTACTGCTGGCGGAGCAGCCAAACGGCAACTTTGCCGACACTCTTGCTCGCCAGTTTTTTATCGATGTCTGGCACGTGGCGCTCTATGGCCGCCTGGTCAACAGCCGCGATACGCAGCTTGCCGCCATCGCCGCCAAGGCGCTGAAAGAGGTGCGCTACCATCAGCGCTTTAGCCGCGGCTGGCTGGAACGCCTCGGCAACGGCACGGCGCTTTCCGCGCAGAGAATGCAGGACGCGGTCGAGAACCTGTGGCGCTTTACCGGCGAGCTGTTCCAGGCCGATGCGCTGGAGATTGAGCTAAGCGCGCAGGGCATCGCCGTCGACCCGCGCGAGTTGCAGGCTGAATGGCAGGCGACGGTCCGCGCCGCGCTGAGCGATGCCGGTTTGCAGATCCCCGAGGAAGCGCCGTTTCGCCACGGCGGCAAGCAGGGGCTGCATAGCGAGCATCTCGGGCCGCTGCTGGCGGAGATGCAGTATTTACAGCGCGCCTATCCCGGTCAGCGTTGGTAGCAGGAGGGGATTATGCAACGTCTGGTTGATATCGCTCCTCCGGAGATCCACGCGGTGTGGGGCGTGTTAAGCGCGATTCCCGACCCGGAAGTCCCGGTGCTGACCATTACCGACCTCGGCATGGTGCGCAGCGTGGAGCGCCGCGGCGAGGGGTGGGTCATTGGCTTCACGCCAACCTACTCCGGCTGCCCGGCCACCGAACATCTGCTGGGGGAGATCCGCGCGGTGATGACGGCAAACGGCTTCGCGCCGGTGCATATCGTGCTGCAGCTTGACCCGCCGTGGACCACCGACTGGATGGGGCCTGAGGCCCGCGAACGTCTGCGCCAGTACGGCATCAGTCCGCCGCAGGATCATGCCTGCCATGCCCATATGCCAGACGAGGTGGTGTGCCCGCGCTGCGGTAGCCGCCACACCTCGCTAATTAGTGAATTCGGTTCCACGGCCTGCAAAGCGCTGTATCGCTGCGACAGCTGCCGGGAACCCTTTGATTACTTTAAATGTATTTGAGGTTGCGATGACGACATTTCATTCGCTTACCGTGGCGAAAGTGGAATCGGAAACCCGCGACGCGGTCACCATCACCTTTGCCATACCCGACGCGCTGCGCGACGCCTATGCCTTTCGTCCGGGCCAGCATCTGACGCTGAAGGCCCGCCTCGGCGGCGAAGAGCTTAGGCGCTGCTACTCCATTTGCCGCAGCCGCGCGCCGGGTGAAATCAGCGTGGCGGTTAAAGCTATCGACGGCGGGCGCTTCTCGCGCTATGCCCAGAGCGACATTCAACCGGGGATGGCGCTGGAGGTGATGGTGCCGCAGGGCCACTTTGGCTACCAGCCGCAGGCCGGGCGTCGGGCCGACTACCTGGCGATTGCCGCCGGCTCCGGGATTACGCCGATGATGGCGATCGTTGACGCCACACTCGCCAGCGAAACCGACAGCCGCTTCACGCTGATTTACGGCAACCGCAGCAGCCACAGCATGATGTTCCGCCAGGCGCTGGCCGACCTGAAAGACCGCTATCCGCAGCGCCTGCAGGTGGTGCATCTGTTCAGCCAGGAGGCGATGGACAGCGACCTGCTGCAGGGGCGCATCGATGGCGACAAGCTGCGCGAACTGGCCAGCCATCTGCTGGACTTCAGCCGCTTTGACCATGCCTTTATTTGCGGCCCGGCTGCGATGATGGATGAAGCGGAAATGACCCTGCGCGAGCTGGGCGTCCCGGCGAAAGCCATCCATCTGGAACGTTTCAATACGCCGGGCAGCGGCGCCAGGCGGGCTGCCGGCGTCCAGGCGGAGGGCCGCTCGGTCACGATTCGTCAGGATGGCCGCGACCGCACCATAGCCCTGAGCGCCGAGGACGACAGCATTCTTGACGCCGCGCTACGCCAGGGGGCGGACCTGCCGTTTGCCTGCAAGGGCGGCGTCTGCGCCACCTGTAAATGCAAAGTGCTGCGCGGCGAGGTGGCGATGGCCGCGAACTACAGCCTTGAAGCCGACGAGGTGGCGGCAGGCTACGTGCTGAGCTGCCAGGCGCTCCCCACCAGCGGCGATGTGATCGTCGACTTCGACGCGCGGGGGATGGCATGAGTGAACTGTTTATTGCCCGCCACGCGCGCGTACTGCAGCTGACGCTCAATCGCCCGCAGGCGCGCAACGCGCTCAATAACGCGCTGCTGATGCAGATCGCCGATGTGCTCGACGCGGCGGCGCTGGACCCGACGGTTGGCGTCTGCGTCATCAGCGCTAACGAACGCTTCTTTGCCGCAGGGGCCGACCTGAACGAAATGGCGGAAAACGATCTGCCCGCCACGCTCGATGATATTCGCCCGCGGCTGTGGGCGCGTATCGACGCCTTCAGCAAACCGCTGATCGCTTCGGTTAACGGCTATGCCCTCGGCGCCGGATGCGAGCTGGCGCTGATCTGCGATCTGATTGTCGCCGGCGATAACGCCCGCTTCGGCCTGCCGGAAATCACCCTCGGCATGATGCCGGGCGCGGGCGGCACCCAGCGTCTGATCCGCAGCGTCGGTAAGGCGCTGGCCAGCCGGATGGTCTTGAGCGGCGAAAGCATCGATGCCCATCAGGCGCTGCGGGCGGGGCTGGTGAGCGAGGTGTATCCGCCAGCGCTTACCGATGAATACGCGCTTAGCCTGGCGGCAACCGTGGCTCGCCACTCGCCGCTGGCGCTGCGCGCGGCTAAACAGTCCTTGCGGCTGTCGCAGGAGGTGAGTCTGCAGGCCGGGCTTCAGCAGGAGCGTCAGCTGTTTACCTTACTGAGCGCGACCGAAGATCGCCGCGAAGGTATTGACGCCTTTTTACATAAACGTACTGCGGAATTTAAAGGACGCTAATCGTGGAAGCTTTCATTCTCAGCGAAGTGGAACAGGGCGTGATGACGATTACCCTTAATCGCCCGGACCGCCTGAACAGTTTTAACGACCTGATGCACCAGCAGCTGGCGGCGTGCCTGAAGCAGGCGGAACGTGATGACGATGTGCGCTGTTTACTGCTGACCGGCGCCGGGCGCGGCTTTTGCGCCGGGCAGGATTTAAATGACCGCAACGTCGACCCCAGCGGTCCTGCGCCGGATCTCGGCCTGTCGGTTGAGCGTTTCTATAACCCGCTGGTGCGCCGTCTGGCGGCGCTGCCGAAACCAGTGATTTGCGCGGTAAACGGCGTCGCGGCGGGAGCGGGGGCCACGCTGGCGCTGGGCTGCGATATCGTTCTGGCGGCGCGTTCGGCGAAGTTCGTCATGGCGTTCAGCAAGCTCGGCCTGGTGCCTGACTGCGGCGGCAGCTGGTTTCTGCCGCGGGTGGCGGGTCGAGCGAGGGCGATGGGGCTGGCGCTGCTGGGCGATAGCCTGAGCGCAGAGCAGGCCGCGCAGTGGGGGATGATCTGGCAGGTGGTGGACGATGCCGAGCTGAAAGATACCGGCCTGGCGCTGGCGCGGCACCTGGCCGCCCAGCCGACCTATGGCCTCGGTCTGATTAAGAAGGCGCTTCAGCTTGCGGAAACCCAGACCCTGGATCAGCAGCTCGATCTTGAGCGCGATTATCAGCGCCTGGCCGGACGCAGCGCCGACTATCGCGAAGGCGTCAGCGCCTTCCTCGCGAAGCGTCCACCTCAATTCAGCGGGAAATAGCCGATGAGCAAAACGTTACCTACCGTTGCGGTGATAGGCAGCGGCACCATGGGCGCCGGGATTGCCGAAGTGGCCGCCGCCGCCGGGCATCCGGTACTGATTTTCGACATCGCCCCTGAGGCGGTGGTTCGCGCCATCGACGGGATTCGCCAGCGGCTGGCCTCCCGCGTCAGCCGCGGCAAGCTGGCGACGGAACAGGCCGATGCGCTGCTGGCGCGTCTGGTCCCCGCGGCGGAGTTGAGCAACCTGGCTGACGCGCAGCTGGTTATCGAAGCGGCCTCCGAACGTCTGGAGGTCAAAAAGGCGCTGTTCGAACAGCTGGCGGCGATCTGCTCCCCGTCGACGTTGCTGGTTAGCAACACCTCGTCGATATCGATCACCGCCATCGCCGCCGGGATAAAACACCCGGAGCGGGTCGCCGGGCTGCACTTCTTTAACCCGGCCCCGGTGATGAAGCTGGTGGAAGTGGTCAGCGGCCTGGCCACCTCGACGGAAGTCGTCGAACAGCTTTGTCAGTGGGTTAGCGACTGGGGAAAACAGCCGGTTCGCTGCCGCTCAACGCCCGGTTTTATCGTCAACCGCGTGGCGCGGCCTTTTTATGCCGAAGCGTGGCGAGCGCTGGAAGAGCAGGTCGCCGCGCCTGAAGTGATTGACGCCGCCCTGCGCGACGGCGGCGGTTTCCCCATGGGCCCGCTGGCGTTGACCGACCTGATAGGTCAGGACGTCAACTTTGCGGTGACCTGTTCGGTGTTTAACGCCTGCTGGCAGGACCGTCGCTATCAGCCGTCGCTGCTGCAGCAGGAGCTGGCGCTGGCTGGGCGGTTGGGAAAAAAGAGCGGGCAGGGGGTCTACCGCTGGCCTGCTGAGGCCCAACCCGAGCGGGCGCTGGCCGCCGTATCAGCAGAACGCGCAGCAAAACGCATAAAACGTGACGTTGTCACTGAGTTGGGCGAGATATTGCTGCTGGAAACGACCGGTGAAACCGCCCTGGCGTTAAGCCTTCAGCACGGCCGACCGGTAGTGGTCTACGACCACAGCGCGGGTGATACGGTGGTGCTGGCCAGCGCGGAAACCACCTCACAGGCGGCGACCGATAAAGCAACTTTCTATTTTCAACAGCAGGGCAAAAAAGTGCTGCAGATCGCTGACTATCCCGGCCTGCTGGTGTGGCGTACGGTGGCGATGCTGGTTAACGAAGCGCTGGACGCGCTGCAAAAAGGGGTCGCCAGCGCGGAGGATATCGATACCGCCATGCGCCTGGGCGTTAACTACCCGCGCGGCCCGCTGGCGTGGGGAGAGTCACTTGGCTGGGGCCGGGTGCTTCGGCTGCTGGAAAACCTGCAGCGGCACTATGGTGAAGAGCGCTATCGCCCCTGTTCCCTGCTGCGTCAGAAGGCGCTGATGGAGAAACATCATGAGCAATGAAGCCTGGCGCAACGCCCGCGCGATGTATGAGAACGATAACTGTGCGCAAGCGCTGGGGATCAAGATTATCGAGATGGATGACGGCTACGCGCAGATGACCATGGCGGTCACCCCGAACATGCTCAACGGCCACCACTCCTGCCACGGCGGACAGCTGTTTTCGCTCGCCGATACCGCCTTCGCTTACGCCTGCAACAGCCAGGGGCTGGCGGCGGTCGCCTCGGCGGCGAGCATCGATTTTCTCCGTCCGGCCTTTGTCGGCGAGCTGCTGACCGCCACGGCGAGGGTCAAGCAGCAGGGCAAACTGACCGGGGTCTATGACATTGAGATCGTTAACCAACAGCAAAAAGTGATCGCTCTGTTTCGCGGTAAATCGCACCGCATCGGCGGCACAATCACAGGAGAAGTCTGATGCGCGACGCCTTTATTTGTGACGGGATCCGCACGCCGATTGGCCGCTACGGCGGGGCGCTGGCCAGCATGCGCGCTGACGACCTGGCCGCTATCCCGTTGCGCGAGCTGCTGAGCCGTAACCCGAAGTTCGATCCGGCATCAATTGACGATGTAATTCTCGGCTGCGCCAACCAGGCCGGCGAAGACAACCGTAACGTGGCCCATATGGCGACGCTGCTGGCGGGCTATCCGCACACCGTACCCGGCACTACCGTTAACCGCCTGTGCGGCTCCGGTCTCGATGCTATCGGCTTCGCCGCCCGCGCCATCAAAGCCGGAGAGGCGGATCTGATGATTGCCGGCGGCGTCGAGTCGATGTCGCGCGCGCCGTTTGTGATGGGCAAAGCCAGCGCCGCGTATCAGCGCCAGGCCGAGCTGTTTGATACCACTATCGGCTGGCGTTTTGTGAACCCGCTCATGCAGCAGCGATTTGGCACTGACAGCATGCCGGAAACGGCGGAGAATGTAGCTGAATTGTTAAATATCAGCCGCGCCGATCAGGACGCTTTTGCGTACCGCAGCCAGCAGCGTACGGCCCGGGCCCAGCGCGACGGCATTCTGGCGCAGGAGATCGTGCCGGTACCGATTATCGGCGGCAAGGGGGCGGTGAGCACCGTGTATGAGGACGAGCATCCGCGGGCGGAGACCACCCTTGAACAGCTTTCGCGGCTGAAAACGCCGTTCCGCAAAGGGGGCGTGGTGACCGCGGGAAACGCCTCCGGCGTCAACGACGGCGCCGCGGCGCTGATTATCGCCAGCTCGCAGCAGGCCATCGCCCAGGGGCTAACGCCGCGGGCGCGTATTGTGGCCATGGCGACGGCGGGCGTCGAGCCGAAGCTGATGGGACTCGGGCCGGTGCCGGCGGTACGTAAAGTGCTGGAGCGCGCCGGACTGAGCATAAACGATATGGATCTGATTGAGCTGAATGAAGCCTTCGCCGCCCAGGCGCTGGGCGTGCTCAGACAGCTGGGGCTGGCGGATGACGCCCCGCATGTTAACCCCAACGGCGGCGCCATCGCCTTAGGCCATCCGTTGGGGATGAGCGGCGCCCGGCTGGCATTGAGCGCCAGCCTGGAGCTGCAGCGCCGCAGCGGGCGCTATGCGCTGTGTACGATGTGTATTGGCGTGGGTCAGGGCATTGCCATGATCCTTGAGCGAGTGTGAGCGAATCTACCTGCGAGTACCCTACAAAATGACAACGATAACGCAATTAGACCCGATTGAAAGCGCATCGCGCGACGAGCTGCAGGCCCTGCAAACCCAGCGTCTGAAGTGGACCCTGAAGCACGCCTACGACAATGTGCCGATGTATCGCCGTAAATTCGACGCGGCGGGCGTTCATCCTGACGATTTCCACGAACTGAGCGATCTGAGCAAGTTTCCCTGCACCACCAAGCAGGATCTGCGCGACAACTACCCCTTTGATACCTTTGCGGTGCCGATGGAGCAGGTGGTGCGCATCCACGCGTCCTCGGGGACTACCGGCAAGCCGACGGTGGTGGGCTATACGCAAAACGATATTGATAACTGGGCCAATATTGTCGCCCGCTCCCTGCGCGCGGCGGGCGGCACGGCGAAAGACAAAATCCATGTCGCCTACGGCTATGGCCTGTTTACCGGCGGACTGGGCGCCCACTACGGCGCGGAGCGTTTAGGCGCGACGGTGATACCAATGTCCGGCGGCCAGACCGAAAAGCAGGCCCAGCTGATCCGCGATTTTAAGCCGGATATGATTATGGTGACGCCGTCCTACTGCCTGAACCTGATTGAAGAGCTGGAGCGCCAGATGGGCGGCGACGCCAGCGGCTGCTCCCTGCGGGTGGGAGTGTTCGGCGCGGAGCCGTGGACCCGCGCGATGCGTACGGAAATCGAGCGTCGGCTGGGGATTTCGGCGCTGGATATCTACGGCCTGTCGGAGGTGATGGGGCCGGGGGTGGCGATGGAGTGCCTGGAAACCGCCGACGGTCCGACGATTTGGGAAGATCACTTCTACCCTGAAGTGGTGAATCCGGACAACGGCACGCCGCTGACGGACGGTGAACACGGCGAGCTGCTGTTCACCACCCTGACCAAAGAAGCGCTACCGGTGATCCGCTACCGCACCCGCGACCTGACCCGTCTGCTGCCGGGTACTGCCCGCACGATGCGCCGGATGGATCGCATCAGCGGGCGCAGCGACGATATGCTGATTATCCGCGGCGTGAACGTTTTCCCATCGCAGCTAGAGGAGGAGATCCTCAAGTTCGAACATCTGGCGCCGCACTATCAGCTGGAGGTTAACCGCCGGGGCCATCTTGATTCACTTTCGGTGCGCGTGGAGCTAAAAGAGAGCGGTCTGGCGCTGAACCACGAGCAGCGCTGTCAGATTTGTCATCAGTTGCGCCACCGGATCAAATCGATGGTGGGGATTTCGACCGATATCAGCATTGTTAACTGCGGCAGCATTCCGCGCTCCGAGGGTAAGGCCTGCCGCGTGTTCGACCTGCGCAAGGCTGCCGCTAACGGATAACGTGTTCTCCCGGAGGCGGCGCATTGCGCCTGTCCGGGCTACCCGACGACACAACTCCCGCAGCCCGGGTAAGGCGTTTACGCCGCGACCCGGGGAGTGTGCGGGGGGTGATGTACCAGCTCGGCCTCTTCCCGGCTCGCGCTGCGCTTAGCCGGGCTACGTGTTCATCGCCGTCTGCGGGCCGGTAGCCCGGACAGGTGCGCCAGCACCTGTCCGGGATTTCCTGTGCTATGATTCAAAAAGGATAAAAATCACAACAGAATGAATCAGATGAGTAAACTCGACATCTTTATTCAGCAGGCCGTCACCGCGATGCCCATCAGCGGGACCTCGCTTATTGCTTCTTTATACGGCGACGCCTTGCTCCAGCGCGGTGGAGAGGTCTGGCTTGGCAGCGTGGCGGCGCTGCTGGAAGGGCTTGGATTCGGCGAACGATTCGTGCGTACCGCGCTGTTCCGCCTGAATAAAGAAGAGTGGCTCGATGTGGTGCGCATTGGTCGCCGCAGCTTCTACCGCCTCAGCGACAAAGGCCTGCGTCTGACCCGCCGGGCGGAGCATAAAATCTATCGCGCCAGCGCGCCGGAGTGGGATGGCACCTGGCTGCTGCTGCTGTCGGAAGGGCTGGAAAAAAGCACCCTGGCGGAAGTCAAAAAACAGCTGCTGTGGCAGGGATTTGGCGCGCTGGCGCCGAGCCTGCTGGCTTCGCCGTCGCAAAAGCTGGCGGACGTACAGTCTCTGCTGCACGAAGCGGGCGTGGCGGAAAACGTTATCTGTTTCGAAGCGCATTCCCCGCTGGCGCTCTCCCGGGCGGCGCTGCGCGCTCGCGTTGAAGAGTGCTGGCATCTTACCGATCAGAACGCGATGTATGAAACATTTATCACCCTGTTTCGACCGCTGCTGCCGCTGCTTCGCGACTGCGAGCCCGCGGAGCTGACGCCCGAACGCAGTTTCCAGATTCAACTCCTACTGATTCACTTCTATCGCCGGGTGGTACTGAAAGACCCGCTGCTGCCCGAAGAGCTGCTCCCCGCGCACTGGGCCGGGCAAACCGCGCGCCAGCTGTGCATCAATATTTATCAACGCGTTGCCCCCGGCGCGCTGGCGTTTGTCGGCGAGAAGGGCGAAAGCTCGGTGGGGGAACTTCCCGCGCCGGGACCGCTCTATTTCCAGCGCTTTGGCGGACTCGCAGGCGTATAAGGAGAGGCTATGCCCATTTATCAAATTGACGGTATGACGCCGGTGGTACCGGATGAGAGCTACGTTCATCCCACCGCGGTGCTGATTGGCGACGTGATCCTCGGCAAAGGGGTCTACGTTGGCCCTAACGCCAGCCTGCGCGGCGATTTTGGCCGCATCGTGGTGAAAGATGGCGCCAACATCCAGGATAATTGCGTGATGCACGGCTTTCCCGGCCAGGATACGGTCGTGGAAGAAGAGGGGCATATCGGCCACGGCGCTATTCTGCACGGCTGCACCATCGGGCGCAACGCGCTGGTGGGCATGAGCGCGGTGATCATCGACGGGGCCAGCATTGGTGAAAACAGCATCGTCGGCGCTTCGGCCTTTGTCAAAGCCAACGCCGAAATGCCCGCCAACCATCTGATTGTCGGCAGTCCGGCGAAAGCCATTCGTACATTAAGCGAACAGGAGCTGGCCTGGAAGAAGCAGGGGACACGCGAGTATCAGGTGCTGGTGGAGCGCTGCAAACAGACGCTGCATCAGGTGGAACCGCTCAAAGAAGCAGAGCCGGACAGAAAGCGGCTGGCGTTTGATGAGAATTTACGGCCGAAATCTTCATCCTGAGGGGGAAAATCATGGCAGAGAAATTATCCGCTCAGTGCCACTGCGGCGCGGTGGCGTTTACCGTTGAGCTTAGCGATGGCTTCAACACCGTTCGCCGCTGTAACTGTTCATATTGCCGGATGCGTGGGGCGGTCGCGGTCTCCGCGCCGCTTTCAGGAATCGATGTTATCCGCGGACGGGATAAGCTCACGGAGTATCGTTTTAATACCGGTCAAGCCGTGCACTTTTTCTGCTCAGTGTGTGGGATCTATACTTTTCATCAACGGCGTTCAAACCCGCAGCAGTATGGCGTGAATGTGGCCTGCATTGACGGCGTGTCGCCTTTTGACTTTCCCTGCGTGGAGGTCAACGACGGCGTGAATCATCCAAAAGACGGCGGCGGTGGCGTGGTGGGGTATTTGCGCTACGAGAAAAAGTGAAACACTCCTCCCGCCGGGGCGGGAGGAGGCAAATCTTATGCGGCAACAACGCTGTCGATAGCGGCTTTCGCATCGGTCTGCGCTTTCGCTGCAACTTCCGGGCCGTAGGCGATGCCTTCAGCGAACACGAAGTTCACGTCGGTGATGCCGATAAAGCCAAGGAAAGTAGACAGGTACGGCGTTACCAGGTCAGTCGGGGTATCTTTATGGATACCGCCGCGGCTGGTGACGACGACCGCGCGTTTACCTTTCACCAGACCTTCCGGCCCTTTCTCGGTGTAGCGGAAGGTCACGCCAGCGCGCGCCACCAGGTCGAAGTAGTTTTTCAGCTGGGTCGGGATGTTGAAGTTGTACATCGGCGCCGCGATAACAATCACATCGTTCGCCTGCAGTTCAGCGATCAGTTCGTCGGAAAGCGCCAGCGCTTCCTGCTGACGCGGCGTCAGCGGCGCATCGCTCGGACGCAGAGCGCCAACCAGTTCCCCGTCCAGTACCGGGATTGGGTTTGCAGCCAGGTCGCGCACGGTGATAACGTCTTGCGCGTGCTTTTCACGCCATTGTTCAACAAAATAGTCGGACAGCTGACCAGATTGCGAGTACCCTGCCAGAATACTGGATTTCAGAACTAATACTTTGCTCATGGGTGTTTCCTTTTTTAATGTGATTGACGGGCCGTTGCCCTGGTGCTTGTTGACACTCTATTCACAATCATGCCGCAGAGAAAGCGCAATAAATCGAACTCTGTATTCAGTTTTTTTGAACAAGGCACGAATTGCGCGGATGTGGTACTCTAACGCAATACATCAAAAGAGATTTTTCCCGGCAGTGCGCTGCCCGATAACGCTATGACAGAACAACAAAAAATAACCTTCTCTCAGCTCGTTACACGGCTTGATGGCCTGATGCTGCGCGATAAGTCGCGCTTCGCCGGTCGCCTGCACGGCGTGAAGAAGGTTAAAAATCCTGATGCCCAGCAGGCCATCCTTCAGGAGATGGCGCAAGAAATTGAACAGGCGGCAGGGAGAGTCCTGCTGCGCGAAGCCGCTCGACCGGCGATAACCTACCCGGAAAACCTGCCGGTCAGCCAGAAAAAGCAGGAGATCCTCGACGCCGTGCGCGACCACCAGGTGGTGATTGTGGCGGGGGAGACCGGCTCGGGCAAAACCACCCAACTGCCGAAAATCTGTATGGAGCTGGGACGCGGCGTTAAAGGGTTAATCGGCCATACGCAGCCGCGCCGTCTGGCCGCGCGTACCGTCGCCAACCGTATTGCCGAAGAGCTACAAACGGAACCGGGCGGCTGCATCGGCTATAAAGTCCGCTTTAGCGATCACGTCAGCGATAACACCATGGTTAAGCTGATGACCGACGGTATTCTGCTGGCGGAAATCCAGCAGGATCGGCTGCTGATGCAGTACGACACCATTATTATCGATGAAGCGCACGAACGCAGCCTCAACATCGACTTCCTGCTTGGCTATTTGCGGGAACTGCTGCCCCGTCGCCCGGATCTGAAAATTATTATCACCTCGGCGACCATCGACCCGGAACGCTTCTCGCGCCACTTTAACAACGCGCCGATTATCGAAGTGTCCGGGCGCACCTACCCGGTAGAAGTGCGCTATCGACCCATCGTTGAAGACGCCGACGACACCGAGCGCGATCAGCTGCAGGCGATATTTGACGCCGTTGATGAGCTCGGGCGCGAAAGCCCCGGCGATATCCTTATTTTTATGAGCGGCGAGCGCGAAATCCGCGATACCGCCGATGCGCTCAATAAGCTGAATCTGCGCCATACCGAAGTGCTGCCGCTGTACGCGCGGTTGTCCAACAGTGAGCAGAACCGCGTGTTCCAGGCCCACAGCGGGCGGCGGATCGTGCTGGCCACCAACGTCGCGGAAACCTCGCTGACCGTGCCGGGCATCAAGTACGTTATCGATCCCGGTACCGCGCGTATCAGCCGCTATAGCTTCCGGACTAAAGTACAGCGCCTGCCTATTGAGCCGGTTTCCCAGGCGTCGGCTAACCAGCGTAAGGGCCGCTGCGGCCGCGTCTCCGAAGGGATCTGTATTCGTCTCTATTCGGAAGACGACTTCCTGTCGCGCCCGGCGTTTACCGACCCGGAAATTCTGCGCACCAACCTGGCGTCGGTTATTCTGCAAATGACCGCGCTGGGCCTGGGCGATATTGCCGCGTTCCCGTTTGTTGAAGCGCCGGATAAGCGCAATATTCAGGACGGCGTACGCCTGCTGGAGGAACTGGGGGCGATTACCACCGACGAACAGCAGACCGCCTATAAGCTGACGCCGATGGGCCGCCAGCTCAGCCAGCTACCGGTTGACCCGCGTCTGGCGCGGATGGTACTGGAGGCGCAAAAACACGGCTGCGTGCGCGAGGCGATGATCATCACCTCGGCGCTCTCGATTCAGGATCCGCGCGAGCGGCCGATGGACAAGCAGCAGGCCTCTGACGAGAAGCATCGTCGTTTCCACGATAAAGAGTCCGACTTCCTTGCCTTTGTGAATTTGTGGAACTACCTTGGCGAGCAGCAAAAAGCGCTCTCCTCGAACCAGTTCCGCCGCCAGTGCCGGGTCGATTTTCTCAACTACCTGCGCGTGCGCGAGTGGCAGGATATCTACACTCAGCTGCGTCAGGTGGTCAAAGAGCTCGGCCTGCCGGTGAACAGCGAGCCGGCGGAGTATCGCGAAATTCACACCGCGCTGCTGACCGGCCTGCTGTCGCACATCGGTATGAAAGACGCCGACAAGCAGGAGTTTACCGGCGCGCGTAACGCTCGCTTCTCCATCTTCCCCGGCTCCGGGTTGTTCAAAAAGCCGCCGAAATGGACGATGGTCGCCGAACTGGTGGAAACCAGCCGCCTGTGGGGGCGCATCGCCGCGCGCATTGAGCCGGAGTGGGTCGAGCCGGTGGCGCAGCATCTGATCAAACGCTCGTACAGCGAACCCCACTGGGAGCGCGGGCAGGGCGCGGTGATGGCGACGGAGAAGGTGACCGTTTACGGCCTGCCGATTGTCGCGGCCCGCAAGGTCAACTACAGCCAGATTGACCCGGCGCTGTGCCGCGAACTGTTTATCCGCCACGCGCTGGTGGAGGGCGACTGGCAGACTCGCCACGCCTTCTTCCGCGAAAACCTCAAGCTGCGTAACGAGATTGAAGAGCTGGAGCATAAATCGCGCCGCCGCGACATTCTCGTCGATGACGAAACGCTGTTTGAGTTCTACGACCAGCGCATCAGCCATGACGTCATCTCCGCGCGCCACTTCGATAAATGGTGGAAGCAGGCCAGCCGCGAGACGCCGGATCTGCTCAACTTTGAAAAGAGCATGCTGATTAAGGAAGGCGCGGAGCAGGTCAGCAAGCTCGACTATCCGAACTTCTGGCACCAGGGCAACCTGAAGCTGCGTCTCACCTATCAGTTTGAACCGGGCGCCGACGCCGACGGCGTAACGGTGCATATTCCGCTGCCGCTGCTCAACCAGGTGGAAGAAGCCGGATTTGAGTGGCAGATCCCGGGGCTGCGCCGTGAGCTGATTATCGCCCTGATTAAATCGCTGCCGAAGCCGGTACGGCGTAACTTCGTTCCTGCGCCGAACTACGCGGAGGCGTTTTTAGGCCGCGCGACGCCGCTGGAACTGCCGCTGCTGGATTCTCTGGAGCGCGAACTGCGGCGGATGACCGGCGTGACTATCGACCGCGAGGCCTGGCAGTGGGAGCAGGTGCCCGATCACCTGAAAATCACTTTCCGGGTGGTGGACGACAAAAACAAGAAGCTACATGAAGGGCGCTCGCTGCAGGATCTGAAAGATGCCCTGAAAGGCAAGGTACAGGAGACGCTGTCCGCGGTCGCCGATGACGGTATCGAGCAGAGCGGACTGCATATCTGGAGCTTTGGCCGGCTACCGGAGAGCTACGAGCAGAAGCGCGGCAACTATAAAGTTAAGGCCTGGCCGGCGCTGGTGGACGAACGCGACAGCGTGGCGATCAAGCTGTTTGATAATCCGCTCGAGCAGCAGCAGGAGATGTGGCGCGGCCTGCGCCGCCTGCTGCTGCTGAATATCCCGTCGCCGATTAAATACCTGCACGAGAAGCTGCCGAATAAAGCCAAGCTGGGGCTCTATTTCAACCCCTACGGCAAAGTGCTGGATCTGATCGATGACTGTATCTCCTGCGGCGTGGATAAGCTGATCGATGAAGCGGGCGGGCCGGTATGGACCGAAGAGGGCTTTGCCGCGCTGCATGAAAAGGTGCGCGCTGAACTCAACGAGACGGTGGTGGAAATCGCCAAACAGGTTGAGCAGACTCTGACCGCGGTGTTTAACATCAATAAACGCCTGAAAGGCCGCGTGGATATGACCATGGCGCTGGGGCTGTCGGATATCAAATCGCAGATGAGCGGTCTGGTGTATCGCGGCTTCGTCACCGGCAACGGCTTCCGCCGCCTGGGTGATACGCTGCGCTATCTGCAGGCGATTGAAAAGCGGCTGGAGAAAATGGCGATCGATCCGCACCGCGATCGCGCGCAGATGCTCAAAGTGGAGAGCCTCCAGCAGAGGTGGCAGCAGTGGTTGAATAAGCTACCGCCTCAGCGCCGTCAGGATGACGATGTGCAGGAGATCCGCTGGATGATTGAAGAGCTGCGCGTCAGCCTGTTCGCCCAGCAGCTCGGCACGCCGTATCCGATTTCCGATAAGCGGGTGCTGCAGGCGATGGAGCAGATCGCGGCCTAAGCCGTCACTGACCCCGGTGGCGCGGGCTGCCGGGGTCAGCGAGTCACGTCAGGCGTTCACCCACGCGAGGGTGAACCCGTCCCAGCCTTTGCTGCCCACCGTTTGCAGGGCCGTGACCGTTAGCCGTGGGTCGCTGCCCATCATGTCGATAAACGCTCTGACCCCCTGCACCCGGTCGTCCGCGCTATCCGGGTTCGTCACTTCGCCGTCGCGCACTACGTTATCGCCCACAATCACTGTCCCCGGGCGGGAATAGCGCAACGCCCAGCGCAGATAGTTGGGGTTATTCGGCTTATCCGCGTCGATAAAAATGAGATCGAACGGCGGGCGATCGCCCAGTTTTTCGAGGCTGGTCAGCGCCGGGCCTTCCAGCACCGCAACGCGATCGTCCACGCCCGCCAGACGGAGGTTCTCGCGCGCGACGGCGGCATGATGCGCGTCGGCCTCCAGGGTGAGCAATTCACCATCGGCGGGCAACTCCCGGGCCATCCAGATAGTGCTGTAGCCGCCGAGCGTGCCGATCTCCAGGATGCGTTTGGCGCCCGTCATGCGCACCAGCAGGGCCAGGAACTGCCCCTGATTGGCGGCGACGTCGATCGCCGGAAGACCGGCGCGCTGGTTATTCTCCAGGACCTGGCTGAGGAGCGGATCGTTGGGAATTAACGCTTCCACGAGATAATTATCTACTGCCGACCACTGTTGTTGCATGTCAGATTTCCCGTCTTACGTCCCTGATGAATCAGACCAGCCGCCTCCCAGCGACCGGTACAAATCGACTTGCGCCAGCAGCAGGTTGTTTTTCACCTGTACCACGCTGAGCTGGGTGGAAAACAGCGTACGCTGGGCGTCGAGTACGTCCAGATAGGATGAATAACCGTTGCGATAGCGGTTTTGCGCGATGCGCAGCGTCTCCTGGGCCACCTTCTCCTGCGCCTGTAGCTCCGAGAGCTGCTCGCCGTAGCGGCCAATCGCATCGAGACTGTCATTGACCTCTTTAAACGCGCCGCGCACCGTTTTTTCATAGCTATACAGCGCCTGATTGCGCTGGGCCATCGATACGTCGACCTGGGCATTCAGCGCCTGGCGGTTAAGCAGCGGCGCCAGAATGCTGCCGCCGAGGCTCCATAAGCGTAGCGGATTATCCAGTAGGTCCGGCAGGGTGCGATCCTGCAGGCTGCCGGTGGCGGTAAGGTTGATGGACGGCAGCAGCTGCGCCTGCGATGACGCCAGGGTGGCGTCGGCGGCCACCAGCTGACGCTGGGCCTGAACGATATCCGGTCGGCGGTTGAGCAGGGTTGACGGCAGTTGGGACGGTAGCGATAGCGGCGAAAGCTGCGCGAACGCGTTGCGCTTAACGGCGCCAGGATTGGCGCCGAGCAAAAGGCTGAGCGCATTTTCCTGCTGGGCGATTTGATGGCGCAACGGCGGGATTTGCGCGCGCGTGGAGCGCAGTTCGGAGTCCGCCTGCATCAGCTCCAGGCGTGAGGTATAGCCCGTCTCAAACTGGCGCTTCGCCAGATTGAATGCATCTTCGCGCGATTTTAGCGTTTGCTGCGTCACCCGCAGCTGTTCATCCAGCGACAGCAGGGTGATGTAGCCGACCGCCACCGAAGAGGCGACGGTCAGGTTCGCCGCGGCGGCCGCGGCTTTTTGCGCTTCCAGGCTGGCCTGCGCCGCGCTGGCGGCGCTGCGGTTGGCGCCCCAGATATCGACATCGTAGCTGGCGGTCAGCGCGCCTTTATACACCGTACTGTGAACGGGCAGGCCGGTAGCGGCCGACTGAGACCGCGCGCGGGTGCCGGTCAGTCCGGCGTCAAGCGAGGGAAACAGGCTGCTATCGGCGGCGTAGGCCCGGGCCTGGTACTCATTGACCCGTTCGCGAGCCATCAGCACGTCGCTGTTGTAGCGCAGCGCCTGGTCAACGTAGAGATTGAGCGTACTGTCGTGGAAGTTGCGCCACCACACGCCCTCAACGGGGCTGGAGGGTCCGACATCCGCCCGCCAGGCGGCGGGGATCTGTAGACCGGGCGCGGCCTGCTGAACGTCGGCGGACTGGCAGCCGGCCAGCGCAAGGATAACGGCGAGAGCGAGCGGGCGGATCATTGCTGTTTCTCCGCGCGGGTATCGATGGTGACCTGCACCGACATCCCCGGCCGCAGACGCTGGCCGTTCTTCTGCCCCTCATCAACGGCGATGCGTACCGGAATGCGCTGGGCGATTTTGACAAAGTTACCGGTGGCGTTATCCGGGGAAATGGCGCTGAACTCGACGCCGGTCGCCGGCGAGATGCTCTGCACCGTGCCGGTGAATTTCTCGCTGTTCAGCGCATCAACGGTAAAAGTTACCCGCTGTCCGACGCGCACCTGCGCCAGCTGGGTCTCTTTCAGATTCGCGATCAGCCAGTGCTGCGGCGGCACCAGCGAGGTGAGATGCGTCCCGGCGGTGACGTAAGCGCCAAGGCGGACGGAGATTTGCCCGAGCTGTCCATCCGTCGGCGCGATAATCCGGGTGTTTTGCAGGTCGATCTGCGCCAGCTCCAGCGCCGCTTTTGCGCTGGCGACGTCGGCGAGCAGCGAATCGCGGTTAACGATGGTGGATTGCAGATCCTGGCGCGACATTTCCAGCGTCGCTTTGGCCTGCTCGATATCCGCGGTGCCCTGCGCCGCGCTGGCGCGGGCGGAATCGCGTTCGCGAATCGATAGCGAGCCGTCGGCGGTCAGCTCCTGAACGCGTTTTAAATCGGCCTGGGTTTTCAGATTTTGCGCGCGGGCGTTCTGCAGCGCCGCTTCGTTACGTGCGATAACCGCCTCGGCGCTTCTGCGCTGCTGCTGATTGTTCTTCAGCGCCGCCTCTTTCATCGCCAGCGTTGCTTGTGCCTGATGGACGCGCTGCTTATAGATGCGCTCGTCAATCTGGAACAGCACGTCGCCGGCTTTAACCTGATTAAAATCCTGAACCTTCACCTCGGTGATATAACCGTTGACCTGCGGGCTGATAAACGTGGTTTGCCCGCGAACGTAGGCGTTATCGGTAAACTGGCTTTCACGGGTAAACGGCGGCAGCTGCCAGGCGTAGAGAATAACCAGTACCCCAACGATGCCAATGGCGGCGGCGGTGAAAATCGAGACGATGCGAATATTATTTCGGGTGTTGGCCTGCTGTTTGGCCGCATCCTGCTGACTCATAATGACTCCAGAGTAAATTTTATTTGCTACCCGTCGCGCGTTTCAGCGCGATGCGGGCGGTAATACGTAATCTTATTAAGCGCCAGAAAACCCATACCAGCGTGGCGGCTGAAATCGCCGCCGTCAGCAGATAGGTATCATTGTAAGCCAGAATATTGGCCTGCAGCGTGGCGGCGTTTTGCAGCAGCGTGGTGGCCTGAACGTTGAGCAGGGTGCTGTCGCCAATCTGGCTTTGATACATCTGGCTGTACTGCTGCAAACGCTCGGTAATCAGCGGATTGAGCGTGGTGAGCTGGTCGGCGAGCTGGCTGGAGTGAAACTTCTCCCGCCAGGTCTGGAAAGTACCGAGAATGGCGGAGCCCAGCAGACCGCCGATATTCTGGCTCATGCCGAACAGCACCGAGAAGCTCACCAGGTTGCGCTGGTCGGCAATGACCCCGCCAATCCCCGCCAGCATCGCCGGGGCGAGGAAGAAGGCGCTGCCGAAACCCAGCAGAAACTGGCTGAACATCAGCTGCTCCGGGCGGGTGAGGATCGTCGACTGGCTGTCCAGCAGCGATCCAACCATAATTAACGCCAGCGCTGTGGCGGTAGGCCAGTAGAGACGCTGCGGGTTGAGCGTCAGGCAGCTGGCGACGATGCCGCAGAGGATCCCGGCGAAAATCGACCACGCCAGGTTGGTCATCTGTTCATTCTGCAGGCCGACGTACTGCAGCCAGCCGATGACGCCGGTATTCTGCTCCGCCAGCACGATACGGATCAGCAGCATAATCAGCCCGAGGCGCAGAATACTGCCGCTGGAGAGCCATTTGATATTGAGCAGCGGGTTGCTGCGGTTATGCTCAAAGGCAATCGCGGAGACAATCAGCATCACCGCCCCCGCAAGCGCCCAGCCGATCCACGGCGCTTCAAACCACCAGTCCAGCCGTCCCAGCGACAGTACCGCGGTGACCAGCGCCATCCCCGGCGCCAGCAGGAAGAAGGTGATGAAGTCTTTTTTCTCAAACACCTTTTTCCGATCGCTTGGCGGCAGCTTGAGGGCGATTACGCAGGCCAGCGACACCAGCGCCAGTCCCAGTTCAAAGAAGTACAGCCCGCGCCACTCGTCAATTTGCAGCAGCTCGGTTGAAAACAGGCGCGCCAGCGGGATCGCCAGCGATGAACCGGTGATGCCGATGGTCAGCGCTTTGAGCCGATGGCGGGCGGGCCAGGCCTGCACTTGATAATAAATCCCCAGCGAGCTTAGTGCCGCGGCCACCATGCCGTGGGCGGCGCGCACCATCAGCGCGGAACTGAGGTCGTTGACGAACAGGTGGAAGAAGGTCACCAGCACGTAGAGGACGAGAAAACCTTCGGTAAAAGCGCGCAGGCCGAACTGCTGGCGGAACTTCACCAGCAGCAGGTTGATGGAGACGTTGGTCATTACGTAGACCGCCGGGAGCCAGGCAATCTCCGTCGACCAGGCAGCAAAGGTCCCCTGCAACAGCTGTAGATTGGCGGTCACCACCGCGTTGCCCAGCGCGCCGGTCAGGCAGACCAGCAGCCCGACGATCCCGTAGGCAATCCGTTTTGGCGTACTGTGGATCGGGGTGGACGGCGAACCGAGGATCGCCGGTTTTTCGTGCGGGGCCCAGTCGTGGGGCACATAGGGATTGTCTTTACGGCGAGGCATTATTTTTTCTCGACCTCGCGCAGCAGCTTCTCCAGGACCCGCTGCGTCTGCCGCTGTTCCTCGGGAGTGATGGCGGTGAGGATCTCCTCACGTAAATCATCGGCCACCGTTTTCACCTGCTGATACACCTCAAGGCCTTTAGCGGTGGCGATCAGCAGCCGTTTGCGTTTATCGCGCTCGGTTTTAATCCGCTCGACCAGGCCAACATCGACCAGACGGTTAAGCAGCGGCACGAGAGTTGCGCTTTCGACGCCCAGCTCCTGGGCCAGCTCGCTTTGCGATAGCGGCTGTTCGTGGCGCGCGATGGCGGAAACGGCGACCCAGCTGGCCTGGCTCATGCCGAGGCCCTTAAGCCGGCGGTTGACCGCCAGCCGCCAGTGGTGGGCGGTGAGATACAAAAGATGGGAAAAGTTAAGTTGTCGGCTATCCATAGGTCAATCTGCAATATCGTTAGAACTCTAATGATTTTTGCCTGGCAAAAACGAGAATTCAAGCCCGTTTGATAAAAACAGGTTAACGGTATGTGCGTTTATTGTGGAAGAAGCCTTGGGAAGGGAAAGGAGGAGCCTGGTCTCAAGCCCGGCATTCACCGGGCTGAGAAGGGGGGATTATCCCGGATATATACCGCGATCTTTACGCGCCATCAGGATCCGCTCACAGGCCACGATATAGGCGGCGGTGCGTAAAGAGCACGCTTTTTCCACGGCTTTTTCGTAAACGTGAACGATCGCATCGGTCATGATGCGGTCCATTTTGGCGTTGATCTCTTCTTCGCTCCAGAAGAAGCTGGCCATATCCTGTACCCATTCGAAGTAGCTCACGGTGACGCCGCCGGCGTTACAGATAACGTCCGGCACCACCACAATGCCGCGCTCGGCCAGCACGTCGTCCGCTTCCGGATAGGTCGGGCCGTTAGCGCCTTCGAGCACCAGTTTACAGCTGAGGGTTTCGGCGCGCTCGCGCGTAATCTGGCCTTCCAGCGCCGCCGGGATCAGAATATCCATCGGCGTCGTCCAGAACGCTTCTTTGGCAATTTCGCGGGCGCCAGGGAAACCGGCGATTTGCTTGTTCTCGGCCTGCCATGCGGTCAGCGCGGCCATATCAATACCGCCCTCGTTATACAGGGTGGCGGTGTGGTCCTGAATCACCACAATCCGCGCGCCGACGCCTGCAAACAGGCGGGCCGCTTCGCTACCCACGTTACCAAAACCCTGTAGCGCGACTTTGGCACCCTCGATTTCGATACCGCTGCGGCGAGCCACTTCGCGACCGGTGACGAATACGCCGCGGCCGGTGGCTTTTTCACGGCCCAGCGAACCGCCGAGGTGAATCGGCTTGCCGGTGACCACGCCGGTGATGGTAGTGCCGTGGTTCATGGAGTAGGTATCCATCATCCAGGCCATCACTTTGCCGTTGGTGCCGACGTCCGGCGCCGGAATATCTTTTTGCGGCCCGATAATAATGCCGATCTCGCTGGTATAGCGACGGGTCAAACGCTCCAGTTCACCTTCCGACAATGAGAACGGGTCGACGCGGATGCCGCCTTTGGCGCCGCCGTAGGGAATATTAACTGCCGCACACTTGATGGTCATCCAGGCTGAAAGCGCCATCACTTCATTCAGATCAACATCAGGATGGTAGCGCACGCCGCCTTTACCCGGTCCGCGCGAGAGGTTGTGCTGAACGCGATAGCCTTCGAAGTGGCGGATAGTACCATCGTCCATTTGCACCGGGATATCAACGATGAGCGCGCGTTTCGGATGGCGCAGGGTTTCAATCCAGAAAGCGAGATCGCCGAGGTAGGGCGCGACGCGATCGATTTGACGCAGGTAGGTGGTCCATGGAGATGTACTACTTTCAGAAGCGTAAGATAACTTTTCCATAAGAGTCCTGTTTCGCAGTGATAATTATTTTGTTAACCGTGGAAAGGTACAGCTATAAACTCTGTAACGAGAATGTTATCACCAATTTAATGGGACGGTATTTGGCAAAAATGCAGAATATGCTGTTGTTGCGGCTGGGATTCAGCTTTTTATGAATAAAAAAACGCAAAACAAGGCTCTTCATGGATGAATATGCATTTTTGTGCATTAAAGCCGTAGTTGTAACCCTTTCTCCCTATTTATTAGATTCTTGACCCTCTTCAAAAAGTGAATAAAACGCTATTCAGATGTGTTGACTTTGTTGCTTAAGAGGCGTGGGTGCGCTATTTGCGCTTTATTACCCAAAGTTCGCGCCAGCGTCTAAGATGGTGGCCGCTAATCTACGGCTGAGAGTGTTAACAGGAGAGAACATGTCAGAACATTTTCCATCGCTACCCGAGGCGGTACTGGCCGCGGCGAACCAGCTGGGCGCCTGGCTGGCGCAGGATGATTTGCCCCGTGACCCGCAAATAGAGGTGGTGGTGCTGGCTGGCAACGCGGTGATCCCGACCATCGATTTCGCCTGCCGGCTGGCGGCGCGGCACGCGGTTCCGCTGCTGATCAGCGGCGGTATCGGTCACTCCACTTCGTTTTTATACCAGTCGGTGTTGAACGACCCGCGCTACCGCGCCATTGCGGTAAGGGATCGCGCCGAAGCGCATATCCTGGCCGACATCGCCCATCAGTTCTGGGCTATTCCGCGCGAACACATCGTGGTGGAGGATCGCTCCACCAACTGCGGAGAGAACGCGCACTTTACCCGGCAAATGCTTGAGGAGAGGGGCATTGCCCATCGTACGGGCGTGGTGATTCAGGATCCGACCATGCAGCGCAGAACGATGGCGACGTTTGCCCGCGTCTGGCAAGACGCCCCGCGAGCGCCGACGTGGTACAGCACGCCGGGGTGCGCGCCAGTATTGTGCAACGGGCGTGACGGTGTCACGTTTTGCGGGGAAGATAGGGGGCTGTGGCCGGTGGGGCGCTATCTGGCGCTGATCCTCGGCGAGCCGCCGCGGCTGGCGGATAACCCGCAGGGTTACGGCCCGTTGGGCAAGGGTTTTATCGCCCATGTGGATATTCCGCCGCACATTGCTCAGGCGTGGCAGACGCTGCGCGACGACCGCCTGCTCTCCGATGCGCTAAGCGCGCGGCAGTTGGCTTAGGTAACCATAAAGCGCTTTTCATCGCTGCTGCTCCGCGTTTCTCCCTTCTCTGGACGCATGGCCTGGTCGTCGCGTCGGGAAATTTGCCCGTTTGCGTTGGCGGTATCGCAAACGGGCAGCTCGTGTTATTGAATTGTGATTGTTTGCGCGTTAGCTTCGTCTCTTTTTATGAAATATCTCACAAAAACAAGCCCTCATGCTGTCTCTTTGCCTGACGGACGATAATTTTTAACATCTAGTTCACCTGTTAAAAACAATAATCCTGAGGAGCAGACCATGACAGCACCCGTTCAACACCCTATGTATATTGACGGCCAGTTTGAACCCGGCCGCGGTGATGCGTGGATTGATGTGATCAACCCGGCAACGGAAGCGCTGCTTTCGCGGATCCCCGACGGCAGCGCGGAGGATGCGCGGCGCGCGATTCTCGCCGCCGAGCGCGCGCAGCCGGGCTGGGAGGCCCTGCCAGCGATTGAGCGCGCGGGATGGCTGCGCAAAATCGCCGCCGGTATCCGCGAACGTGCGGAAGAGATCGCCGCGCTGATCGTCGCTGAGGGCGGAAAAATCCAGCAGCTGGCGGCGGTGGAGGTCTCTTTTACCGCCGATTATCTTGATTATATGGCCGAGTGGGCGCGCCGTTATGAAGGTGAAATTGTGCAGAGCGACCGCCCGGGGGAGAACATTCTGGTATTTAAGCGCGCGCTGGGTGTGACGACCGGCATCCTGCCGTGGAATTTTCCGTTCTTCCTGATTGCCCGTAAGCTGGCGCCGGCGCTGATTACCGGCAATACCATCGTCATTAAACCGAGTGAATTTACGCCGAATAACGCCATCGCTTTTGCGCAAATCGTCCATGATATCGGTCTGCCGAAAGGGGTCTTTAACCTGGTGCTGGGCCGCGGAGAAACCGTAGGCCAGGAGCTGGCAGGCAATCCGAAAGTGGCGATGGTCAGCATGACCGGCAGCGTTGCCGCGGGCGAGAAGATTATGGCCGCGGCGGCGAAAAACATCACTAAAGTGTGTCTGGAGCTGGGCGGGAAAGCGCCCGCTATCGTGATGGACGATGCGGATCTGGAGCTGGCGGTTAAGGCGGTGGTGGATTCTCGGGTCATTAATAGCGGGCAGGTGTGCAACTGCGTCGAGCGCGTGTACGTGCAAAAGGGCATTTACGATCGCTTCGTTAATCGCCTTGGCGAAGCGCTGAAGGCGGTACAGTTTGGCGATCCGGTGGCACGGGACGATATCGCGATGGGGCCGTTGATTAACGCCGCCGCGCTGGCGCGCGTTGAGCAGAAGGTGGCAAAAGCGGTCGCCCAGGGCGCGCGCGTCGCCCTTGGCGGGAAAGCGGTGACGGGCAGGGGCTATTTTTATCCGCCGACGCTGCTGCTGGACGTGCGCCAGGAGATGGATATCGTGCATGAAGAGACATTCGGTCCGGTGCTACCGGTGGTGGCGTTTGATACCCTTGAAGAGGCGCTGGCGATGGCCAACGACAGCGATTATGGGCTGACGTCGTCAATCTATACCCGCGACCTGAACGTCGCGATGAAGGCGATTAAGGGGCTGAAGTTTGGCGAAACCTATATTAACCGCGAAAACTTCGAAGCGATGCAGGGTTTCCATGCCGGATGGCGTAAATCGGGCATCGGCGGCGCCGACGGACGTCACGGCCTGAATGAGTATCTGCAAACTCAGGTGGTCTATCTGCAGGCCTGATTTAGCAGAGGAGCGGCGCGTTTCCCGGAGGCGATGCTGCGCATCTGTCCGGGCTACCCAGCCCGCAGGCTGTCCCCCGGGTCGCGGCTGACGCCTTACCCGGGCTACCCAAACGCAGGCCGCACGTACCTGTAGCCCGGGCAAGGCGCTCTGCGCCGCCCCCGGGAGCAGAGCGCGGAGTAGCAGAATTTCCCGGAGGCGATGCTGCGCATCTGTCCGGGCTACCCAGCCCGCCGACTGCCCCCCGGGGCGTGGCTGACGCCTTACCCGGGCTATGCGTGCCGAGTAGTCTGCGCCTTACTTCGCGAATTTATCCAGCACCCGGATAAGCTGGGTAACGAAGCCATACTCGTTATCGTACCAGGCCACGGTTTTCACCAGCTGCAGATCGCCAACCTCAGCAATCTCCAGCTGCGTGGCATCATAAATGGAACCGAAATGGCTGCCGATAACGTCCGACGAAACGATCTCCTCTTCGGTATAACCGAATGATTCGTTGTTCGCCGCCGCGCTTTTCATCGCCTGATTGACTTCTTCGGCGGAGACCTTTTTCTCCAGCACTGACACCAGCTCAGTCACCGACCCGGTTTTGGTCGGTACGCGCTGGGCGTGACCCTTCAGCTTGCCGCTAAGCTCGGGAATAACCAGCCCAATGGCTTTCGCCGCCCCGGTAGTATGCGGAATGATATTTTCCGCAGCGGCGCGGGAAGCGCGCAAATCCTTGCCGCGCGGGCCGTCAACCAGCGATTGCGTACCGGTATAGGCGTGAATAGTGGTCATGGTCCCCACCTTTATACCAAAGGCGTCATGGAGCACTTTCGCCATCGGCGCCAGGCAGTTGGTGGTGCAGGAGGCCACGGAAATAATCGTATCGTTGGCGTCCAGCGTGTCGTCGTTAACGTTATAGACAATGGTTTTCATGTCGCCAGCGGGCGCGGAGATCAGCACTTTTTTAGCCCCGGCGGTCAGATGCGCTTGCGCTTTGTCCGCGGAGGTATAAAAACCCGTACACTCGACAATCAGCTCGGCGCCTACCGCTTTCCACGGAATATGCTGAGCCTCTTTTTCCGCATAAACGGTAATTTTTTTGCCATCAACGATCAGCGCATCTTCCGTAAAATCCACGCTCCATGGGAAAGGACCGTAGTTTGAATCATGCTTTAACAGGTAGGCCAGCACTTTAGGTGATGTCAGGTCGTTAATCGCCACGACCTCTAAAGGGCTGTCGACCTCCAGTAACCGGCGCAGTACTAAACGTCCAATACGCCCAAATCCATTAATCCCAAGTTTGCTCATGAAGAATCTCCAGGTCAGGTGAAAACTTCTCCAGGCTTAGTCCAGCCGTCGGGATAGGGCAACCAGCGATTTATTTGGCGCCGTTAAATGCTGATAAAAACGCGAACGGAAAAGTGAATAAATTCGGCGGGTTGCGGGCGGGGCGTTAAGGGGTAATAATTTTTTGTTTCAGCTTTATACGCCAGGGGCATATTGGCAACGGAGTGAAAAGGCGGGCCAGAGAAGGACCCGCCTGATGGCGGACTAGTCGGCGGCCCTGCCCAGTTCAGCAAAAGCGGTAAGCGCAGCGCCGTCAAGGCGATAGCGAACCCACTCACTTTGCGCAACGGCGCCAATGCTCAGATAAAAATCAATGGCCGGCTGGTTCCAGTCGAGCACGCTCCACTCCAGGCGACCGCACTCTCTTTTTACCGCCAGCTGAGCGATGGTTTTCAGGAGCGCTTTTCCTGCGCCGCGGCCGCGAAACTCGGGGGTGATGTAGAGATCTTCCATATAGATGCCGTTGCGGCCGAGCCAGGTGGAATAGCTGGTAAAGAACACCGCGTAGCCGGCGGTCTTATTGTCAATCTCGCAGATTAACGCTTCCGTTTTGCTGTCGCTGGCGAAAAGCGATGCCTGGATTTCCTCAACCGTGGTGACCACCTGTTCCGGCGCCTTTTCATACACCGCCAGCTCGTAAATCATGTCATAAATTGCTTTTGCGTCCGCCGGGCTGGCCTGACGAATGGTCATATTCATTGGATTACCTGTTGTGCCATCGTAAGTTTGATACCGCAAAGCATAAACGTTAAGGTTAGAAGAATTAAGTGCAATGAAATCACGTAATGATGAATATTATGCATCCAGCCCTTCGCCGTCTTGATTTGAACCTGCTGCCGGTATTCGAGGCGGTCTACCGCTATCGTTCGGTGCGCCTGGCGGCGGAAGAGCTGGCGATGAGCACCTCGGCGTTAAGCCACGCGCTGTCCAGGCTGCGCGCCGCGCTCAATGACCCGCTTTTCTATCGCGAAGGGCATCGTATGTGCCCCAGCGTGTTCGCCACCCAGCTCGCGCCTTCTATTGCCTCGGCGTTAACGTTTTTAGATCAGGAGCTGACCCCGCAGCCGAAGTTTGTCGCCTCAGCCAGTACCGACTGCTTACAGATAGCGATCACGGATTTCACCGCGCAGTGCGTTTTCCCTACGCTGATGCCCAGGCTACAGCAACAGGCGCCCGGCCTGCGTTTCGAGCTGCGCTATCTGCCGCACAGCCCGGCGCTGACGGAACTGCTGGCCGGCGAGGTGGATTTAGCGCTGGGGTTTAGCGCCCTGAATGAAGCAGAGCATCCGGAGCTGGATGAGATCTGCTGGCTGAAAGATGATTATGTTGCGATAAGCCACGCCGGCCGGTCCCGGCTAACGCTGGCGGATTACCTGGCAGCCCAGCATCTGGTGGTTACCCCGTGGAATGAAAGCCAGGGGGTTCTCGACGTACAGCTCGCGAAATGGGGTTTGCGCGGCATATCACCATCAAAACGCCCTCTATGCTGAGCGCGCCCTTCATTATTGCGCAAAGTGAACTGCTTATGGCGATACCGCGCTCGGCAGCGGAAAAAATGCTCGGCGCGGCGAAGTTGAAGGTTTTTGAACTACCGTTTGAGGTTCCGCCATTCGAGGTGAAAATCTATTCACATAAGCGGAGCGGGCAGCGCGGCGCGAGCCAGTGGCTGAAAGCGAAGCTGAGGGAGTGGGCCGCGGCGGAGCGCGCCTGAAGTCTCGTTTGACGAGCCAGCGATATATGCTTAACTCATCAGATAACACATGTGAATCGTCTGTTAACAGCCTGATGCGCGTTTCATTGGTAAGCGCTGCGTCATCTATCCTGATAACGTAAGAGAGAAAAATTGAAATTAGCCGGACTTCATCCAGATGAACTGCGCCGTCTGCAATCGCTGCGGACATCCGGATTATTAAACAGCGGAAAAGAAGAGCGTTTCGATCGCCTGACCAGGCTTGCGCGTACGCTCTACGATCTACCGGTGGCTTCGATTAGCCTCGTGGGGGAAAATACCCTGCACGTAAAATCCTGCGCCGGACTGGAAGTGGATACCCTGCCGAGGGATATCACATTCTGCGCGCATACTATCCTGCAGACCGACCCTTTAATCGTCAACGACCTGCAGCAGGACCTGCGCTTTCACGATAACCCGCTGGTCACCGAAGCGCCTTTTATCCGCTTTTATGCCGGCTACCCGGTGCAACTGCCTGACGGCGCGACGGTAGGCGCGTTCTGTCTGATGGATCACAAGCCGCGCGCTTTCTCCGTTCATGAAATACAAATCTTAAGCGACCTGGCCGCCATCGTTGAAGATGAATTCAAGGTGCTGGACGCGGCGACCGCCGACGAGCTGACGGGGCTGTTCAACCGCCGGGGCTTTATGTCGTTAGCGGAGTACGCGCTGCTGACCGCCAGACGGCGGAATGAACCAGCGAGCCTCATCTTTATCGATCTCGATCGCTTTAAGCTGATTAACGATACCTGGGGTCATGAACAGGGAGATAAAGCCCTGAGGGCGATTGCCGATTTGATGAAGGCCACCTTCAGAGAGTCGGATTTAATTGCCAGGCAGGGCGGCGACGAATTTATCATCCTGCTTGCCAATACCTCGCAGCAGACCGCGGGCCTGGCGATGGAGCAGCTTAGCAAGAACGTCGCGGAGTACAATCAGCAGGCGGGCAATCCGTGGCAGCTGGCGTTCTCATGGGGCTGCGTTGAATACGATCCCGCTGCGCATCATAGCCTCAATGAGATCGTCGCGGTGGCGGACCGGCGCATGTATCAGGCGAAGAGCAGCCATGGCGCGGAACGTCGGTAGTAGAACCGCCGGGCGTCGCCAGCCGATAGTCGGCGTTTGGGCGATGCCGCAGCGGCTGTCGCCTCCTTAGTGGAGGCCAAGGCGGATCAGTTCAACCGGTTCGAACTTCCCTTCAGCCCCTTCAACTTCAACAGTCTTATTACGACGCAGCTGGGCTGGGGTCAAACCCGTAGAATGGATAGCGATAATTTTACCGGTTTTGCCCGTCCCATTAATCATCACCTGGCTGCCGTTGGTAATAGGATTGCGGTTACGATCGTATGTGATCATGGTTTTTTCTCCTTTTCATCATCGTGTCGTCACGCTCCGGGCTGTCCCGGCGCGGCGGTAATACAAATACGCCTCTCAGAGCGTCATTTTGTTGTTTTTGATCAACTTCACACTTTTTAGCGTCCCGCAACAGGCTAACGAGCCGGAGGCTGGCTTTGTCTGACCCGGCATCCGCATGTCCTCTGAAGCCGTTTTCGCTGGCGCCAAAGCCTGCGGATGCTCGGGTTGCAGTCGCGGATGCGGCTGCTAAACTTTTTTCGGGCATAACGGAGCGGAACGATGAAGAACAAAGACGAACAAACGGGGCTGATTGGTCTTGCCATCGGCGCGGCGGTCATTGGTCTGGTTTCTGAGCAGAAGCCTATTAACCGGGAAAGTATTGTCGAAGAACTGGTGAGGTTGGGAAGACAGAAAGGGGACGGCGTCGAGGATGAGATTTTTAAACAGGCGGCGACGCTGGTGCGTAAGGGGTTATGATCCCGCCGGTAAAAAGAACGCTATTTGAAGCCCGGGTATGCGCAAACCCGGGGTTAAACAGGAAGGAAGCGCATCATGAGATACGCGATCGCAACGCATATCAGCGACATGTACCAAACAAAACTCATTCTGTTACCCGCCCTGTAGCGCCATGCCCGTCACCGCGTTTACCACGGTCGCGGCCAGCAAAACGCCGCCCACGATAGCGCAGGCACGACTTTTCCTGGTTGCCCCCAGCGTCAGCATAACGATCGCTGCGGCGAAGAAGGGGATAGCCATGATGGTGAAGGTATTCATTATTTCCTCGAATGTCGCCCGTTAATCTTCCTGCATCCACATGTCAGCTTCTTCGAACATTTCCTGCACGGCGCGGCTGATCTGCTCTTTCTCGTGCTTGCTGGCGTCGGTATTGATGGAGGCCAGCGTCATCATCGGTTTAACGCGAACGTCGGCATCGGGAAAAATGCGATGCACTCGCTTCGTCAATTCCGTCAGAATGATCTCTTTAGCGCCAGCTAATCCTTCGAAATTTCTCTTGTCATAAATCAGCTCTACGAACATTTTTTATCCCATTAATGGTAATAGCAGACCGTATTGTACTGTGATTATATACAGCGTCAAGGTTGAGGTATAGGTTCCTCGTATTGCCGCGCCGCAGGTAACCCGCTGCTTTTGCTTTATCTGCGCGAAACCGACAATTGTTTTTTTATAAGTACGTAAAAGTTAATGAATTTTTAATAAAAGGTGTTTATGTTGGCGATATCACCGTTTTATTAAGGGTTTCTCATGCGCGATAAATACTCTGGTCTGCAAATAGGCATCCACTGGCTGGTCTTTTTTTTAGTGATTGGCGCTTACGCGGCGATGGAGCTGCGGGGCTTTTTCCCCCGCAGCGCGCGGCCCATGATTAATATGATCCACGTCTCCTGCGGGATTTCAATTTTTGTTCTGATGGCGGTGCGTCTGTTGGTGCGCCTCAAATCCCCGACGCCGCCGATTGTGCCTAAACCGTCGCCGATGATGACCGGCTTCGCGCATCTTGGGCATCTGGTTATCTATCTGCTGTTTATCGCGCTGCCGGCCATCGGCATGGTCATGATGTACTACCGCGGCAACCCCTGGTTCGCTTTTGGCCTGACCATGCCGCACGCGGCGGAAAGCGACTTTGAGCTGGTGGATACCCTGAAAGCGTGGCATGAGCTGCTGGCCAATACCGGCTACTTTATTATCGGCCTGCACGCGCTGGCGGCGCTGATGCACCACTATTTGTGGAAAGATAACACGCTGCTGCGGATGATGCCGCGCAGGCGTTAAACCTCGATAAACCCGCTTCGGCGGGTTTTTTTGTCTCTTTCTTCGGGAGCCTCAACTTCAGCTAAGCGCAAATTCTCGCCGCTATGCTACGGTTAAAGCGGCGAACGCATTTGCCTCACGGCAATAATAAATATAGTATACCCCCCTATATGATATGGAGGGCGTCACCATGCCACATTCACCTGAAGATAAAAAGCGTGCCCTCAGCCGGGTAAGGCGCATTCGTGGCCAGGTTGAAGCGCTCGAGCGGGCGCTGGAATCCGGCGAACCCTGTATGACCATTCTGCAGCAAATCGCCTCAATACGCGGCGCCGCTAACGGCCTGATGGGGGAGATGGTGGAAATTCACCTGCAGGATGAACTGGTTAGCGGCGAAACGACGCCCGATCAGCGCGCCGCCAGAATGGCGGAAGTCGGGCATCTGCTACGATCCTATTTAAAATAAAATCACCACGAGGAAGAGAGATATGAAATCACGTGCAGCCGTCGCGTTTGGCCCGGGCCAGCCGCTTTCAATCGTTGAGATTGACGTCGCGCCGCCGAAAAAAGGCGAAGTACTGGTCAAGATAACCCATACCGGCGTATGCCACACCGATGCCTTTACCCTCTCAGGCGACGATCCGGAAGGCGTTTTCCCGGCGGTGCTGGGCCATGAAGGCGGCGGGATTGTCGTCGAAGTCGGGGAAGGCGTGACCAGCCTGCAGCCGGGCGACCACGTTATTCCTTTGTATACCGCTGAATGCCGCGAATGTAAGTTCTGTAAATCAGGCAAAACCAACCTCTGCCAGGCGGTCCGCGCCACCCAGGGTAAGGGCCTGATGCCGGACGGCACCACGCGTTTCTCCTACAACGGCGAACCGATTTATCACTATATGGGCACCAGCACCTTCAGCGAATACACCGTGGTGGCTGAAATTTCGCTGGCGAAAGTGAACCCGCAGGCGCCGCTGGACAAAGTTTGCCTGCTGGGCTGCGGCGTCACGACCGGCATCGGCGCGGTGCACAATACGGCGAAAGTAAAAGAGGGCGATACCGTCGCCGTCTTCGGCCTCGGCGGGATCGGTCTGGCGGTGATCCAGGGGGCGGTACAGGCGAAAGCCGGGCGCATTCTGGCGGTGGATACCAACCCGGAAAAATTCACCCTCGCGAGAGAGATGGGTGCCACCGACTTTATCAACCCGAATGATTACGATAAGCCGGTTCAGGATGTGATTGTTGAACTCACCGACGGCGGCGTCGACTTCAGCTTCGAGTGTATCGGTAACGTCAACGTGATGCGCGCCGCGCTGGAATGCTGCCACAAAGGCTGGGGCGAAAGCGTGATTATCGGCGTCGCTGGCGCGGGTCAGGAGATTAAAACCCGTCCATTCCAACTGGTGACCGGGCGCGTCTGGCGCGGCTCCGCGTTCGGCGGCGTGAAAGGGCGCACGCAGCTGCCGGGAATGGTAGAAGAGGCGATGGCGGGCAAAATCCGCCTCGACCCGTTTATTACCCACCGCATGCCGCTGGACCGCATCAACGAAGCCTTTGACCTGATGCACGAAGGTAAATCCATTCGTACCGTTATTCATTTCGGCGAGAATTGATTTTCAGGTAATAAATAACCCGGGCGTGCCCGGGTTATCGTTTAAGCGGGATTATTCCCGCCGCAGGTTTTCATAACCATTCTGCCAGCGCCGCTGTTCCCGCCGCTCTCGTTCGCGCTGAATATCCGACTTCTCATCATCCCAGACCGCGCAGTGCGGGCCGCTGAACACCTCGCAGGGCTGCGGGTGAGCGGTGAGCGGAGACGCCGCTTTCTCCTCCCAAATCGCCGGATCGCGCAGGTCCACTTCCGGGGCTTGTAAAGCCTGAGCTGAGGCGGCCGCTATCGACATGATGGCGCCTGCGAGCAGGCGGCAGGTTGAACGCTTCATCCATTATCCTTGTTCAGTATTTATTATTGATAACCATTCGCAATAATAACATGACGGAATAAGAATGGCTTGCTGGGGGGAGATGCGAAGACGATTTTTATATCGCGCTATCGGGCAATGCCCTGGCTACGTACTTTGCCAGCAAAAAAGGGCCCCGATTGGGGCCCTGAGGGTTACTTCTGCTCCGGGAGCGCGTAGGCGATGATGTAATCGCCGCGATCCGGCGACTGGCGAGCGCCGCCCGCGTTGATGATGATGTACTGTTTACCGGTTTTCGGCGATACGTAGGTCATCGGCCCGGACTGGCTGCCGACCGGCAGACGCGATTTCCAGATCTCTTTCCCGTTGGCGGTATCAAACGCGCGCAGGTAGAAGTCCTGGGTGCCCGCAAAGAACAGCAGACCGGACTGGGTTGATAACGACGCGCCCAGCGTCGGCATGCCGATAGGGATTGGCATATGCATGCGGATCCCCAGCGGGCCGGTGTCCTCAACGGTGCCTACCGGAACCTGCCACACCAGTTTGCCGGTTTTCAAATCAACCGCTGACAGAGTGCCGAACGGTGGTTTCTGGCATGGAATGCCCAGCGGCGACAGGAAACGCTCGCGCATGGCGCCGAACGGCGTGCCTTCCATCGGCACGATCCCCATTTCGATACCGCTGGCGTCCTTCGCCACTTTGGCGCGCGGCACCATATAGTTGGCGAGGCCAAGGCGCATATCGTTGACGAATATCAGGCTGTTATTCGGGTCAACCGACACGCTGCCCCAGTTCATCCCGCCCAGCGAGCCGGGATACTGCAGCGAACGATCCTCGCCCGGCGGGGTGAAGACGCCCTGGTGGCGCATCTCTTTAAACTGGATGCGGCACAGCAGCAGGTCGACAGGCGTCGCGCCCCACATATCCGACTCGGTCAGCGTCTCGTTGCCAATCATCGGCATACCGACGGAGTAAGGCTGGGTAGGCGAGTAACGCTCGCCTTTAACGTTGCCGGCCGGTACCGGACGTTCTTCGACTTTAGCGACCGGTTCACCGGTGGCGCGGTTAAGCATAAAGATCATGCCCTGCTTACTGGTTTGCACCAGCACCGGCGTGGTGCCGCCTTTACCGTCAGGCAGATCGTACAGCAGCGGCTGGGAAGGCAGGTCGAAGTCCCACAGATCGTGATGGGTGGTCTGATAATGCCAGCGGACCTGGCCGGTCGTGGCGTCAACGGCCACGATGGATGAACTGTATTTATCGTCAAGCGCGGTACGTTCGCCGCCAAAGAAGTCCGGCGTCGCGTTACCGGTCGGCAGATAAATCAGATTCAGCTTCGCGTCGTAGGACATGGCCGACCAGACGTTCGGCGTGCCGCGCGTATAGGTCTGGCCTGCCGGCGGTTCGCCGGTCAGCGCCGGGTTGCCCGGATCCCATGCCCACGCCAGTTTCCCGGTGTGGACGTCATAGGCGCGAACAACGCCCGGAGGCTCGCCGGTGGAGAAGTTATCCGCCACGCGACCGCCAACGACCACGACATTACCCGCCACCAGCGGCGTGGAGGTTTGCTGGTAGTAACCCGCTTTGATCTCGCCCATGCCAATGCTCAGATCAACGATACCGTGGTCGCCAAAGGCGTCGCACAGTTTGCCGTTGTCGGCATCAATAGCGATCAGACGGGCGTCGGTGGTAGGCAGGAACAGGCGACGGGAGCAGGCGGCCGGCTGCGCGTCGGCGGCCGGGGAAACCTGAGCCTGGCTATCTTCGTAATAGCCTAAACCACGGCAGCGCTGCCAGTTGGGGGCGGTGGCTTTTGAATCGTAGCGCCACTTCTCTTTGCCGCTATCGACATCCAGCGCCAGCACTTTGCTGTAGGGCGTACAGACGTAAAGCGTATCGCCAATCTGCAGCGGGGTGTTCTGATCTTCCGCGCCGGAGCCATTGCTCTGCGGAATATCGCCGGTATGGGCGATCCAGGCGACCTGCAGCTGGTCGACGTTCTGTTTGTTAATCTGGTCGAGGGCGGCGAAACGGTCGCCGTGGGTGGTGTTGCCCCAGTGCGCCCAGTTTTTCTGCTGCTCGTCCGCAGCGACCGGTTTGACCGGCACCGCTTCGCTGGCGCTGACCAGCGGCTGGGATTTGAACATCCAGGCGAAACTGACCAGCAGCGCCACGGCGATCACCGCAGCCAGGCCAAACGCCGGCCCTTTTTTCGCCGGCTGGCGGGAAAGGAACGGCCAGACCAGCGCGCAAAGGAAGGCCAGGACCCCGAGCGCGAACAGGCGGGAGAATAGCGGCCAGTAGGTCCAGCCCGCGTCGCTAATCGCCCAGACGATCGATGCGACAAACGCAACGGCGTACAGCATGATGCCGCCGCGGCGGCTGCGGAAGATGAGCACCGCGGCGATAACCATCACCAGGCCCATCAGCGCAAAATAGAACGTCCCGCCGACGGAGGCGAGCTTCGCACCAAGAATACCGATAGCCAGACCGATGATCAGCATCAGCCCGGCGAGAAGCCACTGCAGGATCCGGGGGAACCCTCGCGGCGCGTTGTCAGTTGCCATTTTTTCTCCTTAACCACCCCTGAACAGGCGTGAACCAGATGAATCAATTTTTCAAGTGAACTCTTTTGAATGAAGTGATAGTGGCCTTCATAAAAGCGGTATTTTTACTATTATTGATTTCATGTGAACCATTTGGTGAAATCGCGGATATGATAGATCTGTTAAAGAAATTTACGCAATTGTTAATGAATGATTTCGCACTAATTGATTATTGTGATGAATAATACCGGGCAGCAGCAGGGAAAACGGGCGGATTATCTCTCCCCGACGGGCGAAGCCGGGGAGATCGTGTTCAGACGGGCATGGATTTACGAATGGCGCTGAGCAGGGTTTGCGTACCCGCAGTGAGCGTGGCGTCCACCCGCGTGAGGATCCCTATTGGTTCACCCGCGCCCTGGGTGGGCACCGGTAGCGCGGCCAGCATCCCACGACGCAGGTCGTCTTTAACCGCGCCGGAGGGGACAAACCATACGTAGTCATAGTCGACGGTGAGCTGGCGCGACAGGGAAGCCGACAGCGTCTCGATGCAGCCAGTGGGAATTTTGCAGCCCTGGCTTTGCAGCAGGGTTTCGGCGTTCTGTCGCGGCAGCGTGCCTTTAGGCGAAACCACTACCGGCCACTCCATGACCCGACTCAGCGTGACGGTTTCCTGCAGCAGCGGGTGACCCGGACGAACCACCAGCTTCAGGGATTCGAGAAACAGCAGTTCATAGTTCAACCCGCTCATCAACTCCGGATCGGACATCCGCCCGATGCCGATATCGATTTCTCCCGATTTTAGCCCCGCCAGCAGCATGGTGTTATTCATGGTGGCGACCTGAAGGGTGATATCTTTTTGCTGCTGATGGAATTGGCCGATCACCGAGGGCAGGATCCCCAGCGCGGCGGTGGGGAGCGCTCCGATGCGTACGATATCGCTGTTGAGGCCTTCTTTACGATTGAGCGCCTGACCCGCGGTATTGAGCGCGTCGAGCACTTTAACCGCATGGGTGAGAAACTGTTCGCCGACCAGCGTCAGCTGCGCGCCCAGCCGCCCACGCTCAAACAGCCGCGTGCCGGTGAGCTGCTCCAGTTCGTTCAGCGTTTTGGATAAGGCCGGTTGGCTCAGATTGAGGGTTTCAGCCGCGCGCCCAAGAGTTCCCTGTTGAGCGACGGCCACGAAGGTATGTAGATGGCGCAAGCGAATGCGCTGACTGAAAAGACCATTTTTTTGCATAATCAATGTTAAAAACAGAGGTGTACCGGTGACAAGTAAGGGTGTTTAAAATTGTTAACTTCATAGCAAAATATTATTAACATTTTATATTATTATTTTACAAGTTGATTTTATTGGCATTGCCGTAAAGTACCGCCCCCGGCCAACAGGGGCGGAAAAAGGAAGTGAAAACTCAGATATCGAAGAAGACGGTTTCGTTTTCGCCCTGCAGATGAATATCGAAGCGATACACGATCTCCGTCCCGCGCACCTCGCGCTGGGCGATGAGGGTCTGGCGGCGCACTTCCCACTCAATCAGATTCAGCACCGGGTCGGCCTGGTTGGCATCCTGTTCGTCGGAGAAGTACATCCGCGTGTTGAGGCCAATATTAATCCCGCGGGCGACCACCCATAAATTGACGTGCGGCGCCATGGTGCGACCATCGCGGCCCACAACGGCCCCGGGTTTAATGGTTTCGAAGCGCCAGACGCCGCTGGTGAAGTCCGAGCAGCTGCGTCCCCAGCCGCGAAACGCCGTATCCAGCTTCTTACCCTGCTGTCGGTCGTCGGGATGGTTATAGCGCCCGGCGGCGTTGGCCTGCCAGATTTCCAGCAGCACATCGCGCACCGGGGTGCCGGAGCCGTCGATGACTCTGCCTTCAATAGTAATGCGTTCGCCCTCGGTGTTGGCCGTCGTCAGCGTCGGGCCAAAGTTTCTCTCAAAGATATGAAAGCCCGCGGCGTCCGGCGCCAGGCCGATATGCACATAAGGACCGGCGGTTTGCGAAGCGGTTTCAGGTAAAAAATCTCTCATCGGGCGGCCCCCTGCGTGCGGTTTTCAAACAGCGTTGCGCGATGACCGCGCAGCACGAGATCAAAACGGTAGGCCAGAGAGTCCAGCGGGACGGCGGCATGGGTATCCAGCTCGGCGATCAGCGTTCTGATGGCATCATCGTTATTGATGGTTTTGACAATAGGGCACTGTTTAATCAGCGGATCGCCCTCGAAATACATCTGGGTGATCAGACGCTGCGCCCAGGCGTCGCCGGAAAGCGAAAAGTGAATATGCGCCGGACGCCAGTCGCTGACCTGGTTGCGCCACGGGTAGGGGCCGGGCTTGATGGTACGGAAACAATAGTAGCCGTTCTCGTCGGTCAGCACGCGTCCGCAGCCGCCAAAGTTCGGGTCGATAGGCGCCAGATATTGATCTTTCTTATGCCGGTAGCGGCCGCCCGCGTTAGCCTGCCAGACTTCGACCAGCGTATTTTTCATCGGCCGGCCAAACCCATCGCGAACGTAGCCGTGCACGATAATCCGCTCGCCAATCGGCAGGCCGTCTTTGGCGTAGTTGAGGATCAGGTCGTTATCCAGCGCGCCGAGATCGTCGCTGCTGAACACCGGGCCGGTGATCTCCGAAAGTGAATTCTGCAGGGAAATGAGCGCATTGCGCGGCGAGCGCAGTACGCTGGTTTTATAGCCCGGCGCGTAGGCGGGTGGATGGCTACTGTAGTCGCGATGCAGGACCTCGCGCGGTGACCATTTATCATTCATGAGGGGACTCCGTGTTATCGGTAGAGAGGCATGTTGTTGTAATGTCGCCACTTGCAGTGTGTGTAAATGCTTTGTTAATTTAAAGTGAAATTAAAGGGTGTTTAACATAACCGGTGGTTATGAAGTGAGCGGATGAAAAGAAACCGGCCAGCTACCGGCATCACAGTTTGTAAATTCTTCCCGCCGTCTTCAGAGAGCTTTCCTACACTCCAGGGAGAATTCACTGGAGGTAAGACATCATGGCGAACACCATCACGGCTGATGAGATTCGGGAAAGCTTTTCGCAGGCGATGTCGGCGATGTACCAGCAGGAAGTTCCGCAGTACGGGACGCTACTGGAGCTGGTGGCCGACGTTAACCTGGCCATACTGGAGAATAACCCGACGCTGCACGAACAACTGGCCAACGCCGATGAGCTGGCGCGGCTAAACGTTGAACGCCACGGCGCGATCCGCGTCGGTACGGCGGAGGAACTGGCGACCCTGCGTCGCATGTTTGCCATTATGGGCATGTATCCCGTTAGCTATTACGATCTGTCGCAGGCTGGCGTGCCGGTTCACTCCACCGCGTTTCGCCCCATCGATGACGCGGCGCTGGCGCGCAATCCGTTTCGCGTTTTTACCTCGCTCCTGCGCCTTGAGCTGATCGCCAATGAGGCGTTGCGCAAGCGGGCGGCGGAAATTCTTGCCCGGCGCGATATCTTCACGTCGCGCTGTCGCGAACTGATCGCGCTTCATGAACAGAAGGGGGAGTTCACCGCCGCGGAGGCGCGTGAATTTGTGCAGCAGGCGCTGGAAACCTTTCGCTGGCATCGACATGCCACCGTCGATGAGGAAACCTACCACGCGCTGCATGAAGAGCACCGGCTGATTGCCGATGTGGTTTGTTTCCCCGGTTGCCACATTAATCATCTGACGCCGCGCACGCTGGATATCGACCGGGTTCAGGCGCTGATGCCCGAATGCGGTATCGCGCCGAAAGCGTTAATAGAAGGCCCGCCGCGCCGCGATGTGCCGATTTTGCTGCGCCAGACCAGCTTTAAGGCCCTTGAAGAGCCGGTGATGTTTGCCGGGGAGCATCGAGGCACCCATACGGCGCGCTTTGGCGAAATAGAGCAGCGCGGCATCGCCTTGACGCCCAAAGGCCGCGCTCTGTACGACCGACTGCTTAGCGAGGCGGGGGTGGGCAAAGATAATCTTAACCATCAGCGTCATTTGCAGGAGGTGTTTAGCCCGTTCCCGGACAGCGAATTCCTGCTGCGTCAGCAGGGGCTGGCGTACTTTCGCTACCGCCTGACGCCCGCCGGCGAGGCGCACCGCCAGGCCTTTCGTCCGGGCGACGATCCGCAGCCGTTGATTGAGCGCGGCTGGGTTATCGCACAACCGATTATTTATGAAGACTTTTTACCGGTCAGCGCCGCCGGGATTTTTCAGTCTAACCTGGGTAACGAGATACAGGCCCGCAGCCACGGCAACGCCAGCCGCGAGGCCTTTGAGGAGGCGCTGGGCTGTGCGGTTTACGATGAGTTTGCCCTTTATCAGCAGGCGGAAGAGCGCAGTAAACGACGTTGCGGTCTGCTGTAAAATCAGTACTCTGCTGGCATGAGTCGTTAAAGGAAGCAGGCCATGCAGAATCCGTCTACCCCGCTGGTGAAAACCCGGCAGGGCACTCTATCCGGCACCTCGGAAGAGAACATTCATATCTGGCGCGGTATTCCCTATGCCGCGCCGCCCGTCGGCGATCTCCGCTGGCGCACACCGCAGCCTGCCGCCCGCTGGCAGGGCGTACGCCGGGCGGAGACTTTCTCGGCCTCCAGCTGGCAGGATATTGAATACTGTCGTGAGCTCGGCGGCGGCGATCCTGGCAGCTTCTCCGAGGATTGCCTTTACCTTAACGTCTGGTCGCCCGCTTCGCGCGCGCAGCCGCTGCCGGTGATGGTCTGGCTGCACGGCGGCGGCTATACCATCGGCGCGGGAAGTTTACCGCCCTATGACGGCAAAGCCTTAGCCTCCCGTGACGTCGTCGTGGTGACCGTCAACTACCGGCTGGGGCACCTGGGCTTTTTTGCCCATCCGGCGCTGGAGGAAGAGGAGGGCGAGCGCATCTATAATTTCGCGCTGCTTGACCAAATTGCCGCCCTGCAATGGGTTCAGGAGAACATTCACGCTTTCGGCGGCGATGCGGCCAACGTCACCCTGTTCGGCGAGTCCGCCGGGGCGCGTAGCGTGCTGTCGCTCATGGTTTCGCCGAAATCCCGGGGACTGTTCCATAAAGCGATTATCCAGAGCGGCTATACCTTGCCGGATCTGCCGCGGGAAAAGGCGCTGGCCAAAGGGCAGCTTATCGCTGAGCACTTCGCTTTACCGCAGGCCAGCGCCGAACAGCTGCGGGCGATTCCGGCAGAGGCGTTCTGGTCGCTAACCGCGCCGCTGACCATCGGCCCGGCGCCGATTGTTGGCGATACCGTGCTGCCCCAGCCGATGCTGGAAACTTTTTTTAGCGGGCGTCAGCATCCGCTGCCGGTGATGATAGGTTCAAACAGCGATGAGGCCAGCGTTATGGCGGTGTTTGGCGTCGATATCGCCGGACAGATCCAGAAGCTTCGCCGCGAACGCCGCTTGGGTCTCGGACTGATTAAACTGCTGTATCCCGGCGTCAAAGGCGATGAAGCGCTGGGGCGCGAAGTCTGCCGCGATATGGCGTTCACCACTCTGGGCTACGTGGTGATGCAGGCGCAGCAGCGGGTAGGACAACCGTGCTGGCGCTACTGGTTTGACTACGTTGCCGAGGCGGAACATCAGACCTATCCGCACGGCGCATGGCACGGGAATGAAGTGGCATACGTTTTTGACAACCTCGATCTTGCCGAGCCGGTACGCCAGTATGCTAACGATCGCGACCGGACCTTTGCCGGCCAGGTCGCCGACTATTGGGCTAACTTCGCCCGCATGGCCGGTAACGGCTGCCACGATCTCCAGGGGCCGGTGCGCTGGCCCGCCAGCGTGCGCGGTCGGGATCGTTTGTTGCGTATTGGCCTGCATAAACGCGCTGGTTTTAAGGTGGAAAACCGCTTTATGCGCGCGCGGCTGGCGCTGTTTCGTCGGGTGATGAAGCATCATGTGACCCTGGATTAACGTTGCCTGGAAGATGCCCTGAGCCGCTGCGCGTTCTGTCAGTGGGACGATGCGTCCCACTTTCGGCGGCTAATCCTCAGCCAGTGGTTACACTATGATCGGTGCTGTTAACCCTACATCCGCGGAACCGGGGGTCTGACGGAAAATGTGCTGCTGAAATGAGGATGAAATCATGGCCAAACCGTATGTTCGTCTGGATAAAAATGATGCCGCCGTGCTGCTGGTCGATCACCAGACCGGATTGCTCTCTCTCGTGCGCGATATAGATCCCGATAAATTCAAGAACAACGTCCTTGCCCTTGGCGACCTGGCGAAGTACTTCGCTCTGCCGACCATCTTAACCACCAGCTTCGAGAACGGTCCGAACGGTCCGCTGGTGCCGGAGTTAAAAGCGCAGTTTCCGGATGCGCCCTATATCGCGCGGCCGGGCAATATTAACGCCTGGGATAACGACGATTTTGTGAAGGCGGTGAAAGCGACGGGCAAGAAGCAGCTGATCATCGCCGGGGTGGTGACGGAAGTCTGCGTGGCATTTCCGGCGCTGTCGGCCATCGAAGAGGGCTTTGATGTCTTTGTCGTGACCGACGCTTCCGGTACCTTCAACCCCATTACCCGCGATGCCGCCTGGGATCGTATGTCGCAGGCTGGGGTGCAGCTGATGTCGTGGTTTGGCGTTGCCTGCGAACTACACCGCGACTGGCGGAATGATGTTGAAGGGCTAGGGACGCTGTTCTCTAACCATATCCCGGACTATCGCAACCTGATGACCAGTTTTAACCTTCTGCAGCAAAAATAGTCGCTCTCGCGGTCAGCGTTCGTCTGGCCGCTTCCCTTCAGGTTTCGCTGGCGCTGTATTTCGTATGAAGCGTCGCCGCCTGGCGGAATCATCGCCGCCCTGTGGATATCGGCAATTCGGTCTGGTCCGGTGGACATATTTTTTTCACGCATTTCTGCCGTCAACAATTGGATTATCAATCGTTTTTGTCTAGAGTGAGCGACATTCACGACGCATGGGTTTGTTACGTCGCGTCTCAATTCACATATGAAGAAGGATGCTCTCTCAGGCATGAACCGCAGACGTTTTCTCAAATCCTCCATGGCTGTTGCCGCCGTATGCGGAACGTCAGGAGTCGCCTCTCTATTCTCGAAAGCCGCATTCGCCGAGGACTCAGGAATTGCCGACGGTCAGACCCGTCGCTTTGACTACTCCGTACTCCAGTCGATGGCCCACGATCTTGCGCGTCAGCCCTGGGGCGGCGCGCCGCGCGATCTGCCGCCAACCCTGGCAAACCTGACCCCCCAGGCCTACAACAGCATTCAGTACGACGCTGCGCATTCGCTGTGGAATAATATTGAAGAGCGCAAGCTGGACATTCAGTTCTTCCACGTGGGGATGGGGTTCCGCCGCCGCGTGCGGATGTTCTCCCTGGATTCACAAACCCAGCAGGCGCGGGAAATTCACTTCCGCCCTGAGCTGTTTAAATATAATGACGCCGGCGTCGACACCAAACAGCTGGAAGGCCAGAGCGATCTCGGCTTTGCCGGATTCCGCGTATTTAAAGCGCCGGAGCTGGCGCGTCGCGATATCGTCGCCTTCCTCGGCGCGAGCTATTTCCGTGCGGTGGACAGCACGTATCAATATGGACTGTCAGCCCGCGGCCTGGCGATCGATACCTTTACCGATACGCCGGAAGAGTTCCCTGACTTCACCTCTTTCTGGTTTGAGACCGTTAAACCGGGGGCGACGGTATTTACCGTCTATGCGCTGCTCGACAGCCCAAGCGTCACCGGCGCCTATAAGTTCGTCGTGAACTGTCAGGAGACGCAGGTGATTATGGATGTGGAAAACCACATCTACGCGCGTAAAGACATCAAACAGCTGGGCATCGCGCCGATGACCAGTATGTTCAGCTGCGGCAATAACGAACGGCGGATGTGCGACACTATCCATCCGCAGATCCACGACTCCGACCGCCTGTCGATGTGGCTGGGCAACGGCGAATGGGTGTGCCGTCCGCTGAACAACCCGCAGAAGCTGCAGTTCAACGCTTTCCAGGATAAAAATCCGCGCGGTTTTGGCCTGCTGCAGCTGGACCGCGACTTCTCCCACTATCAGGACATTATGGGCTGGTATAACAAACGCCCAAGCCTGTGGGTGGAGCCGCGCAACCAGTGGGGCAAAGGGGCCGTCAACCTGATGGAGATCCCGACGACCGGCGAAACGCTGGACAATATCGTGTGCTTCTGGCAGCCGGAGAAACCGGTGAAGGCCGGGGATGAACTGGACTTCCGCTATCGTCTCTACTGGAGCGCGCAGCCGCCGGTCCGTTCGCCGCTGGCGCGGGTGCTGGCGACGCGTACCGGCATGGGCGGTTTCCCTGAAGGCTGGGCGCCGGGTGAGCATTACCCGGATAAATGGACCCGTCGTTTTGCCATTGATTTTGTCGGCGGAGACCTGAAGGCCGCTGCGCCAAGAGGCATCGAGCCGGTGATTACCCTGTCGAGCGGCGAAGCTAAGCAGATAGAGATTCTCTACGTGGAACCGTTTGATGGCTATCGTATCCAGTTTGACTGGTACCCGACCTCTGATTCGACCGATCCCGTCGAGATGCGCATGTTCCTGCGCTGTCAGGGGGAGGCGATCAGCGAAACCTGGCTGTATCAGTACTTCCCGCCAGCGCCGGATAAACGCAACTATGTCGATGACCGGGTCATGAAGTAATAGCCCGTCACTCCGCCCGCCGAGGTGACTCTGCGGGCGTTTCTCTTTTTATCAGACGATTAATCAGAGTGCGCCATGTCTGCCGAAAATACCGCTTCGATCGAACGCATTCCCGTCACCGCATCGCTCTCTCTGCGCGCGGTGGATGAGCGCTACGTGACGGAACTGCACCAATTGGTGATGAAAAACCAGCGCTGGCTCCAGCAATCGCTGAGCTGGCCCGCTGACGTGAGTCACGAAGACGAAACCCGCCGCCACGTGCAGGGCAACGTGATGCTGCACCAGCGCGGCTACGCCAAAATGTTTTTGCTCTTTCTGCAGGAAGAGATCGTCGGCGTGCTGTCGTTTAACCAGATTGAGCCGATCAATAAGACCGCCTACATCGGCTACTGGATTGATGAGAGCCATCAGGGGCAGGGGCTGCTCTCTCAGGCGCTACAGGCGCTGATGGACTCTTTTGCCCGCAGCGGGACGGTCCGACGCTTCGTCATTAAATGTCGGGTAGCAAACCAGAGAAGCAATCAGGTCGCCCTGCGTAACGGTTTCACCCTCGAAGGGTGTCTGAAGCAGGCCGAGTATCTGAACGGTTCGTATGATGACCAGAATATCTACGGGCGCATTATTGATTGTCGCTCTGAGCAGTTCCCGGGTCGCGGCTGACGCCTTACCCGGGCTACAGGCCGTCCGGACATGCAGCCCGGGCAAGGCGCGTTGAGCGCCGCCCCCGGGAACCAGAGCGCATAATAAACCACGCGTTAAAGAAAGCCGACGATGGGCGTGCGGGTAAAATGCTCGTCGCCGTTTATCACTTTCTCCCCGCGGATATAAATGGCGTCGCCCGCGCTGGCCTCAATTCGCGCCCGATCGCCGATCGTCACCTGATGTTCAATCACCACATCGCCGCAAATGACCGCATGGCCTTCAATTAACACGCTATCGTCAAGCAGGATCGGCCCGCCGCGCAGGTGCGCATGCCCGCCGACCATCACCCAATGCTTCAGCAGGCAATTTCCTTCGACCACCGCGTGCTCAGCCACCTGTGAACTGTAGCGCAGGGTGGGGATGGCGTCCTCTTCACGACCGGCGATAATCTTCGCGTTCCCGTATACCCTGGCGTTATCGCAGACCCAGACGTCGTTCTCATCGTTGCCTTCCAGCCGCGCCTGGTCGAAGATTTCCGCCCGATGCTCAACAAACGCGTGTTCGACAAAGGCGTCGCCGTAAATTTGCGCCTGGTGAACGATTCGCGATGCGCTGACCGTCGCCCGCTGATAAATGCGCAGGATTTTATCATTGTCGGCGGTCAGGCCTCGGGCGGCGATAATATGACAATGGGGGAGGATGCGCGCATTGTCGGCCAGGTGACAATAACCGCGAATCTGCGAATGCGAAGCGGTGACGTTGTCACTTAATCGCGCACAGTGGCTAACGTGTACGCTATCCAGTCGGGCATTATCGCTAACGATCGCCCCCATGCTGATAATGCACTCGCCGGTTAAGCGCGCGTTGCCCTCGATTTTCGCACCGGCAAAAACGGCGCTATTGGCGTCATAAATCCAGCACTCGCCGTCGTGGCTCAGGGCGGCCTCATCATCGATCCAGCCGCCTTCGTCGCCGGTTTTCACATCGGCGAAATCTCGCAAGGCGACAATTTGCCGCAGATTTACGCTATGTTTAATGCCGTCTGTCTGGTAGTGAAACGGGCGAACCTGTTCGCTGAGGGAATATTTGCGCATCGGTCTTACTCATTACATATGGTTAACATAAACATAGCAAAAAACGCCGTAGCGCGTTTTTGAAGGTTCTTTTAGAATGCAACTTAAGATAAATTGAAAGTTTAAACAAAATGAATAAAAAGCAGGGCGCGAGCCGGGTGCTGAATCTTCCGGCGGGCTATTTTGGTATGGTTCTGGGTCTTATCGGCATGGGCTTCGCCTGGCGCTACGCCAGCACGATCTGGCCGGTGAGCCGGATCGTCGGCGACGGTCTGGTGGTCGCGGCGACGGTTGTCTGGGTGCTGCTGGCGCTGGCGTTTATCGGCCGGGCAGTCCGTTTCCCGCACAGCGTACTACAGGAGATGCGCCATCCGGTCGCCAGCAGTTTTGTCAGCCTGTTTCCGGCCACCACGATGCTGGTCGCTATCGGTTTCGTACCCTGGCTGCGTCCGCTGTCTCTGGTGTTATTCAGCATTGGCGTAGTATTGCAACTGAGCTACGCGGCCTGGCAGAGCGCCGGGCTATGGCGGGGGAGCCATCCCAGCGAGGCGACCACCCCGGGCCTCTATCTGCCGACGGTGGCAAACAACTTTATCAGCGCTATGGCCTGCGGCGCGCTGGGCTTTACCGACGCCGGGCTGGTGTTTCTCGGCGCCGGCTTATTCTCCTGGCTTAGCCTTGAACCGGTGATTCTGCAACGCCTGCGCAGCGACGGCGAACTGCCGATGGCCATGCGCACCTCGCTCGGCATTCAGCTGGCTCCGGCGCTGGTGGCGTGCAGCGCCTGGCTGAGCGTGAACGGCGGCGAGGCGGATACCTTTGCTAAGCTGCTGTTCGGCTATGGTCTGCTCCAGCTGCTGTTTATGCTGCGTCTGATGCCGTGGTACCTGCGCCAGCCGTTTAACGCCTCGTTCTGGAGCTTCTCGTTCGGCGTTTCCGCGCTGGCGACCACCGGCCTGCATCTCGGTCATCAGCATCCGGACGGCTTTTTCCACACTCTCGCGCTCCCGCTGTTTCTCTTTACCAATCTGATCGTTGGGCTGCTGCTGATTCGTACCTTCCTGCTGCTGATGCGCGGTAAACTGCTGATTCGCGTCGAACGCGACACGTTATTAAAAAACAAGGATTAACCATGACTCTTCGCGACGAAAATTACTTCACCGACAAATACGGAATGACCCGCACCCACTCCGAGGTGCTGCACGCCGCCACGCTGATCGCGCCGGGCAAGGCGCTGGATCTGGGCTGCGGCAACGGGCGCAATAGCCTCTACCTGGCGGCCAACGGGTTTGACGTTACCGCGTGGGATAAAAATCCGGCCAGCATCAGCAATCTTGAACGTATTCGTCAGGCGGAAGGGCTGGAGAATCTGCGGACGGCGATTAAGGACCTTAACGCCCTCAGCTTTGACGGCGAGTATGACTTTATTCTTTCGACCGTGGTGATGATGTTCCTGGAAGCGAAGACTATCCCGGGTCTGATTGCCAACATGCAGCGCTGCACCCGTCCCGGCGGCTACAATCTGATTGTTGCGGCCATGGATACCGACGATTTTCCGTGCACCGTTGGTTTCCCGTTCGCGTTTAAACCGGAAGAGCTGCGCAACTATTATGCAGGCTGGGCGTTGCTCAAATATAACGAAGACGTCGGTGAACTCCACCGCACCGACGCCAGCGGTAAGCGGATTAAGCTGCGTTTCGCCACGATGCTGGCGCGCAAGCCGGCTTAACGCGCCGCTAACAGGCAGAGCTGTAGCGCGGTCTGATAAGAGGCCTCAAAGGCGCGCAGCGGCAGAAACTCAAATTTTGAGTGGAAGTTGTGCGCGCCGGTAAAGAAATTGGGCGTTAATACGCCTTTTGCCGACAGGGCCGCGCCGTCGGTGCCGCCGCGCATCGGCGTCGGTTTTGGCGTGATGCCCAAGCTTTCCATCGCTTCAAATAGCAGGTCAATCGCGCGGCGGTCTTCGCCAACGGCGTTGCTGATATTGCTGTAAATATCGCTCACCTGGTATTCCACATTGCCCGTGGGATACTGCGCGGCGATTTTCTGCGCCACCTCGCCAATCTGCTGCTTACGGCGAGTAAAGCTTTCAAGGTCGAAATCGCGAATGCTGGCCTGCAGCAGGGTGCTGTTCTGATCGCCCTGGATGCCGTTAAACCACACGTAGCCCTCACGTCCGGCGGTATGCTCCGGCGTTTGCTGGCGATCGAAATGGCTCATGTAATCGGTGGCCATCAGCAGCGGATTCACCAGCACCCCTTTTGACGACATCGGGTGGGCGGTCACGCCGGTAAAGCGAATTTCCGCGGCGGCGGCGTTAAAGTTCTCATAGACGATCTCCCCGAGCTCGCAGCAGTCGATGGTCCAGGCAAAATCGACGGCAAAACGCGAGAGATCCAGCGCTTTTGCACCGCGCAGGCCCACTTCCTCATCCGGCACAAACGCCACCACGATATCGCCGTGGCGGTGCTCTGGCGTCAGGTTCTCCAGTACCGTCATCACTACCGTCACGGCGGATTTGTTATCCGCCCCGAGCACGCTGGTACCGTCGCTAAAAATAATCTCTTCATCGGGATAAGCGAGGATTTCGGGATGCTCAGCGACGCGCAGCCAGATCTCTTTTTCTCTGTTCAAACAGAGGTCTTCACCAGTAAAACGCAGGATTTGTGGATGAATATCCGGCGACAGCCCGACGTCAACGGTATCGATATGGGTAATAAAGCCAATCCGCGGCGCGTCTGCGACATTGCCTCTTTTCACCGCCGTGACGGTAGCGTGCTCGTCGATCACAATCTCATCCAGCCCCAGCTGGCGTAGCTCATCCGCAAGGGCCCGCGCCATCGCGTGTTGCCCGGCGGTGGTGGGCAAAGTCGCGGCTCGCGGGTCGCTTTGGCTGGTGATCGCCAGGTAGCGAAAGAAGCGTTGGGTTAATTGACTGGCCAGGGCTGATGACATAGTGATTCCTTCTTTATTCGAGTTTTCAGGTGTTTGCAATCAGTCTTTAGTGTTATGTATGGAAGGGAAAACAACAAGCTATTCATTAGCTGACAAATTAAAAAGGAAAACCTATGCAACGCAGATTCACGACGCTTGCTCTGGCGTTAGCGGCCCTGACGGCCAGCTCGGCCATTAGCGCAAAAACGCTGGTCTACTGTTCAGAAGGGTCGCCGGAAAATTTTAACCCTCAACTCTACACCTCCGGGACCAGCGTGGACGCCAGCGCGGTGCCCGTTTATAACCGGCTGGTCGATTTTAAAGCCGGCACCACGGAACTGGTGCCGAGCCTCGCCGAAAGCTGGGAAGTCAGCGAAGATGGCAAAGTTTATACTTTCCATTTACGCAAAGGCGTTAAATTCCAGAGCAATAAATATTTTAAACCCAGCCGAGATTTTAATGCCGATGACGTTGTTTTTTCATTTATGCGGCAAAAGGATCCTCAACACCCTTATCACAATATCTCCAGCGGTAATTATTCAAATTTTGAGAGCCTGGAATTTGGCCAGTTAATTACCGCAATTGATAAGCCCGATGAATATACGGTGCGTTTCACGTTGGCCCATGCCGAAGCGCCATTTGTCGCCGATCTTGCCTGGTATTTCGCCTCTATTTTATCAGCGGAATATGCCGATGCGATGTTAAAAGCCGGTACGCCAGAGCGCGTGGATATGGATCCGATTGGCACCGGTCCTTTCAAACTCGCTCAATATCAAAAAGATTCCCGTATTCTTTTCACCGCGTTCCCGGAATACTGGCAGGGGAAGGCGCATATCGATCGTCTCATCTTTAGCATCACGCCGGATGCCTCGGTACGTTACGCCAAACTGGAGAAAAATGAGTGTCAGGTGATGCCGTTCCCCAATCCGGCCGATCTGCCGCGAATGAAAGAGAACAAGGCGATCAACCTGATGAGCAAAGCGGGCCTTAACACCGGCTTTCTTGCTTTTAACACCCAAAAAGCGCCGCTGGACAACGTTAAGGTGCGCCAGGCCTTAGCGATGGCGATTAATAAACCGGCGATCATTGAAGCGGTGTTCCACGGTACCGGTACGGCGGCGAAAAACCTGCTGCCGCCGGGCGTATGGAGCGCGAATAGCCAGCTTAAGGATTATGAATACGACCCGCAGAAGGCCAAAGCGCTGCTGGCGGAGTCGGGCGTTGCGGGGCCAATTAGCATCGATCTGTGGGCAATGCCGGTGCAGCGGCCCTATAATCCGAACGCCAAACGTATGGCCGAGATGATTCAGGCCGACTGGGCGAAAATCGGCGTGCAAACTAAAATCACAACCTATGAGTGGGGTGAATACTTAAAGCGGGTGAAGGATGGCGAACATCAGGCGGCGCTGATGGGCTGGACCACCGCCACCGGTGACCCGGATAACTTCTTTGGCCCATTATTTACCTGCCAGTCGGCGAATGGCGGGTCTAACTCGGCAAAATGGTGCTATCAGCCGTTTGATAAAATTATTGCCGAAGCAAAATCGATAACCGATCGCCAAAAACGCGAAGCGCTCTATCTTCAGGCGCAGCAGATGATGCATGACCAGATGCCGGCCGTGATGATTGCCCACTCAACAATATTCGAACCGGTACGTAAAAACGTCTCCGGTTATGAAATTGATCCCTTTGGCAAGCATATTTTTTATCAGGTTGATATTAAATAAACAGCTAAAGACAACCCGCCAGCAACGGCGGGTTTATTTTATTGTGCTACTTGACGTAGCACCACTTTTGCCACAAAACTTACCCCTGTTATTTGCTATAACTCTTACCAAAAATGGTATTCACAGGGATTAACCTATATGCGAACTCAGTTATTTTTTAAAGTCGCCGCGCTCGCTGGCCTGTTAGCATTGGCCGGCTGCTCATCAAAAATCGCTAAGCCGGAACAATATTCGGGATTTTTAAAAGATTACTCTAACTTAAAAGAAACCACCTCGGCGTCCGGCAAACCGGAACTGCGCTGGATTTCTCCGGATTACAATCCGAGCAACTATGACAACGTTGTTTATAATCCAATCACCTACTACCCGGTACCGAAACCGACCACTCAGGTGGGCGAGAAGGCGCTCAGCGACATCCTGAATTACACCAATAAAGAGATGAAACAGGCGATTTCCGAGCGTAAACCGCTGGCCACCACCGCAGGTAAGCGCAGCCTGATCTTCCGCGGCGCCATCACCGGCGTGGATTCCAGCAAAGAAGGCCTGCAGTTCTACGAAGTGATCCCGGTCGCGATGATTATCGCCGGTACCCAGGCGGCTACCGGTCACCGTACTATGGATACCAACCTGTACTTCGAAGGTGAACTGATTGATGCGGCGACCAAAAAGCCGGTCATCAAAGTGGTCCGTAAAGGCGAAGGTAAAAACTTGTCCAACGAAAATACGCCGCTCACCGTCGAGACGCTGAAGCAGGTGATTGACGATATGGCGATTGACGCGGTGAAATTCGATCCGAATAACCGCTAAGCAAGGGTCGTCGTCAAGTAAAGGCGCTATTCGTTGATAGCGCCTTTTTTATTGGCTTACCCTCAGCCTCAACGCAGCGTCCACGCCGTTACGAGCGAACCTGGGCCGGCCTGCGATGTAGCAGCCACTGCTCCGGACGCGCAAACATCACCAGATTTCCCACCAGGATCAGCGCCAGCCCGGCCACGGCGTTACTATGCCAGACGTAGCCTTCATAAAAGGTGGAAATCGTCAGGGCGACGAGCGGAAACAGCAGGGTGCTGTATGCCGCTTTCCCTGCGCCGATGCGCCCCACCAGGGTGAAGTAGGCGCCAAAAGCTATCACCGAGCCAAAAACGGCCAGATACAGTAGCGCTCCCATATAGCTCAGCGTCCACTGCGGGGCAAAGTTATCACCGCGTATCAGGGCGATAGCGCCCATGACCAGGGTGCCGTAAAGCATGGCCCAGCTGTTGGTGGTCAAGGTCTCCAGGCCGCGGCGCTGGTGGCGGATGCTGAGCATATTGCCGAGTGAAAAGCCATAGGTTCCCAGCGCGCTGAGGGCGATACCCAGCAGCAGCGAGGCGTTCAGGCCGCTGGCCCATAAATCATCCCAGAATAGCGTCACGATCCCCGCCAGGCCCAGCGCGGCGGCCAGCCAGAAACGGCCAGGAGGCTGCTGGCGATAGAAGAGAAAGCTGTTGATCGCGTTAAACAGCACCGCCATAGAGAAGATCACCGACTCAAGGCCGGTATTGATATACGCGGCGGCGGTATAGAAACACCAGAAATTAAAACAGAAGACGCAGCAGCCCTGCAGCAGACAGAAGACATGGTCGCGCGCGGCCAACGGGCGCAGGCGGCGGGTAACCAGCAAAATGGTCAGCATCGCGACGCTGGCGACGGCAAAACGCCAGAAAATGGACACCGGCGCGGCAACCGGCCCCTGCTGTAAAAAGATAGCAATCCATGTCGTGCCCCAGATAACCACGACCAACCCGTAGAGTAATGCGTTCAAAATGTCTCTCCTGTGAGTGTTGTCGCGATCATTCTGCGGCCTGGCACCGCGCGGCGCTGTCATCTGCTTGTTGCCGACTTGCAAATTCTTGCGCTTATTTTTAGCCAGCGGCGGGGGAATGCTGGTATCTGCCAGCGACTCTTCATAGACTAGAGATCTGCGGAATCAGAAGTGTGAAGGGCTATGGCTTACGGGACTTTCGAAACATTGCGTCAAAAAAATGCCGTGCTGCGCGAGACGGTGAAGCTCAACTCCGGTATTCAGCTGGCGGCATGGTATAACAATCTTGATACTATTACGGTACAAAGCGACCACCATACCCTGAGTCTGTATATTGCCGATGGCTACGAAAGTTACCAAAAAACGCCCCACGGCTGGAAAAACGGCGGCGGGCCGGACCGTTTCTGCTTGATGCCAAAAGGCGATGAGAGCACCTGGGATATCCGCGGCGATCTCTCTTTTGTACATCTTTACTGCACCGATGAACACCTGCGCCGGGTAGGCGAGCAGATTTGGGATCGCAGCCCGGCCTCGTTCACGCTGCAGGAAAAAACGTTCTCCAGCGATGACAAAATCACCGCTGTCTATCGCCAGTTTCTTCTCGACAACGACTGGCAGCAGCAGGCGAATCAGCTGACGTTGAGTTCGGCCAGCACGCTGCTGCTCACTCACCTGATTCAGCACTATTCGAACGTCCAGTGGCGTCTACCGACGGTGACCGGCGGGCTGGCGCCGCACGTCTTGCGCAATCTGCTGGCATGGATTGAGGAGCATCTGGATCGGCCGCTCACCCTCGCCGATCTGGCGCAGGAAGCGGCGCTGAGCGAATACCATTTTGCGCGGATGTTTCGCCAGTCGATGAAGATGGCGCCGCATCAGTACGTGATGCAGCGCCGGATGGTGAAAGCGCAGGAGTTGATTTACTGCAGCCAGATGTCGTTAACCGATATTGCGATGGCCTGCGGGTTTAGTACGGCCAGCCACTTTAGTCACCGGGTGAAAAGCGCCACCGGCCTGACGCCATCGCAGCTACGCGCGGCGCAGCGTTGAGAGCAAAACGTAGCTGACGCCGCCGAGAACCAGTCCCCAAAATGCAGAACCGACACCGCCCAGCGTCACGCCGCTGGCGGTGACCAGAAAAGTCACCACCGCCGCATCGCGCTCACTCTCCTGATTCAACGCCTGAAACAGACTGCCGCTGATGGTACCGAGCAGCGCCAGCCCGGCAAGCATCTGGATCCACGCCATTGGCAGCGCCGACATCAGCGAGGTGATAGAGCCGCCAAATATCCCCGCCAACAGGTAAAAAACGCCCGCCGCCGCTGCCGCGAGCCAGCGCTTTTGCGGGTACGGATGGGCTTCCGGGCTCTGGCAAATCGCAGCCGTTATCGCGGCGATGCAGATCGAGTAGACGCCAAAGGGCGACAGCAGCAGCGCCAGGCCGCCGGTGGCGACAATCAGCGGCGAAACCGGGACCCGGTAGCCCGAGGCCTGAAGGGTGGCGAATCCGGGGGCGTTTTGCGACGCCATGGTGACGAGGAAAAACGGCACGCCGACGCTGAGCAACAGCGCTGGCGTAAATTCAGGCGCAATCCAGGACGGAGCGACGAAGCTGAAAGCTATTTGTGACGTTGTCACTTCTCCGCTAAACCCGGCTACCGCGCCGCCTGCCAGCAGGGCGGCCACCACCGCGAAGCGGGGAAGCCAGACTTTGCACAGCAACCAGACGGCGAACATACTGCCGCAGAGCAGCAAATTTCCCTGCAGGCTGGCGAAAGCCTGCATGCCGAAGCGCAGCAAAATCCCGGCCAGCATCGCCGCCGCCAGCGAATGAGGGATGATTTTCATTAGCCTGGCAAAGATGCCGGTGACGCCGCAAAGCACGATTAAGGCGTTGGCAAAAATAAAGACGCCAACCGCCTGGGAGAGTGTGACCCCCTGCAGGCCGGTGACCAGCAGCGCGGCGCCTGGCGTCGACCACGCGGTCAGGATGGGCACCTTCCGCCACAGGGTGAGCGCCAGCGTACTGACGCCCATCCCCAGGCCTAAGGCGGTCATCCAGCCCGCGATTTGCGAAGCATCGGCGCCCGCCGCCGCCGCGGCCTGCCAGATGATCGCCGCGGAGCTGGCGTAGCCGACCAGTACGGCAACGAAGCCGGCCAGCAGGGTCGGGAAAGGGAGAGTAAAAGAGCGCATGGTTGTGCCTTGTGCGTTATAACGGTCGATATAATTTAGCATTGTGCGCTATAGCGCACAACCGGCTTTGTTTGGGTTCTGCGCTGGGGACGGCGGGGTGGGACAGAACAAGCGAGGCTATCCGATCTTGACATTACCGAGCGAAACGCAATAGATATCTCTGCAAATCAATCACCAGGGAAACAAGCCACCATGGTTACGACCAGAACAGCGAAGGAGGTCGATGCGCCCGGCCTGCTCGTGCTTTTTCAACAGCTCGGCTATTCAGTAGATTTAGACAACCTGCAATCCTCATTACGGGAATATAATCCCTGCCGCTACGCGTTGATTGCCGAGGTAAAAGAACGCTTATCCGGGGTGATTGTGGTGAACCTGATTGAACCGATGCATGAAAAAGGACGCTGGGGGCTAATTTCGGCGCTGGTGATTGATGAGTCGTGCCGGGGCATGGGAGTGGGGCGAATATTACTGGCTGAAGCCGAACGGATCGCTGCCGCCAGCGGTTGTAGCCAAATTGAACTCTCCAGCAGCGAACGACGAGAACAGGCGCATAAGTTTTATCAGAACAACGGCTATAAAGAAGTCAGAAAACGCTTTTTAAAATCGCTTATCTCATGAAAGCCAGAAGGGTTGTGAAAACGCCTACTCGGTTAGCCCCTGTAGAATCAGACGAATGCGCGTATAATTCCCGCAGAGATGATTGGGAGGTTGAATGGATATTGCGCAACACCTGTCGGCAACGTTAAAAACGCAGCGTCAGCTGCGCGGCTGGAGCCTGTCGCGCCTGGCGGAAGAGACCGGCGTGTCGAAGGCGATGCTGGGCCAGATTGAACGCAACGAATCGAGTCCGACGGTGGCGACGTTATGGAAAATCGCCACCGGGCTTAACGTGCCGTTTTCCGCCTTTATCGTTGCCGATGACGCCGTCGAACCGACGGCTTTTGATCCCCAGCAGCAGGCCATGGTGGTGACGCCGCTCTTCCCGTGGGACCCGGTGCTGCGTTTCGACCACTTCTCCATTACCCTTGCCCCCGGCGCGCTGAGCGAGTCAACGCCGCATGAGCAAGGGGTTATCGAACATGTGGTGGTGATTAGCGGCGTGCTGGATCTTTGCCTGCAGGGGGCGTGGCTGACGCTGCAGCCCGGTGAAGGGCGGCGCTTCGCCGGCGATTTAGCGCACGCCTATCGCAATAGCGGGGCGCAGACCGCCCATTTCCATTCGCTGATCCACTATCCGAAAGAGAAATAAAAAAGCCGCGAGCAAACTCGCGGCCAGGCAAATGACTGAGACAGCAAATCACAACGTGACGAGGAAAATCCGGAATACGTGATGACTCTATCCTCAGGCGCTTTTTCTGGGAAATATCTTTTCCTTCAATGCTTTGCTAAAAACTGAAAATTCCTCCCGCCGCGGCGATGGAAAATGTTTTGGTCTGTGCCCAGTTCTGACTACAATAGCCGCCATTTCGACCCCCTATAATGGATAACGACGAGCGTATGCGCCTGCAAAACCATCATCTTGAACTACTGAGTCCCGCCCGCGATGCCGGGATCGCCCGTGAAGCGATTTTACACGGCGCGGATGCGGTCTATATCGGCGGGCCGGGCTTTGGCGCGCGCCACAACGCCAGCAATAGCCTGAGCGATATCGCCGACCTGGTACCGTTTGCCCATCGCTACGGCGCGAAAGTGTTCGTGACCCTGAACACTATTCTTCATGATGATGAACTGGAACCGGCGCAGCGCCTGATAACCGACCTGTATGAAACCGGCGTGGACGCGCTGATTGTCCAGGACATGGGGGTGATGGAGCTGGATATTCCGCCGATAGAGCTGCACGCCAGCACCCAGTGCGATATCCGCAGCGTCGAGAAAGCGAAGTTTCTCTCTGACGTCGGCTTCAGCCAAATCGTGCTTGCCCGCGAGCTGAATCTTCAGCAGATCAAAGCGATTTACGATAATACCGACGCGACCATTGAATTCTTTATCCACGGCGCGCTGTGCGTGGCCTATTCCGGGCAGTGCAATATTTCCCATGCCCAGACCGGGCGCAGCGCCAACCGCGGCGACTGCTCGCAGGCCTGCCGTCTGCCCTATACCCTGAAAGATGACCAGGGCCGCGTGGTGGCGTACGAAAAGCATCTGCTGTCGATGAAGGACAACGATCAGACCGCCAACCTGGCCGCGCTGATCGATGCCGGGGTGCGCTCCTTCAAGATTGAAGGCCGCTACAAAGATATGAGCTATGTGAAGAACATCACCGCGCACTATCGCCAGATGCTCGACGCCATTATTGACGATCGCGGCGACCTGGCCCGCGCCTCGTCGGGGCGGACCGAACACTTCTTTGTCCCGTCGACGGACAAGACCTTCCATCGCGGCAGCACCGACTATTTTGTCAATGCGCGCAAAGGCGACATTGGGGCTTTTGATTCACCGAAGTTTATTGGCCTGCCGGTGGGTGAAGTCCTGAAAGTCGGCAAAGATTTTCTCGACGTTGAGGTGAGCGAAGCGCTGACCAACGGCGATGGCCTGAACGTGATGATTAAACGTGAAATCGTCGGCTTTCGCGCCAATACGGTGGAGAAAACCGGCGAAAATCGCTATCGCGTATGGCCGAACGAGATGCCCGCGGATTTATACAAAGTGCGTCCGCACCAGCCGTTAAACCGCAACCTCGATCATAACTGGCAGCAGGCGCTGCTGAAAACCTCCAGCGAGCGCCGCATCGCCGTCGATATCGAGCTGAGCGGCTGGCAGGAGCAGCTGGTCCTGACGATGACCAGCGAAGAGGGCGTCAGCGTCACCCACACGCTGGACGGCGAGTTTGCCGAGGCGACCCAGGCGGAGAAAGCGCTGGCGAACCTGCGCGATGGCGTGGCGAAGCTTGGCCAGACCCTTTACTATTCGCGCAACGTCGAGATTAACCTGCCGGGCGCGCTGTTTGTACCAAACAGCCTGCTGAACCAGCTGCGCCGTGAAACGGCTGAAATGCTCGATGATGCCCGTCTGAAGGCCGTGGCGCGCGGCAGCCGCAAGCCGGTTTCCGTTCCGCCGCCGGTCTATCCGGAAACGCATTTGTCGTTTCTGGCTAACGTTTACAACCACAAAGCGCGCGAGTTTTATCAACGTTACGGCGTACAGCTGATCGACGCCGCCTATGAAGCCCACGAAGAGAAGGGCGATGTGCCGGTGATGATTACCAAGCACTGCCTGCGCTTTGCCTTCAACCTGTGTCCGAAACAGGCCAAAGGCTCGATTAAGAGCTGGAAAGCGACGCCGATGCAGCTCATCCACGGTGATGAAGTGCTGACGCTGAAGTTCGATTGCCGGCCGTGCGAAATGCACGTGGTCGGTAAGATAAAAAATCATATTCTGAAAATGCCGCTGCCGGGCAGTATCGTGGCGTCCGTGAGCCCCGATGAGCTGATGAAAACGCTGCCGAAACGCAAGGGCGCCTGATAACGAAATCGCTACTGGTAGTGATGCATTTTCGGTTTTCGCGCATTCTGCCAGCGGTGATGTTCGCGCAGGTCGGAGGCGGCTTCTTCCGCCTGGCTGCGCAGTTCATCGCTATCGGCTTCGTGCTGTAACTGCTGTTCGAGACTCTGTACCGGGAAGAAATCGTGCCCTTGTTTGCGGGCCAGCACGTGCCCGGAAAACAGGGCGCACACCAGCAGTAACGTCGAAACGCTTCTCCTGAACATCTCTTTTTCCATGCTATCGGCGAATGGGGTTACTATGCCCGGAATGGGTTGAGTTTATCTCTGCGGTTATCAAAGAAGAGAAAAGCCTTTGTCAGCGGCAGCTGACGGAGGGCGAAAAAAAGCCCGACGGCGTGCCGTCGGGCCGAACTCACAACGATACGCGCGCGATCACGATTTCAATCCGGCGGCCGTCATCAGCAGCCGAAATCCCATGCTCACCGCCGCCAGCGCCAGCACGCTGCCTCCCCACAGAGCGACCATCCATAATGTCCGCTTAAGCCATACTCGTTGCATCGGTGATACCCCTCGCCGTGTTGAACTTTGCCGCGAAAAACGTAGTAGCTCCAGAAGGTATAGCCGAGGATCACCGGCAGAATCAGCAGCGCGCCGACCAGCATAAAGCCTTGACTTTGCGGCGGCGCGGCGGCCTGCCAGAGGGTAATGCCCGGCGGAATAATATGCGGCCAGATACTGATCCCCAGTCCGCTAAAGCCGAGAAAGATCAGCCCCAGCGTAAGAACGAACGGTAGCAGGTGGCTGGCGCTGTTGTGAAGCGCTCGCCATAGCCAGGCGCTTATCGCCGCGACCAACAGCGGCACCGGCAGCAGGAAGAACAGGTTAGGTAAGCTAAACCAGCGCTCGGCGATGGCCGGCTGCGCCAGTGGCGTCCAGATACTGATGGCGACGATTGCCGTCAGCAGCGCCAGCAGCAAACCGCGCGCGGTGACGCGCATATTGTGGTGCAGCGCATTCTCGCTCTTCATCACCAGCCAGCTGGCCCCCAGTAGCGCATAGGCAATGCACAACCCCAGGCCGCAGAACAGGGTAAACGGCGTCAACCAGTCAAACATTCCGCCGCTGAAGCTGCGGCCGTTGACCGCGAAGCCGTTGATCACCGCGCCGACGACCATCCCCTGGGTGAAGGTGGCCAGAATCGACCCGCCCATAAAGGCGCGATCCCAGAACGGGCGGTGCGATGGCGTCGCGTTAAAGCGGAATTCAAAGGCGACGCCGCGGAAAATAAGCCCGATCAGCATCAGGGTGAGCGGGATCGCCAGCGCGTCGATAATCACCGCATAGGCCAGCGGAAACGCGCCGAACAGGCCCGCGCCGCCGAGTACCAGCCAGGTCTCGTTGCCATCCCAGACCGGCGCGACGCTGTTCACCATGACGTCGCGGTCGGAAGCGTCCCGCGTGGTAGCAAATAAAATGCCGATGCCCAGATCGAAGCCGTCCATCACGATATACATCAGGGTGGCGAAGACGATAATCACAAACCAAATAACCGATAAATCGATACCCATTACCAGGACTCCTTCTGCTGTGCATGATCGGTAGCGGCGGAAAGGGGGCGCGCTGGCGTCCCTGACGCGGGCGGCTGCGCTTCCTGCGGCCCTTTGCGAATCAGACGCAGCATATAGCTATAGCCGACGCCGAATACCGAACCGTAGACGACGATAAACGTCAGCAGACTGATCGACATATGCAGGTCGCCGTGCGCCGAGACGGCATCCGCGGTGCGTTGTACCCCGTAGACAACCCACGGCTGGCGGCCCACCTCGGTGGTCACCCAGCCCGCGAGGATAGCGATAAGTCCCGATGGCCCCATCCACAGCGCAAAGCGTAAAAAGGGTCTGGAATGATACAGGCGGCCGCGATAGCGCAGCCATAGCGCCAGCGCACCAAGCAGGATCATCAGCATCCCTAGCCCGGCCATCAGGCGGAAGGACCAGAATACGATGGTGGCGTTAGGCCGATCTTCCGCGGCGAACTCCTTCAGCGCGGGCACCTGTTTATCCAGGCTGTGGGTGAGGATCAGGCTGCCGAGGGCCGGGATTTCCAGACCATAGCGGGTACGCTCCTGCTGCATATCCGGCCAGCCGAACAGCAGCAGCGGGGTGGGCTCACCGGGGATATTTTCCCAGTGGCCTTCAATCGCCGCGATCTTCGCCGGCTGGTGCTTGAGCGTATTCAGCCCGTGCATATCGCCAATCATGGCCTGAATGGGGGCGACAATCAGCGTCATCCACAGCGCCATGGAGAACATCGCGCGAACGGCGGGCGTATTGTTGCCCCGCAGCAGGTGCCAGGCTGCCGAGGCGCCGACGAACAGCGCGCTGCTGAGAAAGGCCGCCACCGACATATGCAGCAGGCGGTAGGGGAATGACGGGTTAAAGATCACCGCGAACCAGTCCACCGGCACCACCTGGCCATTGACGATCTCAAACCCCTGCGGCGTTTGCATCCAGCTGTTGGAGGCGAGGATCCAGAAGGTGGAGATAATCGTCCCCAGCGCGACCATACAGGTGGCGAAGAAGTGCAGGCCCGGCCCGACGCGGTTCCAGCCGAATAGCATGACGCCGAGGAATCCGGCTTCCAGGAAGAAGGCGGTCAGGACTTCATAGGTCAGCAGCGGGCCGGTAATGCTCCCGGCAAACTCGGAGAACCCGCTCCAGTTGGTGCCAAACTGGTAGGCCATCACCAGGCCGGAGACCACCCCCATACCGAAGTTGACGGCGAATATTTTCGACCAGAAGTGGTACAGCGAGCGCCAGGTCGGGTTTTTCGTTTTTAACCATAAGCCTTCGAGTACCGCCAGGTAGCTGGCTAATCCGATGGTAATGGCGGGGAAGATAATATGAAATGACACGGTGAAAGCGAACTGGATCCGCGCCAGGTGAAATGCATCAAGACCGAACATGCAGAGCTCCGCAACAAAATTGATTCAGCGCAATTCTAGGCTTCGTTGATAACGGGTTGCAGGAACAGAAACGCTGTTTTTCCCTATAACAGTTGGGGTCTGTTATGACATTTTGGCAAAACGCAGAATGGCGCTCTCCCGGCCTGCGCTGCGCTTAGCCGGGCTACGGGCTCGCAACCATCTGCGGGGCGGTAACCCGGACAGGCGCGTCAGCGCCGCCTCCGGGAATGTGTTATTTCACTACACACCATAACAGTTTTTATAAACCACCATCATTTCTCATCTGATATATTATTGACCCTACGAATCGCAACACGGATCGACTGATGAAAAAGTACCAGCGGCTGGCGCAGCAGATTACCGAACAGATCGCGCTTGGGGTGTGGTTACCCGGCGACAGGCTGCCCTCGCTGCGCGAACAGGTGGTAAGCAGCGGAATGAGTTTTATGACCGTCAGCCACGCCTATCAGCTGCTGGAGAGCCAGGGACGTATCATCGCCCGCCCGCAGTCCGGCTATTATGTCGCGCCGCAGCCCACTAAACCGCGTCAGCCCGCGCCGCCTGCGCAGGTAACGCGTGATGAGGCGGTGGATATCAATACCTACATTTTCGAGGTGCTGCAGGCCAGCCGTCAGGCATCGATGCTGCCCTTTGCCTCCGCGTTTCCCGACCCGCGCCTGTTCCCGCTGCCGCAGCTCAACCGATCGCTGGCGCAGGTGAGCAAAACCGCTACCGCCATGAGCGTGATTGAAAATCTGCCGCCGGGGAATGATGAACTTCGCCACGCCATTGCCCGACGCTACGCGCTGCAGGGAATGAATATCTCGCCGGATGAAATCGTCATTACCGCCGGGGCGCTGGAGGCGTTAAACCTTAGCCTGCAGGCCGTCACCGAACCCGGCGATTGGGTGGTGGTGGAAAACCCCTGCTTCTACGGGGCGCTGCAGGCGCTGGAGAGGCTGCGCCTCAAGGCGCTGTCGGTGGCGACCGACGTCAAAGAGGGGATTGATCTCGACGCGCTGGAGCAGGCATTGCAGAACTATCCGGTTAAAGCCTGCTGGCTGATGACCAACGGGCAAAACCCGCTCGGTTTTACCCTCAGCGCGGGGAAAAAAGCGCGGCTGGTGGCGCTGCTGGCGCGCTATAACGTGATGCTGATTGAAGATGATGTGTACAGCGAGCTCTACTTTGGCCGTGAGAAACCGCTGCCGGCAAAGTACTGGGATCGCGACGATATGACGCTGCACTGCAGCTCCTTCTCCAAATGTCTGGTCCCCGGATTCCGTATCGGCTGGGTGGCGGCGGGTAAGCACGCCCGACGTATTCAGCAGCTACAGCTGATGAGCACCCTCTCTACCAGTTCGCCAATGCAGCTGGCGCTGGTGGATTACCTCTCGACCAAGCGCTATGACGCCCATTTGCGGCGTTTGCGCCGCCAGCTTGCCGAGCGCAAGCAGCTGGCCTGGCAGGCGCTGCTGCGTCATCTTCCGGCAGAGGTGAAAATTCATCATAGCGATAGCGGCTATTTTCTCTGGCTTGAGCTCCCCGCCGGGAGCGATGCGGGGGAGCTGAGCGCCCGCGCGCTGGCGTATAACATCAGCATTGCGCCGGGGAAAATGTTTTCCACCACCGCCAGTTGGACCGCATTTTTCCGCTTTAATACCGCCTGGGGCTGGGGCGAAAAAGAAGAACAGGGGGTTAAACGGCTGGGCGAACTGATTCGCGAGATGCTGACCTGACTAAAACTGCGCCCGTCAGGCATGCGCGGCAGCGGTTAAAAGGGAGGGCACCACGCTGCGGTTCTGTTTATATCCGGCAATTATCCGCTGCCGAAAAATAAGCCACGGAAGGCTCTCAGGTATCATGCCGGTTATTATTTTACCGGCACGAGCCATAGGAAATTTGCATAGTCGTATTATCTCGCTAACTCCTTGTCTATAATCCATAAAGTTATCGCGTGAATCTCGTTTTTTGCGTAATGCGCCCCTTGTCACAACCTGAATAAATTTCCCCGGGGGGCCATAGCGCGCCGTCTACTGTTATTAAGGGAGATATTTTTACGGCACGGCTGCCGCTCATTTTCTTGTGACAGGAGTAAGACCCGATGAGCAATAAAATTGCCCGTGGCAGCCTATGCGTGCTGGGTATGGTTTTCCTGACGGCGCAGGCCGCCGAGCCGCCGACTTCTCTCGATAAAGGCGAAGGCCGTCTCGATATTATCGCCTGGCCGGGATACATCGAACGGGGACAGACCGATAAAAGCTACGACTGGGTCAGCCAGTTTGAAAAAGAGTCAGGCTGTCAGGTCAATGTTAAAACCGCCGCCACATCCGACGAGATGGTCAGCCTGATGGCGAAAGGCGGTTATGACCTGGTCACCGCCTCCGGCGACGCTTCGTTGCGCCTGATTATGGGCAAACGCGTACAGCCGATTAACACCGCGCTGATCGCCAACTGGAAGTCCCTCGACCCGCGGGTGGAAAAAGGCGCGTGGTTCAACGTCAACGGTAAGGTTTACGGCACTCCGTACCAGTGGGGGCCGAACCTGCTGATGTACAACACGAAAACCTTCCCGACGCCGCCGGATAGCTGGAGCGCGGTGTTCGTCAAACAAAACCTGCCGGACGGCAAAACCAACCTGGGCCGGGTGCAGGCCTATGACGGGCCGATCTATATTGCCGACGCTGCGCTGTTTGTCAAAGCCACTCAGCCGCAGCTCGGCATCACCGATCCCTATCAGCTCACTGAAGCGCAATATCAGGCGGTACTCAAAGTTCTGCGCGATCAGCACGCCCTGATTCATCGCTACTGGCACGATACCACCGTACAGATGAGTGATTTTAAAAACGAAGGCGTCGTGGCCTCAAGCGCCTGGCCGTATCAGGCCAACGGCCTGAAAGCGGAAGGCCAGCCGATTGCCACCGTTTTCCCGAAAGAGGGCGTCACCGGCTGGGCGGATACCACCATGCTGCATAGCGACGCCAAACATCCGGTCTGCGCCTATAAATGGATGAACTGGTCGCTGACGCCGAAAGTCCAGGGCGATGTCGCCGCCTGGTTTGGTTCGCTGCCGGTGGTTCCAGCAGGGTGTAAAGCCAGTACGCTACTGGGTGATAAGGGCTGCGAGACCAACGGCTACAACGAGTTCACCAAAATCGCGTTCTGGAAAACGCCGGTCGCGGAAGGCGGGAAATTCGTGCCCTACAGCCGCTGGACCCAGGATTACATCGCGATTATGGGCGGTCGTTAAGTGGCCGGAGGCGAACAATATGCACGCGGTAGAGTTCGATAATGTTTCGCGGCTGTACGGCGACGTACGGGCGGTGGATGGCGTCAGCATCGCCATTCGCGACGGTGAGTTTTTCTCCATGCTGGGGCCCTCCGGCTCCGGCAAAACCACCTGCCTGCGCCTGATTGCCGGGTTTGAACAGCTCTCTGGCGGCGCGATTCGCATTTTTGGTAAACCGGCCAGCGAGTTGCCGCCGTGGCAGCGCGACGTCAATACCGTTTTCCAGGATTACGCGCTGTTTCCGCATATGTCGGTGCTCGATAACGTCGCCTACGGGCTGATGGTCAAAGGGATCGGCAAAAAGGAGCGGCACGCCCGCGCGATGGAGGCGCTGGAGAGGGTCGCGCTCGCGTTTGTGCACGCGCGCAGGCCATCGCAGCTTTCCGGCGGCCAACGCCAGCGGGTGGCGATCGCCCGTGCGCTGGTGAATCAGCCGCGGGTCCTGCTGCTGGATGAGCCGCTCGGCGCGCTGGATTTAAAACTGCGTGAACAGATGCAGCTGGAGCTGAAAAAACTGCAGCAGGCGCTGGGCATCACCTTTATTTTTGTGACCCATGACCAGGGGGAAGCGCTGTCGATGTCCGATCGCGTGGCGGTGTTTAATAACGGGCGAATCGAACAGATTGATGCGCCCCAGGACCTCTATCTGCGGCCGAAAACGGCGTTTGTGGCTGGCTTTGTCGGTACCGCCAACGTGTTCAGCGGAGAACGGGCGCACAAGCTCTGCGCGATGGCGGGATCCTGGTCGCTGCGTCCGGAGCATATTCGCCTGAATGCCGCCGGCGAGATCCAGATTGCGGGCGTGGTGCAGGCGGTACAGTATCAGGGGGCCGCGACCCGGGTCGAGCTCAAGCTGGCCGATGGCGAGAAGCTGCTGGTGAGCCAGGCGAACGTTGATGGTCACGCCGCGTTAAACGCGCCGCCGGTGGGGCAAACGGTGCTGGCTTCGTGGTCGCGCGCGGCGATGGTGCCGCTGGAGAGCGGGGGCTGATATGACGATGGCGAGTCCGTCCGCTTCTCCCGGGCGCTTATCCGCGCTGTTCTGGCGTAAACCCTCGCTGGCCCTGTTTTTGCTTCTACTTGGCCCACTGATGTGGTTCGGCATTGTCTATCTGGGATCGTTGTTGACCCTGCTATGGCAAAGTTTCTACACCTTCGACGATTTCACCATGTCGGTGACCCAGGACCTGACGCTGGCCAATTTGCGGGCGCTGTTTAACCCGGCAAACTACGACATCATTCTCCGTACCCTGATGATGGCGCTGTCGGTAACGATCGCCAGCGCGATCCTGGCATTGCCTATGGCCTGGTATATGGCCCGCTATACCCGCGGCAAGATGAAGGCGTTTTTCTATATCGCCGTGATGCTGCCGATGTGGGCGAGCTATATCGTCAAAGCCTATGCCTGGACGCTGCTGCTGGCGAAAGATGGCGTCGCGCAGTGGTTTCTGCGCCATCTGGGGCTGGAAAGCCTGCTGAGCCTGGTGCTGACGATCCCGGCGGTAGGCGGCAATACGCTGTCGACTTCCGGTCTGGGCCGCTTTCTGGTGTTCGTCTATATCTGGCTACCGTTTATGATCCTGCCGGTGCAGGCCGCGCTGGAGCGCCTGCCGCCGTCGCTGCTTCAGGCCTCCGCCGATCTTGGCGCCCGTCCGCGCCAGACCTTCCGCTACGTGGTGCTGCCGCTGGCGATTCCCGGCATTGCCGCGGGATCGATTTTTACCTTTTCCCTGACGCTCGGCGATTTTATCGTCCCGCAGCTGGTGGGGCCGCCGGGGTTCTTTATCGGCAATATGGTCTATTCCCAGCAGGGGGCGATTGGCAATATGCCGATGGCGGCGGCCTTTACCCTCGTGCCGATCGTGCTAATTGCCCTTTATCTGGCGTTCGCGAAACGTCTGGGAGCGTTTGATGCACTCTGAACGCGCGCCGCTGCTCCTGAAGGTGGCAACCTGGGGCGGGGTGATCTTCCTGCATTTCCCGCTGCTGATTATCGCCCTCTATGCGTTTAATACCGAAGACGCCGCCTTCAGCTTTCCGCCGCAGGGCCTGACGCTGCGCTGGTTTAGCGCAGCGGAGGGGCGCGGCGATATTATCGAGTCCGTGACGTTGTCACTTAAGATTGCCGCGCTTTCCACCTCCATCGCGCTGGTCCTTGGCACGTTGGCTGCAGGTGCGCTGTGGCGCAGCGCGTTTTTTGGCAAGAACGCCGTGTCGTTGCTGCTGCTGTTGCCGATAGCGTTGCCGGGCATTATTACCGGACTGGCGCTGCTTACCGCCTTTAAGGCCGTCAATCTGGAGCCTGGACTGCTGACGATAGTCGTGGGCCACGCGACCTTCTGCGTCGTGGTGGTGTTTAACAACGTGATTGCCCGCTTTCGCCGGACCTCCTGGAGCCTGGTGGAAGCGTCGATGGACTTAGGCGCAACGGGCTGGCAAACCTTTCGCTACGTGGTGCTGCCCAATCTGGGTTCGGCGCTGCTGGCGGGGGGGATGCTGGCGTTTGCCCTGTCGTTTGATGAAATTATCGTTACCACCTTTACCGCCGGACACGAGCGTACGCTGCCGCTCTGGCTGCTCAATCAGCTCGGACGCCCGCGCGATGTCCCGGTCACCAACGTGGTCGCGCTGCTGGTGATGGTGGTGACGATGATTCCGATTCTGGGGGCCTGGTGGCTCACCCGTGACGGCGACATCAGCGCTGAAAACGGAAAATAAAATACCGATACAGGATAATGCTATGCAAAATAACCTTTTGATTAACGGTAAGTTAGTGGCTGGGGAAGGCGAGGCTGTGCCGGTGTTTAATCCTGCCACCGGAGAAGAGATCGTGTCGATTGCCGAAGCCACGGCGGCGCAGGTTGAGGCCGGGGTTGAGGCCGCAGACCAGGCCTTTATCAGCTGGAGCCAGACCACGCCCAGGAGCCGCGCCGAATGCCTGCTGGCGCTGGCGGACGTGATTGACGAACATGCGCAGACGCTGGCTAAGCTTGAATCGCTCAACTGCGGCAAGCCTCTGCACTGCGTGATCAACGATGAACTGCCGGCAGTCGCCGATGTGTTCCGCTTCTTTGCCGGGGCGGCGCGCTGTCTGCCGGGTATGGCGGCGGGTGAGTATCTCGAAGGCCACACCTCCATGATCCGCCGCGATCCGGTTGGCGTGGTGGTCTCCATCGCGCCGTGGAACTACCCGCTGATGATGGCGGCCTGGAAACTGGCCCCGGCGCTGGCCGCCGGCAACTGCGTGGTGATCAAACCTTCGGAGATTACCCCCTTGACCGCGCTGAAGCTGGGCGAACTGGCAAAAGAGGTTTTCCCCGCCGGGGTGCTTAACGTGCTGTTTGGCCGCGGCGCTACCGTCGGCGATCCGCTCACCGCCCATGCGAAGGTGCGCATGGTGTCGTTGACCGGTTCGATTGCCACCGGCGCGCATATTATCGGCCACACCGCGTCGTCGATTAAGCGTACCCATATGGAACTGGGCGGGAAAGCGCCGGTTATCGTCTTTGATGATGCGGATATCGACGCGGTGGTGGAGGGTGTACGGACCTTTGGTTTCTATAATGCCGGTCAGGACTGCACCGCCGCCTGCCGGATTTACGCCCAGGCCGGGATTTATGACCAGCTGGTGGAAAAACTCGGCGCCGCGGTTGCCAGCCTGAAGATGGGCCCGCCGGACGATGAGACCACCGAACTGGGGCCGCTGAGTTCGCAGGCGCATCTGGACCGGGTCAGCGCCGCCGTCGATGCCGCCCGCGCGCTGCCGCATATTCAGGTGATCGCCGGCGGCAGCAAAGCGCCCGGTAACGGCTACTACTACCAGCCGACGCTACTGGCGGGAGCCAGGCAGGAAGATGCGATCGTCCAGCGCGAGGTCTTCGGCCCGGTCGTCAGCATCACCTCGTTTACTGATGAAGAGCAGGCGCTGAGCTGGGCCAACGATTCGCAGTATGGTCTGGCTTCGTCGGTGTGGACCCGGGATGTCGGCCGAGCGCATCGCCTTAGCGCGCGTTTGCAATATGGTTGCACCTGGGTCAACACCCATTTCATGCTGGTCAGCGAAATGCCGCACGGCGGGCAGAAGCTTTCCGGCTACGGCAAGGATATGTCGATGTACGGCCTGGAGGATTACACCACTATCCGGCACGTAATGATTAAACACGGGTAGGGCACGGTTGTGATAATTGCGGCCTGGACACATTACCGTGCTAATAGTTAGCAATAGCAGAAAAAGTTAAAACGGGAGCGGGGATTTATGAGAATATTCTCATGCCCCTTCAAGAGCTAAGCCATGATGAGTGCCGGAGATAAGCGCCGGATGGGGCTGGTTTCCTTCCCCGGGGCGCGCGATGCGCCCTGAGCGGGAAGCCGCGATATGATGCTACTCATTCTCGAGCCCCTGCCACCTGCAGGGGCTTTTTGTTGTTCAGGCGCTACGGGTTTGTTACTGCGAGTTTGCCCGATGTCATGCGATCGCGCATTTATTACGTATCAAGATATCTATTTTTTGGCAAATGATAATCAGGCTAACGTTTTGTTTTTTTGCTCGGTAAACTCGCCTGGCGACGCTCGCGAACGTAGGAAAAAAGATTATAAATTGCAGCAATTAATAAAATTAACGCCACAATAAGAACGGCGATTCCGGACATGTGCCACCTCAAAAATAAATGAGTAAAAAACAAGCTTCGCATAACTTGTGATTATGAATGTATGATTTTGTGCTAAATAACGCAAATGATATTTCTTATCATTTAAAATAATCCGCAGGCTTTAGACTATCATTTTTTGATATAACCTATTGATATATTAATTATTTTTTGTGAGTCTGTTCATTTTTCAGAAATCCTTGCCGCCGCTGACCCTGCTAATAATGATGATCGCAATACGTTCTTGCGAACCTGCGCGTATAAAGAATAATGAACAATTACCCCGCGCGATGAAAAGCGCATTCGCTTTCAGCAATACCGTGTCGTGCGGCTTACGACACATGGGGCATATTTATAGTTGGAATTAGCCCTATTATTTATAATGGTATTTACGGCGGCCGGGGTGATTATTATCTCCGACGGTAGCGATTTAACATTGGCGATATTTAATCGCCCATTTTCACCTTTAAGCTTAGGGTGAATGTAATTTTTTTGTTAAATTTGCGGGCATCATTACGGCTAATAAGCCATGCGCCGCGCGTTTGACTTTCTATAGCCGCTCATGCGAACATTCGGCGCAATTTGTTGCTTCGAAGTTGATATTGTTTTGAATAAAATAGCGTGTTTTCTCTTTGTGGCCTGCGCCACGGCGATACTTTACGGCAATTTTCCGGCCAAACAGATTATTGGCTGTGAAAAGCAGGGTGGCGCGGAATCGATCTGCATAGCGGCCGCGTGGGATAGTGAAAAAGTCGATCTGCTGCCGGCATGGAATCCCGACGTTCAAAAGCTAATGGTCGCGCAAAAGCGTACGCTTGCAGCGGAGGCGGGGTCTTTCAAATCGTAAAAAAGCAGCCTGACCAGGCTGCTTTTTTAGGTTTCGCTGCTGAGTAAAATCTTTAAAACCAACCAAAACGAACGGATAACAGGCCGATAAGCGCAAGTGCCGCGCCGACATTTATCAGAAGGACGGTTTTGCTGGAAACATCCATAACGCCACCTTTATGAATAAGCCACTACAGTTATAGTACGCGCTTAAAGGTTGCGCTATCGGACAAAGATGAATCGGGCGTTTTTCCGAAATTAACGCTGTTGTGTGTTTTAAAATGTCATAATCTCTGACGCACTCTGGGGTGCGAAAAGGCATCGCGATATGCGTAAATGCCGGTCAGGGAAGGAAGAAGAAAAATGACTTTATACCAGAAAATGCTGGTTTTTTATGCAGTTATGGGCTGTATCTGTGCGGTAATAAGCTGGTTCTTAACCAAAGAGAGCCGCTGGATCCGCCTGCTGGCGGCGCTGCTGATTGGCGCGACCTGGCCGTTCAGTTTTCCAATGGCGCTGCTGGTCTCCCTGTTTTGATTTAAAAATCGATAGCTCACCTTTCGTTATGACTGTATAAAAAAACAGGCATAATTAAATGGAAGCTTTTCGATGAACGGTTTTTATTCTCCTCATGCTGGCGCCACCGTGCGCTGGCTCGATCTACCCGGTTACGGCGAACCCATTGTGTTTATCCACGGTCTGGGCTGTGCCTCAAGCTATGATTATCCGCGCGTTGCCGCCGACCCGGCGCTGGCCGGGCGGCGAATGATCCTTGTCGATTTACCCGGTTTCGGCTATAGCGATAAACCTGAATCCTTCAGCTACCGTATCGCCGATCAGGCCGCGGTAGTGGTCGAGCTGGTGGATCGCTTAGCCCTTGAACGCTGCTATTTATTTGGTCACAGCATGGGCGGCAGCGTCGCGATTGAAGCGGCCGGGCGCCTTGCCGGACGGGTGCGGGCGTTGCTGGTAGCCGAGCCCAATCTCTATCCCGGGGGTGGAATGTACAGCAGGTGCATCGCCGGGCAAACGGAAGAACGCTTTATTGCCCGCGGCTACGCCGAAATGCTCTCCGCCGAAACCTCGCCCTGGGCCGGCTGCCTGCAAAACAGCGCCCCCTGGGCGGTGTGGCGCGGCGCGGCCAGCCTGGTGAAGGGCGCTAATCCCTCCTGGTTCGCGCGCTTTGTCAATTTATCCTGCCCCAGAGCGCTGATATACGGAGCGTTTTCGCTGCCTGCCCGGGAGGCGACGGAGAGTGAAGCCGCCGGGATCCCGCTGCTGATGATACCGCAGGCCGGGCATTCCATGGCGTGGGAAAACCCCTCAGCGCTGGCGCGTACGCTGGCCGATTTTTACGCCGGTATTGAGGCAGAAGCCTGATTCGTGATCGCTATATACGAAAAGAAACGATATTTCATTTATTTTGATTTTTCGTTTCTTTTATTTTTGGCGAGTGCGAAATGCGAAAAATCACTATCCTGGGTATCTCGGCTTTACTCTGTACACCGCTGCTTCTGCAAGGGTGCGTGTCGCAAAATCCGCGCGGGACAGCCTCCCGCCCGCAGCTTACGGCGGCGGAAGCGGCAGCCTTCACCATGGAACGCTATTTTGCCCAAGGCGGTGCGTTGAGTGCCCCCGATGGCCCCTGGTCGCCATCGCCTGCGCGTCTCCCGCGGGCCGAAAGCGCGTGGCGCGTAGCGCCGTCGGGTGCGCCGTTCACCCGCATTCAGCAGGCGGTCAACGCGGCAATCAACCAGCACGCGGCCGGTGATGAGCGTATCTATATCCGCATTGAACCGGGTATCTATCGGGAGACGGTCTATATCCCTGAAGGGGCGCCGCCGATAACCCTCTACGGCGCCGGGGATAATCCTCAAGCGGTGAGAATAGAGCTGGCGATAGACTCGCAGTTCCCGGTATCGCGCTATCGCCAGCAGGTGAATAGCCAGCAACAGTATCGTGAAGGCGATCCGGCCTGGTATCAGTATGCGCTGTGCGCCGGACGTACTGCCAGGACGATAGGCACCAACTGCGCGGTGGTGATGTGGTCGCAAAGCGCGGATTTTCAGCTGCTGAACCTCAGCGTAGTCAATAGCCTGCTCGACACCGTCGACGGTGCGACCCATCAGGGCGTGGCGCTGCGGACGGATGGCGATCGGGTGCAGCTGGAGAACGTCCGTCTGCTGGGACGCCAGGATACGCTCTATGTCAATACCAGCAATCGGCGCAATGAGGCGGTGACCGACCGTATCAGCCGGGTATATGTCAAAGACAGCTATGTAGAAGGCGATGTGGACTATGTTTTTGGCCGGGCAAACGTGGTTTTTGATAATGTCCATTTTCACACCGTCTCAACGCGCCGCTCGCCCGAAGCTTACGTGCTTGCGCCGAATACGTTGCCGGATAACCCGTGTGGATTTTTGGTGATCAACAGCCGTTTTACCGGCGATAGCGGCTATCGGGGCGGCTTCAAGGCGAAGCTGGGCCGCGCCTGGGATCAGGGGGCGGGCAAGACCGGCTATTTACCCGGAAAAACCGCTAACGGTCAGGCGCTTATCGCCAACAGTACTATCGATCAAAGCTACGATCGGCTTTCCCCCTGGGGCGCTGCGGCCACCACCTCCCGGCCGTTCCGCGGCAATCCCGCCGCAGAGCGTCAGCTTGATGATGTTGCCTTCAATCGCCTGTGGGAATTCAATAACCACTGGCAGCCCTGAGGCTTAAAACGGTAGCTCGCGCGGGACCGTTTGCAGCGTTATCCAGCGTAGCTCGGTAAACTCCGCCACCCCCGTGCGTCCGCCAAAGCGGCCGTAGCCCGACGATTTGCAGCCGCCAAACGGCATTTGCGCCTCATCATGCACGGTGGGGCCGTTAATGTGGCAAATGCCGGTTTGCAGATTTTGCGCCAGGTTCCACGCCCGGGCGCTGTCCCGGCTGTAGATCGCCGACGAGAGGCCATATTCGCTTTCATTGGCGACGGCCAGCGCTTCGGCTTCATCCTGAACGCGAATAATCGATTTCACCGGGCCAAAGGACTCCTCATGCCAGATGCGCATCTCGCGGGTGACGCCATCGAGCAGGGTGGCGCGCATCTGCGTTGAGTCGGACATGCCGCCTGCGAGCAGGCGCGCGCTTTTCGCCAGCGCGTCCTCTATTAGCGCGTTGCAGCGGGCGACGGTTCTCATCTCCACCACCGGACCGAGAAGGCTGGCGGGCAGGGCGGCGGCTCGTTTGGCCAGCAGCGCCACGAACGGTTCCGCGACGGCGGCATCGACGATGATGCGCTCGGTTGACATGCAGATTTGCCCGGCGTTGGCGAAGGCGCCAAAAATTGCCCCTGCCGCGGCCTGTTCGAGGTCAGCGTCATCCAGCACCAGCAGCGGCGCTTTGCCGCCCAGTTCCAGTACCGCGGGTTTCAGATGTTCACCGCAGGTGCGGGCGATTATCCGCCCCACCGGCGTCGAACCGGTGAAATTGATGCGGCGTACGGCGGGGTGGGCGATCAGGGACTCCACCAGCGCAGGCGCGTCGGCGGGGGGACAGGTCAGATAATTGACCACCCCGGCGGGAAAGCCTGCCGCTGCCAGGGCATCGATGATCAACCCCTGGGTTGCCGGAGACAGCTCCGCGCCTTTGAGGATAACCGTATTTCCACAAGCCAGCGGCGTGGCGATAGCGCGGGTCGCCAGGATTAATGGCGCGTTCCACGGCGCCATGCCGAGCACGACTCCCGCGCCCTGGCGGATGCCCAGCGCCAGATTTCCCGGCACGTTGGAGGGGATCACCTGGCCCTCGATTTGCGTGGTCAGCGCGGCGGCTTCACGCAGAATATCGGCGGCCAGGTGGACGTTAAAACCGGCCCAGTGCGCGGTGGCCCCCGTTTCTGCCGCCATCGCGGCAATAAACTTCGCCTCGCGGCGCAGCATCTCTTCTGCGGCTTCCAGCAGCAGGCGTCGGCGTTCGGCGGGGACCGTGTCGCGCCACTGCGGGAACGCCGCGCCCGCGGTATCGGCGCAGCGACGAGCGTCCGCCAGGCTGGCGGCGCTGGCAACGGAGGCGGTCTCTTGCGTCAGCGGATTGTTGCGGGTAAAGGTGGCGCGGCCTTCGGCATCGTGCCACTGGCCGTTGGTGTACAGGCTGCAGGTTATGGTCATTGTTATCTTCTCCTGACGTTACGATTTGCCGAGTGTACCGGGTGGCGCGGGAGCGCGATGCCGGCGGGGCGGTTATCGCCCGCTTTTTTCGTAACCTTCCGCACGCTTCACATTTATTGCTGGATTCAATGACGTCAAACGAGCGGATGTAGAATTAATCGGCGAAAACGCGGTTTTTAGCATAACCTGATAGCAATTGATTATTTGCCGGTTGAATCCTCCTGTGCTGTTATTAAAGCACTTATAACAAATTCATAAGGTTTATAACCATGTCTACAGGGAAAACGCTGCTTGCGCTGGCGTTGAGCGCACTCTTTCCGGCGGCCAGCGCCTGGGCGGCGGGAAACGATACGCTGGTCTACTGCTCCGAAGCTTCGCCGGAATCTTTCAACCCGCAGATTGCCAGTTCGGGCCCATCGTTCGTCGCCAGTTCTCAGGTGCTTTATAACCGCCTGATAAACTTCGATCCGGTGAAAAACACGCCAATTCCTTCGCTGGCGACCGAATGGAGCGTCTCGCCGGACGGCAAAACCTGGACTTTCACCCTGCGTAAGGGCGTGCAGTTCAACAGCAACAAATTCTTTAAGCCGACCCGCGATTTCAACGCCGATGACGTGCTGTTCTCGGTGCTGAGGCAGAAAGATGCCAACCATCCGTACCATAATGTTTCTCAGGGGCATTACGAATACTTTCATGACGTTGGGCTGGATAAGCTGATCAAAGAGGTTAAAAAGCTCGATGATTACCACGTCCAGTTTGTGCTGAGCGAACCCAACGCGGCGTTCCTCGCCGACTGGGGCATGGATTTTGCGTCGATACTCTCTGCTGAATATGCTGATGCGATGCTGAAAAAAGGGACGCCGGAGTATGTCGATACCTGGCCTGTCGGCACCGGACCTTATGCGCTGCAGCAATATAAAGCGGATTCGCAGATCCGCTATATCGCCAATCCGCACTACTGGGACGGTGAAGTGCCGACCAAACACCTGATCTTCTCGATCACGCCAAACGTTGAGACGCGGCTGGCGAAGCTGCAAACCAATGAGTGCCAGATTATTCCCGCGCCGTCGCCGGTACAGTTCCCGGTGATTAAGGGCAATAAAGATCTGGCGTTGCATTCGGTAGAAGCGCTCAACGTTGGTTATCTGGCGTTTAATACCGAGAAAAAGCCGTTTGATAATGTTCTGGTGCGTCAGGCGCTGAACTACGCGACCGACAAGCAGGCGATCGTGAAAGCGGTGTTCCTCGACTCCGGCAGCGTCGCGAAATCACCGATCCCCGCCAATATGCTCGGCTATAAGAAAGATCTACCGGACTACGACTACGATCCGCAAAAAGCGAAAGACCTGCTTAAGCAGGCCGGACTGGAGAAGGGGGCCGAAGTGACCCTGTGGTCGATGCCGGTGCAGCGTCCCTATAACCCCAATTCGCGCCGTATTGCCGAGATGATCCAGAATGACTGGAGCAAGGTCGGGATTAAAGCCAAAATCGTCACCTATGAGTGGGGGGAATATCTCGCCGGAATGCGTAAAGGCGAGCACGACAGCGCGCTGTTTGGCTGGATGTCCGATAACGGCGATCCGGATAACTTCGCCGGCACCCTGCTAAGCTGCGATAACATCAAAACCGGCTCTAACGTTGCCCGCTGGTGCGATAAGTCCTACGATGCGCTGGTGAAAAAGGCTATCCTGGTCAGCGATCCGCAGGCGCGGGCTAAGCTATACGGCGAGGCGCAGACGATTTTTCAGCAGCAGGCCCCCTGGATCACCCTGGCGACCGGGAAGACCTTCTACGCGACGCGCAGCAACGTCAGCGGCTACAGCGTGAGCCTGATGGGCAGCGATTTTTCCAAAGTTAAACTCAACTAAGCCGCAAGGAGAAAACATGTCGCATCTGGATGAGGTCGTCGCCCGCGTGGACGCCGCGATTGCCGAAAGCGTCATTACCCATATGAATGAATTGCTGATCGCGCTGAGCGATGACGCGGAGCTGGGGCGGGAAGAGCGCTACGTTCAGCAGCAGCGTTTGCGGACCGCCATCGCCCACCATGGCCGCCAGCAGCATGAGGAGCAGGAAGCGCGCCGCGAGCAGCTAACCCGCGGCGGCGAAATTCATTAGTCAAGCCGTTAGAACTGGCGTCTGGCCACCAGCCAGGCGCCGACCACCAGCATCACCGCGCCACAGAGCGGGCCAATCAGCGCGCGAAGCGGGACGTGGTGCGCACGAATCAGATCCATCACTAACCCCCCCGCCAGCTGGCTGGCAATCAATACCGCAATGGTGGTTGCCGCTCCGACGTTCTGATAGCCGCTGATGCTGGCGAAGACAAAGAACGAGCCTAGCAAACCGGGAATGAGCGTCCACCACTTTACGCTAACCGCCAGCTCCTGAAACCCCGCCGCGCCGTGCTTAAGCAGCAGGATGGTCACGAAAATCACGATGCCGACCAGCGAGTTAAGCAGCATGGCGATCAGAATGGTCGATGCGGACTGGGTAATGCGCACCATCAGCGTGTTTTGCAGCACCAGCCCGACGCCAGCGGCAACTAAACAGGCGAGGGTTAGCGTTTGATTCATGCGCTACCGTCCGGATCGCGGCGATCGTCAAGCTGCAGCTGCATAAAGGTCAGATCCAGCCAGCGGCCAAATTTGGTGCCAACCTGCGGCATTTGCCCGGTGGTGATAAAGCCCAGGGTATCATGCAGATGCAGTGAAGCCTGATTTTGCGCCTCAATACCGGCAACCATAACGTGCTTATTCAACCGCTTAGCCTCGGCGATGAGGGCGACCAGCAGACGGCGGCCCAGCCCTTGGCCCTGATGATCGGGGTGAACATAGACCGAATGCTCGACGGTGTGGCGAAAGCCGTCAAAGGCGCGCCAGTCGCTGAAGGAGGAATAACCGGTAATTACGCCGTTTTCTTCGCTGACCAGCACCGGATAGCCGACGAGCTGTCGGGCCTCAAACCAGGCAATACGGTTGTCGGTATCGACGGTATTGTCGTTCCAGATAGCGGCGGTATGCAGTACCGCATGGTTGTAGATTTCAGCGATTGCCGCGCAATCGTCTTTGCTGGCATGGCGGATGGTCATGGTAACCCTCAAGGCTTGTACACTATAGTGGTACGATATTATTACAATAATGTACGCAAGGCTGTCACCTGTTTTAGGCAGAAATTTTTATCCTCGGCTGACCGGCGTCGGATACGCGATTTCTTTTCATTTATTGCCGTAACGCCGTTTACATTAACGGATTGAATGACTCTCCGTGTTTGCCCGGCCGATTATTACGCCGGGCTTTTTCATTTTCATTCCCGGTGCCGGGCGTCTGGTTGTGCAAACAGGCGGGCTACACTATAGTATTACGCTATGAATACTATAGAAGACAATCTTAACCAGCGCATCAGCGCACGTATCCGAATCGAGCGGGAATCCCGCGGCTGGTCGCTCAGCGAACTGGCGGAGCGGGCGGGGGCGTCGCGGGCGATGATCCACAAGATCGAGCGCGGCGAAAGCAGCCCGACGGCATCGATGCTGGGACGGTTATCCGGCGCTTTCGGCATTAGCATGTCGACGCTGATCGCCAGGGCGGAGATGCAGGAAGGCAAGCTGCTGCGCTTTGCCCATCAGCCGGTGTGGCGCGACCCGCAGAGCCACTATCTGCGGCGGCACGTTTCGCCGCGTAGCGACCTGCCAATCGACCTGGTGCAGGTGGAGCTTCCGGCGGGCAGCGATGTGCCGATGCCTGCGTCATCCTACGCCCAGGCCCGGCAGCTGATCTGGCTACAGCAGGGCGAGCTGGTGTTTATCGAAGGCAACGCGCGACACGAGATGCGGGCGGGGGACTGCCTGGAGCTCGGGCCGCCTAACGACTGCCGCTTTATTAATGAAACCACGCAGCCCTGCGTCTATCTGGTCGTCCGACTCAATCAATCTGCCTCATAATGTCAATGCGCGCTGCCGGGAAAGCAGCTAGCCTCAATACAGACTTGTCAAAAGAGGAGTGTGTTATGGCTTTCAATCCGCAACGCCACCGCCGCTGGCTGCTGGCATCGCGTCCGCACGGCGAGCCAACCGGGGAGAACTTCCGCCTGGAAGAGGGCGAGGTCGCGTCTCCCGGGCCGGGGCAGCTGCTGCTGCGCACCGTCTTTCTGTCATTGGATCCCTATATGCGCGGGCGGATGAGCGACGCGCCTTCCTATTCGCCGCCTGTCGCCATTGGCGCGGTGATGGTCGGCGGCACCGTGAGCCGCGTGGTGACATCGAACCACGCCGATTTTCAGCCCGGCGACTGGGTGCTGGGCTACGGCGGCTGGCAGGATTATGAACTTTCCGACGGCAGCGGGCTGGTGAAATTAGGCGACAGCCCTGAACACCCTTCGTGGGCGCTGGGGATCCTCGGCATGCCCGGCTTTACCGCCTATATGGGGCTGCTGGATATTGGTCAGCCGAAAGCGGGCGAGACGCTGGTGGTCGCCGCCGCCACCGGGCCGGTTGGCGCAACGGTCGGACAGATCGCGAAGCTGAAAGGCTGCCGCACGGTGGGCATCGCCGGCGGCAGCGAGAAGTGCCGCTATGCGGTAGAAACTCTCGGCTTCGACGTCTGTGTCGATCATCGCGCGCCCGATTTCGCCGTCAAACTGCTTGAAGCCTGCCCGCAGGGGATCGATATCTACTATGAGAACGTCGGTGGGAAAGTGTTCGATGAAGTTCTGCCGTTGCTGAATACCTCGGCCCGCGTGCCGGTTTGCGGCCTGGTCAGCGGCTACAACGCCACCGCGCTGCCCGACGGCCCGGATCGCTTGCCGCTGCTGATGGCGACGATCCTCAAAAAACGCATCCGCATGCAGGGCTTTATTATCGGCCAGGATTACGGTCACAGGATTGCCGAGTTCCAGCAGGAGATGGGGCGCTGGGTGCAGGCAGGGAAAATCAAATACCGCGAGCAGGTCGTTGACGGCCTGGAGAACGCGCCGCAGGCGCTCATCGGTCTGCTGAAGGGCGAGAACTTCGGTAAGGTGGTGGTTCGCGTCTCTCCGGACGAGTAACCGCTTACCCGGCAGGCGTCGCGCCTGCCGGGTTTTATGATGATTTACGCGTAAAACGCCAGCCGCTCGGCCAGCAGGTCAACAAACGCCTGGCGATCGACATCGAGCATCACCGTAGCGTTCGGCTGCTTACCGGTCAGATTGTAAAAATCGACGACCGTCATCCCCTGAGTATATTTCCCCTGCGTTTCCACGCCGACCCAGCGTTCAACGGTGGTAAACATCTCCGGCTTCAGCAGCCAGGCAATGGTGCACGGGTCGTGCAGCGGCGCGCCGACAAAGCCCCATTTCTCATCCTTGTGGTACTCAAGAAAGAAGTCGAGCAGTTCGGCGACGATGGTGGATATCGGGTTGCCGATACGGCGGAAACGCTCGATATCCTCAACGTGGATTTGCGCTTTATGGGTGACGTCTAACCCGGCCATCACCACCGGAAGGCCGGACTGGAAAACGATCTCCGCGGCTTCCGGGTCGACGTAGATATTAAACTCGACCGCCGGCTGCCAGTTCCCCAGCACCATTGCGCCGCCCATAATCACAATACGCTCGATTTTGGCATGCAGTTCCGGATGGCTGTTGAGCAGCAGGGCGACGTTGGTTTGCGGGCCGGTGGCAACGATCGTGACCGGTTCGACGCTGTCGCGCAGGATGTTGGCCATCAGCTCGACGGCGGTGCAGCTTTGCGCGGCAAAGCCCGGCTCCGGCAGCGCCGGGCCGTCAAGACCGCTCTCGCCATGCACGTTGTCGGCGATAATCAGCTCCCGCATTAGCGGCTTAAGCGCGCCGCCGGCGACCGGGATATCCGGGCGTTTAAGCAGGGTGAGCATGCGCAGTACGTTACGCAGCGTTTTGTCCGGGGTCTGGTTTCCCGCGGAGGACGTCACGGCTTTTACATCGAGTTCGGGTGAGGCGAGGGCAAGAACGAGGGCAATCGCGTCATCATGACCCGGATCGCAATCGATAATGACTGGCAGTGCCATGGCAGCTCCTTGTTGGCGTTATTTTGTGACAAGGGTAACGCCGCAAAGCGCCATAGACGAGGCTCAACGCAGAATAGTGTGATGGCGTGCACGATTGAGCGCGACATAACGCGACGCTTGCCAACATAGCTGCTTGATCTGTGCGCAATCAGGAGCTAGCCATGCGGTGGCGCAAGAAGTCGCTTCCCGCGGAGGCCTATAATGATAAAACGACGCAACCATACAAATATTAATGGTTTGCTTTCCGCCAACGGATTCTTATTCTAAAGAAAACTCCAGGAGATAATCGCAATGAAAGATGTGGTAGATAAATGCAGTACCAAAGGCTGTGCCATCGACGTAGGCTCGATTATTGATAATGAGGACTGCGTCTGGCGGGTTGAGAAAAACTTCGCCAGCCGCGAAGAGGCCGAGTCCACCATCGCGGCGGTCCGCGAACGTGCCCTGGCCGCCGCGCCCGCCAGCGAGCCGCCGCAGGTCGATTATACCATCGCGCCCGCCGGTGATGAGGCAAAGCTTGAGGCTTCCATTGCCTTCTCCTGCCAGGCGGAAAAGATCATTTTCGAATTGTCGTTAAGAAACGTTATTTAACGTAGCGAGCGCCCACGGCTAACCCTCAACAGGATCCTGCGTGCGATCCCGTTGAGGTGCCGTGGTCAAGCGTTACTCAAACCGCCATGCCAGGTTTAGCCCGATACCGTAGTTACGGCCCGGCGCCGGTTCGTAGTAGCGGCCGTTGGATTCATTCACGATAACCGAGCCCGCGTAGCTGCGGTCGAACAGGTTATCTACCCGGCCAAACAGATCCATATCCATCTTGCCGTAGCTCCATTTATAGCCGGTCGTCAGGCCGACCACCGTCCAGGACGGCGCTTTGGCGGTGTTCTCATCGTTTGCCATAATATCGCTCATATAGCGAATATCGCTGCCCGCGTACCAGCCTTTCTCGGGCTGATAGCCGAAGGAGGCGTAGCCCATATTACGGGCGATCCCCGGAATACGATTGCCTTTACAGCTGGCATCGTCGCAGACGTTGGTACGATAGGTCGCATCCAGCCAGGTCCAGGCCGCTTTTAAACGCCAGCTCTCGCCGAACTGCTGATCCAGCCCCAGCTCCATCCCCTGACGGCGCGTTTTACCGGCGTTTTTATAGCTGGTGCGCCCGCCGCTGCTGGCGTCGACGACAATCTCATTATCGGTATCGGTCTGGAATAGCGCGGCGGTCAACAGGCCGTTGCCGATTCGCGCTTTGCTGCCAATTTCAACGGTTTCGTTGGTGGACGGCTGCAGGCCAAAGTTCAGCCCGCCCTGGTCGCCGGAGCGGTAGGAAAGCTCATTGATGGTCGGCGTTTCGAAACCGCGGCCGGCGGAGACGTAGACGTTCCAGGCATCGGTTACCGCGTATTTCAGCGAGCCCGCCGGCAGCCATTTATGATAGCTGGCCTCGCCGCTGTCATCGCCGTTACCCGGCGTAACGTAATAATCGTTGGAATCAAACCACACCGAACTGTAGCGCACGCCGGCGTCGAGAGAGAGTTTCTCGGTGAGCTGCCACTGGGTTTGCAAATAGGGGTCTACGTTCCACATCAAATTGCGTTCGTTGCGGCGCAGGTCGCCCTTTTCACCGTACTGCGGCGCGCCGTTGCTCATGACAAAGTTTTCATAACCCTTACGGCGCTCGGTCATGGTTTCATAATCAAGTCCGGTGGTAAAGGTGACCGGCACCAGCAGCTCGCCGCGATGGGTCCAGCGGGTATCAATCCCCTGATAGTGGCGCGTCAGGTCGATCACGCCGCCAGCATGGGTGGGTTTGAGCTGCGGAGCGCGAGGAATCGACTGATATTGCGTGGTTTCACGCTCGCCGGCGTACATCATCACGCTCAGATCGTCCTGATCGCTCAGCTGGCGCTCGTAGCGCAAACCGGCCTGGGTCTGTTTTATGGTTTTGCGGGTATTGTACTGATCGCCTCTTGGCGACTGGCGCGGGTTATTTTGCCATTCGTCATAGCTCAGGCCGCCCGCGTCATTAGCTTTAATATCCACGCTGTTAAACAGCAGGGTCAGTTTGCTGTCGTCATTAATGCGCACGCCGAGCTTCGCGTTGGCGAGGTTCTTACGCGCGCCGCTATGGTCGCGGGAGCCGTGAGTGGTGAAGCGGTTGGTGGAAACCACATAGTCGACATCGCCCGCATGGCTGCCGTCGCCGACCGCGCCGGTCGCTTTCATACCGTAATGCCAGGTACCGAAGCTGCCGTAGTAGCTGCTGGCTTCGATAGTGGGCGGCTGGCTGCCGGTCTGGGTGGTGGCGTTAATCACCCCGCCGGAGGAGTTGCCGTACAGGGCGGAAAAAGGCCCGCGCAGTACTTCGAGCGAATCGAGGCTGCCAATATCAATATTCGAGGTTTGTCCCTGGCCATCAGGCATGGTGGCCGGAATGCCGTCGACGTAAATTCGCAGCCCACGCACGCCGTAGGTGGAGCGGGAGCCGAAGCCACGAATCGAAAGCTGCAGATCCTGCGCATAGTTCTGACGGTTTTGCACCTGTAGCCCCGGTACCGCGCCCAGCGACTCGGAAAGGTTGACCCGCGGCGCGGCCTGGCGCATCTCGTCGCCGTTAACCACGCTTACGGCGGCGGGAGTATCGAGTTCAGAAACCGCCGACGGTGCGGCGGTAACCACCATGGTCTGTTCAGCGGCGTGGGCGGTTGGCGCTGAAGAAATAAGCGGCAGAAGCAGTGCGGGGAGCGCGGCGGCGCGCACGGAAAGGATTTTCATCAAAGTTACTCGCAAAACGAACCAAACGGAACATATGTATATATGTTAACTCTTTTGTAAATTTTTTGAAAAGACTTAACAGGATTTGAGTTAACAAATAGCAAGAATTGCGTGATGCCGGGTGGACAAAACGCAATTAACTCTCCACATTGCGATAAATAATGATTACTATTCGCATTACAAAGAGTAGCGCAAAGCCATGATTTTGCGCCACGGAAGCACTGTCGAGCAGGCACATATTCGTTTTATCAAAGGGAGTCGTCATGTCATTACGTCATCTGTCCGCGCCGCGTCTGCGCCGTTCACTGTTGTTAACTTCATTACTGCTGGCGGGGAGCTTCAGCGCCCACGCGGCGGAAGAAATGCTGCGTAAAGCCGTTGGCAAGGGCGCGTACGAAATGGCCTATAGCCAGCAGGAGAATGCGCTGTGGGTGGCGACTTCGCAAAGCCGTTCGCTGGATAAGGGCGGTATTGTTTACCGCCTCGATCCGACGACGCTGGAAGTGACGCAGATTATTCATAACGATCTGAAACCGTTCGGCGCAACGATCAACAACGCTACCCAGACCCTGTGGTTTGGCAATACCACCGACAGCAGCGTAACGGCAATTGATGCCAAAACCGGGAAGGTGAAAGGGCGTCTGGTGCTCGATCCCCGCCAGCGCAGCGAAACCGTGCGCCCGCTGGCCCCGCGCGAACTGGCGGTTAACGAGAAAACCAATACTGTCTACATCACCGGTCTGGGTAAAGAGAGCGTGATCTGGGTGGTGGACGGCGACAAGCTGACGCTGAAAGACACTATTGCCAATACCGGCGCGATGGCGACGGGCCTGGCGGTGGACGCGGAAGCGAACCGTATCTACACCACTAACGCCGACGGCGAACTGGTGACCATCGACAGCGCCAGCAATAAAATCCTGACGCGTAAGAAACTGCAGGATGACGGCAAAGAGCACTTCTACCTCAACCTGAGCCTCGATACCGCCGGTCACCGGGCCTTTATCACCGACGGCAAACAGCCGGAAGTGCTGGTGGTCGATATTCGCGATGGTAAAGTGCTGGAGAAAATCGCCGCGCCGGAATCCCTGGCCGTGCTGTTTAACCCGACCCGCAATGAAGCCTACGTAACTCACCGTAAAGCCGGCGAAGTGAGCGTGATCGATGGTAAGACCTACAAAGTGGTCAAGACCTTCAAAACCCCGACTCACCCGAACAGCCTGACCTTATCCGCCGATGGCAAAACGCTGTACGTCAGCGTGAAGCAGGAATCGACACGCCAGAAAGAGGCCACCCAGCCGGATGACGTTATCCGCATCGCGCTGTGATCCTGACGGGAGGGGGTAACCCCTCCTGAAAGTCTGTCTGCCGGGCGGCGGCTGACGCCTTCAGCGATATCACCCTCTGTTACAAACACTTATTAGCCTGATAAATACAATGGCTATAAACTGACGTCTTTCCTGCGCAAGCGGGACGGTGGCATTAATCCTGGAGAAAAGATGAAAAAATCATTTATGGTCGTTTGCGCCGGCGCGATGCTGGCCCTTCTGGCAGGCTGTAGCTCAAACTATGTGATGACGACGAAAAGCGGGCAGACTATCGTGACGCAGGGCAAGCCGCAGCTGGATAAAGATACCGGCATGACCAGCTATACCGATGAGTCAGGCAATAAGCGCCAGATTAACAGCAGCGACGTCGCTCAGCTGGTGGAAGATAATTAAGTTGTGCCGTTGCGGTTTGCCCGGTGGGGCAAACCGCAAAAGGAACGAGTTACGGTTTTTCAATATTCGGCGCGGTGCTGTGAATATCATGTACGCGCTTACGTACGCCAAACCAGCCGGCGACCAGCAGCACGGCGATCAGCGGAATCGAACCGATGGTATAGGTCCCATTCGGGTAATCGAAAGCCATTAATACCAGCACGCTCAGCAGGAATAGCAGGGTCAGCCAGGAAGTAAAAGGCGCTCCCGGCATCTTGAAGCTGACGTCTGCGGCCTTGCCTTCTTTGATCGCCTTGCGCAGGCGCATCTGGCACACCACAATAAAGCCCCACGAAGCGATAATCCCCAGCGACGCGACGTTGAGGACAATCTCAAACACCTGTGAAGGCACCAGATAGTTGAGGAATACCCCAACGACGTAGACGCCAAGCGTCGCCAGAATCCCGGCGTAAGGCACGTGATGACGGCTCATTTTCGACATAAACTTCGGCGCGGAACCGCCCATCGACATGGAGCGCAGAATACGCCCGGTGCAGTAGAGACCAGAGTTGAGGCTGGAGAGCGCGGCGGTTAACACCACAATATTCATCACGCTGCCGATATACGGCACGCCCAGCTTCGAGAAGAAGGTGACGAACGGGCTCTGCCCGGCCTGATAGGCATTCCACGGCAGCAGCAGCACCAGCAGCAGCACCGAACCCACATAGAACAGACCGATACGCCAGATAACGCTGTTAATCGCGCGCGGCACCATGGTCTGCGGGTCTTTACATTCGCCAGCGGCGGTGCCCACCAGTTCGATAGAGGCGAAGGCGAACACCACCCCCTGAACCAGCACCAGTGCTGGCAGCAGGCCGTGCGGGAACAGGCCGCCGTTATCGGTAATCAGGTGGAAGCCGGTGGCATTGCCATCAAGCGGCTTGCCGCTGCCGAGAAAAATGGTTCCGACCACCAGAAATGCCACGATCGCCAGCACTTTCACCAGCGCGAACCAGAACTCCATCTCGGCGAACCATTTCACGCCGATCATGTTCATGGTGCCGACAATCGCCAGCGCGCCGAGGGCGAATACCCACTGCGGGACGTCGCCGAACGCGCCCCAGTAGTGCATATACAGCGCGACGGCGGTGATATCGACGATCCCGGTCATCGCCCAGTTGACAAAGTACATCCAGCCCGCCACGTAAGCCGCTTTTTCACCGAGGAACTCGCGGGCGTAGGAGACGAAGCTGCCGCTCGAAGGACGATGAAGCACCAGCTCGCCCAGCGCGCGTAGGATAAAAAACGAAAAGAGGCCGCAGACCAGATAAACCAGCGCCAGAGCCGGCCCGGCCATCTGCAGGCGCGCGCCCGCGCCGAGAAACAAGCCGGTACCGATGGCGCCGCCGATGGCAATCATCTGTACCTGACGGTTGCCCATCGCCTTGTGGTAGCCGGACTCCTGCGAATTCAGCCAGTGGCGTTTGGCAGCGTGCTGCTCCGCCACGCTAGAGTGTTTTGTATTCATTGATGTCGCTATTTTCCTGTCAATGTCCATGAGTGGTTCGTGCTGCTGGCTCTCTCATCATTCTGAGGAATGAGATAAGCGAGCATGGCGGAGAATCCTACACGTATCGGAAAATGGACGCACGTAAAAGATTTGCGGACCGCACTTGCTTAAATATCAATGAGATCGCCGCGTTCTGTGGGGGGATAGTCACCTGGAAATTTCGCTGATCGATTTTGCCCAACGTGCGCTATTATTTTCAGCCCGCGTTTTGCCCGAGAGACCACGATGAAAATCAACGTAGTAGGGACCAGCGGCGTCGGCAAATCTACCCTCGCGCGTCGGCTGGCTCAGGAACTGTCGCTGCCTTATATCGAAATGGATGTGCTCTACTGGCTGCCCGAATGGCAAGGGACGCCGGACGATGAGTTTTACGCCAAACTTGCCGCCGCGCTCGCCGCGCCCGGCTGGGTGCTGGACGGTAACTATAACCGCAGCCGCCCGCTAAAATGGCGCGACGTGGATCTGGTGGTGTGGGTGGACTACAGCTTCTGGCGCACGATGCGTCAGGCGGTCTGGCGCGCGGCTTCACGCGCCAGCCGTCGCCAGGAACTGTGGCCCGGCACCGGCAACTGCGAAACCTTCCGCCGCTCCTTCTTTAGCCGGGACTCCATTATTCTCTGGACGCTAAAAACCTGGCGCAATAATCGCCGCCGCTATCTGGCGGATATGCAGGATCCGCAGTATCGACATATTCGCTTTGTGCGCTTACGCAACCAGCAGCAGACCGAGGCGCTGGTGCGCGAGCTTCGGCAGAATCTCCGATAATCCCCCGGCTCGCGCTGCGCTTAGCCGGACTACAAACTACAGGCCCGCAGACTGCTGAGGATGCGTAGCCCGGACAGATGCGCAGCATCGCCTCCGGGGACATTTACCTCACCGCATATCTAATTTCCGGCAGAGCAAATGTAAATAAATTGTTTCTCACTGACCGCGGCCGCTTCTAATAATGCAGACATGTTAATTCACATGAGCCTGCGAAATGTCTTATCGAATCAGTATCCTGGATAAAAGCCCGCTGGCGGCCGGAGAAACGGCCGCCCAGGCGCTGGCGCGTACATTAACGCTGGCGCAACAGGCGGAAGCCTGGGGCTATCACCGTTTCTGGATAGCCGAACACCACAATACCGAGCAGCTTGCCAGCCCGTCGCCGGAACTGGCGATCGCCTGGATCCTCGGCCAGACCCGCCGGATTCGCGTCGGTTCCGGCGGCGTCATGCTCCAGCACTACAGCCCGTACAAAGTGGCGGAAAACTTCAATATGCTGGCCTCCCTCGCGCCGGGCCGCGTGGATCTGGGCGTGGGCAAAGCTCCAGGTGGCCTGCCGCTCTCTACCCGCGCGCTGCAGCAGGGGCTTAATCCCCAGCAAAAAGGGAGTTTTGCCGACCAGCTGGCGCAGCTCGATAACTGGCTGTCGCTGACCGAAACCGATGGGGAAGAGAGCGTCCGCGCAACCCCGATTCCGCCGCGTCGCGCAGACGGCTTTCTCCTCGGCGCCAGCCTGGAAAGCGCGCAGCTGGCGGCGCAGTTGGACTGGAACTTTGTCTTCGCCGCCCATCTCAACGGCGATAAGCATCTGCTGCGCGAGGTGCTCACCCGCTGGCGCGAACTGAGCCGTCGCGACGCGATTATTGCCGTCCAGGCCGTGGTGGCCGACGATTCTGCCACCGCAGCCGATCTGGCAAACGCCGTGGAAGTCTGGGGCGTTGAGCTGGAAAACGGCCAGCGGGTGACCGTCGGCAGCGAAGCGCAGGCGGCCGCCTTTGCCCGCCAGGCGGGTAGCATGCCGACGCGCATCGCCCGTCGGGAATCGGCGGTGCTGTTCGGCACCCCCGAGCAGGTGAAAGCGCAGCTGGATGCCTTGCAGTCGGCGTGGAACATCGACGAATTTATTATCGACACGCCCATTAGCGACGGCGCGGCGCGCCTTAACTCCCTGCGTCTGTTGGCCCAGGCGCATCTGAGCGCGGAGGTCCAGCCATGAGCCTTGCCGAACAGTTAATTCGCTGGCGGCGCGAACTGCACCAGTACCCGGAACTTTCGCTGCAGGAGGTTGATACCACCGCGCGTATTCGCGACTGGCTGCAGAGCGGCGGCATCAGCCTGCTGCCTTATGAACTGAAAACCGGCGCGGTGGCCGAAGTGGGCAGCGGCGATAAGGTGATAGCCCTGCGCGCCGATATCGACGCGCTACCTATCGAAGAGGCGGCCAGCGTGCCGTTTCGTTCGCTGAATGCCGGCGTGATGCACGCCTGCGGGCATGATATTCATACCAGCGTGATCCTTGGCGCGGCCTTACTGCTGAAACAACGCGAAGCGCAGCTGGCGGGACGCGTCCGCATTCTGTTCCAGCCGGCGGAAGAGAGCTTCGGCGGCGCGAAAACCCTGATTCGCGCCGGGGTACTGGAGGGGGTTTCCGCCATTTTCGGTATGCATAATGAACCGGGCCTGTCTGTAGGCGAGTTCGCCACCCGCGGCGGCGCGTTTTACGCCAACGTCGATCGCTTTGTCTTCAAAGTGACCGGTAAAGGCGCGCATGCCGCCCGGCCTCATGAAGGGAAGGACGCCATTCTGCTGGCTAGCCAACTGGTGACCCTGCTGCAAAGCGTCGCCAGCCGCGAAGTGAATACCCTCGATTCCGTGGTGCTTAGCGTGACGCGGATTCAGGGTGGCAATACGTGGAATGTCCTGCCGGAAAGCGTCGAGCTGGAAGGTACGCTGCGCACCCATAGCAGCGAAGTCCAGCAGCGGGTGAAGGCGCGGGTGAGCGAGATTGCCGCCGGCTTCGCCAGCGCCTTCGGCGCGCAGATCGATGTCTTCTGGTACGCCGGGCCGACCGCGCTGGTCAATGATGAGCGCTGGGCGGCATTCGCCAGCGACGTGGCCGATAAGTCCGGCTACCGCACGCATCATGCGGACCTCCATCTCGGCGGCGAAGATTTTGCCGTTTATCTCCAGCATATACCCGGCGCTTTCGTCAGCATCGGTAGCGCCAGCGAATTTGGTCTTCACCATCCGGCGTTTAACCCGGATGAGCGGTTGATCGCGCCGGCGGCGCACTATTTTGCCGATCTGGCAGAGCAGGCATTAAAAGAACTTTAATTATTCAGGGTCATAGACTAAGGATTAACGATGTCTGAACAACGGCAGCTGCGTATTGGCACTATATTACATGGCGCATCGGGAAATATGTCGGCATGGCGCCATCCGGCCGCGCTGGCCGACGCCAGTATTAACTTTGAGTTCGTTAAGCAGACGGCGCTAAAAGCGGAAGAGGGCAAGCTCGATTTTATTTTTGTCGCCGACGGCTTATATATTAATGAAAAATCGATCCCGCATTTTTTAAATCGTTTTGAACCGCTGACGGTATTATCCACCCTGGCGGCGGTAACCACGCGTTTAGGCCTGGTTGGTACCCTGTCGACCTCCTACAGCGAACCCTTTACCACCGCCCGCCAGTTCGCCAGCCTCGATCATCTGAGCGGCGGGCGCGCGGGCTGGAACGTGGTCACCTCGCCGCTGGAGGGCTCGGCGAAAAACTTCTCCCGCGCCCAGCATCCCGATCATGCTCTGCGCTACCGCATTGCCGATGAATATCTGCGGGTTGTCAAAGGCCTGTGGGACTCCTGGGAGCAGGATGCGTTTATTCGGAATAAAGAGAGCGGCCAGTTCTTTGATAAAAATAAGCTGCACACGCTTAATCATCACGGCGATTTCTTTAAAGTAGCCGGTCCGCTAAATATTGCCCGCACGCCGCAGGGGCGACCGATTATCTTTCAGGCGGGCGCATCCGATGACGGCAAAAAATTAGCCGCCAGCCACGCCGACGCTATTTTTACCCATCAGGAATCGCTGGCGGAGGCGCAGGCCTTTTATCGGGACGTCAAAAGCCAGCTCGAAGCGCACGGCCGCCGGGAGAGCGAACTACACATATTCCAGGGCGTCAGCGTCATCGTTGGCGATAGCGCCGACGATGTGGAGCAGCAATACCAGACCACCGCCGCGCTGGTATCGATTGACGACGCGCTGAATTACCTCGGCCGCTATTTTGAGCATCACGATTTCGCCCAATATCCGCTGGACGAGGCGTTTCCGGATATCGGCGACCTCGGGCAGAACAGCTTTCGCAGCACCACCGACGAGATAAAACGCAACGCCCGCGAACGCGGCCTGACGCTGCGCCAGGTGGCGCTGGAGGCGGCCAGCCCGCGACCGCGTTTCTCTGGCACCGCCGAAGAGGTGGCGGATGGTTTACAGCAGTGGTTCGAACAGCGCGCGGCGGACGGTTTTATTATCCAGGGCGGCACGCCGGACACCTTCCCGCGCTTTGTGGATCAGGTCGTACCCATTCTTCAGCAGCGCGGATTATTCCGCCGGGAATATCCCGGCACCACGCTGCGCGAAAGCTTAGGGCTGGCAGAGCCCGTTAATCAATTCCAAAAACAATAATAGAGAACACCCGCTATGCAGAAAACGCAGAAAAAATCGCTACTCCTGGCGCTTGCGCTGGCCGTTAGCGCCTCATCCTGGGCGCAGAACGTCACGATCAACGGCACCGGCGTGAGCCTCGAAGCTAACAAAACGCCGATTCATACGGCGAAAAACCCGCAGGCTATCGCGCAGTTGCCCAAAGGTCTTCACCTGGCGGTGCCGGGCAAACTGACCGTCGCGGTCGCCGCGCTGAACTCGCCGCCGCTGACCGTGTTTTCTGACGATAACAAAACCCTGCTCGGCAGCGAAGTGGATATCGCCCGCCTGGTGGCCGACAGCCTTGGGCTTGAGCTGAACGTGGTACCGACATCATGGGAAGACTGGCCGCTCGGCGTCGCCTCCGGCAAATATGATGCGGCGGTCAGCAATATCACCGTAACCAAAGAGCGCAAAGAGAAGTTTGACTTCGCCACCTACCGCAAAGATTCGCTGGGTTTCTACGTCAAGAGCGGCAGCCCGCTGAGCAAAATTGAAAAAGCGGAGGATATCGCCGGGCTGCGGATAATCGTCGGCTCCGGTACCAATCAGGAAGCGATCCTGCTGGCGTGGAACGCCGAGAACCTTAAGAAGGGGCTGAAGCCGTTTACCCCGGTTTATACCAAAGATGACGCCGCCCAAACCCTGGCGCTGCAGTCCGGGCGCGCCGACGCCTTCTTCGGCCCCAACGTGATCGGCGCGTGGAAAGCGGCGCTGACCGGCAAAACCAAGCTGGTGGGCAGCGTTGACGGCGGCTGGCCGAAGGCGGCGCATATCGCCGTGACGGTGAAAAAAGGCAGCGGTCTGGTTGAACCGGTACAGACGGCGCTGAACGGCGCTATCCGCAGCGGCGATTACGCGAAGGTGCTGAACCGCTGGGGCGAAGGCGTGGAGAGCATCCCGCAATCGGAAATCAACCCGGCCGGACTCGGCGACTAACAGGAGGCATGATGAGCGATATTTTCCGCGATGTCTCTCCGGAAACCCCGGAGCTGCAGCCGATTATTGAGGGCCTGTTCGGCGAGTACGCCGCGCGCTACGGCGACTACTTTTCCCGCGATGCCGAAATCGAGCTGACTGAATGGTATCTGGCGCCGCAGGGGCTGTTTATCGTGCTGGAGCGCGAGGGCGAAATTATCGCCACCGGCGCGTACAAACCGAAAGACGCCCATACGGCGGAAATCAAACGTATCTGGACCCATCGCCGTCTGCGCCAGCAGGGGCTGGCGGCGAAAGTGGTGCAGGAGCTGGAGCGTCGGGCGCTGCTTGCCGGCTACAGCCATATCTATCTGACCACCGGTTTTCGGCAGCCGGAAGCGGTGCGGCTCTACCTGAGCCAGGGCTACGAGGCGCAGTTTGACCTCAGCCGCGATCCGGAAGAGTACAGTCTGCCGCCGTTTGATGGCCGACTGCGCTTCACCAAAGCGCTGGCGGTCAGCGCGCTAAGCCAGAGCGCTTAAGGAGCCCCTATGCATACCCCGGAAACGATTAAGGTTGTCCCCGCGCGCTATCCGCTGCGGGCGGTAGGCGCGGCGCTGGCGCTGCTGGCGCTGGCGGTGGTGATTCAATCCGTCGCCTTTAACCCGCGCTGGGAGTGGGGCGTTTTTGCCCGCTGGTTCTTTGACCCGGTGATCCTCGAGGGCCTCGGGCAGACGCTGCTGCTGACCCTGCTGGCGACGGCGCTGAGCGTTATTCTCGGCGGCCTGCTGGCGCTGGCCCGCCTCTCCAGCTCATGGCTGCTGAGCAGCCTGGCCTGGGGCTATATCTGGCTGTTCCGCTCGCTGCCGCTGATCGTGGTGCTGATTATTCTCTACAACTTCTCTTATCTCTACGACAGGTTATCGATCGGTATCCCGTTCACCGGCATTAGCTGGGCCAGCTTTGAGACCATCAACGTGCTGGGACAGTTTTCCACTGCCGTTGTCGGGCTGACCCTCGTGCAAAGCGCCTACACCGCCGAAATTATCCGCGGCGGCTTCCTTGGCGTCGATCACGGTCAGTATGAAGCGGCGGCGGCGCTGGGGCTTCCGGCCAGCCGTCGCACGCTGCGCATTATCCTGCCGCAGGCGCTGCGCACCATTTTACCGGCGGGCTTTAACGAAATTATCAGCCTCGCCAAGGGGACGGCGATGGTTTACGTGCTGGCGATGCCGGAGCTGTTTTACACCATCCAGATGATCTACAACCGCACCCAGGAAGTCATTCCGCTGCTGATGGTCGGCGCCGCCTGGTATCTGGTGATCACCAGCGTGCTGTCGCTGATTCAGTATCTGGTCGAGCGCGGCCTGGCCCGCAGCGAACGCCGCTCGGCGGTCAATACCGCCCGCAGCAGCCGTCGCGCTGAACCCGTTCGCCGCCCACAACCGCAGGAGCCTGTCCATGTCCAACTCTCGTAACGGTCATATTTCCATTACCGGCGTCAGCAAATACTTTGGCCGCCATAAAGCGCTGGATGACGTGTCGCTGGAAATCGAACCCGGCACGGTAACGGTGATCCTCGGGCCGTCCGGCTCGGGAAAATCGACGCTGCTGCGGGCGATTAACCACCTGGAGCGCGTCGATGAAGGCTTTATCCAGATCGATGGCGACTATATCGGCTATCGCCGCAAAGGCGACAAGCTGTACGAACTGAAAGAGAAAGAGATCCTCCGCCAGCGGGTCAACGTCGGCTACGTATTTCAGAACTTCAATCTGTTCCCGCATCTGACGGTGCTGGAAAACCTGATTGAGGCGCCCATCGCCCACAAACAGGCGACCCGCAAAGAGGCTATCGCGCGGGCGTATGACCTGCTGGACGTGGTCGGACTGCGCAACAAAGCCGATGCCTGGTCGCGACACCTGTCCGGCGGGCAGCAGCAGCGCATCGCCATTGCCCGGGCGCTGGCGCTGAACCCGCGGGTGATTTTGTTTGATGAACCGACCTCCGCGCTTGACCCTGAGCTGGTGGGGGAAGTGCTGGATGTGATTAAAAAGCTGGCGCGCTCCGGCACTACCCTGGTGGTGGTGACTCATGAAATCGGCTTTGCGAAAGAGGTGGCGGATCGGGTGGTGTTTATGGTCGACGGCAAAATTGTCGAGCAGGGCGGCAGCGACGCCGTGCTGAACCACCCGCAGCACCCGCGGACGCGGCAGTTCTTATCGAGGGTATTAGCGGCATGAGAAACGGACTTTTAGCCCTGACGTTATTATCTTTATCCGCGGCATCGCAGGCGGCTATCGACCTGCGCGCCAACGAGCAGCCGCTGCCGGTGACCCGCGATGAGCAGGCGATCGCGAAGATCCCGGCAAATTACGCCTTCGTCGAGCCGGGCACCTTAACGGTGGCGATTTCGGCGCTCAACTCGCCGCCGCTGGCGCTGTTGGCCAGCGATAACCGCACGCGTATCGGCAGCGACCCGGATATCGCCAGGCTGCTGGCCGGCAGCCTCGGGCTAAAGCTGAAGCTGGTGCCCACCGCCTGGGAGGACTGGCCGCTGGGGATGACTTCCGGTCGCTACGACGTGGCGCTGGTCAATATTGCGGTGACCGAGCAGCGGAAAGAGAAGTTTGATTTTGCGACCTATCGCGTCGATTCGCTGGCCTTTTCCGTGAAATCGACCAGCGATATCGCCAGCGTCAGCGGACCGGCGGATCTCGCGGGCAAAAAGGTGATCGTCGGGTCCGGGACCAATCAGGAGCGGATTTTGCTCGGCTGGAACGCCGAAAATGAAGCCGCCGGGCGTCAACCGGCGCTGCCGGTCTACCTGACCGATGACGCTTCGGGCAATCTCTATATTCAGTCCGGGCGCGCGGATGTGTTCTTTGGGCCGCAGTCGGTGGCGGCCTATAAAGCGGCGCTCAGCGGCAAAACCAAAGTCGTCGGCCTGGGGCCGAAAAAAGCGTACGTTGCCACGACGACCAAAAAGGGCAACGGCCTGGTGGTGGCGCTGCAAGCGGCGCTAAATGGCGCGATTGCTCGCGGGGAATACCAGAAGGTGCTGGCGCGCTGGGGCGAGCAGGGCGAAGAGGTGACGCAATCGACGGTGAATCCGCCGGGGATAACCTACTAAAAAACCGCTGTTTCGCAGGAGTGTGATGCGAAACAGCGGGGGCGAATCCTCGCCAGGGTGTTAAATCAGGCGGCGCGCGGGGTCAGCGTCAAACGATCCAGCGGCCCGACGATAAACAGATAGGAGAACAACCCCAGTACGCCCATGGAGCCGACGTACAGGATGGCGTAATCAAACGAGTGGGTGTTGGCGATGATCACGCCGATGACCAGCGGCGTGATGATGCTCGCCAGGTTGCCGCACATGTTGAACACGCCGCCGGCAATACCGAGCATCTCCTTCGGTGAGGTGTCGCTCAGCACGCACCAGCCGAGGTTACCGAACCCTTTAGCAAAGAAGGCCACGCTCATGGCGGCGATCACCACCACTTCCGAGGTGGTGTAGTTGGCGACAACAATCACGCAGGAGAGCAGCATGCCGCAGATCACCGGCAGCTTGCGGGCGGTCGTCAGGCTGTAGCCGCGTTTCAACAGCCAGTCCGAGAATACGCCGCCCAGCAGGCCGCCGATAAATCCGGCAATGGCTGGGATACTGGCGACAAAGCCGACTTTCAGGATCGACATACCTTTGGCCTGATAGAGATAGGTGGGAAACCAGGTCAGGAAGAACCAGGTAATGGACGTTACGCAGAACTGGCCAATATATACCCCGATCATCATACGATTGACGCAGACGCTTTTGATTTGCGCGAGGGTTAATTTCTGCTGCGTTTTTTTCGTGCCTAACTCCGGCTCGCCGCCGCCTTCACGAATATAGTCGAGCTCCTGCTGGTTAATTTTTGGATGATGAGAGGGATCTCTTACTTTTACCAGCCAGAATATCCCCAGCACCACGCCGATAGCGCCAATATAATAAAATACGTAGTGCCAGCTTAAATTATGCAGAATAATGGTCATCAGCGGCGTAATAATCCCCAAAGAGATATACTGCGCGGCCTGATAGACCGAGGTGACGAATCCGCGCTCTTTATTGGGAAACCATTGCACGCTCAGACGGCTGTTGGCGGGGAAGGCTGGGGCTTCAATCGCCCCCATCATCAGGCGCAGAATAACCAGCGCTACCAGCGGGCTGGCGAACATATAGATGGTGCCCTGGAACATGGTGACGATCGACCAGCCAATTAGCGCGCAGCCGTAGACCAGCCGCGAACCATATTTATCCAACAGCCAGCCGCCGGGTATTTGCATAATGACGTAGGAGATACCAAAAACGGAAAAGGCCAGCCCCATCGCCTCGGGATCAAAACCTAACTCTTTGCTCATAATAGGCGCGACGACGGACAGCGTTGCCCGGTCGGCATAATTAAATACGGTAGCCAGAAATAAAAACAGTAATATACCGTAACGCACGTTGCTGCGTTTTAATTGCTGTTGCATTTTAATCAACTCCTTTGCAGGGTTGTGTATTGTGGGTACAGGCAATAAGAGGTATTTCCCCGGGAGGGCTACGGGTTTTCAGTCGCCTGCGGACCGGTAGCCCGAACAAATGCGCAGCATCGCCTCCGGGAAAACGCTGTATTCTCCCGGGGGCGGCGCTTAATACGCCTTGGCCGGGCGACTGGGCCTGTAGCCCGGATAAGGCGTTTACGCCGCCATCCGGGGAATTCTGTTAAGGACGTTTACCAAACTCGCAGCTTTGCTGGGTCCAGCGGCGGGCCTGTTCGCTCAGGGTGAAGCCCAGACCGTGGCGTTCGGAAACCCACATCCGCCCGTCGCGCAGCTCCAGCTGTTCGTTAAACAACGGGTTCAGCCACTCGAAATGCTCCAGCCACGGCTCGAGCGGGTAGGCGGCGGCGAGATGCAGGTGCACCTCCATCGCAAAGTGCGGGGCCAGCTTGCGACCGTGCTTCGCCGCCAGATCCATAATTTTCAGGAACGGGGAGATCCCGCCGACGCGCGGGGCGTCCGGCTGGACAAAGTCGCTGGCGTTGCCGAGGATCAGCTGCTCGTGTTCGCGGAAGCTGGTCAGCATCTCGCCGGTGGCAATCGGTGTATCCAGCGCGGCGGCGAGCTGCGCGTGGCCTTCAACGTCGTAAGCGTCAAGGGGTTCTTCAATCCAGATCAGGTTGAACGGCTCCATTTTGCGCCCCATGCGGATAGCGGTTTCGCGATCCCACTGCTGATTGGCGTCGACCATTAACGGGAAGTCATCGCCCAACACCTCGCGCACCGCCGTCAGACGACGAATATCCTCAGCGGTATTCGGCTGACCGACTTTCAGCTTAATCCCGCCAATGCCGTTTTCGCGGGAGATAGCCACGTTTTTCAATACCTGATCCAGCGGGGTATGCAGGAAGCCGCCGGAGGTGTTGTAGCACTGGACGGAATCACGATGCGAGCCGAGTAGCTTCGCCAGCGGGAGTCCGGCGCGTTTGGCTTTCATATCCCACAGCGCAATATCGAGAGGGGAGATGGCCTGTACCGCCATACCGCTGCGGCCTACGGAAGCCCCGGCCCACAGCAGTTTGGTGTAGATCTTGTCGATATCGTTCGGGTCTTCGCCGAGCAGATTATCGGCGATCTCTTTGGCGTGGGCGTAAATGCCCTGGCCGCCCGCGCGCTTGGAATAGCTAAAGCCGACGCCTTCAAAACCGTCCCGGGAGCGGATTTCGGCGATGATAATCGCCACTTCGGTCAGCGGCTTTTGTCGACCGGTCAGAACTTTTGCATCGCTGACGGGGGTCGCCAGCGGCAGAAAAGCCAGCGACAGTTTGACGTGTTCAATACGGTCACCGGTCTCAGCGGCGGTTTTGACGCCGGAAGCTTTGGCGTAGGTCACGGACTCGGAATTAGCACTCGAGGTCATAGTCAGTTCCTTTTTAGTGATAAAATGTTTGCGCTAACATTTTTAATCCTGGAATTGTCTTTACGCTACGACAGTGATTTTAATTTGTACAAACGATCACAATTAGCGGTTATAACGAGTGAAATTATGCAGCGCAGGTCACGATCCAAAAAGGTTTGTGAAAAGTCACAAAGCATAATGATAGCGATAACATTTTGTTTTTCAGGTCGTTGATTCTCTTAGAGATGTCCCGGAGGGCGCTGGCAATTGCGCGGGCCATCATCAATAATGCCCACAGGAAACGACTCAACACAGGGGCTTAGTCGTGAAAAGCAGAAAACCGACGCGCGCGCCGACGCTGGATGACGTTGCCCGCAGCGCCGGGTTGTCATCGATGACGGTCAGTCGGGCGCTGAATACGCCGCAGCTGGTACGGCCAAAAACGGTCGAGAAAGTGATGCAGGCGGTGCAGGCGACGGGCTACATCCCCAACGCGCTGGCCGGCGGCCTGGCCTCCAGGCGCAGCAAGCTGGTGGCCGTGGTGGTGCCGCAAATTAACAACAATATGTTTGTCGATACCATCCAGGCGCTGAGCGATACCCTGGCGGCGCGCGGCTACCATATGCTGCTGTGCGTGGCGGGCTACAGCCGACAGACCGAAGCCGAGCTGGTCGCAACCTTACTCTCCCGGCGTCCGGATGGCGTCGTGTTGACCGGCATTCAGCACGCCCCGGCGTTGAAGAAGACGATTCTCAACGCCGCTACGCCGGTGGTGGAGATCTGGGATCTCACCCCGACGCCGCTGGATATGCTGGTCGGTTTTTCGCATGAAAAAGTCGGTGAAACCATTGGCGAATATCTGCTGGAAAAAGGCTACCGTCGCCCGGGCCTGCTGTGGGCCGGCGACGCGCGCGCGACGTTGCGAAAGCAGGGGCTCTGCGCACGGCTGGCCAAAAACGGCATTGACGATGCGCCGCAGGTCGAAGTGCCGCTTCCGGCATCACTGGCGCTGGGGCGTCGCGGCCTGGCCGAGCTGCTCGCTGGCGGCGAATTTGACGTTATCGTCTGCAGCTCCGATACCCTTGCCCAGGGGGCGATTATGGAAGCCGAAAGCCGGGGTCTGCGCGTGCCGCAGGATCTGGCGGTGATCGGTTTTGGCGATCTGGACTTCGCCGCCAGCAACCGTCCGGCGATCACCACCGTCAGCGTCGACCGTCACGCCATCGGCGAGCAGGCGGCCACGCTGCTCGCCGACCGCATCGAAGGCGGCGGTGAAGGGGACGTGATTATTGATATCGGCTTTCACCTGGTGGCGCGGGAGTCGGCGTAGGGCGTTCTATAGCGGCATCGCGCGATCGAATCTATACTGCAACATGGCTAAACCTGCCGCCGCCGCGCTCCTGTGCGGCGAATTCACGAGGGCGCAGAACATGATCACCGTCTATGGCGTACCCGGCTGGGGGTCGACAATTAGCGAACTGATGCTGACGCTGGCCGATATCCCGTACTATTTTGTCAACGTTGAGGGCTTTGACCAGCCGGGCCCGCAGCGCGACCGCCTCAAACAGATAAACCCGCTGTGTCAGGTGCCGACCCTGACGCTTGCAGACGGCAGCGTGATGACCGAAACCGCCGCTATCGCCCTGATGATTCTCGACAGGCGGCCGGATCTGGCCCCGGCGCCGGGCTCGCCGCAGCGGCATGCCTTTCAGCGTCTGCTGATCTGGCTGGTGGCGAACGTTTATCCCACCTTTACCTTTGCGGATTACCCCGAACGCTGGGCCGCCGATGCGCCAGAGCAGCTGCGGGAAAGCTGCATCCGCTATCGTAAATCGCTCTATTTGTGGCTGGAGCAGCAGCTCGCCGCCGCGCCGTATGCGCTGGGCGCGGGGATAACCCTGCTCGACTGCTATATCGCGGCGATGTGCGCCTGGGGCCCGCGCCGGGAGTGGTTTGCGGCCCATACGCCAAAATTCGTCGCCGTGGCGGATGCGGTGTATCGCCATCCCAAACTCCAATCCGTGCTGCGTCGCAACGAGCTGATTTAAAGCACAAAATGAGAACTGAACGTCGCCTGCTATGATAGCTTTATTGTCTTGACAATAAGGAGCCTGCTATGCCGCACGTTGATATTAAATGTTTTCCCCGCGAGCTGAATGATGAACAAAAAACGGCGCTGGCCGCCGATATTACCGAGGTGTTGATTCGCCATCTGAACAGCAAAGAGAGTTCGGTGAGCGTGGCCCTGCAGCAGGTAGAACCGAGCGACTGGCAGCAGGTCTGGGATAGCGAAATCGCCCCGCAGATGGAGCAGTTGATTAAGAAGCCGGGTTACAGCATGTAATCCGGGCCCCCGGAGGCGATGCTGCGCATCTGTCCGGGCTACGCGCCCCCTGCGGTCTGCGATCCGGTAGCCCGGGCAAGGCGCTCTGCGCCGCCCCCGGGAGCGTGGGCACTGAAGCCAGGTCATGAGCGATACGTCTTGTCCTGGGCCAACGCGTCACAATGTACCGGGTACATAAAATCCTTTGATTACTGTACACAGTACATGTATATTGTCTGGTAAGTCGTAAGGACATCAGGGAATGAGATGTTTACTTTTATTGAACTACAAGGCTTCAGTAAACGACGCCAGGTGCTGTTACCGGATGATGAATTTCGGGCCTTTCAGGAAATCCTGATCAATGATCCTGAGGCAGGTGACACCATTTCGGGAACCGGAGGTTTTCGTAAAATCCGCTGGAGTCGTCCCGGAACGGGCAAGCGCGGCGGCGTGCGGGTGATTTACTATAATGTAACGATAAAGGGAAGAATTTACCTGGCGCTCATCTATCCTAAAAATGAACAGGATGAATTAAGCCAGGAGCAGAAAAAGATGTTAAGGCAGGTTGCTGAGTTATTAAACTAGCCAATAAACATAAAGTGAGGCTGAGCTATTAATGATTGAAACATCGATAGCGCCAGAGAGCCAACTGAGGTGTATATGAAAGACGAATTGTTTGCCGATCTGCTGGCTAGTGCAGAAGAGATGGTCAGGATTGAGAAGGGTGAACAAACGCCGAAGGTGCACCACGTTCATACCTTCAGCGAAGTTGATGTGAAAGCGATACGCGAAGCCACAGGTTTAAAACAGCAGGACTTCGCCGCCGCCGTTGGCGTTAGCTATGAGCTAGTTAAAAGCTGGGAAACGAAACGACGTCATCCAACCGGTGCATCCAGAAAGCTGCTTTTATTGCTTCAGGGCAATCCATTGATTATCAATTTGTTGAAGGTTATTTGAATCGTTACGCTTCGCAACGAAAATGGCAGGATCTGCACCCTTTCGTAACCGAGGACATTTAAAAAGGAGAGTATTATGTATGGAAGCCAATGATTCTATTTTGAAAGAAATCGAGAAATACAGCACTCATATTGATAGGTTTAGAGCGCGAGCAAACACTCATGGTATCTGGTTGTTTATTGCTACCCTTGGATGCTGGGGGGTAACTGAGCCCAGTATTCGGATATTGGCATTCGTTATGCTTTTCTTTATTTTTTTGTTTCTTCTACACGGTAGCTTTCCAGGTGAAAAGCGAACGTTTAAAAAGATTCACGATGATATAAAAAATAAAATACTTAATAATTTAACACCAGAACAACAGCAAGAAAGGTTTGACGATCTTCTCATCGTTGAGAAAAAACGAAAGTCACTTGTTGGAATTATAAAAACAACCTTTATCTTTTTAGCCTGTTATGGTTTTTATTTTATTAGTTTATTTTACTTCATACAGAACTGGCATAGCGATAAAGTTACAGCGTGTATTTAAATAAACCCCTCCAGGCGTTTTCCCCGGACGGGCAACTTTATTAAAACCAAATCTCCGTCTGTACCCCGAAGTTCCAGTTCCCCCCGGCGGTAAAGCCTTTACTACCGAAATCATCGTTAATTGCGTAGCGTTCCAGATCTTTATCCCAGTTCATCCAGGTCACAAAGAAACGAATCTCCGGTCGCGCTTTAATATCCAATACATCGCCCACTTTGAACGTCGGGGCGAAGGTCAGCTTGTAAAAATCGCCGCTCACCGCCTGGTATTGATGCACGCCGCTGTCGTAGCGATAGGTTCGTCCATGGGGATTGAGGTCCATATATTGCCAGGACGCCTCGTACAGCAGGGCGAAGTTGCGGGTGATCCCCTGCGAAACCCGCAGGTTGAAGGTCGCCCAATCGTAGCGGTCGCCGTCGCGATAGCGATCTTCGCTATGCTGGGCGATAACCGATGGCGCAAGCTGCCAGTTTTTGCCCAGCGGCAAAATACCGTAGGACGCAAAGCGCAGAGATTTGGCGTTTTCAGTAAGATCGCCATCGCTGCCGGGCTGCCGCGCCTCGGCGCCCAGTCCGCCGCCGTACTGCAGGGCGCTCTCCGATACGCCTGGCGCCAGGCCGTAGAACCGCTGTTTATCGTGATACGCCAGCATCGCATAGTAGCCGTTCTTCGCCGTATTATCGCTGCGCAGGGCGTAGCTGCCGGTCGTCGACGTATTATCCTTTAGCGAATCGTTACCCTGCGCGGTCATTGCCGTGGTCATTAGCTGCCAGTTGTTCCAGAAGTGGTTGGCGGTGAACATCAGGTTCTGGATATCGTTATCTTCATAGTTATCGCTACCCAGATCGCCAAAGCTGCGCGCATAAACCGAGTAGTCGCCGCGCAGCGCGCTGTTCCAGTTGACGTCATTGATCCCGCCGCCGGTACCGCCGAGGAACATAATATCGCTATCGGTAAAATGGATATCGAAGTTATCGCGGTCGAAACGCTTGCCCGCCCAGATGGAGGCGTTCCTGAACGGCCCGGAAAAATCGGCGAAATTGCCCATCTCGACGTACAGCTGGCGCACGTTCAGGTGATGGCTATCGTTATCCTGCACCCACGGATCCGGGTTGGTCGCGCCGTCGGCCAGCATGGTTTTAAAGTGCGCCCACGACCCGTCGCTGAAGGTTATTTTCTTGCCGAAGCTCAGCTCGACGTAGTTATCTTTCTCGTTACCGAGACGGCCAACATGGGCGTCACCGTTGAGCGAACTGGCCGGCGAGATCCCCGGACCGCCGCGCGCGCCTTTGCCGTGGCTGTTGACCAGCATTCCGGAGCGGGCGTAGGCGTTAAATTCAAAGCCATCGCTCAGGCGGGTTTTCGCCAGCTGTTTGTCGGCAGCCTGCTGCTTTTGCTCCGTGGCATCGGTGCGCTGGCTTAACGTCTGCACCTGTTTTTCCGCCGCCGCCGCGCGCTGTTCTGCCGCGCTGGTGCGCAGCTCCGCCTGCTGCGCCTGACGCTTGGCCTCTCCGGCCTCCTGCTCCGCATGGTTAAGCCGGGCCTCCAGCTGCGCCAGACGTTGTTCAACGCTGAGCGGGGCCGCACTCGCGCCGTAAGCTGAAAAAAGGGCGCAGCAAACCGCTGCGCTAATCAAAGAGATACGCATATTAATCCTTATTTTTTCAGAGGTATGAAGGGTATGCAGCGCCTTACAGGGCGTGGTTTTCTCCGGCGACTGATGACGCATCCGACGGCGCGCGGCGTCCGGCATCAAGGTCGGCGCGGATCTGCTCGTACTGGTCGTCGAGGCGGTAGAAACGGCCTATCCACAGCATCGAGGCGACAATCAACAGCGCCGGGATATAGAGGTAGCAGGCTTTAATCGCCAGCATCGCGCCGTCGCTTTGGGCCTGGTTGGCGATATAGCCGCCGGATGAGAGCAGTACCCCGGTAATAGCGCCCGCGCCCGCCATAGCCACTTTGCCAAGAAAACCGTTGATAGAGGTCAAAATGCCAGCGGTATTGATGCCGGTTTTCCACACCCCGTAATCCACCGGATCGGCCTGCATGGAGAAGTAAATTGCCGTGCGCTGTCCGGCGCCAAGCGATAGCACCACCGCACCGGCGATCAGCCCCCAGCTGTTAACGCCTGCCGCCATCATCATGCCCATGCCGACCAGGTTGATCGCGCTGGCGACCAGATAAACGTGGCGCTTTTTCATGCGGCTGGCGAGCAGCGGTACGGTGAGGGTACCCAGCAGCGGCACGAAGGTGGAGATCCCGGCGACGATCGCCGTGAGATCGTTATTGCCGACGTAGTAGTGGAAGAAGTAGACCAGCGCCCCGGTCTGGAAGAAGAACGCGCCCCACATCAGGAAAATATTAATGGCGAAGACGAACCACGGCCGGTTGGCGCGCAGGCTGACCCAGGCGCGTTTTAAGGTCATGCGCTCCTGGGTAATGCTGATATTTTCTTTAACGTTACGAAAGCTCACCAGCAGGAAAAAGGTGGCAATAACGCCGAAAACCACCGCCGTATAGAAGAAACCGTGCTGCTGATTGCCTTTCCCCAGCGCGCTAACCAGCGGCAGAGTGGCGACCGCGACAATGGTTGCGCCGAGCGAGCCGAGCAGGATACGCACCGCCGACAGCGTGGTGCGTTCGCGCGAGTCGTTCGTCAGAAACGGCAGCATGGCGCAGAACGGAATGTTGACGAGGGTATAGAGAAACGACAGGCACAGGTAGGTGATAAAAGCGTAGATCAGCTTACCGGTGGTGCCGAAATCCGGCACGTAGAAGGCCAGAATACACAGCAGTCCGAAGGGAAGCGCGCCGATCAGCAGGTATGGACGACAGCGTCCCCAGCGGGTGGCGGTGTTGTCGATAACCAACCCCATCAGCACATCGGCAACGCCGTCCACCAGACGCGTAACGAGGAACATCAGGCCAACGTAATAGGCGGGCAGTCCCATCACGTCGGTATAAAAGAACATCAGATAAAGAGAGATCATCTGCCACACAAGGTTGCAGGAGAGGTCGGCGATGCCATAGCCAAGGCGCTGCCGCCACAGGGTAAAGGTTGTTTCTGCCATAAAAATAAACTCGCTTATCGTTGTTGTTAAAGTCCGTACTGGCGAATAAACCAGGCCGGGGTGCAGCTCCACGCATGGCAGTAACTGTTGATCAGTTTGCTGCCATAAGGGGAAAAGTCAGGATGCGCCGGGTCGAAGATTTCCCAGAAAGTATCGGCGCCGTAGTCGACCATGGCGCCCCAGTAGGCCTTGATCTGCGCAATCGCTTCATCCCGCAGCCCGCACTGCAACAGGGCGGCGATATAGTGGTGACGCAGGTACGGCGTGTTCATGGCGATGGCGGGGGGATTTTTCTCCAGGTTGCGCATGATCTCCCGTCTCTGCTGCGGCGTGCCGACTTCCGCCAGCACCAGCCAGATTTGCGATGCCCATGAGACCTGGCGCAGCGGGCCGCTAATGTAGAAGCCTTGCCGCTCGTCCCAGAACGAATCAAGCGCCGCCGCTTTAAGCTGCTGTAAACGGGTGCGATAGCGGGCGGCTAATTCAGGCTCAAAGCGTTCCGCCAGCCAGACCGCGCGCTGCAGGCAGTAAATCAGCACGCCCTGCGCCGCCGCCTGTTTATTCAGCGACGCTTGCCAGTCGATAAACACCCACCAGTCGTCGCTATCGCGCACAATACCGGAGGGGCCGCAGCGGCTTAGCGCCAGCTCTACCTGACGGCGCGCCGTGGGCCACAGCTCGCGGGCCGTTTCAACGTCCTCGGCGCTTTGCCAATGGTTATAAAGAACGTCGACAAAAAACAATGAATAATCAAACAGAAAGGTATCGTCCGCAACGACATCCGGCTGGACGAACACGTTGGCCGACACCATCCCATCCTCGCGAGTATGCCCGGCGAAAAGGTACAGGCAGCGGCGCACCAGATCGTGGCGGGCGAAGGTGACATCGTTCACCAGCGCCTGCAGACGTAAATCGCCGAGCCACAGGCGGCGGTCGCGTTTGGGCCCATCTTCAAACACCTCCTGCATGCAGTTTTGTAGGGTCAGAACGGCGATGCTATCGATGGCCTGGAGCTGCGGGTCGGAGGTGGTCGCCGCCGGGCATGCGCCGCTGGCTGAGGTAACGGCATTAACCTGGATCTGGTCAAACTGCAGACGAAACTTGCGCGAAACGGCTTTGACCTCCACCTTCAGGTAGCGGAAACAGTAGCGACGCGGGAGGTCAACTTCGGCGGGCAGGACATCGAGCCACAGATCCTGCTGCTGCAGCCAACTGCTGCTGAGCCAGCCCTGATAATCGCTGAACGGTTCGCACACTTCGCTCAGCGTTTCGCCGAAGGTGAACTGCAGATGGGCCGGAGCGTCCGGCGGGCTCCCGGCGCTCCGGCAGAGAAAATGCAGGTAGCCAACGTAGTGGCTGCCAAAATCAATAATGACGCTATCGCCGCTGGTCAGCTCGCGCTGGTAAAACGCGGCCAGGGTGCTCACCGGCTCGGCGCGCCAGCCAAAGAGCGCCGCGGCGTCGGCGCGGGCTTCCACCACCGCGCTCGGCAGATGCGCCTGACGGCGCAGCGCGGGCCGGAGCGCCTCGGCGATGCGTAGAAAATGCGGGTGGCGAGTCATCGTGACCTGAGAATTATGCTGAATTGCCTGTGACATACTGCGTCCTCTGTGTTTAATTGTCCGCAGCATAAGACGCCGCCGCCCGCGGCAACCACTCTGGCAATGCCAATGCATTTGACAAAATGGCACTGATAATGGGGTGGGCGGGTCGGCGATCACAATTCCACAAATCTGACTCGTGGCCGCCGGTGAAATGCATTATCTTGCCCGTGCACCGTATGTCGTTTTGGACTTAATCGATGATGTTAACCGTTGAGTATTATTTCACCCATCCGCAGGATAAGTTGGGGATGTACGCCAGTGACCCGGAAGATAATAGCCATGAACACAGTCACGAATTTGCTGAACTGGTGATCGTTGAGCAAGGACACGGTTTACACGTTATTAATGGCCGGCCATTATATATTCAACAGGGGGACGTTTTTTACGTTCAGCCGGGCGATGTACATTATTATGATGAGCTGGGAACGCTGAAGTTAATTAACGTATTGATTAACCCACTGGTTGAGTTCCATTATTTACAGCAGCTCGATACGTTATTGCAGACCTTCTCCGCGCGGAAGGCCGCCTGTTACGGCTGGCTGGCTCCGGACACCCGCCATACCTGCAAGGAGCTGGTTGACAAAATCTTTTCACGCGAGCTGCGGCAGGCAGGAAATATCGCCCTGAGAGAAGCCGCGTTTTTCCAGCTGGTAACGACGATTCTGCATGCGGAAACTGAAGCCGAATACAGTAATACCAAATATAAGCTGCATAAGCTGCTGACCTGGCTACAGGAGCACTGTTTTGAAGAACATAACTGGCAGCAGCTGGCGGATAAATTTCATCTGACTACGCGGACCGCTTTTCGTCATATTAAAGAGGCGACGGGACTGACCCCGGATAATTATTTAAAGCGGCTGAGATTAGTTTCGGCGCGCGTAAAATTACGCGAAACCGATATGACGATCACCGAAGTGGCTTATTTATGCGGTTTTGCCAACAGCAATCACTTTACCACCTTATATAAAAAGGTCTTTGGCCTGACCCCCAGCGAAGACCGGCGTCGTTTGCAGCGGTAGTTCTCTCCCCGGAGGCGATGCTGCGCATCTGTCCGGGCTACGCGCCCTCAGCGGTCTGCGAACCTGTCGCCCGGGCAAGGCGCTCTGCGCCGCCCCCGGGATGAAGCGAGCAGGCCGCTAACCGCGCCTGCGTCAATGAGGGAGCCTACTCTTCCGGGGTATTGGCGCGGACGTGGCGACCGCTGGCGACAAAGTTGCCGGTGCCGAGATGATGCAGGGTATTAATTTTATCGTCGTCGAACTGCCAGCGGCCGGTGACGAAGGCGCGCTCATCGGCGGCGGCGGAAACCACTTCGCCAAACAGCGTATCGTACTGCTCCTGAGCCGCCGTTGCCGGCAGCAGTCGGCACTCCATCCACGCCAGACACTTTTCTTCAATCAGCGGCAATCCCAGCTCCGGGCCTTGCACCACCGGAATACCATAAGCGTTAAATTTATCCTCATCGCGCCCGCTGATGCTGCCGACCGCGTAGGTCCAGCTGGCGGCTTCGACGCCGGGGACGACGATGCCGAAGGTGCCGTTGCGCTCGATAATTTCCCGTGTCCAGGCGCTTTTATCCACCACGATGGCCAGCCGCGGCGGGGCGAACTCCACCGGCATCGACCACGCGGCGGCCATAACGTTGCGGCGTTGAGACGGGGCGTCATAGCTGGTTATCAGAATGGTCGGGCCATGGTTGAGCAGGCGACTGGCGTACTGGAGTTCCACGTGGCGAAAACGGCTCATATGCGTTCCTTGGTAAATGGGTCTGATGCCAGACAACACGTTAATCCGCAATGAAAATGTAATCAATACGTCATCAAGGCTCCCTATAGTCGGCGTCACTAAGTCCCAAAGAGGATAACAAGATGTTAGCTCCCCTGAATTTATCTCAGGTGAGCGCGCGCCGGCGGATGTTGACCGCGGGCAGAGCCTCGCTTTCCCATCGGGGAGGGCGATAATGCGCGCGCTGACCAGCATTAAACTCGACGGCGTTTCTTTCGCCTTCGGCGCCCACACCGTGCTTAATCAGATCGATCTGCATATCGATGCGGGCAGCACTGTTGCGCTGCTGGGGCCTTCGGGCTGCGGTAAAAGCACGCTGCTGCGCCTGCTCGCTGGATTAACCGTACCCGCCAGCGGCAGCATTCACTTTGGCGATCGCCTGGTGGCGAAAGCCGGCTGGGGGATGCCGCCGGAGCAGCGCGATCTCGGCATGGTCTTCCAGGATTACGCCCTGTGGCCGCATATGACGGCGGCGCAGAACGTGGCTTTTCCGCTGCGCATGCGCGGCGTCGGGCGTCAGCAACGTCAGCATAGGGTCGAGGAGGCGCTGGCGCTGGTCGGCCTCAGCGGCTTCGCCGACCGCAAACCGTCAGGGCTTTCCGGCGGCCAACAGCAGCGCATCGCGCTGGCCCGCGCCATCGTCGCCGAACCGCGCGTGCTGCTGTTCGACGAGCCGCTCTCCAATCTCGACAGCGAGCTGCGCGAGTCGCTGTGCATCGAAATGAGCCGCCTGCTGCGCCAGCTGGGCATCACCGCCGTCTACGTCACCCACGACCGTCGCGAAGCCGAACTGCTGGCCGACAAGATTGTGCATTTATCCGCGGGCTGCGTTGCCGCCGTCCGCGCCGTTTCTTCATCCTCAGGGGAACCCGCATGAAAGCCGTTATGACCGTTAAGAAAGGAGCCGTGCTCGCGATGATGTTGTCCGCCACAATGATTTCCAGCGCCCACGCGCTCACCGTTTATACCGCCGGTCCGGGCTCGCTGGCGAAAAGCCTCGCCAGCGGGTATGAGCAGAAAACCGGCGTTAAGGTGAATATTTTCCAGGCCACCACCGGCAAGGTGATGGCGCGTCTTGAGGCCGAACAGGCTAACCCGCAGGCGGATGTGCTGATCTCCGCTTCGTGGGATACGGCGGAGGATCTCCATCATCGCGGCTGGCTGCTGCCGTACCAGAGCGCCAACGCCGATAAGGTTCCGGCCAACCTGAAATCCGCCGATTACGTTGCCCAGGGTATTTCGGCGCTGGGGATTGTGTGGAACAGCAAAAGCGGCACCCCGGAGCCGAAAGAGTGGCGCGACCTGACCGAAGCGGCGTTCAAAAACAAAGTGACGACGCCGGACCCGGCGCTTTCCGGCGCATCGCTGGATTTGCTGATCGGGTTACAGAATGGCATGGGCGATAAAGCATGGGCGCTGTTTGACGATTTAAAAAACAACGGCATGGTGGTTAGCGGGCCGAACGCCCAGGCGGTGACGCCGGTGATGCAGGGGGCGAAAGCGGCGGTGTTCGGCGCGGTCGATTATGTGTCATACGGCAATATCGATCAGGGCGAATCGCTGAAGGTGATTTTCCCGGCCAGCGGCACGGTGATTGCTCCGCGGCCGATGATGATCCTCAAAACCAGCCAGCATGCTGACGATGCAAAAGCCTTCGTGGATTATGTGCTGTCGCCGGAAGGCCAGGTCCGGGTCGCCGATGCCTGGCTGATGCCCGCCCGCAGCGATGTTCCGGCGAAGCGCCCGCTGCTCAACGAGCTAAAAATTCTGCCAACCGTCAGCGATGGCAAGAGCGACCGCAGCGCGGTGCTTTCCCGCTTTAATACGCTTTTCGCCCAGTAAACCGATTTTGCCCGGGGCTGCGAAAATTTGCTCCGGCACATTCCCCGGAGGCGGCGCTGGCGCGCCTGTCCGGGCTACCGGACCGCAGATGGCTGTGACCCTGTAGCCCGGCTAAGCGCAGCGCGAGCCGGGAAAGATCGTATTCAGGAAAATACCGTGAAACAGAAACTGATTTCCGCTGGCACGCTGGCGGTGCTGCTGGTGCTGGTGGCGTTGCCGCTGCTCTTTATTGTTCTGCAGGCAATTTTCCCCCGGTTTAGCGCCGGATCGCTGGAAGGCGCGTTTAGCGGCGTGGCGGCGCTGATTGCCGACCCGCAGCTGCCAATGATGCTCGGCGGTACCCTGTGGGTGGCCTGCGGCGTGGCGCTGATGAGCGTGCTGATCGGCCTGCCGCTGGGCGTGTTGCGCGGGTTGTTTAATGTGCCGTTGCCGCGGCTGTGGGATGTGCTGTTTCTGATCCCGTTTCTTACGCCGCCCTATATCGCTGCGCTGGCGTGGACGCTGTTGCTGCAAAGCAACGGCTATCTGCAACAGCTAACCGGCTGGGATCTCAACGATCTGCTGTTTAGCCGCAGCGGGATCGTGCTGGTGATGACGCTCAATATTTTCCCGGTGGTCTATTTTGCCGTTTCGCGCAGCCTGCTGGCGAGCGGTCAGCGGCTGGCGATCGTCGCTCGGGTGCACGGGGCCAGCGCCTGGCGGGCGTTCTGGCACATTACGCTGCCGATGCTTTCGCCGGCCCTGGCGGCGGGGATGCTGCTTGCGTTCACCCTGGCGATAGAAGAGTACGGCGTTCCGGCGGCCCTCGGGCCGCGCGCGGGTCTGCTGATGCTCACCGTGGGAATTGAGAAAAAGCTCGCCGACTGGCCTATCGATCTCCCCGGCGCGTCGCTGCTGTCGCTGCTGCTGATGGCGGTGGCGCTGCTGGCCTGGTGGCTGCAAAAACGGCTGACAGGCGATAAAGAGGTCACCAGCGTCACCGGCAAACCGGGAGAGAATAGCGGGGCGGAGTTGGGCTGGCTGGCGCTTCCTGCGACGTTGTTAATGGCGAGCGTCGGGGGCGTGGCCGTGATGCTGCCGGGAGCATCGATGGTGCTGACCAGCCTGATGAGTACCCTGTCGGGCGGTATTCATGGCGATAACTTTACCCTCCGCCATTTCACGGCGCTGTTTGCCCAGCAGGGCGACGCGCTGTCGGCGCTGGGCACCAGCCTTTCGCTGGCGCTGGCTTCGGCGCTGATTGTCGGCGTCATTGGCCTGCTGGCGGCATGGCTGGTGCTGGTGCAGAAAATGAAGGGCAGCGCGATCGTCGATGCGCTGTCATTGATGCCGGCGGCTTTGCCGGGCGTGGTGGTCGGCGTCGGGCTGATTCTGTTGTGGAACCAGCCGTTCTGGCCGGTGTCGCCTTACAACACCGGGTTTATGCTGCTGCTGTCCTACTGCTGTCTGCTGCTGCCGTGGCCGGTGCGCTACGTTGGCAGCGCGCTGCGCCAGCTTGGTCATAACCTTGAGCCCGCCGCGCGGGTGCACGGCGCCACGCCCCTGCAGGCGCTGCGCCTGATCGTCCTGCCGCTGGTCTTTCCGGCGCTGCTGGCGGCGATGCTGATGGTGTTTGCCATCGCCTCACGCGAGCTGGTGACCTCGCTGCTGCTGGCCCCCGCCGGGACGCAAACCGTGGCGGTGTTTATCTGGCGTCAGTTTGAGCAGGGATCCCCAGGACAAGGCATGGCGATGGCCTCGCTGACGTTGTTTACCGGTCTGGGGCTGATGCTCAGCGCGCTGGCGTTGATGCAGCGGGGCGCGCGCGAATAACGCCGATCGCACAAAATACGCCATCAGGCGACAAAAAAAGGCTATAAATGTCGGACACCGATTGCTGGAGGCATTGATGAGTCCCTTTTTAAGCGCCTATTTTTCTCGCCTGGGCTGGGTGGGCACCCCGGATGTATCTCTGAACACCCTGCGCGAACTGCATATCCATCATAATGGCGCCATCCCCTTTGAGAATCTCGATGTGCTGCTGCCCAGAGAGATTCATCTCGACGATCGTACCCTTGAGGATAAGCTGATTCATGGTCGCCGCGGCGGCTACTGCTTTGAGCAAAACGGCCTGCTCGAGAGGGCGCTGCGCGAGATCGGTTTTAACGTGCGCAGCCTTCTGGGCCGCGTGGTGCTGGCCAATCCGCCGCATATGCCGCCGCGAACCCACCGGCTGCTGCTGGTGGACGTGGAGGGTGAACGCTGGATTGCCGACGTCGGCTTCGGCGGCCAGACCCTCACCGCGCCGATTAAGCTGCTGGCGGATATTGAACAAGCCACGCCGCACGGCGAGTATCGTCTGATTTACGAAGGGGATGAGTGGGCGCTGCAGTTTAGCCATCACGGCCACTGGCAGTCGATGTACCATTTTGATTTAGGTCGCCAGTACGCTGCTGACTATGTGATGGGCAACTTCTGGTCGGCGCACTGGCCGCAGTCGCACTTCCGCCACCATCTGCTGATGTGCCGCCATTTACCGGACGGCGGCAAGATGACGCTGACCAATTTCCACTTTACCCATTGGGATAAAAACCATGTGGTCGAAAAGCTGGATTTAGCGGATGTTCCGGCGCTGTATGAAGCGCTGAAAACGCGTTTTGGTCTCGGCGTCGATGATGCCAAATACGGCTTCAGCGAAGCGGAGCTGGCGGCGGTGATGGCGGCGTTTGATACCCATCCAGAGGCCGGAAAATAAACATCGTACAGAACCATTGGCTGTCAAACGTGGATGTTACCCGGCTTGCGCGATGCTTAGCCGGGCTACAGGCTCCTGTGGCCCGGGTTAGGCGTTGACGCCGTCACCCGGGATGATTGCCGATTTTGCTCAGCGTCTTGAACGCACCACCTGGTAGCGGCGGGTGAAATATTCAAACGGCGCGCTCCAGACGTGAACCAGGCGGGTGAACGGGAACAGCAGGAAAATCGTCATCCCCAGCACCAGATGCACGCGGAAGACAAAGGCGACGCCGCTGAGCATTTCAGACGAGCCGCCGCGGAAAGTCACGATGCCCTGCGCCCAGCCAACCAGCTTCATCATTTCACTGCCGTCAGGATACTGCGCCGAGAAAGGAATCGTGCTCAGCCCGAGCAGACACTGAATCAGCAGAATGCTCATGATGATAATGTCCGGCATCGTCGAGGTGGCGCGCACGCGCTGGTTGGTCAGACGGCGCCAGAGCAACCCCGCGCCGCCAATCAGCGTCAGAACGCCGCACACGCCGCCGAGCACCATCGCCATCTGCTGCTTGACCGCAATCGGCAAAAACCAGGCATACATCCAGTGCGGCGTTAGCATGCCGAACAGATGGCCAAAGAAAATGCCGAGTATGCCGATATGGAACAGATTCGACCAGATTACCATCCCGCGTTTATCCAGCATCTGGCTGGAGGAGGCGCGCCAGGTGTACTGACCGTAGTCGTAGCGCAGCCAGCTGCCGAGGAAAAAGACCGTCGCGCAGATGTAGGGGTAGATGTCGTAAAAAAAGACGTTCAGGTACTGTATCATTTCGGGCCTCCCGCGCTGACGTCGACGTACTGCGGCGCCACGTCCTGGCTAAAGCGTCGTTGATATTGCTGTAACGGTGAGCTGTCACAGGCCGTAGCGTTGTCTTCGATAAATTTCACCTGTTCTTCTTCCCAGACCGCATCCAGCGCCTGCCGGGTGTCATCCCGTGTTTCTTGCTTGACCTGCTTCGTGACACTGTCACTTGAAAGAGGGCTTCCGGCAAGGTTCAGCAGGGCGTCAAACAGCAGGTACCACGGCGTATCGCGCTGCTTGAGCCGCCCGCCCAGCAGGGCCAGAATCGGCGCGACGTTTTGCAGCCCTTCGCGGGCTTCGGCTTCCGGCAATATGCTGAGGTATTCCAGATACAGCGGCAGATGGTCGGGAAGTTCGCGGCAGTCGAGCACCAGGCCCGCTTTTTCATACTGGGCGAGCAGATCGACCATCGCCTGGCCGCGATCGCGAGACTCGGCGTGAACGTGTTCAAACAGCAGCAGCGACGTGGCGCGGCCCCGGTCGAACACTTCGCACCATTCGGCCTGCTTGTCCAGCAGCGGGGCATTCAGCATCGCCGCGGCGAAGTCGTCGAGCAGGGGGGCGTCGCGACGCACCATGCTCAGCACCTCCTCCTTGCACTGCCAAAGAAACTCATCCGGGTACTCCATCAGCAGGCCGATCGCTTTGAGGATTTGCATTATTCCCCCTCCGCTTTATCGCGTACTTCGGTGATGTTGATGGCATCGATACGGCTACTGTTGAACAGGTTGAATTTGCTGTCGGAGCCGTGGCAGCCGTCGCCAAAGGTAAAGCCGCAGCCGTTGCGCTCGGGGAAAGCGTCGCGCGCCATTTCGCGGTGGCTGGTCGGGATCACGAAGCGGTCCTCGTAGTTGGCGATCGCCAGATAGCGGTACATCTCCTCGACCTGCTCAACGCTTAAGCCCACCTCCTCGATGGCGCGGGTATCGGTGACGCCTTCCACCGTTTGCGAGCGCATGTAATGACGCATCGCCATCATGCGCTTCAGCGCGCGCAGCACCGGGCCGGTATCGCCCGCGCTGAGCATATTGGCGAGATACTGCACCGGAATACGCAGGCTTTCGATGGCCGGAAGCACGCCGTCGCTTTTCGGCAGACCGCCGGCGTCGGCGTAGGACTGAATCGGCGACAGCGGCGGCACGTACCAGACCATTGGCAGGGTGCGATATTCCGGATGCAGCGGCAGGGCCAGCTTCCAGTCCATCGCCATTTTGTACACCGGCGAGCGCTGGGCGGCATCAATCACGTTGTGCGGAATCCCCTGTTTCAGCGCTTCTTCAATCACCGCCGGGTCGTGGGGGTCGAGGAACACCTCGCACTGCCGCTCGTAGAGATCGATCTCGCGCTCGGTGCTGGCGGCTTCTTCAATACGGTCGGCGTCGTACAACAGCACCCCGAGATAGCGAATACGTCCGACGCAGGTTTCCGAGCAGACGGTGGGCTGTCCGGACTCGATACGCGGGTAGCAGAAGATGCACTTCTCCGATTTGCCGCTCTTCCAGTTGAAGTAGATTTTTTTGTACGGGCAGCCGCTGATGCACAGACGCCAGCCGCGGCATTTGTCCTGGTCGATCAGCACGATGCCGTCTTCTTCACGCTTGTAGATGGCGCCGCTCGGGCAGGTGGCGACGCAGCTCGGATTCAGGCAGTGCTCGCACAGGCGCGGCAGATACATCATGAAGGTGTTTTCAAACTGGCCGTACATCTCCTTCTGAATCTTGTCGAAGTTACGGTCGCGGGCGCGCTTTTCAAACTCGCCGCCGAGCAGCTCTTCCCAGTTGGGCCCCCAAATGATTTTATCCATCCGTTTACCGTCGATAAGCGAGCGCGGACGGGCGGTAGGCAGATGTTTGCCCTCCGGCGCGTTGTGTAGATGCTGGTAATCAAAGGTAAACGGCTCATAGTAGTCGTCAATCTGCGGTATCACCGGATTGGCGAAGATCTTGGTGATGACGCCCATTTTGCCGCCCAGACGTGGGCGTATTTTGCCATTAACGTCGCGCACCCAGCCGCCTTCCCATACCTCCTGGTCTTCCCAGTTTTTCGGATAACCGATGCCCGGTTTGGTTTCGACGTTGTTAAACCAGGCGTATTCCATCCCTTCGCGTCCGGTCCAGACGTTTTTACAGGTGACGGAACAGGTGTGGCAGCCGATGCATTTATCAAGATTGAGAACCATGCCGACCTGTGAGCGTATTTTCATTTTTTCGCCTCCTGTACCCCATCGCGACCTCCGTCATCCAGCCAGTCAATATTTTTCATTTTGCGGATCATGATGAACTCATCGCGGTTGGAGCCGACGGTGCCGTAATAGTTGAAACCGTAAGCCAACTGGGCGTAGCCGCCGATCATATGGGTTGGTTTCGGGCACACGCGGGTCACCGAGTTATGGATCCCGCCGCGCCGGCCGGTGACTTCCGAGCCCGGAATATTCATCAGGCGTTCCTGGGCGTGGTACATCATGGTCATGCCCGGCGGTACGCGCTGGCTGACCACCGCGCGGGCGGTGAGCGCGCCGTTGGCGTTGAAGGCCTCGATCCAGTCGTTATCTTCGATACCCAGCTCGCGGGCGTCGGTTTCGCTGATCCACACGATCGGCCCGCCGCGCGACAGGGTCAGCATCAGCAGGTTTTCGCTGTAGGTGGAGTGGATGCCCCATTTCTGGTGCGGCGTCAGGAAGTTGAGCGCTTTTTCCGGGAAGCCATTGGGCGGGATCGCTTTCATCTGGCTGACGCTGCGGGTGTCAATCGGCGGTCGATAAACCACCAGGCTTTCGCCAAAGGCGCGCATCCAGGGATGATCCTGATACAGCTGCTGGCGGCCGGAAAGGGTGCGCCAGGGAATCAGCTCGTGGACGTTGGTATAGCCGGCGTTGTAGGAAACATGCTCGCTCTCGAGGCCGGACCAGGTCGGGCTGGAGATGATTTTGCGCGGCTGGGCCTGAATATCGCGGAAGCGGATTTTTTCATCCTCTTTATTGCACGCCAGGTGCGTGTGCTCGCGGCCGGTAAATTCGCCGAGGGCCTGCCAGGCTTTTACCGCCACCTGGCCGTTGGTTTCGGGGGCCAGGGCGAGGATCACTTCCGAGGCGTCGATGGCGCTGTCGATGCGCGGGCGGCCTTTCGCCGGGCCGTCCAGCTTGACGTAGTTCAGCTTGCCGAGGAAATCGACTTCGCTCTGGGTGTTCCACGTAATGCCTTTGCCGCCGTTGCCCAGCTTGTCGAGCAGCGGGCCAAGGGAGGTGAAGCGCTCGTAAGTCGCCGGGTAATCACGCTCAACCACGGCGATCGACGGCGCGGTTTTACCCGGCGTCAGCTCGCATTCGCCTTTCCGCCAGTCCAGCACCTCGAAGGGCTGCGACAGCTCCGCCGGGGAGTCGTGCTGCAGCGGCACCAGCACCACGTCGGTCTCTTTATCGAGGTGGCCGACGCAGACCTCGGAGAAGGTTTTGGCGATATCTTTGTAGATTTCCCAGTCGCTGCGTGATTCCCAGGCCGGATCTACCGCGGCCGACAGCGGGTGGATAAACGGATGCATATCCGAGGTGTTCATATCGTCTTTTTCATACCAGGTGGCGGTCGGCAGAACGATATCGGAGAACAGGCAGGTGCTGGACATGCGGAAATCGAGGGTCACCAGCAGGTCGAGCTTGCCTTCGATGGCCGCGGTCTGCCACTCCACCTCTTCGGGCTTCACGTTATCGCTGGCGCCCAGCTCATCGCCCTGAATACCGCTGTCGGTACCCAGTAGATATTTGAGCATATACTCGTGGCCCTTGCCGGAAGAGCCCAGCAGATTAGAGCGCCAGATAAACAGATTACGCGGATGGTTTTTGCCGTTATCCGGCTGTTCGCAGGCGAAGCGGATCTCGCCGGACTTCAACGCCCGGGCGGTGTAGTCGGCAGGGGAAAGACCCGCAGCGGCGGCCTGTTCCTTGATAGTCAGCGGGTTGACGCCCAGCTGCGGCGCGGAGGGCAGCCAGCCCATGCGTTCGGCACGGACGTTAAAGTCGATAAGGCTGCCGCTGAATTGGCTGGCGTCGGCCAGCGGCGACAGCAGCTCCTGGGCAGTCAGCTTCTCATAGCGCCACTGGCTGGCGTGATTGTAGAAAAAAGAGGTGCTGTTCATCTGGCGCGGCGGGCGGTTCCAGTCAAGGGCGAACGCCAGCGGCAGCCAGCCGGTTTGCGGGCGCAGCTTCTCCTGACCGACATAGTGCGACCAGCCGCCGCCGCTCTGGCCGACGCAGCCGCAGAACACCAGCATATTGATCATCCCCCGGTAGTTCATATCCATGTGGTACCAGTGGTTGACGCCGGCGCCGAGGATAATCATCGACCGCCCGTGGGTTTTGTGCGCGGTATCGGCAAATTCACGGGCGATCTGCTCGATGTGCTGGCGCGGGACGCCGGTTATCTGTTCGGCCCACGCCGGGGTATAAGCTTTCATCTCGCCGAAGTCCTGCGCGGCGTTGGGATCGTCTAAACCGCGATCGAGCCCGTAGTTGGCGAGGATCAGATCATAGACGCTGACCACCAGGCCGGTTTCGCCGTTGGCCAGCGGCAGCTGTTTAACCGGCAGCTGATGCAGGGTTACCGGCTCCTGCTTAACGCTGCGAAAGTGCGGGTTTTCGTTGCCGCCGAAGTAGGGGAAACCCACCGTTACCACGTCATCACGGCTATCCAGCAGCGACAGCGAGAGTTCAATCGCTTGCCCGGCGGCCTGCTGTTCGAGGTTCCATTTGCCTTTCTCTCCCCAGCGGAAGCCAATTGAGCCGTTAGGGGCAACCAGATTGCCTGTGCTGCTGTAAGCGACGGTTTTCCACTCCGGGTTGTTGCTTTCGCCCAGTCCGTCAACCAGATCGGCGGCGCGCAACATACGGCCGGGAACGTAGAAACCCTCCTCGCGGCGTTCAAGCATCACCAGCATCGGCATATCGGTGTAGGTGCGGCAGTAGTTGAGAAAATAATCGCTGGGGTTATCGAGGTGAAAGGTTTTAAGGATCACCTGGCCCATCGCCATGGCCAGCGCGCTGTCGGTACCCTGTTTCGGCGCCAGCCACTGGTCGCTGAGCTTGGCGACTTCCGAAAAGTCCGGGGTAATCGCGATGGTTTTGGTGCCCTTGTAGCGCACTTCGGTAAAAAAGTGGGCGTCCGGCGTCCGGGTCTGCGGGACGTTGGAGCCCCAGGCGATGATATAGCTGGAGTTGTACCAGTCGGCGGATTCGGGAACGTCGGTCTGTTCGCCCCAGGTCATCGGCGAGGCGGGGGGAAGGTCGCAGTACCAGTCGTAGAAGCTCAGGCAGGTGCCGCCGAGCAGCGACAGATAGCGGGTACCGGCGGCGTAAGAGACCATCGACATCGCCGGGATCGGCGAAAAGCCCGCCACCCGGTCCGGGCCGTAGTTTTTGATGGTCCAGACGTTGGCGGCGGCGATCAGCTGGTTCAGCTCCTTCCAGCTTGAACGGATAAACCCGCCTTTGCCGCGAACCTGTTTGTAGCTAAGGGTTTTTACCGGGTCGCGCATGATGCTGTCCCACGCCTCTACCGGATCCGGATGCTGGGCCAATGCTTCGCGCCACAGCGCAATCAGCCGCTTACGCGCCAGCGGATACTTCAGGCGGTTGGCGCTATACAGGTACCAGGAGTAGCTTGCGCCGCGGGGGCAGCCGCGGGGCTCGTGGTTCGGCAGGTCAGGGCGGGTGCGGGGATAGTCGGTTTGCTGGGTTTCCCAGGTCACCAGCCCGTTTTTGACGTAAATTTTCCAGCTACAGGAGCCCGTACAGTTCACGCCGTGCGTTGAGCGGACGATTTTGTCGAACTGCCAGCGCTGACGGTAGCTGTCCTCCCAGTCGCGGTTGGTGTTGTACACCTGGCCGTGACCGTTGGCAAAGCTCTCGCCTCTCTGCTTAAAGTAGCGAAAGCGATCCAGTAGTTTACTCATGACATTTCTCCTGCTTCGATAATGTCCGGCCTGACAAGACCTTACGATCCCGTTTGCCGGATAAGGCGTCAGCCGCCATCCGCTAAAAAAGATGTCGTTATTTTTTTGCCGGTTTGCGCCGGCCGTAGACCAGCCAGGTCACCAGCACGCAGACCACGTAGAACACAAAGAAGACCTTCATCGCCCCGACCGGAGAGCCGGTCATCGCCAGCGAGGTACCGAAGGCTTTCGGGATAAAGAAGCCGCCAATCGCGCCGATGGCGGAGATAAAGCCGAGCGCCGCCGCGGTATCGGTCACCGCTTCGTGCTGGGCCTGCTCGTCGCTGCCGCCGCGTTTCTTCACGCTGTCGATGGTGATTTGGCGGAAGATCACGGCGATCATCTGGAAGGTGGAACCGCTGCCGAGACCGGCGGTCAGAAACAGGCCCATAAACACGACGTAAAAGGCGAGAAAGCTACCTGAGCCGGAGCCGGGTAGGGTAAGAAACAGCAAGCCGGTAAACAGCGCCATCAGCACAAAATTGACCAGCGTTACCCGCACGCCGCCGAGGCGGTCGGAGATTATGCCGCCAAACGATCGCGCCAGCGCGCCGATAAACGGCCCGAAGAAGGCCAGCTTAAGGATGTTAACGTCGGGAAACTGGGTTTTCGCCAGCATGGCAAAACCCGCGGAAAAACCAATAAACGAGCCGAAGGTGGCCAGATAGAGCAGGCTCAGCAGCCACATATGCGGGCGTTTTAGCACCGGGAGCTGATCGCGAATGGATGCCTTCGAGCTGGCGATATCGTTCATGCCTACCCATGCGGCGATGGTGGCTATCACCAGCAGCGGTACCCAGACGAGGGCGGCGTTGCTTAGCGCGAGGATTGAACCATCTTCCTGAGGCACGCCGTGTACGCCAAGAAAGGCGAAAATGGGCACAAAAATCGCCGCCGGGGCGATCATCTGCATCACGCTGACGCCGAGATTACCGAGGCCGCCGTTGATGCCCAGGGCGCTGCCCTGTTTCGCTTTAGGAAAGAAAAAACTGATATTTCCCATGCTGGACGCAAAGTTCGCCCCGGCAAAACCGCAGAGTAAAGCAATCGTAATAAATACCCAAAAAGGAGTAGCGGTGTTCTGTATAGCTATGCCCAGCCAGATGCAGGGCGCGACCAGAATAATCGTGCTTAATACCGTCCAGTAGCGCCCGCCAAATATAGGTACCATAAAGGAGTAGGGCACGCGTAATATTGCACCAGAGAGCGAAGGCAGGGCGGTTAATAAAAAGAGCTGATCGGTGGTAAAATTAAATCCAACCTTATTGAGATTGACGGCGACGGCGCTAAATAGCATCCAGACGCAAAAAGCGAGTAGCAGACAAGCTACGGAAATGCAAAGATTTCTGCGGGCTATTTTCTTTCCCTTATTCTCCCAAAACGCCGCGTTTTCTGGTTTCCACTCTTTTAAAAGATAATGATTCTTTTTCTCATTTTTGCTCTGCATATTGCCCTCGAATGAACAGTCGTCAGTCAAAAAGAATAAACTTGTAAAACAGCAAATTAATAAAAGGAATAAAACCAGGGGATGGGTGATGTATCTGTTGTAATGAATGAAGAATAGATAAGAAAAACGCGTCTAAAAGAGACGCGCGAATAATAGGTGGGGATTATTTGTTACAAAGTGTAACTCGAATTAAAATAATTCCAGCGAAATATAATGATTGATATGTTGGTTAAAGGCGGCATCATCAATTTCCTTCATTCCCAGGGCGTAAATACCATCCAGACCGCAGACGAGGGCAATCAGCCGCCAGGCGATACTTTCCGCGGGATCATTTGGCCTGAACTCACCCGCTTCGGTCCCGCGCTGGATTATCTTCAGCGTCTCTTCATGCCACATGCTCATCGTCAGCAGATACGCGCCTTTAATGTCAGCGTCGCTATCGGCCAGCAGCTGCGCTTCGCGCCATAAACGAATGTAGGGCTCAAGCCTGCCGTCATCGCTGCCCACCATGGAAAACAGGCGTTCGCGCCATGTGGCATCGTCGGCGACCAGCGGCATATCCATCATTTCGCGGATCAGGCGCACGAAGGTATGGGCCTTTAACTCGCCCGCGGAGGTGAAATGGTGGTGCAGCTGGCCGGCGGAAACGCCGGCTTCGGCGGCGATATTGCGAACGGTCATGGCGCTAAACCCGCCCTGAAGCGCCACGCGCATGGCCGCCTGTACAATAACTTCCCGACGCGCATCGCGATTTAAGTAGCTCATAACGTTTGTGACCCCGGTTTTTTTGCCGATAGTAACAAAAAGTTGGACACTCGTTCAACATTCCGGCAGGATCGCTTTCCTGGACGGCTGTCCAATATTTAACTTTGAGGAAAGGTAGTATGTCTCGGCAATGGTTGACGCTGATGGCGATTTTGCTGGTTTATATTCCGGTGGCGATTGACGCCACCGTTCTCCACGTGGCCGCGCCCACGCTAAGCGTAGCGCTGGGCACCAGCGGCAACGAGCTACTGTGGATTATTGATATTTATTCGCTGGTCATGGCAGGCATGGTGCTGCCTATGGGCGCACTGGGCGATAAAATCGGCTTTAAACGGCTGCTCCTGCTTGGCAGCGGTATTTTTGGCTCGGCGTCGCTGGCGGCGGCGTTTTCCCCAACCGCGGAGACGCTGATTGCCTCCCGCGCGCTGCTGGCGGTGGGGGCGGCGATGATCGTCCCGGCGACCCTTGCCGGTATCCGCAGCACCTTTTCGCAAGCGCAACAGCGCAATATGGCGCTGGGTCTATGGGCGGCAGTCGGTTCCGGCGGCGCGGCGTTTGGCCCGCTGATTGGCGGCATGCTGCTGGAGCACTTTTACTGGGGGTCGGTATTCCTGATCAACGTGCCGATCGTGCTGTTGGTGATGGCGATTAACGCCAAAGTGGTGCCGCGCCAGCCCGCGCGGCGCGAGCAGCCGCTCAATTTCTTCCAGGCGCTGATCCTCATCGCCGCCATCCTGATGCTGGTGTTTAGCGCCAAGACGGCGCTCAAAGGGCAAATGGCGCTGTGGTTAACCGGGCTGGTGGCGGTATCGGGCGCCGCGATGCTGTTCTGGTTCGTGCGCAAACAGCTCTCGGCAACGCGGCCGATGGTCGATATGCGTCTGTTTACCCATCGCATTATTTTAAGCGGGGTGATGATGGCGATGACCGCGCTGATTACGCTGGTGGGGTTTGAGCTGCTGATGGCGCAGGAGCTGCAGTTTGTGCATAGCAAAACGCCTTTTGAAGCCGGGCTGTTTATGCTGCCGGTGATGGTGGCGAGCGGTTTCAGCGGACCGATCGCCGGCATGCTGGTGTCGCGTCTGGGGCTGCGCGAGGTCGCCACCGGCGGAATGCTGCTGAGCGCGTTGAGCTTCCTCGGCCTGTCGATGACCGATTTCAGCACGCAGCAGTGGCAGGCATGGGGGCTGATGACGCTGCTGGGCTTCAGCGTCGCCAGCGCGCTGCTGGCCTCCAGCTCGGCGATCATGGCCGCTGCGCCGAAGGAGAAAGCGGCAGCGGCGGGGGCCATCGAGACCATGGCCTATGAACTGGGCGCGGGCCTGGGCATCGCTCTGTTTGGCCTGATCCTGACCCGCAGCTACACCTCGTCAATCGTCCTGCCGCAGGGGATCGAGGGCGCGGCGGCGGAGCAGGCGTCCTCCTCCATCAGCGAGGCGATTAAGCTGGCGCAGTCGCTGCCCGCCATTCCGGCGCAAAGCCTGCTTGAGGCGGCGAAGGCGGCGTTTATTCACTCGCACAGTACCGTGCTGGCGACGGCTGGCGTCCTGCTTCTGCTGCTGGCGGCGGGGATCTGGCGAAGCCTGGCAAAAGCGCCTGAACTCAATTAATCCTTTATAGCTGAAGAGAAAGCGCCATCGCCGCCCGCCGTAACGGGGCCAGGGCTTTCTCTTTCAACGCCGCGGCGTTGGTGCTGCCTGCGGGAACGCCAACGTTAAGCGCCGCTACCACCTGGCCGCTGCGGGAAAGCAGCGGTACCGCCAGCGAACACAATCCCACCTCAATTTGCCGATCGGCGAGCGCGTAGCCTTGCATGCGCACTCTGGCAATCTCTTCGCGTAATCCCGGTATATCGCAGAGGGTATGCGGGGTATAGCGGATTAAATTTGCCCGTGACAGTGTCACCTCTAGCTGCTCTTCTGGCAATGCGCTCAGCAGGACTCGTCCCATGGAAGTCGCCCATGCCGGCAGGCGGCTGCCGCGGCCGATATCCACGCTGAGCAAATTATTCACCGCCGTGCGGGCGATATACAGAACGTTATCGCCGTCCAGCGTGGCGGCGGAACAGGACTCTCCCAGGTTTTTACCCAGCGTATCCAGCGCGCTCTGCGCGACTTTAGCCAGCGGCGTTCCGGCCAGATAAGCGTGGCCCACCGCCAGTACGCGAGGCAGCAGTTCATAGCTGCGGCCATCCGGACTGTGCACCATCCCCAGCGCGGCAAGGGTATACAGACAGCGGCGCACTGCCGCGCGTGAGATCTGCGTTTTCTGGCTAAGCTGGGAGATGGTCAGGCGCTGCCGCTGGGGGCTAAACGCGTTCAGCACCTCCAGACCGCGCGCCAGGGATAACATAAAGTTAGGGTCGTGTTCAGCCTGGCGGGCGCTGAGTGTGCCAGGTTGTTTTTCGCTCATATAACCCCCTCGATTGTTGAAGATATAGGCTCACGGAGCATCACTATATCGCGGGTAAAAAACGCGGGGATTCCTGGTGCTGGTTTTACCACGCCGATCACATTATTAACCTCAACTTAACAACTGCGTCGATAATCGCACAACATTTCGATTATCGCCGTTGACCCTCTCCATTGCGCAGTCCTATTGTCATCAGCATCGTTACCCCACGTTATGAACCGGGGTAGGAAAAGTTATGTATTTCATCACCAGGAAAAAAAGATGACCGCGACCATTGAACGTATTGAAAGCTGGTTGGTAGATATCCCGACCATTCGGCCGCATAAACTCTCCATGACCACGATGGGCTGTCAGACGCTGGCGATAATCCGGGTTACCCGCTCGGATGGCATTTGCGGGATTGGCGAAGCGACCACCATCGGCGGACTCAGCTACGGCGTGGAGAGCCCGGAAGCCATCGTATCGGCGATAAACCACTACCTGACGCCGTTGCTGAAAGGTCAGGCGGCCGATAATTTAAATGCCCTGACCAGCCGTATGGACGGCGCGGTTAAAGGCAATACCTTCGCCAAATCGGCGATTGAAACCGCGTTGCTGGATGCGCAGGGTAAAGCGCTCGGTCTGCCGGTTTCGGCGCTGCTTGGCGGGGCGCTGACGACCTCGCTGCCGGTTCTCTGGACGCTGGCCAGCGGCGACACCGAGAAAGATATTGCCGAGGGCGAAAAGCTTCTTGCGGAGCGCCGCCATCAGGCGTTTAAGCTGAAAATCGGCGCCCGGGCGCTGGAGACCGACCTGCGCCACACGCGCGCGATTGTTGAAGCGCTGGGCGACCGGGCCAGCATCCGCGTCGACGTGAATCAGGCGTGGGACGCCACCGTAGCGGCAAAAGGCTGCCGCGAGCTGGCGGCGATGGGCGTGGATTTGATTGAACAGCCGGTCGGCGCTCAGGATAACGCTGCGCTGGTGCGCCTCAGTCATCATATCGACACGGCCATTCTGGCCGATGAAGCGGTGGCGACCCACTACGATGGATATCGCCTGGCGCAGCAGGGGTTTAGCGGCGCCTATGCGCTGAAGATTGCCAAAGCGGGGGGGCCCAATAGCGTACTGGCGCTGGCGAAAGTTGCGCAAGCAGCGGGAATTGGGCTTTACGGCGGCACGATGCTTGAGGGAACCGTTGGCACCCTGGCCTCTCTGCACGCCTGGTCTACGCTCCCCCTGCAGTGGGGCAGCGAGATGTTTGGCCCGCTGTTGCTGAAGGACGATATTGTCAGCGTCCCGCTCACCTTTGCCGAGGGCGAGGTGACGCTGCCGCAAACGCCGGGTCTTGGCGTTGAACTGGATGAAGACAAGCTGCGCTTCTATAGCCGCAAAGGATAAGCGAGGATTAGTATGCTATTTAAAGTCGATATGACCGTGAATATTCCGCTGGGATTTCCTGCTGACGAAATAGAGGAAATTAAGCTGCGAGAAAAAAATTATTCACAGCAGCTGCAGCGTGAAGGTAAGTGGCGGCATATTTGGCGCGTCGCCGGTCTTTACGCCAATGTCAGTATTTTTGATGTGAAAGATGCTGAAGAATTGCATCAAATCTTAATGGCTTTACCACTATATCCCTTTATGCAAATTCGCGTGGAGGCGCTCTGTCGTCATCCCTCCTCGATTCGCGAAGACGACCGTTAATAAATAATAATCACTAACCTCGCGCCGAAGAAATTCGGCGAATATCCTACAATGATAAGTGAGACTAATTATGAGTAATGCATTCGTACAACCAGATGCTGTGCAAAATTTATTGCGCGAAAGCGCGGGCTTAAATATTAGCGGCGGCGACGAACGTTTTAAAACGATTATTCACCGCCTGCTGGAAAACATCTGTACGCTGATTGATGACTATAACATCACTGAAGAAGAGTTCTGGCATGCGGTGAATTATCTGCATGAATTAGGCGGGCGCCAGGAAGCGGCGCTGCTGGCGGCAGGCCTCGGACTGGAACACTTTCTCGACCTGCGCCAGGACGCTATCGACGCCGCGGAGCAGCGGGAAACCGGCACCCCTCGCACCATTGAAGGCCCGCTGTACGTGGCGAACGCGCCGCTGGCCGACGGACATACCCGTATGGATGATGGTAAAGATGCGGGGGAAGTGATGTGGCTTTACGGCCAGGTCAACGACACTCAGGGCCGCCCGGTTGCCAACGCTATCGTTGATATCTGGCACGCCAACACCCTTGGGAACTACTCTTTCTTTGATAAAAGCCAGAGTGAATACAACCTGCGTCGCCGTATCCGTACCGGCGCCGATGGCCGCTACAGCGTGCGCAGCATAATGCCTTCCGGCTACGGCTGCCCGCCGGATGGACCGACGCAAAAGCTGCTTAACCAACTGGGGCGCCACGGTAATCGTCCGGCGCATATCCACTTCTTCGTCTCTGCGCCAGGTTATAAACATTTGACCAGCCAGATTAATCCCAACGGTGACAAATATCTATGGGATGATTTCGCGTTCGCTACCCGCGATGGCCTGATTGCCGACCCGGTAAAAGTAAGCGACCGCGAGCTTATTCAGCAGCGCGAACTGGATGGGGAACATACTGAAGTACGCTTTGATTTTACCCTGTGTAAAGCGCTTAACGCCGATGAAGAACAGCGCGGTACGCGCCTGCGCGCACAGGAATAAAACGCTGCGTTAATGCTATACTCCGGCCATATCGCGGCCGGAGAATAAAACGAAATTACGAGTTCTCTTTTTTCTATTCCTGAATTATGCAGGAGGGGCCGACTCATGCAAAAAACGTTCGCCAGATTAAAAGATAAAATCAGCAATGCATTAATTGTTGATCGTGAAAAACATATTTATCGCTGCCATCGCTCAATATTTACCGACCCGCAGTTATTTGATTTTGAAATGAAGCATATCTTCGAAGGCAACTGGCTGTTCCTTGCCCATGAGAGCCAGATTGCGCAGCCAGGAGATTATTACACTCTGACCCTTGGGCGCCAGCCGGTGATAATAACCCGCGATAAAAAGAATGAGCTACATGCGCTAATTAACAGCTGCGCCCATCGCGGAGCGATGTTATGTCGGCGCAAAACCGGTAATAAAAATTCATTGACCTGCCCGTTTCACGGCTGGACGTTCAGCAATAACGGCAAGCTATTAAAAGCCAAAGATGAAAGCACCGGTGGTTACCCGGACAGCTTCAAACAGGAAGGCTCGCATGATTTAACAAAGCTGCCAAAGTTTCAATCGTATCGCGGGTTTCTGTTCGGTAGCCTGAATGCTGATGTGCAGCCGTTGGAGGAGTACCTCGGCGAAACCCGCAAAATTATCGATCTGATCGTCGATCAGGCGCCGCAAGGGCTGGAGGTACTTAAAGGTTCGTCGAGCTATGTTTACGAAGGCAACTGGAAGCTGGGGGCGGAAAACGGCGCTGACGGCTATCACGTCAGCGTGGTGCACTGGAACTACGCTTCCACCATGTCGCGCCGCAACTACGAAGCGGAAGGAACGCACGCGGTAGACGCAAACGGCTGGTCGAAAAGCGTCGGCGGCGGATACGGCTTTGAGAATGGGCATATGCTGCTCTGGACCCGGGCGCTTAATCCGGAAGTGCGCCCGGTCTATGAACATCGCGAACGTCTGCAGGCTGAGTTCGGCGAGTCTCGCGCCGATCGGATGGTCAACGAAACGCGCAACCTGTGCCTCTATCCGAACGTCTACCTGATGGATCAGTTTTCGACGCAGATCCGCGTGATCCGCCCCATTGCGGTGGATAAAACCGAAGTCACCATCTGGTGCTTCGCCCCGAAAGGTGAATCTGACCAGGCGCGAGCGCTGCGTATCCGCCAGTATGAGGATTTCTTCAACGTTAGCGGCATGGGGACGCCTGACGATCTGGAAGAGTTCAGCGCCTGTCAGCGCGGTTATCTCGGCGAGAATCTGGCATGGAGCGACCTCAGCCGCGGGGCGCTGCACTGGGTCGACGGCCCTGACGACCACGCCTTGCAGGCGGGCTTTAGCCCGCAGCTAAGCGGAGTGAAATCGGAAGATGAAGCGCTGTATATCGCCCATCATCATCACTGGCAAAACGTGATGCTGGCGGCGCTGGAAACAGAGCGGCAGCGCTACGACCAGTCGATCACTCAACGCGTGGAGGTGGCCTGATGCTGACTCTCGAACAGGTTCGCCAGTTTCTTTATTACGAAGCCCGTCTGCTGGACGATCGCCAGTGGGATGAATGGCTGAACTGCTACAGCCCGCAGGTGGTGTACTGGATGCCCGCCTGGGGCGATGACGACCAGCTTACCCGCGATCCGCAGCGCGAAATTTCGCTGATTTACTACCCGAACCGCGATGGCCTCGAAGACCGGGTATACCGCATCAAAACGGAACGCTCCGGGGCCAGCACGCCGGAACCGCGAACCACCCACATGATCGGCAACGTTGAGCGGCTTGGCGAAACCGAACAGGGGATGGAGGTGCGCTACAACTGGGTCACCTACTGTCATCGCTATCAGCAGACGGATACCTGGTTTGGCTCTACCTGCTGCACGCTGATTGAAAGTGCCGGCAAACCGCAGATTATCCGTAAAACCGTGCGGCTGAATAACGATTACATCCGTCAGGTGATTGACGTTTACCACATTTAAGAGGCGTTTATGACCTTTAATATTGCTCTCAATTTTGAAGACGGCATCACCCGCTTTATTCAATGCCATGCCGGGGAAAAAGTGCTGGATGCCGCCTATCGTCAGCAGGTGAATCTGCCGATGGATTGCTCGGACGGCGTCTGCGGCACCTGCAAGTGCCGCTGCGTCAGCGGCGAATATGGTTTGGGTGACGATTTTCTTGAAGAGGCGCTCAGCGAGGACGAAGCCGCAGAGCGTCAGGTGCTGACCTGTCAGATGGTGCCAACCAGCGATTGCGTCATTGATGTTCCGGCCGCGGCGGCCCAGTGCAAAACCGCGCTGGCAAGCCTGGGCGCAGCGGTAAAACAGGTAAATCTACTGTCGGACACCGCCATTGAGCTGGTCGTTGTGCTGGATGAACCGCTGGATTTTCTGCCGGGCCAGTACATCAATATTGAGGTGCCAGGAACGCCGCAGGCGCGCGCCTATTCGTTTAGCTCTCTACCGGGCTCGCGTGAGGGGAGCTTTCTGATCCGTAACGTGCCCGGCGGCTTGATGAGTCAGTGGCTGACGCAGCGGGCCAGCCCCGGCGATCGTCTGACGCTAAGCGGTCCGATGGGCAGCTTTTATCTGCGCGGCGGCGAGCGTCCACTGTTGCTGCTCGCGGGGGGCACCGGCTTAGCGCCGCTGCTCTCGATGCTGCAAACGCTGGTTATGCAGCGCAGCACCCGGCCCGTCACCTTGCTCTATGGCGTGACCCGCGACTGCGACCTGGTGAAAACTGATGCGCTCGAAGCATTTACCGGCCAGCTTCCGGCCTATCGCTGGCTGCCGGTGGTTGCCGACGCGCAAAGCGGATGCCCGCAGCGCGGTTTTGTGACCGAACATCTCGATGACGCGATACTCAACGATGGCGATGTGGATATCTATCTGTGCGGGCCGCCGCCGATGGTCAATGCGGTAGCCACGGCGCTGCGCGAGAGAGGCGTTTCGCCGGCGGGTTTCTGGTATGAAAAATTTATCGCCAGCCAGAGCGCGGCGGCATAAGGAGCAACGATGCGATTTAGCAATAAAGTCGTGGCCATTACCGGCGCCGCGCAGGGGATAGGCCGACAGACGGCTGAGCAGGCGGCGCGTGAGGGCGCCCGGCTGCTGTTGATTGACCGTTCTCGTTATGTTCACGAACTGGCGGCGGCGCTGAACGACTCCGGCAGCGAAGCGCTGGCGCTGGAGGCCGATCTTGAGCAATGGGAAAGCACCGAGCGGGCGTTTGCCGAAGGGGTGGCTCATTTTGGTCGCCTTGACGTGCTGATTAACAACGTCGGCGGCACCATCTGGGCGCGGCCGTTTGCCGAATATCAGCCGCAGCAGATTGAGAAGGAGATTCGCCGCTCGCTGTTCCCGACCCTGTGGGGCTGTCGGGCTGCGCTACCGTGGATGCTCAGGCAGGGAAAGGGAAGCATCGTCAATATTTCGTCCGTGGCGACGGCGGGAGTGAACCGGGTACCTTATTCCGCAGCGAAAGGCGGCGTTAACGCGCTGACCCGTTCGCTGGCCCTGGAATATAGCGCAAACGGGATCCGTATTAATGCCGTGGCGCCGGGGGGAACCGAGGCGCCTGCGCGCCTGACGCCGCGTAATGAAGAGCAGCCGACGGCGCAAGAGCAGAAGTGGTATCAGCAGGTGGTGGATCAGACGGTGGCGAGCAGCCTGATGCATCGCTACGGTACGCTGGCGGAACAGGCCAATGCCATCCTGTTTCTCGCCAGCGATGAGGCCAGCTATATTACCGGCGTGACGTTGCCCGTCGCCGGGGGCGACCTCGGTTAGCGCCGGGTCGCCTGCCAGCAGAGCAGGGAGCCGATACATACCATCCCGGCGCCCTGCCAGAACGACCACGACAGCGCGGCGCTGAGCAGTACCGCCGCCAGCGCCGATGAGAGCACCGGGGTAAAGTAAGAGGCGGCGGCCAGCAGGCTGACGTTGCCGTGCAGGATCCCGACGTTCCACGCCGCGTAGCCAAACCCCAGGGCGACGGACAGCGCGATCAGCTTGATCGTCACCGGCCAGCTAAAGACCATCGGCGGCTGCTCGCTGAACAGGAATTTTAGCCACAGGGTCAGGGCGGTGAGCAGAACAAACAGGGTAATTCCGTTTTTGCCTTTGGCGTATTTCGCGGTGACCGTGCAGTAGGCCGCCCAGATAAACGCGCCGATAAACGCCAAAATATAGCTCAGCGGGCTGGAGACCACGTTGCTGATAATTTCGTCTATATTCAGACCATGCTCACCGCCTAATACCCAGGTGACGCCAAATATAGCGAGGAATAAACCGGGGATAACCAGCCAGCTGCTTTTTTGGCCGTTAAACAGAATGGCGAATAAAATCGTCAGGCTGGGCCACAGATAATTGACCATCCCCACTTCAATAGCCTGCTGGCGGGTACCAGCTAAGCCAACCGACAGCGCCAGGCAAATTTCATAGCTGACGAACAACAGGCTCCCCGCCAGTAAATAGGGGCGGGGGATCTGGCGTATTTGTGGGAAGCCGACGGTAAAGATCAGCAACATGCCGCTCAGGCTGTAGAGCATCGCCGCGCCGCCCACCGGGCCAAGGCCTTCGCTGACGCCACGAATCAGCCCGACCATGGTGCTCCAGAGTACGATAGCGGCCAATCCAATGAGCGTGGCTCTCTTTTTCTCCATATTTAACCTGATGTTGGTTCAAACGCAGTCGGGTTTTATAACACTTTTTACGCCCACCGGGGGGATATTTTCCGCCATGCTTAATACTATCGGAGTAATAAAAATTGGCGCCGCTGACTATTAAGGGGGCGTCAGTTTTCGACATTGATTTGACGCAAATAAAACAGGGGTATTGCTGTTAGTTTTGCCCTCCGCGATGAATAAACATCCCGCATGGAGGGGAACAATGGACGTCAGCCGCAGAAAGTTTTTTAAAATCTGCGCAGGCGGTATGGCCGGAACAACAGCCGCTGCTTTGGGGTTTGCGCCCAAAATGGCTCTGGCTCAGGCGCGTAATTACAAGCTGCTGCGCGCTAAAGAGATCCGCAACACCTGCACATACTGCTCCGTAGGCTGCGGGCTATTAATGTATAGCCTGGGCGACGGCGCGAAGAACGCGAAAGAAGCGCTTTATCACATCGAGGGGGACCCGGATCATCCGGTAAGCCGCGGCGCGCTGTGCCCGAAAGGGGCCGGGCTGCTGGACTACGTCCACAGCGATAACCGCCTGCGCTACCCGCAATACCGCGCGCCGGGTGCGGATAAATGGCAGCGCATCTCCTGGGATGAGGCGTTTGAGCGTATCGCCAGGCTGATGAAAGCCGACCGCGACGCCAACTTTATGGAGAAAAACGAGCAGGGCGTCACGGTAAACCGCTGGCTTACCACCGGGATGCTGTGCGCCTCGGCGGCCAGCAACGAGACCGGCATGCTGACGCAGAAGTTTGTGCGTTCCCTCGGTATGCTGGCGGTAGACAACCAGGCGCGCGTCTGACACGGACCAACGGTAGCAAGTCTTGCTCCAACATTTGGTCGCGGTGAAACAACAAAATCAACGCCGAGTACGTGAAGCACTACACCAACGCCAGCCTGCTGGTGCGCGACGATTTTGCCTTCGAAGACGGCCTGTTCAGCGGCTACGATGCTGAAAAGCGTCAGTACGATAAATCGTCGTGGAACTATCAGTTCGACGAAAACGGCTACGCCCTGCGCGATGAAACCCTGCAGCATCCGCGCTGCGTATGGAATCTGCTCCGGCAGCACGTTTCTCGCTATACGCCGGAGGTGGTGGAGAATATCTGCGGCACGCCGAAGGCCGATTTCCTCAAGGTGTGCGCAGTGCTGGCCTCAACCAGCGCGGCGGACCGGACCACCACCTTCCTTTACGCGCTGGGCTGGACGCAGCACACCGTCGGGGCGCAGAACATCCGCACCATGGCGATGATCCAGCTGCTGCTCGGTAATATGGGGATGGCGGGCGGCGGCGTGAATGCGCTGCGCGGGCACTCCAACATTCAGGGGCTTACCGATTTAGGGCTGCTGTCGACCAGCCTGCCGGGCTACCTGACGCTGCCGTCGGAACAACAGACCGATCTGCAAAGCTATCTGACGGCGAATACGCCGAAAGCGCTGCTGGCGGACCAGGTGAACTACTGGAGCAACTATCCGAAATTCTTCGTCAGCCTGATGAAATCGTTCTACGGCGATGCGGCGCAAAAAGAGAACGACTGGGGCTTTAACTGGCTGCCGAAGTGGGACCAGGCTTACGACGTCATCAAGTACTTCAATATGATGGATAACGGCAAGGTGACGGGATATCTCTGCCAGGGCTTCAATCCGGTGGCTTCGTTCCCGGACAAAAACAAGGTGGTCCGCAGCCTGAGCAAGCTGAAGTACATGGTGGTGATCGACCCGCTGGTGACGGAAACGTCGACCTTCTGGCAAAACCACGGCGAGTCGAACGATGTCGAACCGGCGGCGATTCAGACCGAAGTCTTCCGCCTGCCGTCTACCTGCTTCGCCGAAGAGGATGGTTCGATCGCCAACTCCGGGCGCTGGCTGCAGTGGCACTGGAAAGGTCAGGACGCGCCGGGGGAAGCGCGCAACGACGGCGAAATCCTTGCCGGGATTTACCACCGTCTGCGCGAGATGTATCGCACCGAGGGCGGCAAAGGCGCCGAGCCGCTGCTGAAGATGGGCTGGCGCTATAAGCAGCCGGATCATCCGCAATCGGAAGAGGTGGCCAAAGAGAACAACGGCTACGCGCTGGACGATCTCTACGACGCAAACGGCGCGCTGCTGGCGAAGAAGGGCCAGTTGCTGAACAGCTTTGCGCTGCTGCGCGATGACGGCACCACCGCTTCATCCTGTTGGATCTATACCGGCAGTTGGACCGAGCAGGGCAACCAGATGGCCAACCGCGATAACGCCGATCCGTCAGGTCTTGGCAATACGCTCGGCTGGGCGTGGGCGTGGCCGCTCAACCGGCGGGTGCTGTATAACCGCGCGTCGGCGGATATCAACGGCAAGCCGTGGGATGCGAAGCGGATGCTGATCCGCTGGAACGGCAGCAAGTGGGTCGGCAACGATATTGCGGACTTTAATAACGCCCCGCCGGGCAGCAAAACCGGGCCGTTTATTATGCAGCAAGAGGGGATGGGACGACTGTTTGCGCTGAATAAGCTGGCGGAAGGCCCGTTCCCGGAACACTACGAGCCGATGGAAACGCCCCTTGGCACCAACCCGCTGCACCCGAACGTGGTCTCCAGCCCGGTGGTGCGACTGTACGAAGAGGATGCCCTGCGCTTAGGCAAGAAGGAGCAATTCCCCTACGTCGGTACCACCTATCGTCTGACCGAGCATTTCCACACCTGGACCAAGCATGCGCTGCTCAACGCCATCGCGCAGCCGGAGCAGTTTGTTGAAATCAGCGAAGGCCTGGCGCGAGCGAAGGGGATTGCCAACGGCGATCGGGTCACGGTCAGCAGCAAGCGCGGCTTTATTCGCGCGGTGGCGGTGGTGACGCGTCGTCTGCACACGCTCAACGTTAACGGTCAGCAGGTGGAAACCGTCGGTATCCCGCTGCACTGGGGTTTTGAAGGGGTAGCCCGCAAAGGTTACATCGCCAACACCCTGACGCCGAACGTCGGGGATTCCAACTCGCAAACGCCGGAGTATAAGGCGTTTCTGGTCAACATCGAGAAAGCGTAAGGAGCGAATCAATGGCGATGGAAACCCAGGACATCATTAAACGCTCCGCCACCAACCCGATAACTCCCGCGCCGCGCGCGCGGGATTTTAAGGCGGAAGTGGCAAAGCTGATTGATGTCTCCTCCTGCGTGGGCTGTAAAGCCTGCCAGGTGGCCTGTTCCGAGTGGAACGATATTCGCGATGACGTGGGGCACTGCGTCGGCGTGTACGACAATCCCGCCGATCTGAGCGCCAAATCCTGGACGGTGATGCGTTTTAGCGAAACCGAACAGAACGGCAAGCTGGAGTGGCTGATACGCAAAGACGGCTGTATGCACTGCGAGGACCCGGGCTGCCTGAAAGCGTGCCCGTCCGCCGGGGCGATTATTCAGTACGCCAACGGCATCGTCGATTTTCAGCAGGAGAACTGCATCGGCTGCGGCTACTGCATCGCCGGGTGCCCCTTTAACGTCCCGCGCCTCAATAAAGAGGATAACCGGGTTTATAAGTGCACCCTGTGCGTTGACCGGGTCAGCGTCGGCCAGGAGCCGGCCTGCGTGAAAACCTGCCCAACCGGCGCGATTCATTTCGGCAGCAAGCAAGAGATGCTCGAGGTGGCCAACGAGCGGGCGGAAAAACTGAAGAAGCGCGGCTATTCCCATGCCGGGGTGTATAACCCGCCGGGCGTCGGCGGCACGCACGTGATGTACGTGCTGCATCATGCCGACCAACCGGAGCTATACCATAACCTGGCGAAAGAACCGCAGATCGATACCGCGATCAACCTGTGGAAAGGGGCGCTGAAGCCGCTCTCGGCGGTCGGGTTTATCGCCACCTTTGCCGGGCTGATTTATCACTACATTGGGATTGGGCCGAACAAAGAAGCGGATGACGATGAGGAGGAGCGCAATGAGTAAATCGAAAATGATTGTGCGCACGAAGTTTATTGACCGCGCCTGTCACTGGACGGTCGTCATCAGCTTCTTCCTGGTGGCGCTCTCGGGGATCTCATTTTTCTTCCCGACGCTGCAGTGGCTGACCGAAACCTTCGGTACGCCGCAGATGGGGCGTATTCTGCATCCGTTCTTCGGCGTGCTGATTTTCGTGGCCCTGATGTTTATGTTTGTACGCTTTGTCCACCACAATATTCCTGACAGGCAGGATATTCCCTGGCTCAAGGGGATTATTGAGGTGCTGAAAGGCAACGAGCATAAAGTGGCGCGGGTAGGGAAATATAACGCCGGGCAGAAAATGATGTTCTGGACCATTATGAGCATGATTTTTGTGCTGCTGGTGACCGGGGTGATCATCTGGCGACCCTGGTTTGCCCACTATTTTCCGATTCAGGTGATTCGCTATAGCCTGCTGATTCACGCGACCTCGGCGATTATTCTTATTCACGCGATTCTTATTCATATGTATATGGCGTTCTGGGTTAAAGGATCGATTAAGGGAATGGTTGAGGGGAAGGTGAGTCGCCGCTGGGCGAAGAAGCATCATCCGCGCTGGTATCGCGAGGTGGAGCGTCAGGAAGCGAAGAAAGAGAGCTGCGAAGGGCTTAAATAAGTTCTGCGTCGTAAACCCGCTCCGGTTAAACCCGGAGCGGGTCAGGTATTGGTGATAAGGGCGTCAATGGCGGAAATCACTTCGCCTCTGGCGCTTTTTAAGCTACCGATAAAATCTTCGCGCTTGATCAGCTTATTGTTAAGGTTCGTCATCATCGGCGAACAAAGCATAAACGTTTCAAATTCAATATTGACCTCAGGAACTAAAGGATGCTGCCATAGTGGCAGATGAGCATTACGCATCAGGGGAATAATTACCCTGGTGGGTAGGTCTGCATAAAAATCATTTTGCACAATCATAAAATAGGGTAGAGAGTTCTTCGTTTGCGAAGAAGGGTTCCGATAAACGTCGAATTGCTTAAGCATCAGAGCACCCTGAAGTATTCATCATCGGTGATAGACCCATGCTCGTCGACGAATTCATTCATTAACCGGAACAATTCGTTACGGGGATGCATTGACTGACTTTTAGCTGTGGGTATCGAGGATAAATGGCACTTTTTACTCGTTGATGCCGCCGACTGGAAGCTATCTTCCGCTGTGTATTCTTTCATTATCCTGCCTCCGTGTGGTTAATGTCGCCATTATCAGTCTACTACTTTAAAAAACAATACCGATTGCCCTGGTTAAGTCGCATTTGCGAGACGGGTTCCATTGAAAAGCAACGGCATGAAATGATGAAATTTTAATGGAACCGCGGTTGTGAATTGTTATCGCTATGCCGTTGCTGGCTACTGGGCAGCGGCGGGGCGCGAAATGGCTTTATTCGTTTTTCCCAATCTGCGAATAAGCTTATGAAATAACCGCGCCGTTATATGGATAAAAATGTCACCCGGCGTTTTTATCTGGTTTGCCGCTGGATAATGCACAATAATGCCGTCGGTTTATTTTATAACAAGTGATTAGTTGTATGAAAAAGACTATTTTTTCGTTAGCGCTTGGCACCTTTGGTCTCGGGATGGCGGAATTTGGCATTATGGGCGTATTACCTGAAATCGCTCATGATGTCGGGATATCGATTCCCGCCGCAGGCAATATGATCTCATATTACGCGTTTGGCGTGGTGATCGGCGCGCCGGTGATGGCGCTGTTCTCCAGCCGCTTTTCGTTAAAGTCGGTTATGCTGTTTCTCGTGGCGCTGTGCGTTATCGGCAATGCCATCTTCACTTTATCTTCCAGCTATTCGATGCTGGCGCTGGGCCGTCTGATCTCCGGCTTCCCGCACGGCGCATTCTTTGGCGTGGGGGCGATTATCCTGTCAAAAATCGCCCCGCCAGGAAAGGTGACGGCGGCGGTGGCGGGGATGATCGCCGGGATGACGGTCGCCAATTTGCTGGGGGTGCCCGCCGGGACCTGGCTCGGCCATCAGTTTAGCTGGCGCTATACTTTTCTGGCGATTGCGGTATTTGACATCGCGGTGCTGGTCTCCATCGCCTGGTGGGTGCCCACGCTGTTTGATAAATCCACGGCGCGCCTGCGCTCGCAGTTTCATTTTTTAAAATCGCCCGCGCCGTGGTTAATTTTTGCCGCCACGATGTTCGGCAATGCCGGCGTATTCGCGTGGTTCAGCTATATTAAGCCGTTTATGATTAACGTCTCCGGTTTCGGTGAGAGCGCCATGATATTCATTATGATGCTGGTGGGCCTCGGAATGGTTCTCGGAAATCTCTTTAGTGGTAAAGTTTCTGTTCGCTACAGCCCGCTGCGTATTGCCGCCGTTACCGATGGCGTTATTGTGGTGACCTTATTATTGATTTTTCTGCTGGCTGAGCATAAAGCCGCCTCATTAACCCTGGCGTTTATTTGCTGCGCGGCGCTGTTCGCCCTGTCGGCGCCGCTGCAAATTCTGCTGCTGCAAAACGCCAAAGGCGGCGAGATGCTGGGCGCGGCGGGCGGCCAGATCGCCTTTAATCTCGGTAGCGCCATCGGCGCGCTGTTTGGCGGAATGATGATTACGGCCGATTTTGGCTGGCGTTCCGTTACCTTACCGGCCGCGCTGCTCTCGTTTCTTGCCCTCAGTTCGCTGCTGATTTATGCCCGCTATCAGCAGCGTCTGGCCTGATTCATTTACTCCTGCCAGGGTTCGCCGAGGGTTAACATTAAACGGTTGGCCCAGGCGAAGAACGCTGCCGATTGCAGTAAATCCAGCTGAGCGAGCGTATCCAGGCCCTGCTGTTCGACCGCGGCAAGGTGGCCGGCGGCCAGGGCGGGCGGGGTAACGGAAATCGCGGCGGCGAAATCGATTTGCGCCTGCCAGCCCGGCGTCTGCCCGTCGCTCAGGTTCTCTCCGGGCGTCACCGCCAGCAGCGTCTCTACCGCCGTTTCATCCTTCGCCAGCTGCGCGGCCTTACGCGCATGCACCGATGCGCAATAAATACAGCCGTTAACTTTGCTCGCTACCGTCGCCGCCAGCTCGCGTTCGGCGCGGGGCAGGCCGCCGGGAGTATAAAAAATGCCTTTGTCGGTTAACGTACGCTGCTCCAGTATCGGCTGGTTACGCGCCAGCAGGCGGAAATAGGGGGAATCGCTGTGGCCGAACTTCGTCAGCAGCGCCTGCTCATCGGGGGAGAATTCCGCCAGCGGTTTAGCCGCCAGCCAGGGCTCCCAGTGCAGTTCGTCGCGGGTAAAGCGCACCGGCGCGCGCTTACCGCTGAGGGTTTGCGGCGAGGTATGCCAGAGTCCGGCCGCGACCGGGGTTTGTGCGACAGTAATGCTTTTGCCGTTAAGCAGGCGCAGCCCGGTGACCAGCCGACTCTGGAAGCTGACAAAGGCGATAAGCTGGGCGAGGGTGACAATGCCGCGCAGGGTCCATCCGGCGCGGATTAAGGCCTCCAGCGGCGATGGCGTAGCCTCCACAGGCGTAAAGGTTAACAGTCGGGCAAAGGCCAGCGCCGGGGCCAGCCGCGGGGATGTGGGGTCGGCAATACCAAAACCGGCATAGTGGGCCGCCAGCGCATCGCTGTCATGCAGCTTAGCCACCCTGGCGGCAACGGCAAAACGCTCATCGAGCGGAAAGTCGTTATCCTGCTGACCAAACAGCGTTTCATAGCTTCCCTGCGCGTGGCGGGTGGCCGCCTCGCGCACGGCGCGCGCCGCGGCTAAAGCGGAATCGGGGGCGATCTCTGCCAGTTCGGCCAATATATCCTGACTTAGCGTCATGGTGACTCCTTATCGTAACTGAGGGGCAATGTGCTGAGCGATCAGCTCAAGGGAACGCAGCGTGTCCCGGTGCGATGGTTCAACGGAGTGCACCTGAAACGAAATATCGGTCACCCGCCGCAGCACGCTATCGCGCGCCAGCGAGGCGGCGACGTGCGCGGGGTCGCCGACGTGAGCGTCAAGCTGCGGTAGAAATTCGGTGACAGTGTCACCAATAATTTCATAGCCGGCGGCGCGATGCTGGGCTGCCTGTCTGCGTAAACCGGGTTCGGCGACCTGTAGCGCGTACTCCTGGCTGTCGGCGACGAAGGCGGTACGCGAGGCAAGGATCCTTGCCTCGACGCCCGCGGGCAGCGCGGCGAGATAGGCGTCGATAATCGGATTCTGAATCGCGTCGAGCGGCAGCGTCGGTTGCCCGGCCGGACGCGGCTGAGTGCGCGAGAGCATCAATCCGTGTCCGGCCTGCGCGGCGCGGACCGCGCCGTCGACGGAAAATGTGGCAATCCAGATACGTTCCGCCAGCTGCGGCGCCTGAGGGTAAAGATGATTATCCGGATGGGCGAGCGAATCCCCGCGCCAGGCGCTTTGAATCAGATGCAGATGCTCGGCGAATATCGCGCTGCGCTGGTCAATCGTCAGGCCGAAGGGTAAAAACGAGGTGGGGGTGCCGCCGGAGCCGAAGCCTACCTCCAGCCGTCCATCGGCGAGCAGATCCAGCACCGCCGCATCCTCCGCCACCCGTAGCGGGTTTTCCATCGGCAGGGTGATAATGGCGGTTCCCAGACGAATGCGTTCGGTGTGCGCTGCCGCATGGGCGAGAAAAACCAGCGGCGACGGCAGGCCGCCTTCGTGCTCATGAAAATGGTGCTGCGCAATCCACGCGCTGTCGAACCCCAGGCGTTCGGCGTGGCGAATTTGCTCGGTGGCCAGCCGATAGCGCTCTTTGGGCGTGGCGTGGTCCAGCAGGCGGGTGAAAAAGCCCAGTCGTTTACGCGTCATGCAACCTCCTTGCTCGGGGATGAAAAGTGGGGAATCGCGGCGATAAGCTCGCGGGTATAGTCATGCTGCGGGGCGCTGAACAGCCGGCTGACGTCGCCGTGTTCAACCACCTGGCCCGCCCGCAGCACCGTCACGCTGTGGGCGATACGGCGCACCGTCGCCAAATCGTGAGTGATAAACAGATAGCTCAGCCCGAGCTGCTGCTGAAGCTGCTGCAGCAGGGCGAGAATTTGCGCCTGCACCGTGACGTCCAGCGCTGAGGTCGCTTCATCCAGCACCAGGATCGTTGGCTCAAGGATGAGGGCGCGGGCGATGGCCACCCGCTGCCGCTGGCCGCCGGATAGCTCGCGGGCGGTTCGCGACAGCAGCTCCGGCGCGAGCGCCACGCGGGCAGCGACCGTTTCCACGCGCTGGCGTCTTGTCTCGGCGTTGAGGCGGTCAAAGTTTTTTAACGGCTCTTCGATAATCTCAAACAGCGTTTGCCGCGGATCCAGGGACGCAAAGGGGTTCTGGTAGACGAACTGGATTTTACGCCGCAGCTGGCGGAGCGCCTCGCGGCTGAGATGCCCGGCATCGATACCGTCAATAGCGATATGGCCAACATCGGCCTTTTCGAATCCCAGCAGGATCCGCGCAAGGGTGGTTTTGCCGGAGCCGGACTCGCCGACCAGCGCGTGGGTGCTGCCCCGTTTCACCTCGAAGCTCACGGCGTCCAGCGCCTGTAAATGCGCGCGGCCGAGCGAAAAACATTTGCTGATGCCCTCTACGCGGATCGCCGGGGTCGCCAGCACGCGCCCGCTGGCCGGGGCAATGGTCAGCGTCGAACCCTGGAGATCGCTGAGCAGTTGGCGGGTATAGGCGTGCTGCGGCGTGCGCACCACATCGCCGGTCGCGCCCTGTTCCTGAATTTCACCGTGGCGAAAGACCAGCAGTCGGTCGGCGCGTTCCGCCGCCAGCGCCAGATCGTGGGTCACGAACAGCACCGCCGTGCCGGACTCCCGGCGCAGCGTATCCAGCAGGTCGAGGATCCGTTTTTGTACCGTCACGTCGAGGGCGCTGGTGGGCTCATCGGCAATGATTAAGTCGGGTTTCAGGGCGATGGCGATAGCGATCAGCACCCGCTGCTTCATACCGCCTGAAAGCTGGTGGGGATATTGATCGATGCGCTGTTCCGGGTGGCTCAGCCCAACCTTCGCCAGCAGCGCCAGCACCTGCGCTTTACGCTCTGCGGCGCTGCTTTGCTGATGCAGGCGCAGGATTTCGCCCACCTGCGCGCCGATAGTTTTTACCGGATTCAGGGAGTTGCCCGGATCCTGAGGCACCAGACTAATCCGCGCGCCGCGAAGGCCGTCGAGGCGTTTGGCGGACCAGCCGCTGATCTCTTCGCCGTTAATCAAGATGCGCCCGCTGTCACGGCGCGCGTTATCGGCCAGCAGGCCAATAATCGCCTGCGCGGTGGTGGTTTTACCTGAACCGGATTCGCCGACGAACGCCAGCATTTCGCCGCGTTTTACCGCAAAACTGACGTCGTGCACCACTTCGCGCCATTCGCGCTGCGAACGATAGCTGATGCGCAGATTCTCGACGGTCAAAACATTCATGGGCGTTCTCCGCTAAATTGACGGCTGATGCGGTTGGCGGCGAGCACCACCGCGATCACCGCAAGGCCGGGAAGGGTGGTGAGCCACCAGGCGGTGGAGAGATAGTTACGGCCCTCGGCGATCAGCAGCCCCCACTCCGGAACCGGCGGCGGCGTGCCGTAGCCGAGAAAACTCAGGGTTGAGAGCGCCAGAATGGCCTGGCCGAACTGGAGGGTGGCAAAAGCCAGTACCGCGGTGAGCGAATTGGGCAGAATATGCCGCCAGAAAACGGCGAAAAAGGTGCCGCCGCTGCCGTACGCCGCTTCGACGAAGTCGCTGTGGCGCACGCGAACCACTTCCGCTCGCGCCAGGCGGGCAAAGCTGGCTATTGCCGCGACGCCGACCGCGACGGCGGCGTTAAGGGTGCCGAAACCGAGCAGGATGATGACCGTCAGCGACAACAATAAAGAGGGGATCGCCAGCAGCACGTCAACCAGCCGCATGATCGCCGACTCCACGCGTCCCGCCAGCGCACCGGCCAGGGTGCCCAGCGCGGTACCGATGAACAGGCCGATCGCCACCGCCGCCAGCGCGGCGGAGAGGGAATGTACGGCGCCGTAAACAATGCGGCTCCACAGATCGCGACCCAGCTGGTCGGTACCCAGCCAGTGGCCGGCCTGCGGCGCCAGCCGCTGGGCGCCGGGAAGGCCCTCCAGCGGGTTATACGCGGTAAACAGCTGCGGGGCGATCGCCATCAGCGCGGCAACGATCGTTACCGTCCATGCCAGCAGCAGGCCGGGCTGAACGCGTAGCGTACGCCAGTTTACCCTGCGGCGGCGCGCGGCGATTGCGTAATCCACCAGGCTCATACGGCACCTCCGATAACGGTTTTCAGGCGCGGGTCGAACAGCGGCATCAGCAGGTCAACCAGCAGGTTAATCAGTACGAAACCGAGGGCGGAGATCATCACCACCGCCTGCAGTACCGCGATATCCTGATTATTGACGGCCTGCTGCGTCAGCAGTCCCAGACCGCCGCGACCAAACACGGTTTCGGTAATCAGCGCTCCGGCGATCAGTTCCCCCAGCAGCAGACCGGCAATATTGAGCACCGGCAGCAGGGCGTTGCCGGTAACGTGCCGCCACAGAACGCCGGTTTCGCTCAGGCCTTTGGCGCGGGCAACGGCGACAAACGGCTGCGCGGCGACCTGATCCAGACTGTGCATCAGGATTTGCGCCAGCGGGGCGGAAATCGGCACCGCGACGGCAATAATGGGCAAAATCAAGCCCTCAACCGGTCCCGGGTTGATCACCGGGATCCAGCGCAGCTGAAAGGAGAACAGCTGAATCAGGGCGATACCGAGCCAGAACGTTGGCAGCGAGATAAACAGCACCGGCAGCGATTGCAGCGCGTTGCTCAGCCAGCGCAGACCCGGTAGCCGTGAGGCGAGGGCGAGGGTGAACGCCAGCGCCACCGCCAGCGCAAAAGCGGGCAGCGCCAGGCTTAATGTCTCCGGCAGGTTGCTGGCGATAAGCGCGCTGACCGGCAGCCCGGCCTGCAGCGAATAGCCAAAATCGCCCCGCAGCATGGCCCATAGCGTGTGGAAATATTGCTTCCACAGCGGGCTATCGGCCCCGTAGGCGAGGCGCATTTCGGCGATCTGCTCGGGGCTCAGTCCCAGATCCGGGTTCTGAAACTTGATCAGTACCGCATCGCCGGGGAGCACCTGCAATAGCGCGAAGGAGAGAGTAAACGCCGCCCACAGCACCAGTAGTCCCTGGCCGGAGCGCCGCAGAAGATAGTGGCTCATCGCAGACTCCTTAGTGCTTTTCCAGCCACGCGCCGTAGAACGACGGGCGGCCAACCGCTTCAAAACTAACGCCCTTAACCCACGGCGCGCCGGCAAAGACCTGCGGTTCTTCAAAAATCGGGATTACGTAGGCGTTATCCAGCAGATAGCGCTGGGCGTCGCCGGTCAGCTGGAGGCGTTTTTGCGGTTCGACTTCGGCTGAAATCGCGGTCAGCAGCGCGTTGAGCTTATCGTCGCGGAAGCTTTGCACTTTGTCGCTGGAGCCGCCTTTTTGCAGCAGCGCGTCGCGGTTAGTGGGGAAGAACATGCTCTTAACCACATCCGGGTCGGCGCGGCCCACTTCCGATACGGTGAGCGGCGTTTTTAACGGGTCGAGGCTATCCAGCGTACGGCTACCGGCATCACCGGCTTTGACCGCCAGCGCAACGCCGACCTGACGCCACTGCTGGGCGATAAGCTGGAGCACCTCTTTGTTTTGCGGCTGGGGCAGGGATTCATAGACGGTTAACGCCAGCCGCTGGCCATCTTTGACCCGTATACCGTCGGCGGCCGGTTTCCAGCCCGCCTCATCCAGCAGCTGTTTCGCTTTGGCCGGATCGAAAGCCAGCCTGTCGCTGAGGTTAACGTATCCGGCCGCGCTACTGGCGACGACGGAGGTGGCCTGCGGATAGTTGGCGGAGAACAGGGTTTCGACCACCTGTTTCGCGTCGGTGGCGTGCAGTAGCGCCTGGCGGACGCGCAGGTCGGCAACCAGCGGGTTATCGGGGCGGAAGCTGAGGCTGTCGTTGACGCCGCGCGTCGGAGCGGCATAGATTTTAAAGCCTGCATCGGTGGCCTGCTTTTCATCGTAGGCCTGCACCTGGCGGATAAAATCGGCCTGGCCCGCCAGCAGTGCGCCAATACGCACGCCATCCTCCGGGGTGACGATATAGGTTATGCCGTCGAGATTGGCTGGTCCCTGCTGGGCGAGGCTTTTTGGCCCCCATTGATAATCTTTACGCGCGACCAGCGTGAGTTCACGCCCCGGTTTTTCATCTTTAACCGTAAAAGGCCCGGAACCAATAATATGGCGGGCGTCCCCCAGCTCTTCAAAATTACGCGCCAGGGTGCTGAGGGAAACCAGTCCGGAGCCGATGGTCGCGGTGCCCTGCAGAAATCCCGGCGAGGGCTTTTTAAAGTAGAATTTTACCGTCAGCGGATCGATGACTTCGCTACGATCGTAATTATTAATCACCTCGGAAACCGGCAGGCGGCGCGCTTTATTCCCAAGCCCGTAGGTATCAAAGTTTTTGGCAACCGCATTGGCGTCAAGCGGGGTTCCGTCCGAGAAGGTGACGCCAGGGCGAATCTTAAAGGTATATTCGGTTTTATCGGCGTTAACGCTCCAGCTTTCGGCAATCCAGGGTTCGACTTGTAGGTTTTCGGGATTTTGCCAGGTCAGCTTATCGGTTATTTGATTCAGGATACCGCCGTTGGGATAGAACCCGCCAGCTGGCGGATAAAGATTAGTATGCGGCTGCTGCTCAAGATAAATTAACGTGCCGCCTTTAACCGGCGTATCGGCGGCCCACGCGGAAAAGGCGCCGCTTAAAAAAAGTGCCGCCAGCGCGGGCAGGCGAAAACGGGTGTGCATGGTGAATTCCTTTGTTATCTATTGTTTGGTCATCATCGGGCGCGCGTTTTAACAAAGGAAGTGAGGATTTGCGCTAAGCATTTGCATAAAAAGCATTTATACCCGGTTCGATTTTTGGGGGCTGGTATTCATATGCGTTTCAGCTGAGACTCAAACTGGATAATTTAATGACTGAGAGATAGTCAGCGTAATAAAGGGATAGCGACGATGCTGAAGTATTTACTGATGTTGGCGGTGACGGTGCTGGCGGGCTGTACCAGCGCACCCAATTTGCCCTCTACCGATACCATTATTAAGGTTAAACCTATTGAGTCGGGCATCATTGCCAATTCGAATAAATACAGCTATCGATTCTTCCGTAAAGGGGTGCCGCAGGAGTACCAGCGTTATAATACTTTCTACGAACGCTTCAATAAGGTCGCATCCGGCGTACGGGTGAATTTTGTCGTGAAACAGCATGAGGTTGTTGCGGAATATCTGGTGGTGCTTGACAAGCGCAGGCTGGATGCCAGCCAACAAACTGTATTAACCAACCAATATAAAGCGACGGCGCTGGATAACGAGCATCTTGGCGTGCTGTTTAAAGCGACCGGTTTCTGGTCAACCGTGGATCCCAATGAGCTGGATGACGCTTATCGGCTTGCCAGCCCGGTGGTGGTGTCAATTAATGACAACACGCAGACCATTAGCACGCTGGGGACGATCGCCCTGATTCCGCTGGTACCGCTATTTCCGCTGGTGATGATGTACGGTTGCGCGACGGGGCCGTGCGTGTAAAGGGGAAATAAACCTCTCCCGCTGCGGGGAGAGGTCCGACGATTAGCGGCGGAAATCAATGACCATACGACCGCGAATCTGCCTCTGTTCCATCTCTTTAAAGATCGCGTTGATATCGCCCAGCGGGCGCAGGGTGACTTTCGGTACGACTTTACCTTCTGCGGCGAACTGGAAGGCTTCGGTCAGATCCTGACGGGTGCCTACCAGTGAACCGACCACTTCGATACCGTCGAGGACCAGACGCGGAATGTCCAGGCTCATTGCTTCCGGGGGCAAGCCTACCGCCACCACGCGTCCACCGGCGCGAACCGCGTCTACCGCTGAGTTGAACGCCGCTTTGGCGACGGCGGTGACCACTGCGGCATGCGCGCCGCCGGTTTTCTCGTGAATGATTTTGGCCGCGTCTTCGCTGCGTGAGTTGATGGTCAGGTCCGCGCCCATTTCCGCGGCCAGCTTCAGCTGTTCATCGTTAACGTCAAGGGCGATCACTTTGGCGTTAAACACGTTTTTGGCGTACTGCAGCGCCAGGTTGCCGAGGCCGCCGAGGCCATAGATGGCGATCCACTGGCCGGGTTTGATATGGGAGACTTTTACCGCTTTATAGGTCGTCACGCCCGCGCAGGTGATGCTGCTGGCCGCCGCTGAATCCAGCCCGTCCGGCACTTTGACCGCATAATCGGCCATGACGATGCACTCTTCCGCCATACCGCCATCGACGGTATAGCCGGCGTTTTTCACCGAGCGACACAGCGTTTCATTGCCGCTGTTACAATATTCACAATGCCCGCAGCCTTCGAAGAACCATGCGACGCTGGCGCGATCGCCCGGTTTCAGAGAATGCACGCCGGGGCCGACCTGCTGTACGACGCCCACGCCTTCATGGCCCAGAATGACCCCGGTTTTATCGCCAAAATCGCCGTTCTTAACGTGCAGGTCGGTGTGGCATACGCCGCAGCAATCCATTTTTAATAGGGCTTCGCCATATTGCAGTGGACGAAGCGTTTTTTCCGTAACATTGACCTGATGATCTTGCGTGACGACAGCAGCTTTCATTCTGTTCTCCTTATTGAACATAAGCGTATTAACACAGTTTTGTTTTTTACGCATGTTAAGGTTTAGCTTAAATCATCACAAAATCAAGGGAATAATTGCTGTTCCTTGCTGGGGTGAGTTTTATGTGCCGTTTTTTTAATCAGATTTATTAATGAAATTCTCGTCACATTACCGTCATCGTTACGTCATGCACGCTTCATTTGCGGCCTCTATCGTTCTGTTTTTCAATTCTTATAACGAAAGAGCGACACGACAATGCATCTGGTGAAAACCCTCCTTGCCGCAGGCCTTCTGCTTTCCGCTACCGCTGAGGCGCAGAACGTGCTGGATTTCCCGCAGCCGAAAAACAATCCTGATGAGTTTTATGCGGTGACCGAAATTCCCGCTGGCGGGATTATCAAATATGAAACCGACGCCAAAACCGGCTTTCTGATCGCCGATCGTTTTCAGTCAATGCCGGTGGCCTATCCGGCTAACTACGGCTCGCTGACCCAATCCCTGGCAGGGGATGGCGATCCGCTGGACGTGGTGTTTTACACCCGTGCGCCGATGGCGCCGGGAACGCTGATTAAGCTGCGCGCGATTGGCGTGCTGAAGATGATTGATGGCGGCGAGAAGGACGACAAAATCATTGCCGTTCCGGCCAGCAAAATCGACCCAACCTACGATGAGATCAACACGATCGGCGATCTGCCGAAAATTGAGCAGGAGCGTTTGCAGGCTTTCTTCCGCGTTTACAAACAGCTGCCGGAAGGGCGTAAAAAAGTGGAGCTGAACGGCTTTAATGATGCCGCCGCCGCGAAGCAGGAAATTAAAGCGGCATGGGATGCCTGGAAAGCAAATAATGCGCAATAAGCGTAAAAACAGGCATCGCCCGGTGCCTGTCGCTTTTTCTTCGCCTTATTGTCCGCAGAACGAGGCAATACGCTACGAAAGCGCCGATGACCCCCGATTTGATGCTAACGCGGGCGGATGACCGGAAAGTCCAGGGCATTGACACGTATGTCCTGAAGATGGTTGTATTATGCAACCATTTGCGACCAGGCTGACTGACCATGACCTCATCCCCGCTTATTGATGAAATTCGTACCGCGTCGCGCCTGATGGTGCGGGAGCTTGGCTTTATGCGCGCGACGCTGGCCGCCACGGACTATTCACCTTCCGCCGTACACACCTTACTGGAAATATCGCTGCGCGGGGCGATGACCGCCGCGCAGCTGGTGCAGATTCTGGGGCTCGAAAAATCGAGCGTTAGCCGAATGCTCGCCCGCCTGGTTACCGCCGGCGAGCTCCAGGAAATACCCTCCGCCGGCGACGGGCGTTTTAAGCAGCTTGCGTTAACGGCCAAAGGCGCGGCGACGGTGGCAAAAGTTAACGCCTATGGCGCAATGCGGGTGGTCAACGCGCTGGCGCACCTGAGCGACGAGCAGAAACAAGGTGTTGCTCAGGGCCTCACCGACTGGGCCTGGGCGCTGGAAAAATGTCGCGACGTTGAGGCGACCGCCGCGAAACAGGCGATTGCTATCGTTACCGGCTATCGTCCGGGAATGATTGGCCGCATTGCGCAGATGCACGGCGAGTACTATGCGAAGCACTACGGATTTGGTCACTTTTTCGAGAGCAAAGTGGCCAGCGGGCTGGCGGAGTTTTCCGGCCGTCTTGATAAACCGCGCAATCAGGTTTGGCTTGCCGTGCAGGGCGAGCAGATTGTCGGGTCGGTGGCGATTGACGGCGAAGATCTCGGTAACAATCAAGCGCATCTGCGCTGGTTTATTCTCGACGATAGCTGTCGGGGAAGCGGTATTGGCCGCCGTCTGCTGAATGAAGCGTTGGCTTTTTGCGATAGCCAGGGTTTTGCTGCGGTGCAGCTGTGGACCTTCAGCGGGCTGAACGCCGCCCGCAGGCTATATGAATCCTTCGGCTTCACGCTGCATAAAGAGTGGCAGGGGGATCAGTGGGGGCGGATGATGACCGAGCAGCAGTTTAGCCGGCAGCAGGCCCGCGCTGAATAATCTCCCGGCGCGAATCGCCGCGCCGGGAGAACAGCATTTAGCTTAATTTCGTATTGATCGTCGTCATCTCCTTACGCCACTGCGCCTGCAGCTGCGGTTTTTGATGTTTTGGCTTGCGCGCCAGATCGTCGGCCAGCAGCTGCTCAAGCGTGATTAACCGCTCCAGCAGCGCATCATGATCGTCCTCTGCTTCGCGGCTGTTCACCGTTGTTTCCTCGATGAGCGGACGGCGAACGGCGGCGCGTAAAACGTCATACACCTCGTCGGCGCTTTGCCATTCGCTCAGCCCGCGCTCGTCGATAAGCCAGAAGCGATTGCAGCTGTGGTTGATGAGCTCGCGATCGTGGCTGACCAGCAGCAGGCCGCCGGGGTAGTCGTTCAGCGTCGCCGCCAGCGCCGTTTTGCCATCCATATCTAAATGGTTGGTGGGCTCATCCAGCAGCAGCAGGCTATAGCGGGCCAGAGACAGGCCGACGAACAGCAGGCGCGAACGCTCGCCGCCGCTTAAGGTGGCGACCTTTTGCCCGTGACGCGCCCAGATAAATCCGGCGGAGATCAGCGCCCGCCGGCGCGTTTCCGCCGCTGGTTCAAAGGGCTCCAGCGCGTCGAGAAGGGTGTCGCCATCCGCCAGCTGATGCAGGGTCTGGTCGTAGTAACCGGGCTTCAGCCGCGGATGCAAACGCAGACCGGGATCCGTCGTTTCCTGCTGCATTTGCCGCCACAGCAGACGCAGCAGCGAAGACTTGCCGCAGCCGTTACGCCCCATCACCGCCACCCGATCGCCGCTTTTCAGGCGCGCCAGGCCCGCGGTGAACAGGGCCGGCAGACCCGGCGCGGGCGGAACGGGGAGCTGTTCCATCTCCAGCAATCGGTCAGCCCGCAGCATGTCGCCGCGCAGCGCCAGCCGCCAGGGCGTTCCATCGGTGAGCTCGGTTTGGCTCTCCTTCAGGCGCTGAACCTGCTTTTCCATCTGCTTGGCTTTGCGCGAGAGATCTTCGTTATCATACGTCCGGCCCCAGATGGCCAGCCGTTTAGCGCTGGCGGCGACCCGGTCGATCTCCTTTTGCTCCGCTTTATGGCGCAGCGCGTCGCTGGCGTCCTGGGCTTCCAGCGCCTGACGGGCGGCGCTGCAGGGCAGGGAGAAGGCGTGCAGGGTTCTGTCGCGCAGGATCCAACTGGCATTAGTTACAGCATCCAATAGGATATTATCATGCGACACCAGAACGAAGCTCCCCTGCCAGGTCTGCAAGAAGCTTTCCAGCCACAGGAGGGTCGGCAGGTCGAGGTGGTTTCCCGGCTCATCCAGCAGCAGGAGATCCGGTTGCTGGATCAGCGCTCTGGCAAGCAGCAGTCGGGTGTGCTGACCGCCGCTAAGCGTCGACGCCCGCTGCAGGACCTCATCTGGCGTAAAACCCATCTCCGCCAGCAGCCTTTCCGCTTGCCAGCGCTGGCTCTCACGCTCAAGGACGGGAAGTTTCGCCAATACCGCCTGCAGCAGAGGCTGCGCTAACAGCGTATCGGGTAGATGCTGTTCCACTCGCGCCATCAGACAGTGATTGGCCAGCGCCACGCTACCCGAATTGGGCACGATCGTGCCGTCCAGCACCTGTAGCAGAGTACTTTTTCCGCAGCCGTTGTAGCCAATCAGGCCAATACGGTCGCCTTTTTTCAGGGTAAAGGAGAGGTTTGTGAACAGCGGGCCAAACGCCGTATCAACATGAAGAGATTGTGCAGTTAGTAATGTGCTCATTGGGAACTTACTCAAGAGTTACAGGCATGTGAATGCCTCGTCAAACATCGCTGACGATAACCCGGTAAGCCCGAGGGAAGGGAGTTAGTCTTTGGTTTCTTCGCTCAAGCTGAAGTTATCGCAGCACGATACCGATAACGCTTGAGCTGGTGCGATCGCCAAATGCACGTGAAAAAAACATTTCACAGTACGACATGGGATCCTCCTTTTCTATTCAGTTAGTTGATGGGTGCTGGCAGTGTAGAGGGAGAAGAGCGTTTTGGCTAGCCTTAAAGCAAGCGGGGCTGTAGCCAGTCACAGCCCTGTTCTGGTGATGCCAGCGCTATATCGGAAACCAGCGAGCACTGGAAAGCGTGTATTCCGATAGTGAACGAATATCTTTAATCTGAGTACAGTGCGCGTCCATGATGTTGGGATAATCATCCGGAAACCAGGTTTTATTGATTACCAGTGTGAAAAATATCGTTTCTCTTTCAGTTTCACAAACATAAGCATTCTTTATATTCTCTGGCTCGCGATAGCCTCTTGGGTCTTTGTATTCAAGAAATGTCTTGTATTCGGATTTAGTGCTGATGTAATTATCAGCGGACATTTTTTGCCAGCGAATTTTTTCGTAATAAAGACTATGCGCTCCATAGCGGTAAGTTGTCGTTTCCCCACCGGGAATAACTTCCGGTTTGAGAAAGAAAAAAGCAATGGACAATAAAAAGAAAATTAATGGTATAACGCCATGCGTTACTGCCATTAACTTTCGTTTGTTAACAACAAGCAACCAGAGTAAGGGCGGAGCAAAAGAGAATATCAGAGCAAAGAATATTTTTGCTGGAGTGTATAGCTCATGCGTTGTCACGTCTCCGGTTGCCGCTTTGAAATAATCTACTGTTTTATTAAAATGCCAGCGCTCTCCATTGAACGCGCTGAGAACACTAATGAAAATGATTATGGCAAATATCGCCAGCCATATTCTTAAAATAGGGTTGAGTATAACTTTTTTATTATTCATTTTTCATGTTCCATTTTGCAACGAGCAGCGTTTCTTCAGAGAGCATATGGATGTCTGTGATTTTGCGACATTGAGCCTCCAGCACGCGGGCGTCGCCATCAGGAAACCAGCTCTCATAGATTGACAGGGTGAAAAACATTGAATAACGCTGAGTTTCGCAGGACCATGCGCTTTTAATATTATTCCTTTCCATGTACCCATCAGGATCTTTAGCCTGGAGATAGGTTTCATATTTCGACTGATGATTTAAATAGTGGCCTGGTTTTTCTTTCCGCCATGATATAGAGGTATGATAAATATTGTGACGACTGTATTGATAGCCTGCATCGCGGCCTGGTGTGATTTCAGGGTGTAGAAAAATGAATATCACCGCGAGAATAAATAGTAATAAAGGGAATATTGAGCTCTGGAGGATGCGACTGTGGATTGTACGGATAAGTAATAACCATACCAGCGGTACAATGAAGGCATACAGTAACGCGAAGAAAAATTTACTTGGTGAATAGATGATCAGACCAACGATATCTCCGGCTTTAGCATTTATGGAATCATAATAGGGCGTTACCCTCCACATATCACCGCTGAGGAGACACAGGCCGGTGATGATGGCGGTAATACTTAATAGAACCAAAACTATTCTGATCGTTCTGGCCGTTTTTTTCTTTTCGTCGGGGTTTGATTTTATCACCTAACATTCCTTTGTCTTGTCCAGGGGGATATATTGTGTATCCTGTATAAGGTGATAAATATTATCTTTATCATCGGTATAAAACAACAGAGGCTGAAGTGATTGGTGCGGTGTATATAACCGGGCCAAACACTTGGCCCGGTTATTATTAATTAAATTGAAGTGCGACGATAACTGCGATATTCCGGCTGCCAGAAGTTATCGGCAATCGCCTGCAGCAGCGCTTCAGCTGAGGTTTTCACCGCCACGCCTTGTTCCTGCGCCACCTTACCGACCGCGAAGGCAATCGCCCGCGAGACGGTCTGGATATCCTTCAGCTCAGGCAGGACCGGGCCTTCACCGTTATTCACCAGCGGCGAGTGTTTCGCCAGGGTTTCGCTGGCGGCCATCAGCATCTCATCGGTCACGCGCGACGCGCCCGAAGCGATCACGCCGAGGCCAATTCCCGGGAAGATATAGGAGTTATTGCACTGGGCGATAACGTACTGTTTGCCTTTGAGCGTGACCGGGGCGAACGGGCTGCCGGTAGCAACCAGCGCCGCGCCGTCGGTCCAGCTGAGGATATTTTGCGGCGTGGCTTCCACCCGGGAGGTCGGGTTGGACAGCGGCATGACGATTGGCCGCGGGCAGTGCTTATGCATCTCGCGGATAATCTCTTCGGTGAACAGACCCGGCTGGCCGGAAACGCCGATCAGGATGTCCGGTTTGACGTTGCGTACCACGTCAAGCAGCGACAGCACATCATTCGTGGTGTCCCACGCTTGCAGATGCTCACGCTTTTGCACCAGTTTGCTCTGGAACGGCAGCAGGTTCGGCATGGCGTCGGTCAGCAGGCCGAAACGGTCAACCATAAACACGCGCTTGCGGGCTTCCTCTTCGCTTAACCCTTCGCGCTGGATCTGGGCGACGATCTGCTCGGCGATACCGCAGCCCGCGGAGCCGGCGCCGAGGAAGACAATTTTCTGCTCGCTCAGCTGGCTGCCCGCGCCGCGGCTGGCGGCGATCAGCGTACCGACGGTGACCGAAGCGGTGCCCTGGATATCATCGTTAAAAGAGCATACCTCGTGGCGATAGCGGTTGAGCAGCGGCATGGCGTTTTTCTGCGCGAAGTCTTCGAACTGCAGCAGCACGTCCGGCCAGCGGGCTTTAATCGCCTGGATAACATCGTCGACAAACTGATAGTACTCGTCGTCGGTAATACGCGGGTGACGCCAGCCCATATACAGCGGATCGTCCAGCAGCTGCTGGTTGTTGGTACCGACGTCCAGCACTACCGGCAGCGTGTAGGCCGGGCTGATACCGCCGCAGGTGGTATACAGCGACAGTTTACCGATCGGAATGCCCATCCCGCCGATACCCTGGTCACCGAGGCCGAGAATACGTTCGCCGTCGGTCATCACGATCACCTTGACGTTGTGGTTCGGCACGTTTTGCAGAATATCGTCGAGGTTATTGCGGTTCTGATAAGAGATAAACACGCCGCGGGCGCGACGATAGATCTCAGAAAAGCGTTCACAGGCGGCGCCGACGGTCGGGGTATAGATAACCGGCATCATCTCTTCGAGATGGTTGCCGACCAGACGGTAGAACAGCGTTTCGTTAGTATCCTGGATGTTGCGCAGATAAATGTGTTTGTCGATCTCGGTTTTAAATCCCTGGTACTGGATCCACGCGCGTTCGGCCTGCTCTTCAATGGTTTCGACCACTTCCGGCAGCAGACCCAGCAGGTTGAAGCTGCTGCGCTCTTCCATGCTGAAGGCGCTACCTTTGTTGAGCAGCGGAAATTCAAGCAGCACGGGGCCGGCGTAAGGGATGTAAAGAGAGCGGTTTTTCTTATGGGTGAATTGCATCGCACTAACTCCTTGATAATCGCTTCAGCCCGGGCGCGGCGACAGGCGGGGGGCTGGCAGGGAATGGCAGCGTGCAGAGTATAAGGCAGATGGCATCAAAGGAGAGTAAACAAGAGGACGATAGCGTTAAAAAAACACCATCCTGTGGAAAGGACGGTGTTTTTATCATCATTCAGCTGAAAAGTTAGCCACCGCGGCGTTTGCGGCCGGTGGCGCGAACATGGTTAACCGTGGTTTCCGCATCGCCCTCCAGCAGCACTTTTTTCTGCTGAGAAAGCTTGTAGTTCAGACCGAGAAGATGACGTGCCTGTTGGTTCGATTTCATTCTTACTCCTTTATCCTGTGTCGGTTTCAAGGACAAGCCCGACGGGTGTCGGACGAAATTTAACCCTTAAGTACGCCGCTCATTTTTAGCGCGGCGATAATCAGCGTGGCCCATTTTGCCGGGATTAGCAACGTTGCGGCGGCAGATTAAGAACAGTCTCTTCAGCGGACCGCGGTTTGTCGGCCGGATAAGGCCTCAGCCGCGATCCGGCCGACATACCCGCGCGATAGCCGGAATTACCACTTCATTTCGCCGGTATTCACCCTGGCGCTTAGATCCAGCGAACTCTCTTCCGCCAGTCCCGGCCAGCGCTGTTTCATCGCCTTGATCACGCCGGCGGAATCTTTGTGCGCGTTGAGCGCCTGCTCGAATTGGGTCAGATAGTCGCGAGTAAAGGTAATTGCGCGGTCGCCTGCGGGCGGCGTACCCAGGTAATGGCCGGGGATCACCTGCTGCGGATGCAGCGCGGCCATCTCATCGAGCGTATTGATCCACTGCTGGCGGCTTTCGACGCTCTGGGTGTCCGCGGTCCAGACGTGCATCCCCCACGCCACGCCGGTGCCGCCAAGAATGGCTTTATTCGCCGGGATCCATACATAGGCGGCGTAATTTTGCGGCTGGCGGATCTCCACTTTTTCGCCGTCGATGGAGAAGGTATTGGTCGTCAGCGCTTGCGGGACGTAAACCTGCTTCGGCGCGCCGTCCTTCATCTGCGGGCCCCAGTAGGCCAGTTTGGCCTCCTTGGTGGCGTTAATATGTTTAACCACTTCCGCGGTCGCCACCACTTTGGCGTCCGGGAAGGCCTTCACCAGCGGCTCGAGGCCGAAGTAGAAATCCGGATCGCCGGAAGTGATCACGATGCGGGTCAGTTTTTTACCGCTTTTCTGAATCATTTCAACCAGCTTCTCGCCATCTTTAACGCTGAACTGGGCATCGAAAAGCACCGCTTCATGCGGGCCGGAGGCGAGGGTGGAGTTCACTGCGAAAATGGCGTTTTCCTGCGGGTTGTAGGTTTGCAGCGTTAAAGGGGCGGCCAGAACGGAAGTACTGAACAGCGCGGTCGCGATAGCCAGGGCAGATAATTTCATATTCATTTTCTCTTGGTCAGGTGAATGAGCGCTATTTTACGGATTTCCTGATTTGCGAAAATTCCTGAAAAAAGAGATGCTGAGTTTCATAAAACGTGCAGATGGAAATCAGTTATGGATCGGGTAATCGCCGCGCAGGTGTATATGCGCATTTGTGAACTGGGGAGTTTAAGCGCCGCCGCGCGCGCGCTGGGGATGTCGCGCCCGATGGTCAGCCGCTATCTGGAGCAGATGGAGCAGTGGGCCGGTACTCGACTGGTCCACCGTTCCACCCGCAAACTGACCTTAACGGCCGCCGGTGAAAAGGTGCTGCAAAAAACGCGCACCCTGACGCAGCTCTCGGATGAGATCGCCGGGCAAAGCGAGCGCGCGATCCCCAGCGGGACCCTGCGCGTCGCCTGCGCGCACTTCACCGCCATGCAGCTTATTTCTCCGCTGTTACCCGATTTTCTCGCCCGCTATCCGCAGCTGCGCCTGGAGCTGGATATCAATAATCACCCGGTGAGCCTGATTAGCGAGCGTATCGACGTGGCGATACGGATCACCGATAACCCGGAACCGGGGGCTATCGCCCGCCGCCTTGGCGTATGCCGTTCGGTGCTCTGCGCTTCGCCGCGCTGGCTGCAGCAGAACGGCCCTCTGCAATCGCCAGAAGATCTCGCCCGCCACAACTGTCTGCACTACAGCCATTTTGCCAGCCAGACGTGGCAGTTTAGCGACCCCGACGGCGAAAGCGTAGCGGTGGCGGTTTCCGGCAACCTTAGCGCCGGGATCTCTTCGCTGCTAATGGAGGCGGCGGTCGCCGGCTGCGGCATCGCGATGCTGCCGGAGCTGGAGGCGCAGCGGGCGCTTAACGGCGGGGCGCTGAAACAGGTGTTGCCGGCCTGGCGGCCAAAACCGTTAAGCGTGTATGGGATTTACCTCTCCAGGGACTACCAGCCGAGCGCGCTGCCGCTGTTTCTTGGCGAGATTCAGCAGCTACTGGCGCAAACTCACGATATAAAAGGAAACCTTTGATGATAGTGCTTCGCCCCATGCGTAATGAAGAGTATCCCGCTTATCTCGACTATTTTATCCCCGACTACGCGGCGGAAATCTCGGCCAATTATGCGCTTTCGCCGGCGGCCGCTTTAGCCCAGGCGCAGCGCGAAATCGCCGCGGATCTGCCTGACGGCGTCAATACCCGCGGCCAGGTTTTATGCTGCTTATTCGATGACAGTGACGGAGCAGAAAAGCGGGTCGGCTATCTCTGGTACAAACCGGATGAAGAAATGCGCTCCGCCTTTATCTGCGATTTTTATATTTATCCGGCATTGCAGGGGCAAGGGTTGGGTAAACAAGCAATAGCGGCTTTTGAGCATGCGCTGAAAAGCCAGGGCATCAGCCAAGTTAAGCTGCGCGTCGCCGGGGATAACCCGCGCGCGCGCCATCTCTACGACGCCGCGGGTTTCCGCGTTACCGGCGTTAATATGAGTAAAAATATCCCGACGGATTGATCTGAAAAACGCCGCGCGCCGCCCAAATGCGTAAGGGGGTTCTATACTTAACCCTTTAATGTCAAAAAGGAGCGATATTATGGCAATCCATAAGAAAGGTCAGGCGCATTGGGAAGGGGATCTGAAAAGCGGTAAAGGAACCGTCTCTACCGAGAGCGGCGCGCTGAACCAGCAGCCTTATGGTTTTAACACCCGTTTCGAAGGCGTGAAGGGGACCAACCCGGAAGAGCTGATCGGGGCCGCCCATGCCGCCTGTTTCTCCATGGCGCTATCGCTGATGCTGAGCGAAGAGGGCTACACCGCCACCTCCATTGATACCGTGGCGGTGGTGACGCTGGATAAATCCGGCGGCGGCTTTGCCATCACCCAAATCGCGCTGCAGAGCAAAATCGTGCTGCCAGGCATCGAAGCCGATGCGTTTGACGGGATCATTCAAAAGACCAAAGCCGGTTGCCCGGTGTCGCAGGTCCTGAACGCGGAGATAAGCCTCGACTACCAGCTTAATCCTTAATCTCACTGGCGCCCGCCGTCGGCGGGCGCTCCTGCCTTGAAAGCCATCGTTGGCAAATGCCCCCGGCGTGAATTAATGCTATCTTTGCCGCTCACGGAAAAGAGCAGGTAGGGTAATGATCGGCATACGTAAAACCATTGAGGCTCAGGTTCTGGGCTTAACCGGGATAGCGCTAAAAGAGATCGATTTTGAGCATCCCAAAGGGGAACCGGGGCTATTTGGCCCGCAATCGGCGATCTGGCAGGTTCACGGCGATTTTACCTCCATGCTCTGCGGCGGCGTCAGCGCGCTGCTGTTACAGATGCTGCATCCTCTGGCGTTGGCGGGGGTCTGGGATCACTCAAACTTCCGTGAGGATATCTTCGGCCGCCTGCGCCGCACCAGCCAGTTTATTTCCGCCACCACCTTTGGTACCACCGCCGACGCCGAACGGCTGATCGCAAAAGTGCAGGGGATCCACCTGCGGGTCAGCGGCCGGGATAAAGACGGCACGCCGTATCAGGCCAGCGATCCGCACTTGCTGACCTGGGTCCACGTCGCCGAATGCAGCAGCTTTATGGCCTCGCATCTGCGCTATAAACGTACCGTGGTGAGCCCCGCCCGCCAGGAGCAGTATTATCAGGAAGCCGCCGAAATTGCCCGCCGCCTTGGCGCTCGGGATATCCCGGTGACGCCGCGGCAGGTTGCCGACTATCTGCAGGATATGCGCCCGGCGCTGCGCTGCGATGAGCGAACGCAGGAAGTGGCCGACGTACTGCTGTCGACCCGCCTGCCCGGTCGCCTGAGCCAGCCGGTTGGGCGAATGATGATGTGCGCCGGAATTGATCTGCTGCCGCCGTGGGCGCAGGAGATGCTCAATTTACCGATGAGCGCAACGCAGCGCCACAGCGCGCGGATAGCGGTGCACGGCGTCGCTCGCGTACTGCGCGCGTCGGTGCGCAACGGCGCTTATCACTGCGCCATGCGCCGGATGAATCAATTTTAATTATTCAGGCTGCATTTTACCCGGGAATATAGCCATGGCTATTATTGTCATGGCTATATTTTTTAAAAACAAACTATTCTCATTTATATATTTAGCGATGGTAAAAATAATTAAATATTCTCTTAACGGCGGCGAATTATTCAGGAAAAATTAAGCCGAAGCGCGTACGTTATTTATTTTTTTACGGAGAAGCGAACATGAGCGGGATGACTGATGAGAATCGGCGTTCTCAGGTTGCGCGTAAAACGACGCTGGTCAGCGTGGTGGTCAACCTTTTTTTATCCAGCGCTCAGGTGCTGGCGGGCGTGTTTTGCGGATCGCAAGGACTCATTGCCGATGGTATCCATTCTCTTTCCGATTTAGTCGCCGATTTTGTCGTGCTGCTGGCGAATAAAAAAAGCCGCCAGCCTTCGGATGACGATCACCCCTACGGGCACTGGCGCTATGAAAACGGCGCTTCCCTGGCGATTGGCGCGCTGCTGTTACTGGTTGGCGCGGGGATGCTGTGGTCCGCCTGCGGCAAGCTGTGGCATCCGGAGTCTATCCAGAATGTGCATATTACCGCGCTGTGGGTGGCGCTCGCCGCGCTGGTCGCCAAAGAGATTTTATTCCGTTATATGCTAAGGGCGGCTAAGCAAATCCACTCTTCAATGCTGATTGCCAACGCGTGGCACGCCCGCTCAGACGCCGCGTCTTCGGTAGTCGTTGCGGTCGGCATCATCGGTAATCTGGCCGGTTTCGCGTGGCTTGACCCGGTTGCCGCGCTGGTCGTCGGCGCGCTGGTCACCCGCATGGGCTATACCTTTTCGTCTGACGCCCTGCATGACTTAATGGATCGCTCAGTGGACCGCGATACCGAGCAGCAGATAACCGCCACCATTCTGGCGACGCCCGGCGTTGCGGCGCTGCATGACCTCAAAACCCGCCGTGCCGGAGATTTCATTCTGGTCGATGTGCACATTGAAGTACCGGGAAATTTATCGGTTGCGCAAGGGCACGATATTGCGCTGACGGCGCGCTCGCGAGTACTAAATAGCCATAACGTTATGCATATGATGATTCATATCGACCCTTGTCGCGCGGAAATAGCCGCAATGAATACGTAGTTTATTCCCCAGAAACCTAAAGGATTTTATTATTCTGCGGACAATATTGCCTGGCAAATAAAAAAGGACCATAATTCAGCGGCTATTCTTTCATCGCTGATTAATAGCAGGTTGACGCATTGTCGTGTTTTTAAACAATATAAAAAGCCAATCGGCTAATAGAAAATATCTATTGCCCGTGCGAAATTTCAGGAAGTAATACAATGATTATCCGGCCAGAACAACACTGGTTTCTTCGTCTGTTTGACTGGCACGGCTCGGTGCTGTCAAAAATCGTCTTTCGCCTGCTGCTTAATCTGCTGATGTCGATTATCGCCATCATCAGCTATCAATGGTACGAGCAACTGGGGATCCATCTTACCGTCGCGCCGTTTAGCCTGCTGGGGATTGCCATTGCCATTTTTCTCGGTTTTCGAAACAGCGCCGGGTACAACCGCTTTGTTGAAGCGCGCAATCTGTGGGGAACGGTACTGATTGCCCAGAGAACGCTGGTGCGCCAGCTGAAGAATATCCTGCCGATGGAAAGCGTATCCCATCAGCGGCTGGTGAGCTATCTGGTCGCGTTTAGCTGGAGCCTGAAGCATCAGCTGCGCAAGACGGACCCGAGCGCCGATTTAGCGCGTTTGCTGCCGCCGTCAGACGTGGTGGACATTCTCGCCAGCTCGATGCCCACCAATCGTATTCTGCTGCTGGCGGGGGATGAGCTGGGGCGTCTTCGCGCGGAGGGGAAGCTCAGCGATATCACCTTCAGCCTGATGGACAATAAGCTTGATGAGCTCGGTCATGCGCTGGGCGGCTGCGAGCGCCTCGCCAGCACGCCGGTCCCCTTTGCCTACACGCTTATTTTGCAGCGCACGGTTTACCTGTTCTGTACGCTGCTGCCGTTTGCCCTGGTCGGCGACCTGCACTATATGACGCCGTTCGTGTCGGTCTTTATCTCCTACACCTTTCTGTCATGGGATTCGCTGGCGGAAGAGCTGGAGGATCCGTTCGGTACCGCGGCCAATGATTTGCCGCTGAACGCGATGTGCAACACCATTGAGCGCAACCTGCTGGATATGACCGGGCAGCATCCTTTGCCGGCGCAACTTGAGCCGGATCGCTACTACAATCTGACCTAATTTGTATGTTTATTATTCGTTAAATAAGTTAAATCTAACGCGTGATAGATAACATTGATTATACAGTCTCGGTCCTGATTGTTATGCTTTCGTTAACAAAAATGCCCGTTACGCTGGCTGGTAGCGGGTGATAAGAATCACGCGGCGTTTCACCTGCTATCCGCCGCCGAAAGCGCATCAGGAGTGAACATGAGTAATAAAAGACGCGTCGTTCCCGGCGTCCATCCGTATGATGGCCCGGCGGGAGGCTGGGGTGCCTTAAAAGCCACCGCCATCGCCGTTCGTACACAAATGGATGCGCTCGATGCCCCCGCGACGCTACTGCGAACCAATCAGCCGGATGGCTTTGATTGCCCCGGCTGCGCCTGGCCCGATAAAGAGCATAAATCCACGTTTCAGTTCTGCGAAAACGGCGCCAAAGCGGTGACCTGGGAGGCCACCAGCAAGCGGGTCACGGCAGAGTTTCTGGCGGCGAACAGCGTCACGTCGCTGCTGGCCCGGAGCGATTTCGAGCTGGAAGGCTACGGGCGTTTAACCCAGCCTCTGGCCTACGATAAGGCCAGCGACACCCTGCGTCCGGTGTCATGGGAAGCGGCGTTTACCCGCATTGGCGAAGTTCTTCGCACCCTGCAGCCCAATGAAGTGGAGTTCTACACCTCCGGGCGCGCCTCTAATGAAGTGGCCTGGCTGTTCCAGCTGTTTGCCCGCGAATACGGTACCAACAACTTTCCTGACTGCTCCAATATGTGCCACGAGTCGACCAGCGTCGGCCTGCCGCAGTCGATCGGCATCGGTAAAGGGACCGTCTCGCTTGATGACTTTGACAAAACCGAGCTGGTTATCTCTATCGGCCACAATCCCGGCACCAACCATCCGCGCATGATGGGTACGCTGCACGAACTGGCGCGTCGGGGCGTGCCGATTATCGTCTTCAACCCGTTAAAAGAGCGGGCGCTGGAGCGATTCGCCGATCCGCAGAACGTCATTGAGATGGCGACCTACAGCTCAACCAACATTGCATCGACCTACTTCCAGGTCAAAGCGGGCGGCGACGCGGCGGCGCTTAAGGGTATCGCGAAGGCGCTGTTAAGGCTTGAGGAGGAGCAGGGCGAGGTGCTGGATCGGACCTTTATCGATGAGCATACCCTGGGCTTTGCCGACTTTGCGCGGGATGTCGACGCGACGCCGTGGCCGGATATCGAACGCGAGTCGGGCCTGACGCGCGGCGATCTTGAACGGGTGGCGGCGGCTTACGCTAAATCTCACGCCACGATTATCACTTACGGCATGGGCATCACCCAGCATAACAAGGGCACTTCCAACGTACGCCTGATAGCCGACCTGCTGCTGATGCGCGGGAATATTGGCAAGCCGGGAGCCGGGATCTGCCCGCTGCGCGGCCACTCCAACGTCCAGGGCAACCGTACCGTCGGCATCACCGAAAAACCGAGCGCCCAGTTTCTCGCCAACCTGCAGCGGGTGTGTGGTTTTACGCCGCCGCAGGAGCACGGCCATGATGCGGTAAAAGCGCTGCAGGCGATGATTGACGGTGAATCGAAAGCGCTCATCTGCCTTGGCGGTAACTTCGCGGTGGCCATGCCGGATAGCGAACGGGCTTTTCCGGCGATGCGGGGGCTGGATCTGAGCGTCCATATTGGCACTAAGCTTAACCGCTCGCATCTTCTGGTGGCGAAAGAGACCTTTATCCTGCCGTGCCTTGGGCGAACCGAACTCGATATTCAGGAGACCGGACGCCAGTCGATCACCGTCGAAGATTCGATGTCGATGGTGCACGCGTCATCAGGCAAGCTGAAGCCCGGCTCGCCTGAGCTGCGTTCGGAACCGGCGATTGTCGCCGCAATGGCAACGGCGACGCTGCCGGAGAGCAAAATCGACTGGCAGTGGCTGGTCGCCGACTACGATCGGATCCGCGATCTGATTGAGCAGACCGTTCCCGGTTTTGACCAGTACAATCAGCGTATTCGCCATCCCGGCGGTTTTCGTATGCCGCTGCCGCCGACGGAGCGTATCTGGCCGACGCCGACCGGTAAAGCGATGTTCTCGGTTTTCCACGGCGTGCGCGAAAACCTACAGGTGGAAGGTAACGATGTGATGCGGCTGGTGACGCTGCGCAGCCACGATCAGTACAACACCACCATTTATGCCATGGACGATCGCTACCGCGGGGTGTTTGGCCGTCGCGACGTGCTGTTTATGAACGAGCAGGACATGGCGGAGCAGGGATTCGAGCATGGCGATCGGGTCGATATCAGCTCCGCGCTGCCGGGCCACCAGCAGCGGCTGGAAGATATCACGCTGGTCGCCTACAGCATCGCGCCGGGCACCGTTGCTGCCTACTACCCCGAAGCGAACGTGCTGGTCCCTCTGGATTATCTCGATAAAGAGAGCGGTACGCCGTCGTATAAATCGGCGCCCGTCCGTTTAACCCTGCGCTCGAAAGAGATCCGCCCGCTGGCGGGGCTGCGCTAAGCCGCCGTTTCGCCCACGGCGCGGATAGCGACGCGGGCGAACGGCTACCTTTGCGCCAGAATCAGCTTAATCCCCAGCCCGACAAAACCGGCGGCAAAGCTGACTCTCAGCCCCTGTAAAACCCTGGGGCGAGTCAGCACGTACCCGCGCATCGCCGCCGCAAAGGCGCCATAGAGCATAAAAACCAGCAGCGTCATCAGCATAAACATGGCGCTCAGGATCAGCATTTCCCGGACCGGCGAAGCCGAGCCGCGCTGCATAAACTGCGGCAGAAAGGCGAGAAAGAAGAGCGGCAGCTTGGGGTTAAGCAAATTGATCAGAATGGCGTGGCTGATGACCTGCCGCGGGTTGCGTTGCACGACGCCTTCCACGCTCAGGCTGCCGCGCTGGGTCAGCGTGGCCCAGGCGAGGTACAGCAGCCAGGCGACGCCGGCGTACTTCACCAGTTCGAATGCGCCGGGCGTGCTGTGGAGGATGGCCGCCAGCCCGGTTATCGCCGCCAGCATATGCGGAATAATGCCCAGGATGCAGCCGAAGGCCGCGGCAAAACTCATTCGTCTGCCCGCCGCCAGACCGGTGGCAATGGTGTACAGCGTCCCGGTGCCGGGAGCGATAACCACAATAAGCGAAGTCAAAAGAAACTCAGGGCTGATGAGCGCCATGATGTTATTCCTGATGTTGTGAATCGAGGCCCTGAGTATTTCGCAAAGCCGCGCGCCGGTATTGAACAAAATTGCACAACATCGGCTAGCGACTCGCCTGAACGAGCGCCTGATAGCTACCCGGCGTGACGGCAAACTGTTTTTGAAACGCGCGGGTCAGATGGCTCTGATCGGCAAAACCGGCCATGAACGCGGTATCGGCGGGGGAGTAGCCTTCCGCCAGCAGACGGCGAGCCAGGCGTACGCGGGCCTGTACCAGGTAGGCGTGCGGCGTAATGCCGGTTTCACGGGCGAAGCCGCGGATCAGCTGAAAGCGGCTGAGACCGCAGAGGGTAGCCAGCGCGTCGAGAGAGATTTTTTCTTCCGGGGCGTCGTCGAGATATTGCCTGGCCAGCGCAATGGCGGGAGTGCCGATTTTGGCGGGCCGCCTGGCGCAAAGATGATATTGGCTCACCTGCATCAGGCAGAGCAGCAGCGCCTCTTCCACGGCGGTATCGTCGGGCGTGCTGGCGACGATCTCGCGAAACAGCCGCTGCATTTGCCCGCGCAGCTGCGGGTCGTCGACGACCGGACGCAGGAGGATCTCTTCGGCCTTCATCTCTCCCTGCAGTTCGTCGACAACGCGCTCAGGATCGAGATAGACCATCCGCCAGCTGCGTGGGCCCTCCAGCGGAATACCGTCGTGTATCTCGCCCGGATTAACCATAATGATATTTCCGGCGGCGGCCTCAACTTTTCCCAGATGGCTCCACGAACGCTGCGCGCCCTGAGTGAAAATCCCGATGCCGAACCGATCGTGGGAATGGCGCGAAAAGCTCTGTTCCGTGACTAACGATATGGCTTCCAGCCCCGGCATGGCTATCCGGTGCTGCTGAACGTGATGAAGGCGAGTTTTCAACGGTTTCTCCTGCCGGGGCATAGCATGAGTGTAGCCTCAGGCGCGCGGGAGGAGCAACGGTCGACCGGCGCTTGAATTTCATCAACGCTGAACATAACATTTAGCTAACATTTTGCCTGCGGCGCGGGCAGCAGATTGCGCAAACAGTGGATCATTAATGGATATCAAACAGCTTAAGTACCTGATTGCGCTCGACAGAACACGACATTTTGGCCAGGCCGCGGCGGCTTGTCATATCACCCAGCCTACGCTATCAATGCGGATCCGCAATCTTGAAGAAGAACTTAATCTGACTCTGATTCAGCGCGGGCAGCGGTTTGAAGGGTTTACCCCGGAAGGCGAGCGTATTCTGGCCTGGGCGCGAGCGCTGCTGGCGGCGCACGACGGGCTGGAGGCGGAGGCGGCTATCTGCCGCGGGCAGATGGTCGGCCAGCTCAGAGTGGGAATGGTGCCCTTAGCCAGCCTGAATCCGATGCAGCTGATCAAACCGCTGGCGGATAAATACCCGGAGTTGCAGTTCAGTCTGCTGTCCATGACCTCGGAACAGATTATCGACGGCGTCAGCCGCAACCAGCTGGATCTGGGGATCTGCTATCTGCATCACGTCGATAGCCAGCTGTTCAACGTGGTGTGGCTGCCGAACACCCGGATGGGTTTGCTGCACGATAAGCGCCATTTCCAGTTTGCTGACGCGATCCCCGGTTGGGAGACGCTGGCCTCGTTGCCGCTGGGCTTTTTGACCAAGGGCATGTACTACCGCGAATCGATTGAGATGAGCTTTAAGGCCAAGGGGCTGGCGCCAAAATACGTTTTCGAAAGCGACTCCACGTTTCAGATTATCCAGGCGGTGCAGGCCGGGATCTGCTGCGCGATTATGCCGCTGAACAACGGTCTGGAAGCGCTGAGCGATAATCTCGACATCAGACCAATCGCCGAGACGGAGGTCGACTCGACGCTGGCGCTGATCATGCGTAATAAAGAGCCGGTGTCGTCGCTGGCGGAAAAATGTTTTACCGATGCGCAGGTGATTTTTAGCGAACGTCGGCCATCTGCGACTGGATAAATTCAAGCCAGACGCGCGTTCTGGCGGGCATAAAGTGGCGCTCACGATAGAGGGCGGAGAGCTGTAACGGCGCCGGCGGCAGCTCCAGCGTGACTTCCTGGAGTTCACCGCGTTCGATAAACGGGCGGCAGGGTTTCTCCCCCAGAATCGCGAAGCCGACGCCGGCAAGCGCGGCGTGCAGGGCCATTTCGCCACTGTTGACGCGATAGTGGCCGTTGACGCTAACCTTTTTGAAGCTACCGTCCGCCGCGGCGAACTGCCAGGCTTGCCCCGCCAGGGCGCTAACGGTGGTAATACAGGGCAGCGTGGTTAATTGCTCGCTGTTTGTCGGCATACCCGTTCTGGCAATCAGCTGCGGAGAAGCGACCACGCAGCAGGGAAACGAAAAGAGCGGGCGCGCAATCACGCTGGCGTCTTCCATTTTGCCGCGGGTGATGATCACCGCAATATCCACATCCTCTTTTAACACCTCCGTGCCCGCCAGATTCGTGGTACAGCTCACGGTTATTTTCGGGTAGCGCAGGGCGAATTGCGCCATGAGCGGCGCAAACAGCGAGGGGCCAATCTCGTTCGGCAGGCACAGACGCAGCGGCCCTTCGGGTTCGGCCTGCTGCTGAGTCAGCTCGGCTTCCGTCGCGGCAAGTTGCTCCAGCAGCGGCCGCATACTGGCGAGCAGCGTCTGCCCGGCAGAGGTCAGCTTCATATGCCGGGTACTGCGCTGTATCAAACGCAGTTGAAGGCTCTCCTCAAGCTGTGAAATCTGTCGGCTTACGTTCGATGAGGGCATCTGCAGCGCTTTTGCTCCGGCGCTGAATGAGCCATTTTCCGCCACGGTGACGAAGACCCGCAGCGCGTTGAGATCCACTCTTTTCACTCTTGATTATCCCGATTTTGATAATTAACAACGCCACTTTTACCGGCTTATGCGCGGATTTACCAGCGGCTAGACTCTGCGCATTCCATTGTAAGGAGCTTTACATGCCCGGTTATCTGGTACGCGCAACGTTGATTATCGCTTTCGTTCAGTTCATCAACGCGCTTGAATATATGATTTTTAATCCCTTATTTACCTGGATGGCGCCGACGTTTCAGGTCCCGGTAAGCCAGGCGGGTTACGTCACCGGTATCTATACGCTGGCTTCAGTCATTTCGGGGATCGGCGTATGGCGATGGGTCGGTCAGCTTAAACCAAGGCGTTTCTTGCTCTGCAACATGGCCCTGTTGGGGGGATTAACGGCGATGACGCTAACCACCACCCGTTTTGACGTATTGTTATTCTGGCGTTTCCTTGCCGGGGTGGTCGGCGGGACCACGATGGGCGTGGCCAGTAGTCTGCTGGTCAACATTATGCCGCCGCAGCTGCGCCCTCGGGCATTGGCCTCAACGATTGCCGCATTCTCGCTGGTCAGCATTGTCGGCATGCCGACGATGCTATTTCTCAGTGAAAAAATCGGCTGGCAGAGTGCCCCCGCGACGATCGGCGGACTCTGTATAATCGCTTTACCGCTGATAGTCCTTGCGCTGCCGGAACAGTCCATCGAGGCGAGCCCTCAGGCGGGCTTGCGATGGTCATCCTCGCTGCTGTTTCATGCCTCCGGCAACGCCCTCACGCAGTTCAGTCCAATGTTAATCATTCCGCTGTTGGTACCGCTACTTACGACTAAGCTGGGGGCCAGCGGCGACGAATTGCCGTGGCTCTTTTTCGCCGGCGGAGCGGCAGGGCTGTGCGCCACTAAATTGACCGGCAGGCTGTGTCAGCGTTATAGCGGCTACCGCATCAGCCTGCTGGGCAGTCTGCTGTTTATACTGAGCCTGAGCATTGCTTTTATCTTCAACCACGGCGGCGCACTGTTTATGCTGCTGTTTCTGGCTGCCGCCTACTGCCGCCTGGTGGCCTCATCGGCGGTGGCGATGCGTTTTCCAGCGGATAGCGCCAGGGCCGGGTTTACGCTTTTACAGAATACCCTGATGTCATTAAGCACGGCGGCGGCCTTTCTGCTTTCGTCGTGGTTGCTCTCGGTTGACGGGGGCGGCGAACGGGCGATGCAGGGGATATTGCTGCTCTGCGCCCTGAGCGCATTGCCGCTGCCGTGGCTGCTGCGGGTTCAGGAGAAAAGATTAGCCACGCGCGCCGCCGGCTAACCCGGCGGCGGCTAGCGTCAAATATTCTCCAGGCTGATCCCGCGGGTTTTCGGACCAAAGATACCCACCGACAGCATCACCATCAGCATGCTGGCGACGATAAAGCTAATCACCCCTGGGGTTCCGGCGTATTGCAAAATAACGCCGATCAAAATGCTGGTGATCGCCGTTGACAGCCGGCTAAAGGAGTAGCAGAAGCCAACCGCCCGCGCGCGAATGTGGGTCGGGAAGACCTCCGCCTGGTAGGCGTGATAGCTAATGGTCAGCCAGGCGTTTGACCAGGTGATCATAAACCCGCAAATCACCAGCAGCACCGGACTGTTCTGTAGGGCAAACAGGGTGCCAAACACCACCGTCATCAGCGCCGAAAGCACAATTTGCCATTTATTTTCAAAACGATGGACGAAGCGGGTGCAGAACAGGCAGCCAATCGGATAGGCGAGGGTAATAAAGAACGCGTACAGCAGGCTGTGGGTAATGCTCGCCCCCTGACCGGAAAGCAGGGCGGGCAGCCAGTTGCCGAAGCCAAAGAAGCCAATGGCCTGGAAGAAGTTCATCACCATCAGCATGATCGTGCGTTTGCGGTACTGCGGCGCCCAGATCGCTTTAAAGCTTCCCAGCCTGCGGCGGTTATGTTGCATCTCAATCCGGTGGCGCGGCGAGGGAGAAACGCCGCAGCGCTGTTCCATTTCGCACATCACCTTGTGGGCTTCCTCGTGGCGACCTTTTTCCTCCAGCCAGCGCGCCGACTCCGGCAGCTTCTTGCGGATAACCCAGATGATCAGCGAACAGAGCGCGCCGAAGATAATCACCCAGCGCCAGCCGGTCAGGCCGAAAAGGGCGATCGGCACCAGCATCCACGACATCAGCGCCACGGCGGGAACCGATAAAAACTGAATAAAGAAGGCGAAAGCAAAGGCTTTATTGCGCAGATGCGTCGGTACCCATTCGCTTAAATAAGTGTCGATCGTTACCAGCTCAATGCCGAGACCGACGCCCACCAGAAAGCGGCAGAAGATAACTCCTTCGGCGCTGCTTTGCAGGGCCATCATCAGCGAAAATACGCCATACCAGGCAAGGGCGAACATAAACGTCAGGCGGCGGCCCAGTTTATCCGCCAGCGGCGCAAGCAGGCTGGCGCCAATAAACAGCCCCATAAAGGTGGACGAGGCGAAGGCGGCCTGGTCGGAAATGCCGAAGATACCCTGTTCGCCGGTATGGAAAATATTCTCTGCCAGCAGCCCGGTGCTGATATAGCCGGTCTGAAAAAGATCGTACAGCTCGAAGAAGCCGCCCAGCGCCAGGAGGGTGATAAAAGACCACAGGCCAACGGAAGCGGGCAGCGCATCGATGCGGGCGGTCAGACTGGAGTGCGGATGTCCTGGGGAGGCGAACGCGGCGTCGCCCAGAACCTGGGTGGTAGACATATTGTTATTTTCCTCAGATAAAATGTTTGCCTGCTAATGTTATTTGATTGTTAATGGTTTTAAATTTTTAATCACATCGGTGAAATCGCATTTGCAGAATAAAATAGCGACAATGCTATCCGAGTAGAGTTGTATGCTGGTTTTAGCGCTTCATCCGCCCGCAGCCTGAAGGAATTCACCATCACACCGCTGAGTTTGATCTGGATTAAATTTAAGATAACGAGAGATTGTTGCGCTCTGGTTATTCACCTACATTCAAAGCGAGTACGACCACTCAGGAAAAAAATCATGTCCAGTAAGAAAGTCCTACAGGCAGCGCTGGCGGCGGCGCTTTCGCTGTCAATGATGGCAACGCCGGTCTTCGCCAATCCTGGCAACGGCAACGGCAACGGCGGCAGTAGCCATGGTAATAGCGGTAACCATGGCAACAACGGCAATAGCGGTAAAAACAACGCAGACAAGGGCAATCAGGGTCACAAACAGGGTAATCCGGGGCAGAGAAAAAATTACGGCAAACCCGATCATGTCTCTGCCGATATCAGCTTTTCCAGAGCGCGTTCGCTGGCGGTAAACTACGGTTTAACCGGCTACCAGTCGCTGCCGCCGGGAATCGCCAAAAACCTGGCTCGCGGCAAACCATTACCTCCGGGGATTGCCAAAAAAGCGGTTCCGGCATCGATGCTCAATGAACTGCCTTACTATCCAGGCTATGAATGGCGGGTGGTGGGTCAGGATTTAGTGCTGATCGCGCTAAGTACGGCGATCGTGACGTCGATAATTAATGGCGTTTTTGATTAGTGAATTAACCCCGGTTAGTGCCGGGGTTAGTTTTATCAGCACCGATTTAGCGCATTAAGGTCATTCTAAACAAATCGTCACTAAAGCGAGATTTTACCTTTACTCAAATAATTGAATGACTATAATGAGCACAAATTCATACAGGAGAAATATGTTGGACAGTCACCCTTACTTAAACATCAAGGCAAGCTGACGCTATTTTTTCTGCGCTGCTTGCCAACCGGCGGGCAGCAATCCTCCTGATCCAGACGATTGCATCCCATAAAAAATAACGCAGCCAGGCTGCGAGGATAATCGTCATGTTCCTGTTTAAAAATACATTATTCCCTCCACCGTCAACGCGACGTTAATCGCCTCTCCGGCGACAATTTGTCGTGTGCTTAATAAAGCACATAGTTAATTCTTCCAGCAAAAATGGAGGAAACTATGTTGATGTTTCCTTATATCGCAAATTTACTCGCCGCGATGCTGTTGGGCGCGCTGATTGGCGCCGAAAGACAGTGGCGGCAGCGGATGGCCGGCCTGCGCACTAATGCGCTGGTCGCCACCGGCGCGGCGGTGTTTATTCTCAGCTCCGTTGCCGCTTCCCCGGATAGCCCGGGCCGTATTGCGGCGCAGGTGGTCTCCGGGATTGGCTTCCTCGGCGCGGGCGTTATCATGCGCGAAGGCATGAACGTGCGCGGCCTTAATACCGCCGCCACGCTGTGGTGCTCGGCGGCGATTGGCGTCCTGTGCGGGTTAGGCCAGTTCTGGCAAGCCGCGGCGGCAACGCTGATCATCCTCTGCGCGAATATTTTACTGCGCGAAGCGGCGCAGCGAATTAATCATATTCCCGGCGCGACAGAAGAAGAGAAATGCTATGTCCTGAATATTATCTGTCATAGCGAACATGAAAACGCGATTCGTCAGCAACTACTCGCTATCAGCAAAGAGATGAGGCTCAGCCTGTTGGGGCTGGCATCCATAACCGCGCAAGAACAAGGGCATAAAGAAATTCGCATCGAGCTGGTCGGCAATGCCGATTATCGCAAGGCGCGAGACCTTATTATGGAAAAAATTGGCGGTCACGAAAATATTACGTCAGTCCGCTGGGCCATTGAGGGAAGTTAACCTTCGGGCAAGAGTTTGCATAAGGAGGGAATGATGAATGTTCCCAGGCAATTAAAGTAAGAAGCGTTTAATAGCGTAAAAATAAATTATGCATAAGCCAATTATGCAGGGATAACCACGTTTTTAATTTGAGGATAAATCATGACTGACATGAAAATAGAAAACCGGAAACTCAACCGGTCTGCGTCAGAAAATGATAAGCAGCATAAAAAAAGCTTCGCCATTGAAACCGAGGCATTTAACAGCCCGGATCATACGCTGGCGCGGCTCAACAGCAGCCGTCAGGGGCTCACCACCGAAGATGCCCTTGAACGGCTGGATGAATACGGCCGCAATGAGGTTGCGCATGAGCAGGCGCCGCCGGCGCTAATTCAGCTTTTGCAGGCATTCAATAACCCGTTTATCTATGTCCTGATGGCGCTGGCCGCCGTCAGCTTCGTGACCGATTACTGGCTGCCGCTGCGTAACGGCGAAGAGACCGATCTGACCGGGATTATCATTATCGTCACGATGGTCAGCCTGAGCGGGTTATTGCGTTTCTGGCAGGAGTTTCGCACTAACAAAGCGGCGCAGGCGCTGAAATCAATGGTCCGCACCACGGCGACGGTGCTGCGTCGCGGTCCGGGTAACATGGGGCCGACGCAGGAGGAAATTGCCATTGAGGAGCTGGTGCCCGGTGACATCATCTTCCTGGCGGCGGGGGATCTGGTTCCGGCGGATGTCCGCCTGCTGGAGTCCCGCGACCTGTTCGTTAGCCAGTCGATACTCAGCGGCGAATCGCTGCCGGTTGAAAAGTATGATGTTCTGGCCAGCGTGTCCGGCAAAGGGTGCGACAGGCTGCCCGAGCCGAACAAGGACAAGAGTCTGCTGGAGATGGGCAATATCTGTCTGATGGGCACCAACGTCACCAGCGGCAGGGCGCAGGCGGTAGTGGTGGCCACCGGAAACCGCACCTGGTTTGGTTCGCTGGCGAAGTCTATTGTCGGCACGCGTACCCAGACGGCGTTCGATCGCGGGGTAAACAGCGTCAGCTGGCTGCTGATCCGCTTTATGCTGGTGATGGTGCCGATTGTGCTGCTGATTAACGGCTTCAGCAAAGGCGACTGGGTTGAAGCATCGCTGTTTGCTCTCGCGGTCGCCGTCGGCCTGACGCCGGAAATGCTGCCGATGATCGTCAGCTCAAACCTGGCGAAAGGCGCTATCGCCATGTCGCGGCGCAAAGTGATCGTCAAGCGGCTGAACGCGATTCAGAACTTCGGCGCCATGGACGTGCTGTGCACCGATAAAACCGGCACGCTGACCCAGGACAATATCATTCTTGAGCATCATCTTGACGTAAGCGGCAGCGAGAGCGACCGGGTGCTGACGCTGGCGTGGCTTAACAGCAGCAGCCAGAGCGGGGCGCGTAATCTGATGGACCGGGCGGTGCTGCGCTTTGGCGAGGGGCGGATTGCGCCAGCGACCAAAGAGCGCTTCGTGAAGCTTGATGAACTGCCGTTTGATTTTGTTCGCCGTCGGGTGTCGGTGTCGGTGGAAGATGTCCGCCACGGCGATAAAAGCCTGATCTGCAAAGGCGCGGTCGAAGAGATGCTGACGGTGGCCACGCATCTTCGCGAAGGCGACCGCGTGGTTGCGCTGGATGACACCCGACGCGATCTGCTGTTAGCCAAAACGCAGGATTACAATGCCCAGGGCTTCCGCGTGCTGCTGGTTGCGACCCGCAAGCTGGATGATTCTGCTCTGACAGCCCCGCTGTGCGCCGACGATGAGCAGGGGCTAACGGTCGAAGGAATGCTGACCTTCCTCGACCCGCCGAAAGAGAGCGCGGGAAAAGCGATTACCGCGCTGCGCGACAACGGGGTGGCAGTGAAAGTGTTAACCGGCGATAACCCGGTCGTCACGGCGCGGATTTGCCTGGAAGTGGGCATCGATGCCCACGGTATCCTGACCGGGCCGCAGATTGAGGCGATGACGGATAACGAACTGGAGCGCGAAGTGGAAACGCGCGCGGTGTTCGCCAAACTGACGCCGCTGCAGAAGTCGCGGATCCTGAAAACGCTGCAGAAAAACGGCCACACCGTCGGCTTCCTCGGCGATGGCATCAACGATGCGCCGGCGCTGCGCGATGCGGACGTCGGTATTTCGGTTGACAGCGCGGCGGATATCGCCAAAGAGGCATCCGATATTATCCTGCTGGAAAAGGATTTGATGGTGCTGGAAGAAGGGGTGATCAAAGGGCGTGAGACCTTCGGCAATATCATCAAGTATCTGAACATGACCGCCAGCTCTAACTTCGGCAACGTCTTTTCGGTACTGGTGGCCAGCGCGTTTATTCCGTTCCTGCCGATGCTGGCGATTCATCTGCTGATCCAGAACCTGATGTACGATCTCTCCCAGCTCTCGCTGCCGTGGGACAAGATGGACAAAGAGTTCCTACGCAAACCGCGCAAGTGGGATGCGAAAAACATCGGCCGCTTTATGCTGTGGATTGGCCCGACGTCGTCCATTTTTGATATCACCACCTTCGCGCTGATGTGGTACGTGTTCGCGGCGAACAACGTCGAAGCCCAGGCGCTGTTTCAGTCCGGATGGTTTATTGAAGGACTACTGTCGCAGACGCTGGTCGTACATATGCTGAGAACGCAGAAAATTCCGTTTATCCAGAGCCGCGCGACGCTGCCGGTGCTGCTCACCACCGCATTGATTATGGCGATGGGCATCTACATTCCGTTCTCTCCGCTGGGAGCGATGGTCGGGCTGGAGCCGCTGCCGCTGAGCTACTTCCCGTGGCTGGTCGCGACGCTGCTCAGCTACTGCGTGGTCGCGCAGGGCATGAAGCATTTCTATATCAAACGTTTCGGTCAGTGGTTCTGATAATAAGGAGGCGCAGAGATGAATCGTTCTCCGGACACTATCATCGCGCTGATATTTTTCCTGATGGGTCTGCTGGTGCTGCTGTTGGCTATCTGGCAAATCCTGTTCTGAATAAGGGGGCGCGATGCGCAAAGGTTCGCTGGACAAAGTCTTTATTCATGCGGCGCTGATTGCGGCCATCATTATTTTGCTGACTATCTGGATTAGATAAGAGGATCCCGGGCCACTGGCCCGGGATGAGCATTTCTGCCGGAGAAAAGATTACAGATCGAAGCGGTCGAGGTTCATCACCTTGGTCCAGGCGGCGACAAAGTCGCTGACGAACTTCTGCCGCGCATCGCTGCAGGCATACACTTCGGCCAGGGCGCGCAGGACGGAGTTGGAGCCAAACACCAGATCGACGCGGGTCGCGGTGTATTTCTCTTCGCCGCTCTTACGATCGCGGCCGATAAACAGCTCAGCGTGCTCGTCAGCGGCTTTCCAGACGGTACCCATATCGAGCAGGTTAGCGAAGAAATCGTTGCTCAATACGCCAACGCGGTCGGTAAATACGCCGTGGCGGCTGCCGTCAAAGTTAGCGCCCAGCACGCGCAGACCGCCTACCAGGACCGTCATTTCCGGCGCCGTCAGCGTTAACTGCTGCGCTTTATCAATCAGCAGCGTTTCGGTGGAGATGCCGCCGCCCACGCGGCGATAGTTGCGGAAACCATCGGCCAGCGGCTGCAGCAGATCCATCGCTTCGACATCGGTCTGATCCTGACGCGCATCGACGCGGCCAGGGGCGAAGGGTACGCTGACCTGAACACCTGCCGCCGCGGCAGCCTGCTCAATGCCCACCACGCCGGCGAGGACGATGATATCGGCCAGCGACGCTTTACCGGATGCCTGCTGAATCGCCTGCAGGGTCGGCAGCACGCGGGAGGCGATGGCGTTGACCGGCCACGATTTCTGCGGCTCGAGCGCCAGACGCGCGCCGTTGGCGCCGCCGCGTTTATCGCCGCCGCGGAAGGTGGATGCGGATGCCCAGGCCACGGAAACCAGCTCGCTGACCGAAAGGCCGGCGTCGGCAATGGCGGTTTTCAGCGTCGCGATATCCTCTGCGCTCGGGGCGTGGATCGCCGCCGGTAGCGGGTCTTGCCAGATCAGATCTTCTTTCGGCACTTCCGGGCCCATGTAGCGGGACTTCGGCCCCATATCGCGGTGGATCAGTTTAAACCACGCGCGGGCGAAAGCTTCGTTAAAGGCCTGCGGGTCGTTCAGGAAGCGGCGGGAAATCTTGTCGAATTCCGGGTCAAAGCGCAGCGTCAGGTCGGTGACCAGCATGGTCGGCTTGCGTTTTTTCTCTGGGTTAAACGGGTCAGGAATGATTTCAGGGGCGTCTTTCGCTTCGAACTGAATCGCGCCTGCCGGGCTGCGGGTCTGCACCCACTCATATTTGTACAGGTTTTCGAAGAAGTAGTTGCTCCATTGGGTTGGCGTTTGCGTCCAGACCACTTCCAGACCGGAGGTAATCGCGTCGGCGCCCGCGCCGCTGCCGTAGCTGTTCGCCCAGCCGAGGCCCTGCGCTTCGATCGGCGCCGCTTCCGGCTCTGCGCCAACGTGGCTGGTCACCGCGGAACCGTGGGTTTTGCCCAGCGTATGGCCGCCGGCGATCAGCGCGACGATCTCTTCATCATTCATCGCCATATTGCCGAAGGTCGCGCGAATTGCGGAGGCCGCGGAGAGCGGGTCGCCGCTGGCGTTAGGGCCTTCAGGGTTGACGTAAATCAGCCCCATTTCGGTGGCGCCGATCGCCTGCTGATTCAGGCTTTCCGGATGACGATGGGCCAGCCATTCGGTTTCATTACCCCAGTCAACGTCCAGATCCGGTTCCCATACGTCTTCACGACCGGCCCCGAAGCCAAACGTGCGGAAACCGGCGTTTTCCAGCGCCACGTTGCCCGCCAGCATATAAAGGTCAGCCCAGGAGATTTTCTGGCCGTATTTCTGTTTGACCGGCCACAGCAGGCGACGGGCTTTGTCGAGGCTGACGTTATCCGGCCAGGAGTTGAGCGGAGCGAAACGCTGCTGCCCGCGGCCCGCGCCGCCGCGACCGTCAACGGTACGATAGGTACCGGCGCCGTGCCATGCCATACGAATAAACAGCCCGATATAGCTACCCCAGTCCGCCGGCCACCACTCCTGAGAGTCAGTGAGCAGGGCGCGCAGATCGGCTTTCAGGGCCGAATAGTCGAGTTTCTTAAACTCTTCGCGGTAGTTAAAGTTTTCGCCCAGCGGGTTTGAACGATTGGAGTGCTGATTCAGCAGATCCACACGTAGTTGATTAGGCCACCAGTCGCGGTTGCCGGTGCCACCGCCCGCGCTCTGCGTGGGCGTCGACGTTTCGGCGTGGAAAGGGCATTTCCCTGCCGACGGGGTATTCGAAGGATCGTTTGACGTGCTCATATCAGGCTCCGTTTGCTTTTGTGAATGCCATTACGATATACACTGCTACCAATAAGCGATATTTGAATGAGTCTACGGATTTAATAGTTATTTCCGTTCAATGCTCTTGTAAAAACCGAATATATATCATTGTTGAAGGGCTGGTTTTCAACAAGGACCTCACCACCATAGTCGTAACATCAGCGTAAAGGAATCGTTAAGGCATCATCTCCGCCAGCGAAGACCCCATTATTTGCGTTATGACAATTTTAGTGCGTAAACAAGCTTAGCGCTGCCAGTATAAAGGCGTACCAAAAACGTCGATAAAATAGTCAATTACCGCCCGTACGTTAAGTGACGGATGCCGGGCGTGAGGGTAAATCGCCGAGACCGGCGAGGGGGTATTGCCGATTGCCGCGGCGTAGCGGGGCATCAGCTTAATCAGCTTTCCTTCTCCAGTCGCTTCATTAACCATCCAGTCGGGAAAGAGGACCACCCCCATCCCCCCCAGCGCAGCGGTCAGCAGCGCATCGGCGTTATTTGAAGTGAGCTGCGGCGTTTGCGGATAGTGCACCCATTCCCCTTGTGCAAGGCGGAACAGCCAGCGGTTGGGCCCGTTTGAGCCGCTGTAGACCAGCGTGCTGTGCTGGCGAAGATCTTCCGGCGTCTCCGGGATGCCGCGGCGTTGCAGATACGCCGGAGCGGCGACCAGATAGTGATGCTGCATACCCAGTACCCTGGCGTGAACGCTGGAATCCGGCAGGCTACCGATGCGAAAAATCACATCGGTCGCATCGCGGTGCGGATCGATGAAATCATCGGTCAGCGCCAGCTCAATCTGCATCTGCGGATAGCGCGCCGTTAGCCCCGGCAGCCAGGGCGCGATATGGCGCTGGCCAAAATAGACCGGGGCGTTGATGCGCACCAGCCCGCCCGGCTCAAGGCTCCGGTCCTGCAAATCGCGTCGCGCGGCGCTGAACTGTTCGCTGATGCCTCTGGCATGAGCGGCAAACAGGCGTCCTGCTTCGGTAGGCACCACGGCCCGGGTATTACGATAAAACAGCTGCTGGCCGAGCGCGTCCTCAAGCTGGTGAATGGTGCGCGATACCATTGAGGGAGAAACGCCTTCTCGTCGCGCCACTGTGGAAAAGCTCTGGCTGTCGTAAACGGCGATAAACAGCTGCAGCGCCCGAAAATTCACATTACCCGCATCGCTCATTAATGCAATATCCGCAAAAGTGTTTCCCTGATTGTATCGTTTTTCACATCACTCCGCTGTTTTATGCTCTGCCACCTCATTAATAATCGGATATCAACGATGCAGTTATTACTGATTTTTCTTGTGATTGCCGGCGGCATGGGATTATCCGTGGAAGCCGGACTACTCGGGCCGCTGGCCGGTCAGGTAGGGGACCTGTGGGCCACCTTCAGCATTTTCAGCGTCGGCAGCGCGCTGACGTTTCTGCTGATGCTGCTGTTTGGCCAGAGACAAAGCCCCTCGTTCTTCTCTTTGCCGGGCTGGCAGCTTACCGGGGGCATCCTGGGCCCCATCTATGTCGTCATCTTAACCATCGCCGTGCCGGTTATCGGTATCGCCATGACGATGATCGGCATTCTTGCCGGCCAGGTCTGCAAAAGCCTGTTGATTGACCATTACGGCCTGTTTGGTTCGCCAAAACGTAAAATCGACGGTCGGCGGCTTATCGCGCTGCTGTTTATCGTCGTCGCCCTGATTCTGATCGCCACAAGCTGAGGAGTTAAGATGAGTAGCATAATGATTTTGCTGGCGCTGGCCGGCGGCGCGATGTTGAGTATGCAGGCGGCGATTAACGGTCGTTTGGGCAGTCAGGTAGGCGTATTTCGTAGCGCGTTTCTCACTTTCTCCGTGGGCGCGTTGATCACCGCGCTGCTGATTTTCTACTTTGCGCCCCACCAGACGACGACGCTGCTGGATGTGCCGAAATGGCAGCTGCTGGGGGCATTTTGCGGCGTCCCCTATATCGTGATTATGGTGGTGGCGGTGCAGCGTATTGGTACCGCGGCGGCCACGGTGGCGGTGATTTTTGGCCAACTGGCCATGAGCTTGCTTATCGATAACTTTGGCTGGCTGGGTAATGACGCCATTACCTTTTCGCCGGGGCGGCTGGGGGCGATCGTTTGTCTGGGGCTGGCGCTGTTCTTTATTTATCGCTCCGGCACGGCGGCAAAAGCCGCAGAGAAGCGATAGACCGCCCACCTGTTCAGGTGAGTTGTCGCGCATCGCCAACCGCGGCCATACTGTTCGTCACCATGTAACTGGCGCTTTAGACAGATCACTGTCGGGGAGCATGGTTGCCGCCGCCGCGCGCCTGGGCATCACTTCACTGTATGGAGATACGCTATGCCTGAGATTTCGTCGCTGCTGACCTTCGCTCTGGTGGCCCTTGGCCTGGTGCTGACCCCGGGGCCGAATATGATCTATTTGATTTCGCGCTCACTTTGCCAGGGAAGAAGGGCCGGGCTGGTCTCCCTCGGCGGGGTGGCGCTGGGGTTTGTCTTTTATATGCTGTGCGCGGCGTTTGGTATTACCGCGCTGATCTTCGCCGTGCCCTATGCTTATGACGTCTTGCGCATCAGCGGCGTTGTCTATCTGCTTTATCTGGCCTGGCAGGCGGTGAGGCCCGGCGGGCGCTCGGTTTTTGCGGTGCGGGATCTGCCCGCCGATAGCGGCCGTAAGCTGTTTTTGATGGGCTTTATCACTAATCTGGCGAACCCTAAAATCGCTATTATGTACCTCTCATTGCTGCCGCAGTTTATCTCTCCCGGACACGGCAGCATCCTTGCGCAGTCGCTGGTACTGGGATTTACCCAGGCGATAATTAGCGTGGCGGTTAACGCGCTGATTGTGATGATGGCCGGGCAGGTGTCGCTGTTTCTCGCGGGGCGTCCGTTGTGGCAGCAGTTTCAGCGCTGGCTGATGGCGACGGTACTGGCGGGGATGGCGGTGAAAATTGCCTTCGAAGCGCGGAAGTAATCGCTCTGCCCGGTAGCATAGCGCTGCCGGGCGCAGCGGAAGGGGATTAAGCCCCCGGGCCAATCAGCCGCGAGCGGATCGTGGCTTCCGGCATCATCTCCAGCAGACCGTTGCACAGCATCTCTCCCGCCTCCTGCAGCGCGCTAAGCGGCATTTCCGGCAGGCTTTCAAGAATAAACCACATCCGCGGACTCTCCACGCTCAGGCTAGTACGGACTCCCTGCCTCCAGTTCCAGCGTCGACAGGTCACGCCGCGATCGTCGCCCCAGACCACTTCTCCCGCGTCGGGGTATTCGTCGACCGTCTGTCCTTCTTTAACGGTATCGAACGGCTCGCTGCCGTCCGCGATCTTGAGCTGCGGCACGCCAACATACGCCGCCAGGTTTTCGCCGCCGACCGGCACGGCGTAGCGCAGGCTTACCGCGTTATAGAGATCGACGATAGGATCGAGCGCGGCCATCTCGCCATCGCGCAGCACCCGTTTGCGCAAGGCTTCCGCCGAGCAGGGGGTCCTTTTAGGTTTTGCGCCAAAGGCGCGGAATACTTCGCTCCAGGCCTGCAGGTGCGCCTCCGCCCACTGCGGCTCGCCGACGAGAACCGCTTTGCAGGCGGAGCGGAGCGCATCGGACCCGACCTGGGGAGCGCGTACGGCGGCGGAAACAACATCAATGCTCAGGGCGCGAAAGCCGGGGGCCAGCGCGGAGACCTGCGGGCTGATTGACGGTAATACGCTATTCATTGGATAATCCTGTAACGACCATTTTAAAGCATAATATCGACCGATGACCAATAAAGTCAATATAACGACCGATGCGGGCGCCGATGCCGCCATGATCAATGAAGCCGTTGCGGCGCGCCTTAAACGCTACCGGGCGGAAAAGAAGATCTCCCTTGATGAACTGTCGCGACGCGCGGGGGTCAGTAAAGGCATGCTGGTAGACATTGAAGCCTGCCGGGCCAATCCGAGCATCGCGCTGTTGTGCCGTCTGGCCTCGGCGCTGGGCGTATCCGTAGCCGATTTTGTCAACGTCGCCGCCGCGCCGCCGGTCAAGGTGATGGCCGCAAGCGATATTCCCACCCTATGGCAGGGCGAGCGGGGCGGTCATGCACGGCTGCTTGCCGGTACCAGCGGACCGGATATGGTGGAGCTCTGGCAATGGAGTCTCTATCCCGGTGAGATTTTTACCTCGCCGGGGCACGGCGATGGCACGACAGAACTGCTTTTCGTGACCGAGGGCGCCTTAACCCTGACGGTCAACGACGCGAGCTATGTGATTGTCGCCGGAGATTCCGCCGTGGCGCGCACCGACGCCCCGCATAGCTACGCTAACGCCGGGGATGCGGTCACGCGGTTCACTATGACGGTCAGCGAAAAAGCGCGTTAGTATTATCCCGACCGCGCTCCTCCTTCACGGCGAGCGCACCAAATCCATGCAATGCCCCATCATCACTCCCCATTATTGGGAATCGCGGCGACGCCTGTCGTCGCATGGCTGAGTTTACGCGCTCTGCGCGCCTGGCATAGACCTTGCAAACTCCTCGTCAGAAGGCAGCGCAACAGACAATTGAGATAACACAATAGCTGGCTAGGGTTCCGGTTCACTCAGGTGAACGTCTGGTCCGAGAGCTGGCGACCTCTGCGAGGTTACACGGCGGGACAAAAGCCCGGGAGACAGCAGCACCGTTGGGTGTCGCGCTGCCCCCGTTTCCCGTGCTAACCAGAGGTCCACCATGAAGACACCGCCGCTCCTCCGCTCTCTAATTCTGTCGCTGGCGCTGCTGGCCAGCGTCCCATCGTTTGCCGCCGTCAAAAAAGAGTTCAACGTCTGCTGGACTATCTACGCCGGATGGATGCCCTGGGGTACCATCAGCAACGAAAAAATCATCGATAAGTGGGCCAGTAAATACGGCATCAAAATCAATATCGTTCAGCTAAACGACTACATCGAGTCCATCAACCAGTATACCGCGGGCCAGTTTGACGGCTGCACCATGACCAACATGGATGCCCTGACCATTCCGGCGGCGGGCGGCGTTGACACGACGGCGCTGATTACCGGCAGCTACTCCGACGGCAACGACGGCGTGGTACTGAAGGGGGCGAATAAAAAGCTCAGCGATCTGAAAGGGATGGCGGTGTATCTCCCGGAGCTTTCGGTATCGCACTACCTGCTGGTTCGCGGCCTGGAAAAAGCCGGACTGCAGGAAAAAGACGTCAAAGTGGTCAATACCTCGGATGCGGATATCGTCTCGGCCTTTGGCACCAGCGGCGTACGCGCGGCGGTGGCCTGGAATCCGCAGCTTTCGGTTATCAAAAAGACGCCGCAAACCACGGAAGTCTTTAGCTCTTCGCAGGTTCCCGGCGAGCTGATCGACATGATGGTGGTGAATACTCAGACGCTGAAAGATAACCCGGCGCTGGGCAAAGCCCTGACCGGCGCCTGGTTCGAGATGATGACCAAAATGCGGGCCGGCGATACCGAGGCGCTAAACGCGATGGCCGCCGACTCCGGCACCGATCTCGCCGGTTACCAGGCGCAGCTAAAAACGACCCATCTGTTCTGGACGCCTGCCGACACCCTGACGTTTATCTCCTCGCCGGAGCTGGCCAAAACCATGCAGCGGGTGGCGCAGTTCTCCTTTGATAAAGGGCTGCTGGGCGAGGGCGCGCAGAGCGCCGACTTTATCGGCATGACCTTCCCCGGCGGCGTCACCGTCGGCGATACCGCGAACAGCAAGCTGCGCTTTGACGACAGCTATCTGAAGCTGGCCGCGGCGGGCAAGCTGTAATGATTGACTCCGGGAGTCCACGCCATGCGCCACATTAACCGCTATCCCCGGCAGGGTATGCGCCTGACGCTGATGCTGTTGCCCTTTGTCCTGCTGGTCGCCGCCTGGTTTATCGGCTCGGCGGTGCGGCTGGAAGCCAATCCGCAGGATAAGCTGCTGCCCGGCCTGTCGCAGATGATCGCGGCCATTGACCGGATGGCGTTCACGCCGGATAAACGCAGCGGTGAGTATCTGCTGTGGGCCGATACGCTGATTAGCCTGGGCCGCCTTCTGATTGGCCTGACGTTCTCTTCGCTGATTGGCCTGGGCATCGGCATCTCCGCCGGCGTGTTCCCGATGTACCGCGCGGCGCTGTCGCCGCTGATGACCGTGGTATCGATGATCCCGCCGCTGGCGATCCTGCCGGTGCTGTTTATTGTCTTCGGCCTGGATGAGCTGTCAAAAGTGATGCTCATCGTCATCGGCATTACGCCGATGCTGGCGCGCGACCTTGAACAGCGGGCGCGGGAAATTCCGGCGGAGCTGTTTATCAAAGCGCAAACCCTCGGCGCCAATAGCTGGACGGTGGTGCTGCGGGTGGTGCTGCCGCAGCTGCTATCGCGGCTGATCACCTCCCTGCGCCTGCTGCTGGGCTCCGCGTGGCTGTTTTTGATCTCCGCCGAGGCCATCTCCGCCACCGCCGGGCTCGGCTATCGCATATTCCTCGTTCGCCGCTATATGGCGATGGACGTGATTATTCCTTACGTCATCTGGATAACGCTGCTGGCGTGGCTGATGGATCTGGCTCTGCGCCAGCTGCACAAAGCCTGTTTCCCGTGGGCGGAAGGAGGTCGGGCATGAGTTTTATCGACATCAAAAATATCTGGCAGGAGTATGGCGATCACGTGGTGCTGGAGCGCATCAATTTGCAGGTGAAAGAGGGTGAGTTCTGTTCGATGGTCGGCGCGTCCGGCTGCGGCAAATCAACCTTTTTACGTCTGCTGCTCGGCCAGGAAAAGCCGACTCGCGGCGAAATCACTCTCGACGGCCAGCCGCTGGCGGCGGAGCCGGACCGCAGCCGCGGCGTGGTGTTTCAGCGTTATTCGGTTTTCCCGCATCTCAACGTGCTGGATAACGTCGCCATAGGTCTTGAACTTCCGGCGTCACCGCTGTTTGGCCGGCTGTTTGCCGGCAGGAAACGCGACGCCCGCGAACGGGCGCGGCGGATGCTGGAGAAAGTCGGGCTGGGGCACGCGCTGGATAAATACCCGGCGCAGCTCTCCGGCGGGATGCAGCAGAGGCTGGCGATTGCCCAGGCGTTCGTGATGCAGCCGCGCGTGCTGCTGCTCGATGAACCCTTCGGCGCGCTGGACCCTGGGATCCGCAAGGATATGCACGGGCTGCTGCTCCAGCTATGGAGCGAAACCCGGATGACGGTTTTTATGGTCACCCACGACCTTGCGGAAGGCTTCAACCTTGGCACCCGGCTGCTGGTTTTCGACAAAGTGCGCATTGATCCGCAGGCGCCCAACGCCTGGGGGGCGCGCATTACCTACGATATCCCGCTCAATGAAGCGCGGATGTCGCAGCTGACGACCGGCAGCGACAATAACGTTTACGCATTAAGGAGATAGTTTGATGACCGCACTTTTTCACTCCTCCCCCAGCCTGCGCGAAGAGCGGCTCCCCGGCGGGGCGCACACCTCGTTAATTTTGCGCAAAGGGCAAATTCTGCGCCTGACCGATATCGACGGCGGGGCCAACGTCAGCATGATGATGCTTAATCCCCACGAGAAGAGCGAGCGTCTGAATCTGCCGGACACCCTCAAGGGCCAGCATACCGCGCGCCTGACCGCCGGACACTGTTTCTACTCCGATATGGGGCGCGTCCTGGCCGGGATCGTTGCCGACAGCTGCGGCTGGCACGACCCGTTCGGCGGGGTGCTCAACGCCGATGAGACGCGTGAAAAATATGGCGCAGGACGCTACCAGGAGCTGCGCAACGGCTTCTATCGCAACGGCGTCGATAACCTGCTGGTCGAGATGGGCAAGTGGGATCTGGGCCTGGAAGACCTGCTGATGGTGGTTAACTTCTTCAGCAAAGTGACCGTCGATGAGGACGGCAGTTTCCGCTTTATCCCCGGCAACAGCCGCGCCGGAGATTACGTTGAGCTGTTTGCGCCGATGGATGTCCTCATGGTACTGACCGCGCTGCCGCATCCCCAGGACCCGGCCGCGGAATACGCCCCGCGGCCAATTCAGCTTAGCTGGTATCAGGCCGACGATGCGCAGGCGACCGCGGAAGCGCTCTTTACTCGCGATGAAAACCAGCGCGCGTTCCTCAACACCCAACTTTTTGCCCTGTAAGGAGGCTGCGATGCGTCTTATCACCAGTAACCGTCGTCCTGAAGATGCCGTCTATCGCCATGTGATCCCGGCAGGGGAACCCTGGCTGTTTGAGGTACAAAAAGGGCAAACCCTGCGCCTGCTAGACCTCGAAGGCAACCAGGCCATCGATACTCTGTTTTACAACGCCGATAACCCCCGCGAACGCTACGATCCGCAGCGCACGCTGCGCCGCCAGGGCAATGCCTATCTGACCACCGGCAGCGTGCTCTATTCCAATCTGGGCAATCCGCTGCTGACCATCGTTGCTGATACCTGCGGTCGCCACGATACCCTCGGCGGCGCCTGCGCCCAGGAGAGCAACACCGTGCGCTACGCCCAGGATAAACGCTATATGCACAGCTGCCGGGATAATTTCCTTTGCGCCTGCCTGCACGATGGTCGCCTGCACAAGCGCGATATCGGCGCCAACATCAACTTTTTTATGAACGTCCCGGTCACCCCGGAAGGCGGTCTGACCTTTGAGGACGGCATATCGGCGGCGGGGAAATACGTTGAGCTGCGCGCCGAGTGCAGCGCCGTGGTGCTGATTTCCAACTGTCCGCAGTTGAACAATCCCTGCAACGGCTGGAACCCCACGCCCGCCGAGGTGCTGGTATGGAACTGACCCGCTGGCAGCGCTGGCGCCTGTTGGCCTTTCGGCTCTTCGCCGTCCGCGCCGATCGCCTGAACAGTACGCCGACGCGCAAACCTTAAGCGCCGGTTCACCCCGGGGACGACCTCAGGGGAACATCGAATTTTTGCGGGACGACCCGCGACCCTGTGAGTTCCGCTTATGTTTGATACCTTACTGATTGCCAACCGCGGCGCGATTGCCTGCCGCATTCTGCGCACCCTGCGCGCGATGCAGGTGAAGGGCGTCGCCGTTTATTCCGAAGCCGACCTGAGCAGTCTGCATATCCGCGACGCCGATGAAGCCCTCAGCCTCGGCGACGGCCCGGCGGCGCAAACCTATCTGGCCACGGAGAAGATCATTGCCGCCGCGCAGCAGAGCGGCGCCCGGGCGATCCACCCCGGCTACGGCTTTCTGTCGGAGAACGCGGCCTTCGCCGAGGCCTGCGAAGCGGCGGGGCTGGCCTTTGTCGGCCCAACCCCGCGGCAGCTGCGCGTCTTCGGCCTGAAGCATACCGCGCGCGCCTTAGCCAAAGCCGAGGGCGTGCCGCTGCTGGAGGGCAGCGAACTGCTGGCCGACAGCGACGAAGCCTGCCGGGCGGCTGAGGCGGTGGGCTATCCGGTGATGCTTAAAAGCACCGCCGGCGGCGGCGGGATCGGCATGCGCGTCTGCCGCGACGCTCGTGAGCTGACGGAGGCGTTCGCCACGGTGCAGCGGCTGGGGCAAAACAACTTCAGCGACGCCGGCGTATTTCTCGAAAAATATATCGAACGCGCCCGCCATCTGGAGGTGCAAATCTTCGGCGACGGGCGGGGGGACGTTATCGCCCTCGGGGTGCGCGACTGTTCGGTACAGCGGCGTAACCAGAAAGTGATTGAAGAGACGCCCGCGCCGAATCTGCCGGAAGGCACCGCGCAGGCGCTATGCGCGGCGGCTATCGCGCTGGGTAAAGCGGTGAGCTACCGCAGCGCCGGCACGGTGGAGTTCGTCTATGACAGCACGGCGCGGCAGTTTTATTTCCTCGAAGTGAATACCCGGCTTCAGGTTGAACACGGCGTCACCGAGCAGGTGTGGGGCGTTGATCTGGTGCGCTGGATGATTGAGCTGGCGGCGGGCGATTTACCCCGGCTAGACGTGCTGGCCGCCGGGTTACGGCCTCAGGGGCATGCTATTCAGGCGCGGCTTTACGCCGAGGATCCGGGACGGCAGTTTCAGCCGTCTCCCGGACTGCTAACGGAAGCCATCTTTCCACCGGCGGACGGCGCCGCCCTGCGTATCGACCGCTGGGTGGAAGCCGGCTGCGAAGTGCCGCCGTTTTTCGACCCGATGCTGGCGAAAACGATCGCCTGGCGCCCCAGCCGCGATGAGGCTATCGCCGGCCTGGCGCAGGCGCTGGCGGAGACCCGCCTGTACGGCGTAGAAACCAACCGCCTGTACCTGCTGCAAATTCTTGGCTTTGCGCCGTTTACCGAAGGCGAGCCCTGGACCCGCTGCCTTGAGCAGCTGCGCTACCGGGCGGCCACCGTGGAGGTGCTGAGCGCCGGGACCCAGACCAGCGTGCAGGACTATCCGGGACGTCTCGGGTACTGGGCGGTGGGCGTACCGCCGTCGGGGCCGATGGACGATCGCGCCCTGCGTCTCGGCAACCGTCTGCTGGGTAATGCCGAGGGAGAGGCCGCGCTGGAAATCACCCTCAACGGGCCGACCCTGAAATTTAATACCGACGTTCAGGCGGTGGTGTGCGGCGCGCCGCTGGCGGTGACGCTCGATGGCGTTGACCAGCCGCTGGACCGCGTTTTTACCATTCCGGCGGGGGCGACGCTGAAGCTTGGCGCGATAAGCGGCGCAGGGGTCAGAAGCTATCTCTGCCTGAGCGGCGGTATTCAGGTGCCGGACTATTTGGGCAGTAAAAGCACCTTTACCCTCGGTCAGTTTGGCGGCCACGGCGGACGGGCGCTGCGCGGCGGCGACGTGCTGCATCTGGCGCCGCGCGCCGCCGCCAGAGTCGGGGATCAACTGCCCGCCGCGCTCCGCACGACGCTTGCGCAGGTACGGACGCTGCGGGTGATTTATGGCCCCCACGGCGCGCCGGAGTTTTTTACGCCGGCGTATATCGCGACTTTTTTCGCCACCGACTGGGAGGTTCATTTTAACTCCAGCCGCACCGGCGTGCGCCTGATTGGACCCAAGCCGCTGTGGGCCCGCGACAGCGGCGGCGAAGCGGGACTGCATCCGTCGAATATTCACGATAATCCTTACGCGGTGGGCGCGGTCGATTTTACCGGCGATATGCCGGTGATCCTCGGGCCGGACGGGCCGAGCCTCGGCGGTTTCGTCTGTCCGGTCACCGTTATTGAAGCCGACCTCTGGCAATTAGGCCAGCTCAAGGCCGGGGACAAAGTACGTTTCGTGGCGGTAGATTTACCCACCGCCCGGCGGCTGGCGCAAGGGCGGCGCGCCGAGCTGGCGACCCTAAGTCACCAGGCGATAACCTGGCAGCCCGCGCCCCTGACGTCGCCTGTCGTCATGACCTGCGGCGAGGCGGATAAACGCCTGGTGGCGCGCCTTTCCGGCGATACCCACCTGCTGCTGGAAGCCGGGGAGCCGGAGCTGGATCTGGTGCTGCGTTTCCGCATTCATGCCCTGATGCAGGCCCTGGAGGCGCAATCCGCAGAAGGCGTGATTGATATCACGCCGGGGATCCGCTCGCTGCAAATCCATTTCCAGCCGGAAACCCTGCCCCTGGAGACGCTGCTGGCCCGGGTGCGCGGCGAGTGGTCCACGGTTTGCCTGAGCGACGATCTGCAGGTGCCGACGCGCGTGGTGCATCTGCCGCTCTCCTGGGACGACCCGGCCTGCCGCAAGGCGATCGATAAATACATGACCACCGTGCGCCAGGACGCGCCGTGGTGCCCGAGCAACCTTGAGTTTATCCGCCGGATTAACGATCTGCCTGACGAGCAGGCGGTATGGAATACGGTGTTTGACGCCAGCTATCTGGTCATGGGGCTGGGCGATGTTTATCTCGGCGCGCCGGTGGCGACGCCGCTCGACCCGCGCCATCGCCTGGTCACTACCAAGTACAACCCGGCGCGCACCTGGACGGCGGAAAACTCGGTCGGCATCGGCGGGGCCTATCTGTGCGTCTACGGCATGGAGGGACCCGGCGGCTATCAGTTCGTTGGCCGGACCTTGCAAATGTGGAATCGCTACCACGACGTGGCGGATTTTGCCGGCAAACCCTGGCTGCTGCGTTTCTTCGACCAATTGCGTTTCTATCCGGTTTCGGCCGAAGAGCTGCTGCAAATTCGCCGCGATTTTCCGCTCGGACGCTACCCGCTGCGCATTGAGAACAGCACGCTGCGGCTGGCGGAATACCAGCAGTTTCTCCACCGCGAAGCGCACAGCATCGGCGCGTTTCGCGAGCATCAGCAGCGGGCGTTTAACGCCGAACGCGATCGCTGGATAGCCAGCGGCCAGGCCCATTTCGACAGCCAGGAGGGCGCCGTGGATGAGGGTGGCGACGCGCCGCTGCGTCAGGGCGAGCAGGGGGTGGAGAGCCCGATTTCCGGCAACTTATGGCAGGTACAAACCGCGGCAGGCAGTCGGGTTCGCGCGGGGGATGTGCTGGTCGTTCTGGAGTCGATGAAGATGGAGATCCCGCTGCTGGCCCCCTGCGACGGCATTATCCAGCAGGTTCACGTGCAGCCGGGCAGCGCGGTGCGCGCCGGGCAGCGGGTGGCGGTGATTATTGAGGAGAAGGCATGATGCAGCAGACGTTTGATTTACGCCTGGCGACCCTGGCGGCAGACTATCGCAACGGCAAAACCACCCCGCGCCGCCTGCTGGCGGAAGTGCGCCAGCGGGCGCAGGCGCTGAACCCCGAATTCCGCTTATTTATCCATATCCTGAGCGAAGAGGAGCAGGAGCCGTTTCTGGCGGCGCTGGAAGGCCTCTCGCCGACCGAGCTGCCGCTATACGGCGTGCCGTTCGCCATCAAAGACAATATCGATTTGGCGGAGATTATCACCACCGCCGCCTGCCCGGCGTTTGCTTACCGGGCGGAGCAGAGCGCGACGATTGTCGCTCAGCTGATCGCGCTGGGGGCGGTGCCGGTCGGTAAAACCAATCTCGATCAGTTCGCCACCGGCCTGAACGGTACCCGCTCGCCGTACGGTGCTTGCCGCAACGGCTATCTTGCAGATTACCCATCCGGGGGCTCCAGCGCCGGTTCCGCGCTGGCGGTGGCGCTGGGCGTCGCCAGCTTCTCGCTGGGAACGGACACCGCCGGCAGCGGCCGCGTCCCGGCGGGGCTGAATAACCTGGTGGGTCTGAAGGCCACGAAAGGGCTGATCTCCACCGCTGGGGTCGTGCCCGCCTGCCGTACGTTAGACTGTGTGACCTTTTTCAGCGCCACCGCCGACGAGGCGAGCCAGCTGCTGGCGCTGGTCGCGCAGTACGATCCGCTGGATGCCTGGAGCCGCCATAATCCGCAGTGGAACAGCCGTCAGGCGTTCGGCAGGCCGGCAGCCGGTTTTCGTTTTGGCGTTCCGCGCGAGCTGAATTTCCTCGGCTGCAGCGCAAGCGAGCGTCTGTTTACCCAGGCCCGGCAGCGGCTGACGGCGCTGGGTGGGGTGGCGGTTGAGATCGAATTCGCGCCGTTTCTGGCGGCAGCCCGACTGCTGTATGACGGACCGTGGGTCGCCGAACGTTACGCGGTAGTCGGCCCGTTGATGGCGCGGCAGCCGGAGGCGGTGCTGCCGGTCATTCGCGAGGTGCTGGCGAAAGCGCCGGATACCGACGCCACGGCGACCTTTAAGGCGATCTATCAGCTACAGCAGTACAAAGCCCGGTGCGACGCGATCCTCGAGACCCTCGACTGCGTGCTGACGCCAACCTATCCGCGTCCGGTGACGCTCGACGAGCTGCAAGCGGAACCGATCGCGCGCAACGCCGATCTCGGGTATTACACCAACTTTATGAACCTGCTGGACTACGCCGCGGTGAGCGTGCCGTGCGGATTTATGCCGGACGGCTTGCCCTCTGGCGTTACCCTGTTTGGCCGGGCATTTACCGACCAGTATTTGCTCAGCCTGGCCGACGCGTTTCAGCGAGCGGAGCGGCTGCCGCTGGCCGGCGGGACGCGGCTGGAAACCCCGCCGCCCGAACGCGCCGCCGGTCATGACCGGATGGCGCTGGTTGTTTGCGGCGCGCATCTTGCCGGCCTGCCGCTAAACGATCAGCTGCTGGCGCGGGGCGGCCAGCTGCTGCAGGAAACCCGCAGCGCGCCGCACTATCGTTTGTACGCCCTCGCGGACGGTAAGCGCCCGGCAATGGTTCGCGATGAGAGCGGCGGGGCGGCGATTGCGGTTGAAGTGTGGGAGCTACCCAGCGCGGAGGTCGGTTCGCTGCTGGCGGCCATTCCCGCGCCGCTGGGCTTAGGGAAAGTTGAGCTTGCCGACGGACGCCGGTTAACGGGCTTTATTTGCGAAGCCGAAGGATTAGGCGAAGCCACGGAGATTACCGCCTACGGCGGCTGGCGCGCCTGGCTGGCGCGCTAGGACATCATCACCTCCGTCGAAGTCCCGAGGGAGGTGATTTTTGTGACGACGTCACGTTTCTAACATGCTGAAACATTTCTGCCAAATCATTAGCAACCTTTCGATAGGGCTCTCGCTGCGATAACGCTATTCTTCCCCGCTTTTCCTTTTTCAGGCCCTTTGTAACCCAGGTATATGACCGCTAATGTCCCTAATGAGAGATGAAATTCGCGACCATTCAGCGGAAAAGATGCTATTTATCCGCCGAGCCGTCATTGCGTTTCTACTGGTGGTGGTCTGCTTTGCCATCCTGATCCTTAATCTTTACCGTTTGCAGGTCGATCAGCACGATTTTTATCAGACGCGTTCAAACCAGAACGACATTAAAATGCTGCCCATCGCGCCGAGCCGGGGGCTGATTTTCGACCGCAACGGTATCCCGCTGGTACAAAATATTACCCTCTACCGTTTGCAGGTGATCCCGAGCAAAATCGCCGATATGACGGCGCTGCTGCAGCAGCTGACGCCGATCGTCGATTTAACCCCGCAGGATATCGCCGATTTTCGCGACGATATGCACCACAACAGCCGCTACAAAGAGGTGACCTTAAAAGCGGACCTGAGCGATGTTGAAGTGGCGCGTTTTGCGGTCAATGAGTTTCATTTCCCCGGCGTCACGGTGGAGAGCTACCAGCAGCGCGCATACCCCTACGGGGCCGAACTGGCGCACGTGGTTGGCTACGTATCGAAAATCAACGACAGCGATCTGCAAAAGCTGGCCAAAGCGGGGGAAGAGGAGAACTACGCCGCCGACCATAATATCGGCAAGCAGGGTATCGAAGGCTACTACGAGAAAGCGCTGCACGGCACCACCGGATATCAGGAGGTCGAGGTGGATAACCACGGGCGGGTGGTGCGCCTGCTGAAAGAGGTGCCGCCGGTGGCCGGGAAGAACATCTACCTGACGCTGGATCTGCACCTGCAGCAGTATATCGAGTCGGTGCTGAAAGGGCAGCGCGCGGCGGTGGTGGCCGTCGATCCGCGCGATGGCGGCGTGCTGGCCATGGTGTCGAGCCCCAGCTACGATCCCAATCCCTTTGTCAGGGGCATCGGCTATCAGGCCTACCGTTCGCTGCTCGATAACCCGGACCGGCCGCTGATTAACCGGGTCACCCAGGGTCTCTATCCGCCCGCGTCGACGGTGAAACCCTACATGGCGCTGTCGGCGCTATCGGCGGGCGTTATCACGCCAACCACCTCCTTCTTCGGCGCGCCGACCTGGACGCTGCCGGGAACCCAGCGCCGCTACCGCGACTGGCTGAAGAGCGGCCACGGCATGCTTAACGTCACCAAAGCGATAGAAGAATCGGCGGACACCTTCTTCTATCAGGTAGCGTTTGAGATGGGTATCGACCGTATTCACGAGTGGCTCAGCAAGTTCGGTTACGGTCAGTCAACTGGCATCGATCTTAACGAAGAGTATGCCGGGGTGCTGCCGAGCCGGGAGTGGAAACAGCGGGTGCATAAAAAACCATGGTATCAGGGCGATACCATTTCCGTCGGTATCGGCCAGGGCTACTGGATTGCCACGCCGATCCAGATGGTCAAGGCGCTGACGACCCTGATTAACAACGGCAAAGTGCAAAACCCGCATCTGCTTTACTCCATGAAACAGGGGAATAAGGTTGAGCGCTATCAGCCGCCGCAGGATCTGCCGCAGGTTGGCGATCCGCGCTCGCCTTACTGGGGCGTGGTGCGCAACGGCATGTACGGCATGGCGAACCTGCCAAACGGCACCGGCTATAAGCTGTTCCATACCGCGCCGTACCAGATCGCCGCCAAGTCCGGGACGTCCCAGGTGTTCAGCCTGAAGGAGAACCAGACCTATAACGCGAAAATGATCCCGGTGCGCCTGCGCGACCATATCTTCTACACCCTGTTTGCGCCGTATCAGCATCCGAAGGTGGCGATGGCGCTGATTCTGGAGAACGGCGGCGGCGATGGCGTGGTAGCGGGACCGACGGCGCGCGCCATCCTCGACCATATCTTCGACCCGGCCAACGCGCCGGCGGTACAGGGCGCGGCCTCGACGGTGCCGCAGGTGGAGAGCGCCGACGCGCAGTAGCGGTTATTCGTTGAGAGCATAAGCGTTGGCGGATTGGTTATTTGCCGCCGCCGGCGCTTTTGCGCATAGTAGCGTTCTGTGTTGCTGTGAAAAAGGCGCTCTGATGTCGTTAAGCCGAAATACCCTTCTTCTTGTCCAGACCGGGACTCCGCCGGATGAAATCGTCTCCGACCACGGCGATCTTCCCCTCTGGTTTGGCAATCTGCTGGCGCCGTGGCGCAATAAAATCAGCGTGGCGCGGGTGTATGCCGGCGAGCCGCTTCCCGCGCCGGACAATAATACCGTGGCGGTGATTACCGGCTCCTGGGATATGGTCACGGAGCGCCTGCCGTGGAGCGAAATGACCGCCGCATGGATCCGCGAGGCGATGGCGATAGAGATGCCGCTGTTTGGCGTCTGCTACGGGCATCAGCTAATGGCGCACGCGCTGGGCGGCGAGGTGGACTACCATCCAGCCGGACGCGAAGCGGGAAGTAAAACCATTTCACTGTCCGCACACGGCCTGGCTGATCGTCTGCTGGCTGACCACCCGGCGCCGTTCAGCGCGCACCTCACGCATATGCAAACGGTCACCCGATTACCGCCGGGGGCGACGGTGCTGGCCTCGTCGCAGCACGATCCGCACCAGATTGTGCGCTACGGCGCGCATGCCGTATCTACGCAGTTTCATCCGGAGATCACCCCGGCGATTGCCCGCTCGCTGATCGCGTTCCGTCAGTCGGCGCTGCGCAACGAGGGGATTGACCCGGACAGGCTGAGTCGTGACGTTGCGGAGAGCCCGGTGGCCTCGGCGATTTTGACCCGCTTTGTCGCAGGCTACCTGCAGCCGGATCTGAACCTGGCTTAACGTTAGCGCTGTTTTTCCGCGAGCCAGGCCGCCGTTTCAGCCAGGATTTCGTCGGAAAACGCCGAATCCGCGGTCATCCGCGCCAGAATTAACGCGCCGACCATGGCCGACCAGCTGCCAATCGCCGCGCGACGGCGGGCTTCAGCGTCTTGATCATCCATCGCTTCACTGAGCTGGTCTATGTGCTGCCGCAGCCGGGCGGTCATTTCATCGCGCGCGGGTTCGGACTGGCGGATGGTCTCCGCCGCCAGCGCAGCCAGCGGGCAGCCGTTGGCAAAATTATCCCGGTGTTCGGGGGAGAGATAGCGTTCAACGCGCGACGCGAAGTCGTTTTCCGTCGTCTCGCTTTCGATCTTCAGTTCCGCGAGGGTTTGGGCGATCAGGTCATCCTTCGATTTAAAGTAGCCATAAAATCCGCCGTGGGTCAGACCGGCTGATTTCATAATATCGGTGACCGTGACCGCGTCAAAACCCCGCTCGCGAAACAAGCGTCCGGCGGCGGTCAGGATTATCTGCTTATTCTCTTCAACCTGTTTTCTGCTCACTCTCATGGCGTCGTCCTGCTGCGAAATTATTTATGATGACCATCATATAACATTATTTACAGTATACCCAACCCGTGCCATTATACATGACGATCATCATGTATAAATTCAGGAGTACATCTATGAGCAGCAAATCAGCGGTACTGGTAACCGGCGCATCGACCGGAATTGGCGCAGTCTATGCCGAACGTTTTGCCCGCCGCGGCCACGACCTGGTGCTGGTCGCGCGTAACCGCGAGCGTCTGACGGCGCTGGCCGAGCGACTGCGCGGTGAAACCGGTGTTCAGGTCGACATCCTGCAGGCCGACTTAACCCAGGATAGCGACATCATCGCCGTGGAGCAGCGCCTGCGGGAAGACGCGCGTATTGGGATTCTGGTCAATAATGCCGGTACCTCGATTCCCGGTGATTTCCTCCACCAGAGCAGCGACGATATCACTCGCCTGATTACCCTCAACGTGACCTCAGTGGCTCGCCTGGCGAACGCTATCGCGCCGCGTCTGGCCGAAGCCGGAGAGGGGGCGATTGTCAACATCGCGTCGGTCGTTGGGCTGGGTCCGGAAATGGGGTTGACCGTCTACGGCGCCACGAAAGCCTTTGTGCTGTTTCTCTCACAGGGGCTCGATGTTGAGCTGAGCGCGAAAGGCGTATACGTCCAGGCGGTACTGCCGGCGGCGACGCGCACCGAGATTTGGCAGCACAGCGGCAAAGATGTGGATACCATTCCCGGCGTCATGGAGGTGGATAAACTGGTCGATGCCGCCCTGGTGGGGTTCGACCGCCGCGAATCGGTGACTATTCCGCCGCTGCATGATGAAACGCAGTGGCAGGCGCTTAACGCGACGCGTCAGGCCATGCTGCCCGGCTTTGCGCAATCTGAACCGGCGGCGCGTTATCTGGGGTGACTGGCTGTTTGTATCACCGTGTATCGGAAAGGAGAGTCGATACACGCTTATGGCGCGCATTTCGAATACAAGTACATCCCGGAGGCGGCGCCAGGGGCGTCTGTCCGGGATGATGGTTGTGAACCTGTAGCCCGACAGGTGCGCAGCACCGCCTCCGGGAAATACAGTGACAACGTCACAAATTCAGGACGAAACCCAATAAAAAAAGCCGATAAGGTGAGTTATCGGCTTTCGAGGTTAGTGCGAGAACGAACTTACTGCGCCAGCAGCTCCTGGGCGGTACGCTCGACCAGGCTCAGCAGCACCTTCACGTCCTCTAACGTCACGATCGGGTTCAGCAGCGTCAGCTTCAGGCAGGTGACGCCGTTGTGCTCGGTCACGCCGACGTTAGCGCGGCCGGAAGCCAGCAGCGCATCGCCAACCCGCTGGTTGAGCAGGGCGATCGCGGCATCGTCGCTGCCCGCCATCTGCTGCGGACGCGAACGGAACAACACGCTCGCCAGCTGCGGCTGCATGACCAGCTCCAGCGTCGGCTGCGTTGCGACGTAATCCGCCACGTTCAGCGCCATCGTCACGCCGTGATCGATGATTTCCGCGTACTGCTTCTGGCCCAGCGCTTCCAGACCCATCCATAGCTTCAGCGCGTCGAAGCGGCGGGTGGTCTGCAGCGATTTGGACACCAGATTCGGTACGCCGTGCTCTTCATCGAACTCGGAGTTCAGATAGGCCGCCTGATAGCGCATCAGCTCATAGTGGCGGGCTTCTTTTAACAGAAACGCGCCGCAGCTGATGGTCTGGAAGAACTGCTTGTGGAAATCCAGGGTGATGGAGTCCACTAGCTCAATGCCGTCCAGACGGTCGCGATACTTTTCGGACATCAGCAGCGCGCCGCCCCAGGCCGCGTCGACGTGCAGCCAGATCTGGTACTCTGCCGCGACGGCCGCAATCTCGCGCAGCGGGTCAATCGCCCCCGCGTCGGTGGTGCCGGCGGTGGCGACGATCGCCATAATCTGCTCGCCGTTAGCCTGCGCCTCGGCGATTTTCGCTTTCAGATCCGCCACGTCCATCCGCGCGAATTCGTCGGTTTTCACCAGCGTCACGGAGCGGTAGCCGAGGCCCATCAGCGCCATATTCTTCTGCACCGAGAAGTGGGCGTTTTCTGAACACAGCACTTTGTACTGACGAATATCGCCCGGCAGACCATCCTGCTGGATGGAGTGCCCCCGGCGGGCGAAGAAGGCATCGCGCGCCAGCATCAGGCCCATCATGTTGCTCTGGGTGCCGCCGCTGGTGAAGACGCCGGCATCGCCAGCGCCGTAGCCGACCTGGGCGCGCAGCCATTCAATCAGCTTGATCTCGATGATGGTCGCTGACGGGCTTTGGTCCCAGGAGTCCATACTCTGGTTGGTGGCGTTAATCAGCACTTCCGCCGCCTGGCTAATCACCAGGCTCGGGCAGTGCAGATGCGCCACGCACTGCGGGTGATGTACCGACAGGCTGTCTTTCAGGAAGTACTCGATCGCACGTTCAATCGCCGCCTGGTTGCCCAGACCCTGTTCGTTGAAATCAAGGGTGATGCGCTCACGCAGTTCATCAACGCTTTTCCCCTGATACATTTCAGGCTGCTGCAACCACTGCGCTACCGCCTGGCTGGTCTGGGCGATCGCTTGCTGGTAGGCATCAATACTTTGCGCGGAACCAGCAAGAATCGGATTCAATTTGGACATTGCGGTCACTTACTCCACTCAGACCGGTTTTACGCCGGCGGCCAGCAGGGCCTGTTCAAATTTGTCGAAGAAAATTTCCAGCTCAGCGTTGCTGATCAGCAGGGACGGCAGCAGGCGCAGCACGCAGCCGTGGCGGCCGCCGCGCTCGAGGATCAGACCCGCTTCGAAGCATTTCTTCTGCAGCAGCGCGGAGAGTTCGCCATCCGCCGGGTAGCAGCCCATGTGGTCCGGCGCTTCGTTCGGTTTAACGATCTCGATGCCGATCATCAGGCCCAGACCGCGAACGTGGCCGATAACCGGATAGCGTTTCTGCATCTCGGCCAGCTTGCCTTTCAGCCATTCGCCCTGAGCGGCGGTTTTATCCGCAATCTTATTATCTTTCAGGTGGCGCAGGGTGGTCAGTCCGGTGGCCATCGCCAGCTGGTTGCCGCGGAAGGTGCCGGTGTGGTGACCCGGTTCCCAGGCGTCGAACTGCTTTTTGATACCGAGAACGGCCAGCGGCAGACCGCCGCCAACGGCTTTCGACATCACGATAATGTCCGGCTCAATGCCAGCGTGTTCAAAGGCGAAGAATTTACCGGTACGGGCAAAGCCAGCCTGAACTTCATCGATGATCAGCAGAATGCCGTGCTCCTGCGTCACTTTACGGATGCGCTGCAGCCATTCGACCGGAGCCGGGTTCACGCCGCCTTCACCCTGAACGGCTTCAAGGATCACCGCCGCCGGTTTACGCACGCCGCTTTCGACGTCGTTGATCAGGTTTTCGAAGTAGTAGGTCAGCGCTTTCACGCCGGCTTCGCCGCCGATACCCAGCGGGCAGCGGTACTGGTGCGGGTAAGGCATAAACTGCACTTCCGGCATCATGCCGTTAACCGCCGCTTTTGGCGACAGGTTGCCGGTGACGGACAGCGCGCCGTGGGTCATGCCGTGGTAACCGCCGGAGAAGCTGATCACGGAAGAGCGACCGGTGTATTTTTTCGCCAGCTTCAGCGCCGCTTCCACGGCGTCAGCGCCGGATGGACCGGTGAACTGCAGGCAGTATTCTTTGCCTTCGCCCGGCAGCAGGGAAAGCAGGTATTCAGAGAAGCGATCTTTTAACGGTGTCGTCAGATCGAGAGTATGTAACGGCAAGCCGCTGGTAATGACACTTTGGATGCTCTGCAGCACGTCAGGATGGTTGTGGCCGAGTGCCAGAGTACCGGCGCCGGCAAGGCAGTCCAGATACTGTTTGTTATCCGCATCGGTCAGCCAGACGCCTTCCGCTTTGGTAATCGCAAGGGGCAGCTTGCGCGGGTAGCTCCTGACATTCGATTCGAATTCAGCCTGACGGGCCAAAAAGGTATCGTTGTTTGCATCTAATAAATCTGCGCCTAAAGTATCAATACGGACTTTATCCGTCATCATATCACTCCCACAACCAGCGTTACGGTTGAGCGCTGGTTGAATAAATTGGTGTAAGAAATTGAATCGCCATGCATTAAAGCGGGCACAATATATGGCTTTTTAGATACGCATTCAACGTTTTATTGATTAAGGTATATTTACGTTATTTTTACACTGGCGAAAATCAACCTAATTGATTGATTTAAAATGAATAATTTAAGGGGTGAAAGACCTTTAAAATTGTAATTATTAGTGAGGAAGTTTCTCGATTTTTATTAACGTTACGCGGATATTGCTGGCGAAAAGTTTCCGCCAGCAATGGCATGACTCAATGCAGCTCAACCGCATAATTCGTTAAAGGTGTGACTTTTTTCACCAACTTATTGTTATATAAAAACTGTTCATAAGCTTCATAGCGAGGTTTATCCAGCGCCGCCGGATCGCTGGCAAACAGAGGAAGGGTTTTCAGCCATGCCTGCTTGTTCAGTTCGGTATTGAGCTCGGGATGCGCGGCGGCAAACGCCTGCCAGGTCTCCTGAGGATGGGCGCGCAGGTAAGCGACGCCTTTTTGCAGCGCCTTGAGGAACGCCTTAATCTTCGGCGCGTTTGCTTCATCACGATTCGCGACAATCACCAGCTCGTCGTAGGCCGGTACGCCGTAATCCTCGACGTTCATCACCTGCGGAGCTTTCCCCTGTAGCTTCAGCTCCAGCGCTTCGATATTACGATAGCCGCCGATGACCGCATCGACCTGGCCGGCCAGCAGGGCGCTGGTCAGCTGGAAGTTCACGTTGATGAGCTTGATGCTTTTGGGGTCGATGTGCGCGTGCTGCGCCATGGTGGCCAGCGTCGCCTGTTCGATACCGCTCACCGAGTAACCCACTTTTTTGCCTTGCAGATCGGCGGGGGATTTGATGCTTTTATCCAGCGCGATCACCGTGTTCAGCGGTGAATTAATCAGGGTGCCGACGCGGACCAACGGCAGCCCTTCATCAGCAAAAAAATGGACCTGCGGCTGGTAGGTAATCGCCAGGTCCGCCTGGCGGGCGGCGACTAAGCGCGGCGGCAGCGCCGGGTCGGACGGCGGCACGATTTTGACGTCCAGGCCCGCCTCTTTAAAGGCGCCGATCTGTTCGGCCACCACGATCGGCGCATGATCGGGGTTGATATACCAGTCCAGCACCAGGGTGAGTTTCTCGTTGGCCAGCGCCTGACCGCTGAACAGCACGCCAAGGGCCATTCCGCTATAAAGATGTTTACGCATGGTTATTCCTTCTGTTTAAAATCGTTATTCCGGCGTCCAGTCGATCAGCCGGTGTAAAAAAGCATCCACCGCCAGCCAGAGCAGGACGGTCAGTACCACCAAAATAAACAGGGCCGCGAAGCAGATATCGGTTTGCAGGCGGGCGTTGGCGTTAAGCATCACGTAGCCCAGGCCTTCGGCTGAACCGACCCATTCGCCGATAATCGCCCCGATGGGGGCAACGGCGGCGGCCATCCGCAGGCCGGAACCAAGGGCCGGAAGGGCGGCCATCATGCGAACGTGGCGCAGCTGTGCGCCAAAAGAGGCCCCCATGGTGCGCGCCAGATCGAGATAGTCGCGGTTAACCCGGCGCAGGCCGTCAAAAAACGCCGAGGTGACGGGAAAGAAAATCACCAGCACCGCCATCATCACCTTGGCGCCCATGCCAAAACCGAACCACAGCACCAGCAGCGGGGCGAGGGCAAAGACCGGGATCGCCTGGCTGGTCAGCACCAGCGGCATCAGCCAGCGCTGAAGGCGCGGCGAGACAATCATGCACAGCGCCAGCGTCACGCCGAGTAGGGCGCCAAGCACGAGGCCGCTGAGGATCTCGCTCAACGTGATCAGCGTGTGTTCGCCGAGGTACGAGCGGTTGACCCACAGAGCGCTTGCCACCGCCGAGGGTGAAGGCAGCAGAAAGGCGGGAATGCCGCTGCGGCTCGCCAGCCACCAGAGCAGCAGCAGGCCGCAGAACACCACGGCGGCGCGAAACAGTTTTGCGCTCATCCGTTAGCCCTTATCAGCTGTTGCAGCAGCTCCGCCTGGCTGGCCAACAGCGCCGGATCGTCCGGCGCGCGCGGCGGCATGCCGGACAGGCGATGCGCGTCGTCAATCCCGCCGGGAGCGGGGGAAAGGACCAGCAGACGATGGCTCAGGCGGCAGGCTTCCATCGGGTCGTGGGTAATCAGCACGACGGTGCGGTTCACCAGGAGTTCCGCGGCCAGGGTCTGAATGCGCGTGCGGGTCAGGGTATCGAGCGCAGAAAAAGGTTCGTCCATCAGCACAATGGGGCGGTCTTCATAGAGCGTGCGCGCCAGCGCCGCACGCTGGCGCATGCCGCCTGAGAGGGCGGCCGGGCGGTCGCCGGCGCAGTGTTCAAGACCAACCTGTTGTAACAGCGCGGCAACCCGCCGATGGTCTACGCGCTCTCCGCGCAGACGCGCGCCAAGCGAGACGTTGTCGCGCACGCTTAACCATGGATAAAGCAGATCTTTTTGTCCCATCCACGCCAGCCGTTTATCTATTGGCTGCCCGTCGCTGGCGCGAACGTCACCGGCGGTAGCTTTTGCCAGCCCGGCGATAATGCGCAACAGGCTGGTCTTTCCAGCGCCGCTGGCCCCCAGCAGCGAAACCCACTGGCCGCCGGGGATAGCGAACGTCAGATTGTCGAATATCCGCCGCGCGCCAAAGCGCAGGCTCAGACCGCGCACCTGGATACCGGGCGCCGTCACGCCGGGCGCTCCGCGACGGCGTTGAGGCCCATCTGCCAGAAGTTTGCCTCCAGACGCGTGGCGGTGGTGAAAATAGCGCTGAGTTCGGCGAAACGCGCCTCGCCGCCGCGCTGCTGCCAGAGGGTTTCCAGCAGACCGATGGCGTTATTGACGCCGTTCAGGTAACCCTCATCGCCGTAGTTGCGGATCCAGGAGGCATAAGGATTGGCGGTCAGCCGGGTCGCCGGATCGTGCAGCAGGCCGAGGCCGATTTCCGCGTAGCCGGCAACGCAGGGCATCAGCGCCGCCAGCAGTTCCAGGGCGTCGCCGGAGTGGCCGATGTCCAGCACGTAGCGGGTATAGTTAACGGTTTCCACGGCTTCCGCTTCGGCGGCCATCGTCGCTTCATCCAGCCCCCATTCCCTGCAGTAGCCGACGTGCAGCGGCAGCTCGTCAATAATGGCGTTCATCGACGCGGCGGCGACGCGCATTTCCGCCAGGGTACGCAGCTTGCTGACCAGCAGCGCGTAGCTGCGGGCGAAATGGATCAGAAACAGGTAATCCTGCGTCAGATAGCGGCGGAAGGCGGATTCGGGCAGGGTGCCATCGGCGAGCTGGCGCAGGAAGGGGTGGGCGACGTAGTGCTGCCAGTCGGCGCCGGCCTGCTGACGCAGACGACCATAAATACCCTGGGTAAACGCGGGAAGAATCACAGGACCTCCTGAAACAAGGGAGATCCGGGCGTGCTGAATGAAGTGTGAACAGGCAATGGCGCAAAACTGGCGGAAATGCCGACCCGTCCCTTCGCTGGCATGACCCAGATCAGGTTCAAAGGGTTCGGCTTACGCCATCTCAGCCCTCACGGGACACCCCTCGGTTTGGCCCCTGTTATACGACATTCCCTTTTTGATTACAATGCTGTGAATTTGCCGGGAATAGGTGACGTTGTCACTTTTAAATATCTCAAGAAATGGCTATTGCGCATCGTTTGCGCCCGGTGGCGGCTGACGCCTTACCGGGCGCGTATTATCAGAGGATCAGTGAAACGCTACCCAACTGGCCCCGTTGTCTGCTGAACGAACGCAGCTCTCTACCCAATGCACGCCGAGCGCCCCGGCTTTGGCATCCGGATACCAGAAGTTTTCCAGCAAGGCCGAATCGCGACGGTCGGTTGCATCCATGGCAATGGCAAAGCGGCGATACAGATTCGACCAGGCCTCAAACAGCCCTTCGGGATGGCCGCCGCCAATCCGGTCGTCCTGCAGGGCCAGCGGGTCAAGATAGGGCATACCGCGTTCGAGGATGCGCACCGGCTCGCCCTGAATTTCGTAGCGCAGCTGGTTCGGCTGTTCATCCCACCACTCCAGGCTAGCTTTCTCCCCGACGATGCGGACTTTCTGTCCGTGCATTGAGCCGCTGTTGACCGCCGAGCACCACATCGACCCTACGGCGCCGTTGTCGTACTCCATCAGCACATGCGCGTTATCCTCCAGCGGTGCGCGGCTTTTGACAAAACTCTGGCGGGAGCACATCAGGCGAGTGATATTAAGCTTCGGCGCCATGGTCTCCGCCAGGAACAGCGGGTGGGTGGCCAGATCGCCCAGCACGTAGCTGGGACCAACAAATTTCGGGTCCACCCGCCAGCGGGTGCTGGGGTTATCCTGCTCTACCGGCTGGTTATGGAAACCGTGGGCGAACTGCATATTGATGATGCGGATCTCGCCCAGCAGCCCCTGTTCAATCATCTGCCGAGCCTGCAGAATCAACTGATGCCCGGCGTAGCCGTAGGTGACGCCGATGATTTTGCGCTGTTTTTCGCTCAGGGCCACCAGCGCATCGGCCTCTTCGCCGGTAAAACAGAGCGGTTTTTCACAAACCACATGCAGTCCGGCCTCAAGCGCCGCGCGACAAATGGCGTAGTGGGTGTTATTCGGCGTGGCGATAGAAACCGCTTCAATGCCGTCTTCCCGCGCCGCTTCTTCGCGAAACAAGGTTTCGTAGTCGGGGTAACAGCGTCCGACGTCCACGCCCAGCTGCTGGCCAAACTCGCGCCCGCGCTCTGCATCAATATCAAAAGCCCCGGCCAGCAGGGTAAACGATCCGTCGCGCAGCGCCGCGGAGCGGTGAATATAGCCAATCTGGCTGCTTCCGCCGCCGCCCACCATGCCCCAGCGTAAGGAGCGGCCTACAGGTTTAATACCGTTAATCATCTGTTTTCTCCCGATTAAAACCCAACGGATCGCAGGTAGCGCAGGCTTTCCGTGACCGCCTGCAGGCTGCCCTCGACGTTGCGCGGATCGCGCTCTTGCTCAATGGTGATCCAGCCCTGATAGCCGCGCTTGTCGAGAAAGGCGCGCACCGCCGGATAGTCAATGGCGCCGCTGCCAAGCGGGCACATCACCCCCTCCGCACAGGCCGAGAAGAAGTCGATGCCGCGGGAAATCACGCTAGCGAACACCTGCGGGTCAACATCTTTAAAATGCAGGTAGTCAAGGCGGTCAAAATGGCGATCCAGCCAGCTGATGGGGTCCATGCCCGAATAGTAGAGGTGGCCAGTGTCGAGACACAAACCGGCCACCTCATGGGGAATCTGCGTCGCCAGCAGGTCGATTTCATCGGCAAACTCGATGCAGCCGCCGGCGTGAGGATGGATAACCGGACGCACGCCGTACTCCTGCCACGCCAGTTTGCTGATAGTGATAATGTGGTCGATCATCCGCTGCCAGTCGGCGGGTGACAGACGGGGGGCCAGCTCGCCGCGTCCGGCATATTTCGCCCGCTGCGGATTGCCGAAATCAATAATGACCAGATAAGGCGGCTGGAAGGGGTTACCCGGCGTCTTTTCCGCTGACGGCACCTGCGACAGATTGCGGCAGAGGTTATGCGTCAGTTCGACAATATTCGCGAAGTTCTCTTCGCTGACCAGATCGTCGAAGATCGTTCCGGCAACCAGCGACAGCCCCTGTTTATTCAGCGCGGCGCTGAGTTCATCGGCCCGGGTCGGCAGATAGCTCCACGGGCCCAGTTCAATGCTTTTATAACCGGCCGTCGCCGCTTCTTCCAGCACCTTGGGCCACGGCGGCAGGTAAGGGTTTTTGGGATCATCGACGCCCCAGCTGCACGGCGCGTTGGCAATATGTATGGTCATGATGGCTTCCTTTTCTGATGAGGAGAAAACATGACCAGTATTGAATGAAAATTTCATATTCAACAATGATGAAATTTAAATTCTTTGATGGGATTCAAGATTTATTTTGATAGCATAAATGATGGTTTTTTATCAAATATAGCGCTGAAGCGGAGCGCGGCGGCTTTATCCGCGCCTGCGTCAATCAGAGGTTTTCTTTGGTGAGGAGGTCAAACGGCTGCAGAGCGTTGATAAACGTCGCCCGCGGCTGGCTGACTGCCTGGATAAAGGCGTTAATTGTCGCCGCAGCGAACTCGCTAAGCCGGTGCGCAAGCATAAGATCGACGGTGCCGTCGATTAACGCCAGCTCGCCGTTGTCTACCGGGCCATGGCAAATCAGGGTGACCTGGTGCTGGCGTTGACGCGCGCGCAGGGCGTCGACAATACCTTCCACGCCGCCGCAGGGCGCGTAAATGGCCTTCAGATCCGGGTACTGTTGCAGCATCTCTTCCGTCACCTGGCGCGCGACATCGGCACGTTCGTGGCTGCGCACCGGTTCAAGCACACGATCGCCTTTGCCCTGTTCGCGCAGGTAGGAGCGGAAACTTATCTCGCAGCTTTCCTGACAAATAAACCGATTATCGCCGACGATAATCCCAATTTCGCCCTCGCCGTGACAGAGCCTGTCCACCGCCCAGCCGGCGGTGCGGCCCGCTTTCTGGTTATCCAGCCCGATATAGCCGGTACGCTGGGGAATGCTCATATCGGAGAGCAGGGTGAAGACGTGCACCCCTTTATCAATCGCCTGAATGAGGGCATGGCGGATAAGCGGATTATCCAGCGCCACAATGCCGATAACATCCACTTCAGCGCTCAGGCGGCCGATCGCGGCGGCCATATCGTCGATGGCGTTAATATCATAATGCAGAAAAACGGGGGCCTGCGTCGGGCTATGCCACGCGAGTGCCGCCTGTTCAAGCGCCTGCGCCAGCTGTTGATAAAACGAGTGTGACGGCTGCAGCAGGATAAACCCCATTCTGAGGGCTATCGCCGACTGGCCGGCAGCCAGCCGATAGTGGGATTGCTCAAGCGCGAAGCCTAATCGCCGCGCGGACTCGAGTACTTTACGTTCGGTGCTCTCTTTGACGGCGGCCCGTTTATTGAGCACTCTGTCTACCGTCGCAATACCCACTCCGGCGTCTCTGGCTATGTCGGTCATGGTCACTTTTTTCGCTGACATCGGTCTCTTCCTTTGAGGTTATTGATAAAAATCTATCATTATTTGCGCGGGCAAAAAGCGAAGCCACTCAGGGTTTATAAAAAAATGGCGAAGCGTCTGCTTCATTGAGCTGATATTCAGGCGGCGGGGACTACACTAAGTGCATCACTAATAATGGAACAGGATGCCATGACCTATTCACTCTCGAGAAAATTCCTCGCCGCCACCTCTGCGCTGCTGCTGCTTTCAATGAGCGCGGTACCGGCTAGCGCCGCTGGCGACAGTACCGATGCCGTCTCTCCGCTCAACGCCGCGAATGGCTTAAGCGAAGCGGCAAAGCAGTACCTCCTGCATTATCCCTCCCGCAGCGGCGTTGACGGTAAAACCGCCCGCGAAGATACCGCCGCGGTATTTATTCCCTTTGGCGCGACGCCGGAAGGGGGGTGGCCTGTGGTGGTCTGGGCTCACGGTACCGTGGGCGTGGCGAACCACTGCGCGCCGTCTTTAAACCCGCGCAGCGATCGCGATAAGCAGTATCTGAATACCTGGCTGTCGCTGGGCTACGCGGTGGTCGCGCCGGATTATGCCGGGCTGGGCTCTGCTGGCCTGCACCATTATCTTAACGCCCGCGGCGAAGCGTGGAGCGTTCTTGATGGCGTTCGCGCCGCCCTGAAGCAGTTTCCGCTTAAGAATGAGCTTATTCTGGTAGGGCAGTCGCAGGGTGCGCACGCCGCGTTCGCCAGCGCGGGATATCAGCCGGAATATGCGCCGGAGCTGAACGTTCGCGCGACGGTGCTGACCGGTACGCCTTATTTTGAGAAAGGAACCACCGCCGCCGATGTGCTTCCACCGGCAGCCGGCAAAGCGCCGACCGGAGGCGACCCGAAAATACCCTATATTTTCTATATTTATCTGTCTGCCGCCGACAGCAACCCGCAGCTTAATCCGGCTGATTATTTCCAGGATAACGCGCTGCCGCTGCTGAAAGAGGCGAGCAATTTATGCATTACGCCGTTAAACGATGAGGTCATGAAGGCCGGTCTTAATGCCGCTAACTCACTTAAGCCGGGAATAGACTCCCTGTTAAACGCCAGCGTGGGCAGCATGCTTTATCCGACCCTGAAAATCGATCACCCGGTGTTTATCGGTATTGGCGGCGCGGATATCAACGTGCCGACGGCAATGCAAAAACGCTTTGCCGATGCGGTAAAAAGCGCGGGAACCCGGGCGGAGGTTCATATTTATGCCGGCCTGGATCATAGCGGTACGGTTAACCCGTCTTTACGCGACTCGGTGCCGTTTCTGATTAAGACGCTGAACGATAAGCGATAGTGCCGGCAGGCCGCCCTGAGCGATGGGGCGGACTTCGATTACCAGTATTTAGGGATCAGATAGCCATACATCACGACCGCGACAACAATCATCAACGTAATAATCGCCCAGTCCGCTTTTAGTGATTTTACTGCGTTCATAAGTTCCTCTTTTTTCAATGAATCATCGGGGAACCTTACCGCCGCCGCGCGCGATAGAAGGTGATGAAGATCACACATTAAAATTTGTCATACAAATAAAGTGTGTCGATTTTTAAATTTTCTCAGCAATATTTTGTCCGCTCATTCGTCTACCTCTGCACAGGCTAATATTCACGAGCATTATGAGGTAAACAGAAGATGAGAGATTTCGATATGCACGGTCAGCATCACCATCAGCGCTTTGGTCGTCACAGAATGGCAAAACCGCTTATTATCGGCGTGGCGTTAATCGCCGTGCTTGGGCTGGTGGTGATGTCGCTGTGGAATGCGCTGCTGCCGGCAATTCTTGGCGTGAAGAGCATCGGTTTCTGGCAGGCGTTAGGGATTCTGGCGCTGTCGCGGATCCTGTTCGGCGGCCTCGGTTTTCGGCCGGGCATGTTTGGCATGGGGCACGCCCGGCGGCGGATGCATGAACGCTGGATGAACATGAGCCCCGAGCAGCGCGAGGAGTTTGCTCAGCGCTTCGGCCGCCGCGGGCATCACGGCCCCTGCGGCTGGCGTGACCGCCGAGGCGAGCATGGGCCGCAGCAGGAGAGTCCAGCTAAAAACGCGGATCCCGAGTGAACACAATGAAAAACGGCACCGTGGCGGAGTCACGGCTTGTTTCCGCCCTCAACGCCTGCCGGTCGCGGCTGAAGGCTTTTATCCGCGGACGGACCCCGCTGCGCGATGAGGCGGACGATATCCTGCAGGAAGTGACGTATCAGCTCATTCGCGTCGAGCAGCCGGTGGAGAATATCGCCGCCTGGCTGTTTCGGGCGGCGCGTAACGAAATGACCGACAGGGCGAGGAAAAAACGCGAGCTGCCGCTGGCGGGCGGCTTCAGCGAGGAGGAGGAGGGCGATTTTCCTGAGGACGAGCTGGCCGAGACGCTGTTTGGCGTGCCGCAAACGCCGGAGGATGAGTATCTGAAAGCGCTGCTCTGGGAGGAGCTAAACCAGGCGCTTTCGGAGCTGCCGCCCGCCCAGCGTGAGGCATTTGAGAAAACCGAACTGCAGGGCTATAGCTACCGGGAGCTGGCCGAAGAGTCCGGCGTCAGCGAGCAGGCGCTGCTCTCGCGTAAGCATAAAGCCGTTCTCTACCTTCGCACCCGCCTGCGTAGCCTGTACGATGAGCTCCTCGCCGGTTAGGCGTATTCCGGCCCCGTTCACAGGGCGCCGGATGATGATGGCTTATAGCCCCAGGCCGTGAGGAACACGCTAATCGCGCATTCGGCGAGCGGCTCCAGCGTTTCTGCCGTTAGCGCATTTTGCGCAATTAAGGCTCCCGGCAGCGGATAGCCCATAATCGCGCCGAGAAACGCCGTCGCCTGGAGCTGCGGGTCGCTGAGGGTCAGCTGGCCCTGATCTCGTTTCTTCGCGAGGATATCGCTGAGCGCCTGCAACACGCGTCCCGAGGGGCGCTGCTCTAGCGTGACGTACAGCTCCGGTTTTTGCACCAGCACCTGGATGAGCAGGCGTTGAAAGTGGATGTTTTCCGGTGCATAAAAATGGTGCTGGACAACCCTGGCGAATCCCCGCAGCAGCGCCGGCAGATCCTGCTGGCTGTCCTGTAGAAGCTGTTGCAGGGGCGGCTGCATAGCGTCGTTGAGAAAGGCGAACGTCTCCAGCAGCAGCGCGTCTTTTCCGCCGGGGAAATGGCTGTACAGCGTCGGGCGCGTGGTTCCCGCTTCGGCGGCGATGGTATCCAGAGACACATCAAGCCCGTGCTGCAGAAACAGCGCCCGGGCGGTTTGTAAAATGCGTGGGCGGGCTTTCATCGGCCGCCCGCGTTGATTTCCCATCAGTTGAGTCCTTACGGTTTGCGTCTTTTTAGCCGCATCATTCCTTGCTGCACCAGCAGGAAAAATAATGGCGCGAAAAACAAGGTCAGCAGCGTCCCAGTGAGCATGCCGCCGATGACCGCGGTGCCTATCTCTCGTTGGCTGGAAGCCCCCGCGCCGGTAGAGAGTACCAGAGGGATTACGCCAACAACAAATGCGAGTGAGGTCATCACGATGGGGCGCAAGCGCAGGCGCGCGCCTTCGAGGGTGGCTTCCGACAGGCTTTTCCCTTGCTGGAACTGCGCCAGGGCGAATTCAACGATCAGAATCGCGTTTTTGGACGAGAGGCCCATTGTCGTCAACATCCCCACCTGGAAGTAGATATCGTTTTCATAACCGGCGAGCAACGAAGCGCTGATGGCGCCAATAATGCCCAACGGGATAATCAGCATTACGGCAATGGGAACCGACCAGCTCTCATATAAGGCGGCCAGGCATAAAAACATAAAGGCCAGCGACGCCAGGTAGACCCACAGCGTTTGCACCGAAGATGACTGCTCCTGCCAGGACAAACCGCTCCATTGCAGATCAAACCCGTTCATCGAGCTGACCAGGTCGGACATCTCCGCCATCGCGGCGCCGGAACTGACGCCCGGCGCCGCGCCTCCCTGAAACTGCACGGCCGACAGACCGTTAAACCGCTGAAGCATCTGCGGTCCGGTGGTCCAGCGCAGGGATGAGAAGCTGTCGAAGGAGGCCATGTTGTTGCTGTCGCCGCGCACAAACCAGGCGGATAAATTTTCCGGCGTCGAACGCCAGGCCGCATCTCCTTGCATATACACGCGTTTAACCCGCCCACGGTCGATAAAGTCGTTAACATATACGCCCCCCCAGGCCGCTGAGAGCGTATTGTTGATATCAGCCTGATCCAGGCCCTGAGCCTGCGCTTTTTGTCTGTCGACATCGACCTGCAGCTGCGCTTTTTCTTCCAGACTATTAATTCGTACCGCGTCCAGAGCGGGATTTTCTCTGGCGGCATTGAGCAGGGTGGTTTGCGCCTGCATAAGCGCAGCGCTGCCATTTTCCGCGCTGTCCTGCAGCCATAGCTCAAAGCCGCTGGATTGCCCAAGCCCGCGCACGGTCGGGGGCGACATCACGCTGATGTTGGCCTGCCGGGCGTTTTTATTAAAATACTGGTTCGCGCGGGAAATAATGGCCTGGGCGCTGTTTTTCTCACCAGGACGCAGGTCCCAGTGCTTTAACTCAGCGAATGCCATGCCGACGTTCTGCCCACTGCCGGCATTGTTTCTCCCGGTGACCATAAAGATAACGTTGAGGTTATCTTCCTCCTCGGTCATAAAATAGCGGGCAATATCAGCGCCAACCTCCTCGGTCATTGACATCGGCGAGCCAGACGGCAGCGTGTACTGAACCATGACCGCGCCCTGATCCTCCTCGGGCAGAAATCCGCTAGCGAGCTTCTGATATTGCCAGAGCATCAAAAAGGTCAGGATCAGGGCCAGGCAGACAAAACGAAACGGACGGGCGGTTATTCGTTGGAGCGTGGCCAGGTAGCGGTTCTGACTTATCGTCACGCCGCGATTGAAAAGGGTGAAAAAACGCCCTTTTTTCATGTGTCCTGGCTTGAGCAGGTGGGCGCATAGCGTTGGCGTCAGCGTCAGAGCGACCAGCGCGGACAGCGCCATGGCTGAGACAATAGTCACGGTAAACTGGCGATAGATAATCCCGACCGAGCCGCCAAACAGCGCCATCGGAATAAAAACGGCGGAGAGAACCAACGCAATACCGATTAGTGCCCCGGTTATCTCATTCATCGAGCGCAGCGTGGCCTCCAGCGGGGTGAGGTCTTCCTCTGCCATCAAACGCTCAACGTTTTCCACTACCACGATAGCGTCATCAACCAGCAGGCCGATTGCCAGCACCATCGCAAACAGGGTGAGCGTATTAATGCTGTAACCGAGCAGGCTGAGAATACCGAAAGTACCCAGCAGAACTACCGGAACCGTAAGGGTCGGGATCAGCGTCGCCCGCCAGCTCTGCAGAAAAAGATACATGACGGCCACGACAAAGAGGATCGCTTCAATCAGCGTATGCACCACGCTTTCGATCGATACCGTCACAAACGGTGTGCTGTCGCGCGGATAGGCGGCGACCACGCCTTGCGGAAAGCGGGAAGAGAGGCGTTCGACTTCGGCCCGAACTTTTTCCGCCGTTTCCAGCGCGTTGGCTCCCGAGGCCAGTTGAATCGAGATCCCGGCGGAGGGGTAACCATTGAGCGTAGTTTGGTTTTGATAGTTTTCCGCGCCGATCTCCACGCGGGCCACATCGCGCAGGTACACCACCGAGCCGTCGCTATTCGTGCGCAGAATAATATTCTCAAATTGCTCAGGACGTTCAAGCCGAGACTGCGTCGCCACCGTGGCGTTCAGATACTGTCCCTCAAGCGTCGGCAGCGAGCCAATTTCACCGCTGGTAACCTGCGAATTCTGCGCTTCAATGGCGGCCTGCACGTCCGAGGGCATCAAACCGTAGCTGGTCAGCTGGAGCGGATTAAGCCAGATGCGCATGGCGTACTGCGCGCCAAAAACGGTGGTTTCACCCACGCCTTCAACCCGGCTCAATGGCTCCTGCAGGGAACTGACGAGGAAATCGCTGATATCAAGGCTGGTTAATTGCTCGCTTTTGTCATACAGGGCAACCACCATCAGGCTGTCGCCCTGGGATTTGGTAACGGTAATGCCTTGCTGCTGTACCTCCTGCGGTAAGCGGGTAATCGCCTGGTTTACCGCATTTTGTACCTGTACCTGCGCCATATCAGGGTTTACGCCCTGATCGAAGCTAAGGCTAATCCGCGCCTGCCCAGCCGAACTGCTGCTTGAGGAGAAATAGATCAGCCCATCGATGCCTTTAATCTGCTGCTCCAGCACCTGGGTAACGCTATCCTCGACGGTTTCCGCTGAAGCGCCGGTATAGTTCGCCGTGACGTTGACGGCAGGAGGGGCGATATCCGGATACTGTTCTACCGGCAGCGTCAGCAGGGCAAGGGCGCCGGCCGCCATAATGCAGATGGCGATGACGGCGGCAAAAACGGGGCGAAAGACAAAAAAGCGGGCCAGCATTGTTACGCACCTCAGGTCAGTTAATGGCGTCTTGCAGGGTAAACACCGCAGGCGGCGCGCTTATCGCATCATCGGGCGGAAGCGGGGTAAAGGGCAGCCCATGGAATGCCTCATCGTGAACTTTGCTCATCAAGAAGGCGCCGATCTCAGAACATGACGTCGCACGCTGGTATTCACTCCACAGATAGTCGTAGGTTTGAATGCTGAAAATATTCTGCTGAAGTAAAAAGTGCAGATAGCGCTGCCGCTGTTCCACGCGCTGGCTAATGAGCAGGGCGCGACAGCGCCAGGCCTCGGCGGGTTCTTGTAGGTGGGAGCAGGCGTCATAGAGCGAGGCGCCCTGCGCGGGTAGGCTGGGTAAAGCGGCGTTCACCGCGCCGGGGAAAATGGCTAATGCAATGAAATAAAAAAGCTTTCCCCATTTTCTTTCGTTGAACATCAGTCTGATCTCGTTTGTTTATTTACTTTACAGTAAAGTAAATAAAATGTTTAAACAAGCGATAGTCTGTACGAATGAAAAAAGGGAAAGCGAGAGTGTTAGCAGAAGGCTCCTGGCCGGGTTTTAGAACATGCTGTTGCCGCTGGCGGTTTTTTGCGGAACGTTCTGGGTAACGTCCCAGTGCTCAATGATTTTATGCTGCTTGTCGACGCGGAAGATATCAATAATCGCCCGCGTCACGCCCGGCTCGCGACCGGTGACCTCAACGTGCAGGATCACATGATCGCCATCAACAAACGCCTGCTTAATTTCACTGTGGGAGTCGGGATATTTGTTCTTCAGGAAGGCGATAAACTGCTGAAAGCCTTCCACGCCGTCTTTCGCCATCGGGTTATGCTGTATGTAGCGGTCTCCGAGATAGGGTCTGGCGGCGGCAAAGTCTTTGTCATTTAACGCTTTATTATAAAAATCAATGACATTCTTTTTATTCAGCTGTTCATTTTCACTGTTGCCCGCAAAAACGGCAGGCGTCAGAGCGCAGAACAAGGAAAAGGCGACAATCGATTTTTTCAACATAACATTCTCCGGTTGAGGCAGGTGTGGGAATCAACCTCCCCAGCGGCTTTTCAGGTAGTTAACGGCCTGCTGGGTTTGCGGCTGATTGAGGTAATTCTCTCTGAACAAAATCGTGCCCTGAATTTGCGGCATGGATTCATTCAGATCAAGCTGCTTTTTCAATTCCGGCACGCCGCCGTTAATCATCCAGTCGGGTTCGTTCTTCGACGGTTCGCCCACCTTGTACAGCGCCACGCCGATATAGAGGCGGGTATGGGTGGGTTTCACCACGTCAGCCCACCACTTTGCCAGCACGTCGTAGCGGGCCGCGTCGCGGGCGAAGGGCCAATAAATCTGCGGCGCGATATAGTCCAGCCATCCCTGCTGCACCCAGAGACGGGTATCGGCATAGGACTCATCGTAGGCCGCCGCGCCGCGGGTGTCGGAACCGGCCGGATCGTGGGAGCGGTTGCGCCAGACGCCTGCCGGACTGACGCCGAATTCAACCTCGGGGTTCAGCTGCTTGATGGTACGGGAAACCTGCTCGATCAGCAGTTGGGTATTATGCCGCCGCCAGTCCGCCTTCGCGGCAAATCCCTGACCGTACTGTTGGAACGTCCGGCTGTCGTTCAGCGCCGATCCCGGCGATTCGGTGTAGAAATAGTCGTCGAACTGGACGCCGTCAACCGGATAATGTTCCACGACTTCCGCCACGATACTGGTTATCCAGTCGCGCACTTCCGGGATGCCCGGATCGAGCACGAAGCGATCGCCGGAGGTGCGTATCCACTCGGGGTGCAGAACGTATACGCTGGCGGGAACCTGCGATAGCGTACCGTTAAGCTCGGTGACGGTTTTCGGCCGGGTGTTGACCGAAACGCGATAGGGGTTAAACCAGGCATGAACGCGCATACCGCGCTTATGGGCCTCGTCCAGCATGAACTTAAGCGGATCGTAGCCCGGATCCTCGCCGATTTTTCCGGTCAGCATATCGGACCACGGCAGGATCTTCGATGGCCAGAGCGCTGTGCCATCCGGTTTCACCTGGAAGAAGACGGTGTTAATGCCGAGGCTCTTTAAATTATCCAGCTTGGCAGTCAGCGCCTGCTGCTGGAGGGCGATACGTCGGTTGGCCGTAATGCCGCCATTCACCGATTCCAGCGGCGGCCAGTCGAGGCGCGAAACGGTTGTCAGCCACACGCCGCGTACCGGCTCATGACTTTTGGGTAACGTCGGCTGCCTGGTCGCGGGCGGCATGGGTGTGACGAGAGAAACGGGCGGTTTGCTGCCGCAGTGGGCCAACAGCAGCGCAGCAGCTATTGCTACGGCGGATATTTTCACCTTGTTCAGGAGAAATTTACAGGAGCGGATCGTCATGATATTTGCCAGCTTTTCTGGTCAGCGCACAAAAGAGTCATTTTCATATTATTCGACTTTAAGTCAATAGTTTAGCTACGGGTGCAGCAGCAAAAGCACGCAAACCTCAGGCGAAGAAAACGACTCTCGCATCACGCAACGGTTTGCCATGATATATCATTGATATGCATTAAAACTTGATCGGTTCAGGGCGAGTATAAACAGGATTTATTAAAATTTGGTCAAACTATTGGCCGTCGGCCCGCTGCGGCGCGTCAAACTGGATTAGCACAATGAACGACTCCTTATCACGCCATCGTCTGTGGATATTCTTATTTTTAATTGTGGTGCTGAGCTTTGGTACAGGGCTTTGTTACTGGCAAATGCAAAAAAAAGTGGATAACGATATTCATGCGCGGCTTCAGCAGGCGATAGCCAGCCTTGATGTGACCGTTTCTCATGCGGAGCAGGCCGCTAATATGGCTGAGCCGTTCTATGGGAAAAGCTGTAATGAGAATGTCCTGACGGAGCTACGCACGCTGGTGGCCACTATTCCCGATGTGCGCACGGTGAATTTAGGTAAGGATAATGAAATATACTGCACCTCGGTTTATGGCGGACGGAAATTTCAGTTCGATCGCCGCCAATATACGCATGGCGCTTTACGTCTGCTGAGCGGCAGTGAAATCACGCCGCTCCATCCATTGATGGTTTACAGCGAACAGGACGACCGGGGAAATACGATTCTGGTGGGTGTGGATGGCTATTATTTATACAACATTTTAAACGTTCTCGACGGCGACGCTCATCTGTATCTTCAGGTTGGCGACCGGGTAATGACCCATAAGGGGGAAGTGACGACGACCCCGGGTATTCGCGTTCCCGTACGCATGGAATCAGAGCAGTTTCACTATTCGGTTATTGCCGACCGCCATTACGCGTCCGGCCCCGGCGCATTTATCCGTTATGAACAACACACCCTTATCGCCATTATTCTGGCCTCCCTGCTGCTGACATTTTTGTTCAGAAACTACCTCCGCTACCGGAATACGATTGAGTATCAGCTCAGGCAGGCTATCGAACTCAAACAGCTCAAACCCTATATTCAGCCGATTATCGGCAGCGACACCGGTCAGATCGTCGGCGGCGAAGTGCTGGTGCGCTGGGAGCATCCAAAACAGGGGTTTATTGCGCCGGATAAATTTATCTCCGTCGCCGAACAGACCGGTCTTATCAAAGAAGTGACGGCGATTTGCTTTGCTGAGGTGAGTCGCCAGCTCCGGCGACAGCAGTCCGTCATTCCCGCGGGGCTGTTTATCTGCTTTAACACCAGCTCGGTAAACTTTCAGGACGACGAAATTGTGACCCTGTGCCAGACGTTTACCCAACAGATGAAAGCGGCAAAAGTACGCCTTGTCCTGGAGATAACCGAGCGGGAGTCGATTGCAAATACCCTGCAGACGTCAGCGGTGACGGACCAACTCAGGCGTATTGGCGTGCAGTTTTCGCTGGATGATTTTGGTACCGGGTATGCAAACTACAGCTACATCCAGCAGTTTAATCCGGAGATTATTAAAATCGATAAAGTCTTTACCTTCAACATTGTGACCAATAACGCTTCAGCGCTGGTGGTGATGAATATGGTCAATCTGGCGAAAAAATTTCATTGCCAGATTATTGCCGAGGGCGTTGAGGATAAAGAGCAGCTTGAGATGCTCAAAAATATGGGCATTACCCTCTACCAGGGCTACTACTTTTCAAAACCGGTGCCGGTTGATGAATTTATTGAGATGCTTCCGCGCACGTTTCTCCAGCGCAGAGAGGGCGAGTAAAGGCGGCTGTCCCGCCTTATCAAAACTCAGGAAATTAAAAGGTGATCGACTCGGCAAAACCGAGTCGTTATTGCCTGTTTCACCTGAAAGTTTGGCATGATTGAGAAACAACTCAACAACATGGAGGTTGTCTTGTTCGAATCTCACCTCAATATTTTTATCCGCGCGGTTTTTGTCGAGAATATGGCGCTTAATTTTTTCCTCGGCATGTGTACTTTTCTCGCTATCTCCAAAAAAATCGATGTCGCATTTCGTCTCGGCGTGACGGTAACAGCGCTGCTGGCGATAGCGACGCCGATAAATAACCTGATTTACAATCATCTGCTGAAAGAGAACGCCCTGATCGAAGGGGTCGATCTGAGCTTTCTCGATTTTATCACTTTTATCGGCGTTCTCGCGGCGCTGGTGCAGATCCTCGAGATGGTCATCGATAAATACTTTCATGCGTTAAACCACGCTTTAGGCCCGTTTCTGCCGTTATTAACCATTCACTGCGCCATTTTCGGCGCGACCATTTTTATGGTGCAGCGTGAATACAGCTTCTTTGAGTCACTCACTTACGGTACCGGGTGCGGTATTGGCTGGGCGCTGGCGATCGTGGCGCTGGCCGGCATACGCGAAAAGTTGAAATACGCCAACATGCCGAAGGGGTTGCGCGGGTTAGGCAGCGTATTTATTACCGCCGGGCTAATGTCGCTGGGGTTTATGTCATTCGCCGGCATCTCGTTGTAGCCGGAAAGGGACGTTATTCTGCCGTCCAGACCCCGGGTCAGAGCGGCAGAATGGGGATGACCGGATTACCGTTCCGGCCACAGGCGTCAATTTTTGGCTACGGGCTACTGCTGAAAGTTAAATGCGTCGGGATGATTTTCCAGGCTGCCGCTCAGGGCGGCAAAGAGCACCGTTTTACCATCGATGGAAAGATCGTCGCTAACGTTAAGCCAGGTCAGTTTCTCCTGGGCGGTTTTTTCATCAACGGTAGAGAAAAGCCCGCTCATCAGTCTGGACTTTTCAGACCACAGCACGGCGAAGCGTTCCGTCGCGCAATCGTGGGGTTTACAGACGCTGAGTACCTGATAAGTCTCTGCGCCAAGCTTCACCGTTCTGGCAGGCGAGGCGGTTCCGCCCGTCTTTACCCAGGCGGGCAGAGGGTGACCTTTTACCATTTGACTAAAGGCTGCCGGTTCCTTTTTGACCAGACTGTCCAGCGTCATATCGTCTTGCGCCACGGCATTGGTTGCTGCAGCCAGCAAAACGATAGCGGTTAATTGTTTAAGCATGATATTGCTCCTGCGAACTTTCTGCTTCCGTTTAATGTCCGGGGATAAGCCGGCGAGTCAAACTGTAAGATATTTCTGATTAGGTGTTTTTGGTTTGAACCCAAAACGCGTGAATAAGCCCTGGAATATAACCGAGGATGGTTAAAATAATATTGAGAATGAAGGCCCAGCCAAACCCTTTACCCAGCAGCACGCCGAGTGGCGGTAGAATAATCGTCAACACAATTCGCCAAAAACCCATAATATCTCCCTGCTTAGTGAGTTAGCTCATGGTTATTTTAGCGGTTACGTCTGGTTTTGCAAATTTTAACTTTTTGAATAATAAGACTGCTAATATTACCAGCGCCTTGATACTACATATTTAATAAAGAGAAAAGTCGCAATTCACCTTTTTGACATATATAAGATTATTCTACGATATCGCTACATCAGCCGCGCTGACAGAACAAGAGGGTTCCAGCGTAAACATGTTTAAACGTCAATAAGGTATGCAGGTAACGAGGCGAGAAGTGCGCTACACTCGCAGGCAGTTTTATCCAATCGTAAAATGGCGGCGGCATGGGCAACATCATCCTGTATAAAGTTATCGTCATCATGGTCATTGTCTGGTGGGGCTGGAGCCTACTGAGAAGTAAGCAGAAAAAGCAGAGCCTGGAGCCCGCCATTGCGCAGGCGAATGCCAGAGAGCGTTATCAGTGGCGTTATTTCAGGTGGGGCTGGAGAGGTGTGCAAATCGTCTGCGGTTTTTATTTGCTGATAACCCTCATCCAGTTCCTTTTACGCTACTAGCGTTCGTCGCTGCGGCGCGCGAATAGAGCGCGCCACAGCGACGATCTCTTTTATGCTACCCCGGTGCCGCCATCAGAGCACCAGACCTGGCCAGAAGCGTAGGAGCACGCGTCGGAAGCCAGGAGTACGTAAAGGGGCGCTATCTCAACCGGCTGTCCCGGTCTGCCGAGCGGCGTATCCTCGCCAAACTGCTGAACCTTCTCCTGCGGCTGGCCGCCGCTTGACTGCAGAGGCGTCCAGTACGGGCCCGGCGCCACGGCATTAACGCGGATACCGCGCGGACCCAGCTGCTTTGCCAGCGATTTCGTAAACGCAACGTTGCAGGCTTTGGTCTGGGCATAATCCAGCAGGATCTCGCTGGGTTTAAACGCCTGGACGGAAGAGGTGTTGATGATAGCCGCGCCCTCAGACAGATGGCGAAGCGCGGCTTTGGTTATCCAGAATGGCGCATAAACGTTGGTTTTAAAGGTCGCGTCAAAAGCGGCGGTAGTCAACTCTTCGATGGATTCGCAATATTGCTGCCTGCCGGCGTTGTTAACCACAATATCCAGCCCGCCAAGCTCCGCGACCGCCTTTTCGACCAGGGTATCGCAAAATGATTCAACCCGGATGTCGCCGGGAATGGCGACGGCTTTTCTGCCCTCGGCCTGTATCAGCGCGATAACGGCAGCCGCGTCGGATTCCTCCTCCGGCAGGTAGCCGATCGCGACATCCGCGCCTTCGCGCGCGAAGGCGATAGCAACTGCCCGGCCAATACCCGAATCACCGCCGGTAATCAGCGCTTTTTTCCCCACAAGCTTCCCGGAACCGATGTAGCTGGTTTCGCCGTGGTCGGGAAGGGGCTTCATTTCCGATGCCAGCCCCGGGGGTTGCTGCGGCTGCTCGACAAACGGCGGAAGTGGATAGTGTAGCGTTGAATTATTTCCTGTTGTCATACCGGCCTCCTTAATAAATGAAATTTAAGATTAGTCAATTATTGCGCATGGGGGATAAAAGAAAGGTAAACCAGGAATAATTAACTGCTTAAAACCAGGAATTATTTACCTGACTTTTCAGCCTATATGTATTACAGCCAAGGTCTTTATAAATAACAGACCCAACACCGCCAGCACACTTGGCTCATCCTGGTCTAATCTTATATTTCATGCCGCGTTATCTGAATAAGTCGCCTGAGGACATTGAATGGAATCCATATCGTTTCACAAGCATTGGGGGGCGGAGTTTATTGCCGCTGATACTGTCCGTTTTCGCGTCTGGGCCGAAGGTCAAAAGACAATGACGCTGAGCCTGAAGACGCGGGATATTCCGATGGAAGCCGCGGGTGGGGGCTGGTTCCAGATTGACGTCCCTGGCGTAAAGCATGGCGATGAATATATGCTCCTTTTAGCCGACGGCAGGCGTATTCCCGATCCGGCCACGCGCGCGCAGCGCGATGATGTTAACGGTCCCTCGGTAGTTATCGACCCCAGGCTTTTTCAGCCGGTTAACCGCGTCTGGAAAGGGCGGCCATGGGAAGAAACTGTCATCTATGAACTCCATCCGGGCACCTTTACGCCAGAAGGCACCTTTCTGGCCGCCATCGATAAGCTGCCTTATCTGGCAGAGCTGGGGATCACCCAGGTCGAGATTATGCCCGTTGCCCAGTTTGGCGGTTCCCGCGGCTGGGGTTATGACGGCGTATTACTTTACGCGCCGCACGCCGCGTACGGCTCGCCGGGGGATTTTCACGCCTTTATTGACGCCGCCCACGGGTTAGGGCTTTCGGTGGTTCTCGATATCGTTCTCAACCATTTTGGCCCGGAAGGCAACTATCTCTCTTTGCTGTCGCCGGGCTTTTTTCATCAAAACCGAATGACCCCCTGGGGTAACGCTATCGCCTATGAAACCGAGGCTGTGCGGCAGTATATTACCGAGGCGCCGCTGTTCTGGCTTACCGAGTACCATCTTGATGGGCTGCGCTTTGATGCCATCGATCAGATTGAAGATCGCTCCGCCAGGCATGTGCTGATAGAGATCGCCGAAAATATCCGCAAAGCCATCCCCGACCGCCATATCCACCTCACCACCGAAGACAGCCGGAACGTCATTTTCCTCCATCCGCGCGATGAGGATGGACAAACCCCGCTGTTTACCGCCGAGTGGAATGATGATTTTCATAACGCCGCCCACGTTTTCGCCACCGGCGAGACGCACGCCTATTATCAGGATTTTGCGCATCAGCCTGCCAGTAAGTTCGCAAGGGCGCTGGCCGAGGGATTTGTCTACCAGGGTGAGCTTTCTGCGCAAACCGGGAAGCCCCGCGGCGTGGCCTGCGCCGCTCAGCCGCCGCAGTTTTTTGTCGACTTTATTCAGAATCACGATCAGACCGGAAACCGTGCGCAGGGGGAAAGGTTGATCTCCCTTGCCGGCGCCGGGAAAACGCGCGTTTTGCTCGCCGCTTTGCTTCTGTCGCCGCATATTCCTTTGCTGTTTATGGGAGAGGAGTTCGGCGAGAGCAATCCCTTTTTGTTCTTTACCGATTTTCAGGGTTCCCTCGCGAAGGCGGTGCGGGAAGGACGGGCAAAAGAGTTTGCCGGACACGCGGGGCACGACGAATCCGTCCCGGACCCGAACGATCCCCTGACCTTTATTCGTTCTAAGCTCGACTGGCAGAAGGCGGCAAGCGAGGAGGGGAAATCCTGGCTGCGCTTCACGCGCAACCTCATCTTGCTGCGCCATCGCTATATCGTCCCGCTGCTGGCGGCAGGGGGCGGCGTCGAGGGCAAGATCCTGCACACGGAGCCTCAGGCGCTGGCGGTGAGCTGGCAATTTGCCGGCGGGACGCTCTCTGTGGCGCTGAATATCGGCGAGGAACCGCTTGCGTTGCCGGAAATACCTGGCGAGGTCATTTTTAGCTGGCCGGAACAGCAGGAAGCGTTAACGCCAGACAGTATTGTTGTCCGTTTTGCACATGGAGAAGCCTCAGTATGATCCCTTCCGCGACTTATCGCATTCAGTTCCGTAACGGCATGACCTTCGATCGCGCGGCGGCGCTGGCCCCCTATCTTCAGGGGCTCGGTATCAGCCATCTTTACGCCTCGCCGATATTTACGGCGACCACCGGCTCCACCCATGGCTATGATATTACCGATCCTAACGAGATCGACCCGGCCATCGGGGGCCGCGAAGGGTTTGACCGGATGGTGAAGGCGCTGCGAAACGCGCAAATTGGCCTGATCCTGGATATTGTGCCTAACCATATGTCGACCTCGCTGGAGAATCGTTGGTGGCGGGACGTTATCGAGCAGGGCAAGAACAGCCGCTGGGCGAATTATTTCGATATTGACTGGACGCGTCCCGTTACGCTGCCGTTTCTGGGGGATACCTTTGAGGCGGAACTGGAGAGCGGGGCGCTCGAACTGAAACGCGACCCTGCAACCGGGAAACCGGCGTTCATCTATTATGACCAGGTCTGGCCCCTGAATCCTCAAACCCTGGCGACAGGTGAGCAACGACTAACATCCCCGGATCGCGACGCCATTCTGGCGCTGCACGAGGCGCAAAGCTGGCGCCTTATGTCCTGGCGGGAAGCGCCCAGGCAGCTCTCCTGGCGGCGTTTTTTTGAAATTACCGGCCTGATTGGCGTCAGGGTTGAAGACCCGGCGGTGTTTGACGACACCCATCGACTTATCCTTGAACTGGTGCATTCCGGCATCGTCGATGGTCTGCGTATTGACCATATCGATGGCCTTGCCGACCCGCTGGGGTATCTGCAGCGCCTGCGCCAGGCCACCGGGCCAGAGTGCTACATTACGGTGGAAAAAATCCTCGCGAAGGGCGAACAGCTGCCCGCCGACTGGCCGGTGTCCGGCACCACAGGGTATGAGTTTATCGCTTCGCTGGCGGAAGTGCTGGTGGATGACAATAACCTCGACCAGCTGCAGCAGGTGCATGACGACGCGCTCGGCGGAACGGTGGATCGCCACAAAGCGCTGCGCGAGGCGAAAGGCCTGATGGCGGATCGCAATTTTGAGGGTGAATTTACCACTTTATTGAAGCTGGCCCGCGAACTGGCGCAGCGTAACGGCATGGCGGTCGAGAGTGACGCGCTGCGCCACGCCCTGCGCGAACTGCTGCTGGCCTTCCCGGTCTATCGTACCTACGGCACCGCCGAAGGGCTGACCGCAGGCGATATTACGCTGTTAAACCGGGTGGTTGACCAGGTGAACGCCGAAGAAAACCGACCCGATGCCAACGCGCTTAACGTCATTATCGCTATCCTGACCGGCAATCTGCAGGCGAGCAGCCTCGACATCGCTTCACTCTTCAGGACCCGTTTTCAGCAGCTCACCGGGCCGTTAATGGCGAAATCGGTCGAGGATACGCTGTTCTTTCGTCATAACCTCGACCTGGCGCTGAATGAAGTTGGGGCCGATCCTACGCCTCGCGCCTTCTCATTGTCTCGCTTTCATCAGGAGATGCGCATCCGTCTTGCGCGCCAGCCCGATGCGCTGCTGGGGACGTCGACGCACGATACGAAACGCGGGGAAGATGCGCGGGCCCGGCTTTACACCTTAACGGAAGCCCCGCAGCTGTGGGCGGAAAACCTTGCGCGCTGGCGTCAGATGAATCAAACCCATGTGCGTTTTTTGAACGACGGCACGGCGCCGAACGCGGCGGATACGTGGATGATCTATCAGGCGCTGGCGGGCGCGTGGCCTGCAACGCTGCTGCCGGACGATGCCGAAGGGCTGAAATCGCTCGAAACGCGTTTTCTCGCTTTTATGGAAAAAGCGCTGCGCGAGGCCAAGCAGAGAACCGACTGGATCGACAGCAATGAAAGCTATGAGAGCGTGGTGCTTAATTATGTGCAGCAGCTATTTTCTGCGGATAATTCGCGCTTTCTCAACGATTTTCACATTGCCTTGCAGCCCTTTATCCGTGCCGGACTGGTAAACAGCCTCAGCCAGACGGTGATAAAACTGACTGCGCCCGGCGTGCCGGACATTTATCAGGGGAGCGAGGCGCTGAACTTCAGTCTTGTCGATCCGGATAACCGACGTGAACCCGATTTCGCTGTCCTTGCGCAAAACCTTCATACCGGGAAAGCGGATCTGTTCACCCGCGAACCCGCCTGGCGAGACGGGCGCCTGAAACAGTACGTTACCGCTTCTTTTCTCCGATTAAGACAGCGGCATTCAGCGCTCTTCCATTATGGTGACTGGGTACCATTAAAAGTCTCCGGGGAGAGGGAAGATAATCTTATTGCCTACGCGCGCATCAGCGGAGAGGAGGCCCTGATCGTGGTGGTGCCTCGCCTGGCGTTTGACGTTGCGGCGCACGGATTGGCGGAATCTTCCGCAAGGCTATGGGGCAATACTGTGGTAACCATACCAGACGATCTGGCCGGGAAACGTTTTCGCGATGTGTTTAGCGGCGAGAGCCGTCTGGTGGAAACGTCGCTCGAACTGGCGTCAACATCCGGGTGGTTGTTGACGCTTATTAGCGCTGAGCTACGGGGAGAATAACGATGCGCAAGGAAAAAGCTTTTGCAATACGGCCCGGCGACAGCCAGCAGTTGGGGGCTCATTTTGACGGAAAAGGCGTTAACTTCGCGCTCTTCTCCGCGCACGCTGAACGGGTTGAGCTGTGCCTGTTCGATCCTTCGGGGAAAAAGGAAATAGCCCGGCTGGAACTGCCGGAATATACGCACGAAATCTGGCACGGCTACGTGCCCGATCTTCAGCCTGGGGCGTTATACGGTTATCGCGTCTACGGCCCTTACGATCCGGAAAACGGGCATCGTTTTAATCCGCATAAATTGCTTATCGACCCCTACGCGCGGGAGCTGGCAGGCGATATCGCGTGGAACGACGCCCATTTTGGCTATGAGCTGGGGCATGAGGAGAAAGACCTCAGCTTTGATACCCGCGATAGCGCGCCTTTTACGCCGAAATGCAAGGTTGTCGACCCGGATGCGTGCGACTGGCAGGGGGAAAATCGCCCCGACATTCGCTGGCCGAATACGGTGATTTACGAAACGCATGTGAAAGGGTTTACCCAGCTTAATCCGGCGCTCCCCCCCGAGCTGCGCGGCACATTCGAGGGGCTTGGGCATCAGGCCTCCGTCGAGTATATCAAAAGCCTCGGCATCACTTCCGTTGAGCTGCTGCCCGTACATTGGTTTCCCGACGACCAGCATCTGCTTGACCGGGGACTAAAAAACTTCTGGGGTTACAATACGCTGGGCTTCTTCGCCCCCGCGTCCCGTTACTACGGGCCCGCGGGTATTGCCGGGTTCCGCAATATGGTGCGCGCTTTTCATGACGCCGGTATTGAGGTGATCCTTGACGTGGTTTACAACCATACCGCTGAAGGGAATGAGCTGGGCCCGACGCTCTCATTTAAGGGCATCGATAATTTCTCCTATTACCGGACGATGCCGGATCGGCATCGCTATTACATCAATGATACCGGGACGGGAAATACGGTGAATACGTCCCATCCCCGGGTGCTGCAGATGGTGATGGATTCGCTACGCTACTGGGCTCAGTCCATGCACGTTGACGGCTTTCGTTTTGATCTTGGAACCATTCTCGGCCGTGAACCAGAGGGGTTCGATCCGCGAGGCGGTTTTTTTGACGCCATAACCCAGGATCCCGTGCTGGCAAAACTTAAACTGATCGGCGAGCCCTGGGATATCGGCCCCGGCGGCTATCAGGTTGGCGGTTTTCCGCCGGGCTGGGGAGAGTGGAACGACAAATACCGCGATACGGTGCGGGAATACTGGAAGGGGGATAACGTGTCTACCGATTTTGCCGCCCGTTTGCTGGGGTCGGGGGATCTGTACGATTTACGCGGCCGTCGTCCGTGGGCCAGCGTCAATTTTATTACCGCTCATGACGGCTTCACGTTAAACGATCTGGTTTCGTATAACGAGAAACATAATGAAGCCAACGGTGAGGATAATAACGACGGGCACAATGATAACCGTTCCTGCAATTATGGCGAGGAAGGGCCGACAGAAAATCAGGCTATCGTCGCGGTCCGTGAACGCCAGAAGCGTAACTTCCTCACCACGCTATTTTTCTCCCACGGCACCCCGATGCTGCTGGCCGGGGACGAATTTGGCCGTACGCAGCAGGGAAATAATAATGGCTACTGTCAGGACAGCGAGATTTCATGGATCAACTGGGAAGCGCTGTCCGAAGATGACCACGCATTACGCCATTTCACCCAGCGCCTGATCGCGCTGCGCGCGCAACAACCGCTTTTACGCCGTGAAAGCTGGCGCGATGGGCTCGAGATACGCTGGTTTAACGCCGGCGGCGGTTTGCAGCAATCTGAGCAGTGGGATGAAGGGTCAACGTTAGGCCTTGCCATCAGTCGACCCGATCTCGAAGAGGAGGAGGGGATCTGGCACGACGTTCTGATGCTGTTCAATCCGTTTGAGGGCGATGTTGCGTTCCAGATACCGCAGTTCGGCGAAGGCGGCTGGGTTCTTGAGCTGTCGACCGCTGAAGTGAAAAGTGACGGCGTCACCATTACGGAAGCGATTGATTTTGTTCTGGCCGGGCGCAGCATTGCGCTATTCAGACGGCCTTAGCGTACAGGTAAACCCGGCGTTGAATGCCGGGTTTATATTGTCATTATTGATGCAGCGGCTGACCGCTGGCGGCAAGGATGGATTCATGCATGGCTTCAGAAAGCGTTGGATGAGCAAAGATCATCGATAAGAGACTCTCATCTGTAGCCTCCAGATGATGCGCGATACCAAAACCCTGGATCTGTTCAGTGACCTGCTCACCAACCATATGCGCGCCCAGTAATTCGCCGGTTTCGGCGTCGAAAATAGTCTTTACAAAACCCTCCGTCTCACCGCTGGCCAGCGCCTTACCATTCCCCTGATATGCGAACTTACCGACCTTGATTGGCCGTCCCGTCTCGCGAGCCTTCGCCTCTGTCAAGCCCAGGCTGGCAACCTGTGGCCGGGCATAGGTACAACCGGGCACATAGTCGCGGTTAAGAGGGCGTACGCCTTCGACGCCAGCCAGCGTCTCGACGCAGATCACGCCTTCGTGGCTGGCTTTGTGCGCCAGACACGGCGGGCCAGCCACATCGCCGATAGCATAGAGGCCAAATACGTTGGTTCGGCAAGCTGCATCCGTCTTGATAAACCCGCGGTCCAACTCAACGCCCAGCGCTTCCAGCCCCAGGCCTTCCACATTAGGCTGCACGCCCGCTGCCAACAGCACACGTTCGACTTCCAGTGTCTGTTCGGCGCCGGTGGTTTTCAAGGCGCAGCGCACGCCCGTATCGGTGCGCTTTACCTGCGTCAGCAGCGTTTGGCTATGGACGTGTATACCGCGTCGTTCGAACGATTTACGCACGGTAGCGGATACTTCGGCGTCTTCAACGGGCAGAATCTGCGCGGCTTGTTCGACCAGCGTTACGTTGCTGCCAAGATCGTTATAAAGGCTGGCGAACTCCACTCCGATGGCCCCTGAACCGATGATTAATAGAGACTCCGGTAAGCGCTCAGGCTGCAGGGCCTCGAAATAGGTCCAGATTCGCTCGCCATCTGGCTCGACTCCTGGCAACGCTCGCGGCCGGGCGCCAGTCGCAAGGATCACATGATCAGCGCGATAGTCTCGCTCTTCCCCCTGGGGATCGGCGACCGTGACTTGCCCCTTACCGCACAGCCGGGCGGTGCCGGCTATGACCGTCACGCCATTTTTCTTCAACAGGTACTCGACACCTCCGCTCAGCTGTTGCGACACGGCGCGGCTAAACTGCACCAGTTTCTGCAGATCGAAACTCACCTCGCTGAGACTAAAACCCAGCCGATCGGCATGCGCAATAGTGTGCGCCACCTCTGCGCCATGCAGCAGCGCCTTGGTTGGAATGCATCCCCAGTTCAGGCAGATGCCCCCTAAATGCTGCTTTTCCACCAATGCGGTACGAAGCCCTAGCTGGCCGGCACGAATGGCGGCGACATACCCCCCAGGCCCGCCACCTATTATCAGTACATCATATTTGTCGTGCATAGCTCGTCTCCCCGATAAACAACAGCGTCGGTGTTTCAACCAGCCGCTTGAGCGCCTGGAGAAACGCCGCGCCTGACGCCCCATCGATGACCCGGTGATCGCAGGACAGCGATACGGTCAGTTGATGGCGGACGACGATCTGTCCGTCGCGAACTACCGCTCGGGGCTCGCCTGCGCCAATCGCAAGGATCGCGCCCTGGGGTGGGTTTATGATGGCGTCAAACTGCCGTACTCCGAGCATGCCCAGGTTTGACACGCTAAAGGTGCCGCCCTGGAACTCTTCGGGCTTGAGCATGCCCGCCCGGGCTTTGGTTATCAGAGAATGAACTTCGTTTGATATGTCGCTTATCGACCTGCTGTTGGCCGAACGTACGATAGGGGTAATTAACCCGTCCGGCAGCGCAACGGCCACGGAAATGTCGGCATCGGCAAAACGGCGGATGCTCTGGGTCGCCTCATCAAACTGTATGTTGACGTCCGGCACGGCTATCAGCGCCATGGCGCAGGCCTTAACCAGCATATCGTTAACCGAAATCTTGACGCCGGGTACTTCGCTGTTGATTTCCTTACGCAATGCTAAGAGTCGGTCCAGGTCGAGATCGACGGTCAAACGGAAATGGGGTGCATGTTGCTTGGACATTTGCAAACGGCCAGCGATCGCTCGCCGCATACTGGACATCGGCAACGTCTCAAAGGCTGTCGCTGACGTGGCTTGTGGAGCCCCGGCCTGGGGTAGCCCATCAAGCAGCAAAGCGGCCGCCAGCACATCATCGCGACTCACCCGTCCAAGTGAACCGCTTTTGCGGCAGTCGTGCAGGTTGATCCCCAGTTTGTTGGCCAGACGGCGCGCCAACGGGGTTGCCGGGACCTGGCTATCATCGGTATGCGATCGCGGCGCTTTGCCGGAACGCACTGGCGGTGGCGGAGAGGCGACGCGGCCGCCTGCGGCAACGATCGCGCTCTCCAGGTCAGCCACGGAGATACGCTCGCCGCGCCCGCTACCGTAGACCTTTTTCAAGTCAACGCCCAACCGCGCAGACAGCCGTAACGCATGGGGAGTGGCATTCACCTGAGTCGGATCGGTTTTGCCTTGCAGGCTGATGGGTACATCGGTCTGCCCAATGGATGCCGCAGGCTTATTGGCGGGGGCCGGTACAAAGGAGGGCGCCGCGGTCGCTACAGCAGGCTCGGTAGTCTGCGTGACAGGAGCTGCTGGCTGCGCCGCGGCCAGACTGGCAGCGAAGGCATCCAGTTCAGCATCGCTTACCGCAGAGTCAGCGACCAGCGCCAAAACAGCGCCGACCGGGAGGGTATCTCCCACTCGGGCGATTATCCGCCGTAGCGTACCGGCGAAGGGGGCCTCCAGAACATTGACGATTTTGCTGGTCTCAATTTCACAGATTTCCTGCCCTTTGGCGAAGCGGTCACCCTCCTGGATGGCCCACCGCGCGAGCACGCCTTCCTCCATTGAAAGACCCCACTTCGGCATTTCAAGTGTCCTGATATCGCTCATAGCTTAATCCTCCAGCACTTGACGGACGGCAGCTTCGATACGTTCAACGCCAGGGATCCAGAGTTTTTCGAGAGCAGGGGAGAACGGTACCGGGGTGTGTGGTGGTGTCACCAGAACAATAGGCGCTTTGAGGAAATGGAATGCCTGGGAAGCAATCAGCGCGGCGACATCATGAGCAAAGCCAAAACGCGCGGCTGACTCGTCGACAATGACCACGCGGCCCGTAGAAGCCACGGATTCCAGAATACCTTCTTCGTCCAGAGGCGAGATTGTACGTGGATCGACCACCTCCACCGAGATCCCCTCCCTGGCCAGTTTGTCGGCGACCTGGTTTGCTTTATGTACCATTGCCGACAACGCGATGATGGTGACATCCTCACCTTCACGGGTATAGTTAGCGACGCCCAGGGGAATGGTATAAATCTCGTCAGGTACCTCGCCCTTGAGGTCATAAAGCATTTTATGCTCGCAGAACACCACCGGATCGTCGTCGCGTATCGACTGGATCAGCAGCCCTTTGACATCATAAGGCGTCGATGGCACGACCACCTTGAGCCCCGGTGTGGTAGCAAAAATATTATAGGGTGACTGCGAATGCTGGGCTGCGGCAGAAAAACCAGCGCCGATCATGCCCCGCATCACCAGCGGCGCCTTAGCCTTGCCGCCAAACATATAGCGGAACTTTGCTGCCTGGTTGTACAGCGCATCATGGCGAACACCGAAAAAATCCATAAACATCAGCTCCGCCACCGGCCGCAGACCCGTTGCTGCGGCGCCGGCAGCCATGCCGACGATCGCCGACTCCGTAATGGGGGTGTCGATCACCCGGTCGGAGCCGAACTGCGTCCACAGCCCTTTAGTGACTCCGAGCACACCGCCAAAAGCCTCTATCCTTGCTTCTTCGGGCGCATTTCCGCCGTGACCGCCACGCAAGTCTTCACCAATCAGAACGACGCGTTCGTCGTGCTCCATTTCCTGGGCCAGGGCTTCCTTGACCGCTTCTCGATAGGTTTTTATAGGCATTGTTATCACCCTCAGTATGAGACGTAAACGTCTGTAAGCAGGTCTTCCGGTGCCGGGTAGGCAGCGGCGCGGGCTTTGAATACAGCATCATCGACAAGTGCTTCAACCTCCGCGTCGATCGCCGCCAGTTCCTCAAGGGAGATGTGTTGTTTGACCCTGGCGGTGAAAATCTTCAGCGGATCATGTTGTTCGCGCAGACGTTGAACTTCGCCCTCAGCACGGTAAAGCGCCGGATCGCCCTCAAAGTGACCGTGCCAGCGGAAAGCTTTGGCCTCAATCACGCTTGGGCCTCCACCTTCTCGGGCGCGCTTGACTGCCTCTGCGGTGGCATCGTAAACGGCAAAGAAATCGGTGCCATCAACCGTCACTGCCGGTAAACCGAAGCCCGCGGCGCGCCCGGCGATATCACGACCACCGACGGCGTAGTCATGGCCCGTTCCTTCGCCATAACCGTTGTTCTCGAAAATAAAGATGGCAGGGAGTTGCAGCACGACTGCCATGTTGATGGCTTCAAATACCAGGCCCTGGTTAGAACCGCCGTCACCGGTAAAAGAGACCCCAACGTTACCGGTCTTAAGGGTTTTGGCCGTCAGCGCAGCGCCGATGGCTAACGGAGGGGCGCCACCCACGATAGCGTTCGCACCCAGCATACCTTTCGACAGATCGGCAATATGCATTGAGCCCCCCTTGCCCCGGCATAATCCGCTGTCCTTACCGAATATTTCAGCCATCATGCCGTGAATATCGCAGCCTTTGGCAATACAGTGGCCATGTCCACGGTGTGTGGACCCAATGAAATCAGCGTTAGTCAGATTTTCGCAGACCCCCACCGCAATGGCTTCCTCACCGGTATAAAGGTGAATGAAGCCCGGAATATCACCGCTGGTGTTTTCCTGATGCAAACGCTCCTCAAACGTCCGGATTTCGCGCATCTTACGGTAAGCCTGGAGTAAAGCCTGTTTGTTAAGCATCACTTAATTCTCCTCAGTAAAGGTCGTCAGGCGGGCAGGCTGGAAGCCCCTTAACCACGCCGATGCAATGAATCTACGAGTGCGACGAGGAGGTGCGAAGCCACCTTCATGGGGGGGTAGGAGGGGGTTTACATGCTTGAGGTCAAACTTTATAAATTTTATGTATCTATCGAGAGGGGCGGTTCCATGTCGTCCCGGGCTCTGGCGTACAATTGATAAAAAAAGAATACGGGTAGATAACCACGGATGAAGCCATCGGATGTTAAAAGTCGTCAGGCAACTTCACTGGTCTCCGGACCACTGCGGCTGACCAGAGATTTGCCGCTAATCCTGACCAAATTCGTCCCGCCACGCTCTTCGATTCGGCTGCTACAGCGCTCACGGCTTCTTTTACTCCTCGATCGCATGCAGCAACGCCGTCTGGGCGTGGTTTGCGCGGGCGCTGGATTTGGCAAAACCACGCTGTTGGCGCAGTGGTATCAGCACATGATTGCCCAGGGCGAACGCGTTGCCTGGCTTAGCCTCGATGAGGATGATGATGGCGTATGGCAGTTCATTCCTTATCTGCTGCAAGCATTGCGGCCGCTCTATGGCGATTGGGACGCCGACTTTTGGCGCAACATAGAAGAACAGACGACCTCCAGCTCGCAACAGCTGCTGGCCGGGTTGATTAACCAACTGCATTACTGTCCGCACGATCTGTATTTGATCGTTGATGACTTCCATATGATTAATGATGCCGGCGTATATGAAGCCCTGGGATATTTGCTCAAGCATGCTCCTGCCGCCTTGCATCTGATCATTGGCAGCCGTTTCCACCCCAGTTTGTCCCTGAGCCTGCTTCAGGCGCAGGACCAATTGGTGGAGATCTACGATCGAGACCTGCAATTCACGCTCGAAGAAACCAGAAACTATTTCAGCCAGACGATTGACGTACCACTCAGTAATCAGCATGTACAGCGGCTGCTTTCCGCGACAGAGGGGTGGATCGCCGGCATGAAAATCGCTTCGTTGTCCCCAGAATTGCTCAATGATCCAGAACATCTGCTGCGCAATATCCGTGGTGGAACCCGCGCCATCGCCCGTTATCTGAAAGAGGTGGTACTTGACCCATTGCCAGCGGAAGTTTTTGATTTTCTTGTCAAAACATCGTTTCTCAATCGTTTAAATGCCGGGTTATGTAATAGGGTTACTGGGCGTGATGATAGTGAAGCGATACTGGCATGGATTGAGCGGCACAATCTTTTTTTGTCAGCCCTGGACGAACAAGGCTGCTGGTTTCGCTACCATCCTCTTTTGCAGGAAACCCTGCGAACGATATTGCAGCAGAACAACGATATCAACCTCAAGCATTTACATGAATTAGCCAGTCATTGGTTTGTTGAACAGAGATTGTGGTCCGAGGCGGTACGCCACGCACTTGCAGCGGGCAAGCCGATCCATAACCCCGGGCAGGATGGCGCGGGCGCGCAGTCACTGGCGGAAGAAGGGGATATAGACACCCTGGTTTCCTGGATGCGTCACTTACCTGCGAGTACTGACCCTTCGCGCATTGACCTGCAAATCAATCTGGCCTGGGCGCTGGCGCACTATTTCCGCTTCGATGAATCGAGGCAGTTGCTGGATAATCTTGACCAAATGGTCGTTAATCATCGTGATGATATAGCCCCCAACGCCTGGCTCAAATTACGTGTCGTGCGCGCAATTTGCGAAGCTTTTGCCGAGAAAATCCCGGAAAGCCTGGCGATTGTGGAGCCGTTGCTGGCTAAAGTGCCCTGCGGAGACACCTGGGTCGATGGTCTCATTTGCAATATTCTGAGCTACTGCCACGTGGTTAATCAGCGCTATACCGACGCTCTTGAGGTTCAGCGGCATATGCCTTGCCCGGAAAGTCCATTAGACAATCTGTTTGTCTCGGTTTATCGCGCTTTTATCATTGCTCAGTGCCATCTTGGTCAGGGGGACCTGGAGAACGCCTGGGGGCATGCAGAGAATGCCTTGCGCCAGGCTGAGCGTTATACCGGCCCCCAGTCGACCAGCGGCGCGACGCTTGCGCCGCTGCTGGCGGAAATGGCTTACGAGCGTAAGAACCTGGACTCCTTAAATACGCTGTTAGCAGATAGACTCGAATTCATCGATCGGTTTGGTCCGCCCGACGCCCTAAGTCGCTGCTATACCTATCTTGCGCGTCAGGCCTTAAATGACGATATGCCGCATGAGGCAGAACGGCTACTGGAACACGCGCAGCGACTTGCGGTGTCTCGCGGATGGCAACGGCCGCAGGCTTTATTGTTAGCAGAGCAGGCGAGGGTGCGCCTGCAGCGCGCGAATTATCCAGGCGCAGAGCAGCTGCAACGGCAACTTGAACAACTGGCGGCCCGTGCCACAATTGATGCCGAAAATCCTTGTCAACGCGCAATAGCTCAGTATGCAATCGTCAGCCGCAGCCGCCTTCTTCTGGCGTCAGGCCAGGCCCCACAAGCCAGCCTTTTACTGGGTGAACTCGTGACTGAGCAGGAGCGTCGGGGCGACCGGCTATCCGCAGCGCGTCTTCGTACGCTATGGTCATTATCCTTGTGGAATAGTGGCGAAAACGCGGCTGCCGTGGCTGCATTGCAGCCCGCCCAGCAATTAGCGGCACAACAGCATCTCAAACGAATTTTTCTTGATGCTGGCGAGACATTGCAGCCTCTGCTTGTCCGTGTACGCGAAACCGATGCTCTTTGGCCCGGCAAAGGAAGCCAGTCTGAAGGCAAGCGGATTCAGCGTGAAAATCTTGATGTTAACCTGGATCTCAGTGAGCGAGAGCAGCAGATATTGCAGCTCATTGCTGACGGTCAGATGAACAAAGAAATCGCTCGCTCCTTGACTATCTCTACTGAGACGGTGAAATGGCACATCAAGAACATCTACGCCAAGCTCAAAGTCAGTAGTCGTACGCAAGCCATGAGTCGGGCTCTGGAAATGAAGTTACTGGATTAACCCGGACTCTCAAAAAAGTAAGACGGGCATACTTTCACAGGGAGCAACAAAATTTGTGATGCGTTATTGCACGGTGCTGATCCGAGTGAAACTGCGCGTGACGGGAGGGGCTATATCCAGGCGTTGCGGCGGCAGGTGGATGACAAGATGGTGTTAGTTCTTTAGAGACTGGAATGATTTGAATAATCCCGGTTCGGTGGGCGATATGGGTACTGGGGCGAATTGTGGCAACACGGCCTCCCAAATACCATTTAACATAATATACATTATGCGCACCAATATTGTAACCCCAATATTCTGATGTCACTTTTAACCCATTTAGTGATGTCACTTTTTCTGGCATAAAGGATCCAATCCTCAGACCATGGAGACATCAGGATGCTTGTGACCATGTCAGATAAAGAACTCAGTCGGATCAACATCATTCAGTCAGTTGTTGAAAAGCGCATGCGCCGTCGAGATGCTGCTCATCAGCTTGCTTTGACCGAACGTCAGACACAGCGTTTGATGAACCGCTTTCGTGAATCTGGTGCTGCAGGTCTGGTAAACCTTCGACGAGGACGCCCCGGTAATCACAGACTTCCTGAGTCATTGAAGCTGCGTGTACTTTCTTTACTTCACGATCATTACAGCGACTTTGGACCAACGCTGGCCGCAGAAAAATTGCGCGAACGCCATAACATCACGGTGTCTGTTGAAACACTGAGAAAATGGATGACGGCTGATGGACTCTGGGTCCCATACTCACGTCGCAGGCCACGTGTTCATCAACCCAGATACCGGCGTGACTGCCTTGGAGAACTTATTCAGATCGATGGTTCCCCGCATGACTGGTTTGAAGGAAGTGCCCCCAAATGCTGCCTGCTCGTCTTCATTGATGATGCTACTGGGCGCCTGATGCACCTCCGTTTCGGCGAGACTGAATCAGCCTTTGATTACATGATGGCCACCCGCGAGTATCTTGAACAGCATGGCAAACCACTGGCGTTCTACAGCGATAAGCACGGCATTTTCAGGGTCAATAATGGTGGCACTACCACAACTGGAATCACTCAGTTCGGCCGGGTGCTTTCCGAACTGGGGATCGAGTTGATATGCGCCAACAGCCCGCAAGCTAAAGGTCGCGTTGAGCGCGCAAACCAGACTCTTCAGGATCGACTTATCAAAGAAATGCGGCTTGAAGGCATCAGCAGCATCGAGGATGCCAATGCCTGGATGGATTCCTTCATTATTGACTTCAATCGTCGTTTTGCCAGACCAGCAAAATATCCCAAAGACCTGCATCGACCGGTGGTTGAAAGCTCTGAAGATCTGGATGATATCTTTGCTTGGCAGGAATCACGAAAACTCTCGAAAACACTGACTTTCCGTTACGATAAGATGATATATCTCGTTGAGCCTACAGAAGAAAATACCAGAATTGCAGGTGAAAAAATCACAGTTTACGACTACCCAGATGGTACGCTGGCGTTTAAATATGGCTACCGATCACTCAATTATCAGGTCTTCGATAAACTGGAATGCATCGACCAGGGGCAAATCGTTGATAACAAACGGCTCGGTGCTGTACTGAAACTGGCTCAGGACAAGATGGATGAATTGGATCGAGAGGGAAAGCGAGATAGGAGTAAAAAAATGCCCAAACGACGTGCACAGGCCCGGGTTCAGGAGCAACTCAAGGCCATCAACCCCGTACTGGCTAATCCTGAAGAGTTCCGAGCCAGTCTGAAACGCTAGCCCCCTGCTCTGTTCTGTTTTTTTACCTTTAGCAGTGTGATGGAGTGCAAGCTTCTGAAAACACGTCAGTTGGTTTTATAACCATGAACCCTCATTTCATATTTGGCATTACTGCCACAGTTCGTAAATATGAATCTGTTTGTCACTCAAGGAGATTTTTATGGGTATTAAACCTGGCCCAAAGCCGATTGCTGAATCAACTGGCAAAGAAGATAAAAGAAGGCGTGTCACTCCGGAAAACAAGCCAAAGCATCCCGGACTGAAGGAACACGACCATAAAAAAGGCGAATAACAGCTTATTGGTATAGCCTCTCATCACAGGCATGTACGTCATTCATGCCTGCTTTCCTCTGACATAAACCACTTTCTCTCTCTTCACATCTCTTAAGGTGACATTTCTAACTGGCTGAATCAGGTGACATTTTAAGCTTGCAATAACAAATATTGTAGAGACTCAATGTTAATGTCTATCGCAGTTCATTCGGCCAGTCTGCTATGACGTTAAGCACATGACGGAGGTAGCTTTCTGGATCCTCGCCGTTCAGTTTGCACGTCCCGATCAGACTGTACAGCAACGCTCCTCACTCTCCTTATTTGGTGGACACCACTTTGTCGGATGCATCAGATTATGACCAGACGGCTTTCGCTGGACGCTTACGGTGAAACTGAGATAACGGAAAAACTGGGGTTCCGTCGTAGAACCCCAAACTGGGCCGAAAAAATTTAAGCCAGATGTAATCTGACAGACACCTGTATAAATAACCGTTAACTGTCAGATCAGATCTGAGCTAATACAGATAAATTTCGCTTTCCAGGCTGCCTCTCCTAAGTCCAATCCTGATAGCCATTTTCGTGAATCCAGACAAGCCCAGCAGGACAAGTATCAGATAAAAACCAATACCCATTAAAAGCGCCACACTCCATCTCTTCAGGAGAATTAGGGAAACTTTCTCTAAACTTAGAGACCTGTTCTTTTATTGTTCCCGTCCAGAACTCGCCACCGTTTCCAAGCTTCACTTTCCCCTCATACATTAAACGCTCAATAAACCAGAGAAATAACTCTTTCTCTTCATCAAATGACAGCGTTATCTTACCTGACAGGCTAGCTGGATGAATATTTTCCCAAATCGTAACCATTGATGCCCCTTCAAGGGCTTCCTTCCTTTTTTTATATTCATCATTTGTAATCATATTTAACCCCCTATCTAAACTTGAGCTCAAACTTATTGCCAGAGAGGTTTGAAGCTTTATTTATATCTTTATTGCCGATAATATCAATTGTCCATCGAGCTTTAGACTCTTGCGCACTAGCTGAATAGTTTCTCAGATTTATAATTTTCCCGTCATACTTAGCGTAGTACACAACACCTTTTGACTTTCTCACCTCGATAAGAGGTGTGCTTCCAGCAAGTGATTGTGCATAAGTATAGATATCTTTATCATTAAGTGATTCTGAAGCCAAAACTTTTGTTGTGCCTTTCTTGTTACTTCCTCCATCGCCTAACACTTGCGCTATGGGCTTGCCAAAAATATTAATATTACCATCTGGCTGTGATTTATCGAAAAGCTTGACTAACTGACTTCAATCAAGCTTACCGGGGTTATTCAGGCGGGAGCGATGTTTTATGCCTGAACAATTAAGTAAGATCAACTCCCCGGAGGCAGCACCGGCAACGGCCCGGCTAAGGGCCATGTGGGTAAACAGCATCAGGATCCTAACGAGGGCAGCCAACGGTAACATTAGCAGCAGGATTATCTTAAATAGCTGAAAATATCCCACTATTCCACTTTTCGATGACGCTCCCCAAAAAAATAATGTCGTGATTATCGCAAAAGAGAAATTATCCACTTTATTTGTAAGTCAATATGTTTAATAATCCGTCAGGATTTATTACGTAGTAGAGGTATTAAGATGCGTTTCAGTACCATGCCCGACAGTGAAATTATTTCTGAACTGTGCCGAAGAATTAAAGAAACGCGTATACAACTGGGGCTATCACAGATTGAGCTTGCCGAACGCGCGCAGGTCGGCGCGGCAACCATTAAACGCGTTGAACTAGGTGAGTCCGTCACTCTCAGTACGCTGATTGGTATTTTGCGCGGCCTCGACCGACTACATCAACTGGAGTCGATTTTATTCGATTCACATATGCGCACCTTTAAAGCGCAGATCAATTCCGGGGCCCCTTCCCGTATCCGCATTCGGAAAAAAACGCATCAGCCAAAAGAGAAGCAGGCCGCCGCGACGCAGACCAGCGAGTCAAACGCCACCATTAACGAATGGTACACCTCATCGGCTTCTAACAGCGTGGTATGGTCTTTCCAGCCGCCTGACGGAGAGAAAAAAAAGCCCTAAACTGTAGGGCCTGCACCGCCGGGGAAAGAAAAAACGCCTGTCGTTAAACAGGCGTTTTTTATGGGACTCAGGATTCACACACCGCGACTTTAATCGCCAGACCGCCGCGGGCGGTTTCACGGTATTTGGCGTTCATGTCTTTGCCCGTCTCAAACATCGTTTCGATAACTTTATCCAGTGAGACTTTCGGATCGCTGGTACGGTACATCGCCATACTGGCCGAGTTTATCGCCTTCACCGCCGCAATCGCGTTACGCTCGATGCACGGCACCTGCACCTGGCCGGCTACCGGATCGCAGGTCAGGCCGAGGTTATGCTCCATGCCGATCTCAGCGGCGATGCACACCTTCTCCGGACTGCCCCCCAGCAGCTCGGCCAGTCCGGCAGACGCCATCGAGCAGGCCACGCCCACTTCGCCCTGGCAACCGACCTCTGCCCCGGAAATGGAGGCGTTCATCTTGTACAGAATGCCTATCGCGCCCGCCGTCAGGAAATAGCGCATAGAGATTTCCGGCGTCACCTCTTTGATAAAACGATCGTAATAGGCCAGCACCGCCGGGACAATGCCGCAGGCGCCGTTGGTCGGAGCGGTCACAACTCGCCCACCTGCCGCGTTCTCTTCTCCGACCGCCATGGCGAACATATTGACCCAATCCATCGCGCTCAGCGGCGTAATCGACTGGCTCTGCGGCGCCAGTACGCGGTGCAGCGCAGAAGCGCGGCGCGGTACCTTCAGCGGCCCCGGTAAAATACCTTCCGTATTCATCCCCCGGTTAATGGCGTTTCTCATGGTCTCCCATATTTTCGCCATATTTTGCTCAACGCTCTCCCTGCCGTGGCGGGCGATCTCGTTTTTCATCATCACCGCGGAAATCGACAGGCAGTTGTCCTGGCAGTGCGCCAGCAGGTTGCGGGCGGAGTAGAACGGGAACGGAATATCGACATCCGCGCCCTGACTCTTGCCAAAGTTTTCCTCGGTCACGATAAAACCGCCGCCGATCGAATAATAAGTCTGGAAATGGGCGATTTTGCCGTCGCAAAACGCGGTAATGCTCATGCCGTTTTCATGTAGGGGGAGAAACTCATTGTGAAAGCGCATGCATTCCGCCACCGGGAACTCAATTTCGCGCTTTCCTTCTTCAATAAACAGACGATGCATGGCGTTGACATCGCGAATAATGCCGGGAATGGCGTCGATATCAACGGTATCCGGTAAATACCCGGACAGCCCAAGAATAATGGCGATATCGGTATGGTGGCCTTTACCCGTTAATGAAAGAGAACCATACACGTCCACCACCAGACGGGTCACTTTATGCAGCAGGCCTTTTTCCTGCAGGGTATCAACAAAATGTTTTCCTGCTTTCATCGGCCCAACGGTATGGGAACTGGACGGACCGATGCTGATTTTGAAAATATCGAAAACGCTAATCATGTGGCACCCATGCGGTTACATAGCAAAACGGATGCGCCGCCGGTGAGCGGCGGCGCTGAAACTTAGCTGAACAGCGAGAAGAAAATGGCGGAGATGGCAATCAGTCCCATCACAACCACAAACGCGTTGCTGATGTGGCCGCTATATTTGCGCATAGCCGGTACTTTGTTGATGGCATACATCGGCATCAGGAACAGGATCATCGCGATGACCGGGCCACCCAGCGTTTCAATCATGCCCAGAATGCTCGGGTTCAGGGTCGCAACAATCCAGGTGGTCACCAGCATGAACAGCGCGGTGATCTTGTTCAGTTTGTTGATTTCGATCGATTTGCCTTTACCGCGCAGAGACTTAATCACCATGCCGTTGAAACCTTCACGCGCTCCGAGGTAGTGGCCGAGGAAGGATTTGGTGATGGCGATCATCGCGATGATCGGCGCCATCCAGGCAATCACCGGCGCGTTAAAGTGGTTCGCCAGATAAGAGAGAATGGAGATGTTCTGTGCTTTCGCTTCCGCCAGGTTTTCCGGGGAGAGGCTCAGCACGCAGCTGAAGACGAAGAACATCACCGTCAGCACCATCATAATGTGGGCAAAGCCCAGGATACGGGAGCATTTACGCTCGGCATCCTCGCCGTATTCTTCACGCTTTGCCACTGCAAAAGAGGAGATAATCGGCGAGTGGTTGAAGGAGAAAACCATTACCGGGATAGCCAGCCACAGGGTCATCCACAGCCCATTTCCCGTAGCCGAAGCGCCGCTCAGCGACAGGGTATCCAGTACCGCGCCATTCCATTGCGGTATCAAATACAGCGCCAGTATCATCAACGCAAACACGAACGGAAATACTAGCACGCTCATGGCCTTAACAATCATTTTTTCGCCAAAGCGGACAATACCCATCATACCGACAATTAAAATCAGCGATAAAATGGCGCGCGGCGGAGACACCAGACCCAGCTGGTGAGTAATAAAGCTATCAACCGTGTTGGTAATGGCAACGCTATAGACCAGCAGAATTGGATAAATAGCAAAGAAATAGAGCAGCGTAATGAGTTTACCTGCCCCGGTACCGAAATGCTCTTCAACCACTTCGGTAATATCTTCCCCCGGATTTTTTCCTGACAGCACAAAACGGGTCAAACCACGGTGGGCGAAAAAGGTCATTGGAAAGGCAAGAATTGCCATAATGATTAACGGAATTAAGCCGCCAACCCCAGCGTTAATCGGCAGGAAAAGCACCCCTGCGCCAATCGCGGTACCGTACAGGCCCAGCATCCAGACGGTATCACTCTTTCTCCAGCCGCTGCTCTCGCGAGCGACGAGGGTATTTTGAACGGTTTCCATAATATGGCCTCAGTAATAAAAATAGGGTCAGAATTTATTGACTCTGATGCAGGTAATAAAAACGCTGTGTTTATTTGGCTATTTTATTAAATGCGACTATGCTAATTCGCTAACAGCGATCACATAACCTGATTGATAGCAGTGACTTTTAACGCATCAAAATTAATACTGAAATTTCATTATTTTTTAAAGTATCATTTTTAATACGTTATTATTTTAGTGCGGGTGGTTAATCTCCTGAATATTTATATCTGGCGAACCCGGAGATAACAAACATTATTTGTCATACGATTAATAAAATCAAAGTTGGGGAAGTAACCGAATATGACTCCCCTCCTCCTCTGTGGCCCCTAAAACCCCTTGTAGTGTTCTTTACTCAGGCCATATTTCTTCATTCTGAGATACAGTTTTTTACGCGGGATGAGCAGATACTCCGCCACTTCATTAATCCGCCCCTGATGGATATTCAGCGCTTCGGTAATGATCTGCCGTTCAACGTCCTCGACCCGGCGATCGAGCGGCGTGGGCTCTCCAACGTGCATCTGCGGATTCACCGTGTCCGCAAGCGGTAACACCCCCACTGCAAACAGTTCGGCTGCGTTCGCCAGCTCGCGGACGTTGTTCAGCCACACCCGGCGCATCATTCCTTTCAACAGATGGCTATCCACCTCCGGGACAGGATGATTCAGCCGCTGGCAGGTTTTCTGCAAATAGTGATGGAACAGCGGCTCGATATCATCAGGCCGCTTAGACAGCGGCAGGCAGGCAATTTGCGTCATCGCGAAGCAGTAATAGAGCTCCGCCACAATCCGGCCGCTGGCCGCCAGCTCCACCAGCGAAGCGTTGCCGATGCCAATCAGGCGAAAAGGCCGCCGTTCAAGACTCTGCGACTGCACCAGTTGATGCTGCTGCTCGTGGGTCAGGTGCTCCGGGTGACTTAATACCAGGGTCCCGCCCTGCGCTTGCGCGATCGGTTCATTAAGCTTATGGGCATTGGCCGGGGTCAGTTCGCAGTAGATAAACGGACCATCGGCGTTGTGCCCCAACTGGTGCAGATAGCGCGCGCCGGTCATACGGCCGGTTCCCGGTTCGCCGTAAAGCCAGACCGCAATATCCGTCTCCGCCAGCTGCTGTAAGCGTTGGCGATACTGTTCCAGCCACTGACTGCGCCCAACCAGCTCAACCCGCAATGTCTGCTGGCCATACTGGCGACGCGCGATCACCGATTGCCGCTGACGTAACGCGGCGTCCACCAGCGAGAGCAGCTTTCCCGGATCGACCGGCTTTTGCAAAAAATCCCAGGCCCCTTTTTTCACCGCGTCCACCGCCATCGGCACGTCGCCATGCCCGGTGATAAGCACAATCGGCAGCTGCTCATCATCCTGATGAAACAGCGTCATCAAGTCGATGCCGGAACAGCCGGGCATGCAGACATCGCTCAGCACAATACCGGGCCAGTCCTTCTGCACCCACTCCCGCGCCGCAAAGGGATTATCGCAGGCATGGACGTGATAACCCGCCTGCTCAAGCAGCTGTGTATAGGCATCCAGCACATCGGCATCATCATCAATCAGCAGAATCGAACACTCATTACTCAACATCTTTTGCATCCGTTAAATTGAATTGCAGCACCACGCAGGCGTTGCGCGTTAACGTCGACGCCAGGCGCAGCGTCCCTTCCATTTGCGTCATCAGAGAAACACAAATCGACAGCCCAATCCCCAGCCCCACATCTTTACTGGTCGTGAACGGCTTCAGCAGTGACGGCAGCAAGGCCGCAGGCCAGCCGGGGCCGTTGTCGGCAATCAACACGCTCAGCGTGTCGCCGTTCATTTGCCAGCTCACCGTAATTTTCGCCGCGTTCGGGCAGGCGTCGAGCGCATTCGACAGCACGTTCACCAGTACCTGATGGACCCGCACTTCATCGCCGCGGATCCAGACGGTTTCATCCGGTACCACCAGCGTTCCCTGCTGCGGCCTATGGCGCATCGCCAGCAGTTCCCACGCCACCATAAACGTCTGCCGCAGATCGACCGGATGCAGCGGCGTTTCCAGTTCAGCGCGGCGGGTGAACTGGCGCAGCGAGCGGATAATCGCGTCAATGCGGTTAATCAACCCTTCCGCTTTACTTAACGTCGCCCGCGCCTGCGCCGTCTGTCCCTGCTCAATCGCCCGTCCTGCCGTAAACAGATACATCGACAGCGCGTTCAGCGGCTGGTTGATCTCATGCGCCAGGGTGGTCATCGTCTGCCCCACCACCGCCAGTTTAGCGGTCTGGATCAGCTCGTCCTGGGTAGCGCGGAGATCGGACTCGATCGTTTTTCGCTCGCCGATCTCCTGTTCAAGCTGCTGTTTTTGCGCGTTAAGCTGACCCAGCGTATGGCGAAGCAAACCGGCAATACGCCCCAGTTCATCCCGTCCATACACCGGAATGGTCGCATCCGTCCGGCCTAACCCAATCTGCACCACCGCCTGATTCAGCGCGGTAAAGCGTTTCACCAGCCGCGAGCGAATAAAATAATGGTTCAATACCCATGCCAGCAGCAGCGCCAGCAGCGTCGCCACCAGGATCAATCCGCCGCTGACGCGGACAATCTGCCCCATACGCTGATTAAACATCTGCATTTGCTGATGACTGCTGCCAAGCTGGGCCTCAAGCAGCGTCCTGAAGCGCCCCAACGTGGCTTCTCTGGCCCGGCTGGCGTCCATTAACGCTTTTTGCGCCGTAACATAGTCGCGCATGGTATCCGGCATCTTATTTTTCACCATGCCGATTTCCAGCAGCTCATCAATGGTTTGTCGCAGGGTGATCGTACTCGGCCAGTCGTCCAGCGCGCGAATATTTTCATCCGAGGTTTTTTTCAGGTTTTCGAGGTAGCGAATATGCGTCTCAACCAGCATGCCATCGTCATTTCCGGACTTGAGTTCATTTAGCCTGTCGCGCAGATCGTCAACGATTTGATTCTCGATACGGGCCAGCGTATAGACCTGCTGCTGCTCGTTTTGCACTTCCCGGGAGCGTTTCAGATACTGCGCCGCATCGCCTTGCCGGGCTTCAATTTGATCGAGCAGCGTTCCCTGCTGCCAGGTAAAATCCTGTACCAGAGAATTCAGCTCCGTGGTGAAATCGTCGTGCAGCCAGTCGATACGCGCGGACAGCTCCCCGACCTTTTCTCGCACCAGAAACATGTTATAGAGCACGCGATCCAGTTCCGACAGCAGCGCGCGGCTGTCCTGCAAAATCACCTTCAGCTGCCGGCGTTCCACGGGTGACAACCCCTGGCTCAGCCGCTCTATTTTATCCAGATGCTGAATAATCTGGTTACGCAGTTGCAGACGCACCGTGGTATTCGGCGCCAGCAGAAACTCATTGAGCTGATCGACCACCAGATTGAGATTGCCTTCAATCAGAAAAGCAGAATGGATGCGGGGAAAATACTCGTCCAGCGAATAGCGTATCTGCGAGCTTTGCTCATGCCATGAATAGAGGCTGACGCCGCTGACAATCAGCGTCAGCAGCGCGCCCATCAGAAAAGCCCCGCGCAGGCTGGTGCTGATGCTGATTTGTCGCAAACGTTGCAGCATGGACCGGCCCATCATTTGAGTTCTTCCAGTTTTGCGATCGCCTGACGCTGGTTATTGAGAAACCAGAGCTGCCACTCCATCATTTGCTGCTCGGCAAAGCTCTTATTATCGAACTGCGCCAGCCAGGCTTCATCCTCACTGCTCGCCGGGTCGACCGGGACACCGGTTAGCAACGCGCGTATCTCGGGCAGCGGACGCTTAAGACGGGCTTCCGCGCTGTGCAGCGCCCGCCAGGCATCTTTCAGCTGGGCGAGACGAAAGCTGATGGCCGTATCAAACATCCGCTGAACCAGACGCTGACGCTTGAGGATCAGGCGATAGTTCAACGGCGGTTGATTCATCAGCCGCGCCTGCTGCGCCGACCGCGGATTGCCCGCCGCCAGCGGCGTCACCGGGTATTTTCCGGTATTGGCATCGGCGAGGATCCGCTGCCCTTCCGGGCTGAGCAGATAGCGAATAAAGCGCCGCGCTTCGCTGGCGTGCTGGCTGTTTTTGAGCACCGCGACATAGGTTGGCGAAACGGCGGACTGCGGAAAGTAGGTAAAGGTCAAATGCGGATCGTTCAACAGCAGATTGGCATAGTTATCAATTACCGGACCGGCTACGCCCAGCCCGCTTTTAATTTTATCCGCCACGCCAAAGCTGCGCGATGAAATCGTGACCAGATTTCCCGCGCTTGCCAACAACGTCTGCCATCCTTTAACCCAGCCTTGTTGCTGCAACAGCGACTCTACCATCAGATGATTGGTGTCCGAGCGCGACGGGCTGCTCATCAGCAGCGCCCCCTGATAGCGAGGGTCGGTGAGATCGTCCCAGTCCGCTGGCGCGGGCAGATGCCGCGTCGTCAACGCCGAGCGGTTAATCAGTAAACCGAACCCCGACATCGCCACGGCAACGGACGTTGAACGGATGGATTCTGGCACCAGATGTTGGCTGCCTGCCGGCGCGCCGTTGAACGGCGCCAGCTTTTGATGTTCCTGAAGATGCTGCAGCAGCATCGGTGATGAGGTCAGAACCAGATCAACGTTTTCCGCATTGGCCGTATCAAGCAGCTGTTCCAGCGAGGCGCTGGTGCGGTTGAGCGTACGAATCATCACCGACCCCGGCTCCGTTTGCCAGCGCGCGATAATCCACGCGGTGGCGCCGGGAGAAAACGTTGTCGCCATCACCAGTTCTTCGCTTTGCGCCGTACAGGGACTAAACCCGGCGGCCAGCAGCCACAGCGCCCACGTTTTGCTGAGCATCCCGCCCCGACGAAAAAACCTGTTTGTGATCCCGTTCATAAATATTGAAATACCGAAAAAATAGCGTTGAGACAAAACTTACCCGTTTATGACGCCTGGCGGATTAATCATCGCCAGCGGCAAAATAGTTGTTTTGGCAACCGGAAACCTCAGGAAAGATTACCAGATAATGAATGTGGAATTTGTTAATATCCGCACAAGCCTGACATAAAATCCGCGTAAAATTAATTACCCGCAATTTCATTAATGCTCAACGTGTCAAAAATAACGCCTTAATTCATCAATTTGAGTCAGTTTTGACCCATTTTGATGATTTGAATTTTATACCCGCTTATTTCACTCTGCATGCCGACCACTCCTGATCTTCATAGCAATATAAAATACAGGTGACGACATGTTATCAATATTAAAAAAAGGGCCGTCGGCGAATAAAGTGCCTGCTGAAAAAGTGCAGGCAACTTATGGCCGATACCGTATTCAGGCGCTGCTAAGCGTATTTCTGGGCTATCTGGCGTACTATATTGTGCGCAACAACTTCACGTTATCCACGCCTTATCTGAAAGAACAGTTAGATCTTAGCGCCACGCAAATCGGTTTGCTCAGCAGCTGTATGCTCATTGCGTATGGGATAAGCAAAGGCATCATGAGCAGCCTGGCGGATAAAGCCAGTCCGAAAGTCTTTATGGCCTGCGGCCTGGTGTTGTGCGCTATCGTCAACGTTGGCCTGGGGTTCAGCACCGCATTCTGGATCTTCGCTGCGCTGGTGATCCTCAACGGCCTGTTTCAGGGGATGGGCGTCGGCCCCTCTTTTATCACTATCGCTAACTGGTTCCCTCGCCGGGAGCGCGGTCGCGTGGGGGCGTTCTGGAACATTTCCCACAATGTCGGCGGCGGGATTGTCGCCCCGATCGTCGGCGCCGCGTTCGCTATCCTCGGCAGTGAGCACTGGCAGAGCGCCAGCTACATCGTCCCGGCCTGCGTGGCGGTGGTGTTCGCTCTGAGCGTACTGGCGCTGGGTAAAGGCTCGCCGCGTGAAGAAGGCCTGCCTGCGCTGGAAGAGATGATGCCGGAAGAAAAGGTGGTGCTTAACGCTAAACACGCGGTAAAAGCGCCGGAAAACATGAGCGCATTGCAGATCTTCTGCACCTACGTTCTGCGCAATAAAAACGCCTGGTATGTCTCCTTTGTGGATGTGTTCGTCTATATGGTGCGTTTCGGCATGATCAGCTGGCTGCCCATCTATCTGCTGACGGTGAAACATTTTTCCAAAGAACAGATGAGCGTCGCGTTTCTGTTTTTTGAATGGGCGGCGATTCCGTCCACCCTGCTGGCCGGTTGGCTCTCCGACAAACTGTTCAAAGGACGTCGGATGCCGTTAGCCATGATCTGTATGGCGCTGATTTTCATCTGCCTGATCGGCTACTGGAAAAGCGAATCTCTGCTGATGGTGACGGTGTTCGCGGCGATAGTGGGCTGCCTGATTTACGTGCCGCAGTTTCTGGCCTCTGTCCAGACTATGGAAATTGTGCCCAGCTTTGCCGTCGGTTCAGCCGTTGGCCTGCGCGGATTTATGAGCTACATCTTTGGCGCATCCTTAGGCACCAGCCTGTTTGGCGTGATGGTAGATAAAATGGGCTGGCACGGCGGGTTCTATCTGCTGATGGGCGGGATCGTCTGCTGCATTCTGTTCTGCTACCTTTCTCATCGCGGCGCGCTGGAGCTGGAGCAACAGCGGAAGAACACCCAGCAGCAAGAGGCTGAGCTGGCGCTGGCCGACGCACGATAAGCGCCTGAAACCGGGAAAACAAAGTGCCAGCTTGCTGGCACTTTTCATCTTAAACAGGGTTAGCCGGGTAAAATGTAAACGGCCTGCTGCCGAAGGAATTCACCGCTTACTTCGCCGGAATAATCAGCACCTGGCCCGGATAGATTTTATCGGGATGCGTCAGCATCGGTTTGTTGGCTTCAAAAATACGTTGATACTCATTGGCGGAGCCATACATCGCTTTAGAGATGGCGCTCAGGGTGTCGCCGGATTTGACCGTGTAATAACGACTTTCTGCCCCGCTTTGCGTCACCTTCACGCTGTCATTAACCTGACCAACGCCGGTGACGTTACCTACCGCCACCAGAATTTTTTCCTTATCTTCTTGCGAACCGACATCGCCGGTAACCGTCGCGGTGCCGTCGTCCGCAACATCGATATTGACCTTTTCGGCGCCGGGAAGATTAAGACCATCAATATGTTTTTTCAGCTTGTCGGCCTTATCTTCCTTGCTGCCGCCGGAGACGGCGTCCCATATTTTCTCGCCCGCTTCTTTGACAAAATTTAATAATCCCATCGTTCCATACCTCCATGACTGTTTCATGATCGCATTTTCATCAACAGCCGCTAAGTCAATTCCAGGATATACGTTTTGATACCCCACCAACGCGGCGGCCGCCTGAAGCAGCACAACCTGCCATCAAAGTATAATCAATAAGCGTCAAAGTGCAGGATATTTGCCCGGCAATGGCAGGAAAGTCTGTATTCTGGCCGGGCGACATGACATGAAATCAGCAGTTGACCTTCATCGTATAAGGCGTGTAGTTTTAAGCGGTTCCGTCCGTTTCTGGTTATTGATCTTCAATGAATAATAAGGTCAGAAAATGATTCATCCAGCCTATTCAACAACGACACGCACCACCACCACCACCACCACCGCAACCTGCGGCGGCGTGTGCGTATCTGTGGCTGGAACCTGACAGAACAGAACCTCACTCCCCGTTAAAGCGGACGGGGACAAACAGCTCTCCGTTCATCACATACTGAATGGAGACACGCCCCATGATTTCATCTGAACATGCGCTAGTGATTATTGATATGCAGGAGGGGCTTTTCCGCGGTCCGGCTTCTCCTCATTCCGCTGATGCCGTTCTGACAAATATTCTTCTGCTCATCGCTAAAGCCAGGCAGTCACAGGTACCGATCTTTTTTATTCGCCACGTCGGACCCGACGGCTCCCCCTTCTCTGCGAGCAGCCCGTTAACCAGGCTGATAGCCGAGCTGGATGTGGACGTTGAACGGGATATCGTCTTAACCAAAACGTATCCCAGCGGCTTTCGCGACACCGAATTACAGCGCCAGCTTACGCAGAGAGGCGTAAAGCAGCTGGTGATTGCCGGGATGAAAACAGAGTTTTGCGTCGATACCACCTGCCGGGCAGCGCCGGAGCTGGGATTCACGGCCGTGCTGATTTCCGATGCGCATACCACAATCGATAATCCTCATTTATCCGCCAAGGACATCATTGGCCATCACAACCGAACGCTGGCGGGCCCGTTTGTCGCGCTTTCAACCGCAGCCGACTGGCGCTTTTGACGAAAACCAGGCGAACAGCGGCTTTGCGTTATGTCGGGACGAGAAGCCGCAGGCCGGGATAACGCTGTAGCCACCGTTTTTCCGCGACGCGCTGGCTGAAAATAGCCAGCTTATGCTGCGCAAATACCGGCGTTGGCCGCAGACGGAGCTCAAAGAGATCGTCCAGCCCGTAGGGCGCGATAACCTCAACATGATCTGTTGCTCCCAATCTTACCGCGATAGCCGTCGCGGTTTCAGGCCAGTACAGCAGCGCATTCTCCGTTGAACGATAAGGTTGATGTCCGTTGCGTTGATGCATTCTGGCCTGATTTTTCACCGACCAGTTAAAAACGGAGTTTTGCTGGCTAAGCCTCTCTTCCAGCGCGCTATCACAGGCGGAAGTCGCGCTTTTCGCGTCGAACCAGACAACATCCACATCACCCGAAACTGGCCTTTGCCCGTAGCCGTGCAGATGATCCCAGACCGCATCTCTGACAAAGCCGGCGCCAATCCAGCCATCGTTGAGTTCCAGCGCCTGCACGGCGTACAGCGCGTTCATTCTCATCGGGTCGTTTAACAACACGCTTTGCAAGAGGTTCTGATATTTCATGGTTTCCCTGTAAACGGCGATCGATCCGCTCAGTGTATCAGCGTTCAGGAGGCGCCGCTTCAGGCGCCCCCTGTTATTCACCTCGCGGCTACGCTTCGTACGCGGCGTGATGGAAATCAATTTCCCACTGCAGCACATCGCCGTAAAGCGCCGACAGCGCCTGCTTTTCGCTTTCACTCAGCGTCATGGCGCAGCGATCGAGTTCGTTCTTCAGCCAGAGCGCCTGCTGATAAAATTCGTCCTCGGCGTGCATCTCCACCCAGCGCCGGACGTCCGCGTCGCTCTGGCGATGCTCGCTTACCCCCCGGCACCAGACGTAGTACATCCATTCCGCACCGAACATCATCGTCACGATCTGTTCGTAGCTGCCCTCCCGGGCGGTCCGCAGCATGCCGTCGCGAAAGCGCCGCACGCCGGGCAGATCGTCCGGGTACGCAGCGGGATCGACCCGCCGCTCTGACAACACCTGTTCAAACCACGCGATCTGGGTGTCAACCAGAGCATTCAGCACGCCAATCAGCCAGCGCTGCTGATGAATACCCGGCGCTTTGCTGACCGCGAGGGCAAAAATCGCGATTGCCGTCGCGACAAAGTTGCCCTCAAATACCAGATAGCGGTTGAAGACGGCAGGCGCCAGCCGATCCTCTTCGATATCAACCACAAAACGATGCCGCTGCATCGCCTGCCACACCGGCTGATGCTCGCGCAGCAGGCGTTCGCTAAACGCTTCCATTATGCCTCCTCGAGCGCGGCCTGCGCGACTGACATAAAATGCTTCACCCGGGCCAGCTCAACATCGTTCCACCACACGCCATCGACCTTCATCGTACTGGCCACGATAACCCCCTGAGTCCGTCCGAGGATCTGGCGCACGTTGGCCGGCGTCACCCCCGAGCCCACCAGCAGCGGTAGCTCCGTCGCCGCGCGGATCTCGTCTATTTCCGCCATCGTGGCGCTATCGCCCGTACGCTGACCGGTGGCAATCACCGCGTCAGCCTCGAAGAAATCGACGTCGCGCGTCAGCTCCTGAATCGAACGATCGGCAACGATGGCATGGCTACCGTGCTTGACGTGGCTATCGGCAAAAACGCGAATATGCTCAGCGCGCAGCATACTGCGGTAGCGCAGCGCCTTAGCGGCCGCCCCTTCAATAAATCCTTCGTTGGCGATATAGGCGTTGGCCCACTGGTTTACGCGGACGAAATCGGCTCCGCCCGCCAGGGCGATAGCCATCGCCGGGATCGCCGCGTTCGCCAGGACGTTAATGCCCAGCGGCACAGCAAAACGCTCGCGCACTTTCTCGGTAATCACCGCCATTAGCGCGGAAGTTTCGTGACCGATATCCTCAGGTTTGGAAAAAGGAATATCCCCGTGGTTTTCAATAATCAGTCCGTGAACGCCGCCTGAAATATAATTTTCAGCATCGCGAAGCGCGCGCTCAATAATATCAGAGACTGATTTCCCTCGATATTTAGGCGCGCCGGGAAAAGGATCGCAATGAATAACTCCAATAACCGCTTTGCTGCGTGAAAAAATAGCTTGTATTGCATTCGTTTTTTCTGCTGAGATAGCAACCATCTTATCCATCCTGTTAAGGGAACACTATGCGTGTTTACGTTACCGGTAATATTACCGTAGATGAAACCTGGTCCATTCCGGATATACCGAAAAAAGGCGCTTCAATTCACGGCGTTAAAGTTTCGCAGGATATCGGCGGTAAAGGCGCGAACCAGGCGATTATATTAGCCCGCTGCGGAATAGAAACGCGCCTAATTGCCGCCACGGGAAATGACAGCAACGGCGTGTGGATCCGTCAGCAGATAAAAAATGAACCACTGACCTTACTACCCGACGGTCATTTCAATCAACATAGCGATACCTCGATTATTTTAAATAGCGCTGACGGCGACAATGCCATTATTACCACTACCGCCGCCGCGGATACATTCCGCCTGGATGACATTATTCCGCATATCGCGGATGCCGTCGCCGGCGATATTCTGCTACAGCAGGGCAATTTCTCCCTGGACAAAACGCGGGCGCTGTTCCAGTACGCCAAAAGCCGCAGTATGACGACGGTATTCAACCCCTCGCCCGTCAATCCTGAATTTTGCCATCTGTGGCCGCTCATCGACATCGCGGTAGTCAATGAATCTGAGGCCGAGCTGCTCCAGCCATACGGGGTGAAAAGCTTAGTCATTACCCAGGGCGCCGCAGGCGCCTGGCTGGTCCAGGAGGGCCAGCGCCGGTTTTGTCCCGCCGTGCCCGCCGAGGCGCTTGATACTACCGGGGCGGGCGACACGTTCCTCGCCGTGATGCTGGCCTCCGCCCTGCTGCGCGACGTCGCGCCGGATGCGCTAGCGCTGGCGCACGCCAGCCGGGCTGCCGCCATTACCGTTAGCCGCCGGGGGACGCTCAGCGCGTTTCCCGGCAGCCATGAGCTTGCCGCCCTGTTAACCACGGGCGGCGCGCGCTGACCTACTTAAACAGCGAACGGTAGGAATCGACGTTCGCTTTGGTCACCACCGTCGCCGGAACCAGAATGGTTTTCGGCACGGTTTTACCCGAAGTGATGCTGTTCAGCGCCTTCAGGGCTTCGGCGCCCATCTTTTCCGGGTCCTGCTGCAGTACGGCGGTCACGTAGCCGCCGTCAATACCGGAAATCGCCTTTGCCGTCAGATCCCAGCCAAAGACTTTAATGTCCTTCTGGCGGCCCTGGTTTTCCACGGCGGCAATCGCGCCGAGCAGCGCGGGTTCGCCGGTGGCATATATCGCCGTCAGGTCCGGGTTACCGGTGATCAGGTTTTCCGCCGCGGTCATTGCTTTGTCCTGCACGTTCTGCCCGTCGACAACGTTAGCGATGGTGATCTTCGGATTGCTTTTCAGCGTCTCTTCGAACCCTTTCTGCCGCTGGTTCTGAATAGCCGAGTTCAGCGCGCCGACGATCCCCAGCCGCGCCTGGCCACCCATCTCTTTTTGCACGTAGTCCACGAAGTATTGACCAATAATTCTGCCGCCTTCAATATTATCAACGCCGACCTGGGCCGCCTGTGGTCCAGCCGGTAATACGGCGTCAATCGCAATCACCGGAATGTTAGCGGCGGCGGCTTCTTTTACCGCGGGCATAATTCCGTTAACATCGATAGCGGCAACCAGAATGCCTTTAACGCCTTGCTGAATATAGTTTTCAATGGCGTCATTTTGCGCCACGGGATTATCGTTAGAGTTAAATATCACTAGATCTTTGCCGCTGGCTTTTGCCGCATCCTGCGCGCCTTTATTCATCAGATTAAAGAACAGCGCCTGCTGATTGATTTGGACCAGGGCATAAGTCGGAGCGGCCGCGCCGGCGGTCGAAATAAAACTCATTGATGCCAGCATCGTCGTGGCGACAGCAAGTAAACGCAGTTTTCCGGTGTTAAATAACATCATCAGTATCCTCGTCGGGAATAGGTGATAGCCAGCAGAGTTCCGCGCCGCATGCGAACGCAGAAGGATTATTTTTTGGCGGGCAAATATCGTCTATGTGGCCAGAACCATCATCGATCGTTCGGCGAATACCTGTTTAACTTCATTCCGGCAACCGGTCCGTGTCGGCGCGCGACTGGAATGACTTAAACGGGTTTGGGAATGACTTCCCGGATGACGCGGTAAACTGCCTATACAATTCTCCGCAGCTTAAAATTTGTCAAGCGTTTATTTGAGGCGATTGTGGGCGGAGAAATTGCTGTATCCAGCGCGCTTAACTATGTTACAGATAGCCGATTCTGGCAGAAATGGCGCAGGAAATGAGTATAAAACGCGTATTGTTATCCGATGTCGCAAAGCTGGCGGGACTGTCAAAAGCCACCCTGTCGCGCTATATGAACAACAGTATTGTGCTGCCGCAGGACACCATCGACCGTATCGAAACGGCGATTCGCGAACTGGACTATCGCGGTAATAGCCTGGCGCGCCGTCTTAGCAAAGGCGGCAGCGAGACGCTCGGCCTGGTGCTGCCCGATATCACCAACCCCTTCTTTGCCGAGCTGGCCGACGCCGCCGAAGAGGCCGCTTCCGCCAGCGGTTATAGCCTGGTGCTGTGCATCACCCGCAATAATCCGGAAAAGGAGTGCCAGTTCATCCGCTGGCTGGATACCTGCCAGGTCGATGGCCTGCTGTTCACCACTAACCGCCCTGATAACGGCCTGCTGCGCAAAGAGGTCCAGCGTCACGAACGCATTGTCCTGCTGGATGAAGATATACCCGGCAGTACGGTGCCAAAGGTGTTTGCCGATAACGTTCAGGGCGGGCGGATCGCCACCGAAAAGCTGATCGCCGCCGGACACCGCCATATCGCCTTCGTCGGCGGTCCCGACAAGCTGATGAGCGTCCGCGAGCGCTATCAGGGCTTCTGCACCGCGATGGAGCAGGCCGGTCTGAGCTGGCCGCCCGAATGGGTGATGTACGGCGACTACCAGCGCGAGTTCGGCCAGCAGGCGCTGCGTTACCTGTTTAGCCAGCCGCTTCGCCCGACCGCCGTCTTCGCCGCCAGCGACTACCTGGTGCTGGGTCTGCTTGACGGGCTGCGCGCCAGTGGGCTTCAGGCGCCGGAGGCGCTGTCGCTGGTCGGCTTCGATGACGCCAACTATGCCGATTTCACCCAGCCGCGTATCTCAACTATCCGCCAGCCCGCCCGCGAACTGGGCCGCACCGCGGTGAATATCATGATGCGCCTGCTGAACAACGACCAGGATATCCCGGCAGAAACCCGCCTGCCGGTAGAATGGATCGGTCGCGACTCAATCAAGATTTGTTAAGCACATCCCAAAATGGCGCAAAAGCGCCCAGTTTTGGCGCAAAAAACGATCGATTTACAATCTGTTCACTATAATCAGTAAACCGGTTTACCGGAATGTAATGAATAAAATCTATTGATTACATATGGTTAAGTTACAGGGCTGCTGTGTTGTTCCTGCCCTGGCACGGATGCTGCAATGTTCTTACTGGCGAACAAATATCTTACGTAGCGTTTGTCCTGACTGTGTTGGCGAGTGCTCCACTCCGCAGGTAAACCGGTTTACTAGCATGTAAACCGTGTCGGAGGGGGCATTTTCCGCAGGATGGCGAACATTTTCCCGGCAACAGCGATGGGAGTTATCAGATGCAGCAGCCACACACTACCCCGCCAAGGGTGGAGATGATCAACATCACCAAGACCTACGGGTCGATACGTTCATTGCGCGGAGTCAATCTCGAGCTGGCTCCGGGCGAGGTGCTGGGCTTGGTGGGCGATAACGGCGCGGGGAAATCCACCCTGACCAAAGTACTCTCGGGGGCGGTGATCCCCTCCGGCGGCACGATTCGCATCGACGGCGAACAGCAGCAGTTCGCTAATCCGGCCGATTCGCGCCGCTGCCATATCGAGATGGTCTACCAGGATCTGTCGCTGTGCGACACGGTCGACGTCGCGGGCAATCTGTTTATGGGCCGCGAGCCGATGAAATCGGTCCTCGGTATCCCCTTTCTCGACGAGGCCAAAATGCACGCCGACGCCCGGGAGATGCTTAAAGGACTCGGGATCTCCATTCCGGATACCCGCCTGCTGGTGCGAAATCTCTCCGGCGGCCAGCGTCAGGCCATTGCCATCGCCCGCGCGGCGGCCTTTGACCCGAAAGTGCTGATTATGGATGAACCCACCGCCGCGCTGGCCGTCGCGGAAGTTGAGGCGGTGCTGGAGCTGATTCGCCGCGTTTCCGCTCGCGGCGTGAGCGTGATTCTGATTACCCACCGCCTGCAGGACCTGTTTCTGGTCTGCGACCGGATCATGGTGATGTATGAAGGTACCAACGTCGCCGACCGACGAGTGGCCGACACCAGCCTGAGCGATATCGTTAACCTGATTGTGGGCGAAAAATTCACCGCCCGCTCTGCGGCCGCACATTGAGGTAACAGGATGAGTATCATGAACTTAAGCAGCTCCCGCATGATCCAGCATTCGCTGCCGCGCCGCCTGCTGCATAACCACTCCGGCGTGGTCAGCATCGCGCTCTTTTTCGTCTTCTGCTGCGTGGTGTTCTCGCTGATCACCAGCAACTTTCTCACCGGCACCAACTGGCTCAACATTATCCGTCAAAGCGCCCCGCTGCTGATCGTCGCGACGGCAATGACCCTGGTCATTACCACCGGCGGCATCGACCTGTCGGTGGGTTCCACCCTCGCGCTGGTCGGCGCGCTTTCCGCTATCGCCCTGAACAACTGGGGACTGCCGTGGCCGGTGGTTTTGCTCGGCGGCCTGTTGCTCGGCGGCATCGTTGGCGCCATCAACGGCTTCTTTATCGCCTATGAGGGCATACCGGCGTTTATCGTCACCCTCGCCACCCTGGCTGTGGTTCGCGGCATCGCGCTGCTGGTCACCCAGGGCTACTCGATCCCGGTTCCGGCTGACAGCCTGTTTACCTTTATTGGCCGCGCGTGGGTTGTGGGAATCCCTATGCCTGCGCTGGTCGGCATTATGATTCTGCTTATCGGGCACATCGTTCTCAACCATATGCGTTTTGGCCGCTACGTGACGGCTATCGGCGCCAACGCCGAAGGCGCGCGACGCAGCGGGATTAACACCAAAGCGGTCACCATGAAGGTCTATATCATCAGCGGCATGGCCGCCGCGCTGGCGGGGATGATTATCACCGCGCGCCTCGGCAGCGGCTCCTCCAACCAGGGCGAAGGTTTTGAACTGCAGGTCATCGCCGCCGTGGTGCTCGGCAGTACCAGCCTGTTTGGCGGCTTCGGCACCATTATCGGCACGCTGCTGGGCGCGCTGTCGATTGCGGTGATTCAGAACGGGCTGATCCTGTCGCATATTTCGCCGTTCTACACCCAGATCGCCACCGGCACTATTATCCTGCTGGCTATCTGGCTGAACACCCGCATTCTCAACCCCGCGCGCTCCGCGGCAAAAGGATAGCAGATGAAAGGATCAATTTTTCGCCATCCCGACCCGCTGCCGGTCGGCGTCAGCAGCGGTTACGTGATGACGGTGCTCGGCCCGCTGCCGATAAGTGAAATGGGCGTGACGCTGATGCATGAGCATATTCTGCTGGATGCCTCCGGCAAATGGGTGCCGCCCTGCTGCTGTAGCGATCGCCATCTTGCCGAAATGCCGGTGAAAATGGAAAACCTCGGCGAACTGTCGCTGAACCCGCTGATGAGCCGCGATAACTGTCAGTTGTTTGACGTCGACGTCGCGATTGAAGAGCTGACGAAATATCGCGCCCTTGGCGGGGAAACGGTAGTCGATCCGACCAATATCGGCATTGGCCGCGATCCCAAAGCGCTGGCGCGTATCGCCCGTCTGACCGGCCTGAACATTATTATGGGCACCGGCCTCTATCTGGAACCCTCGCACCCCGAGTGGGTTAGAACCAGCAGCGTTGAACGGCTGACCGAGCGGCTAATCTACGATCTTGGCGGCGCGGAAGAGAAACCGGAGGTGCTCGCCGGACTCATCGGCGAAATCGGTATCTCAAGCCGCTTTACCCCGGATGAGGAGAAATCCCTGCGCGCTGCGGGCCGGGCCAGCGCCGCGACCGGCGTGCCGATCGAGGTCCACCTGCCCGGCTGGGAACGGCTGGGTCACCGCGTACTGGACATTCTCGAGCAGGAAGGCGCCGATCTGCGCCATACGGTGCTGTGCCATATGAATCCCAGCTTTGCCGATAAGCGTTACCAGCGGGAGCTGGCGCAGCGCGGGGCGTTTCTCGAATACGACATGATCGGCATGAGCTATTACTACGCCGACGAGTCGGCGCAGTCGCCCTCCGACGAGGAGAACGCCCGCGCAATTCGCGAGCTAATTGACGACGGCTATATCCAGCAAATTTTGCTATCGCAGGACGTCTTCCTGAAAACCATGCTCACCCGCTACGGCGGCCACGGTTACGGCTACATACTCAAGCATTTTGTTCCCCGCCTGCGGCGCCACGGCGTCAGCGGCGAACAGCTTGAAACCTTGATGATTGGAAATCCCCAACGGGTCTTCGGCGGATAAAAGGAAAGTCATAATGCAGAAAAAAATCTTACTGGTCGGTGAGTCCTGGACCAGCACGTCAACACACGTTAAAGGCTTCGATCAGTTCGCCACCGCCACCTGGCACACCGGCGCGACGGATTTTCTGGCGGCGCTCGCGGACAGTGCCTACGCCATTACCTACATGCCCGCCCACGCGGCGGCGACAGACTTTCCGCTGACGCTGGAAGCGCTGCAGCAGTGGGATGCGATTATTCTGTCGGATATCGGCGCCAATACGCTGCTGCTGCATCCGGACACCTGGCTGAAAAGCCGCCGAACCGCCAACCGTCTGACGCTTTTGCATGACTACGTGGCCGGCGGCGGGTCGCTGATGATGATCGGCGGCTATTACAGCTTCCAGGGAATCAACGGCGGCGCGCGTTATCGTAATACCGCGGTGGAGAAAGTGCTGCCGGTCCGCTGCCTGGCATGGGACGATCGCATTGAAACGCCGGAAGGTTGCTATGCCGAGGTGACGGAATCCCACGCGCTGTTTAACGATATTCCGGGCGAATGGCCGTGGCTGCTGGGTTATAACGAAGTCGAAATGCATCCGGAGGGCAAACTGCTGGCGACGGTCGCCGGTACCGGTCATCCGCTGCTGGCCGTTCGCGAATATCAACAGGGTCGCTCGCTGGTATGGACCAGCGATATGTCGGCACACTGGCTGCCGGAAGAGTTTGCCAAATGGCCCGGCTATCGTCAGCTGTGGATTAACTGCCTTGACTGGCTGACGGAACATCGCTGATGACCACCACCCTTGAACTCGCCCGGCAGCTGCTGGGCTTTAACACCATCAACCCGCCGGGCAGCGAAGCGGACTGCATGCGGTACTTTGCCGACTGGCTTAACGCTAACGGTTTTGCAGTTTCGCTGTCGTCATTCGGCGAGAGTCGCAGCAATCTGATCGCCTGGCTCCCCGGGGCAACGCCTGGTAAACCGCTGGCCTTTACCGGGCATCTGGATACCGTGCCGCTGGGAAATGCCCGGTGGCGGTACGACCCTTTCGGCTCGCAGATGGAAGACGGGCGCCTTTATGGACGCGGGTCCAGCGATATGAAAGCGGCGATAGCGGCGTTTGCCGTCGCCTGCGTTCAGCAGCGGGAAACGATCCTCGCCGGGCGCGGCGCGGTATTGCTGATTACCGGCGGGGAAGAAACGGGCTGCGACGGCGCGCGGGCGCTGATCGCCTCCGCGCCGTTGCCGGAAGTGGGCGCGCTGATCGTCGGCGAGCCCACCGCCAATTATCCGGTTATCGGCCATAAAGGCGCGCTCTGGTTACGCTGCGAAACGCGGGGAAAAACTGCCCATGGCGCGATGCCGGAGCTGGGGATTAATGCTATCTATCTGGCGGCGGATGCGCTGGCTAAAATCCAACATTTTTCGCCGGGCGCGCCGCATCCGCTGATGAAGCAGCCCACGGTAAACGTCGGACGTATTGAAGGCGGGCTAAATATTAATTCCGTGCCGGACCGCACGCGTTTCGATGTCGATATCCGCAGCGCGCCTGATTTACAGCACGCCACCATCCGCCAGCGGTTGACCACGCTGCTTGGCGAGAGCGTCACGGTGTCGACGCTGGTCGATCTGCCCGCGGTACTCAGCGAACAGGATCACGCGTGGATAAAACAGGTTTATCAGCGTTGCCAGCCGCTGCACGATCGGCCGCTTGAGCCGCGGGTGGTGCCCTACTTTACCGACGCCTCGCTGCTGCTGCCGGCGTTGGGCAATCCGCCCTGTATCATTCTCGGCCCCGGCGAGCCGTCTATGGCTCATCAAACCGACGAGTACTGCCTGCTCAGCCGGCTGGAGGAGGCTGAACAGCTGTACGGGAACCTGATTCGCGACTGGATGGCGTAAATCGGCCGCGGCGAAGGAAAAAAATACGTGACAGTGTCACTTAATGCCGCTGCCGCGCGTTCAATCCGCCGCAGGAAAAATCAGCGATTAGCGTTTGAATAAAATCGCGGAATAACAGAGGATAACCGCCTCGCATCCGGAATAGCTCATCGCCAGCAAGGAGGCATTACCATGTTCGTGAAAATCAGCCCGCTGCTCATTTGCCCCCTCGCTTTACTCCTTTCCGCCTGCTCGGGTAGTGCTTCTGCGCCGGACAGCACCGAAGACGCTAAAATATCGGCAGAAGTGGATAAGATACTTCGCGATTATCAAACGGGTTCAGATACTTCACCGCAGGCCAATGCCTCACGCTATCTGACCCAGATCCAGAAGGCTATCTTCGCTAAGATAGACCAGCCGGCGTCCTGGCAAGGGCAAACATGCTCGGTGCGCTTAACGCTACAGCGTGACGGGACGGTGGAGAATCCAACGGTCGAGAACGGCGATCCGGCGCTATGCGCGGAGGTGATGTCCGCGCTGAAACAAGCCACAATCCCGCCTGCGCCAGACGAAAAAACCTATCAAACATTCAGTCATGTCGTTCTGGACTTCAGGCCCTGACAGATCTTTGTGGGATCCTTTCGCAGAGGCCATTCGGCCCCTGCTTCATTGTCAGAACTCAATGCGCCCGCCGAAATTATAGCGCCGCCCTTCCAGCATCGCCGTCTGCCGGTAGGCGGTGGTGTAAACCGGATTTACATCAAACAGATTGTAGATCCCGCTCATCAGGGTGACGCGCTTAGTCAGGTGGTAACGCGCGCCTAAATCCACTAGCGCGTAGGCGTCCGTTGCGCTGGACTTGCCGATATCCGGCGATCTGCTGCGCCAGCTGGCCCTGGTCCATAGTTCCAGATCGGAAGTGGTGTTCCACGTCAGCGAAACGTTGGCCATACTGCTGGGGAAATCGTTTAGCGCATAGCCTTTATACTCGCCGCTTTTCTGTTCGCTGTGGGTGTAGGTATAGTTGGCGTTCGCCTTCAGCGCTGCGGTCACCTGCCAGTCGCCGTTCAGCTCCACACCGTAGATCTGCGCATCACCGACGTTAATATATTGCGACACGCTATCGGCGGTATAGCCGTTGTATTGGCACTTCTGGGTAGCCGATGAGGTACAGATGGTATGGTCGCTGATTTTATCTTTAAATTTGGTGTAAAAAAGGGTGGCGTCGAGCGCCAGGGCATCCCGCTGCCAGTACACGCCCAGCTCGGTATTGATGCTTTGTTCCGGCTTGAGATCGTCGTTGCCAATACCGATTTCAGAATAAGGATAAGCCCCGTAGACGCTGGTAAAACCGGCATTATTCTGGCGTAAATCCGGTTTTTTATAGCCGGCGGACACGCCCCCTTTCAGCGCCCAGGTTTCGTCAATGGCCCAGTTACCGTACAGCTTAGGCGTAACGTGATAACCGAAATAGCTATCATGATCGAGGCGCGCCGAGGTCGTCAGGGTAAAGTCCGGGACGATCATCCACGCGTCTTCCGCGAATACCGCCCAGCCGTGGCGGGTAATTTTACTGACCGGGGTGACGCCGGGCGCCTGTTTGTCCGCGATACCGAAGGTGTCATTCAGTTCGTTGCGCGTAAAGTTGACGCCTAACGTCAGCTTGTGATCGGCCAGCGTAAAGGTGTTCGTGCTATTGGCCTCAAAATTATTCTGCTTAATAAACTGCGGGTCCATGCCGGGCACGCGATATTCCGTGCGGGCCTTTTCGTAGCTGATAAAGTTCTTCACCTCCAGCAGGTCATCACCGTACCACGCATGCTGTGACAGCGAGGCCGCATCGCGGTCAAAACCCCAGTACCACTCTTTGTCGTTATGGGTTTTCTCCTGATTGCCTTTGGTGGCGTTCAGATCCCAGAGCTGGGTATCGGTTGGCGACAGAGAAATCGTGGCATCCAGATTTCCGGACTGATGTTTAACAAAACGTTCGTTCGTGGGGCTGTCATCATCGCGACGATCAAGATAATCCGCGCCCACGCTGACCCCGAGTTTACCCGGCACTACCGGCCCCATAAAGAACGCGTTAGTCTGGTTGGTGTTGCCGTATTCGCTTTTCTCCTGCAGGAAGTAATTATCCTCCAGCACCCCCGTCCATGCGTCGAGGTTATACGCCTTTTTGGTGATGACGTTGACCACGCCGCCAATAGCGTCAGAGCCGTACAACGAGGACATCGGCCCGCGAATGACCTCAATCCGTTCAATAGCGGCCAGCGGCGGCATAAACGCCGCTTCCGTCCCAATATGATGCCCGTAGGGACGAGATTCGCGGGTAGATTGCTTGATGCCGTTCACCATATACGAGGTATAGGTCGAATCCATGCCGCGCATCTGAACATCGCCGGTCGGCAGGCTGCCGTGACCGTTGCCCACCAGCACGCCCGGCATCTCGCGCAACGCTTCGGATATGTTCTGGTTTGAGCGGGTATTCAGCGCCTTCTCATCGAGCACCGAGATCGTCGCCGGCGCCTCGCGTCGCTCCTGGCTGAACCCGCTGGCGGTGACGACCATCTGCTCTTCGTTTACCGAAGCGCCATCTGCGGCGAAGGCTGCCGCGGGTAGATTCAAGGCGAGCGCCATCGCCACGTCCAGGCGTGTTTTTATCGTCACAAAAAAATCCTTAGAATTTAGTTAGATCAATCTTGAGAACGTAGTCAGCCTGGTCGCTTTTTTCGTCCTGTTTGACGCTGGCATAGAGCGTTCCGCCATCCGCTGAAAGCACCAGGCTGTTGGGCATGGCCGCCGTTTTGATGGTGTGTTTGAGATGGTTGGTTTTCGCGTCGATGATGCTTATCGAGCGATCGTTACGATGGGTCACATAGATTTCATCGCGCCCGGCGTGATAGAGCACGGCGATGGAGTTTGGCGAAGCGATACGATCGACCAGCTTGCCGGAGTCCAGCCGCACCACCAGCACATCGCGGGTATTGGTATCGGCGATATATCCGACTCCGGCGGCGCTGTTCAGGGCGATATTGAGGAAATAGTGCTCCGATTCAGCCGGGTCGACCTTCACCCGGGAAAGCAGTTTCGACGTTTTGCCATCGAGGATAACCAACTCCCCGTTGCCGGTCACCGCATAAACCTTCTCACCCGCGGTAGCAACGGCAAACCCCACCGGGTCGATGTTCTTCAACGTATCAATTAGCTGCTGCTTGCGGGTATCGACCACCCAAAGCAGGCCCTGGCCCTTGCGCCCGATCCCTGACACATACAGACGCTGGTTTAGCTTATCCAGCACCACTTCGCGGACGTGGGCCTGTTTCTCAGGATCTGAATCATCGCTGAGCTGAAGCGTTTTAATCACCCTATTGGTCTGCGTATCCAGCAGCGTCAGCGAACCATCCAGCGCATTGCCCAAATACAGGATATGGTTTTCTTCATCCAGAGAGAGCGCAAAGGCGCGGCGTTCGGTGGCGATTTTCTCATCAATCCGCAGAGAGTCGGCCGCAAGTCGAAACACGACGCCCGCCGTTTTATCTTTATCAAATGAGGGCGCGGAGGCGGCATACAGCGCCTTCTGACCGCGATCATAGGCCAGTTCATAAACGCCATGGCCAAGAGGCTGAGAGCGGAATTCCCGCTCGCTGAAATCTTTTGCCGACGCAGAAAGCGCATGCAGAGAAAACGAAATGACCAGCGCGCCGCGCACGGCTTTCTTCAGGGATGCGATAGACATGTAATTTTTCTTTACAGTAGTTTACGGAATGCAAACAATAATGAAAATGAATATCGTTTGCAATTACATACTCCTCCCTCTTCCCTACCATTTATTGTGTTGTGATAGACGCCGCTGCGGTGTAGGTGCCGGCGGCCATACCGCCATGTTGAGAACCCATCACCGGGTAACCCGCTGTAATTTGCTGACTAACTCCGCCAGGCTCCCCGCCTGCATTTTCTCCATCACCCTCGCCCGATGAACCTCCACCGTGCGTACGGCAATACTCATCGCCTGCGCAATCTCCCGATTCATGAGCCCTTTCATCACCAGCAGCGCAAGTTCTCTCTCTTTGGGGGTAAGTTGCTGATAGCAATCGACGACTTTTTTCTGTGCAAAGCGCTCGCCGGAGACCGTGAGCCCATGTTCCAGCGCCGCCTGCAGCGGTTTTAGCGAAACCGGCTTTTGCAGAAAATCCACCGCACCGCGTTTCATCTCCTCTACCGCCATCGGCACGTCGCCATGCCCGGTCAGAAACACCACCGCCAGGGTACTACCGCGCTGACGCAGCGCCTCGTGAACCGCCTGGCCGTCCAGCACCGGCATCCGCATGTCCAGCAGCACAACACCGACCTGATACAGATCGGCCTGCGCAAGGAACCGTTCCCCCTCTTCCCAGCACACCGCCTCATAGCCCAGGCTCTCCAGTAAAAAAGCGCATGCCCGGGTCACTGCCGGATCGTCATCTAAGAGATGAATTATCGCCATTGTCGCTCCGCTCTTCTTGATGCGTGAATGCCAGTACCACTACCGCGCCGGGCCGTCCATCGGGCGCCGTTTGATTCCTTATGCCGATCTCTCCCCGGCCATAACGCACCAGCCGCTGACAGATAACCAGCCCCAGCCCCATTCCCTCTTGCCGGCTGCTCTTAAACGGCTGGAATGCCTGCGCTAGCTGCGCGTCATCGATACCGCCGGCGTTATCCTGCAGGACGATCCTCACGCTTCCGGCATCGCGAACGGCATCAATCCACAGCATATTCGCTCCGGCCTGCGCCGCATTGAGGATCAGATTCGCCAGCACCTGCTCAAGCAGAACAGGCGGTAAGACGATGGTCAGGGCGTGGTCTATGCTGCTTATCATCCGAAGTCCGGGAAACTGTCGCGGCACGTGCAGCCACTGCCAGACATTATCAATCGCCTGAACAATGCGAACGCTCTCCCACTTTTCGGCCGTAACGGATTCTCCTTGCGCCTGGCTCACCCAAAGCCGCAGATTACGCAGCGTCTCCGCCCCGCGCTGCGCCTGAAGATCAATGTTCTCCAGCGCCGACAGTAAAGGATGCTGCGGATCCTGCTTCTGCAAGCGGATCGAACAACCCTGAGCATAGTGCCGGATAGCCGACAGCGGCTGATTTAACTCATGTGCGAAACCCGAAGTCATTTCGCCGAGTACGCTTATTTGACGGGCCGTTTCAAGGGCCTGCTCCTGCTCGCGCAGCCGGATGGCGCTGCGTTCAAGCTGCCTGCCGCGCCGTCGCACCAGCAGCATCACCCAGATATAATTGAGTATCAGTAGTATCAATATCAGCCCGGCTCCCGCCACCAGCAGGCGATTCTGAACAAACCAGTTCCTGACATCCATCCATAACAGTCGCTGCTGAGGATGCTGTTTCAGTTCGCGCATGAGCGCTTCGGCCTGGCTGGTTGAGGCAGGCGCGCCCCAACGAAAAACCGCATTATCAGGCGCATTAAGCAACACGCGGGTCACGCGATCGGCCACCTCGTCGCTTACGGTGGGCAGCGCGGCAAAAGACCAGTCTCTGTAAAGCCGGGTACTGGTTACGCAAGGTGCGGATTCCGGGCGTGTTATCAGCGCGACAAAATCAACTTTATCAATCAGCCCCTCTTCATCCATCATTTCCAGCAGACACGCCGGAACAATGGCTGCCTGCACGGCATTTTCGCGCAGCAGATAAATAAGCGCATCGGCTGGAAATCCGGTGAAGCGCAGATGGAGATCGCTGTCTGGCCGCAATCCGGCATCGCTCAGCGCTTTGTATCCCAACAGGTAGCCGCCAAAAGCCAGGGGATCGATGGCGCCAACCGTTTTCCCGATCAAATCCATAGGCGTCTTAATTTCGCCGTCGCGACGGGCCAGGATGACGCTTCCTATTATGTTCTTCACGCCATGAGAAGCGCGCAATGAGGCCAGCCAGCGTAAGGGGAAATGAGTATTTAGTTGAACAAACTGCCCGGGGTGGGTCACGACAAACTGCACGCTACCGTTCTTGACCGCTTCCTGCATCTCATGCAGATCCAGCGGACGAATATGGAACTGCTGATCCGGCATCTGCTGATTCAGAAATGATTCCAGCGGCTGCCAGCTGCTGCGAGCAATGGCATCGCCGCGAATCGACAGCAGACCGATATACCATGAGTCCGCCCGTGCCGGACAGATCAGCAGTAATGTAGAGATCAGCAGCGCCAAACGCCCCATCGTTTTCGCTCCCACTCAACCATCCCTTTCACTATATTGATTTAAATCAACTATTAGACGGGTATGTGGTTAACCACAATAGCGATCCCCCCGCCGAGATTTTTACACTACGAATCATCAACACTGTTTATGTATCACAAGCAAGTCAATGATGTTGTAAATATTTCTTAGCCGCCGCGCGAGGGGAAAATATGGGCAAAAGTAAACTACCGTTTCTTGGGCAGTCGGGCATTGCGAGCGCCGACGCTTCTCGGGTTCCGCACATCCAGGCAAAAAAAGAACAGGTTCGGTCTCGCTCCCAGGAGATCGGCTGGCTCTTGTGGGCGTTACAGTATGTTTTTTTTATCGGCGTGGCGCTGTTTGTCTCTGTCCGCTGCGGGAGCAAAAAGCTGACGCCGCTGCGCGAGAGACGCGTGGACCTTCATCAAACCGCCTGTTCCGGGTGTTTTTATGTCTCTTCAACTCCGAAGTCGAAGATGCCCCGGAGTGCACCATTGACTCTGTTATTCAGCCGGGCGTTTACGGCACCATTTTCTGCTAAACGTTACGCCGTCATCGATCGGCGGATTTATACCGCGGGCCATTTCCGCGCTCGGCATGCTGATGTTCTGGCACATGGTATTGTGTCGTTATATTTTTGCCCTCTATCCCCAGCCCACCGTTCCGGGTTGCGGGACCTGCCAGCCGCGGCTTAGCGCGCTGACTCACTGACCGATTTTTTTGCCATGCGGATCCGCTCGTGAGGGGGCATGGCGTTGGTTACCGGCCAGGGACCTCCCCGCCGGCTGGCGTATTTCTGATGATAAATAAAGCGTTAAATTGATAAGAGATAGAGCCTGAGCACCCGCCTCCTGAATGAGACGTTCTTCTTTATAACCTCAACACCACTGCGCGCCGTTTTTTCTGATAAGGCGCAATAATAGCATTAGTATATTTAATCATTTATGAAAAAATGAGTTAACGATATTCTTATTCAAACGAGACAGCGTATTGTATAGTTGTCCTGTGCTTAACTTGCTAATTTCCAGCGTAGCGTATTACTTCTCCCGCTCCCGGTTTTAATGCTTATTACGGCTCCGGAGTTTTCCATCTGGCATAATAAATAGCGCATGCTGTAAATACTAATATCCATTTCGTTGGCGATCTCTCGTGTCGTCAGCCAGATTTCACTTTCGGATTGTTTTAAATGTAAACGACTGGTCGTCAGGCGTTTCATGCTTTGCAACGTACGGTACTTATCATCTGATTCATCACCGCCTTCAGGAGAAAGTTTTGTTTTCCAGATAAGCCGATCGTCAGCATATTCCGGAACATGATGCTGGACAATTTCAGCGTATTTTTTTGAAACAGCCTGAGAGCCTAACCACAGTACGAAGTCGCTATACCTTTTTATATTGATTTTACGCATAATAGAACGGCGATAGCTGCTCAATGCTTTTATAGAACAACCCATTTTTTGCGAAATCTCATAATGCCCCAAGCCTTGACTTAAATACCCTAGCATCAACTGTTCTCGCCATGCCAGTTGGTAAGGCCCTGGGCATTTAGAGCAGTTTGGCTTACGCAGATCCGGAGGGCCGCTCATCGAGTCAGCGAAAAATAAAGTAAACAATTTTCTGCGAATAGTGGCCACGGAGTTTCTCATGGTAATAACGGCATTGATGACCGGACAGTTAATATTCCGATCGTAATGTTCGCTACGCGGATATACACTTAACCATTTTTTACCTAACATTTTGAACTTATATTCATTGTGTGTACGGAACTCATGACACCCCACCCAATCAAACACTTTTTCACCCGGCGTGTGGAATTTCACGATCAGATCCGCGGCCATAGGCTCGCTAGTCTTAGAGATAATCACTCCGCCCTGATACTCCTCTTCAAACAACTCTTTCAACAGGAATATAAGCCCCATGGAAAAATAATTATTCTCAGTTGCTATATGCACTGGCAAGTGTAGTGGTTTAGCAGTAGGTACCATAATGAACCTCCTTCCGGTTTGATTCAGCTCGTCCTGTTTACATATATGAGCTTAAGTTAATTATACAATTGAATTAGTACAAAGACTCTCGAGTACACGAATTATATATTAAAAGAAAAGTAAATATTTAACCTTTACATTTACATTGTACGTTGTTTAACCACTCGAACTTTCCAATGCTCGACATAGTTTCCCCGTTCTGCCGGGTCGCCGTATTCATTTACTTTCACCGCTAATTCGGCTTCACCATTCAAGCGTATTTTTTTTGCAACCACCCGCAGCCAGGTCGGCAGCTCGCTAATTTTTTCTTGCAGTACCAGACCAGAAAGATCGGAGTCTGCAATCAAGGTTCCGTCAGTCAGACGACGTATAAACGAAAGCGTTAATTCGGTTGCCGACTCATTGTCGGGTAATACCTCGTTACCGGTATGGATGACCCGGAACCAGGCTTCGTTACCGGCGGCTAATGTATTTTCCTGTTTAATAAAGTTATGTAACCATTCCTTGTCGCGTACCTCCCTGTTTTTCATGGTTTTCTTTATAGCATCGCTGACGCGCTGATTAGCCCTGGCAAGATGTTGTTCAAACGCCTCCTGAGACAGGCGGCGTTCTCCGCGTAGCGTTTCCGTTATCCCCGCCAGAAATAATTTACGATCAATCTGAACACCTTGTTCATTTCGCTGTTCAAGCAGTTCAACAATATCAACACCCATCGCCATACCGGCGGCAAAATCCGCTAAATCTTGTTCACTTGTAGGGAGTGGTGGATACTTTGCCAGCTTCAGATTTTTTTGCATTTCCTGCGTCAAACGCTTCCACTGCCCATTCTCCGCCTCCAGTTTGCCGAGCTTTGACATAATTAAATGACGTTCTTTGTCGTTATTTTTTAAAATAACATTTTCACCCTCACGCTGGGCTAACTTATCGCGCATGATTTTTATTTCGTCTTTCTGTTTCAGATATAGCTCTTGTATCATTCGCTCTGAAGGCGTGGCGGAAATATGTTGAATAACCGATTTCAGCCAGCGACCTAAAATACGAGAATCAGGAAGATAAACGTCTATTTCGTTCTTGTTTATTGTTTTTTGCTCCCTCCTCACCTCCGGATATTTGATAACGCCAGAAGGCGGAATATCAGGAGTTTTCGCAGATTTTGCATCTCTCTCTTTTATTTTTGCCGGCGCCGTTGTGGCTTTCACCGCGACGGACGGCCTGGCGTTAATCTTTTCTTTAGCAGACGCTTTTGGCGGCGTCTTTGATTTTTCCCGCGGCGCAGGACGTCTCTCTTCCTGCGATTGCTCGCTGCTTTTATTGACTTCTTCGCGCTGGGTCCAATCCCTGGCATAGTTTAAGACATCGGCCTGAACGCATGGAATCATCGTGACACCGAGAATGAAGACGATTGCATTCCCTGCTCGATGACTCATTCGAGTTTATCCCCTGTTGGTTTGACTGCCAGACTATTTAGCATTTCTCCACGGATCTCTGAACATAGTTTTACCGCCTGGAACTTATATAAAGCATCAATGGCATGACGCGTTTCTGGATTTACTGAGTTACGCACGGTGGTATATCCGGAAGCTCCGTGCATGACACGCTCAAACCGGGCCTTTAATTCGGCATATCTGAGTTGATTAACAGTTCCCAATGCATTTAACTCTTTTTCGCACTGTACCATATCGACTTCTCCCTCCTGATTTGTCGGCGGAGCAACTGCTTCCTCTGGTGAAGTCACCAGCGATGGGGCTTTTTTAGGAACACAGCCGGTTAAAATAAATCCCATCATAATAATTGCTATAACATCTGATTTAATCATAATACCTTCAACTCCGGAAAATAGTTCATCACAAATCTTCAATATCTGTCTGGCATAATTAATACAGACCCGAAGCTGCGATGATAATCAATAAAAACTTGTTCCTAAATTAATTAGGAGGGCATGGTTTGTTTTTTATAAATAGTTAACAGCCAATATCCCGGTGCCACTAATTGGGCCTGTACTAGTAGGTGTGCCACTGAGAGTAACTGTAATATTCAATGTATTTGTTTTACCTGTAGAAGTTCTCTTTGTTTGCAGCGCCTGATTATTGGCGCTCACCGTAGCGGTGATCCCTCGGCCCAAATCAATTTTATTTCTGCCGGTGGTAGAAACATTACTCAGATATAAACTATAGCTCACACCTGCATTGCTACAGGCCATAGTGGCGCTTTTGGTCATCGACTGTCCCGAAACCACCGCAGGCGCCATATCGCCAAATGCAAAAGACAGCGCACTGGTGCTCATTCCACACCATTCAGGATCAGGTTCAGGATCAACCGTTCCAGGGAATCCGGGCTTGCAAGGTTCTGCCAGTACAGGGGCAAAAACTGTAAAGAAATCCCCCGTATCAGGAGCTACAGCACCAAAGATCAGGCACGGCGGTGCGTTTGGTGATGATGATGAGGGCAACGTCACGCTAGTCGTACCGGAGGCTCCGTATTTATTGTAAAACCGCGCGGCCATCCTGTCATGAGTACATTGATTCGCACTAATTGAACATTGATCTGTTGTAAGATTACCCAGTGCATCACGAACAGGATCGGTATTCTTGACGGTTAATATTGGCGTCTTTGTTCCTCCACCAAACCAATGCCCGTTCATTGATGTGTGCCAACCATGAATCATATATAAACCCCAGGTTGTTGCTAGACTACCCTGTATTGAGGCAAAGTACTGTGCATTCATATCTGCGGCCCAATTAACCGCAACGGAACCGCCAGTTACATTTAATGACTGTACCGTTGGGCATCCTCCCCCCTGATTGCCAAACGCATTACAAGTAGCTGCCGATGCAGACTCTGACCATACCAATATAATCCCCGCTGCCAGTATTAATTTCTTTAAGTTTCTCTTTTCCATAAGCATCCTACCGCGTTAAATAGTATTCCGACCACGGGACTCCGTTACAAATATTCCGCCTTCAAGGTCACCGTCGCCTCGAACGGCCCTTCAGCCAACTCAATATTCGGCCTTTGCACCAGCAATGCTTCGATTTTGGGTATCGCCGAAAGGCTGATTTCTATCGGCGAATCAAACTGAAAAGGCTGACCGTCACGAAAGATCTTCACCCCAAGATTGCCGATATTGCCCATCGATGTGGCAACCGTCGCGCGGTCAGTAGTATCAAATGTCGCCAGGGTTCCCCGAACGCTAAGCATCAGTTTCCAGTCTCTGCCGGCAGTGCTGTCGCATACCAGGTTATACGGCACATCCTGACGATAAACACCGTCACTGACCTTTTTGATCGATAGGCGATCGCCAAACGGCACGTGAATGGTTTTATCGTTGTCGATCGAGCACGGCGGTGGATTGACCAGCATCCCTTTAAAGACGACGTCTGCGTCACTGGCGGCCATCGCCGGACTAACGCCAACAAAAAGGATGTTGAGTAAAAGCGCGGTTGTTGTTAGCTGACGCATTAGATAATCCTCATTGATAGCTAAACACCATGGTCGCGGAACCATTGAATGTTCCGTTTGGTAGCGAGACGTTGGTCTGCTTGACCGGAACCGCATACAGAGCCGGAGGGTTATTTTCGGCATAGGTAAAACTCAGCGCCCCGGTATTGGGAACAATCGTCGTTTTACTTGCACCATAAACTTTAATCCCAAGTCCCGTCACATCTGTAGAGAACAGCTGGCTGTTAAACGGTGCGCCGTTTCCTTTGAGATTAATTTTTAACGTGTTACGAATAAGGTCTTTGCATTTCAACGTATAGACAATTGGCGTTTCATAGTTTGAACCGTCGATGCGCGTCGTAAGCACTTCACCGAAATCCACCATAATCTGCTGATTGTTATTAATCTCGCAATCCGGTTCGATAATATTGCCGCTGATGGTCAGCGTGGTTGTCCCGCCGTCTGATGCCAGACTGTACGGCGATGCCGCAATCAGGCAGCAAAGAGTGGCAAGGCGCCCTAATTTCCATGTTTTCACTTTCTGCCTCCCGTCAGCTTTCAGGCGTGATAACCGGCTGCGCCTTGCAGGCGGAACCGGTACACTGGAATGGCAGCAAACGTAAGCTACCGTAATCATTCACAAAAACCAGAACTGGCGTTGCGCCCAGGTCAGCTGCGCCCACGTTCAGCGCCGTCTGGGCCTTTGGCGCCACCATTATCGGTTCAAATCCTTCCTTGCCCTTTCCCTTCACGCTGCTACGACCTTCAACAAACGTCAGATGGTACGGCGTCGGGTTATTTAGCGTGTAGCGGTTACCATTTTTAGCCAGCGTCACGTTCTGAATGCCGGGAAAGGAATCGGATTTCGAATCAACCTTTATGGCGGCCGGACGCCAGAAAATTTTCAGCCGGGTCTGCAGCGCCAGCGTTAAGACGTTTGGCTTATCGCTGCGCGGCGGAATTTCACGCAGGTTGAACCAGAACACGCTCTCCCTGTCTTTCGGCAGCTTGCCGATATCCGGTAGAACCTGAACCCGCACCGCGCTTTTGGAACCAGCTTCAATGCGCTGCACCGGCGGCAATACCATCAATGGACTAGTGACTTTGGCCTCTGTTTCATCCTCTATCCAGGTCTGCGCCAGATAGGGTTCCTGAGTATTCCGATTCGTCACGCTCATACTGGCGCTTTTGTCCCCTTCATTAACGATCACCCGTGAACGACTAACCGTTAATGCCGCCTCAGCGGGTAACAAAGAACTCGCCGATAACACTACAACCGTGGCAAAAACGAGTGTTTTCTTCATAACGAGCTACCTCTAGTCGTACTCAAGCAAAAATGTTGTCACGCATTCGAAATCCCCTTCGCGCACCCGGCTATGGACTGGCGCGGAAACAAAAGCCTGGAAATTTAAATTGGTGTCACCCGTTGTCAACGCGGTCGGCCGCATTGTGGTATTAGGTAACACCGGAGTACCATCGGCATCTTCAATGGCGATGGCGATCCCGCCAGCCGTCCCCGTAACCGCGAAAAGTCCGGGCTGATCGACATCCTCGGCCCCCATGAAAGTGACCTTCACCGTGCTCCCCAAAGAGAGGTCGCAGTTAATGAGCATGATGGTGAAGCGCTCACGTTCACTCAGATGATATTTAATAAACGTTTTTGACGGTATGTTCCTGAAATCAACAATCTGATTTTCTGAATCCACGTGCAGTTCACACGGGTCAGCCACCAGATTACCGGTGAAGTAAACATCCGTATCAGCATGAGTGGCCGATATACTGACCAGCAGCAGCATGGGAATGCCCACCAGGCTTAGCGCTCGCGCTATGTGTCTTTTCATTATTCGTACTCCAGGCCGACATTCACTACGCTGCGCCATTCGTTGGCCATCAGCGGAGCAGGAAGACGCCATAGCTGCGCCTGAAACACCAGATCGTTGCGCCCGGGAGACAGGATCTGCGGCCGGCTTGACATACCAGGACGCAGAAGCTCGCCCCGCGGGTCGCTCAATCGCAGCGCCACCCCTTTCACGCCTCCATGAACCCTGAAGAACCGACTATCCGTAGGTTCTGTTTCCCCGTAAATAGTCATTCTTACGGCGGACTGCCCGTTTAGCATCAGCGAACCCCGCATCAACTGATGGTCTCGCATAAACTGATACTCTCCGGGACAGCGATCTAATTTGATATATATCGCTACCGGCGTCGTAACCGAACCAGGCTGTTCCAGTCCCCAGGCGACGGTACTGCCCAAATCGATCTCTTGTTCCGCCGATTCCGGCAACAGTACACACGGAGACGCAACCAGCGTGCCCGTGGCGCGAATCCCACCATTGAGGCCGTCGGTGTTCCAGTTTGCGGCGCTAGCCACAGAAACAACCCCGGCTGTTAATAGCCAAAGAATCAAGGTGGTACGACCGAATCCATGTTTCATCAGGCATCTCCTGTGTACAACTCCAGCTTCCATCAGGATGCTGGTTTAGCTGCCGCACGGCAGACATTACCGTTGCAGCTAAACGGCAAAGTGGGTTTACCGCCGAAATCGTTAATCGTGGTGACGTGCGGCGTCGTAAAGTGTGAACTATTCACCATCGCCGTCGATTTTGGCGCGACCATTACCGACTGAAATCCCTTCGCCACGGCCATGTTCGGCGCAGGAGTAATACCAATCACCGTCACGTAATAAGGCGTCGGATTCTCCACCCGATATCCGCCGTTCACCTTCTGCAGCACCAGTTGGTTATCCCAGCGGCTATACTTCTCCGGCAGGATGGCTTTTGGCCGATAGAACAACTTTATCTTGGTATGCAACGCCAGCTGCATCACATTCGGCCGCTCGCTTTTCGGCGGAACTTCGCGCACGTTAAAATAAAACAGGCTCTCTTTATCTTGAGGTAACATTGCTGCATCCGGCATTGCATTGATGCGCATAACGCTTTTACTCTTTGCCTCAAGACGCTGTAGCGGTGGCACCACGACCAAAGGACCGCTTATTTTGTTCCCCTGCGCATCCTCAATCCATCCCTGGGCCAGGTACGGCATGGACGTACTATCGTTAGTAATATTCAGGGTAATACTCTTCTCCGAGCCGGGGAAAATCGCCCGCGTTCTGTCCAGGGCAATCGCCGCTTCTGCATCATTCAGCAGACCTGATGTCAATGTTCCCAGCAAAATAGCCATCACGGTTTTATTTACTTTCATTCCATCACCATTCACTTTCTCAGCCGCGAGATATCGGTTTGCATGGCAGCAACAGCTGCTGTGCGGGGATGACTCGTGGCAGTACGACTTCACACCGAGCGGAACCGCCCCAGTGCACGGTTAAATGCTCATCCGGATTCACGCCGGTCAACCAGGCCAGTCCGCCATCGCTGACCATTCCCAGCTCGCGCTCTTTGGCGTTATGCACCGTCGCGCCAAACGGCGGATGACGACCATCTTCCTGGCTGAGGATGGCGACGACTTTCGCGCCCTTTAACACATCGAAACGGCGGAACCCGATGGCGCCTTCGGTAAGCGCCAGCTCAGCAATTGGCGAGCCTGAAGTCTCAACGTCGTCTGGTAAGCGGTTAACGTCAATTTCGGCACTGGTGCGGAAATAGTTCGGCACGCCAGGGATCACCGCGATACCAAAGGCGTTGGTGTAACTCTGATACCCCACAGGCACTCCGCTCACCCCATCGGTGCTGACCATCAGCCGGGTCCCCCCTTGTACCCCACCTGAGTGCAGCGCCACGCCTTCAGCCGTTGCGGTCATACCGCCGCTGGCTGAGATACCAAAAGAGGTATACTGGCTTTGTGCCCAGTTAAAGTTGGTAGTAACATCGGCCATACTGCCAAGGTGCGAGTAATAGCCGCTCATCTGGCTACGTGTTCCCTGTCCACCGCCCATGCTGTTACCGGCGTTGATGCGATAATAGTCATTATTTTCAAGACGATCGCTCCAGCTGGCGTTTTGCGTATAGCGATCGCGGCTTATGCTTCCGCTGTAGCCAACCGTGCCCGAACCAAATGGCATCGTGAGCGAAAGATAGGCAGTATCGTCCTTACGTCCGTTAAATTCGCTGCGCGCTGCGTTGAGCGATACCGACAGATGCCGCCAGTCGCCGAGATCAAAATATTTGTTAAGAGAAACGCTGTAGCGATCGGTCGCCGGGCGGTTCCAGTAAGTCTGGTGCGACCAGTTAATACTGGTGGAGAGGCGCAAATCTTCGAAATTCTTGGTCGCCTGGATGGTATACAGCTCTTTACTGTTACCGATGTAACCTTCCCGGTAGCGAATATCTAAATATTCACCCATGGTGAGATAATCGCGCTCGGAGAAGCGATAGCCTGCAAAAGTGACTTCACTGTTAAGTTCATCAAAGCGTTTGGAATAACTGAGTCGCCAGGATCTTCCGTTACGGTTTTTGTCCCCCGGGAAGCGGGCGCTGGCATGAGTAACGTCAGCGGACAATGTGCCGTAAATGCTCATATCACGGCCTGCCCCGAGCGCCACGCTGTTGTAGTCCTGCGAGAAAATACCGCCGCCGTACACCGACCAGGCATTCGTCAGGCCCCAGGAAAGTTCACTGGCAGCAAAATAAGGGCCCTGTGTACTGTGGCGATAATCCCTTGGACGCCCGGTGGTCAGCTTGTAACGAAGCTGGCCGGGTCGCGTCAGATAAGGAACCTGGGCCGTATCCACGGAAAATGTCTGAACCGAACCATCCTGTTCTTCAACCCGTACATCCAGTCTTCCGGTCAGGGCGCTGCTCAGCTCATGAATACGGAACGGTCCCGCCGCGACGGTACTCTCATAGATCACTCGCCCCTGCTGGGTGACCGTAACCTTAGCGTTCGTCCGCGCGATCCCCGACACTTCAGGAGCGTAGCCGCGCAGTTTTGGCGGCAGCTGGCTTTCATCGCTGACCAGCGATAACCCGGTATAGCGCCACGAATCGAAAAGATCGGAAGCAAGATAATCCTCACCGACGGTAAGCTTTGACATAATGCCAGGCAGCGCGCGGTAGGCATAGAACCGGCTCCAGTCAAACTCACGAGTGGTGCTGTTCGGGCGTCCAGTGGTGTTGTAATAGCTTCCCTGGTAATCCCCTCTTAAACGCCATGGGCCAAGGTTAACCCCGGTGGTGCCGCTAACGCTGGCACTCTGGCTCTGATTGCCGCGCCGAGGAAACGTGACGTTGGTGTTGAGGTTGTAATCAAACAGCAGACCAGGAATACCCTCTTCCCAGCGGGAAACAGGCAACCAGGAAGCATCCTGATACTCCAGCCACGCTTGCGGAATGGAAATCTGTAAGGAGGATTCGGACAGATCGCCGCGCAACACCATACCTTCAAGCGCGGTGAAATCGGCACAACGACCATTGTCAAGCCACTGAATCATTTTGAGCGCATCTTCACGCAGCCCGAGTAAATCGACTTGCTCAGGCGTCAGGCAGGCTTCGACAACCAGTTGATCGTCGCGTGTTCTTTCAACGAAAGTGATATCCTGATCGGAAATGCCGTGTTCGTTAAGGCGCATACTCAGTGTATAGGTCCCAGGCATAATATATCCGGCCCGGGAAAAGCGGGATAAATCGATATTCTCACGGTCCTCAGAATCCAGAATATCCACATTAAACTCTACCGCCACAACTGGTGATGTAGAACCAAAAATGGCAATAGCAATGTAAACACCCAGACGCCGCAGGTAATGAGCTGGTGGTCTGCTTTTTTTCATTTTTTAAAATCCATTTATTGCCTACCAGAATTCACCAGTGGGAAAGTTTCTACTACGGGGAAAATGGATGAGGAGGAATAAAAATTCCCAGCCATTTAATAACGCTTTAACTTACTGATAAGTTACCATAAAGCGAATAATTCCGTACCAGTCACCTTCCGACAACGATTTTCCGCCGCGCACCAGCGATAATAAATAACGCAATTCATTATTGTCATTTTGTAACATGACGGCTGGCATCGGAATGCCGTCTTGCGCCACATCGCCGATCTGGCTGTGAATACGTAGCCCAAGCCCCTGAGCATTGCCATAAACTTTAAATATATCGCGACGAAATACCTCCGTTTCCCCACTAAAAGTGATGTTCACGCTTTGCCATAAATCGCCATGACTTCTTTCCAGTGAACAGTTCACCAGACGAACAGCGAAGGGTTTAATAATCGCTTTGCCTTCCTCGTCGAGGTCATTATAAGAAATCACCCCAAAGGGTATTTCCTGCCAGATATCATCAGTATGAATAGAGCAAGCTGATTCCTGAATTTGACCATTCATTGTGACAAGCCCTCTGCCCTGATCGGATGCCACAGCGCCAGAAGATATTGCCAATAAAAGACTCAACGTCAGGCAACGCGTAATTTTTACCATGACTGTGCTCCTGAATATCGGGCTGCAGACGCAGCCCGAATAAAACTACTTGAGAACAGGCTAAGACTTATTGATAAGCCAGGGTAAAGTTAGTTACCGCTTCAAATTCACCCGGAGTTACGTTAGTAACTGAAGCGATTTTTTCCAGGTAAGCGCTAAAGTTCAGCGTGTTGTTGCCAACACCAAGAACACGACCTGCAGTCGGCGTGTCTAAAGTCACTATCGTACCAGAGTAATCTTGGATTCGAACACCAGCGCCAGCAGCCGTCCCGGTAATTCCCAGCATTTTCATGTCATTTGGGACGTTACCGCCATTGAAGTTGACAGTTACGGTGTTATACATCGGGTCGCCGTTTGCATCCTTCGCGAAGGAACAGTTTTCCAGCTCAATGTTAAACGGACGAGGAGTAGAGATACCGCCGTTATCTAAATGCGTATTGGAAATCTGTCCCAGTTCGATACGCTGATCGCCGTAGCCATTTTTAATTGAGCATGGAGCATCAATAATCGAACCCCAGAAGGTGACCTTGCCGCTTCCCTGATCGGCCTGAGCTGCGAAAGAGGCAACACCCATAGTAAGAACAACAGCAGATGCAATTTTGCTAATTTTCATAATACATTCCGTTATATTAAAAGTTACTGGATAACCATCCTGAAAATAACTCTCGAAGAAAACAGCTCATATTGAAAGGGATAAAAATCTCTATTTATCTTCTTGAGTTACGTTTATTTCCTGACAGCGAAGTCATACTAACGCGAAAAATCTTACAATAAAATATATGCACCTACTGAAATGATCATTACGAGCTAATAATTTTATAAAAAAATATTTAACAGGATAAAATCCCGCAAGTGTAAGGTAATACGACAACGCATGTGAAAATATTACTAATAATTTAAAATAAACTATTTGTATAATTTAAAAAGATCGCACGCATAGTCACACAAAAATAAAAACTGTTATTTTTCAGACGTTTGGACAAATGCCCAGGAATTTAATAACATTAGGATTTTTCCATGAGAAAATTCCTAATACATAATGCAAAAAAGGGGGCTCAAAAGACGAAAAATCCTATGAAATGGATGGGCGTTCTATATAGAGAAGAGCGAGAAGGAGCGATATTTTTACCACCTGGTCAAAAATACGCCTTATAGACGAGGCTACATTATAGATATGTGGCCAGGACGATCATGATCCACAGCAAAAATTTCTACAGAATTTCGTACAGGAAGCGACAAGATATGAATTGTTGCACTATCGCGGCAGCTGATAGAACCGACTAACCGCTCCAGGTTAAATCGCAAGCAAAAGATAAAGTTAAACCTGTACATCAAGAGGTGTTATTTTGCCCGTTCCTTGTTATTCTGCTGAATTGTTGTCCAGGTGATTATCATTCAGCATTACGCTGCTGCAGAAACTCTCCTGGCCACGGCGCTATTCTTGCCAGCTCAATATTGAAACCAATAAAAGGAAGAACGGCGAGCTTATTCACACCTGACGCGCAGGTGTTTTTTTCTACAGGGAGAATTATCGTGAGATTTGCATCAGTTCCTTTCAATCAGAATCAGGTGGGATGGCCGCTCAACGACATTGACCATCACAGACAACCGCAGCTGAGCGGCGACATCCAGGCCGACTGGGTGATAGTCGGTTCCGGCTATGCCGGCGTCAGCTTTGCCCGCCGGCTGGCTAGCCTCAATCCGCAGCTGAATATCGTGCTCATCGACGCTGAATGCGCCGCGACCAGCTCCTCAGCGCGAAATTCCGGCTTTATTATCGGCCTGCCGCACAATATCGGCAGCTCTACCGCCGAGCTGAAAAAAGCGCAGGATTACCGCGCCCTGTTGCAGGAAGGGATCCGCCTGCTCGATGAAACGGTGACCGAGCACCAGATCGCCTGCGAATGGGAAAACGTCGGCAAATACCACTGCCAGATAGATCCGTCCAGCGAAGCCATTATGCAGGAGTACGTTGATAACCTGCAGCTGATGCAGGAGCCCTACAGCCTGCTGGACGGCGAAGCGCTGTACCAGAAGCTGGGAACCCGCCTCTACAGTAAAGGGATCTATACTCCCGGCTGTATTCTGGTCAACCCGGCAAAACTGATCGCGGGCCTCGCGCGTCATCTGCCGGAAAACGTCACCGTTTACCATCAGACCCCGGCGCTGGCTATGCGCCAGGAAAACGGCGGCGTCAGGGTGACGACGCTGCAGGGTACAATCCGCGCCGCCCAGGTCATGCTGGCGACCAATGCCCTCTCCCGCGAACTCTCGCCGACCGTGAGCCGTCAGGCGTCAATGGCGACCTACGCCAGCATTACCGCCCCGCTCACGGCGGAGCAGCGTCAGCGCCTGCCAGAAATGGAAAGTTGGGGGTTAACGCCGGTCAATGCTATCGCCGGGGCCACGCTACGCTATACCCACGATCATCGTTTCCTGGTTCGCCAGCATGTCGATCCGGCATTGCGCGGCGTGATTACCGCCGGGCAGACCGCCACCGCCGCGCGCCAGCATCTGGCGCTGTTCCACACGGCCTATCCGCAGCTACGGGATGTCACGCTGGAGCGAACCTGGTCCGGGACCATCAGCGTCACCCGCAACGGCGCGCCGGTCTGGGGAGAGCTTGCGCCGAAGGTATGGACAGCCGGAGGCTGTAACGGCGCCGGGGTATCCAAACAAACCATCGCCGGGACGCTACTTGCCGATCTGGCGATGGGACAGGACAACCCGCTGATCGCCGCCATGCAGTCGCTCGGCCAGGCAAACTTTATGCCGCCTTCCCCGTTCCTGGATATCGGCGTAGCCGGGGCATTATGGAAAGAGCGCTACATGGGCCGTAAAGAGATGCCCGTGTAGTCGCGGTCTGACAGGTTTCACTGCCCGTGCGTGAAACCTGTTGTTGGGGCTAGTCTGGAATCACTTCATCTTTACGCAGGGTCAGAACCTCGAATCCCTCCGCGGTGACGGCGACGGTGTGCTCCCACTGCGCGGACAGTTTTTTATCGCGGGTGACCACCGTCCAGCCGTCTTTTTTGGTTTTAATGCGGCTATCGCCCTGATTCACCATCGGTTCAATGGTAAACACCATCCCTTCCTTAAGTTCGGCGCCGGTGCCGGGTATGCCGTAATGCAGCACCTGGGGATCTTCATGCATCTCTCTCCCCACGCCGTGGCCGCAGTACTCCCTGACCACGCTATAGCCGTTGCCTTCGACATACGTCTGAATCGCATGGCCGATATCGCCCAGCGTCGCGCCCGGCCTGACGACCTTGATCCCTTTCCACATCGCTTCGTAGGTTTTCAGCACCAGCCGACGGGCCAGCGGCGAAACGTCGCCAATCAGGTACATTTTGCTGGAATCGGCAATCAGCCCCTCTTTTTCCAGCGTAATATCCACGTTCACAATCATGCCGGATTTCAGATGCTCGCTCTCCTTTGGCATACCGTGACAAACCACTTCGTTGATCGACGTATTCAGCACGTAGGGGAAATCATACTGCCCTTTGCTGGCCGGGCGTGAATGCAGATCGTTGACGATAAAATCCTCCACCCGGTTGTTGATGGCCATGGTGGAGATACCGGGCTGAATAAAGGTATCCAGCATGTCGAAAACCGAGGCCAACAGCTTGCCTGCGCGGCGCTGTCTGGCCAGTTCGTCCGCGGTCTTAATGGGAATTGATAGCATTGATCACCTCCAGCAAGCGGTCGGAGCCGGACTTCAGCATCATCAGCTTGATCTGCTGATGGTTAAGTTCGGGATAGAGTTCGCTCATCATACCCAGACGGATCCAGTACTCCGCCTGGGCGTTGACCGAACGCGACATCGCCTTGCTGGCATCACGAATATCGTCGTGCAGCAGGTCGGAAATTTTTACAATACCCATTTATACATACCATAACGTTTTATATATGTTTCGTATATTACGCCTCCCCGCTCAAGCTGACAACGTTTGCCGCTTTTGTTGCCAGCGCTACGGGTTGCTAACCTTAAGAGTCACTATCTGGATGTTCTGAGAGTCAACAACGGTGCCTTTTGTCGTCACAAAGGCGTTGTGGACAAAGTCCCCGCTCTCTTTATCCAGCAGGGCAATATGAGGCTCATCATGCAGGATATTTTTATGCCCCCACGCCATCAGGGAAAACAGGATCGGCGCCAGGCTGCGGCTTTTTGGCGTAAGAATATACTCATAACGTTCGCGCGCCCCTTCTTCCTGATAGGGCGTTTTGCTCAGTAAACCCAGCTCCGTCATTTTCTTTAACCGGTTTGCCAACGTCTGCTTAGGCATTTTTGTATGCGAGCGGATCGTTTCAAAGCGGGTCACGCCGTATAAAGCCTCTCTTAAAATCAACAAAACCCACTGATCTCCCAGGATTTCCGCTGCCGCAGAAAGCCCGCACAGCTCCGGTAGTAAGTACGTTACTGAATTATTTTTTGACATGTCCGCTTTCGCTCTCTAATCTGAGTATGAATTTTAGACCTAGATTATTAAGGAGAATACAATGCCCTTCGTCAATGTACAAACCATTAAAGGAATTATGAACCCGGAGCAAAAAAAAGAACTTTTACGCCGCATGACCGATCTGATTGTCGAAATCGAAGGGAAAGGCGATCCTGAATTTCGGCGTTCAGTCTGGGTGCGTATTGACGAGCATGAGCCGGAACAGTGGAGTCTGGGCGGTATTCAGCCCACGGCTGAAGCGATCGCGGCAAAATTTTCGTCGCCTAAGGCGTCATAACCTGATGGCGTTTTAACACGTCATACCTGCGGGAAATTGCGGACAACCTTGATGTCCGCTTTTACACCGCCCGACTGGTGCTCAAAACGGCCATAAACCGACTCTCCGGGGCTTATTTTACGCAACATACCACGGTCGCATGATCCCACCATGGGTTCTCATTGACGTTCACCTCAAGCACATCAAAATGTTCATCGCGGATCTCGTCCAGGAGAGCCTGGAGCGGTCGCAGCGTACGCCAGGGTTGACCCTCTTTCAATAAATGATGGCGAATGGGATCGTAAGCGGCCACGTCTTCCGGGCGGCGAGGGGTTCCGCACATCGAACCGACGACAAACCGTCCTCCCGGCCTGAGCAATCTTCTGACTTCGGCAAAGCAAAGGTGGCGAGCTTCGTCAATCAGGCAATGCGTACAGCTGCCATCGATAATGAGCTCAAACGTCGCATCCTGGCACTGATGAATATGGCAGACATCCCCGACAAAAAATTGAGCCGCCAGCCCCGCTTGCTGAAAACGATTTTCTGCCCAGCGGATCGCGGTTGCGGACAAATCCATCCCCCACACGGAATAGCCTCGTTCAGCAAAGTACTGCGCTGCCATGGCGCCATTCCCGCACCCCAGCTAAAGGACTGGCGCTCCGGGTTGGGGAAAGTACTGCTGTAAATCAAGCCAGCTAAACACCCGCTCCTGTTGTTTCTTTGCCCTTAAGTAACCCTCGCCAGCCCAGGCGATGGCGCCATTTTCCAGCAGCTGGCGGTACATTTTTTCATAGGGATTCATCGTAAAGACGCCTTTTTCAGCAACAACACAGGCCACTCTACTCCCTATCGCGCAAGAAGAGATCCCCCCGTTTTTAGCGACGCCCCGTTATCTTGGGCAGTAATTGCTCAATCACGCTGATAATGCTTCTGACCCGCTGCGGAATAAAGCGGGCGTCAGGGTAAACCGCATAGAGGAAGCGATCGGGTAATCGCCAGGCGGGTAAGACCGGCACCAGCCTGGCGGATTGTAAAGCGTTGGCCGCGAGGGGCAACTGCATGCCACCGATACCAATACCGGACTCCAGCGCCTGCAGCAGCGCTTCGCTGGTGTTAGCCCGAAACACGGTATTGACTTTCACATCGACCGTTTTATCACCCGAGACCAGCCGCAGCGGCGCGTCCTGCGCGATGCCGCTGAAACGTACGTGCGGATGGGCAGCCAATTCGCTCACGCAATGCAGTTCTTTAAAACCCGGGGCGGCGAATAGCGCGGTTTCAATACGCGCCAGCACGCGCGCCGCATGCCCTTGAGGCGGTTCACTGCTTAACCGCAGCGCGACATCCACCCCTTCAGTAACCAGATCGGCAATGCGGTCATCAAGTGAAAGCGTCAGATGCAGTCCGGGGGTCATTTTCTGCAGCGCCAGCAGGTGCGGCAAAAAGATCTGTCCCAGGCCGCTCGGTAGCTGCACATGTACCCTGCCTTGCCGCTGACTCTCGCTGGGGTTTAAGCGCCTTTCAGCGTCGCGCATCGCTTCCAGCAAAAGCTGCATATCGCGCCGGTAGCTTTCCCCCTGCTCGGTCAACGCCATCGCCCGCGTCGTTCGATGCAGCAAGACCACCCCGAGCGCCTCCTCCAGCGCCGCGATCTGCTGGCTGACTGCGGATTGTTTCATCCCGCACTGGCGGGCCGCCGCCGAAAAAGATCCCGCTTCGACGACGCGCAGGAAGGTGGCAATGGCGTTGAGCTTATTATTCATTTAATGATTCTTCTTATAAGTACCATCGAATTTATGGGATATGCGTGAAAAAAATAATATATCACACTGCCTCCGTCCCCCCTTTGGAGAAGCAACGTGAATAAGAAACCGCAACCCAGGATCGCGCTGGTCGCCGGCGCCAGCGGCATTGTAGGCAGACAGCTAGTGAAAACGCTGTTGCGCCATCAGTGGGAGGTTATTGGCCTCAGCCGCCATGCCTCGCCCCACCCGGATGACATTCCCGTCATCAACGTCGATTTACTCGATCCGTGGGACAGCGCGCAGAAACTGCAATCGCTCAACGGTATCACCCACATTTTTTACAGCGCATGGGTGAACGCGGCGAACTGGACGGAAATGGTTGAACCGAACGTCGCCATGCTGCGCAATCTGGTCAGCAACATCGAGAAAACCTCACCGCTGCGCACGGTAAGCCTGATGCAGGGATATAAAGTTTATGGCGCGCATCTTGGTCCGTTCAAAACCCCGGCGCGAGAAAGCGATCCCGGCGTACCCGGGGCCGAATTTAATGCCGCTCAGCTCACGTGGCTCAGCCAGTTCCAGCGCGGAAAAACGTGGCGCTGGAGTGCGCTCAGGCCGGGCGTGGTCGGCAGCACGGTGCCCGGCAACGCCATGAATCTCGCGCTGAGCATCGCGCTCTACGCCTCGCTGTGTCGGGCGCAGAATTTACCGCTGCGCTTCCCCGGCTCGGAACAAACCTGGCGCAGTATCGTCGATCATACTGACGGCGGATTGCTGGCGGAGGCCACGCTGTGGGCCGCCACCTCGCCGCAGGCGGAAAATCAGGCGTTCAACGTCAATAACGGCGACCTCTGGCGCTGGTGCGAGCTGTGGCCGCGCATCGCGGACTGGTTTGAACTGCCTTCCGCGCCGCCGGTCAGGCTCTCCTTTCACCAGCTGTTTGTCGATTACCGCGCGCAGTGGCGCGAACTGGCCGGGCAGGATCTGGTGGAGGCGGATATTTTACGGCTGAACGACGGTACGTTTGCCGATTTCGTCTTTAGCTGGAACTACGACATGTTTGGCGATGGCAGCAAACTGCGCCGGGCGGGCTTCACGGACATGCAGGCCACCGACGACATGTTTTTCCGCCTGTTCGCGCAGCTGAGAGCCGCACGCGTTATCCCCTGAAACAGCATGCTTTTAACCGTCAGCCGGCGTCGCGCGAGCAGCCTGCGATTCAGTTTTTCGCCTCTTCCTCGCGCTTCGATACGCTGGCAAAAATCTGCCAGTCGATATTCTCGACTGGGAGGCGGATTAACGCCCTTTTTCGATGGTGCAGGCCCACTGCTGGCTCATGCTGCTCTGGCTGGTGGCGATTTGCAGCGACAGGCTGGCGTCAAGGGTATGTGTGACGCTGTATTCAAGCACCACATCATCCAGATCGCGGGCCACCCGTTCAATGCGAAACAGCGGCGCTCCCGGTGTGATATTTAACAATCCCGCCGTGCGGCTATCGCAGCACACCGGCGTATAGCGCTCCGTGGCGTTGGCCGGCGAGTAGCCGAACGTTTCCCGCAGCTGCTTGTATAGCGATCGGCTGCCGTCCACGTGGCTGAGATCGTTGTAAATACGGCCATTAAGCCACGTCAGCACATGGCCAACCGGCCGATCGCCCTGCACTAACAACCGTTCCAGACGCATCAGCTGGCAGCCTAAATCCAGCCCCATTTGCTCCGCCACCTGGCGGTCGGCCATGGTCGAAATCAGCGACAGTACTTCTACGGCTATCTCACCGGGCTCAGCAAAGCTCGTCAGTACGTCCGGGAGGTCGGTGTAGTATTTCTGCAGCGCATCGCGGTTGATAAACGTCCCTTTACCCTGCTCGCGGTACACCATGCCAATACTGGCCAGCGAATCTATCGCCTGTTTAATGGTGCCGCGCGCGACCTTGAACTCCCCGGCGAGCAGCAGTTCGCCCGGGAGCTTATCGTCATAGGTAAAAGAGAGGATCCGCTGCAGGATAACGTCTTTTATCCTTAAATAGAGAGGGAGTCCATCCGACTCAAACATACTTGTGCTCCAACTCAGAGGTAGTGTATCTGGCTCCTGTAAGCGCTCAGTATATCCTGATTTATCGCCTGATTACCGTCTATGTTTGCGCTGGCGAGAATGGGCGGCGTGCGCGCATTTTCCAACATGATTTCGCAAATACGTAATACCAGGCTGTTGGCGATAGCCGCGCCCATGATGGTAGAGAGCGGCGCGGCTTTCTGCGCCATCCCCGGCAGGCTCACCGCCGCATCGCCATACTCGCAGTGGTTATCAATGGTGATATCGGCAATATCCACCAGCAGTTTGCCGCTGGAGTGGCGAGAGGTCACGCGCGCCGCCGTCGCCAGGCTGGTAATCGCGATAACTTTTGCGCCGCAGGCTTTCGCCGCCAGCGCGACGTCAATGGTAATGGCATTCCGCCCGGAAACCGAGTGGATCAGCAGCGTATCGTCAGCCCTTAGCGGCGACTGCTCCACCAGTACCCGGCCGAGATTTTCCACATTTTCCACCGCGCTGGTGAGGGTTAATGGCCTGACGTTAAGCATCAGCGCAGGCGTGAAAAGCGGATTGATAATGGCCAGGCCGCCCGCCCGATAGCTCATCTCCTCCGCCAGAATTCCTGCGTGGCTGGCGCCAAAGACAAAGATGTTGCGCTGGGCCAGAATGCTTGCGGTCATGGTTTCCGCCGCCCGGGTGAGATCATCGGGGCGCTGCTCAAGCAAAGCCAGCTTCTGGCGGATCTGGCGGTAGTACTGTTTCAGTGCCTGACTCATAGACTTCCTCCCGATATCAGAACGTCAGCATGCGGGTTAAAAGATGAATGACCGGCGCGAGGACAAACATATCGCTGTCGCCCGCCCACAGCGCGGTATCCGGGATCGTGCTGTCGATAAAGCCGGTGACGCAGAAATACTGCCCCCAGGCGACCACGGTGGAGGTGATAAACCCCGCCAGCAGCGCGCCTTTATAGCCTCCGGTAATATTGCCGAAGACCCCCGCCGTCCCGGCGTGAAAGAAAATCACGATCATGCTGGGAATAAAGACGTAGCCGGTATAGCGGCCTATCAGGGTCAGCCACAGCAGCGAGCCAACAAACGCGCCGACAAACCCCAGCACCACCGCGTTTGGCGCAAAGTTGAACAGTATCGGGCAGTCGAGCGCCGGTTTTGCGCCGGGGACCAGCCGCGAGCCGATGCCGTTAAACGCCGGCACCATTTCGCCAATAAACATCCGTACGCCGAGCAGCACCACGGCGATGCCGCCGGTAAACATCAGCGATTGTTTGAGGGCATAAATGTAGAAGCTCAGATCGCCGGATTGCGCCAGGATCTCCGCGGCTTTCGGCGTACCTTTTATCTGCAGAATAAAGGTGCCAATAAAGAACAACAGCGCCATGGTTAACGCGGTCACTACGTTGGAATCGCGCAAAAAACCGAGCTTTTTAGGAACTTTAATATCCTCGGAGCTGATTTTGTTGCGGGCAAATATCTGGCCGAAAATCGCCCCCAGTAGCGCGACCGAGGCGGAAGTATGCCCCAGGGCCACGTTGTCGTTACCGGTGATTTTCCGCACCCAGGGCTGAACCAGCGCGGGCTGTAAGGTCCAGTACACGCCCATAATAACCGTCAGCATCAGCGTCAGCTGTACTGCGGAAATAGCGGGCGCGGTGTTCACCATCACTCCGGCAAAGATCATCGTGGTCCAGAACATCATATGTCCGGTCAGGTAGATGTACTTAAAGCGCGTCAGCCGGGCCAGCAGCAAATTAATGGCGAATCCGCCGGCAATGGCGATGGTCACGCTGCTGCCGTAGCGTTCGCTGAAGCGCGCCTGGCCGATAATATTGGTCAGGTTCATCGAGCTCAGCCCGAAGACTTCGGTCCAGATCGGTTGAAATATCAACAGCGCGGAGACGATAATCCCGGCCCCCGCGCCGATGATCAGAAAGCCCAGGATCCCCTTCAGCGTGCCGGACACAATATCCGCCAGCGATTTCTTTTGCAGCACCAGGCCGAGCAAGACAATCAGGCCAATTAAAATCGACGCTTCACCAAAGATATTGATGGTTATCCAGCGCAGTACGCCAAGAAACTCGCTCATGATGGCTCTCCCGCGGGCAGAATGTTCGCCTGCGTCAGCGCCGCGGTGATTTCCGCGTTGTCGATATAGTTGTTCACCACCACCACCGGGCAGGACAGATGCTTAAGGTTATCTACCAGTTCCGCGTTGGTTATCACCACATCGGCGTTGGCCGACGCGGCGGAAGAGACATCCATATGTTCCACGGAGGCCTGAATCCCGTGCTGTTTTAATACCGCCTCAACGTTCATTTTTAAAATCAGGCTGGAGCCCATACCTAAACCACAGACTGTCAGAATTTTCATCGCTATTCACTCCGTGTTAATCACGCTACAAACGCTGCGAGCCGCTGGCTAACAGCCGATAAAGTTGTTCTGGGTCGCGAGAATGCATCAGGGTATGCAGGTTATTTTCATCGCTGAGTACGGTGACGATATGCTGGATAAGGCGGATATGCGCATCGCTGCTGGTTGCCGACAGGCCCAGCACCACCTGCACCGGATCGTTTTCCGCATGACCAAACGCCAGCGGTTCGCGCAGCCTGATCGCGCTGATCTGCGCTTTCATCGCCCCCTGTTCCGGGCGGGCATGCGGCAGGGCCAGCCCGGGGGCAATGACAAAATACGGGCCCAGCTCGCGGTAGCTATCGACCATTGCCTGGACGTATTGCGGGCTGCAAGCTCCCGCGCGGCACAGCGCGTTCCCCGCCTCGCGGATGGCCTCTTCCGGGCTGTTGGCCGCACAGTCGACGTTTATTGCCTGACGATCAATCATGCGAGGCTCCTTGCGCTAAATGCTGGCGGATGGAAACCAGCGTGGTCTCCAGCGCCCGCTGGACAAACGCGCGCCCTTTCTCTTCGCTGGCGGCAGTCGGATCGCCCAGCACCGCATAATCAGAGAACGCGGTCCAGGGTATCGGCTGATAACGAAAATTCTGCGGAAAATCAGGATAGTGTTGCCGAGCTTTTGTCATGTTGACGAATTCCGGCGCCAGCGCCAGCATCAATGAGGTCTCGACTTCGTCGGCATGCATATAACCGGGATAAGCCACCGCCGAGGTTTGCCGCTTTTTTACCTCCTCATCCATCCCCGCCCAGCTGTAGCCAAGTAGCGTGATGTCCTGCTCCTTAAGCTGACGGGAAGCGGCTTTAATGGCGTCGAAATTACCGTAATGCGCGTTAATCACCGCCGTGGTGGTGATACCGTAGCTGGCCATGTTTTCCGCCAGCGACACCAGCAGCGAGGTCAGCCGCTCATTACCGATATCAATCGCGCCCGCGTGGCCGCGCAGGGACCAGACCTGGCTGTAGGAAACGACCGGCAGGCTCAGGGCGCACTCGCCCAGTTGGTCATCAAGCAGCGCGCAGAACCGCTCGGCCAGCAGGTTATCGGTATCCAGCGGCAGGTGGTCGCCGTGCGGTTCGACGGCGCCGAGCGGCAATAAGGCTATCCGCGCCTTTTGTAGCGCCCGCCTGGCCTCGCGTTCGTTTAAATGATGCAGCTTCATGACGCCTCCTCAGGCAAAAGCGAGGTAACGAGCCGGGTTGTCGACGAAAAAATCGTGCAGCAACGCTTCGCCGTCAAATCCGGCTTCCCGCGCCTCTTCAAGGAACCTTGGCCGCCAGTCGTTAAGGATGAACTTCAGCCCCAGCCCCCCCTTGCCGTAGTGCACGCTCATTGATTTACGGGCAAAATCACCGCCGATTAAGATCTGTTTTTGATAACCCCGCTGGCACAGCGCCAGGATGGCCTGGGTGCGGATATGCTCAGGGTGGTATTTGATGCGGCTGATACCGTCGAAAGAGAGAAACGCCCCGGTGTTGGCGATCTGACGGTGCAGCCAGGGATCGGGGTTGCGATCCATATGAGCAAAACATAAGCGGGATAAATCCAGCCCCCATTTTTTGAAGATCCGCGCCTGCTCGAGTCCCATCGTCCCCATTTCCGTATGGCTGTGCATTGGCGCGCCGGTGCGCTGCTGGGCGCGAACGATAACCTCCATGGTTTTTTCTTCCAGCGGGGAAATGGTGTTGTAGCCGGTGCCGCACTTCACCACGCCGGCCCGATGCGCGGTGCCCTCTATTCCCTCTGTGACCTCGCGACAGACGTGCTCAACCAGTTCATCAATCTCTGAATGTTCGATCCACTCGGCAAAAGTCTGCGCTGAGCCTGGCCGCTTGCTGCTCCAGAGAAAACCTTTGTTGAAACCGGCGGTGGCGATGATGTGCAGCTGCTGGCGCTGCGCCATGGCGGCGACGGCTGCGGCCTGACGACCATAGTCCGGCGCGGTGGCGTCATAGATGGCGCGGCCGCCCGCCTCACGAAAATCGCTTAATTCACGCTCTGATGCCTGTGGATCGTCGAGTAACAGATCGTCATCCTGACGCTCGGCCCAATAGGGCGGAATACAGTAGATATGGTCGTGGCTGTAGGTGACACCCAGCTGATGAGCGGAAATATCCCCGTTTAACGTTCGAATGATGCCCATGTTACTTACTCCCCGGAACGGATAAGAAGGTGCTTTCAACATAGGCCCGCCCCACTTGACCAGTCAAGTGATCAAGTTCGCATCGGTCATATAAAATTTCTATCTGTGAGGGCGGTAGATATTTAAAACGCGATAACGACGCAGTACACCGGTGACTTTCAGGCAACAGAAATAATATCTGTAAGAGGATCGTGCCGGGGACGATAAAGTGACGTTGTCACATATAAACGCTTCAAAGGGAATACCGCTGCTTATGGAAAAAAACGCTTTCCCCACAAGGTCGTGACGAATTTTATTTATTATAAACAATATGTTACATAAATAATCAGCACACTTCATCTCAGGCTAATAATCAACATCATTGATTAAAATGTTTAATTGAATGAATCGATAAAAAGAGTATTGTTAAAAACAATGATGAGCGGAGATAAATAAATGTTACGTGATTTTTTGAAGGTAGAAAAAGAAGATCGTCTGGTCGAACAACAGGACGCCAGCAGCGATAAAGTTAATTCAACGGACGTCACCGAATGGATTATTGTGAATAAAAATGGCGATAAAAAAGGCCGGGTGGCGTTATTCAATCAATTTACCACCCGTCGTTCCTATTGCGTGAATTACCGCATCACCCAGTTTGATAATAGCGGCAACGTGGTTGTCGACCGGCTGGCGGAATCAATCTGATCCCGGGAAACGTTATCACGCCGGTGTCCCGCGCCTTTAGCCCGGGCCGTCGCTGGCGGCGGCCAGCAGCGGCACAATCACATCGCTGAGCGGCGTGGGGATATGGTGAATACGACCATATCGCTGCACGACCCCGTTGCGAATATCCCACTCCAGCGGCAGCCCGGCCTCGCGATCCGTAAGTATTGAAGTGCTTAAATCCGGGGGCGCGCGATGGAAACCGGCGAGAATTTCCTGCGGCACGCCGTCGCCCAGGCTGGCGCCTGCGGCGCGCGCCACCGTCAGCCCCTCCTGCAGATAGGCTAAAGCCAGCGCCGTGATATCTTCGCGGGCAAACATCCCTGCCCGCCTCCCCGTCAGCACCATCAGACCAGCGACCGCATTTTGCAGCAGTTTCCGCCACGCAACGGAGAGGAAATCAGCGCTAACGTCCACTTCACAGCGGGTGTCCCGTAGCGCATGCTTCACCCGTTCAGCCCCCTGGACATCGGGCAGCGTCAGCCGCGGTTTCGCCCGCAGCCAGACTGACGCCTCGGGTTCACGCTGCGCCGGGAACCAGACGACCGATGGCAGCACGGTCGCTTCCGCTACGTACGGTGCGAACTGCGTCTTTTGTTCAACGCCGTTCTGGAGCACGCAGACAACCGTGCGATCGTGGCATAGCGCTTTCAACCACGGCACAATCGCCGTAATTTGCGTCGCTTTTACCGCCACAAAGACCAGGTCGAACGGCGCGACGACCGATGCCGGTTCCGTCACGACGGGCCCCGGCACCACAATCTTCCCGCCATCGAAACGCAGCGACAGCTGCGGATGCGCGCGGCGACCGCATACCAGAGGCGTACGGCCAACCTCGTGCAGCGCAGCGGCGATGGTGGTACCAATTGCGCCCGGGCCTACCAGCGCAATGGTGGGTTCTTCAACTGTCATCTATGCCTCCAGGCCGCTTCCGGCCCCTGAGATTCAATGGGTATGTAACATAAACGCGACTTCGTTCGCATTACCATTTTATTCATATGGGTAATCTGAATGTGTGTGTCAGCGTACACACTTATCACCATCAACAAGGAAGGTACATGTTTCCAGAATACAGAGAGCTAATTTCTCGATTGAAAACCACGCACCCGCGCTTTCAGTCGCTATTCGAAAAACATAATGCACTCGATCACGACATTTCCCGCATAGAAGGAGTCGATGGCAAAGGATACAGTCTCGAGCTCGTACATATGAAGAAAGAAAAACTTCTGTTGAAGGATGAAATGCTGAAAATCCTCCAGCATGAAAGCCTGAATCAGGCCTGAAGTGTGTGATAAGGCCGCCGGATGGCGGCCTTTCTTATCCCGCAGCTACGCGCGGATAAACGCCAGCAGATCGGCGTTAATGACATCGGCGTGCGAGGTATGCATACCGTGCGGAAAGCCGGGGTAAATTTTTAGCTGGCTGTTCGGCAGCAGCTTATCCTGCAGAATGGCGGCGTTTTGATAAGGCACAACCTGATCGTCATCGCCCTGCATCACCAGCACCGGTAGCGTAATGGCTTTTAAATCCTCGGTCTGGTCCGTTTCAGAAAACGCCTTAATCCCATCATAATGCGCCTTCGCGCTGCCGGTCATTCCCTGACGCCACCAGTTCTGAATGGTGCCCTGCGACACCTCCGCGCCATCGCGGTTAAAGCCGTAGAACGGCCCGGACGCCACGTCGAGATAAAACTGTGAGCGGTTGGCGGCCAGCGCTTTGCGAAAACCATCAAATACCTCGATTGGCGTACCGCCAGGATTACTCTCCGTTTTTACCATCAGCGGCGGAACCGCGCTGATCAGCACCGCTTTGGCCACACGCCCCTGCGGCTGACCATACTGCGCAACGTAGCGCGCAACCTGCCCGCCGCCGGTAGAATGGCCGATATGCACGGCGTTATGCAGATCCAGATGTTCCGCCACCGCCGAAGCATCGGCGGCATAATGGTCCATATCATGACCTTCACTTACCTGATCGGAACGACCGTGACCGCGTCGGTCAATCGCAATCACCCGGAAGCCTTCTGCCAGGAAAAACAGCATCTGGTTATCCCAATCATCGGCGCTCAACGGCCAGCCGTGATGAAATACGATCGGCTGCGCCTCCTTCGGGCCCCAGTCTTTAAAGAAAATATTGACGCCGTCTTTGGTTGTCACAAATGCCATGTTACAAACTCCTCTATTGAGAAAACAAGGCTGCGGGCCTGACGCCTGCAGTTAGTCGGGGGTAAAGGCTGGATGTTCTGTCCGATGACGATAGTGTCTCGTTAGGTTTGAAAACGACCTGGCTGGAAAAGTGTAGATGATTTTCGCCGATGCGGGAGGCGCGGTTGGCAGATAATCCTCAGCGGGCGGCAATGGCTACGGCAGAATGGGATATCGCAACGCAATGAAACTGTCCAGAACCTGGACAGTTTCATTCATCATGCTGAAGTGAAATAACGATCTGTTTATTTAACGCGCTATGCCTACTCAACATACCGGCTGATGGTCACCGTCGCTGTGCCCGGCTGGTCAAGCGATTTAAGCCCCTCGACCACTCGGCCAAGCTTTATCAGCCCGGACGATTGGCGAAAATCCTCGCGAAAAATGGCCAGATTGCCCCACGGCGCGTAATAGGCGATGTCGCCGCGCCGTGGGGTTAGCGATGCGCCAGGATCCGCCTGGCGCAATTTAGCCGGCAGCCAGGCGATTTTTTCCGTGGAACCATAATCCTCAAGCTTCACCGTCATCGGCAGCTGTGCCAGGAACTCATTAGCCGCTGCGCTCTCATCCAGCAAACCGACTACCGTCGTTGCGTTAAACGCAAACTGAATCTTCACGCCGTTCTCCTGCCCGGCAGAGAATGCCGCGCCCGTTGTTGCCATAAAAATGATTAGCGTGGCGCTAAGAGAGTTGAACATCCGCTCACCCTGCCAGGCCGCGAGCGCGCAGGACTTCACTGACCACCGCTACCGCCGAAAAGGCGTTTGGCCAGCCGGCATAGAAAGCGGCATGCGCAACGACCTCTCCCGCCTCTTCCGCGGTGAGGCCGTTATCCATCGCCCGGTTAAGGTGGTAGCCAATTTGCGCGCTTTGCCCGGCGGCAATCAGCGCGCTGACCGTCACCAGGCTGCGGTCGCGCGGCTTCAGCCCCGGGCGCTGCCACAGGTCAAGAAACAGCGGTTGCGTTGTGAACTTCACCAGCCCGGGGGAAATCGCGCCGACGTTCTGCTCTACCGTTGTTGAGCGCTGCTTTTCCATCGCCTGATTAAGAGGAAGCAGCTCCGGGGACGCCGAAGCCAGCTGCTCGCGGCCAATACCGCGCGCGATAAAAATATCTTTCGTCACCGCAACGGCGGACATCGCGTTAGGCCAGCCGGAATAAAAAGCCAGATGAGTAACGATCTCGGAGATTTCAGCCGCTGTGACCCCATTATCCAGGGCAACGTCAACGTAATGTTTTAGCTCCGCGGGCTGGTGACGGGCGATAAGGATCGCTACGGTCACGATGCTGCGATCGCGGCGCGAGAGTTCATTTCGCGCCCAGAGGTCCTCTGTCAACACCTCGCTGCCGAAACGGGCAAGCGCGGGCGCGACGGATTGAACATCTTCAACGGACAACTGGGTTGGGCTAAATGGAGCCATTTTTTCACCTCTTTTTTCTTCAGCCAGGACGGGAGCGCCCAGCATCAACGACATGGCGGCAGCGGTAATAAAAGCTTTCACGATAAATTCCTCATCGGCATATTAATTCGTCAGCCTTTCCACCAGCTGGCGCTGATACTCAGGAAGCCGGCGGCGGCTGGCATTCTCAAAAACCAGCGGGGGAAGCCAGGTCATGCCCGCATGCAGCGCGCTGGCCTTCATCGGCGTAAAGACGTCGGCCAGGCTGACGCCGATCCGCCCGGACTCGCCGTAGGTGGATTCACCTCCCGCGGCCGTCGTCACGATCATCATCTCTTTGCCCTGCCATATCCCCGGCCCCACGCTACCCCAGGTATCGTTCAGCCAGGCCTTCATCATCGGCGTGATGTTGAACCAGTGGGTCGGGAAAATAAAAACGACGCGCGCGTGTTCCCGCATAAGCCGTCGCTCTTCATCGGCATTGATGTTTCGGCTGTCAAAGCCGTAAAGCGCCTCGAGATTGCGTACGGTCACGCCGGGCACGCTTCGCGCAGCCTCCTCCAGACCGTTGGTCATGACCGATTGTTCAGGATAAGGATGGGAGACAATAACCAGCGTGTTAGCCTCGGCGGCACGGCTGGTAGGGGTAAAGCTAAACAGAAACGCGGTGACGGCCAAAAGCCAGAACAGACCGGGAATACAGCGGTGCGAATAGTTCATCAAGCTCTCCTTCTCTTTTGCCACAGGTTAAGGCGCGGAATAAGAAGGAGCCAGCCCTCGCTATCGAATGGGGCTGTGAGTTATTTTCATCAATCGGGCTACAGACCGAGCGGCTTCATTTCCCGCACAAGGGAGATTAACAGGCGCAGCCCAGTAGGAAGCTGATGACGGCTGGAGTAATAGATATAGAATCCCGGTCCGTATGAGGCCCAGTCGGTCAGCACCAGACGCAGGCGCCCGGCGCTGACGTGCTCTGCTATCAGCGGTTCCGGCAGGTACATCAGGCCGAACCCCTGCAGAATGGCCACTACGCCCGTCTCCGCCAGATCGACCGTTAATAGCGGCGGCACTTTGACGGTGAGCTGCTCTTCGCCGCGTTCAAACTCCCATTTATAAATCCGGTTGTTTCCCAGACGATTGCTGACGCAGCGGTGCTGGTGAAGATCGTTGGGATGCCGGGGTTCGCCAAAGCGGACAAGATATTCCGGCGACGCCGCGACCACCCAGCGCACATCGGCGGACAGGCGCTGCGCCACCATATCTTCCGGCACGGTTCCGCCATAGCGGATCCCGGCGTCGAAGCGCTGTTCCGTGACGTCGACAATGCGATTGCTGGCCACGATATCCAGCTCAATATCGGGATAACGTTCGGCAAAAACCGGCAGTACCGGAGCCAGCAGCAGCGTGGCGGCCTCAACGGCGACGTTAAGCCGAATATGCCCCGCCGGCGAATCGCGGAACTGGTTGAGCTGTTCCATCGCGGCATCGATGGAGGCGACCGGCTCGCTTACCGCGCTGGCCAGGCTCTCGCCTGCCGCCGTCAGGGTGACGCTTTTGCTCGTGCGGTTCAGCAGGCGTACGCCCAGCCGCGCCTCAAACCCCTTCAGGGCGTGGCTTAGGGTCGAGGCGCTCACCCCAAGTTCGACGGCAGCCTTACTAAAACTATGATGGCGCGCGATGGCGCAAAAATAGATAAGGTCGGCCATATCGGCACGGTTCACATTCATACGGCCTCGCTAACGGGGTAAAAGAGAAGCTAAAAAAATAACGGTACCGTGATGTCATGCCGCATCGTGGCGATCGTCCGCGAAGGAAAATCAAAGACCTTAATGCACGAGCAACCTGCCGGGCGGTAGGTTTATACTACAGGCTTCAGCCCTGATAAACTGTCCATCCGACCGGTAATAAACCCTATTTTGTCCGCCAGAGGCGCGTTTATGTTACCTGATTGCGATAAAGCCATCGTCCTGCTGCATGAAATCTATGGCCTCAACGCGCATATTCAGCGAACCGCCGCGACCTGGAGAAGCCGCGGTTACGCTGTCTTTACGCCCGCGCTTTTTCCCCACTCTGCGCCTTTTGCTTATGACCAGCAGGACGAGGCCTGGCGCCACTTTTCCGATAACGTCGGATTTGATACCGCCGCCATTGTGTCGCTGCTGGCCGAGCTTAGAGCGAAATACGGCACGCTAATTCTTATCGGCTACAGCGTGGGCGCCACCTTAGCCTGGCTGGCCGCCAGGAGCGGGCTCTGCGACGCCGCGGTGTGCCATTATGGATCGCGGATCCGCCTGTACAGCGACGTTGCGCCCCCCAGCCCGACGCTTGTCATCATCGCCCGTAATGAACCGGCGTTCGATCCCCGCGTCATGCAAAACGAGCTGGAGAAAATTCCCTCCGTGACCTGCCGGATGTTCAATGCGCAGCACGGTTTTTGTGATGCCGACAGCCCGGCATGGGACGCGCGCCTCGCTCAGCAGGCAGACGAGGACACGCTGCGCTTTTTAACGCTTATTCAGCAAACACAGGAGGCCTAATGCATCAGGTATTTCACTGGATTAACGAACCCGCGACATGGTCGGAAGAGGACGGCGTACTCCGCGTAGTCACCGATGCGCAAACCGACTTCTGGCGCGAAACCTGGTACGGATTTGAGCGCTTCTCCGGCCATATCTACGCGACGGAGGCCGCAGCGGATTTCACCTTTCAGGTGCGGGTCCGCGCCGACTTCAGCACCCTGTATGACCAGGCGGGGATCCTGCTTATGCAGGACGCGCAACGCTGGCTCAAGGCCGGTATTGAGTACAATGACGGCGCGCCCGCTATCGGCAGCGTATTGACGCAGGGGAAATCAGACTGGGCGACCGGTGTTTTCCCGGGCGACCCCGGCGAATTCTGGCTGCGTCTGACCCGTCGGGGGGAAGCGCTGCGCCTGCAGTACTCTACGGATGGCCGTCAGTGGCCGCTGCTGCGGCTGTGCCCTTTTCCCAGCGGAGCGGTGAAGATCGGCGTCATGTGCTGCACGCCGCAGCGTAGCGGACTACGGGTTAATTTCCACGATATAGCGCTGCTGCCGCCAAACGAGAAAGATCTGCACGACCTGAGCTGAGTCGCCAGCTCGCGCGCGGGCAAAATCGCGGAATAATCGCGATGAAGGTATGATTTTTAGCCCCCCGGCCTGCATGGCCTCCTCCTTGCTGCTAGATTGGCATCGACCTTCAGACCAACTATGAGGAGGAGCCATGTTTTCTTACATCATGCTCGGCACCAACGATCTGCCGCGCGCGCTGCGTTTTTACGACCCGCTGATGGCAATGCTGGGGCATCCCCAGAGCGGTCGGAGCGATGAAGGCGCATCGTGGGGGACATTCAGCGGAAACAGCACCATCGGACTGTGCGTTGGCAGACCGTTTAACCAGCAGCAGGCGACGACGGGTAACGGCGTGATGGTAGCGCTGAACGCTCGTTCAGTTGAGCATATTCAGCAGCTGCATCAGCTGGCGCTGAACCTCGGGGGAACTGATGAAGGCGCCCCTGGACACCGCCCGCAGTACGGTGAGGGCTTCCACAGCGCCTACGTCAGGGATCCGGACGGCAATAAGCTGGCGTTTGTGTATTACGCAAGCGCAGGCTAAGCCCGCAGAACGAGAGGTTAAGGCAGGGTTCGCGCATGGCGAAACCCTGCGCGTTGCTGAACATCGCGCCGGGCTCGTGCCGCCTGTTTCACCTTCGGCGCTCACCGGTCATTCACGGCGCGCCCACGAGAAAGGCATTTTGTTTCAGCCCGTTGCCGTACAGCAGCGGTCGTCTCTGACTCAGCCTTCAGTAAACATTCCCGACGTAAACGCCGCCCGCATCGCTTCGATTTCGCCCGCCTGCGTCGCGTTTAATGCCGCCAGCATATTGCAGGTAAAATCCACAAAGCCAACCCCATTGGCGGTCACCAGATTGCCGTCGCGAACCGAAGGCACGCTTCGGTAGCGCGCAGCGCCGCTGTAGGCGGAGCCCGCTCTGTTCTGCAGGTAGGCCAGCCCGTTCGAGGTGTGGTCGACATCATTGAGAAAGCCGTGCGCGCCGAGGAATGCCGAAGCATCGCATATCGCGCCAACCACGATCTGCCGGGCCTGCGCTTGCTCTACCAGCGGCACCACCCGCCGGGCCTCTTCTCCCCACCAGTTCATACCGCCCACCAACACCAGCGCGGCGTAATCATCGGGTATCATCTCGAAGGTATAATCCGGCAGGCAACGGACCCCGCCAATGGACATCACCGGCCCCGCATCCGCGGCAACGGTCCTGACATCATACTGCGGCTCCCATATGCCAAACCCCCGGCGCAGCCCTGGCGCCAGCAGGGCAAACTCCCAGTCGGCATACTCCTCGATGAGCACAAACAACACTTCTTTACGCGTATCCATAAATCTCATTCACTCCCTGGTCAACGGAATTAGCCGTCGCGGCATCCGCCAAGCCCTTCGCTGTCGCGATCGATATTCTCGTCGTGCCGCCGCCACAAACTGTATAAATACACAGTAATGAAGGCAAGGTTAATTTTCCCCTTATGGCAATCCGCACTCATTTTTGCGAGCCTGCTCCCCGGATAGAACCACTATCCGGGGACATTGGCTATCGTCTTCTGCGATCCGGGCCTGCAGACAACGGAATGCGCCTGTGGGCGAGGAGAACCTCCCTGGTGATATAAAGCGTATATCCCTCCGGCCTCAGCCGGGGCGATCGCAACGCCTTCAGGGTGATGCCGCCGATATCTCCCGACGCAAGGCGCTTACGGACAGCGCTACCGCTAAGGCACAGCTGACTTCGCAGCACCGATAGCAGGCTGGTCTGAAAGGCTCGCGCGACGGTAACCTCCACTCTCACCTGAGAAGCGCGAACAAGGCTGATTCGCCAGCGCTCCTTGACCATGAATTCAGGCGATCCTGACGGCGACGCGCGATTACGCCGCAGCACCAGCAGATCGTGAGAATAAGCCTCGACGGCAGATTTATCGTTAGCGATAAGCCGCTCGTAGAGCTGCGGATTGATTTTGCTGATCGGTAAACGAGAGAACAGGCTGATGTTCCAGGTATACGCGCAGCGGACGCACTGATAGATACTCCAGACATCGAGCATCTTTTTTTGTGAATTGACCCGGAAGGCGCCGGATGGGGTGAAATCCTGCTGCCCATGACAGGCGGGGCAGCGTTTGCTAATCAGCTGGTAGCCCACGGGGCTGACGTTCCATGTGACTTTCATGGTGAACCTTTTTTAACCTATACAAAAGCGGATCCGTCGATAACGGACCGTGATTTTTGCGATGTGAAAAATATTTAGAGGATACTTTTCAGTGGGTTAAAAAAAGATTTCCAACACGACTACCCTGTCTGACCGCCAATGAATGGGCCTAAGCGTAACAAAGCGGCTAAGGGTAAAGGCATGCATTAAATCAATAAATACAGAGAATTCATTCATAAACAGCATTGTTTACCTTCTGTTCACAAAACGAGAAGCGGCTCACTGATCAAACAAACCTAAACGTTTATGTTTTGTCTCATAAACGTTTAGGTTAAGGAAATAACCGTTTATATCACGGGTAATTTTCATAAATGCAGAGAGCGAAAAATGCGAAAAGCGACGATGCGGGACGTGAGTGAGGCGACGGGATTTTCAATGTTCACCGTCTCACGCGCGCTTAACGGTGGCGATGGCGTAGCTGATGATAGCCGGGAGCTGATTTTAAAAGTGGCGCGCGAGCTCGGCTACGTCCCTAACCGTGCGGCACAGGCGCTACGCCGTTCGAGCAGAGACTCGGTGGCGGTGATTACGGCTCATGCGTCGAACTCTTACTACCTCAACCTGATGTCCGGGATTCAGCAGATGCTGCAGCCTTCGCAGTGGACCGTGGTGCTTGGCGATATCGCGGTAAACGGGATCTACGACCGGGCGCAGGAAGATCGCATGATTAACCGCCTGATCGAATCGCGGATGGCCGGGATCATTTCGACGGTGACGCTCCAGCCGGAGAGCCTGAGCCTGCTTGCGAAATGGGATATCCCGGTGGTCTTTGTCGACTCTCCTCCCCGCGGCGAGCACAATTTTCCCAGCGTCACCACCGACAATTACCATGCCAGCCTGCTGGTGGGGAACCATCTGGCGCAGCACGGCTATAAAAACTGGCTGCTGCTGATCTACCCGGACCGCTGGACCACGCGTTTTGAACGCGAGCGCGGGATCCGCGAAGCCGCTGAGCAGTGCGGCGCCACGCTTGAAGTCCTGGAAACGGAGAACGACGCACAGTCGGCCTCTGAAAAACTGAGCCAATATCTGGCGCGCGGGGAAGCGCTGCCGGACGTGCTTATTGCCGGGAACAACCCTATTCTGCTGGGTTCGCTCAACCAGCTCCAGCAGCGCCAGATAGCCATTCCCGGCGATATGGCCCTTATTGCCTATGACGAATTCGACTGGGCGCCGCTGTTAAATCCACCGCTCACGGTGCTCAATGAAAACAGTGAAGAGATCGGCAGGCAGGCGGCAGAGATGCTGATTCGCTTAATTAATCAGGAAGGAAAAGGCGAAATAGAGACCCAACTTAAAGTTCCCGCCGCGCTGGTGATTCGCCAGTCCTGCGGCTGTAGAAAAGCCCATAACACTTAAAAAGACACGATTGAGATGGCTGCCCAGACGGCATTGTACGGGCCGACAGACATTGCTCTTGCGGTTCTGTCCTTCCAGCCAACAAGCGGCTAACCCGAGCGAAACAATTTTGCCGCCACTCTTTCATCATTTTAGCGATTTAAATAACGGCTGAATTATTCAGTCGCGATTAAAAAACAACATCAGGGGATTATTTCTGAGGCATCCCCACACCTGGCCGTACCTCGTACCACAAGAAAATGAAAGGAGCAGAATATGACCAAACTTCGTAAAGCATGGCTGGCTGTCGCGGTTGCCGCGGTAATCACCACCATGACAGGCTTGGCTCCCGCAGCCAGCGCCGCGCCGCAGGAAAGCAAAAAAATCGCCCGTATCGGATTAATGGTGCAGGACATGTCCAACCCGTTCTTCTCCGCGATGGAGAGAAACGCTAAGCAGGCTGCGGCTAAAATCGGCGCAACCCTTAATGTCCAGGATGCGCAGGTCGATCTGGCAAACCAGAACACGCAGATTGACGCTTTTATTCAGCAGAAAGTGGATCTCATTATTATTTCCGCCGTCGATGAGTCCGGGATCGAACCGGCGATACAGCGGGCAAAAGCCGCCGGCATTATCGTTATCGCAGTCGATACCCCCGCTAAAGGCGCTGACGCGGCGATCATGACCAACGCCATTCAGGCCGGGGAGACCTCCTGCGAGTACTTGTTCAGCCAGATGGGCGGCAAAGGCAAAGTGCTGCTGGTCGATGGGACCCCAATTCAGACCATTATCGACCGCATTAAAGGCTGTAAAAACGTCGCGCAAAAATACCCGGATATCAAAATTGTCGGCCAGCAGGCATCGCGCAACGACCGCGCATCGGGCCTGATGGTCACCACCGATATGCTCACGGCCAACCCGGACGTCTCCGGTATTTTCGGCATGAACGATCCTTCGGCCCTTGGCGCGGTGCTGGCGGTTGAACAGGCGGGCAAAGCGGGCGCGATCAACGTTACCGGCGTCGACGGTAGCCCGGAGGCGGTTGAAGAACTCAAGCGCGGCGGCTCGCCTTTTATCGGCACCGCGACGCAAAACCCGGGAGAAATGGTTCGCCAGGCCATATCGCTTGCTCAGGATATGGTCGACGGTAAGCCGATCGCCTCCCGTACCGTTTTGATCCCGAGCGTACTGGTCACCCGCGATAACGTGGGTAGCTATCCAGGCTGGTAATCACATCGTCACTCTAAGCAGCAACAAACGGGATGACCCTCAGGCTCATCCCTGAGGGCAAAGACAATGGCCGACATATCATCACCTCCCTTACTCAGGCTGGAAGGGATTTCAAAACGCTACGGCGCGACGCTCGCGCTGAACAACGTACGCTTTGATTTATTCGCCGGAGAGGTCCATGCCCTGATGGGGGAAAACGGCGCGGGTAAATCCACGCTGATGAAAATCCTCTCCGGCAACGAGCAGCGCGATAGCGGCGTTATTTTTATCGATGGACAAGCGATTGATATTCGCACGCCCCGGGACGCGCGCAAATATGGTATCGCCATTATCCACCAGGAGCTGAACACGGTGCCGGATATGACGGTGGCGGAAAACCTGTTTCTCGGCCAGGAGCCCACCTCTTTCGCCGGTATTCTCGATCGCAAACGGATGCACCGGGAGGCCAAAGAGAAGCTGAATCGAATTAACGCGGATATCGACCCGCAGGCGCCGCTCGGGTCATTGAGCATCGGGCGTCAGCAAATGGTGGAGATCGCCCGCGCCGTCAGTGAAAACGCGAAAGTACTGGTGCTTGATGAGCCGACCGCCGCCCTGTCGCGGGCGGAGACTCTCCAGCTATACCGGCTGATCGCGCAGATGCGCCAGGACGGCGTCGGCATGGTCTACATCTCGCACCGCATGGAAGAGGTGTGGCAGTTGGCAAACCGGGTCACGGTGTTCCGCGACGGCACGTGGATCGGCACGGAAAACCTCGGCAACGTCTCAACCACCGATATCGTGCGCATGATGGTCGGCCGGCAAATCGTCGATCTCTATCAGCACGAGCCGCGTACGCCCGGCGACGTCCTGCTGGAAGTGCGGGATCTGGCAGGCAGTGCGACCGGCCCGGTCTCCTTTGAGGTCAGCGCGGGCGAAGTGGTGAGCATGTCCGGTCTGGTGGGCTCCGGGCGAACCGAAGTTGCCCGCCTGCTCTTCGGCGCCGATCCGCGCAGCCAGGGAAGCGTGCGCCTTGCCGGCAGGGAGAGCCAGCCGTCAGACCCCACCGCCGCTATTGCCGACGGTATTGGAATGGTGACCGAAGACCGTAAAACCCAGGGACTGTTTCTCGGTCATTCGGTTGAGCACAACATTGATATCAGTTCGCTGGATAACTTTGTCGCCGGCGGCGTGGTTAAACGCAAAACCATCCGCGCCGCCGTCCTTGAGCAGATGCGCAGGCTGCGGCTGCGGGAAAACGCGGTTGAACTGCCCGTCAGCGCCCTGTCCGGCGGAAATCAGCAGAAAGCGGCGCTGGCGCGCTGGCTGCTGCGCGATTCGAGGCTGCTTATCCTCGATGAACCGACCCGCGGCGTAGATATTGGCGCCAAAAGGGAAATTTACGAGCTGATAGACAGGCTCGCTCGCGCCGGCAAAGCCATCCTGGTGATCTCTTCCGATTTGCCGGAGGCCATCGGCATCAGCGACCGCGTGCTGGTCATGCGCGGCGGGCGAATCGTCCACCAGTTCCCCTCATGTTCAGCCACGGAAGAAGAAGTGATGCTGCACGCAACAGGAACCTTTACCAGTCAATCCGGAGAATGCCATGGACAACAATAAACCTGTGACGGAACTGCCGGTCAAAGCGCCGTTTGATTTTGCCAAATGGTGGGACCGGGTGGGGATCTTAATCGTCCTGCTGGTTTTGCTGATCCTCATGTCGACCTTCGCGCCAAACTTTAACCGCGTCGATAATCTGCTGAATATCGCCCGTTCGATTTCCGTCAACGCCATTCTGGCGGCGGGTATGACGTTCGTCATTTTAACCAGCGGTATCGATTTATCCGTCGGGTCGATCGTCGCCGTATCCGGCGTGGTCTCGGTGGTGGCGGCGATGGCCGGGATCCCCGCGCCGCTGGCGATTCTGGCCGGGGTTGGCGTTGGCGCGCTCTGCGGTCTGCTTAACGGCGTTCTCACCGCCTATCTCGCCCTCGCGCCGTTTATCGTCACCCTCGGGACAATGACCTTCCTGCGCGGTATGGCCTACACCATTACCGAAGGGCAGCCTATTGTTTCGAGTAGCCTTAGCTTCCGCGAGCTGGGCAACGGCTATCTTATCGGGATCCCCATCCCGGTCATTATCATGCTGGTGGTTTACCTGCTGGCGTGGTTCATTCTCGAACGCACCCGCTTTGGCCGTCACATTTACGCCGTCGGCGGCAACGCCCAGGCCGCACGCCTGGCCGGCGTACGGGTCAAACGCGTGCTGGCGGCGGTGTATATGATTGCCGGCGTCTGCGCGGGTCTGGCGGGCATTATCTTCGCCGCCAGGGTGATTTCCGCCCAGCCTACTGCCGGAACGGGATATGAGCTGGACGCCATTGCGGCCGTTGTCCTGGGAGGCACCAGCCTCGCCGGTGGCCGCGGGCGAATTATCGGCACCCTGATTGGCTCGATAATACTTGGCGTACTCAGTACCGGTCTGATTCTGCTCAGCGTGCCCTTTTTCACCCAACTCTTAATCAAAGGCATCGTCATCATCCTCGCCGTGGCGATTGACGGACTGAAGCAGCATCCGGAACTGTTTACCTTCTGGCGGAAAAAAGAGATCGCCCGTCCCCGCTAGCTTTCCCTGACGCGTTGTTTATCCGCCGCATCGGCGGCGGGTTTTCGTTTGCTTAAAATCTGATGGAGTACACGCCCATGACATACCACATTACCCTGACGGACCCGATGAATGGCCCCCGGGATCGCGAACCGATTACGTTTACCCTCCCGGAGAGGCTGGCGGAACCTCTGTGGTGGGCCATTACCGACGAGGACGAGCGGATCCTTTGCCAGCGCCTCGAGCATGAATCGTCGGTAAGCAGTACCGCTTTTATCGCGACGGTCAGCTTCAGCGGCACCCTTAAGATGCGGCTTGACCGGCCGCTCACGGCGGCTGAAGTCGATGACATATCCGGTATCCAGACGCTGCCCGGCCGGGAGAGCGACTGTTTTGCGCGCCTCAATACCGGCTGTTTCGATTTGGAAATGTGTCGGGGAACCGCTCAGGGCGTCGGTTCATCAAAATGGGGGCTGCGCCATTTCCGCGCTCTGCAGGACGGCGTCGAACTGCTTCCTTCGGGGAATAACGCCATCGGCGGTTTTTACGGTCCGTTCTTTACCCCGGAGAACGGACTGATTAACCCGCCGGAGCATACCGTCGTTGATATTGAGGTCGTTGAACAGGGTCCGGTCTATCATCACTACCGCATGCGCGGCGCGATCCCCGACGGGTTATTACCGGAGCTGCGCGGTAAGCGCTTCGCCATCGACTGGAAATTTAGCTGGAACACGCCGTGGTTTCAGCGGCGCTACTGGGTGGATGACTTTTCGACGGTGATCAACGGCCGTTCGGTGACCAACAAGATCACCGTCGGCGACGAATTTGAGAGCGGTCCGGGAAACCTGCTGTTCGACCGCTTCGCGGCCTACGGCGGCACCCGCTACCGCGCGGGCGACCCCTACGCCGAAGAGCTGGCGGCGATGGTGGCCAATACCGTCGCCACATCGGAAAATCAAAGCCCGAAATTTGCCGAATTCCGCGAACAGCTCACCGATATGGCTTCTGCCCACTGGGATCTCTACTGGCGGATGTTCTGTCGCTGGGAGCACGTGCTGGATGAAGCGGAGATTCGCGAACGGCTGAGTCAGGTGCGCGCCCGAGCGCATCTTCGGGCCGATCTGACCGAGCGGGAATGGCTGTTGACCGATTCGCCGGTTAACGTTTCCGCCGTCGCGGATGAAACCATCTTCCCCGGGCCGGCCAGTAAAACCGTCGAGTATGATTCGGCTAGCGGCCGGGCGATGATCTGGTGGACCTCCCGCCCCTCCGGCGCGTTTCAGATAGTCCAGCGCCGCCAGTCCGGATGGGTTAACTGGGGCAGCAACGGCGAAAATGAGTGTCCGGAGCTCCCCGTCGGCGTCGAGATCAAGACCGCCTGCGGGATCTTCGCCGAAAACTGGATGCAGATCGCCGATCGGCTGGAAACCCCGCCGGTGGTCACGGTACGTAAAGGAGATAACTGATGATCCTCTGCTGCGGAGAAGCCCTCATCGACATGCTGCCCTGCCAGAGCCGCGAAAATGACCCCGCTTTTACTCCCTGCGTCGGCGGAGCGGCATTTAATACCGCCGTCGCCCTGGGCCGTCAGGGGATGGCGGTCAGTCTGTTTTCCGGTTTATCGGATGACTTTATGGGCGATATGCTGCGCCACACGCTTGACGCATCCGGCGTGGATTATTCGCCCTCAACCCGCGCGCCGCTGCCAACCACGCTGGCCTTCGTCAGGCTGGTAGGCGGTCAGGCCCGCTATACCTTTTACGATGAAAATAGCGCCGGCAGAATGCTGAGGGAAAGCGACCTGCCGGAACTCGGAGATGATGTCGCCGCCGTGTTGTTCGGCTGCATCAGCCTCATCGCGGAGCCGTGCGGCAGCGTTTATGAAACGCTGATGGCGCGAGAGGCGCCGCGCCGGGTGATGTACCTCGACCCCAATATCCGTGAAATTTTCATCGCGGATCGGCAGAAGCACCTGGCGCGCATGAGGCGCATGATTGCGCTGGCGGATATCGTCAAGCTTTCCGATGAAGACCTCGCGTGGTTTGCCGAACCCGGCGAAGAGCATGAGGTCATCCGCCGCTGGCTGACGCTGGGACCAAAGCTTATTGTGGTTACCCGCGGGGCAGACGGCGCCGATGCCTGGACCGCAGATTTTCATCTTCACGTGCCCGCGATTCGCGTCGCGGTGGCCGATACCGTCGGCGCGGGAGATACGGTGAATGCCGGTATTCTCGCCAGCCTTTCGCAGGCCGGGCTTCTTGAAAAAGAGAAGCTAGTGACACTGTCACGTGAGCAGGTTTGCCGCGCGGTCGATCTGGGGATGCGCGCCGCCGCGGTGACGGTTTCCAGGCCAGGAGCTAACCCGCCCTGGGACCATGAACTCCGAAGTCAGCAGAGACCTTGCCTGTAAACAACGGAAAACCGGATGAGGGTCTGCAACCGCGCGTATCGACAGACCCTTATCATTAGTTTTTATGGATATGATTTAGGTCCCAATTATTGAATGAAAGCTAAACCAGCTTCATTTATTCATGGGTTATTGCCGACTAATCCATTAATATCAGGCAATTAGATCGGCATTCAATTTTTGCCCTTCTCGCTAATGGACATCAGGGACAGGAGGTCAATAATGAAAATGAATCAATGGTTTGTACGTTTGCGTAATACTCCCATTCCGCAGCGCAAGCTGCATCCGGCGAAATGGCTGACGCTGATCGCCTTTCTGCTGCTGCTGGCGCAGCTGGCGGTAGAGTCTTTGCTCTCGGTATAAGCACAATAAAAATGGGCTTTAGTGTCAAAGCGCGCCAGCACTAATAAGATTAAACTCAAATCTAATTCGTGATAAGCATCTCAGTTTATCAACAACGGCTAGACAGAAAGAACTCAGGCATGCTAGTAATTAATTCAAGCAAGGGAACGGATTTAAATTAAACGCCATTTAAACCCTACCCATAAGGCTGAAAAATTAATTGATAATGGTTTGGCTTACTGAACGATTATCAAAAGGGTAAGTGAATCGAAGGCCCTCAGAGACGAAAGTTTCTGAGGGCCTTTTTGTTTTTTTCTCTCACAGGAGTTAATCAATGTCTAAAGAACGTCGTCTCTCCCGAATTTTCGCAAAAGATGGTAAATCAGTCACTCTGGCGCTGGATGGCTACTATTTTTCCAGCAACACAAATGGTATTGATAATACGATAAAGCAGCTCCCGGTACTGGTCGAAAATGGCCTGGATTGCGCGCTGGTGACCTGGGGTATGTTGAAAAATTTTCGCGAAATTTTCAACAGCGTTCCCGTTGTATTACGCGTCGATAGCACAGTGAGTATTTTTGATAATACCGTTCCCGATACCACCCCTGTTTTTTCTATCGAAGATGCGCTGAAAGTGGCTGCTGATGGCGTGGTGTGCATGACCTTCCCCGGCGCGTTCAATGAAGAGAAAACGCATATCATGGCCATGCAGCTGGCGCAGGCGGCCGATCGCTGGAGCATGCCGCTGATAGTGGAATCTCTGCCCTATGGCTATCCCGTCACCAGCGACGACTCCAATAATCCGGCTATCATCGCCGCCTCGGCCCGCGTCGCCGTTGAGCTCGGCGCGGATGTCATCAAAACCCGCTTTACCGGTACCGAAGACGATAGACTCATCGTCGAAGCCGCCGGAGTGCCGGTGCTCGCGCTCGGCGGCCCTAAAACCGGCATCGACGGCTATTTTAAATTTGTTCATCACTGTATGCAGGTGGGAGCAAAAGGCGTGGCGGTGGGTCGCAATATTACGCAGGACCCACGGCCAGAAAAAGTAGTAGCAGGTCTGAATGCCATCATCCATGAAAATGCCACAGCGGAAGATGCTTACAGCCTCTACATGGTTTAAACATACGGGTATTAATATGCACTTAAATAACACCATCATTCCTTCCGTCAGAAAATATAAACATTTTGAGCAGGCGCTGTCTTGTTCATCAGAATACGTACTGTTATCCGAAGCGAATATCGGCAACTTACAGTCGCTGATTGGTAAATGTCATCAAAGCGGCAAAAAAGTACTTATTCACCTGGAGCTATTGGGCGGTTTTAAACCCGACCAGGCGGGGATTAGTCTGCTCAAAAATTACTACAAGGTTGATGGTGTTATTTCTTCCAATCTCTCGGCCCTACGCCATGCAAAAAAAGAGGGATTGTTAACTATCTTTCGGGTACTGCTGATCGACTCACGTTCGCTGGATCAGTCCATCGATATTGTTAAGCATAACCCGCCGGATGCCATTGAGATCTTACCTGCTGAATATGCCTGCCAGTGTCTGGAATTGATTAGCCGGAATTTAAAAGGCTTTGACGTGATATTCATCGCCGGAGGCTTTGTTAAGCGGAAATACCTTGTAGATAAAATATTCCATGCCGGATTTAAAGGAATTACCAGCAGCGAACCCGGATTATGGTAACTCATAAGGAGTCCACGCGAATGAAAGAACACTATGTCATGGGCATTGATAATGGCGGAACCGTTACAAAAGCGGCGATTTACGATCGAAGCGGCAACGTGGTCGCTATCGCGTCGCAGTCAACGCAAATGCTGACGCCAAAAGAATTTCATACCGAGCGCGATATCAACGAACTCTGGGCGGCTAACGTTGAAGTCATTAAAAAAGCCATCGCGCAGTCGGGTATCGACGCCAGCCAAATCAAAGGCGTGGCGGTAACCGGCCACGGCAACGGGCTGTATATGGTGGATGAAACCGGTGCCCCGGTGCGCAACGGAATTATCTCCACCGACAGCCGGGCTAAGGCCTGGGTTGAAAAGTGGTACCGCGAGCCGACGTTCGTTAGCGATATTTTGCCCAAAACCATGCAGTCCATCTGGGCCGGGCAGCCCGTCGCCCTCCTCGCCTGGCTAAAAGAGTACGAGCCGGAAACGCTGAACAAAGCGCGCTACATTTTCATGGTCAAAGATCTGATTCGTTTTTACCTGACCGGTGAAGCCTTTCTCGAACTTACCGATATCTCAGGAACCAACCTGATTAACGTTCGCGACCGCGACTATGACGCCTCGCTGCTGGCCTGGTGGGGGCTCGGCGATCTGCGCGACAAGCTTCCGCCGATTAAACGCTCCACCGATTGCTGCGGCTACATAACCGACGAGGTGGCGCAGCTGACCGGTTTGTGCGCCGGGACGCCGGTTTCCGGCGGCGTTTTTGATATCTCGGCTTCTTCCGTGGCTTCCGGGATCAATACGTTGGATAAGCTGGCTATTATTACCGGGACCTGGAGCATTAACGAATACGTGACCGACCATCCGGTTATTGACCAGGATCTGTTTATGACCTCGATCTATCCGATTGAGGGTAAATGGCTAATCACCGAGGCCAGCCCCACTTCCGCCAGCAATCTGGAGTGGTTTATCAATAACTTTATGGAGGGCGATCGCGCGGCCGCTTCCGCGCAAGGTATGTCCGTCTACGATCTGTGCAATGAGCTGGTTTCCACAACGACGCCCGCTGAGAGCCACCTGCTGTTCTTCCCGTTTGTCTTCGGCTCTAACACCATCCCGGATGCTTCTGCGGGGTTTATCGGCCTGAATAGTTTCCATAAAAAAGCGCATTTTCTGCGCGCTATCTATGAAGGCGTCGCCTTCAGCCACCTTTATCACACCGAACGTTTACGCAACATCAACCCACAGTTAAGCCGCACCATTCGGATTGCAGGCGGCGTCACCCACTCTCCGGTTTGGTTACAGGTATTTGCCGACATTTTTCAGTCCACGCTGGAAATTGTCGACGTGAAAGAGCACGGCACGCTCGGCACCGCGATGACCGCGGCGGTGATGGTTGGCTGGTTTGATGACGTTTTCGACGCCTCAAATGCAATGGTGCGCGTCTCGCGAACCGTCACGCCGAACCCCGACAACAACAAGGTCTATCAGGATAAGTATCAGCTCTACAAAAATCTGTTAGCGGAAATGCAGTCTCCGTGGAAAAGCTGCAGCAACTACATCACGCATTAAGCGAGGAAAGTATGGATCTGAATTTACACCACCGCACGGCTATCGTTACCGGAGGCGCTACGGGCCTCGGCAAAGAGTTTGTCCTTTCCCTCGCCAGAGAAGGAGTCAATATCTGCTTCACCTATATGCATGAAGACGAGCACCCTGAACTGCTGGTCGAAACGGTGAAAAGCACTACCAACGTCGAGATCGTTGCGGTGAAAACCGATCTTTCCGACGAGCAAAGCCGTGAGAATCTGTTCGCCACCTGTATCGACCGCCTGGGAAATGCCGATATTCTGGTCAATAACGCCGGGATCTGGCTGAGCGGCTACGTTACTGAAATTACCCCACAGGACTGGGATAAGGTGATGAACATCAACCTGAAGGCGGTATTCCACCTGAGCCAGCTGTTTGTAAACCACTGCCTGGCGAAAGATCGGGCCGGCAGCATTCTGAATATCACCTCTCAGGCGGCCTTTCACGGTTCGACCACCGGTCATGCTCATTACGCGGCCAGTAAAGCGGGCCTGGTGGCATTCGCCATTTCGCTGGCGCGCGAAGTGGCGAAACAGAAAATCAATGTCAACAACATCGCCGTCGGCATTATGGATACCGCGATGATCCGTAAAAACATTGAACAGAATCCTGACTATTACGTCAGCCGTATTCCGGTAGGCCGGGTGGCCCAGCCGCACGAAATTGCCGATATCGGCGTCTTCATGGTCTCTCCGAAAACCAGCTATATGACGGGAGCGACTCTGGATGTCACCGGCGGTATGTTGATGCGTTAACTTATGGAGAATGTCTATGAAATGTCTGGCAATTGCCGATCTTTTTATCAATGCAGCGATGATGGACGCGGGTCTGAACGCGCTGAAAGATAAAGGTATTGCAGTGGAAGTGCGCGAATGGTCGCACGAGTCGATTGAAAAACTGCAGGAGGATAATTTGCTGGTGGAACAGCAAGGTTCAGAGGCGCTGGCGCTGCCTGCCGCCCTGCTTCAGGGCGCTGAGGAGACGGAGATCCTGATAGTCCAGTTCGCCCCGGTTAACGCGGCGGTATTCGACAAGCTGCCAAAGCTTAAATACGTCGGCGTGCTGCGCGGCGGCATTGAAAACGTTAATCAGGCGGAGGCCAAAGCGCGCGGGATTGAAGTGATGAACACGCCGGGGCGTAATGCCCGCAGCGTGGCTGAGTTTACCGTCGGCATGATTCTGGCGGAGATGCGCAACATCGCCCGCTCGCACGATGCGCTGCGCAATAAGTTCTGGCGCAAAGAGAGCCCTAACCACCGGGCCATTCCTGAACTGGGCGGCAAAGTGGTAGGTCTGGTCGGGCTGGGGCATATCGCTCAGCTGGTGGCTGGCTTCCTGCGCGGTTTTGGCAGCGAGATTATCTTTTACGATAAGTACGTCGCTGGCCATGACAGCTATGAAAAGGTGGATTCTCTTGATGAGCTGGTTCGACGTGCGGATGTGATTTCGCTGCACGCCCGCTTGACGGCGGAAACCGAAAACCTGATCAACGCGCATCATTTCGACTTGATGAAGGAGAGCGCCATTATCGTCAACACGGCTCGCTCCGGCCTCATTAACGAAGCCGATCTGATTGCCGCGCTTCGGGCGGGTAAAATCATGGGCGCCGCCCTCGACACTTTTGATGATGAACCCCTGCCGGACGATAGCGCGTTTTATTCGCTGAATAACGTCACGATAACGCCGCATATCGCCGGCAGTACTATTGATGCCTTCAGCAATTCACCGAAGCTTTTTTCTGAGATCTTGCTGAAAAAAATCGGTTAACGATTAAAAGAGCCAGTTACGCTTTTATCGGGCCCATTGGGCACGGGTTCGCTCGCGCCCAATTCGGCCGCCTTTTAAGGAAATATTATGGATATTATCAACAGCATTATTAGTCTGGGGGCATCAGTAATGATGCCAGTAATATTCTTTATTATCGCACTGTGCTTTGGCGTAAAAGTGGGCACCGCATTTAAAGCCGGGATGCTGGTGGGGATCGGTTTTGAAGGGGTGGGTCTGGTGATCGGTCTGCTGTTGACCAACCTTGGCCCGGCGTCGCAGGCCATGGTCGAGCGTATCGGTTTGCACCTGACGGTGGTGGATACCGGCTGGCCGACCGCCTCGACTATCGGCTGGGGTTCGCCGCTGATGCTGCCGGTGGTGGTGGGGTTTATCGTTATCAATATCGCCATGCTGCTGCTGAAATTAACCAAAACGGTAAATATTGATATATTTAACTACTGGATTTTCCTGATTATGGGTTCGGTGGTGTATGCCGGAACCGGTAACTACTGGCTCTCCGTCGGTATCACCTTCGGTATATTTATCTTAACCCTGCTGGCGGCGGATTTAACCGCTCCCTATTTACAAAAAAACTATAATCTCCAGGGGATTTCGTTTCCCCATCTTACCTGTATAACCTACGTCCCCTTTGGGATTGCCTGTAACTACATTATTGATAAGATCCCGCTGATCAATAAAATTAATTTCGACCCGGAAAGTATTAATAAAAAATTCGGCGTCTTTGGTGAACCGCTGACTCTGGGCTTCGTGCTGGGACTGCTGCTGGCCTTCCTTGCGGGATACGACGTTTCCGCTGCGGTCTCGCTGGCGATTAAAGTTTCCGCCGCCATGCTGCTGCTGCCGAAAATGATCGAAATTTTGGTTCAGGGCCTGCTGATCGTGCGCGACGCCGCCGAAGCGAAGCTGAAGGCTAAGTTTCCTGACCGCGACTTCTATATCGGCATGGATACCGCGCTGCTTATAGGCGAACCCTCGGTGCTGGCGACCGGACTGCTGTTGATCCCCATGGCGGTGGTGCTGGCGATTATTCTTCCAGGCAACCGCGTGCTGCCGTTTGTCGATCTGGCCTCACTGATGTTCCTGCTGGCAATGGTGACGCCGTTTTGCAAGCGCAACATGTTTCGCATGTTCATTACCGGCACCCTAGTGGTCAGTTGTATTTTGTACGTTGGGACGGATATTTCGCACGAGTATACCCAGGCCGCGGTCAACTCTCATATTCCGGTACCGGAAGGCATGTCTGAAATTACCAATATCGTTGGCGGAGCAACCACGCCGGTTGGCTGGCTGGCGCTAAAATTCGGCGAGTTTTTCAGTACCGCGCCATAAATCGCCCTTCTCACTCTACCCGGCGCGGAAAACGGCGTCGGGCTTTTTCGCCCCGCCCGCCATTAAAAATGCCTGCCAGGAGGGTAAGCTGGCAGGCATGGCACAATGGACGTCTGTGCTTAGAACTGGTAGGTCATACCCACGGCAACGATGTTGTCGGTACTGATTTTGGCATCGTTGGTGAATTTCGTCTCATCCAGCAGGTTGATTTTGTAGTCCACATAGGTAGACATGTTTTTATTGAAGTAGTAAGTCGCGCCGACATCAAGGTATTCAACCAGATCCTGGTCGCCGTAGCGGCCCAGATCTTTGCCTTTCGATTTCAGGTAGGCGATGGACGGACGCAGACCAAAATCGAACTGATACTGGGCCACGACTTCAAAGTTCTGCGCGGTATTGGCGATATAGCCGCTACCGAACTTCGTCATATTGCGGGTTTCAGCATAGGTGGTCGCCAGGTAGAGGTTGTTGGCGTCATACTTCAGACCGGCCGCCCATACTTCCGCTTTCTCGCCGCGGGCGTATGCGTTCGGATTGTCGCGACCCGCTTTAACCTGCGCATCGGTACGATCGGACGCCGCGTAGGCTGCACCTGCGGCAAAACCTTCGTACTCATAGGTAGAGGCCAGACCCCAGCCATCGCCATGCTGTTTCGCCAAATCGCGACCGTTGCCCTCTTCTTTACCCTGATACTGTACGGCGATATTCAGACCATCAACCAGCCCGAAGAAACCGTTGTTACGGTAGGTAGCAACGCCGGTGGTACGCGCGGTGGCGAAGACGTCAGTTTGCGTCCAGGTATCGCCGCCGAACTCCGGCAGCATATCGGTCCAGGCGCCGATGTCATAGGCGACACCATAGTTACGCCCGTAGTCCAGTGAACCATATTCGCCGAACTTCAGGCCAGCGAAGGCGAGACGCGTTTTGTCGCCGGAATTGTCGCCTTCAACGTTATTGGCGCTGAAGTTATATTCCCACTGGCCGTAGCCGGTCAGCTGGTCATTGATCTGCGTTTCACCTTTGAAGCCCAGACGCGCATAGGTCTGATCGCCATCTTCAGACTTATCGCTGGAGAAGTAATGCAGGCCGGTCACTTTCCCGTAGAGGTCGAGTTTGTTTCCGTCCTTGTTATACACCTCTGCTGCCTGCACGGTTCCTGCAGCAAGAAGTGTAGAGACGGCCACTGTAAGTAATTTTAATTTCATATTATTTCGTCCCTAACTATTAATAAAATATCAAATCTCAGATGCCTTCTGAGCGAACCTATTATGCGATAATTCGCAAAGAGACTTAAAATTAAAAGTTCCTGGTTTTTATGCCAATTCCGATAATTGTGACGGCGTCAGGGGTTGTTAATTGACCTTGATCAATTAATCTTACCGCTGACCTGTAATTATTCTGAATAAGATCCGTTGCAACCGGTTAAACCAGAAGATTTAACTAAAGGAGGCGATTTTCTATAAGTAAATTCTAATGATAAGATAAATTAAAGATTGTATTTTGTTAAATGACAGCAAAATCATATAGTTATAATTTTAATATCAATGCGAACATTCTCATCCATAAACAGATTCATTCTCCATAACTCCCTCTATAAGGTATATTCAGACTTTTCTTCTTAAAATAAAACCTGGTGTTATGGGTACCCTCTACGTTATTTTGATTTCTTGACAAAACTCATGGAAATTATAGCACTGCGGTTTAAGGTTTGTTTAATCTTTTTGTGAAAGGGATAGTCACGACAGTTTTTTCAAGGGATGGGGAAGTGATGAATAAATATAGTTCTGGAAGAGTCCAAAGGATTATGCCTATCGGAATGCGATGGAGGCGAATATGTTAAGGCCGATGACGGCGGGACGAAGGCTGGGCGGGAGTCGCCAGCCGACATCGCCAGAGAGGTGAAAAGACGGCTAAACGGCTGAGTTTGATTCAAACCATCGGTCAGATAAGCAAATGAAGCCCTGGAGAGTGGTTATCCCTCTTCACCGGTTCCGGGTAATGATATGAGACACGTTGGCTCAACGTGTCCATCCTGAAAAGCGCCGCAGGCGGAAAAATAAAATGAAAGTGCACAGATAACGGTAACGTGCGGCAATTACTCCGGCATGAATTTATCGATCAGCGAAAAAGCGTGTAAATAATTAGACAGCGCCAGTAGCGCATGAAATGAATGAAAGCCAAACTTTTCAATTATTTTTCTTTTATTGCAGCTATAAGCCTTCGGTGAAATGCCGAGCAGTTCCGGATAATCCTTTGCCAGCACGTTAAACTTCATTACAAAAATATACTGAAACTCTCGCTCTGTTAAAGTGATATCTTCCCCCACCGGGATCCCGTCAGTTACCCTGTCGATGATATTGGCGATATGCGCGGTGCGCCTCTTATTTATCAAACAAACAATATTATCTTCGACCTTAAAGCAAACAAAATTCTTTTTCATTTCAAAGCTGTTAATCAGAAAATGAAACTGCGCGCGCCTGCTGGTTGGGTACCTTGTTAAGCACAAATCGACCAGATTCGCCTGCTTCGCCGCTTTTACGTCATTTATTTTCAGCCGCATGGCTTTTTTAAAAAAATGATTGTGGCTGACAATCGTCACCATTCCTTTCCCTCACGAAAGCCGAATAATCCTTATAAAAAGGCGAAAATACGCGCCATGGGGATTTACCCATGAGTGAAGTGGGTGAATTATAAGTTTGTTTAATATTTATTGTCCAGACGCGCGCTTTTCAGAAAAATCCCGCAATAACCGCGCTGATTAATTTTGCGTCAGCCCGCGCACGGCGATTCAATCAATCATTATTTTAAGAATTTTCTCATTAGACATCGGAATAAGCGCAATAAGCAGAATAATACACTGATATTTTATGTAAATTCGATTGATTAAATCAAATAAATATATTTATCGAAATATTATTCCACATTAACAAGACTACCCGCGAAGGAACGTAAAGCGTTTATTCATTTTACCAATGTTTATTTGCCATTCGTTTAAGTCTGCGCCGGGTGATGACCCGGCGCGAAGAAGTTTACGCCCGGTTTCTGGCAAGCAGGATAATGATAAACAATCCGCCGATTCCGGCCGTAATGATCCCAATCGGCAGCTCCTGCGGGGCCAACAGCGTCCTGCTGACAATGTCGCCGCCGCACAGGAGCACGGCCCCCCACAGGCCGCATAAAGGAAGCAGCAACAGATGTTTGACGCCGGAAAAGTAGCGGCACATATGCGGCACCATCAGGCCGATAAAGCCAATCACTCCGGTTAAAGCCACCAGCAGCGAGGTGGCCAGCGCGCAGCAGAAAAAAACCTCCATTCTCAGGCGGCCAACGTTAATACCCAGCGACTGCGCGGTCTGCTCGCCGGCCAGTAAGCCATCCAGCGAGCGCCAGCGTAACAGTACGAACGCGCCGAGAAACAGCAGACTGAATACGGCATACGGTAAATTATCCCAGCGCGCCAGACCGAGCCCTCCCAACGACCAGAACAGTACCGAACTGGCGGCCCGCTGATCGCCGGAGAAAATCAGATAGCTGGTCAGCGCGCCGAATAAAAAGGAGATCGCCAACCCGCAAATCACTAAGTGTTCGGCGCCGCGCTGCTTTTTAAAATGAAACAGCAGCATCACCGCCACCGCCGAGCAGAGTCCGCCAACGAATGCCGATACCGGCAGCGTCAGCGCGCCAAGCCGCTCGCCGAATCGGGTAATCACCAGCACCGCGCCCGCCGATGCGCCGGAGGAGAGACCAAATAAAAAAGGATCGGCCAGATCGTTGCGCGTGGTGGTCTGTAAAAGGCCGCCCACGATGGCCAACACGGCGCCCGCCAGCACCGAGAGCAGCGTTCTCGGCACGCGTAAATCAATGACAATACGCCCGATCATCTCCGATACCGGCACATCCAGCAGCCGCAAGGCTCCAAGAACCTGGGCCAGCGATAGCGGTACGCTCCCTTTGGCAACGCTGAGCAGCATCAAACCGGCTAACAGCGGCAGCGCGCCCCACATTGCCCAGCAGTAACGAAATTGAGTGCCCCTCATTGGTTAGCCGCTGGATACAGCGCATGAGCCAGCTTTTCCGCCGAGTTGATATTCGCCGGGCCGGGCGTCAATTCAGCATACTGCAGCTTCAGGTAGCGCTGCTGCTTCACCGCCGGTGTCTGCTTCATTAACGGATGATTTTCGAGGAAACGGCGCAGCGAATCAGCGCCGCTGCCGGTCTGATAATCGAGAAGAATAATAAAGTCAGGCTCCGCCGTCGCCACGCTCTCCCAGGAGGTGGTTCCCCAGCTCATCTCCAGGCCGTCCATCACGTTTTTCCCTCCGGCCGCTTCAATAATCGCGGTCGGCATGGCGTACCGCCCGCTGGTAAAGGGCTTATCTTCGCCAGAGTCATAGACAAACACTTTCAATGGCTGTACGCCCCGCGGCGGCTTAGGCAACGCGTTCAGCGCTTTCTTCCAGCCGTCAACCAGCGTCTGGGCCTCATGCCGCTTGCCAAAAATTTTGCCCAGCGTCAGCTCATCGTTGTACAGCAGGTCCATACTCGCTTTACGTTTATGCTCCGCGGTAAAGACGCAGCTCTCGCTCAGCACAAAGGTTTTGATGCCGTATTTATCGAGCACGGAAGGCGTGACCTCGCCGCCGACCTTCATGCCGTAATTCCAGCCTGCGAAAAAGAAATCAGGATTCACCGCCAGCAGCGTTTCCAGAGAGGGATATTTTGGCGCCAGCTCGGGAATGGCTCCCATCTGGTGTTTAAATTCCGGGGTCATTTTGTACCACCCGGTAATGCCGGTTAAGCCCACGATGCGGTCCTGCAACCCGAGAGCAAAAGCCATTTCAGACATATTCAGGTCGTGTATAACCGCCCTTTTCGGCGCCTGGGTGAAGGTCACCGGCGTTCCGCAGCTCTCAATAGTGACGGGGAAATCAGCCGCGCTCGCCGCTGAAATGGAAAGAACCGCCATCATGCCTGCAAACCCTTTTTTCATGCTTCGTTATCCTTCAATAATGTATTACGCATAGCCCGGAACCTCGAAAATCCGCAGCGCCTTCCCCGTTTCGGGATGCGGTACGGTAAAGCTGGTCAAGCCAAAGACCGGGTAAAGCCGTTCTGAAACCAGTACGCGCTCCGGCACGTCCCAGGCCAGGGCGCGCCCTTGCGATAAAAGCAAAACCCGGTCGGCAAAGGACTCAATCAGGGAAAGATCGTGCAGTACCGCAACGACCGTGATCCCCAGGCTTTTCACTAATGCCAGCAGTTCCACCCTGGCCTGCGGATCGAGGTGGTTGGTCGGTTCATCCAGCAGCACCAGTTTTGGCGACTGGGCCAGCACCCGCGCCAGCGCCGCCCGCTGTCGCTCGCCGCCGGATAACGCGGAGAGCGAGCGCGTGCGCAGCTTCTGCAATCCCGTATCGTTAATCGCCCGGGTTACGATGCTTTCATGTTCGCGCCGTGACATATCCCGGGCGTGGGGAATACGTCCAAGAGCGACATAATCCTCAAGCGCCAGACGCATATCGGGGGCGTCGTTCTGCGCCAGTACCGCTATCTGCCGGGCCCGGTGCTGCCGGGTTAATGCGGAGACGGAGCGGCCATATAAGCGAACGTCGCCCTCCCGCACCGTCAGTTCATGATCTATCGCGCGCAATAAAGAGGTTTTTCCGCTGCCGTTCGGGCCAATGACCGCCAGGCACTCCCCTTTACCGGCACTAAAATGAATGTCGGCGAGAATGTCCCCGCCGCCGGGACGCGGCAACGATGCGATACTGACGCTAAGCACCGGGACATTGGTCGTACCACCCTTTGTCAAACTCTCCTCCATTAGCCGTTCTCCCTTGCTCTTAAGCGCGGATTAGCGAAACGCACTCTCTTGTTCATTTTCACCGCAGAAAATAGATGATAATCATTATCATTTAAAAAGAAAGGTGAATAGTCACATATTTTATAATGCTTTATTTGTTATATTATAACATAACAATTATTAACGATGATTTGCAACTGCTCTTCGGGGCTGGCCAAAGCGAAGCGCCGAAACATGGGGAGTTGTGCTCAGCGCGGCGCTGTGGTGTATTGCTGCAACCTTCAACGGATTTGCACAGGAAATGTCAGGGTGAAAACGGTAGAGTTTTTGCTTTATACCCTTAAACCGGGTTCCGGGAACAATTTTCACCGGATAATGAAAGAACAAAGCGCGCCCTGCCACCGTGCAGCCGGCATGGATATCGTCGCCTTCGGCAACTCAGTCGAGGACAACGACGCATATTATCTGATACGGGCCTATGACGACCTGACGCATTTAAATACCTCGCAGGAGCGCTTCTATCGTAGCCCGGCGTGGCGCGAAGGCCCGCGACAGGCCATCATCGATAAAATCAGCGTCAGCGTAAAAACGGTGATGGAGCTGAGCGACAGCGCGATTGATGGCCTGCGAAACAGCTGACCTGCGCGGGCAACAACGGCTGAGCCGGCGGCGGTTCGTTTTTCTGGCGCAGACATTCATGGGTTGCAGGCGTTGCCCGCTGGCGGCCGACGCCTTACCGTGCCAACGATGAGTCAGTGTAACCCGGCAAAAATGCGGCTACTGCGCGTCCCCCTGACTCCGCCATGAGTTGTGATTCAGCGACGCAAGAAAGCCCTGCGGCGTGTTGTTGCCGAGCTTTTTTTGCGTCCGTCCCTGGTTCCACAGCGCGCACAGCCGCTGCAGCGTCGCATCCGGTTCGTCCAGCGCCGGAATAACGTCGGCTAATCGCTCGCTAAGCTGCACCGCCCCGCTCTCCGCCATCGCCACCGTTGCGCACGACAGATCCGCGCGCGCGGGCTGAAAGCCGGCATGAGCATAAATCTCAAGACATTGTATCCGCGCCGGACAGGCGTCCAGCGCCTGGCTCAGCCAGCTATCGACCAGCGCGGGCGAGATCCCCGAATAGATGCGGCCAAAGCACCAGCCGCTGATCGGCTCCTGCGCCCAGAGCAGATGATGTTCACCACCGTCGTCCATCGACAGCGCAAGCTGGCGGTAGTGCAGCGTCAGGGTATCGGCGCGCATCCCTGCCTTTAACGCTTTCTTTCCCTGCGGCGCGGCGCTTTTCCGCCCCTCATGGGCCGGGCGCAGATAGCGGTTCAGGGTGGCCCGAGAGATGGCGATGCCCAGCCCCTCATTCACCATAAACAGCAGCTCATCCAGCGGCGCGCGCAGCGCATCGCGCAGGGCATTTATCAGGTTCTCCTGCTCTTGTCTCAATACTTTGTGTATCAAATGCGGCGTGGTGTGGTTATCGGAAATCTGGCTGCGGTTGCGCCAGCGGCGCACCGTAGTAATAGAAATCCCCAGTTCCTGCGCCAGTTCGCGGTCGCTTTTGGTCGATTCCTGAAGATATTTGCGCGTTCTTGGCGTGGTGGTTGCGTTGGCGTGCAGCTTAATTTCCATACGATCCTCGACAGAAAATATAACCAATCATATGAGATATATATTATTGTAGAGAACACAATGTGAACCGCTTCACCTTTAAGCCCACCGCTTTCTCTCATAATCCGCCATAGATAACACACTCATCCCCTGTCGATCTTGTACGGAGTTCACAATGAACAATGTTCTGGGATTTCTTGAAGCCAAACTGATGCCGCTGGCGGCGAAAACCGCCCAACAGCGTCACCTCGGCGCTATTCGCGGCGCCTATGTTTCATTTATGCCTTTTATTATTGTCGGTTCTATTCTGCTGGTGATCTCGTCGTTCCCCAACCAGAGCTATCAGCAGTTTATGGCCAGCACCTTCGGCGCCAGCTGGAGCGCGATTATCGAAATTCCGTTCAACGCGGTCTTTTCGACGATGTCGCTGTTTATCAGCTTCCTGGTGGCCTATCGTCTGGCGGAGCACTACGGCGATGACCGCATCTCCTGCGGCATCCTTTCGCTGGTGGGGTTTCTGATCCTCACGCCATTTATTAAAGTCGCTGAAAACGGCGGCATCACGGTGATCCCCGTGGAATGGATCGGCACCAAAGGATTATTCGTCGCCATGATCGGTTCGCTGCTGTGGACCGAACTGTTCTGCTGGCTTAAGCGCAAGAAGCTGGTGATTAAGATGCCGGACGGGGTGCCGCCCGCGGTACAGGAGTCGTTCGCCGCGCTGATCCCGGCGCTGCTGGTAATGATTCTGATCCTGGCGATTCGTATCGGGTTTGAGCACACCCACTACGCCACCATCCACCAGTTTATTTATGAAGTCGTCGCCTCGCCGGTACGCCATTACGGTACCTCCTACTTCGGCGCGCTGATGACCGTTTTCAGCATTACCATTCTATGGTCGGTCGGCATCAACTCCGGTTCGATGATTAACGGCATTATTCGTCCGCTGTGGATGGAAAATCAGACCGATAACATCGCGGCTATTCAGGCTGGCGTCACTCCGCCGCACATTATTACCGAGCAGTTCTTCGACATGATCTGGATGGGGGGCGCGGGCGCAACGCTGTCGCTGGTCATTGCGATGCTGATTTTCGCCCGCAGCAAAAATATGCGCGAAGTCGCCCGCCTCGGCGCCGGCGCCTCCATTTTTAATATCAATGAGCCTATCCTCTTTGGCCTGCCGGTGATCATGAACCCGATCATGCTGATCCCGTTTAACCTCGTGCCGCTAGTGCTGGTCACCGTGCAGTACGCAGCGATGAAAATCGGCGCAGTGGCCGTCACCACCGGGGTCTTTATCCCCTGGACGCTGCCGCCGGTGATCAGCGGTTTTATCGTCACCGGGCATCTTAGCGGCAGCGTGATGCAGATCCTTAATTTGCTGATTGGCGCCATGCTGTACCTGCCCTTCATGCGCATCGTCGATAAGCAGTATCGCGCCGCGGAAATCACCGCCCGAGCCGAAACGGACAACACGCTTGCTAAACAGGAGTAAACCAATGTGGGGAATGATTGCCACCTGGCGAATGGCGCTGGAAGGCGTAACCGAAGCCGCGACGGCGCTGGCCTCCGGCGCTGACACCGCCAGCGCCGTGGTCAATGCGGTGGCGGCGGTAGAAGATTTTCCGCTGTACAAATCGGTAGGCTACGGCGGTTTGCCGACGGAAAACGGCGAGGTCGAACTGGATGCCGCCTTTATGGATGGCGATACCCTGGCCTTCGGCGCGGTCGGCAACCTGGTGGATATCGCCAACCCGGTGAAAGTCGCCCACGCCCTCAGCCGCCAGCGCTATAACAGCCTGCTGGTTGGCCAGGGCGCCCGAGAGTGGGCCATAAGCCAGGGCTTCGCCGCCAAATCAATGCTGACCGAGCGGGCCATGCAGCACTACCGCAAACGCTGCCGCGAAACGCTGGATAAAGGCCTCAGCCCCTACGACGGCCACGATACCGTGGGCATTATCGGTCTCGACAAACAGGGTTCCATGAGCGTCGCCACCTCCACCAGCGGCCTGTTTATGAAAAAACGCGGGCGGCTGGGCGATTCGCCGATTATCGGCTCAGGCTTCTACTGCGATAGCGAGACCGGCGCCGCCACGGCCACCGGCGTCGGTGAAGATCTGATGAAGGGTTGCGCCAGCTACGAAATCGTCCGGCGCATGGCCCAGGGAATGACGCCGCAACAGGCGGCGGACTCGGTAGTCTACGAGTTGGAAGACAAACTGATGTCGCGCTTTGGCCGCGCGGGCGACCTTTCGGTGGTGTGCATGAACCGCCGCGGCGAATTCGGCGCCGCCACCAATATCAAAACCTTCTCCTTTGTCGTCGCCAGCGCGACCCAGCCGCTCACCGTGTTTTGCGCCGAGCGCGTGCAGGAGAAAACCCACTACCGTCCGGTGGACGACGAATGGATGCAGGCCTACGCCGCACGTATTCGCGCCCCCATCGAGGAGTAAGTCATGCTGGATTACCGCTTTATCAACCGACTGGATAGCGCCTGCCATGGCGCGCATCTGGTGACCTGGCCCGGCAGCACGCTGTTAACCCAGGCCCCCCTCAACTCAAGTCCCCTGCTCGCGGAAATGGTGGCACAGGCCGCCCGCGGCGAGGTGGCGGATACCCGCTTCGGCTGCTCCCCCTTCGCGCGCATCACCCTTATTCCGCGGCCGCTGTGGCAGGATGCGCTGAACGACGGCCTGGCCGAGGCGCTGCGGCCGCTATGCAAAAAGCCGCTGAGCGAAGCGCTTATCCTCGACTGTTCGCTGGAACAGAGCAACGGCACGCTAACCAAAGCGCTGCGCGAACTGTTTAACCTCGACTGGCAGCTTGATGACTTAGGCCTGCATCAGGTGAAAGCCGTCAGGCCACGCCTGCGCCAGCTCGCCCTCTACGCCCTGCCTGAACAGCGGCCGACGCTGGAAACCCTTGTGCGTCAACAGCAGGCGATCGCGCACGGCATGATTGCCGCACGACGGCTGGCGGATCTGCCTTCGGAGCAGTGTACCCCGCAGTACGTGGTGGACGAGGCCCGGCGTCTGTGCATCGATATCCCTGTTCTGCGCTGCGAAGTACTCGATGAAAACGCGATTGTTGAACAGGGGCTCGGCCTGCTGCATGCGGTGGGGAAAGGGTCCGCGCGTCCGCCGCGCCTGCTGGCGATACATTATGATGGTGGCGGCGATGGCCCGGTTCGCTGCTACGTCGGTAAAGGCGTCACCTTTGATACCGGCGGGCTGTGGCTGAAGGAAGGCGCCGGGATGTACACCATGAAGTACGATATGTGCGGCGCGGCCAACGTCCTCGGCCTGATGCTGAGCATCGCCGAGCTGGCGCTACCTGTGCGAGCGATGGGCGTTCTGGCGCTGGCGGAAAACGCGATTGGTCCCGACGCTATGCAACCGGGCAGCGTCGCCCGGGCCTGTAACGGTCTGACGGTAGAGATCAATAACACCGACGCCGAAGGTCGGCTGGTGCTTTCCGACGCCATTGCCTGGGCCAGCCAGCGGCATCCGCAGGCGCGCTATATTATCGATATGGCAACCCTGACCGGCGCGGTGGTTAAAGCGCTGGGTTACGATTTAAGCGGTTTGATGACGCAAAACGAAACGCTGCGGGCGGCGTTGACCCAGGCAGGGATGAAGAGCGGAGACGAAGTCTGGTCGCTGCCGCTGGATAGCAGGCTGAAGAAACAGACCGAAAGCGCCATTGCCGACCTGTGCAACACGCCGGGCAATAATGCGGCGATCAGCGCTTCCGCCGCCTGGCTTTTACAGCATTTCTGCCCACCGGAGATCCCCTGGGCCCATCTCGACGTCAGCGGCACGGCGCTGTGGCGCGAAGGCGGCAAAAGCGTTGCTTCCGGCCGGCCGATTCCGCTGCTGATTCAACATCTGCTCGACGATATCGGCGAGATTTAATGTCTCCCTGGAGGCGATGTTCGCGCACTATCCCGGGTTGCGGCGAAAACGCCTTACCCGGGCTACGGATTACCCGCAATCTGCGGTCCTGTAGCCCGGGCAGGCGCTCTGCGCCGCCCCCGGGGGAAGAGCGCGGAGTAGCAGAATTTCCCGGAGGCGGTGCTCGCGCACCTGTCCGGGCTACAAAATCAGCAGGATCCGTAGCCCGGGAAATGCCCTACTCCTCGCTCACAACCGGTTTGACTCTTACCGCAAACAGCACAATCACCATGGCGCTGACCAGCAGCACGCCGCTGCCGACAAAAACGCCGCTCGCGCCGTTGAGATCGAACACCGCCCCACCGCCAGCCGCACCGGCGCTAATCGCCAGCTGAATAGACGCCACCAGCAGGCCGCCGGCGCTTTCCGCTTCATCCGGCACCGTGGTGGCAAGCCAGGTCGACCAGCCCACCGGCACCAGGCCAAAAGCAAAGCCCCACATCGCCACCAGCAGACCATCCAGCAGCGCCACGTGGCCGAACGCCACCATCATCAGCGCCAGCACGCTCATTGCCAGCGGCACCAGCGCCAGCGTCAAGCGCAGGCTTCGGGCTAACAGATGTCCGGCAATCGAGGTTCCGATAAAGTTCGCTACCCCAAAACCGAGCAGGATCAAGGAGACCCCTTCGACGCTGGCCTGAGCCACGGTTTCAAGGAACGGGCGCAGATAGGTAAAGAAAGCAAAATGGCCGCTGAAAATCAGGATGGTCGCCAGCATCCCGCCAATCATACCGGGACGGCGCAGTACCTTAAACAGCGTAGCGAAGCTGCCGGCGCTCTCCGGACGCATGGAGGGCAGAACCCACAGCTGCCAGAGCAGCGCAACCACGCTCGGCAGCGCACAAATAAGAAACACGTTGCGCCAGCCGATCAGCGCGCCGAAATAGCTGCCTAGCGGCGCGGCAACCACCGTCGCGATTGAAACGGCGGAAAAAATAATCGCCAGCGCTTTCGGCACCATCGCCGCCGGGACCAGGCGCATGGTGGTCGCGGTCGACATCGACCAGAAGCCGCCGATGGCGATCCCCAGCAGCAGACGACCCAGCAGCAAAAACTCCAGCGAACCGGCGAAGGCCACCATCATGCTGGAGATAATCTGCAAAACCGAGAAGAACATCAGCACCCAGCGGCGGTCAATATTTCGCGTCGCGGTAGTGATCAGTAGCCCGGTCACTAACGCCACCAGCGCCGTCGCGGTCACCGCCTGCCCCGCCATACCTTCGCTAACGCCCAGGCTGGCCGCCATCGGCGTTAACAAACTGGCAGGAAGAAACTCGGCGACAATCAGGCCAAACACCCCCAGCGCCAGCGCATAGACGGCGCGCCACGCGGGCCTGGCGTTAGCCTGGCTCTCTTCAGCTGCAATGCAGGAACTCATAAACATCTCTCCAGAACAATTAACATTTCGTTAAGGTTAAGCGCTTCTGTTCGGACGATCTATGATGCATACTCCTTGATTATTGATAATTCGTCCGGGAATGATGTTATGACTCAGCACGCCCTCGATCTCACCAGCGAACTCCTGCGCGGCATGCGCCTGTCCGGCGTCAACTACCGGCGCATCGAAACTTCCCGCCCGTTCGGCGTCGAGTTCGGCTTCGTGCCCGGTAAAGCGCAGTTCCACTTTATCAGCCGGGGGCCGGTACTGCTGCGCATGGTCAGCGGCAAGCGCCTGATGCTGCAGAGCGGCGATGCGCTGTTTATTCCCAACGGCGATGGCCACGTGCTGCTCTCCGACGACCAGGCGGCGGTGGTGAATGTGTCCAGGCTGCCTAGCGAACCGGTCTGCGACTCGGTAAGCTGCGTCAAAAACGCGTGCGACGACGCGAAAAACGACAGCGCCATTATCTTTAGCGCCTGTATGGACTTTGAGCTGGGCGGCATGCAGCCGCTGGTCAAAGCGATGCCCGAAGTGATGATGGTCAGCAGCCTGCTGACCAGCCGCCCGGAGATCCCGCCGATGCTGGCGGCGATGGAACGCGAAAGCCTCACTCGGCAGGCGGGCTACGCCGGTATACTGGCGCGGCTGGCCGATGTGGTCGCCGCGCTGATTGTCCGCGGCTGGGTGGAGTGTGGCTGCGGCAACGCCACCGGCTGGGTGCAGGTGCTGCGCGACCCTAAGCTGGCCAAGGCCATTTACGTGATGCATCAGCAGCCCGGCATTAACTGGAAAGTCGAGGATCTGGCCCGCGAGGCGGGGATCTCGCGTTCGGTATTTGCTGAACGTTTCCTCTCCGCCACCGGCACCACGCCCGCCCGCTATCTGACCGAGCTACGTATGCGCCTCGCGGTGCAGTACATTTCCCATGAGGGTCAGGCGCTGGAAAAAGTGGCCTTCCGGCTGGGCTACAGTTCCCATGCCGCCTTCAGCCGCGCCTTTAAACGCATTATCGGAAAAGCACCGGGCGCGCTGCGCGAGCCGGCGCGGGAGCAAGAGGCTTAGCGCTGTCCCAGTTCACGGGTTCGCCTGACCGCCGCCAGTACGCTACGCTGAAGCCCGGCGGCAAAATCGCTGTTATTCAGCTCGTACAGACCGTGGATCCCGACTCCCGCCGGGGAATTATTGATATCCAACAGCTGGCGCGGATGCTTCTGGCTTTGGCGCAGCATCTCGACCGCGCCGAGCAGATTTTCCAGCACCACCTCCGTTGCCTGGGGTCGCGATAGCCCCGCCAGCACGCCGGCGTCGGTAAAGGACTCGATAAAATAGTAGATATAGTTGGGGCCCGCGACAGCAAAGCCGGTAAAGATGTCGATCAGCCGTTCAGGCAGATACAGTACCTTGCCAAAGCCGCGCAGAAACGGTTCGATTTCCGCCGCGCTGGCGTGAGCGTTTAAGGTCACGCCGCTATAGCCAAATCCGGTATCGGTCAGGGTATTGGGGATCGCTCTGGCAATCGGCGTGGCCTCGCCAAACAAGGAGGCCAGCTTTTCCAGGGTCACTCCCGCGATCAGAGAAACCACCGTCGTCAAACCGTTAAGCTGCGCGCGCACGCGGTTCGCCACCCCCGCCAGATCGTCCTGCGGACGGATCCCCAGCACCAGCAAAGAGGCCTCGTTTACGCCGCCGTCGCCCGACAACCGATAATGGGCGTACAGATGCTCGGCTCGCGCGCTGTCGATATCCTCCAGCGAGATCGCGTCCGCCCGCAGTGCGCCGTTGCTTAATGACGCGCGAATAATCGCCTCCGCCATCTGTCCGGCGCCGATAAAATGGATCTTTGCCATCGTTCCTGCTCCTTATTCAAAGAGATATTCGCCGTTGCCAACGCGAAAGCGCCGGCCTTTAAGCGCCGGGTCGGCAACGCGAAACACCAGTTCAGTCAGCTGGTTCGCCGCGCCGTGGCGGAAGATAAACTCACGGCCGCCCACCTCCAGCCCGAGTTCGCCTTGCGGGGTAAAACCAAACAGCCGCTGCCAGCGGTCGCGTACCGCCCGGGGATTGTGAACCGCAAAAACCGCGCGCTGCAGCTCTATCTCCCCCAGCGGATGCGGCGCAGCGAGACCCTGGGCCTGCAGGCGGATCAACCGGGCGTCATCCTCTTCGCCCCATTGCAGAACGAACGGATAGACCAGGCCATCAAAGTCGCCGTCAATGGTGAAGATCCGCCAGCTGATAACGTTGCCCTGCGGATCGTTGCGCTGGCCGTTGACGATCGGCGAAACCCGCAGGCCCTGTTGATGTAGCTCCGCATGCGTGCGCGCAATATCGTCGCTACGCAGCGCCACCCGATACAGCGCTTCATTTTCCGGCAGCAGCCGTGAGGCATCCCGGGAGAGTAAAAACGTCTCTGCGGCGCAGAGCAGCTCTGCGCCATCGGCAATCGCCAGAAATTCGATATAGGTCAGGCCGAAATAGCTCAGCGCATTCCGGGTCCCCCAGCCCGGATGGCGCCCACCGGCCACCGCGTTGAGCTTTTGCCCGCTCAGCGCCTCTATCGCCGCTTCAGGCTGATTAACAAACTGGACCGCGTGGTCCCACGTTAAGGTTGTCATTCTCCCTCCCGCTCCTCTGCCTGATAAAAACGCAGCCGACAGGCGGCATCGCCGCGGGCCAGCGCGGTCTGCACCTCTAAATGCAGCCCCGGAAACGCGTCGGTTAATGCATGATCGCCTTCCATGCAGATATCGCACAACGTCGCAATGTCGCTGGCGCCTCGCCCCTGCTGCCGCCAGCAGTTGACATAAGGACAGTAGTGAAACAGCACGATAAACTCGGCCCGGCCGATGCTGACGGGTTCCATCTCATAAACCTGAGATTCCAGACCGCGGGTAAACAGCCCGGCAAACGCCTGCAAATCCCGTTCATCCTCCATTTGCGCGCGGATCTTATACCCGAGATCGCGGCCATAATGACGTATTGCCTCGCGGGCAAAATCATCGGCGATCTGGCGCTGGCGGCTTTCGTCCAACAAATAACCGATGGTTGCCGCGCGTTTTTCAGTAATGGCGCGCAGCGCCAGGGTCACCTCATCGTTTAAGGTGGCGGCGTTATGCGCCGTTTCGGAACTTATTGGCGTCATGCGCTTATTCCCAGTCGGTATTCACTTTCACGTCGCTGGCGCCCGGCAGGGCATACACATCTTCGGCGTACCATTTTCGCGAGAGCTCAGCGAGCGTGCCGTCCTTTTTCAGGGCAACCAGCTGCGCGTCAATCGCTTTGATCAGCTGCGGGTCGGTATTCTTTTTATACAAATAGACGTTAGGAAACAGGCCGACGGAATCCGAAGCTTTCAGATTTAGATTTAGCGCCTTATTTAGCGCCAGCAGCGCGCCAATGGGATAAATCGCCGCATCGTATTCTCCGGAGGCCACGGCTTTGAAAATATCGGCGGCGGACTGTTCGCCGTTGGGCTGGAGGTTAATTTGTTGGCCCGGATGTTTTTTATTGTAGTTTTCAATCACCGTATACCGGGCGTCGGAGGTGTGGATCGGCACCAGTTTTTTCTTACCGCTGGCAAGATCGCCAAGGTTATGAATATCGTTCTCATCGTTACGCACAATCAGACGCAAATCGCTGATCCCGGTCGGCTCGTCTGAGTGGTCGTATTTTTCCGCCCGCTCTTTGGTGAGATAAAAGTGATCCGCCGCGAGGGTATAGGCGCCGGTCGATAGGCCGACGATCATCGCGTCGCGCGAGACCGCATTAAAATGAAACGTATAGTCGGTTAACCGCTGGTCCAGCACCTTTAACAGGTCGCCATCGTAACCGGTAATATTGTTGTTATCGTCAACAAAGCTAAAGGGAAAACCGTTAGCATTGACGACCACCTCAACCGTTTTGGCATTAGCGCTTTTCTCAACCGCCTGTGCGCCGGTAATTCCCATTGCCAACGCGAGCGAACTCACCAGTAATATTTTATTTTTCAAAATACTTTCCCCAAAATGATAACCGTGGACCACTTTTTTGTCCGTTTCCTTGCCAGCGGGCGCTCAGAAACGTTTCTGCACTGCGCAATGCTCTGGCAATCGCCAGGCACAGCAGGATATAAATCACCAGCACCACGCAATAGGCTTCGACAAAATGAAACCCGCGCGCGGCGGCGATATTGGCTTTCGCCATCAGATCAACAACGGTGATGGTGTAAACCAGCGAGGTGTCTTTAATCAGATCGATCAGCACGCTGGTAAAATTCGGCAACGCGGATACCGCCGCCTGCGGCAAAATAATGCGTCGGAACTGCGTGAATCCGCTTAGCCCAATTGACCATGCTGCCTCCCGCTGCCCCTTATCAACCGCGTTCCACCCGGCGCGAAAGGTTTCAGCGAAATAAGCGCTGAAAATCAACGATAGCGCAGTGACCGCCGCCGCCAGCGGCGAGAGTTTATAGCCGAACATAGTGTCCTGCGGGCCGCCAAACAGCCCGACGGCCACCCACGGCCAGACGTAAAAGAAGAAATACAGCATCACCAGTACCGGGACCGAACGGCCAAAGGAGAGGAATACCTTCGCCGCAACCTGAACGCCCGGAATCTGACGAATAATCGCCCACGCCAGCGCCGCGCCCAGCAGCGTGGAAAACAGCAATGATAATAATGTTATCGCCAGCGTGACCGGCAACGCGCTTAATATAAAAGTAAAATTATCCCGAATGAACGTCAGGCTAAACATGTTTATCTATCACTCCAGCAGGAACTGATATTTCTTTTCAATACGAGTAGTCAAATAGAGAATAAAACTATTCAGTACCCAGTAGACGATAATAACGCTGATAAAGGCCGCCACCTGTTTAGCTCCATAGCTATTTTGCGAAATCTTTTGCGCGCGACCAAAAACATCAACAATGCCAATAATATTGACCAGTGAGGTCATTTTCACCAGGTTAATTAAAAGATTACCAAACACCGGGACGGCAATAATGAATCCCTGAGGGAATATGATCCGCAGCAGCCCGGTATGCCAGGGGATATTCAGGCTGGTAATGGCCTCTTTCTGGCCGCTATCCACCGCGCCCCATGCTGAACGCATCATTTCAGCAAAATAAGGGCTAATGCTGACCGAAATAGACAAAATCGCAAAGGTGGTATCGCTAATCAGCAGCGGCGGCAGCGACAGCGCGGTGAGGATTAATTTGCCGCCGAAGAAAAACAGCAGGATCAGCAGCGCCAGGGGCGCGCCGCGCAGAATGTCGGTATACCCGTTTGCCGCCGCTCTGAGCGGCTTAATGCGGCTAAATTGCAGTACCACGATCGGCAGCGCGATCGTCAAACCAAGGAGCAGCGACGCCAGCGCTATCCCGAGGGTCACGGGCAGGTTTTCCAGCAGCTTCGGCAGTATCCCGGCAATATCCTGCCAGCTAAACAGCGGGTTATTGTTCATCTTCAGCCTCAGGCGTGATAGTGCAGTTGCGCAAGGAAAGCCCGGGTGCGGCCCTGCTGGGCTGCGCCAAATATCTGTTCCGCCGGACCCTGTTCGACAATCTCGCCGTTTTCCATAAATATCACCCGGGAAGCGACCTGGCGGGCGAACGCCATTTCGTGGGTGACGATGATCATCGTCTGGCCCGCGGCGGCAATGGTCTGAATAAGCTCAAGCACCTCACCCACTTTTTCAGGATCCAGCGCGGAGGTCGGCTCATCCAGCAGCAGCACGGCGGGGCTCATCGCCAGCGCGCGCGCAATCCCGATACGCTGCTTTTGGCCACCGGAAAGACTGTGGGGATAGTGGTCTTTTTTATGCAGCAAACCCACCTGCTTTAAAAGCCGCTCAGCAATATTGAGCGCCTCCTGACGCGGACGTTTTTTAGCGTAAATCAATCCTTCGGTAATATTTTGCACTGCGGTAAGATTGTGAAACAGATTCCACGACTGAAAAACCATGGCGGTTTTACCGCGTAGTTTTTCAATTTCTTTTTTCCCCGCCGTTGCGCAATCCAGCGCCACATCATCTATTTTTATTTTCCCGCTATCGGCGGGCTCTAAGAAATTAAGCGTGCGCAACAACGTGGTTTTTCCTGAGCCGCTGGGGCCAATAATGCAAATAATCTCACCGGAATTAACGCTAAGCGATACCTCTTTTAGTACGCTTTCCCCGGAGAAACTTTTACTGATCTTATTGAGAGTCATCATAATGAGATAGTCGTGAAGGATTTAAAAAACCGCTGCTTATCGGCATTGATTGCTGTGTAAAAACTATATTGCCGGGGTTCAGACGATAGCAAACAAGAAAATAGTCTATCGAAAGTTAAAAAATAACTTTTTATATATTTGTTATGACAATGAGGCGGGATTGTAATCAGATCTTCTTAGCAAAACAGGATGGCGGAAACCGTCATTTATCATTCAAATTTACTGAATGATGAGAGCAAATTGTTTCGATTTTCATTATCACCATGTTGGCCTATCATTTATCACATCGGGGCAACAACGCTCCAACACTGATAAAACACTTAAGGAATACGACCATGAAATCCATCAAAACTTTCGTTGCAGTTGCCGCTCTCTCCCTGATCTCTTTCGGCTCTTTTGCCCAGAGCATCAGCGCCAGCGCGTCCACTCTGGACCGCGCAGAAGCCAAAATTGCCGCTCAGGCCGCAGAACAAGGCGCGTCCTACAAAATCACCAGCGCACAGTTCAATAACCGCGTACATATGACCGCTGAGCTGACTAAATAAAATCGACAACATTGCCGGGCCGCCGCAAGAAACAGGCGACAGCGACAACACGATGAAATAAGGAACACAACATGAAAAATATCGGCGTAGTCACCGCACTGCTTCTGGCTGCTACACTCTCGTCCGGCGCGATGGCCGCAGAGAATAGCTTTGCGCGCCCGGAGGCAGGTTCAAATATCGATACGTCTGTGCATCAGAATCATATAGATGTCAGCCATGCCTTTGATAAAGAGAGCCTGACCGCAGGCAATCTTCAGTAACACACAGCGCAAGGCGCGCGCGGAATTATCCGCTGCGCGCCTTACTTTTTCTGCCAGTGAGCCCACGGATTATCCGCCGGCGCGTCCTCTTTTGCTGTCTCTGCACCGGACAGCGAATCAATATACAGCGCTTCCACCTCTTTACGCGCCCACGGCGTGCGGCGTAAAAACTTCAGACTCGATTTAATGCTCGGATCGCTTTTAAAGCAGTTAATGTTGATGCGTTTCGCCAGTTCGGCCCAGCCATATTGCGCGACCAGCGCGTTTAATAGCGCCTCCAGCGTGATGCCGTGCAGAGGATCGTTTGGGTGCTGCATTGCGTCTTTTACCTGAATTAAAAATTTTGCTCACCATACTGGCTCCAGACGCCAATCGCAACCGCCCCGCCTCTCCCTTATCCAAAATTCGCAAAAGCACAGAACCCTCCTCGGTCATAAATTAGAAAAGAACGTTATTGGTTGAATATTTTCGCTTAAGGCAAGCTGGCTTCAACCACCCGACTGAGGAATCGATCATGCGCTGTTGTTGTCCCCGAACCCTGGACCTGTACCGACGAAAACATCTGAATACCGCCTTCGGAGAACACAATGAACGCGACAACTTTACCGATACTGGATCTGGCCCGCTACGCGGATCCCGCTGAAAAAGCGGCGTTTCTCGCCGACCTGCGCCACGCCGCCCGCGATATCGGCTTCTTTTATCTGATCAACCACGGCGTTGATGAGTCGCTGCAGCAGGCCGTACAGGAGCAATCCCGCGCCTTTTTTGCCCTTCCCGACGCTCAAAAGCAGAGCGTGGCGATGATTCACTCCCCACATTTTCGCGGCTACAACCGCGCCGCGTCGGAATTAACCCGCGGTCAGCCCGACTGGCGCGAGCAGTTCGATATCGGCGCCGAACGTCCGGCGCTCAGGCTTGACGAACGCGCTCCGCGCTGGCAGCGCCTGCAGGGGCCGAATCTCTGGCCAGAGGCGTTGCCCTCGCTCAGACCAACGTTGTTAACCTGGCAACGGGAAATGACCCAGGTTGGGATCACCCTGCTGCGCGCCTTCGCCGAAGCGCTGCACCTGCCGTTGGATGCCTTTGATGGCCTGTACGGCGAAAAACCCAACGAACATATCAAGCTAATCCGCTATCCCGGCCAGCAGGAAACCCAGAGCGCCCAGGGCGTTGGCGCGCATAAGGACTCCGGTTTCCTCAGCTTCTTGTTGCAGGATGAGCAGAAAGGATTGCAGGTCGAAGTCTCCCCCGACCGCTGGATTGACGCCACCCCGCTGGCGGGCAGCTTTGTGGTGAATATCGGCGAACTGCTGGAGCTGGCGACCAATGGCTATCTGCGCGCAACGGTGCACCGGGTCGTTTCGCCGCCCGCCGACCAGCAGCGGCTGTCGATAGCCTTTTTCCTCGGCGCCCAGCTGGATGCCGTGGTCCCCGTCTACACCCTACCTGACGAGCTGGCCCGCGAAGCCCTCGGACCGGATAGCGACCCGCAAAACCCGCTGCTACGCGAAGTGGGCTGGAATTACCTGAAAGGGCGTCTGCGTTCGCATCCTGATGTCGCCGAACGCTACTACCAGGATGTTTTTCGCGAACGCGCCGAGCAATTGATCGTTTAAACATAACAACAAACACAAGGAATAAGATGATGAAATATGCCGCATTTAAACTGGCAGGGGTTGCACTGTCTCTCTCTCTGGCATGGACTTCCGCCCAGGCCGCCGCGCTGCGCGTCGCCGCGGACCCGGTGCCGCACGCCGAAATCCTTAACTACATTAAAAAGATCGATCCCAGCCTCGACCTGAAAATTGTCGAACTCACCAGCGGCGTTAACGCCAACGAACTGCTGGCCAACGGCGACGTCGATGCCAACTATTTCCAGCACGTGCCCTATCTGAAAGATCAGGAGAAAGCGCTGGGTAAAACCTTCGCCGTCGCGGCGACCGTGCATATTGAGCCGCTGGGGATCTATTCGCGCAAGCATAAAGATTTTAAATCGCTGCCCGAGAACGCCACCGTGGCGGTACCGAATAACACCACCAACCTGAGCCGCGCGCTGTTTCTGCTGCAAAATCAGGGGCTGATTAAGCTAGCGGCCAAATTCACCGACCCGGCGACCACCCTGGCGACGCCGAAAGATATTGTGGAAAACCCGAAGCACCTGAAAATCCTTGAGATTGAATCACCGCAAATCCCGCGGTCGCTGGATGACGTCGACCTGGCGGTGATTAATGGCAATTACGCGCTGGAAGCCGGGCTGGTGCCAGCCAAAGATGCGCTGGGTCTGGAGAGCGCGACCAACAACCCGTACGCCAATATCCTGGTGACAACGCCGGCGCTGGCAAACGATCCGCGCATCAAGGCGCTGGCCAAAGACCTCACTTCGCCGCAGGTCGCCGAATTTATTCGTAAGCAGTATAACGGCTCGGTGATCCCGGTTGCCCCTCAGTCATGATTGAGATTGCCGGGCTGAGTAAAACCTATGCCGGAACAGGCCGACCGGCGCTAAACGATGTCTCTCTGCAGGTGCCGAAAGGAGCCGTTTACGGCATCCTTGGGCGCAGCGGCGCAGGCAAAAGTACGCTGATACGCTGCCTGAATTTGCTGGAGCGGCCCACGTCGGGCCGCATTATTGTGAACGGGAACGATATTACCCGGATGGATAAAACCGCGCTGCGCGAGTACCGGCTGCGCACCGGGATGATCTTCCAGCACTTTAATTTACTGCACGCCCGCAGCGTCGCCGACAACATCGCGGTGCCGCTGGAGATAGCCAAAGTGCCGAAAGCGGCGCGGCAGGCGCGGGTGGCGGAGCTGCTGGAACTGGTCGGGCTGGCGGACAAAGCCGCCGCCTTTCCGTCACAGCTTTCCGGCGGGCAAAAACAGCGTGTCGGGATCGCCCGCGCGCTGGCCGCGAGGCCGGACGTGCTGCTGTGCGATGAGGCCACCAGCGCCCTCGACCCCGAGACCACGGCCTCGGTGCTCAGCCTGCTGGCGGATATCAATCAACAGCTGAACCTCACCATCGTGCTGATCACCCACGAACTGGACGTGGTGAAAACCCTCTGCGACCACGCGGCGCTGCTGGAGCACGGGGAGATTATTGAAAGCGGCAGAATCGCCGATTTGCTGGTGGCTCCATGGTCGCGGCTACGGCAGTCGCTGCTGCACGATCCTCAGGCGGAGCGGGATTTCCTCGCCCGCCACGGTTTTCACGGGAGGCCATTATGCGGAGTAGCATGAGTTGGGAAGATCTCTGGCCGCTGCTGCTTCAGGGCACGGTAGATACCGTTTATATGGTCGGCCTGGCGGCGCTGTTTACCGTGCTGCTCGGGTTGCCGACCGGCGTGCTGCTGTTTGTTTCGCGCCGCAATGGCCTGGCGCCGATGCCGAAACTCAACGCCGTGCTGGGCGCGATTATCAACTTTGGTCGTTCGCTGCCGTTTATCGTCCTGCTGATCGCCCTGATCCCTTTTACCCGGCTGATTATCGGCACCACCCTCGGCAGTACCGCCGCGGTGGTTCCGGTCACCATTGGCGCCTTTCCGTTCTTTGCGCGGCTGACGGAGAATGCGCTGGATGAAGTGGATTACGGGCGTATCGAGGCGATTTTATCGATGGGCGGCAACATCTGGCACGTTATCTTTAAATCGCTGCTGCCGGAAGCGCTGCCGACCCTGCTGGCAGGCATCACGCTGACCATCGTCATGCTGATCGGCTTCTCTTCGATGGCGGGCGTGATTGGCGGCGACGGGCTGGGCGATTTGGCCATTCGCTACGGCTATCAGCGCTTTAATAACGAGGTGATGGTCGGCACGGTGCTCATTCTGGTCGCGCTGGTGCAGGGCGTGCAGATGGCCGGCGACCGTCTGGTACGCGGCCTCGCCCACCGGCGTTAACGCTAAGCGGATGGCTGCGCGCCATCCGCGCTTAAAACCCGCATTCGTTTACCAGGGTCCGAATCAGCTCCGCCGCCGGCAGCTCGCGAATCAGGCTGACGCCCTGCCCGGCCCAGTGCGCGCCGTACTGGCGGTCCCCCTGCGCTTTCGCCGCCGATGCCAGCGCTTTCCCGACGTCATAGGCCACGGGATAATCCGGTACGAGGTGGCGATCGTTTATTGCGCGCCAGCCGTTAACCAAACATCTTGCCGGGCGCCCGGAAATCGCCGACGTTAACACGGTGTGTCCGTCAGTCGCGCCTTTAATCGCCTCGCGGTAGCCGGCGTCCGCTGCCGATTCCGGGCACAGCAGAAAAGCCGTTCCCAGCTGCGCGCCTTCGGCGCCGAGATGCATTACGCTGTTCACTCCCGCGCCGTCCATGATGCCACCTGCGGCGATAAGCGGAATATCAATGCGCCGCTTAAGCGCCTGAATCAGGGTAAAGGTACTCATCTGCCCATCGGGCGCCTGGGGATCGAAGATGCCGCGATGACCGCCGGCCTCATAGCCCTGCGCCACCACCATATCGATGCCCTGCTCTACGGCCAGCAGCGCCTCCTCCACGCTGGTGGCGCTCGCCAGGGTAACGATGCCTTTTTCACGCAGCCGGTCAACGACCCCTCGCTCCGGAACACCAAAATGGAAGCTGACCACCGCCGGAGTAAGATCGAGCAAAAGCTCGGCCATCCGCGGCTGCTGCTGAAAACTCAGGTAGATTTCCGCCAGCGTCTCCGGTGGCAGGCCGCCAAAGCGCGCAAACTCAGGGCGCAGTCGCGCCAGCCACTGCACTTCACGCTGCGGGTCCCTTATTGCCGGGGCGTGGCAAAATACGTTGACGTTAAACGGACGGGTGGTTAAGCGCCGGGTGTGGTTGATAAGCGCCTCGGCCTGCTCTACCGTGGAGGATCCCAGCCCCAGCGAGCCGAGCGCGCCGGCGTCGCTAACCGCGGCCGCCAGCTCCGGCGTCGACACGCCGGCCATCGGCGCCTGAATAATGGGATAATCAATATCAAGCTGCTGCGTAAGCCGGTTGCTCATGGTGTGCCCTGATAAAATTTGTGCGTTGAGGCAATTAAAATCTCTTTTAGAGATGATAAGATCAACATTATTTTCAAATTAAGAATAAAAGTATGAACCACACCACATTACAGATTTTCAAAACGGTGGCGGAAGAACAGAGCGTCACCCGCGCGGCAAAGCTGCTGGGGCGGGCGCAGTCCAACATTACGACCCGCATTCACCAGTTGGAAGAAGAGCTGGGCGTTGAGCTGTTTGCCCGCGGTAACAAGAAGATGCCGCTGTCGCCCGCCGGGGAGCGTTTTTTGGCCTATGCGCTGAAAATCCTCAGCCTTGCCGAGGAGGCCCGGCAGGCTTTGCACCCCGCCACCCCGGGCGGTAATTTACGCATGGGGGCGATGGACGCCACCGCCGCCAGCCGCCTGCCGCCGCTGCTTACCCGGTTTCATGCCCAGTGCCCGGAGGTGATACTGACGCTCAAAACCCAACCCAGCCGCCAGTTGACCCTGCAGGTGCTGGACGCCGCGCTCGATTGCGCGCTGGTATGCCTGCCGCAGGGCGCTTCCTCCGCCGAAGACCTGGAATATCTGCCGCTCTTTCAAGAACAGCTGGTACTGGTGCTTCCCGCGGATCGCCAACGCTTTCGCTTTGCCGCCTTCGCGGAGGGCTGTACCTACCGGGCGATGGGTGAAGCGTATCTGGCGCAATCCGAGGCGGCGGAGAGCGAGATCCAGGACGTCGGCTCCTATCACGCGATGCTCGCCTGTATCGCCTCCGGCGGCTACGCCGGCATACTGCCGCAGAGCGTGCTCGATACGCTGACGCTGCCTGAAGCCAGCCGGGTGCGCCCGGTCGGTCAGGCGGTCACGCAGCTTATCTGGCGTAAAGGCTACGCGTCCCCCGCCCTCGATAAAATGCGCCAGCTTCTCACATCAGCCTCCGACCTTTGACGCTCGCCGCCCTCCGGCGGCAACCAGCGCGGCGGCCACCACCAGCGCCCCTGCCGCCGCGCTGAGCGAAGGATTAAACGACCCGCTGCGCTCATACAGCGCGCCGGCAACCAGCGGGCCGACAATCTGCCCGACGCCATAGGTCGCGGTCATGGCGGCAATCATATTGAACGAGACCAGATGGTTCAGCCGCCTTCCCTGCGGCAGCGCAATAGTCACCGTTCCCATAAAGGTAAAACCGACCAGTAGCGCGCTCAGCAGACAAAACGGCAATGCGTGGCTCCACGCCGGGAGAATGACGCCGACGGCCTGAATCAGCAAATTAAGGGTGAACGCGCGACGGTAGCCAAACCTGATGACCAGCCGGTGCCAGATAAAGCACGAGGGCACAGCGGCAAGACCGAAAATGGCCCAGATCTGCACCGGATCGATAGCGTTCAGCGAGCCGCTGAGAAACAGCGGCAGGTAGGTGGCGGTGATGATGTAGCCAAAGCCGGCCAGGCCGTAAACCAGCAGCAGCTTCCACGCTTCACGCACGCGGCCTTGCGCCTGCTGGTCCTGTACGCCAGCAGGCGATTGATAGGCAATAAGATAGTCTGCCGGGCTCAGCAACAGGCGCAGCGCCAGGATGAAAAGCGCGCCGGCGCTTATTGCGCACAGCAGCCATATTTGCTGGCTGGAGAGCGCCAGGGTCTTGCCCAGCGAGATACATTCCGCCGACAAAAATATCCCCATGCCGACGCCAGAATACAGCACCGGCGCGCCGTTATGGTGCTTCATATGCTGCAGCAGCCACAGGGAGGCGGCAATCAGCGTAACCGCGCTTAACAGTCCGGCTATTCCGCGTACCGCGATAATGGCCAGCGGCGAAACCAGCCAGCCGAGTAACGCCAGGCACAGCAGCGTGAGCAATACGGAAAGCAGATTTAACACTCTGGCGTCCGCGGGCCTGGCTTTCGCCAGCAGCAGCGCACCGGCCAGGTAACCCGCGTAGTTGGCCGAAGCGGCAAGGTTGCCTTCACGCAGCGAGAGCACCTGCTCGTTCAGCATCAGTGGCAGGATCCCGGTATAGGCGAAACGCCCGTAGCCCATGCCAATCATCAGCACCGCCGAACCGGCCAGCGCTAGCAGAAAGGCCTTTAACCCCGGCCTGAGTTCAAAAACGTTCACCCGCTACCTCCGCGATTATTCTCAAAAAGAGAATTATAAATTTATATAATTCTCTTTTTATTATGATATCGGTCAACCCAACGCGCAAGCGACGTATGGGCCTGTCTGCCGATGACTTTACGGGGAATGCCGGGAAACGCTTCGCCGGGCGACGAAGTATGACGTGAGGGCTGGACGTCCATGTCCAGCATGTTTTAGCGGTGGCTGAGTGCCAGTTTGGCGGCAAACAGCATAAAGACGCCGCCGGTTGCGCGATCCATCCAGCGAATGAAGGTCGGTGTTTTCAGAAGACCGGCGGCGTAACGGCTGGCCAGAATCAGCGTTAACGACCAGAGCGTACCAATCGCAACATGAATAGCGACTAGCAGAAATGTCCAGATGGTTGGCGAGTGGCCCGCCGGTATAAACTGCGGCAGGAAAGAGACATAAAATATCCCCATTTTCGGATTCAGCACATTGCCCAGCATCCCTTTTAAAAACCAGTTGCTGGCCGACGGCGCGGCTATTTCCTGACTGTTAAAGTGGCTGCGCGGTTTGAGAATTAACTGAATGCCCAGCCAGCATAAATAGACGGCCCCACACCATTTAAGCAGGTCATACGCCAGGGCCGATGCCGCCAGCAGCGCCCCGAGGCCGAAGGCCACCACCGCGCCCCAGATAAAACACCCAGTATCAATACCCAATGCCGCCTGAAAGGCCTTTTTTCCGCCTTCAACGGTGGAGGTGCGCAAAATGAGCGCGGTATCAAGACCCGGGGTCAGCGTGAGCAGCAGCGCGGCAAAGGAATAAGCAAGAAGGGAATCTGCGACGGACATTTTCTATCTCCGAAAGCGAGGATTCTAGATAAAACGCGTTGAAAACGCAATCATTGATATACCCTTCGCCGGGCGTGTCGCGCTTTGCATAAAAGTTCTTCGCGACAAGTCTCTGACGCCAAAGCCGGTACAGTTATTTGACGACGCGTTTATCAGCACAGGTTGTTATGACGCTTAATCAAAAATAAGTAAAATCTCAATACGATGATGCAACGTTTGGCGAATAACACACTAACTATACCAGTCTAGTCTAACTTTATTTATGTCCTGCGGTAAAAACCTTCCCATTTTTGATATATATAGTTGGCGTCCAACATCATCCCATAGTAATGTTTTAGCACAATCCTTATGCCATATATTGGGTTGGACATTGGGCAAAGAGAACTCCACGCCAGCGACCAGTTTAGCGTTTTATCACCATAATCCTTATTAATTTTCGCTGGTGTCTTCGAGTTTACCTTTAATATTCTCATGTAATATATTTGCAGCCCTTGTACAAAGCTCAGCGAAAATAGCAATTTCACCCTGCGACATGCACGATGCCACCTGCTCAGCCATTATGCGCCTGCTGGATTCTGCAGAATGCAGGAACTCAATACCTTTTTCCGTAATCCGCGTCAGCATTTCTCGTTTGTCGCTTTCTGCCGATTCCTGTTCAACAAAGTGCTTATCTTTCAACATCCGCAGGATCTTGGACATTTTACTACGCGCAAAACCGAGCTTTTCACCAATTGCGCTTGGAGTCATGGGCTGGAACTGGCGTAAAATATACAACGTATCGTATTGTGGCCAGTTAATACCATCAGGATTAATCAACGAGCGACGAGCAACAAGTACGCATTGCAAATTTCCTAAGGCATCTTCAAATTGACGATTCAATGATATTTCGCGTTCAGAACCACTAGCCACTTTTTTATTCATTTCCATACATTCTCCTGATGCCGTTTACAATAAGTTAAGCTTACTATTTTACCACATCCCTTCAAGGAAGGAAAAGTCATCATACCTTTTGCCCCCATTAACAACATAAGAACTGTCCTGCTAATCCTGAAAGATATATTCTCTGTTCAAAACATCCTCATAATCTATTAACTCAATTATCTCACCATTATTTATTTCAATCACATTAACATATAACAAAGAGAAGTGTTTTCCATCCGGCAGAGTATTCCCATGTAGTTTATATTCAACAATGACGACATCGGGATTATTCGTATAATGAAATCGTTCATCCTCTATAGAGGTAAAGCGTAAGGGCGCAACGCCAAAGCCATTAGCATAGTGTAAGCGAATATTCTCACGTCCAACAATCACCTCCCTGTTGCGACGAAAAGGCAACGACAAACGCCCGTTAACAGAGAAAAGGGACGCCAGCTTATCCGATGACTTCTCCATCACTGCCGAAATATATTTATCAAATAACGCCGGAACCATTTTATTATCCTCTTGATGAAATTGATAAAAATCTTGTTAGACAATTTCGTTCTGCCGCTGGAAATAAACAATCATACGTTTGAACGTCTCCTCCGACAGTTCAGGAAAGCGCAAACCCAGTTGTGCAATACGCTTAGTCGTCTCTGGATTACCGTAGACGTTATCGCCAGTATCCAACAAATTCTCTTTAAAGAGATGAATGACCGGTCCCAGCGCAACCTCGCGCCCCTGGGTGACACACAGCTCAAGTTGTTGCAACCACTCGCCGTCAGAAGTCGTTTCCAACGGATAGCCCAGAGAACGAATCGCCCGATACACCGGGTCAAATCGAGTGCTCTGCGGATGGAAAATATGGAAGTTTTCCTGTCGCGTAGCTTCTGAACGCGCTAATGCAACTATCGCTTCAGCGACAAAGTCGACAGGTAACAGGTCCGTTGATAGTGAAGACGGATCGGGTGCCAATCCCATCTGGATAAAACTTTTTATCTGTCGCCATAAAAAATCATCGCTCTGGCAGGCCCCACTTCTGCTGTCTCCGCCAATACGTCCTATGCGAAATACGTTAGCATCAAGTCCCTGTTCTCTGGCCTGTATAACATAGCGTTCAGCCACCCACTTACTTTGCGTGTAACCTATCGACAGTGCTTCCGGATGCCCCGGCACACAATGTTCCACGATAGGCGATTGCGGATAGCGTGGAGAAAATACCGCGATAGTGGATAAATAGTGCAGCGTTTTACGTCCGCCACAACCGCAGAAAGCTAAAATATTCAGCGTACCCTGCACATTTGACTGTTTTACCGAAGAATAAGAGAGCAAAAAATTAATCTGTGCGGCCGCATGGAATACCGTGTCTACTCGCTCTGCCAAACGGCTATACGCTTCAGAGCTTAACCCTAAATTGCGCTGACCAATATCGCCGAGGCAAACTTCAACCCGGGAAAAATCAATCTCATCGGCGATTCCGTAACGCATCGCATTTTCACGCAAACGAGCCAACGCGTGCTCATCTGTCCTGGCTCTTACCATACAGAGCACGGATTGGGTCCCGGCCAATAGCAATGAACGCAGCAGGTAGATGCCCAAAAATCCTGTCGCCCCGGTGAGCAGCGTCAGCCCAGGGGTTGAACACACTCCCCCCTGCCAATGTATGCGTTCGTATCCGTCCTGAACAAAGGAACGATCAACGGCATCGACGGGCCCCTTTTCACTGGCAATATAGCCGTCGATGGACTCAGCCATAGCCGACAAGGTCGGATGATTAAATAACAAACGTAGAGGAATATCGCAATCGAACGCCTTACGCAGCAGAAAAACCAGCTGTGTGGCCAACAAAGAATGTCCACCAATGGCGAAAAAATCATCGTGCAGTGCGATCTGACGTCCCGGAAATAGCGTTTCCCATAGCGCCTTGACCTGCTCCTGCGTTTTGGTCAGAGACCGCTCCGGCATCTGCGTGGATGATTCAATAATAATATCCACCTTAAGCAATGCCTTACGATCGATTTTCCCGCTAGGCGTGGTCGGCAGCTTATCCACAAAGACCAACTCTGTGGGAACCATATACTCCGGCAGCACCAGGCGAAGGCCGCGTTTGATCTTATCCTTTTGATTACCTTTATCATCCAATAAGCCAGCAATAAAGGCGATGAGCTGCTTGCTTCCTGAATTATCTGCCCTGCCAACTACCGCTGAAACCTGCACGCCCTCCAGGGCATTGATGGCCGCCTCGACTTCAGACGGTTCGATCCTAAAACCGCGTATTTTTAACTGATTGTCTATCCTGCCAAGATAGCTGAACCGATCGTCATGCTCCAGCCTCACCAGATCACCGGTACGATACGCGTGGCAACTTTGTGCGGCAAAGCCCTCAGCAGAGATAAAACGTCGAGCGCTTTCTTCACTTTTATTGTGATAGCCGGGAGAGAGAAAATCGCTAACGATAAGCAGTTCACCGGCGACGCCGGCGGGAACCAGCTGCAGATGCTCATCCACCACCAGCAGAGTGAATCCGGGTAGAGGGTAACCAATGGACGCTGCATCTCCCCATTTATCGCTCTCCGGCGGCAGCACATATGCGGAACAGACATGGCTTTCTGAGGGACCATAGAGATTAATCAGGCGAACGGGTTGCCTGAAAAAATGTTTAATATCCGCAGTGAGTACGAGCTGTTCCCCAGTGGAGTAGACCTCTTTTAAACTCGGGAATTGCCTGTTGGCCAATGCGCTCAAATGCGCGAACTGTTGCAAAGCAACATAGGGGAAATAGAGCCGATTAATTCCCTGCTCCTGGATAACCTCTTGCAGATGATCCAGGTCTCTCCGCTCTTCTTCACTGGCGATATATAAGCGCCCACCGCAGGCTAACGTGCCGAAGATCTCCTGAACCGATACATCAAAAGAAAGTGACATAAAATGCAAAGTACAATCTCCCTGACCGCACTCAGATACATCTTGTTGCCACTTAATCAGGTTATTGAGCGTTTTATTTAATAACCGTACTCCCTTGGGCTGCCCGGTTGAACCGGATGTATAAATGATATACAGCTCATCGTCGGGCATTCTTTTGATATAAGACCATTCCCCAGGGTACTCCGGGGGAATATCATCGATTAATAACAGAGGTACGGAGGCAGACACTGGAAATCTCGCTACCAGCGATCGCGTCGTGGCGATGCAATCCACCTTGGCGTCCTGTAACATGTAACCGATACGCTCTTGCGGGTATTGCGGATCGACCGGAATGTAGGCCGCGCCGGTTTTTAATACGCCAAACAGAGTGGCAATCGCCTCGGCATTCCTTTCCAGTAATAACGCAACACGTTTGCCAGGAGCGATATTAAACTGCTGCTGCAGGTAAGCGGCAATCTGCCCCGATCGTTCCGCTAACCAACCATACGATCGCGTGCCATTAGCGGTAATTAACGCAGTATCCGCAGAGTGGTTTACAGCATGCTGATTGAAAGCCGCCAGAGCGTCAAATCGCCAGGCCTCCGCGCACGGCTTAAGGCTAGATCGAACAACCAGTTCACGACTTAACGGTGCATCCAATAGCTTCAGGGATGACAGTAATACCTCGCCGTCCTCGCCCATCGCGCTCAATAAATGGCGAAAGATTTTCAACCAGTAGTCAATGGTCTGCGGATGATACAACGCCGTCTTATACTCCAGCGTCAGCTTCCACTGCGGTTGTGCTTCAAAGAACAGCGTCAGATCGTATTTTGCCATCTGGCTAAAATAGTCATCCAGCATGACTTTAAAAGGCAAGTCGTTGAAAATATCGCCCCGGGTATCGGGCATAACCAACAGCGTTCTGAATAGTGGACTGTCCTGCCCCGCGTTTTCACGCGACAGTGCGACAATTTCATTGAAAGGGAGCAGCTTATTGAAATGCGCGCCAATAAAAGATTGACGCACCTTTGCAGCCAGCGTCCTGACAGTGTCATCTTCATTGACCTGCACGCGAACCGGCAGAGTATTGATCATATATCCCGGCGTTTCGGCAAACTCGCTGCGATCCCGCAGAGTAAAAGGTACGCCAACGGTAATATCGTTCTGCCCACTCATGCGGCTGAGGAAAAATTGCCAGCACATCGACATATACATAAATGGAGTCATTGACAACGATCTCGCGTGCCGCTGCAGTGAGTCCGCTTCCTGTTCGTTCAGCGCCAGCATGGTATAGGCGGCTTTGGTATCTTCCCGAAGACGACGGGGAAAATCGACCGGGAGGTCCGACAGTGGCGGAGCCGGATGCAGTGCCTGCCGCCAGTAATCCCGCATATCTTCGCACTCCGCCGCCGCAAGGGATGCGGCCTGCCAACGAGTAAATTCCTGATAGCTTCCCGTGTCGTTAAACGCTGGCAGAGCGCGCTTCTCGTCAAGCGCACAATATATGCGCAGCAAATCATGCAAGACAATACGTACTGAGGGGGCATCAATAATGATGTGGTGGAAACAGCATGCTAACCAGGTTGTACCCGAGTCTGAACTGAGCATATTAATGATACTCAACGGACCCTCAGCTAATGATAAACGGCTAGCCGCCAGTTGTGCAGTCACCGATTCAGGGGTTTCCGTCTGCTCTGGTTGTCGATGGGAAAAAGAGAGATAGCCATCAGCGCCGATACGCTGTTGTAATTTACCGTCAAGATAAACAAAACGCGTTCTGAATATTTCATGGCGCAAGGTCAGCTCAGCCACAGCGCGCTGCATAATCTCAGCGTCCAGTGTCGCATTAACGGTCAGCAGCACCGGCACGTTATAGCATTGGGGCTGATCCAGCGTATTATCCAGCCACCACATTGCCTGCTGGCCGGGCGTCGCTGCCAGATACGTTACCGCACTTTCTCCACACGCCTTGTTCAAACAGCCCTTATTTGACTCGCCGCTATTAAATGATGGCATTTTATCCCCCTCTTAAAATTCCCTGTAAAACCCTTCCTGTTTGCCGGCAGTCCCAACTCCAGGTATTAGAGCTGTTGCCGTTGCCGAATGGTCTGAGCCAGCGCGGCAATAGTTCCGGCAGTGAAAATGTCCGCCGGCGAGACAGCCAAATGAAATGTCTTGCTTACCATTGAAGCCAACTTTATGAAATGTAATGAGTTACCACCCTGGTCTAATAAATTATCTTGCGGGTTAATCGCCTCTGAATGAATAATCTCCTGCCAAATCGAGAGTAGCTGTTGCTCAACGTTGTCCATATTTACACCTGCTCCAGTAAAATATTTTTTAACCGTAAACGATCTTTTTTGCCGTTAGCGGTCATTGGCAGTACCGCCAGACGGCTAAATTTTTCAGGTATCATCCAGGCAGGAGCATGCATAGCGAGGTGATTCTTTAAATCCGCTACGGATAGCGCGTCATCCTGCGTGACATAACAAGCATGTAATCGTGGTTCATCCGGCGTCTCCTCTACCACAATCAGCACATCTTCCACAGCGTGATGTAAGCGCAACAGGTGCTCAATACCGGCGAGATTGACGCGGAAGCCACGAATTTTACAAATATGGTTGCCTCTTCCGACCAGGACGATATTGCTATCCTGGTCGCACGTTGCGCGATCGTCGGTACGATAAAAAAGCACGTCTGTGCCTTGATACGGTATGGAGATAAACCTTTCCGCCGTCAGTTGCGGATCGGAATACCCCAGAGCCACTCCAGCTCCTGCGATAAACAATTCCCCATATTCACCGCAGGCACAGGGTTGCAACCGTTCATTGAACACCACCATCTCAACCAAAGGGAGCGCAGTACCAACCGGCACAGGAGAATCACTGGATAATTGCCCCTCCGACTGAACATGATAGAGAGACGAGATCGCTGAATTTTCCGTGCATCCTAATCCATTAAATATTTTTGCTTTACCGGCCTGCGCCGCCACGCTAAATAGACGAGGGTTGACAAAATCGCCCGACACCACCACACAAGCAGGTATATGCAGCGTTTCGAGCGAAACCTCGACAAATAGCCGGAACAACCCGCCAGAGAGGAATAGCATCGTCACGTTATCCGATTCGATCTGCCGTACCAGGGCCATCAAATCCGGCAAGCCAGGCGGCGCAATCGTCAGACACGCGCCGGTCAATAAAGCCATCCAGATTTCATTCGCTGAGGCGGCGAAAGAAACATCTGCAATTTGCAAATAGCAGTCCCGCTCGCTATTCCCCAACGCGGGTACCGGCAAACTCAGTCTGGCAATCCCGCGATGAGCGATCAGCACGCTCTTCGGTTTTCCTGTTGATCCAGAGGTCATCAAGATGAGCGCCGGATCATCAGCGCTTAATACCGGATAATTCCCGCTTCTTTGTTGAGCGCAGTTTTGTATCAACGTCCTGCTCGACAACACCTGCCATGACCCGCCGGGCACGCTTGTTACATCATCGCTAATCAGGTATCTGGCTCCCGCCGCACTTAAAACCTCACCAATATAGCGCTCAGGACTATTCGAGTTCACGGGAACCATAACAGCGCCTATTTTCATGAGCGCCAGCATAAAAATATATAACTCCGGGCTACGTTCTATTTTTATTGCAACGATATCGCCTTTTATCAGGCAATTATTTTGCAATACTGCAGCCAGCGCTGAACATTGCTCAGCAAGTTCTCGATAGGTTATTTGTCTTTGATCGAAAATTAACGCAACCCTGTCCGAAAAACGTTGCGAAATCTCATCAAATATATCAGGAACAGCCTTTAGCTGATTGACATATGCTGAATGCGTCATCACTCTCTCCTGGAGAATTAGGAACGTTCACACGCATAAAATCTTCTCTTGAAGAAGAAATTAAAGATCTAAAGAAATGCCGCCAGCTTACCGTGAGACGCCTCAAAAAAAGCGCAGCAGGGAAAGCAACATATAAGCAACACAAGCATAACCAAGCGTTGTTTTCAATAGTCTATCTTCGAACCTGACCCTCAGTCAATTTGATTTCCAAAAAAAAATCATATAGAAAAAATCCAAAAACAACCAAAAATAATAATCAATAAATTCAAATAATTAAAAAAACAACAATAAAAAATCAACTTTTTTTGATTGACATAAGGAACTCATTGGCGTGCAATCTTTGTGCAAAACGTATCGTCTTTCATGTCCGGTAAACAGACAAGGAATAGTACTTTCTCATCGCTTTTTTGTTAAAAAACAAATGGAAAACCTGTTAAATTTCGAGTGAGAGATTAGAAATGACATCATTTCCTGGCAATAAGTCCAACTGGCAACAGCCGTTCTGGAGCGATAAGGACATGCTTGCCCTGGTCATAAGTGAATTAGACACTCTTCCAGAGTTATTAAGTTTTGAAGAAATAAGCGAATTCAATAAAGCATTAGCCGCCGTTTATGCAGGGAAAGCAATGATATTTCAGGCTGGCGACTGCGCTGAAAGAATTTGCGAATCTGGCGCGTTACATGTACGGAAAAAATTGACCTTCCTGGAGCAAATGTCCCGCGAACTCTCAACCCTGATGGGACTGCCGATATTGACGGTCGGTAGAATTGCCGGTCAATATGCTAAACCACGCTCACAACACAACGAAGTCGATGGCGACAGGGTACTTCCCGTGTGGCGCGGTGATTCCGTCAACAGGCCCGAAGCGACTCCAGAAGCCAGGCGTAACGATCCGCAACGGATGCTGCTGAGCTACCATGCTGCAGCGGAAACGCTGGCCGAAATTAAACGTTACGAACGGGAATATCCTCGCGATGTTCATCCCATCTGGACCAGCCATGAAGCGCTGTTGCTGGACTATGAAACCACTCAAATCCGCACTAATCCCCATGGAGAATCCTATTTAGCCAGCACTCATTGGCCCTGGATCGGCATTCGTACTCTTGCGCCTGACAGCCCACATATCGCCATGCTGGCGAATATCGCCAACCCTGTTGCCTGCAAGATTGACGCCACCGTAACGCCGTCGTTCATCGCGACACTTTGCCGACAACTCAATCCTCAACGTATTCCTGGACGTCTGACTTTTATTTCGCGTTTTGGCCGTTCACATATTCATCGGTTGGGCGCGTTGATTCAGGCCGCACAGGCAACCGAAACGCCGGTGTTATGGATGTGCGATCCAATGCATGGGAATACCGGGAAAACGCAGGCGGGCAATAAACGCCGCGAGCTTAGCGACATGATGGCTGAAATCTCCGGTTTCCTGAGGCAGGTGAAAACACATAACGCCTGCGCCGCTGGACTCCATCTGGAAGCGACGCCGAACCCGGTCATCGAATGCTTCTGTGAAAATAATCACCCTGAAGAACATGAACTTAAGCAAATTCTCTGCGACCCGCGCCTGAACGTCGAGCAAACGCAGATGTTATTAACTCACTGGAAAGAGAGACAAAATGACCTTTGATAAAGACTACATTGCCGTTATTACCGGCGCCTGCGGTGGCATTGGCGAATCCGTTGCCCACGCGCTGGCGAAAGAAGGGGTTTCACTAGCGCTTCTTGATAATAACGCCTCTCAGCTGGCAACCCTTGTAGCCACACTACAAAATAACCATCCGCAGCCCATTGCAGGCTTTAATGTGGACGTTGCCGACGACCGCAGCGTAGCAGAAGCCTTTACCGCAATCGGTCGCCAACTGGGTCCGGTGGGTTATCTGGTCAACGGCGCCGGCGTACTGTGCCACGCCAGCGTGGCCGAAACACAGCCGCAAGATTGGACGAAAACATTTGCCGTCAACGCGACTGGCGTATTTAACACCAGCCGCCATGCAGCCAATCTAATGATGGCTCAGCGTAAAGGCAGCATCGTAACTATCGCCTCAAACGCAGCGCGCGTGCCGCGGGCGACGATGGCCGCCTACTGCGCCTCAAAAGCCGCTGCCCAGGCATTTACCTATGCTCTGGGGCTGGAGGTCGCTCCGTACGGGATCCGTTGTAATGTTGTCGCTCCCGGCTCAACCGATACGCCGATGCTGCGCGGCATGTGGCATAGCGAAAGTGACAGGCAAAACACGCTTAACGGTAATCCACAACAATTTCGCATCGGTATCCCACTCAACAAAGTCGCCACGGCGGAAGAAATTGCTGCCGCGGTCTGCTTTTACCTGTGCGAAGAATCAGGGCAAACCACGCTTTCAACGTTATTGGTCGACGGTGGCGCCGCACTCGGCAGCTGCTAACCGTACAAGGAGAATAACATGGAAAAGATACAGCCCTATCCGTTGCCGACAGAACGTCAATTACCCAAATCAATGGCAGACTGGCGGCCCAACAGTTCAAGAGCGGCGCTACTCATACATGATATGCAGCGTTATTTTCTCGATTTTTACACTGCTGACGCCCCGCCGATAGCGCAGGTTATCGACAACATTTACCGCTTGCTTAGCGTCGCCCGACGTCTGCATGTACCCGTATTTTATACTGCCCAACCCGGCGACATGACGCCACAACAGCGCGGCTTACTGCACAGTCTATGGGGTTCAGGCATGAACGGCAGCCAGGAACATAAACAGATTGTTCCGCCGTTGACGCCTCTGGAAAATGAGTGGGTATTAACGAAGTGGCGATACAGCGCCTTCTTTAACTCCCCCCTTCTGAGTACGTTGCACGAACTCAAATGCGATCAGCTGATCGTCTGCGGCGTTTACGCCCATATCGGTTGTTTATGCACAGCGCAAGAGGCCTATTCCAATGATATCGAGACATTTTTTATTGCCGATGCACTAGCCGATTTCTCTGAAGAAAAGCATCGTCTGGCGCTTGAGATAGCTGCGGAAACCAGCTCAGTCGTGCTGTCAACCCGACAAGCTATCGACGCTTTGGAACATTAAAGATCCTCACGGCACTCCAGGAGATGATGATGTTATCTAAAGGCACAGCAAAGCCCGACGAGCTTTCGGCTCATCTGGCCAATCTTGATAGACCCTTTGCCTGTATTTACCGCCCCCAATGCGAACCTATCAAGGCAGTATTATTTCTTGAAGGGGATATTGAGCTAAACCAATCCCTTTCAGAATTAGCGCTGGACCCTCCCCTGGACGGGAAGGGGAAAAACTCATTTAACAAATTGATCTTATTGCCATTTAATCAGCTAAAAGAAAAAGGTTATGCCTGCATTGACGATGGTGAACAGACGATCGTCATGCACATTGAGCGGCAAGATTATTACCCTATAGATTCGTTTATCGCAGCCATTAATGACTATGATATCAAGCCGCGAAACCTGCACTTCGATCTTGATGACCAAACGTATGGCGACATTGTTGATACCGTCATTGATCAGGAAATCAGCTCCGGAGAAGGGAGCAACTTTGTGATTTCACGCAGCCTGGAAGGCGATATAACCGACTTCAGCATCCGCCACGCGTTGACGCTGTACAAACGGTTACTGCAATCTGAATGCGGGTCTTACTGGACATGGATGATCTTCACCGGCAGCCGCTATTTCATAGGTAGTTCGCCTGAACAGCATATCCAGGTTGATGAGCAGAACGTGGCGATGAATCCTATCAGCGGCACGTTAAAATACCCCGACTCCGGGAATATGGCGCACGTGCTGGATGATTTTCTGCAGGATAAAAAAGAGCGCGACGAACTATTTATGGTGGTGGATGAAGAACTCAAAATGATGAGTAGCATCTGTCAGCATGATATTCAGGTAACCGGGCCGAAGCTCAAAGCTATGTCGCACATCGCGCATACCGAATATTTTATCCATGGCAGCTCAGATCGCAGTCTGAAAGAGATCATCAGGCAATCGCTCTTTGCGCCAACAGTGACCGGCAGCCCAATAGAAAGCGCCTGTAAAGTTATCGCCCGGCGAGAACGCCGCGGACGCGGCTATTACAGCGGCATCGTTGCTATAACGGGTGCGCAAGAAGGTAAACGTTATCTGGACTCGGCCATAATGATCCGCACGGCCGATATTACCGCTCAGGGACATTTTCGGCTTACGGCGGGTTCAACCATCGTCAGAAGTTCCATCGCGCAAAATGAAGCCGGTGAGACACGCGCCAAATTGCAAGGGCTAATGCATTCGTTCTTCTCTGACACAAGCGCCGGGACGCCAAACCGAACAGGATTGTCTGCAGAACTTCGCCATCGGGCTGACCAGATACTCGCAAAACGGAATGCATGCGCCTCCGCCTTTTGGCTGGATAACTCGCAATTGGGCCCGTGCGCTTTACTCTCTCGTCATACCATCACACTGATCGACATGGAGGACAACTTCACCGCCATGATTGCCTATCAGTTACGCAGCGCAGGTTGCGCCGTTACCCTCATTCCCTGGTATGACTGCCTGAGCAAGCTAACGCAGCTCACCGATCGCGACATCGTATTCATTGGGCCCGGGCCTGGCGATCCAACCAATATACAACTCGAAAAAATACGCGTGGGCCGAAAAATTATTGCGCAACGGCTGCGGGAGCAGCGTCCGCTAATCGGGACTTGTCTGGGACATCAGTTAATTTGCGCCGAATTAGGCATTCCGATCGAGCGGCTGATCAATAACCGTCAGGGTAGCCAACATCAGATATCCATTCAGGGAAAATCTCATACCGTTGGCTTCTATAACAGTTTCTCCGCGCTACATCAACGGCCATGCTGGTACAGCCCGGAGCATGACAAAACAGTCCAGCTGGAGCGACTCCCTTCCGGTGAAATTGTTGCATTATCGTCAGGTAACGTTGCCTCCATACAATTTCATAACGAGTCATTCCTGACGCAAGACGCATTTTCTATTTATCAATGGCTGATACAGAACGCCTTAACAACAACGGTAACTCTTAGTCAACAAGATGCCGTTTAAAAGGAAGCGTTGAAAACCGATATTCGGAGAGAGCTGACATGGGAAATAAATCAGTATCGTTACCTACCGGTAATGACTTTTTGGCGGGTCTGAATGATGGACGAGAAATATGGGCTTATGGTGAAAAGGTCGACAATGTTATTACACATCCAGCGTTTCGCAATTCAGCACTGTCGATAGCTAAATTATACGACGCGCTCCATGACGAAAAGTATCAGGCTATTTTAACCACGCCGTGTGATACCGGTAGCGGTGGTGTCACCCATCCGTTCTTCCGCGTTCCGCATTCTGTTGACGACCTGATACGCGATCGCGACGCAATCGCCCAGTGGGCAAGGCTTAGCTACGGCTGGTTGGGAAGAAGCCCTGATTTTAAAGCGTCGTTTCTTACGACTCTCGGCGCCAATCCCGAGGCCTACGGCGAATATGCGGATAACGCCAGACACTGGTACAAACGCTCGCAAGAGGAGCTACTTTACTGGAATCATGCCATCATTAACCCGCCTATTGACCGCAATCTCCCGCCCGACCAGATTGAAGATATCTGCATTCATGTCGAAAAAGAGTGTGATGATGGCGTGATTGTTAGCGGTGCCAAGGTGGTTGCTACCGGCTCTGCCTTGACGCATTACAATTTCATCGCGCATTACGGTTTACCTGTCAAAAAAAGAGAATTTGCCCTGGTATGCACATTACCCATGAATGCCCCAGGGCTGAAGCTGGTTTGCCGCCCCTCTTACTCCTTAACCGCCGAAAAGATCGGCAGTCCTTTTGACTATCCACTCTCCTCACGCTACGACGAGAATGACATGATCTTCATTCTGGATAAGGTGAAGATTCCCTGGGAAAACATTTTTATTTACGGCGATACCGCTAAAGCGGCCACGTTTTTACCCAGTTCAGGCTTCCTGCACCGCTCTACGTTCCACGGTGTGACGCGTCTGGCGGTAAAAATCGATTTTATCTGTGGTTTATTCATTAAAGGCGTGGAGGCCACCGGCGTAGCCGATTTCCGCGGTATACAGACCCGCGTTGGGGAAATGCTGGCCTGGCGCAACCTCTTCTGGGCCATAAGCGATGCAATGGCTAAATCGCCGAATCCCTGGCACAACGGCGCCCTCCTGCCTAATCTGGATTATGGTTTAGCCTACCGTTGGTTTATGAGTCTCGGCTATCCACGGATCAGAGAAATTATTGAGCAAGATCTTGGCAGCGCGCTTATTTATATCAATTCGCATGCCAAAGATTTTGCCGCGCCGGAACTGGAGCCTTATCTGAAAAAATATATGCGCGGTTCCAACGGTATGGATGCCGTGGAACGGGTCAAGCTCATGAAGCTAATTTGGGACTCGGTAGGAACAGAATTCGCCAGCAGACACGAACTCTATGAACGAAATTATACCGGCAGTCATGAAAATGTCCGTATCGAACTGTTGCTCGCCGCACAGATGTCGGGGCAGGTACAAGAATATAAAGGTTTTGCCGAACAATGTATGATGGATTATGACCTGGATGGCTGGCTGGATCGCGATTACCACTGGCCTGTAGACTAATAAGATTATCGGGACAATACATCCGTATAATAATGGGTATGCATCACATTATTGCCAGTCTCTTCTGGCTGTCCCGACCACCCTTTCTCACTCCACCTGGCAATGTTTGCGCAACCACTCCGCGGTTAAAGAATGGCGACAGGCCAGCATCGATTCAGGTGTACCGCTAAACAGTAATTTTCCCCCTTCTTGCCCGGCATAGGGTCCAATATCAATAATCCAGTCAGCCTGAGCGATCAACTCCATATTATGTTCAATAATAATGACGGTGTTTCCGCGATCTACCAGTCGGTTAAAGAGTTTCAGCAGCGAGGCAACATCACTGGGATGAAGTCCGGTGGTTGGCTCATCGAAAATATACATGTCACTATCATGATTTAATTGTGAGGCTAACTTCAGCCGCTGGCATTCACCGCCTGAAAGATGATTTAACGATTCCCCCAAGCGCAAATATCCCAACCCGACTTCGACCAGACTACGAAAAATTGGCCTGAGCTGTGGCTCATTCAGGAAAAAATCGCCAGCATCGTTAATCGACAGGGATAATACCTCCGCAATATTTTTCCCCTGATAACGATATTTTAGCGCCTGTGGGCTATAGCGCTGCCCCTGGCAGGCCTCACAGGGCAACGTAACCGTATCCATAAATGCCAGATCGGTTTGTATTACTCCTAGCCCATGACATTCCGGACAGGCGCCTTTGGCATTGGCGCTGAACCACGACGCTGACACATGGTTTTTTTCGGCAAACAGTAAACGGATCGTATCAAATGCACCGCACCAGGAAGCAATATGCGATCGAATCGAAGTATGTATCGGTTTTTGATCGATAACGATCGCGTCCGGACATTGTGGCGCCAGGGCTCCCATGACGAATGAACTTTTGCCCGACCCAGCGACCCCCGTCACAGCGACCATAACGCTCAAAGGCACGTCTACCGATAAGTTATGTAGATTATGCAATGTGGCGTTTCTTACCGAAATATAACCTTTGGCACATCTCGGTCTGTTATTTATCTCTGCCCGTGAAGAGAAATATCTTCCCGTCAAGGTTTGGGACTGCTTAAGTGCCGACAGGTCGCCCTCAAAGACAATATTCCCGCCTTGCTTACCCGCTCCCGGCCCTAAATCAATAACATGCTCGGCTATCGCTATCATGTCGGGATCGTGCTCCACCATCAGAATGGTATTGCCTTTGTCACGTAGTTTGCCAATTAAAACATTCAGTTTCACAATATCTGCTGGATGAAGCCCGGTACTGGGTTCATCAATGATATAAACGATCCCGGTCAGACTACTTCCCAGATGCCGGACCATTTTTAATCGCTGGGATTCACCGCCCGATAAGCTAGGAGTCGTCCGGTTCAAATCCAGATATCCCAAGCCTACTGCACACATTGCATCTAACCTTTCCAGCAATGCTTCGAGCAGCGGCCTGACTTCAGGATAATCGAGCTTTTCTACAAACAGCTTTAACTCTGTGACAGGCAGCGTTGCGCATTCGCCAATATTTTTCCCTCTAATTCTGCAGGAAAGTATTTTCTCGTTGAGCCTCATGCCCTGACAAGAAGGGCAAACCTGCAAACTAACGACTCGCTGAAATTCCTCAGTTTTAGTATCTTTAGTTTCTTGTTTCAAATAACTTCGCGTAAAGCGTGTAATGACGCCTTCAAACTTTGCACTCTTAGGCCAACCGGCTAACGGCGCTTCAGGAGTGAGATTATCTGCATAAAGTAATAACTCTCGTTCCTCTTTTGAATAATCCGCGATTTTTTTATCAGCATCAAAAAGCCCTGAATAAACATAACGTTTCCAGCGCCATGAACCCGGTGCAAAAGAAGGATAACGAATAGCACCTGCATTTAATGACAGATTTGAATCAATCAGTTGGTCGATATCAATGGTACTGGCAATCCCCAACCCGTCGCATGTCGCACACATCCCCGCAGGATGATTGAATGAAAAAACATTCGAATAACCTACGAAAGGTTCGCCGACACGAGAAAAGAGTAGCCGTAGCAGGGTATAAATATCTGATGCGGTGCCCACCGTTGAACGTGCGTTGCCACCAATACGTTTTTGGTCAATAATAATGGCCACCGACAGGTTTTCAATGTCATCAACTTCAGGATTACCATAATGCGGTAAACGGTGTCGAATAAAAGGAGGAAACGTGTCATTTAGCTGACGCTGAGATTCTGCCGCGATAGTTCCGAATACCAAAGAACTTTTTCCCGACCCGGAAACACCGGTGAAAACTGTTATTTTATTTTTAGGCACCTCTAAATCAATATCCTGCAGATTATTTTGTCTTGCGCCAATAATTTTTATAGCGTCATGTGTATTCATCACACTATCCTTTTTTACCTGTCAATAATAATGCCATGATGGCTATTAAACAGCATCCCGCTATAATCAGCGACATCGGCAGTAATGACAACGGGTCGCCAAATCCAAGCAGTAATGGGGTTATCGCAGCGATACCAAACTGAAAAACACCTAAAATAGCAGAACCCGTTCCTTTTAAATGTGAAGATGCCGCCATGGCCATACTCGCGGCATTACCAAATGTCAAAGCCATAGTAAACATCATTATTAACAGTAGTACCGCCGCAATCTCAAACTGGAAATGAGAAATATAGTTAACAATGCAAAGTAATATAGATATCACCAGCGTGCTTATTACCCCCACTATTATGAGGTTATCTTCGCCAAATTTCGTAACATAGCGAGCGCTGACAATACTACCAAACATCATCACTGCGGCGTTGATAGAGAATATTACAGCGAATTCCCCTGAGGATAAATCAAACGCCGATTGATAGATAAACGGCGATGCTGATATATAAGCAAATAGCGCCCCGAACTGGATTGCAAAAATTAAAGTATAACCAATATATTTCTTATGGCTAAGCAGCTCGATAAACTGACTGATAAACTCGTTGAGGTTGAAAGGTAATCGCTGATGGCGGGGTAAGGTTTCGCTAATAAAATGACTGCTGAGCAAGGTGGAGACTAATGATATTGCAGCCATAAAAACAAAAACCACCGGCCAGATAAACCATGCAGCCACGCCGCCAAGTAATGGTGCAATAACAGGAGCAATCCCCTGTATCGCTAACACCAGATTAAAATATCGAGCGGCTTTAGTCCCCGGGCACAGATCGGAAATAATTGCCCGGGAAAGAACGATACCAGCCGCGCCTCCCAATCCCTGAAAGAATCGCGTAACAATAAGCAGCTGAATGTTCGTAGATATAGCGCCAGCTAATGAAGCGATGGTTAATAGAGTCATCCCGCCTAGCAATAATTTACGTCTGCCGTAATGATCGGACAATGGGCCAATGAATAACTGCCCAATTCCTAAACCCACCATAAAAGCGGTGATACTAAGCTGAACTTTGTCAGGCGTCGTATGCAAATCACTGGCGATAGCTGGAAATAAAGGCAAGTACATATCAGTGGATAATGCAGCAACGGCGCTAAGCAAACCCAGAACAATAACGACTTTACGGGAAAGCAAACCTCTACTTTCATCTCTGTACATCGTACTGGCTGTCGGTGCTGGAACTTCTTTTGGTCGCATGATGAGCATAATCCCTTTACCTTCTGTGGTCTGTAATAACTATACCACCAGCCAAAGTAATTGCAAAAACGAAATCAATTAAAATAACAACAAGATAATAAATCAATAAAAATCAATAGTATATGAAAGATTGAATAAAATTTTATTGAGTTTTAATTTCTTTAAGGGCATTACAAAACTGATTACTCACTTCCATGGATATCCTAAATAAAGTTGTAATATCAATAATCTATGCCAGAAAACCCAATACTCGCCATACCAGGCGTCGCATGTTGCGCGTGTTGCTTTATGCCCATAAGGTTTGGGCTGCACTGTTGCCGGAACATGCAACTTGAAGCGTATTGAGTCTATGCCCGGGTACTAGAAAAAGGCGCTTTTAAAGGGGTGCAGCATTATGTTAATGTTTGACAAAAATGTTTCCCAGGGATATTCATCCGCTCTTTCAAAACGGGGGATGTTATACAAGAAGCATTAATAATATGTCTGTAAGCTTGAGTTTGATATTGCAGAATATAATGATGCTTTGTTTTCAACATTTACCATCGAATTTCCTGAATCACTCTCCTCAACTATCCTAAAACAACGAGTCGGATATCTTGCCGGAATAATTTCGACACAAATCTAACTCGTTAAAGAAGGTATTTATAAAAAAGTCGCTACTTTGTAGCGACCTAAGTCCTAAACCACAAGACGGACGTCAGGATGGCGCGGGCTTGCCGCTTCGTGAAAAATATCCCCCAGCCAGCCGGGAATTTCCGCCTCCGTAAGATCGTCCGGGATGATAACTCCGGCCAGCGGCGAAAATTTCCCCTCGTTAAGATCGACGCGGAAAAGCTGCCAGCGTTCGCCCTGACGCTGGACGCCAATATGACGCCCGAATACGTTATAAATCAGCATCCTGTCACCCTATGTGACGCGGGAGCTTGGGCAGCCAATGCATTCCATTCCGCTTTGGTTATTTCCCACAATTCGGCGTCCAGCAGACCGCAGATGAACTGCTTTTTCTCAACACGAATCAGCCGCATACCGCTACGGTGCGAAATCTTTTTCGACCCGCTATTGTCGCAGGCTTTCGGCGCGCGCAGCACCTCCCGGTTAAGCGTGTTAAACCAAAAATCGGTCACCCGGCGGCAGGCTTCGGTCATCAATCCCTGGCGGTGCCAGCGCGGATCCAGCCAAAACCCGCGGTTGTTATCCACTTCATCAGAGAGCGTAATCAGGCCAATTACCCTCTCCGGCGCCGTTTTAAGGCGAATGGTCCAAAACCAGGCGGTGCCGTTAGCTGCGGCCGGTAAAGCCACATTATTGACATAGCGCGACGCGCCATCCTCCGGGAACGGCCATGGAAAACCGGCGGCAAGATAACGCACGATTTCCCACTGTGGAAAGAGAACCTGAATTTGCGGCGCATCGTCTGCGGTTAAGGGGATCAGCAGGAGTCTTTCAGTCATCAATTCCGCCGCCATCATGCTTTGCCCTCGCGCAGCCACGGCGTCACGGTGATCCCCGCCAGCAGCCCTTCCGGGCTAAGCAGACGCGTGACGGTTTGCCCCCACGGCTCAATGCGGTTGTCCACCAGCAGCCGATAGCCTCTGGCCTTCAGCGCGTCGGTTGCCGAATCGATATCGCGTACTTCAAACTCGATCCACGCCTGAGGCACCGGCAGATAGTCTGGCCAGCTATCGGCGTCAAAACAGGAGCGCGCCGCCTGCGCCAGCGGCCAGAGGGCAAAATGTTTTACCCCGCCGAGGGCATCATGTTCGGTCAGCAGATAGGCTTCGTTACCGGGCATCGGTTTGAGCGGTAGCCCCAGCGCGGCGACATAGAAGTCACGGCTGGCTGCGGCCGACTGCGTTATTGGCCCAAAGCCGGCGACAAAAAGTACATCCATTCCGTCTAAATCGTATTCCATACCCTCTCCCGTCGTTGTCCATGATGCGTTAACAAATTTTATACTCTGCCGCGCGCGACTTGCCCAGCCTTCTGTGTTCACTACGGCTGCACATCGGGGCATAAATCTGACCGTCAGGCGGCGATCGACGCAAATAAATATTGCTATAAAACTAATCAATATTTGACTGTAATTCGGCTTCCGTGCCACCATCGCCTCGGCGCCCGGCAAGCGGCGCGTAGGTGGTACGGGTGAATATCAGAGACCGCATGCTTAAGGTCCATGCCCGTCCGCAACCTGATTCTGGCGGGAAATAAAGACATGCACCAAAGTTTTAATCAGCGCGTTCATTTCTATTACTGCATTCTGGTGGCGCTGAAAATGCACGCAAAATCAAAGAAATCGGGCGGAGTTCGCGGGAAAAATAATTTCCTGCTCAAATGGCTGCGCAAAGCGCAGGACAACAATATATTCCACCCGGATATCACCAGCGAGATCGAATGGCTGCGCGGTAAAATCATTCAGGCCGGCTACGATACCGACCTTGAGCCGATGCTGGACTTTGTTTACGCAACCGCCAAACGCGCGGAAGATCTTAAGAACGCCGACTGATTCACGCCCGAGCCGCCTGGCCCGGGCGTTGTACTTTAGCGTTTGTTACGGTGCGTCAGGTGATAGACTGCCGGGATCACCAGCATCGACAGCAGCGGCGCGGTGATCATCCCGCCGATCATCGGCGCGGCGATACGCTGCATCACCTCCGATCCGGTGCCGCCTCCCCACATAATCGGCAGCAGCCCGGCCATAATCGTCGCCACGGTCATCACTTTCGGGCGCACGCGCAGCACCGCCCCTTCATGAATCGCCTCGTTGAGCGTCTGGTCATCAAGCCGTCCGCGGCGTTTGGCGATCGCCTGGTTTAAATAGAGCACCATAATCACCCCGAACTCCGCCGCCACGCCGGCCAGCGCGATAAAGCCCACGGCGGCCGCCACCGACAGATTATAGCCCAGCAGCCAAAGCAGCCAGACGCCGCCTACCAGCGAAAACGGTAAGGTACCCATAATCAGCAGCGCGTCTTTGGCCTGACCGAAGGTGACGTAAAGCAGAATAAAGATAATCATCAGGGTAAACGGCAGCACGATTTTTAGCTTTGCCGTCGCGCGCTCCAGATACTCATACTGCCCGGACCAGGTCAGCGAGATGCCTTCCGGCAGCTTGACCTGTTCGCTGACCTCACGCTGCATCTGGTCCACGGCGGATTTCAGGTCACGCCCGCGAATATCGACGTAGATCCAGTCCGACAGGCGGGCGTTTTCGCTTTTCAGCATCGGCGGGCCGTCGGTGATGGCGATATCCGCCAGTTCGGAAAGCGCCACCTGCGCCCCGCCGCTGGTCACCACCGGCAGATCGCGCAGCTTTTGCAGCGAGTCGCGCACGTCGCGCGGATAGCGGACGCTGATCGGGTAACGTTCTCGCCCCTCGATGGTTTCACCGATGTTATCGCCGCCGACCACGCTGGCGACGATCGACTGCAGCTCCTTCACCGACACGCCGTAGCGGGCGGCTTTCACCCGGTCGATAGTGATATCGATATAGCGACCGCCGTCGAGACGCTCCGCCAGCGCCGAGGTCACCCCCGGTACGTTACGTACGATACGCTCAATCTCCTCGGCGGTTTTTTCGATCTCCGCCAGATTGTTGCCGTTCACTTTGATGCCGACCGGGCTTTTAATACCGGTCGCCAGCATATCCAGGCGGTTACGAATCGGCGGCACCCAGACGTTGGCGATGCCCGGCACCTTCACCGTATTGTCCAGCTCGCTAATGAGCTTATCCATGGTCATGCCGGGCCGCCATTCGCTTTTCGGCTTGAACTGAATGGTGGTTTCCAGCATGGTCAGCGGCGCCGGGTCGGTGGCGCTATCCGCCCGTCCGGCCTTACCGAATACGCTTTGCACTTCAGGGATGGTCTTGATCAGGCGGTCGGTTTGCTGCAGCAGACGTCCGGCTTCGCGGCTGGAGATCCCCGGCAGCGTGGAGGGCATGTACAGCAAGTCGCCCTCGTCAATCTGCGGCAGGAATTCGCTGCCGAGCTGCGCCAGCGGCCACAGCGTGGCGACCAGCAGCAGCCCCGCCGCCGCCAGCGTCGCCTTCGGCCACTGCAGAACTTTATCCAGCAGCGGTTCATAGGCGCGGATCAGCCAGCGGTTGAGCGGATTGGCGGTTTCATCAGGGATTTTGCCGCGAATAAAGTAGCCCATCAGCACCGGCACCAGAGTTATCCCCAACCCGGCGGCCACCGCCATCGACCAGGTTTTGGTGAAGGCCAGCGGCGAGAACATCTTGCCCTCCTGCGCCTCGAGGGTGAACACCGGAATAAACGACAGGGTGATAATCAGCAGGCTGCAAAATAGCGCAGGCCCCACTTCCGACGCCGCGTGCTGGGCAATCTGCCAGTAGTCGGCGGAAGACGGCTGGCGTTCGGGATGCTCGTGCCGCCACTGCTCCAGCACCTTATGCATATTTTCAATCATCACGATTGCCGCATCGACCATGGCCCCGATAGCGATCGCAATCCCCCCGAGCGACATCATATTGGCGCTGACGCCCTGATAGTGCATCACGATAAACGCGCCGAGGATCCCCAGCGGCAGCGTGATCATCGCCACCAGCGCGCTGCGGAAGTGGAACAGAAACAGCGAGCAGACCACCGCCACGACGATAAACTCTTCGATAAGCTTATGGGTCAGGGTTTCGACCGAGTTTTTAATCAGCTGCGAGCGGTCGTACACCGGGACAATCTCTACCCCTGCGGGCAGGCTTTTTTGCACTTCCGCCAGTTTGGCCTTCACCGCGTCAATGGTGGTCAGCGCGTTTTTGCCCGAACGCATGATGATAATGCCGCCCGCCACCTCGCCTTCGCCGTTGAGCTCGGCGACGCCGCGCCGAATCGCCGGACCCCGGCGCACGCTGGCGACGTCGGAGAGCAGCACCGGCACGCCGCCGCGCGCGGCGATAACGACCTGGTTAAAATCGTCGATGGATTTCAGGTAGCCGGTGGTGCGTACCATATATTCCGCTTCACCCAGTTCCAGTACCGAGCCGCCGCCTTCCTGGTTGGCGCTCTGGATCGCGCTAATCACCTGCTGGTGAGTGACGTTCAGCGCCCGCAGCCGGTCTGGGTTAAGAACCACCTGATACTCTTTCACCATCCCGCCGACGCTGGCCACCTCCGAAACATCCGGTACGGTTTTCAGTTCATATTTAAGGATCCAGTCCTGAATCGCCCGCAGGTCGCCGAGGCTATGCTGGCCGCTTTTGTCGGTGAGCACATATTCAAATACCCAGCCGACGCCGGTGGCATCCGGCCCCAGCGACGCTTTGGTTTCCGGCGGCAGGCTGCTCTGGATTTGGCTCAGGTACTCCAGCACGCGGGAGCGCGCCCAGTACGGGTCGGTACCGTCCTCAAACAGTACGTAAACGTAAGCATCGCCGAACATGGAAAAACCGCGCACGGTTTTCGCCCCCGGCACCGACAGCATGGTAGTGGTCAGCGGATAGGTCACCTGATCTTCGACAATTTGCGGCGCTTTGCCCGGATAGCTGACGCGAATGATCACCTGGGTATCGGAAAGATCCGGCAGCGCGTCCAGCGGCGCCTGCTGTATCGACCAGACGCCCCAGGCGGCCATAATCAGCGTCGCCAGCAGTACCAGCAGGCGGTTGCGCAACGACCAGCGGATAACGGCGGCAATCATGGCTGCTCCTTAGCGCCGCTCATCGGCATCACTGAGGTCACCCGCGCCCCTTCATCGGTCAGCACGAAATGAAACATCACCGACTCGCCGGGACGCACCTGCTCCCGCAGCGGCGGCGTAATGGCAAAGTCCATGATCATCGCCGGCCACTTCAGCGCCGGGACCGGCTGGTGCGCGATCGTTACCGCCTCATCGCTCACCGCCTTGATGACGCCCTGCGCCGAGTAGCTTTTTACCTCTTCATTCTGCCCGGCCATTTGCGGCAGCGCGCTGCGCAGGCTGGCTTCGGAGTCAATCAGGAACTGACCTGAGGTGACCACCTTTTGCCCCTCTTCAAGGCCGGAAGTTACCTCAACCAGACCATCCTGCGTTCGTCCCGCGGTCACCTCGACCGGACGGAAATACCCCTCGCCGTCGGCGATCAGCACCCGGTTGCTGGTGCCTGTTGCAATTAATGCCTCTTCCGGGATAGTCAGCACCTCGCGCCCCTGCTGCGCCTCAGCCAGCTCAACGTTCAAATACATGCCCGGTTTGAGCTGATGCTGCGGATTATTGAGCACTACGCGGGCTTTCAGAGTACGGGTGGTCGCTTCGAGGTCGGGAAGCAGCTCGCTGACGGTTCCCTGAAACGTTGTGCCGGGCCAGCTGCTGGTGGCGGCCGTTACCTGACTGCCTACGCGCAGCAGGCTGGCCTGGCTTTGCGGATAATCAATCACGATCCAGACCGGGTCGAGGCTGGCCAGCTCGAACAGCGGCTGGGTTGCCGTGACCTGCGCGCCGGTACGCACGTCAAGCTTGCTGACGTAGCCATCGTGCGGCGCGCGTACCGTTATGCGGGTTTGCGGTTTACCGCTGCGCTCAACGCTGCGGATAATCGCTTCCGGCATAAACTGCAGCTGCAAACGGCCGCGCGCGGCGGCGGTTAAACCGCTATCGCCCAGCAGCCTCACCGCCAGATACTCCTGCTGCGCCGCCGCCCACTGCGGGATCCACAGCTCGGCCAGCGCCTCGTTCTTTTTCACAAACTGCTGGGAGGCGTTGACGTAAAGTTTCTCGATCAGGCCGCTGGCCAGCGCCGGAACCGTTTCAACGCTGCGCTCGTCAATCGCGACGGTGCCGAAAGCGCTGAGCTTCTGCGCCAGCGTCCGCCGGGCAACATCAGCCGTGCGTACGCCGAGGTTTTGCTGCTGGCGGGCGCTAATCTGCACGCTCCCGGCCTCCTCTCCCGCCCCTTCGTCGGCGTAGCGCGGCACCAGATCCATATCCATAAACGGTGACTTTCCCGGTTTATCGAAGCGAGTGCCGGGGGCCATCGGATCGTACCAGTACAACACTTTGCGGCCCATTTCGGTCTGAGCCCCGTCCGCGGAAAGCGTCGGCGCGTTTCGCGAACCGAGCCAGTATCCGCCCGCGGCGGCCAGGGCGATGGCCAGCGCCACAAGGGTAATAACAGATTTTGGCTTCATTATTTAACATCCTGAGGAATAAGGTAACGAATGGCGGCCCACGCATCAGCGAGCGCTTTCTCCGCGTCGTTGCTGGCAATTTCTCCGCTCAGCAGATCGCGACGGGCGGCGAGCAGTTCCGCCAGCGCCGAGCTGCCGCCCCGATACTGGGCATTGACGAGGCTCACCTTCTTGCGCAGCAGCGGCAGCACCTCGCTTTGCTGACGATCGTAAATGGCTTTCGCGGCGTTATATTGCGAGATCAGCTGATACTGCTGGGCCTGATGCTCGCGCATCAATAACGTCAGCCGATCGTTGGCTTCATAGGTACGGGAGACGTCGGCGGCGTGCTCTTTGTCCTGGCGTTTGCCCTGAAAAATAGGCATATCGACGGTAAACATGACGCCCACCATATCGTCGTAATCGTCCCCGCGCCGGGCGTAATAGACCTCGACGCCAACGTCAGGGATCGCCGCGACTTCCGACTGACCTGATTTCGCTTTCGCCAAATCGGCCTCGCGCGCGGCCTGAATCACCTCAGGATGTAGCTTAATCCCCGCCATTAACGCGGCTTCATCGGCCGGTAGGCGTTCAATGCGCGGCAGCGGGCCGGAGATATCGCGGACCTCTTTGCCGGTAAGCTGCAACAGGCGCGCCCGGGCAATCTGCACATCGCGGCGGGCGTTATCTTGCTCATTTTTCATGGCATTCAGCGCCAGCTGAACGTCGAGCACGCTGCCGGGACTGGCGCTGGCGCTGCTTACGCCGGCCTTTTGTACGTTGATTTGCCGGGAGGTTTCGCTGATCAACGCCTGTACTGAACGCAGTGATTTCTGCGCCACCGCCAGCGCCAGCCACGCCTGCGCGGTTTCCCGCTGCAGCCGGGCGCGGATCACATCGGCATTGGCGGCGGCCTGGCGCGCTTCGGCGGTTATCGAGTCGGCCTTTCGTTCGCGCTTGGTGCTGCTGACGTAGTCCTGCATCACGCCGACCCTTTGCATGGTCATCCCCTCGCGGGTCAGTCGGCTGGCGTTGTTGCCGCCCAGCGGAACGTTTTCAATGCCGAACTTCAGCTTCGGATCGGGAAGCTGCATGGCGGAATCCGCCCTGTTTTTTAACGCATTCACCTGATGATCGTTGGCGGAGAGCTCGGCGGAGTAGCTTTCCGCCGCCGACAGGGCCTCAGCCAGCGTCGTCGCCCAGCCGTTGGCGGAAATCAGCGACAGTAAAAGCGGCAGCCCGCGGGCCGCCTTATTTAAGATGGACATAATGACTCCGGAATTAGTGCGCGGTCATCGAAACGAGCGCGTAGCCGGAGTCCGTCTGACGGAAGGTGAAATCAACCTTTTGTCCCACCGCCAGCTTTTTATCGTGGTTATCGCCGAGCGCAAAGCTCATGGTCATCGCTGGCCAGTTCAGCTCGGCAACCGGAGCGTGGGCAATCACCACGGCATTGTCGCGCCAGGCTTTAATGACCCCGTTCGTTGAATAAAGGGGGGCGGAATCATCCGGCTTATTCATCCCCGGCATCTCCGCCATCGCGGACATATTATGGTGATGCATCGCGCCGTCTTCCGCACTGGCGGAAAATGAAGTGAGGGAAAAGGTCAGAACGCTGGTAATAAGCAGAAAAATAGAGGTCGAACGCATAATAAAGTCTCCGAAAAAAACATAAAGTCGCCCGCAGACCGGGCAGATCTGATGGATGTTTTTAACGGCGTTTTATTCCCTGAAACGGCAGAAGCGTATTTCAGCCGGCGGACCGGTGACCGGCGGCGTCCGCCAGTCCATACGTTCAGCGCAGGTCTCCTGCTGCGGGGAAACCACTAATAGCGCGGTTTCGGAGGGAAGCGCGTTCAGCTGTAAAGAGGTTAATGAGTTTGGCTGCGCGGTATCGGGGTCGCAGTGCTTCTCGCAGATGGCTTTCTGACCGACGCTTTCCATGCCGGGCATGCTCATCACGCCATCGACAATATGGTGAATCTGCACCTGCGGCGCCACCGGCTGCTGTTGGCCGCCGTGGTGCGCCGCGACGGTCAGCTGAAGGTTGAGCAGTAGCCAACAGGCAATAACAAGCCCCGCGCGGATACGAAGCCGACGCCGGGTTGCTTGTTTTAATAATGCCTGCAGTGACGCAATCATAGAGATATTCGCAATAAGAAGACCGCTGAATTAAATCACACTCATCGGCAGAATTAAATGATATTTCAAAGAGAAACCCCAGGTTAAATAGAATGAAGTTTCTCTATAAATATTTACACCAAAAAGGGATATCAGTATTTGACCTTCCCCCTGGGGGAAGGTGTATAGCCGACGGTTAATGTATTTAATAAATAGCAAAAATGTTATTTATATGTAATTAGCAAAAGTGAATGCGATTGTTATTCCAGCACCAACGTATCGCCGGTGGCCGGGGCGCTATCCGCGGCAAGCCACCAGCGCCCCCATGAACCGGTGCAGTGGCAGGCCATCACCTCCTCGACCTTCTGCTGGCGCAAGAACTGCTTTAGCCGACGTATCACCCACGGCGGCGCGCTGCGCAGGTGAAGGCCGCCGATGATGGCGCGTATCTGCTGGACGCCGGTGATCTTCTGACAGTGGCGAATCGTATCGATCAATCCGCGATGCCCGCAGCCGCAAATAATGACTAACCCCCGCGTCGAGCGGTAGATCAGCACGCCTTCATCGGCAAGGTAATCTTCCCCCGGCGATTGACCCGCGAGGACGCCATAGGCTCGCGGACGCGCGACCGCAATCTCGCCGGACCACAACAGTCGTTCGCCGATCGCCAGCGGTTCGCGGCTGTACTCCATGCGGTGGCGGGAGTAGTCAATTTCTCGCGACAGTTTTTTGACTTTCCAGTGACGTCCAGCAAGGGATAACGCCGAGTAGCGCTGTTGCGCGATCAGCGGATGGCAAATGATACGGCTGTTATCCGGCAGCCACGGCACGCCGCCGCAGTGGTCGTAATGACCGTGGGAGAGCACCGTGGCGGTCAAGTCAGATAAAGAGACGCCCATCCGCTGCGCATTATGAAGAAAACTGCCGTCTGGCCCGGTATCAAACAGCACCCGGCTGGTTTCATCTTCCACAAGCAGGCTTAATCCGGGTTTCGCCTGCAACAGGCTGTCCTGCCCCTCGCCGAGCCGGTTTTCAAGTAACACCTTAATGATTAACGCCATTTAATGACCATCCCCCCTTTTTTGCGACGCCTACTCTAGCCAACCTCCGCCGGGTCTACCGTGACGAACCCGGCATAAGTTAAGTGACACCGTCACATTTCATTAGCATATAGCTGTTGTTTATTTGCCAGTTAAGCATTGCCGTCTATGCTGATGAACGAGTTTCTCTTAACCGGAGCGTGCTATGGCTGACTGGAATCCTTCATTGTATTTGCAATTCGGCGCGGAGCGCACGCGGCCCGCCGCCGAGCTTCTCGCCCGCATCGCCCACCATCCCGTAGCGCTGGCCGTTGATTTGGGCTGCGGGCCAGGCAACAGTACCGCTCTGCTACGGCATGCCTGGCCAGAAGCAACAATTATTGGCGTCGATAATTCACCGGCCATGCTGGAAGAAGCCGCTCAGCGGCTCCCGGACTGCCGCTTTGTCGAAGGAGATATCGCCGGGTTTCGCCCCGAGCGCCCGGCGGACGTTATTTACGCCAATGCTTCGCTGCAATGGCTAACGGATCATCAGCGGCTTTTTCCCCATCTGGTCAGCAATCTTGCGGAAAACGGCGTACTGGCGGTGCAAATGCCGGTTAACTGGCAGGAACCCTCGCACGCGCTGATGCGTGAGGTCGCGGAAGAGCTGGGATATCCAGCCAGCGGGCGGCCGCCGCTGCCGGATGTGCCGGAGTATTACGATATGCTGACCGCCTGCGGCTGCGAGGTGGATATCTGGCGCACCACCTACTTTCACCCGCTGGCATCGCACCAGGCCATTATTGAATGGCTGCAGTCAACGGGCCTACGCCCGTTTTTACAGCCTCTTGATGAACCGCAGCGCCAGGCTTTTCTCGAACGCTATCTGGCACGTCTGAAACAGCACTATCCGTTACAGTGTAACGGAAAGGTGCTACTGCTATTTCCGCGCCTGTTTATCGTCGCGCGCCGCTAGCGTGGTTGGCATAACGTATTGATGTTAAAGTAGGAACTAACGTTGCGGCGCCAGGCTCTGGCGCCGTACGTTCAGGTTTACCAGGACAGGTGATGGACCAGGGAGAGATCCCACGCGGTGGCCAGCAGCGAAAGAAACATGATGAGATTCACAACCGTCTCTATGCGTTTTTCCATTTTGTTACTCCTGAGTCGTTTCCCCTGTTTTACAGGGGAAATCTTAATAACTTCTTAATCTCAGATTTTCAGAGCGTCACGCGGTAACGAACATAGTCATCGGCTGGCGTAAATTCATCATACAGACGCCGGGCCGGATTATCAGTACGAGTGTGCCAGTACAGACGCGACCACCCTTTCTCTTTCCCTTCCGCTTGCAGCGCCTGCATCAATGCCCTGGCGATGCCTTTTCCGCGCATCGGCGGGGCAACGAACAGATCTTCCAGATAGCAAACAGGCATCTTTACCCAGGTGCCTTCGTGAAGGACACAAATCGCAAATCCAGCGACGTTGCCATCCGCCAGGGCCACGCGCCCCAACATGGGAGAAGCGGGATCCAGCATGCGCTGCCAGGTGTATTCCGTGACGTCCGGCGGCTGCGGGCTACCGTAGAAACGGGTATAGCCTTCCCATAGCCGTAGCCACTGCGCTTTATCCTGCTGGCCCACTTCACGAATTTCGATGACCATTGGTCTAACCTCTCGTTTGGATAAGGCATTATTTTCCTGCCGGATAATTTGATCAAGCGTCAGGGACACAATTCATCTTTTTCTCTTATTTGCCCTGATGATCGCTGCTGGACGAAATTGGCGCGTTCTTACAGATCTGCGCCAGTCAAAAAAGCAAAAGGATGTTGTAACTAATGAAGGGAAAAAAATAACCCGGCAGCGGCCGGGTTGCGTTCGATAACCAATCGCGTTCGGCACGGTGCCGGGATTCTTGCCGGGTAGCGGCTGGCGCCTTACCCGGCCGCAATCCGGTCGTTTCAGGATATCAGCACAGCGGCTTAACGGCGGCGCGCATACCGTCGCGCAAAATAGCATCCAGATCCTGCGCCACCTGCTCGGCCAGGCCGGAAACTTTCGTCAGGTCCTGCTCCCAGTGGGACTCAACGCAAAGCACCGCGTTTACCAGCTCGCGGGTGCTGATTTGACGATCCCGATGCTGGGCCCACAGCGCCTGATAGCTCTCTATCCATTCGGCGTCGTCCTGTACCGGATAGTTCTCGCCGTGACGCTCGGCGCGATAAAATGCGATCAGCGCCGCCAGCGCAAAGGTCAGACGCGCCGGGAGTTTCCCCGCTTTCTTCTGTCCCGCCAGCAGCTGCGGCAGAATACGGGTACGGTATTTAGTCATCCCGTTAAGCGCGATAGACAGCAGCTGATGCTTGATATAGGGGTTACGGAAGCGACCGGTTACCGCGCTGGCAAAAGACTCCAGCTCATCGCGCGGCAGATCGAGAACCGGAATGATCTCCTGGTAAATCGCCTTCTCGACGAAAGCGCAAATTTCCGCATCGTTCATCGCATCGCCCACGGTATCCAGCCCTGCCTGGAAGGCGACCGGCACCAGCGCGGTGTGCGCGCCGTTAAGAATGGCCACTTTACGCTCTTTGTACGGCTTAATATCGTCCACGATCAGGACGTTAAGCGGCAGTTTATCGAGTCGCAGCTCGGCGGCCAGAGATTTCGGCCCCTGAATGACAAACAGGTAGAAGTGTTCGGCGGTATCGAGGAAAGCGTCTTTATATCCCAGCTGCTCTTCAATCTGCGCGGCTTCATCACGCGGATAGCCGGTCACAATGCGGTCTACCAGCGTAGAACAAAAAGCGTTGGCTTCATCCAGCCATGCCACAAAGGCTTCCGGCAGCGCCCACTCCTGCGCATAGCGCAGCACCAGTTCACGCAGCGCTTCGCCATTATAGTCAATCAGCTCGCAGGGAACGATGACCCAGCCTTTATCCGCCGCGCCGGAGAAATGGCTGTAGCGTTCAAACAGCAGACGGGTCAGTTTAGCCGGATAGCTTACCGCGGGCGCATCGTCAAAACGGTCGCCCGCATGGTAGCTAATTCCCGCTTCGGTGGTATTGGAAAACACAAAGCGCATATCCGGGTTATGCGCCAGACGCAGCAGTTCATCGTAATCCGCATAGGCGCTAATTTCGCGGTTGACCGAGCGAATCAGGCGCGCATCGCTGACCGCTTCACCCTTCTCATTCAGGCCGCGAATTATCGTGGTGTAGAGACCGTTCTGGACGCTGAGCGACGGCGGGAACGTACTCTCAATCGGACGCACAATCACCACCCCGGCATTCAGGTCGGTATGCTCGTTTAGTAGATCGATCTGCCAGTCGATAAACGCGCGCAGGAAGTTGCCTTCGCCAAACTGAATGATACGTTCAGGGTACTGCGCGCCCGGGAAATCGCGACGGTTTAGTGTTTTCACAAGGGTTCCCTCATAGAGTAGTCATACAACCTGAGTAATTGGTCCAATAAGTTATCAGGTTTTTAGCTAAGTGAAACCCCGTTTTGATCAAAGCTGTATGCAATATCAAATTTAAGACAGAAATTTATAGAACAGCGACGTTGCCGTCAGCTCGCCGTCCGGCATCAGCGCATAGCGGGGGATTTCCCCTGCTTTTTCCCAGCCGCACTGCACGTAAAAGTTTTCTGCCCCACTGCCGGTTGCGGTATCCAGCACCAGAACGCTTTTGCCCTGCTCGCGCGCGATCGCTTCCAGCCGGGTCATCAGCGCATTCGCCAGCCCCTGACGACGCGCATTTTGGTGAACCAGGAGCTTGGCAACATCGGCGCGGTGCGGTTGGTTTTCCGGCTGGTCGGTAATCAGCTGTACCGTACCAACGAGCCGCTGCTCTGCATCCGCCGCGGCGAGGACAACGCGTTCCCCGGCGGCAACGCTTTGCGCCATTCGCAGCCAGAACGCCGTCGCGGTTTCCGGGGCGAAAGGTAGCATAAAGCTCACCGAGGCCCCGCCGTTGACGCAGCTGGCGAGGATATCGGTTAATTCAGAAAGGTGTTCGAGAATATCGTCACGCGACAGCGTACGCAGAGTGAAAGATGTGGTCATAGGTAACTCCTTGAAATTGACCACATCACTATGTTTTTAACTTATATTTAACACAAGCAAAATTATCATCGCGTTTTCTTATGGGGTTATTCAGGCCATTTCGTGCGTAAAAATCCGGTTGCGCCCGGCACGTTTCGCCCGAATCATCGAATCATCGGCTTCCATCAGCAGCTGGTTGAACAGATCCGTAACCCTGGCGGTAGCGAGCGGTTGGCTCTCCAGCCCCATGCTGACGGTCAGCTGGATTTTGTATTGCCCCCAGGTGAAGGTCTGCGATTCGATTCCCTGACGAATTTTTTCCGCCAGCACCTGTCCGTCCCGTTCTGATGAGGTCAGCGCCGCGACGGCAAACTCTTCCCCGCCAATGCGCGCCACCATGCCCTCTTCGCCCACCAGTAGCCTTACCTGCTGCGCAAACTGGGCCAGCACGCAGTCGCCGCACTCATGGCCCCAGCGATCGTTGACCTGCTTGAAGCCGTCGATATCCAGCACCATGACCGTTAACCGCTTATCTTCCGACAGCGGCTGGCGTTTCAGCGCTTCGCTTAACCCCGAGCGAGAATAGACCCGGGTCTGAAAGTCAAAGTCAGCGCGCAGGGCCAGCTGTTTGACAAGATTATTTATCGCCTCGACGCTGGAAGCGACGATAATCGGGCTGATCAGCATCGCCGCGATACCCAGACGCGTCGAAAACAGCTGCCACGGCTGCATTCGGGTGTCGGGCGTGAGGTGAATCAGCGAGTTCGCCACCAGCAGAATTTCGCTAATCCCGGTAATAAAGGTCAGCAGGCAGGTCAGCGGCAGCGGGTAGCGAATCGCGCACCAGATCAGCGCCGGTAGCGGGAAGGTGATGCTCCCGGCCCCGCCCACCGCCACGCCGAGCACAATTGACAGCACCAGCGCAATCGCCGGTAACAGCTGACGCAGGCGAAAACGCCCGAACGCCGAAGGGAGCGTGAGGGTTAAAATGAACGGCAGGATCAGTACGGCAGTGGAAAACTGTTCGCTAAACCAGTCCGCCAGTTGGGGAATAAACGTGGCGCGTTCCACATCTACCGAACCCAGCGCCCCAACGGCCGCGCACAGCAGCGCCGCCAGCAGGCAATAGCAAAACAGGCTTAGCGCGTTGATCGGTCCCGGCATCGAATCCGCCCGCCGCTTATCCCACAAAATGAGCTGCGCCAGGGTAACGATAAATACGATATTGGAGAAATTGATCAGAAAGGAGGCGAGCCCCATCCCCCAACGCGAAGTTAAACCGTCATATACCAGCATGGCGGCAAAACAGATGGCGTAAAAATAGCTGCGATTTAGCCAGATATAACGCGCGAAAATCCCCGCCATCACCGCGTTAAGCGGCCAGAAGAACGACAATTCTTGTACCAGACGCAGCATCGCGCCGAAGAAATGCAGCAGTAGCGTTAAAGTGAACAACACCAGCGCATCACGCACGGGCTGTTCCTCACGAAACAGCGTGAATGACCGAATCGACAGTGGAGACATTCATGATTATCCGTCTAAATGTTTCAGGCAATTATTATGTTAATAATGAGTAAGCGGTTCATCATATCATGAGAATAATTATCAGGCATATACCGCCACCCGATGAATTACGGTCTGCCGCGATCCGGCGAATTCATCTGGATCACCAGCCAGTGGTGAATAACCTGCACCACATAGCGCTGCTCTTCATCGCTGAGCCCGCGCCCGCGCGGGATGGCGTGCCACTTCTCCAGACAGCCGCGACAGCAGGTCGCGGTGGCATGCTGGGCGATAAACACCGGATGTCCGCGCATCGGGGTCTGCTTGCCGTCGTTAGGAATGTGCGCGGGCGCCAGCCGCCGGGCGATAAAGTCCGCCGCGTGCTGGTCGATAACTTCCGCGCCCTTATCATAACAGTACTGCCGTTCTTTCACGCCGAGGCGAAAACGGGAGCGAAAAGTGGAACGCTGCAGGCGGGCAAACAGGCTTTCGATTGGCACCATCAGAACACCGACCTCCCCAGCTTTTGGGTGAGTTTTTCCAGTAAAGCAATCCCGGCCAGCGAGTTCCCCGCCTCATCGAGCTCCGGGCTCCACACCGCGATCGCCATCTCCTGCGGGACAATAGCCACAATCCCGCCGCCGACGCCGGATTTCGCCGGCAAACCGACGCGCCACGCAAATTCACCGGCGTTCTGATACATGCCGCTGGTCATCATCAGGGCGTTGACCTGCCGCGACTGAATCGGCGCAATCACCGGCGTCTCAAGGTGCGGGGCGATACCTCGGTCAGCAAGAAACAGAAAGGTGCGCGCCAGCTCCACGCAGCTCATCTCCAGCGAACAGTAGTGGAAATAGTTTTGCAGTACCGTGGCGACATCGTTATGGAAATTGCCGAAGGATTTCATTAGCCAGGCGATAGCGGCATTGCGCGCCGAATGATCGAACTCCGAGCGGGCAACCACCGGATCATAGGCGATATCGCCCACCCCGCTCAGACGACGAACGATTTCCAGCATTCGCTGGCGGGGCGCGCTAAGACGGCTTTGCAGCATATCGCAGACCACCAGCGCCCCGGCGTTAATAAACGGGTTGCGCGGTTTGCCTTGCTCAATTTCCAGCTGCAACAGCGAGTTAAAAGGCTGGCCGGAGGGATCTTTCCCCACCCGCTGCCAGATCTCCTCTTCCTGATAGTGATTCATCGCCACCACCAGGCTCAGGACTTTCGAGATCGATTGAATGGAGAAACGCTCGTGCGCGTCGCCGGCGCTGTAGTGCTGACCGTCGACCGTACAGATGGCCACGCCGAGCTTATCGCCGCTGACGCTGGCCAGCGCCGGAATATAGTCCGCCACTTTACCGCGTCCAATCAGCGGCCTGACTTCAGCCAAAATGGCATCGAGCATTGCGTTATTTATTACCGTCGCCACGCGCGGCTCCTTGCCAACAACAAAATTAGGGCGGTAATTATAGGCGCACGCGGCGCGAAGAAACAGCCTCTTTCTCGCTTCGGTGCCGCTAAGTGAATAGCTTAATCATATCGGGGCTTTTTTCCCGGGCTACGCGATCGCAGATGGCTGTGACCCGTAGCCCGGGCAGGGGCATCGCGCCGCCTCCGGGGGCAGTTTGTAGGGTTAGTGGCGATCTCTCCAGACGGTCTGCACGTTGCAGAATTCATGCAGGCCAAAATGGGAGAGCTCGCGGCCAAAACCGCTTTTCTTCACGCCGCCGAACGCCACGCGGGCATCGCTGGCGCAGTAGCCGTTGATAAACACCCCGCCGCACTCCAGCTCATCGGCAAAGCGCCGGGCCTGCGTTTCACTGGTGGTATAAACCGTTGCTGAAAGGCCAAATTCGCTCTCGTTAGCCAGCGCCAGCGCATGATCGGCATCGCGGGCTTCGGTAATCGTCGCCACCGGCCCAAACAGTTCCTCGCGAAAGCCGGTCATCTCAGCGGTGACGTTCCCCAGCACCGTTGGCGCATAGTAGTTGCCTGCGCCTTCGATTTTTTCCGCGCCCAGTAACAGGGTCGCCCCCTCTTTTAGGGTTGCCCGCACCTGCTCGTGCAGCTCATCGCGCAGGTCGAAACGCGCCATCGGTCCAATATAATTCTGCTCATCGCGCGGATCGCCCATTTTCAGCGCGGCGACGGCGGCGACAAATTTCTGCGTAAAGGCTTCAGCAATACCCGCCTCAACGATGAAACGCTTCGCGGCTGCGCAGACCTGCCCGGTATTCTGGTAGCGGCCAATCACCGCCGCCTTCACCGCCTCATCAAGGTCGGCGTCGTTAAGGACGATAAAAGGATCGGAACCGCCCAGCTCCAGCACGCATTTTTTCAACGCCGCGCCGGCCTGAGCACCAATCGCCTTCCCGGCGCGCACGCTGCCGGTGACGGTCACCGCGGCGATGCGCGGGTCGTTAATCATTTGCGAAACGCCGTCGTTGGTGGCGTTCACCCAGCCAAACACGCCTTCCGGCACGCCCGCTGCGGCAAAAATTTCGCCAATCATCGCCGCGCTGCCCAGCACGTTTGGCGCATGCTTAAGCAGATAGCTGTTGCCCGCCAGCAGAATCGGCACCGCGCCGCGCAGCACCTGCCACACCGGGAAGTTCCACGGCATGATCGCGAGGATAGCGCCCATCGGACGGTACTCAATTACCGCTTTATTGTCTTCAACCAGCGTCGCTTCGGTATTCAGCATCGCCGGGCCGTGTTCGGCATACCAGTCACAAAGATTGGCGGATTTAGCGACTTCGCCGCGCGCCTGGGCAATCGGTTTGCCCATCTCAAGGCTAATCATTTGCGCCAGCGCTTCGCTCCGGGCGCGCATCGCGGCGCCGACGTTACGCAGCGTCGTCGCGCGCTGCGCCACGCTGACCTTGCGCCATTGGCGATAACCCCGTTCCGCAAGGGCAATGGCTGAATCAACCTGTTGTTCGCTGGCCCATGGCAGAGACGACAGCGTTTCACCTGTCGTTGGGTTCACGGAAACCGCATGAGTGGCAGATAAATTCATCGTTTTTCTCTCTGTGTTGATTGCGAAGTGACCTTATTCTGGCTTACCCTTCCCTTCATTAAAAATGAATAATATTGAGCAACCCTTTCACAAAAGAAGAACGCTATGGATCTGACCCAGCTTGAGATGTTTAACGCCGTCGCCAGCACAGGCAGCATTACCCAGGCCGCGCAGAAGGTGCATCGCGTGCCGTCGAACCTGACCACGCGCATTCGCCAGCTGGAGGCAGATCTCGGCGTCGAACTGTTTATTCGCGAAAACCAGCGCCTGCGCCTGTCGCCCGCCGGACACAGCTTTTTACGCTATAGCCAGCAGATCCTGGCGCTGGTTGATGAGGCGCGGATGGTGGTCGCGGGGGACGAGCCTCAGGGACTGTTTTCGCTCGGCTCGCTGGAGAGTACCGCCGCCGTGCGTATTTCCCCGACCCTGGCGCACTTTAATCAGCGCTATCCGAAGATCCATCTGGCCCTCTCCACCGGCCCGTCCGGCACCATGATCGACGGCGTACTCGAGGGCAACCTGAGCGCGGCGTTCGTCGACGGCCCGCTGGTGCATCCGGGGCTTGAAGGGTTACCGGTGTTCCCGGAAGAGATGATGATCGTCGCGCCATTTGGCCATCCGCCCATCACCCGGGCCAGCGAAGTGAACGGTGCCAGCGTCTACGCGTTTCGCGCCAACTGCTCCTACCGCCGTCATTTTGAGAGCTGGTTCCACGCCGATCGCGCCACCCCGGGGCGGATCCATGAGATGGAGTCCTACCACGGAATGCTGGCCTGCGTCATTGCCGGCGCCGGGCTGGCGCTGATCCCGCGCAGCATGCTCGAGAGCATGCCGGGCCACCAGCAGGTTTCCGCCTGGCCGCTGGCCGAAGAGTGGCGCTGGTTAACGACCTGGCTGGTCTGGCGGCGCGGGGCGAAAACTCGCCAGCTCGAAGCGTTTATAGCGCTGCTGAACGAAGATCGACAAGCAGCAGTTTCTCCATAAAGATGCTTAACGGATCCGGCTGATACGGCGCGAAGGCGCTGCGGGTCTGATACCCATTGCGCGTATATAGCGCAACGGCGGCGTGCTGATGGATGCCGGTTTCCAGGCGCAGGGTATGGCATTCACGATTTATCGCCTCTTTCTCCAGCGCCGCCAGCAGTTTTTCTCCCAGCTGCTGGCCGCGATGGGCCGGGTTAATGAACACCCGTTTCATCTCGCCAAACCCCTCTTCGCCGAGCACGATCGCCCCGCAGCCAACGGCCTGCTGCCGGGTATCGCGGATAATTAGCGCGATAACCGACTCCGCCGGAAGCGCGCTCAGGTCGATCAGATGGTTGCTTTCCGCCGGATAGAGCGTCTGCTGGTAGGCGTCCAGTTCGGCAATTAAAGCGGTGAGGTCCGGGTGGTTTAGCGGGGTCGCGGCGATGGTGTACATAAATAAGCTCCTTTTTTGAGCGTACTGTAGCGCGCAGCGTCCGCAGCGCCGCCATAGCATTAACTTATAGCTTCCGGCCCCGCTTGCGCTAACCCCTTGGGAGGCAGTAATTTTGCGGCATGATGTCTTTTATCAGGATAAAACGATGAATACCAAAGCGCGCAAGGTGATGATTATCGGGGCCGGAAACGTCGGCGCCTCTGCGGCCTACGCCCTGTTAAACCAGTCGGTTTGCGAGGAGTTGATCCTTGTCGATCTCAATAAACCACGCGCCGAAGCGCACGCTCAGGACCTGAGCGACGCGGCCGCCTATATGCCGGGAATGATGACCATTTCCACCCGCGAAGCCAGCGACTGCGCCGATGTCGATATCGCGGTGATCACCGTTTCCGGCGGCGCGCTCAAGCCGGGCCAGACCCGATTGGATGAATTGACCAACACGGCGAAAATCGTCAAAAGCCTTGTCCCGCAGATGATGAACGGCGGCTTCAACGGCATCTTTTTGGTTGCCACCAATCCCTGCGACATCATCACCTGGCAGGTGTGGCAGCTTTCTGGCCTGCCGCGCGGCCAGGTGCTGGGAACCGGCGTCTGGTTAGATACCACCCGCTTACGCAGGGTGCTGGCCCAGGCGCTGGATATCGGCGCGCAAAGCATCGACGCCTTTATTCTGGGCGAGCATGGCGATGCCCAGTTTCCGGTATGGTCGCACTCGGCGGTTTACGGCTCCGCCATCGCCGATGTTTACCAGAAACATACCGGTAAAGCCCTCGACCGGGATCTGATTGCCGACAAGGTGCGTAAGCTGGGGTTTGAGATTTACGCCGGCAAAGGCTGCACGGAGTACGGCGTCGCTGGGACCATCGCCGAAATCTGTCGCAATATTTTCACCGGCAGCCATCGTGCGCTGGCGGTATCGTGCATTCTTGATGGCGAGTACGGGGTAACCGGCGCGGCGGCCGGCGTTCCGGCGGTGCTCACGCAAAGCGGCGTGCAGCAAATTATTGAGCTGCAGCTGGCCGATGATGAAGCGGAGAAGTTTCGCCACGCTATCGAGGTGATTAAAGCCAGTATCGCCCGTCTGCCGTAAGCCGCTTCCCGGTTAGCCGGCCACGATCAGCCGGGGATGAATATGCGTTAACGCTTCGCGCGTCGCTTCCGGCAGATGACTGTCGGTAATGATATCGGTGAGTGAGTCGAGATGCGTGATATTAAACAGCGACCAGGCGCCGTATTTAGAGCTGTCCGCCAGCAGTATGCGCCGCCGGGCGTTGGCGATTAAGTCGCGCTTCAGCGCCGCTTTTTCTTCCGTTGGCGAGGTGACGCCCTTCTCCAGGTCCCAGCCGTTGCAGCTGACAAATGCCAGATCGGGCCAGATATTCTGCAGCAGGCGGCGCCCGTGATCGCCGATGCAGGACTGGCTGCTGTCGTCGATGCGCCCGCCGATGATCGTCACTTCAATTTGCTTAAACTCCGACAGGAACAGGGCGATATGCAGGTCGCTGGTGATCACCCGCAGCGGCAGATGGGTAATTTGCCGGGCCAGTTCAATCATGGTGGTCCCGGCATCGAGGACAATGGCGTCCCCGGCCTTGACCAACGCCGCCGCCGCGCTGGCGATGGCGTATTTTTCCTGCTGGCTACGCTGGGATTTCTCCTGCGTGGTCGGTTGTGCTGGAATAAACCGGTTGAGGGTCACGCCGCCGTGCGTTCGGCTGATCACCCCTTCCTGATCGAGCTTAATCAGGTCGCGGCGAATGGTCGCGGGCGAGGCGTCGGTCACCGCCACCAACTGGTCCACTGTCACCAGATTATGGCTCTTGAGATAATCCATAATCTGCTCTAACCGGTTATATCCCTTCATGTTATTCCTGTGCGATTTGCATGGCGAGCTCAATAGAGGTAGTCATGCTGTCAGACTTAGCTTTACCTGTCCAGGCAATATCAAACGCCGTGCCGTGGTCGGCGGAAGTGCGAATAAACGGCAGTCCGGCGGTAATATTCACCCCATCATAAAACCCAAGCAATTTTAGCGGAATATGTCCCTGATCGTGATACATCGCCACGACCATATCAAACAGGCCTTCGTGGCACTGCATAAACACCGTATCCGGCGGGCACGGTCCGGTGACGTTAAGACCTTTGGCTTTCATCGCTTCTACCGCCGGCCCGACGATACGGATCTCTTCATCGCCAAACAGGCCGTTTTCACCGGCGTGAGGATTAACCCCGGCGACGGCAATACGCGGCTGGCTATAACCCACACGGCGCAGGAAGCTATCGGCAATACCAATCACCGTCTCCACCCGCGGCTGGTTCAGGTTATCGAGGAAGTTACGCAGCGCCACGTGGGTGGAGATATGGATAACCTTGAGCTTATCGGTATACAGCACCATCGCGAAATCTTTGGTCTGCGTCAGATGGGCGAGCATTTCGGTATGCCCCGGGAAGTTGTGCCCGGCCAGATGCAGCGCTTCTTTATTTAACGGCGCGGTGGCGAGCGCGAACACCTCTCCGGCCATCGCCAGGTCGGTCGCCCGCTTGATGCAGCGGTATGCTAAATCCCCCGCCTGTGCCTGTACTTCGCCCGGGCGCAGCCCCTGCGGATCGGCCAGCGGTTCGTCGATCACGTTAATCGTGCCCGCGCTGAACTGCGCCTGCCCCGGGTTCTCAATGATTCGCAGTTCGGCGCGCGGGGTGATCCCCAGCGCCAGGATCCGCCGCAGCGTCTGCGCGCAGCCCACCACGACTACCGGCGCGCCGTTGAGTTTCCCCTCAACCAGCGATTTAATAATAATTTCCGGGCCAATGCCTGCCGGATCTCCCATCGTTACCGCTATGATGTTAGTCACTCATTTTCTCCTCAATAAAGTTCACGACCTCCAGCAGGGTGGTTTCCGTTCCGAATCCGCCTGCCTTGGTCATTACCGGCCGCTGCCAGCTACTACCCAGAAAATTGCCGTACGGCACGCATTGCGCCACCCGGCCTGTAATATGAAATCCGCTGGCGCCCAGCGCCTGCGCCACGGCGATAGCCACGTCGCCGCCGGATAAATAGAGCGCCCCCGGCTGGCTTTGCGCGATGGCCAGCTCGCTCACGCGCGCCAGATACGCGCAGATCCGCTCGCCAAGCGCGGTTCGATCGACCCCGTGCTGCCGGCACAGGGCTTCAATACCCTTTCGCGCCTCGCTATCGGGACGCGTGGTGACGACGCAATGATTATTTTCACTCAATACCGCGGCGATGCATCGGGCGTCAGCGTTGGCATCGCCGCCAAACGCCCTCGCGACATCAATTTCTACGCGAACAACGCGCGAATGCGCCTCAAGCCGGGCGACCTGCTGTTGCGCAATCTCGCTCATTGAACCGACAATCGCCAGCAGCGGTCCGCGCGGTACGGCGGCCAGCCGACGCGCCAGGGCGTCACATAGCCCCGCAGCCCCCACCAGCAGCACCCGCTGCTCGCACACAGCGACCGTGGCGATAATGGCGTCCAGCTGCTGGTTTTCTTCGGCATCCACGATCAGCACCCGCGGCGTCTCAACCGTTTGTTCCAGCTCTGCCGCCAGCCCGGCGACCGTTGTCCCGTGGCACAGCACATCGCTTTGTTGAGCGACCACGACGGCGATATCCGCGCTGCTGACCGGCGTTTTCGGGTCGGTCGCGAACTCGGTTTCATTCACCGGCACGCCGTGCACATAGCACAGGCCCCGGCGCGTCACCCGGCCTGCTGCCGGAAAGGCGGGCGCCAGAACCGCTACGGCGCAGTTCAGCGCGCGCATCGTTGCTTCCAGCTCGGCGCCGAGATTGCCACGCAGCGTGGAGTCGATTTTTTTCACCGTCCAGCGCGGCTGAAAACGCGGCAACACCGCCTGTAAAAGATGCGTGATGCGCCGTGCCGCCTCTGCGGCGGGCTGCGCGCGGCTGTCGCTATTGAGGATCAGCGCCTGCGCCTCCCCCTGATAGCTGGCGGTAAACGCCACTTCCGCCCGCATCCCCGTCTCCGCCAGGCTGACTCCCGCGTCATTTGCGCCGGTAAAGTCATCAGCCAGAACCAGCACCTTGTTATCGCCGCTGCCCATCGTTTTCCCTTTTCAAGCTGTTCGACATTGATAATGATTATATTCAATCACAATTGATTAAATGTGAGCAAGCTCAAGTTATTAAATCTCGCTATAAATTATAACTTCATCCCACAATGTGAGTGGCACGCAGAAAAGATGATTAAATTTAATCATTCATTACAGAGGAGAAAAAAGTGGCAACCATTAACAGCACTCTGATTAGCGGCGCGGGCGCCTTTACCGCCCTGCTGCCGCTGCTAGCGGGCAAAAGGCGCATTTTGCTGGTCACCGACGCCAACGTGGGCAAACTCGATGCCGCGCAGCAGATCCGCGCGCTTCTGGAAGATGAGGGGCGTCAGCTGCAGGTGATGGATTCCGTACCGGCTGAGCCGAGCCAGCATGATATGGCGCAAATTCTGCGCCTCGTCAGCGCTAACCAAGCGGAGCTTATTGTCGGGATCGGCGGCGGTAGCGTTCTGGATGTGACCAAGCTGCTCTCCGTTCTGCTGCATCCCCGCTCGCCGGGGCTGGATGCGCTGCTGGCCGGCGAAAAGCCGCAGCAAAAGGTGACCTCGTTATTAATTCCCGCCACCGCCGGCACCGGTTCCGAAGCCACGCCGAACGCGATCCTGGCGATCCCGGAACAGAATACGAAGGTGGGGATTATCTCCCCGGTTCTGCTGCCGGACTACGTTGCCCTGCTGCCGGAATTGACCACCAGCATGCCCGCGCACATCGCCTCCTCTACCGGCATCGACGCGCTGTGCCACCTGATTGAGTGCTTTACTTCGACCGTTGCCAATCCGGTTAGCGATAACGCGGCGCTGATTGGCCTGCGCAAGCTGGTGCGCAACATCGAGCTGTCGGTGAGCGAGCCGCACAATCTGGCGGCGAAGCTGGAGATGCTGTGGGCCTCTTATTATGGCGGAGTGGCCATTAACCATGCGGGCACTCATCTGGTTCATGCCCTTTCCTATCCGTTAGGCGGCAAATATCACCTGCCGCACGGCGTGGCTAACGCCATCCTGCTGGCGCCTTGTATGAAGGTGGTGCGCCCGCACGCGGTGGCGAAATTCGCGCAAGTATGGGATTTGATCCCTGACGCCGATCTGACGCTTAGCGAAGAACAAAAATCTCATGCGCTGGTCGCCTGGCTGGCCGCGCTGGTGAAACGCCTGCAGCTGCCCGACAACCTCGCCGCGCTGGGCGTGCCGCAGGAGAGTATCGGCGAACTGAGCGAAGCGGCGCTGAACGTCAAACGTTTACTGAATAATGCGCCATGCAGCGTTAACCAGGAGCAGGTTGAGGCGGTTTACCGCACCCTGTTCCCAGCACAATAACACCAGGGAAGAGATGAAATGAGCAATTCAATTACCGGCGTTCTGACCGCCATCGTCACGCCTTTTACCGCCGAGGGAGCCGTAAATATTCCGGCGCTGAAGCAGCAGGTGCAGCGCCAGCTCGCCGCGGGCAACGGTATTTTCTGCGGCGGGACCAACGGCGAGTTTTTTGTGCTCAATGAAGCGGAAAAAGTCGCTGTCGCTAAAGCCTGCGTGGAAGAAGTCGCCGGTCGCGCGCCGGTGGTGGCGCATATCGGTGAAGTGTCGACTCGCGAAACGATCCGCCTGGGTAAACAGATCGAACAACTGGGCGTTGACGCGGTCTCGGTCATCACCCCCTGGTTTGTGCCGCTAAAACAGGATGAGCTGATCGCCCACTATACCGCCATTGCTGACGCCCTGAGCGTACCAGTATTTCTCTACAACATCCCGGCGCGTACCGGCAACACCATTGAACCGCAAACCGCGCGTGCGCTGGCGCAGCATCCGAACATTATCGGCGTCAAAGACAGCGCCGGCAGCTACGAAAGCCTGAAGGGTTTCCTCGATGCGGTCCGGGATATCGCCGATTTTGACGTGCTGAACGGCCCTGATTCGCTGATACACCAGGGTTTTGTTGATGGCTGCTCCGCCTGTATTTCCGGGCTGGCCAACGTCGCGCCAAAAGAGATCAACGCCATCTGGGCAAATTTTAAAGCGGGCAATGTTGAGGGCTCCCGCCAGGCTCAGGAGAGCGTCACCGGCCTGCGCACCGATCTTTATAAAGTTGCGTTCTCGCCGGCGGCGGTAAAAAAGGCGATGCAGCTAATGGGCCACGATGTTGGCGACAGCCGCTATGCGGTGAGCTTCACCTCGGCGCAGTGCGAGGAAATTAATCATATTATTGCCAAATATATTTCCTGAAGATAGCGGAAATATTTAATTAAATTCCCGGCGCTGGTTTAAACAAAAATCAGTGCCGGCAATATTTAATGTTTTGTATATAACGTCTTACGTAGCGTAAGGGATGTTTCAATGTTTATATGGATGCTTGATCCTGAAATATGGTTGACGCTGGTAACGCTCACCTTTCTGGAGATTATTCTCGGGGTCGATAATATTATCTTTCTCTCGCTGGTGGTGGCCAAGCTCCCGCCGCATCAGCAAAATGTTGCACGTAAGTTGGGATTAAGCGGCGCCATGGTTATGCGCGTGCTATTGCTGGTATCTATTGCCTGGCTGGCGCATATAACGTTGCCGCTGTTTACTATTGCGCATTTTGTCGTATCGGTGCGCACCATCATTTTATTTGTCGGTGGTTGTTTCCTTATTTACAAGTCACTGCAGGAGATACGCGGTGAACTCCAGCTGGCAGAAGAGTCGCACGGCGGCGGCCAGCGTCAGCTTTCGCTGGCCGGAGCCATCATCCAGATTATGTTGCTGGATATCGTCTTCAGCCTTGATTCTGTTATTACCGCAGTCGGTTTGTCGCAACATATTTTCATTATGATTACGGCAGTCATTATCGCTGTTGGCATTATGATGTTCGCGGCAAAAACCATCGGCGATTTTGTCAATAACACGCCAACGATGAAAATGCTCGCTTTAACTTTCCTGCTATTAGTCGGGTTATTACTGGTGGCCGACAGCCTGGAAATACATATTGCGAAAGGTTATCTCTATTTTGCCATTTTCTTTTCGCTGGCGGTAGAAACGCTCAATATTATTCGCAGCAGAAAAATCATTAAAGTTTCACAACAGCAAGACGCTTACGCCTCATTACCGATCAATAAATAGAACCCTACTGAAATAACGGAGAGTGAATATGTCTGTAACCGCAGTTCGTGACGGAATTATATCTCAGCACCCGCGGGATGAGCGCGTGGAAACCGCCATGCTCCCCTCATCTTGTCCGCAAAATCACGCGGCGAACCTGCTGCCGCTGCCGGACGGCTCGCTGATGTGCGTGTGGTTCGGCGGTACCCAGGAAGGCGTGGCCGATATCTCCGTTTGGGGATCGCGCCTGCTGCCCGGGAGTCGCCAGTGGAGCGAGGCGGTCAAATTGTCCAACGACGCCAGCCGCTCCGAGCAAAACCCGGTGCTGTTTCTGGCGCCGGATAATGTGCTGTGGCTGCTGTGGACCGCGCAGATCTCCGGCAACCAGGATACCGCCATCGTGCGCTATCGCCAGTCAACGGATCTGGGCCAGAGCTGGGGCGACATTGCTACCCTGCTCGATAAACCGGGTACCTTTATTCGCCAACCGGTGACCGTTCTGGACAACGGCAACTGGCTGCTGCCGGTCTTCTACTGCCGCACGCAGCCGGGCGAAAAGTGGGTCGGCAACGACGATATCAGCGCCGTCAAAATCTCCGCCGATAAGGGCAAAACCTGGCGCGACGTTGAAGTACCGCAAAGCCTCGGCTGCGTGCATATGAATATCACCGCCCTGCCAGGCGGCACGCTGGTCGCGCTGTTCCGCAGCCGCTGGGCCGACAACATCTACTACAGCCAGTCCGTAGATAACGGCGAAAGCTGGTCAGTGCCGGAACCGACCGAGCTGCCCAATAACAACTCATCCATTCAGGTCACCACCCTCGTCAGCGGCGAACTGGCGCTGGTATTTAACCACATGAGCGCCGCCGGCGCGCTGGAACGCCGCGCGTCGCTTTATGATGAAATCGACGATGGCGATAACAGCCGTAAAGAGCCGGAAGTCACCAGCGGCCGCTCGGCGTTCTGGGGCGCGCCGCGCGCGCCGATGACCGTAGCCATCTCTGCGGATGGCGGCAAAACCTGGCCGTGGCAGCGCAATCTCGACGAAGGCGATGGCTACTGCATGACCAACAACTCGCTGGATAAGCGCAACCGCGAATTCTCCTATCCGAGCATCAAACAAGGGGCGGACGGCACGCTGCACATTGCCTACACCTGGTTCCGTCAGGCGATTAAATACGTGCATATCACGCCCGAATGGGTGAAGGAGTCCGCGCGATGATCGTCGGCAACCTTAACGCTCTGCCGCTGGCAGGGCTTCCCCCAGCGCTGCGGCAAATTCTCGCCCTTCCGCAGGCCACGCTGCAGGCGCTGAGCGCCAGGCAGGACGGGCGCTGGCAGCCGGAGGGCTGCCGCTGGTTTTGCAATATTGGCGAAGCGCATACCCAGCCGACCGCCCAGCGCCACGCCGAATATCACCAGCAGTGGGCCGATATTCAGGTGATGCTGGCGGGCTGCGAGGTGATTAACGCCGGTATGCTCTGCGTCGCGCAGGATGACGATGAAGAGCGCAAACCGGATCTGTTTATCGCCCGCGATTGCCGACTGCCGGTGGCCATCACCCTGCATGCCGGTGATTTTGCGATATTTCTGCCCGGCGAACCCCACCAGGCGCTTTGCGCGGTAGACGCGCCGGCAACGGTACGCAAAGCCGTATTTAAAGTGCCGGGCGACATGCTGGAAGGGTAAATAAGAAGGAGCAATAACAATGACAATGGAAATGATTCTGGCGCTGGGCATTCTGGTGCTAATGATAGTTCTTATTATGTCAGACAAAATGGCCTTTGGCGCACCGCCGCTGCTCGCCTGTCTGCTATTGGTTGTGACAGGGCTCGCCAACGTTCAACAGGCTTTCGCCGGGTTTGTCAACTCCAGCGTCATCATGATCGCCGGGTTTATGGTGGTGATGGCGGCGCTGCAGAAAACGCGGCTGATAGGCAACGTCAAGTCCGCGATGGTGAGTCTGGTGAACAGAGGCAGCTACAAAAGCTATGCTTTGCTGCTGTTGATTGTGATGCTCGGCGCCAGCCTGGCGGGTACCGGTTCAACCGGCTACTACGTGCTGATTCTGTCGCTGGTTTCGACCATTCCCTACAGCAAGAAGCTGCCGACCTCAAAGCTGATGATGCCGCTGGGATTCGCCACCAACCATCCGCTGTTGCCGGTTAACGTTGCGCTGCTGTTCGGCGTCACCGCAACGGTGCTGCAAACCGCCGGTTTCAACGAAGAAATTTCGATGGTGAAATTTGCGCTGGTCAATCTGGTGATGTCGCTGGCGTTTTTGGCCTGGTGCCTGATTTCGTATCGCTTTTTACCCGATCACCCGATCGCCGACGCCTCCGAGGAAGCAATGGCGGTACGCGAAGAGGAAACCGTCACTCTGCCCGCGTGGAAAGAGTACTGCACCGTCGGGGCGTTTGCCGTAAGCGTGGTCGGCATGATGCTGATGAATCAGTTAGGCAATATCGCCTATGTGGTACCGGGTCTTGCCGCCGCGTTCGTCATGATGATTAATGTCGTCGACTTCAAAGAGGTGCGCGATCATATGGGCGCGCCGGTTATCCTGATGATGGCCGGGGTTATCGGCGTCGCCGACGCGCTGGCGGGCACCGGGTTTACGGCAATGGTGGGCGATGCGGTTGCGGGCGTGCTCGGCTCCAGCGTCTCGCCGTTCGTGTTTATTTTTATCTTTGCGCTGCTGACCAGTACCTGCGCCACCTTTACCGGCTCGAACATGGGTTCGGTCTATATCTTCGCGCCGATTGCGATCGCCGCCTGCACCAGCCTCGGCCTTAACCCAACCGCGGCCGCTATTGCCGTAGTGATTTCAGGCTGGAACGGCGGCTATATGCCAATTGACGGCATGCCGGCAATGATTCTGGGAATGGGTAAATATAAACTGCCGGAATTCTGGCTATTCTCGGTACCGATGTACTTAATTCGTATTCTGGCATTGTGCGTCGGCGCGATCGTTATATTCCCAATGTAATTAACGGATAAGCCCCATCGTCGTTTTACCCGCTCGCGGCGCTGGCTTTTCGTCGCGTACGCAGGATACTTCCGCCTGGTCACCCACTCAGGCTCGGGATCGGCTGGCCTGTCGCCGATCCCGTCTTATTATTACGGCCTGGTTAGCGCAGCGTGATGACGCCGTTTAAATAGGTCACCGCCTGGCCGCTCATCAAGACTCTTTCTCCCTTCAGCTGGCAGCGAATATCGCCGCCGCGCGCGGAAACCTGACGCGACAGCAGCTGGGTTTTGCCCAGCTTCGCGCTCCAGTAAGGGATCAGCATGGTATGCGCCGAACCGGTTACCGGATCTTCCCACACCGCTTCGCCGGGGGAGAAAAAGCGACTGACGAAGTCATATTCGCCGCTGCCTGCCGCAGTCACGGTCACTTTATGTTCGCCAGGCGTCATCGCCGCAATATTGGGCCGCAGGGCTTCGACCTGGTCACGAGAGGCGAGTTCGATAATCCACGCGCGCCCCTTGCGGGCGTGGAGGTAGCTGTCGATCCCCAGCGCGGAGAGCATCACCGCAGGCGGTTCTCGCTCTTCGCTTTCACCCGCAGGAAAATCCAGGGTCAGCCAGTCGCCTTCACGGCTTACGGTCAGCCGACCGGAAGCGGTCGCGAAGTGAATCACCGCATCCGGAAAATCCAGGTGATGAAAAATCACGTGCGCGCTGGCAAGCGTGGCGTGGCCGCAGAGATTGACCTCGTTACGGGTGGTAAACCAGCGCAGCGCAAAACCATCGCTCTCAGGGACCACAAACGCGGTTTCCGACTGGTTGTGCTGTTGGGCCATTTTGAGCAGCAGCTCATCCGGCAGCCACTCCCTGAGCAGACATACCGCCGCCGGATTACCGGCAAAAGGCTGCTCGCTGAAAGCCGCCACCAGATAGACAGGAACGTCAGTCACCGGGTCTCCTTAGCGTAATGTTATGGTGCCGATGAGGTAGGTCGTTGCCTGACCTCCGATCAGGACCCGATCGCCCCGCCATTGACAGCGCAGGTCGCCGCCGCGGGCCGCCCCCTGCCGCGCCTGCATCTCCGTTTTGCCGAGCTTCTCACCCCAGTATGGAATCAGCATGCTGTGCGCGGACCCGGTGACCGGGTCTTCCGCCACCGACTCGTCCGGGCAGAAGAAACGGCTAACAAAGTCATACTCTTCATCCGCGGCGCTGACACAGATCATTTTGCCGAGGCGCTGGAGCATAGGCATGTCCGGACGCACAGCCTCCACCTGCTGGCGGTCGGCTAAAATCACCAGATAATCGCGCGCCACGCGAACGTCCACCGCGTCGCTCAGCCCGAGCCCCGCCAAAAGTTCAGCTGGCGGCTGTTCAACGACCGTCGTCGCCCAGGCCGGGAAATCCAGCGTCAGCCAGTCGCCGCTGCGCGTTACGCGAAGCTCGCCGACAAAGCGGGTGCTAAACACGATTGTCGACGAGGGGTGGTCGAAATATTCAAAAATGACGTGCGAGGCCGCCAGGGTCGCGTGGCCGCAAAGGTTGATTTCGTCCAGCGTCGTAAACCAACGTAGCTCATACCCCTCATCCGTACGGACGAAAAACGCGGTCTCCGACTGATTATGCTGCTGGGCCATTTTCAGCAGCGTTTCGTCCGGCAGCCATTCGGTGAGCGGGCAAACCGCCGCCGCGTTACCGCCAAAGTTGCGATCGCTGAAGGCATCAACCAGATAAAAGCTAATTTCCTGCATTGTTCTGTCCCTCTGTTTTTTTACTTATCGATAACATGACATAAACGCGAGAAATCCACACGTTTAATAGAAAAATTAATCCGTTACTCGCAAAAACCTCCCCTCAACAAAAATGAGACACAGATCACAAAATGATTGTATTTTCAGCAGCAATCGTTTTAAGATCGTCCCACTTCTTTCCTCTTTGTAACCAGCCCTGAACTTATGATGACAAATACGGTTTCACGCAAGGTCGCGTGGCTTCGCGTAGTCACGCTTGCGATTGCGGCATTTATCTTTAATACCACCGAATTTGCGCCCGTGGGCCTGCTGTCGGACATCGCCGACAGCTTTGGCATGGAAACGGCGCAGGTAGGGATCATGCTGACGATCTACGCCTGGGTTGTCGCCCTGATGTCGCTGCCCTTTATGCTGCTGACCAGTAAGATGGAGCGCCGTCGCCTGCTGGTTGGCCTGTTTATCCTGTTTATCGCCAGCCACGTGCTGTCGTTCCTGGCCTGGAACTTTAACGTGCTGGTGATCAGCCGTATCGGTATCGCTTTTGCCCACGCGGTGTTCTGGTCGATTACTTCAGCGCTGGCGATTCGTATGGCGCCTGCCGGTAAACGGGCGCAGGCGCTGAGCCTGATTGCCACCGGTACCGCGCTGGCGATGGTCTTCGGCATCCCAATCGGCCGTATCGTCGGGCAGTATTTTGGCTGGCGCACCACCTTCCTGGTCATCGGCCTGGGTGCGCTGGTCACCATGGTTTGCCTGATCAAGCTGCTGCCTAAGCTACCGAGCGAACACTCAGGATCGCTGAAAAGCCTGCCGGTGCTGTTCCGCCGCCCTGCGCTGCTGAGCATCTATTTGCTGACGGTCATCGTGGTGACCGCACACTATACCGCCTACAGCTATATTGAACCGTTCGTTCAGACGGTGGCCGGGCTGAGCGGCAACTTCGCCACTCTGCTGCTGCTGACCCTGGGCGGCGCGGGGATCGTCGGCAGCATCCTGTTTGGTAAACTCGGCAACCTGCACGCTTCAGGGTTGATTAACGCCGCGATCGGCCTGCTGCTGGCGTGTTTGCTGCTGCTGCTGCCCGCTTCGCACAACGCCAATCACCTGATGCTGCTGAGCGTCTTCTGGGGCGTGGCGATCATGATTATCGGGCTCGGTATGCAGGTGAAAGTGCTGGCGCTGGCGCCGGACGCCACCGACGTGGCGATGTCGTTGTTCTCGGGGATATTTAATATCGGCATCGGCGCGGGCGCGCTGGTCGGCAGCCAGGTCAGCAGCCATCTGTCGATGGCCTCTATTGGCTACGTCGGCGCGATCCCTGCCGTCGTCGCGTTAATCTGGGCGGTGATGATTTTCCGCCGCTGGCCGGTGTCGCTGGAAGACCACCAGCCGCATCACTCCTGATAGTTCGGCGTAAAAAAAGCCTGCCGGTTGCAAAATCGGCAGGCTTTTTTATTTTTCTGGCGACGCAAAGTCATCAGGCGTGATAAGTCGAAATAATCTCCAGCACGCCGTTGATAATAAACTGCACGCCCATACAGACCAGCAGGAAGCCCATCAGGCGCGAAATCGCCTCAATGCCGCCCTTCCCGACCAGACGCATAATCGCGCCGGAACTGCGCAGGCAGCCCCAGAGGATAATCCCGACCAGAGCAAAAGTAATCGGCGGCGCCACCAGCACCACCCACTCCGGGAAGCTGGCGCCGTGCTTTACCGTCGACGCCGAGCTGATGATCATCGCGATAGTCCCTGGCCCGGCGGTGCTCGGCATCGCCAGCGGAACGAACGCGATATTGGCGGTCGGTTCATCCTCAAGCTCTTCCGATTTCAGCTTGGCTTCCATCGTATCGTGGGCTTTTTGCTGCGGAAACAGCATGCGGAAGCCGATAAAGGCGACAATCAGGCCGCCGGCAATACGCAGACCGGGAATCGATATGCCGAAGGTGTTCATCACCACCTGGCCGGCATACCAGGCGACCATCAGGATGGCGAACACATAAACCGAGGCCATCAGCGACTGACGGTTACGCTCGGCGTTGTTCATATTCCCGGCCAGGCCCAGGAACAGCGCCACGGTAGTCAGCGGGTTCGCCAGCGGTAGAATCACTACCAGCCCCAGGCCTATCGCTTTAAAAAGATCCATCATAGAGAATTAAGGTCCTGTAAATATTTGGATTAGCAAAAAATAACGCGCGCTGAGTATATCGTTTGCGGCCAGATTGTACCCGTTCTCCGCAGTACGCATTCATCATTCAGTCAAATCATAAGACAACAACGCGAAATAGAGTGACCTGCATCACATCATTTCGTTTTAGCAAATCGTGGCATCGGGCAATTCATCAGGTTGACTTATATTTGCCTAGGCAATAATATCTCCCGCAACTAAGTCATTGCCTGGGCAACCATTGTGAAAAGTACAAGCGACCTGTTTAACGAAATGATCCCCCTTGGTCGCTTGATCCAGATGGTTAACCAGAAAAAAGATCGCCTGCTCAACGACTATCTCTCGCCGATGGATATTACTTCCACCCAGTTCCGGGTGCTCTGTTCCATTCGTTGCGAAGTGTGTATTACCCCCGTTGAGCTGAAAACCGTGCTTTCGGTCGATCCAGGCGCGATGACGCGCATGCTCGACCGCCTGGTCTGTAAAGGCTGGATTGAACGGTTACCCAACCCGACTGACAAGCGCGGGGTGCTGGTGCAGTTGACACCAGACGGCGCAGCCCTTTGTGAGCAATGTCATCAGGTTGTGGGTCAGAAATTGCACCAGGAACTAACAAAAAATCTGTCGACGGATGAAGTGGCCACTCTTGAGTGTTTACTCAAAAAAGTTCTGTCGTAATAAGAAGAGGTAAGATGATGTCCAGACGCAATAACGACGCCATCACTATCCATAGTATTTTGTCGTGGATCGAGGATAACCTGGAATCGCCCCTGTCGCTGGAGAAGGTTTCAGAGCGCTCAGGTTACTCCAAGTGGCACCTGCAAAGAATGTTTAAGAAAGAGACCGGTCACTCGCTGGGACAGTACATCCGCAGCCGTAAGCTGACCGAGATCGCGCAGAAGCTGAAGCAGAGCAACGAGCCTATCTTATACCTGGCCGAGCGCTACGGTTTTGAATCGCAGCAAACGCTGACGCGAACTTTCAAAAACTATTTCGATGTTCCGCCGCACCAGTACCGTATTACCAACGTACCGGGCGAGTCGCGCTACCTGCTCCCACTAAACAACTGTTGTTAACCGCCTGCAAAAAGACGTATTGAGGAAATCATGAAACTATTCGCTTCCGCCGCCATCGTGCTATTGGCGCTGGCCTCAGGCCAAAGTTACGCGGAGCAAACCAGCACTCCTGTTCGTCACAACAACCGGGATGCGATGATTATTCCTTCCGAACATAATGATTCGCCTTTTGATTTTAATCACATGGCTTCGGGCAGTGATAAATCAGATGAACTGGGCGTACCGTATTACAACCAGCAAGGCCTGTAAAATCCCTTTAGCCCCGTTACCGGGGCTTTTTTTTACCCCCGCGCCGCGCCCGGACGCGCGATCCGCAGGCCAAACACGTTGATATATAGCCCGGCCAGAATCAGTACCGCCCCCAGCAGCTGCAGGCTATTCAGCGTCTCGCCGAGCAATAAGGCGGCGCTGGCCATCCCGACCACCGGCACCAGCAGCGACAGCGGCGCCACGCGCCAGGTTTCATAGCGGCCGAGCAGCGCTCCCCAGATCCCGTAGCCGACAATCGTGGCGATAAACGCCAGATACAGCAGCGATAGGATCGTCAGCAGGTCGATATCCAGCAGACTTGCCGCCATGACCTGCGGACCGTCGAGGATCCACGACGCCAGCATAAACGGCAGCACCGGGATCAGCGCGCTCCATACCACCAAAGACATAATTGGCGGCCGGCTCGCATGCGACATAATTTTCTTGTTGAAGATATTGCCGCAGGCCCAGCTCAGCGCCGCGGCCAGCGTTAGCATAAAGCCCACCAGCGGCACGTGCTGGCCGCCGAGGCTGGCTTCGACCAGCACCAGCACGCCGAAAATCGCCAGCGCGATCCCCGCCAGCTGTTTCCCCTGCAAACGTTCGCCGAAAATAAACGCCCCGAGAATGATGGTGAAAAAGGCCTGGGCCTGCAGCACCAGCGATGCCAGCCCGGCTGGCATGCCGAGACTAATTGCGCAGAACAGAAACGCAAACTGACCGAAGCTAATCGTCAGGCCGTAGCCCAGCAGCAGGGTTAGCGGAATTTTTGGCCGCGCGACGAAGAACAGCGCCGGGAAAGCCACCAGTAAAAAGCGCAGTCCGGCAAGCATCAGCGGCGGCATATTATGCAGCCCCATCTTGATCACCACGAAATTCAGCCCCCATACCACCACCACCAGCAATGCCAGCAGCCCGTCTTTACGCGTCATACCCGCCTCGGTTGTTATTGGAATTTTTGTGAACAAAATCAAAGTAACGAATAATTCGCCCGCCGCATAGATCATTATTTTCGGTAGGGCGCTGGCATGCTTTTCATTACCGATGGGAACTATACAAGCCTCGGTTAGCATGCTATTTGTGATCGTGACAACAAAAATAACATCACATCAGGCAAGGAAAAAATGATACCGACACTCAGGCGCTCAACCGCAGCGCTGCTGGCTTCGTCGTTGCTGTTAACCATTGGCCGTGGCGCAACGTTGCCTTTTATGACGATCTACCTCACCCGTCAATATCAGCTGGAGGTGGATAAAATCGGCTATGCGCTGTCGAGTGCGCTGATCGTTGGGGTGCTGTTCAGCATGGGTTTTGGCATTCTCGCCGATAAGTTCGATAAAAAGCGCTATATGACCCTGGCCGTGCTGGCGTTTATTGGCGGTTTTATCGCGATTCCGCTGGTTAACAGCGTCGCGCTGGTGGTCTTTTTCTTCGCGCTGATTAACTGCGCCTACTCCGTATTCTCAACCGTGCTGAAAGCGTGGTTCGCCGACGTACTCTCGCCGGAGAAGAAAGCACAAATATTTTCCCTCAACTACACCTTCCTCAATATTGGCTGGACCGTCGGGCCGCCGATCGGCACCCTGCTGGTGATGCACAGCATTAACCTGCCGTTCTGGCTGGCCGCCGGCTGCGCCGCCCTACCGCTGGTATTTATTCAGCTGTTTGTTCAGCGCACCAGCGCCGCGGTTGCTCAGGATAACGCGGTCCAGTGGTCGCCGTCGGTGCTGCTGCGCGATCGCGCTCTGCTATGGTTTACCCTCTCCGGCCTGCTGGCCTCTTTTGTCGGCGGTTCGTTCGCCTCCTGTATTTCCCAGTATGTGCTGGTGGTTGCCGATAGCGACTTTGCCGAAAAAGTGGTTGCCGTGGTGCTGCCGGTCAACGCCGCCGTGGTGGTGGCGCTGCAGTATGCCGTCGGCCGTCGCCTGACCGCTCGCAATATTCGCCCGCTGATGACCTTTGGGACGGTCTGTTTTGTGATCGGACTGGGCGGTTTTGTCATTTCCGATAATAGCCTGCTGCTGTGGGGCGTCTCCGCCGCCATTTTTACCCTCGGGGAGGTTATCTACGCGCCGGGTGAATATATGCTGATCGATAACATTGCGCCGCCGGGCATGAAAGCCAGCTACTTTTCCGCCCAGTCGCTGGGCTGGCTGGGAGCGGCCTTTAACCCGATGTTAACCGGGACGATTTTGACTCATTTACCGCACTGGTCGCTGTTTGCGATATTGATGCTGGCTATTATCGCCGCATGGCTGATGATTTTCCGTGGGATGAACGTTCGTCCGTGGAACGGCAACGCGGTCGCCAGCGCCTGAGGTCAGGCGCCGTGCGGCTGTCAGGTTGCTGTCGGGTTCCTGTCGGGTTCCGATCGTGGTGCCCGACAGCCCACTCGATAATACTCCATCTCAGGTTTTCACCCGGAGATAGAAACAATGAACAACAGCAATCAGGTTAAACAATTACGTTTGCAGCGCGCCTGGTCTCAGGAGCAGCTTGCCGAACTGGCCGGCCTGAGCGTGCGCACCATTCAGCGCATCGAGAACGGCGACCGCCCCGGCCTTGAGACGCTCAGCGCGCTTGCGGCGGTGTTTGAAGTCAACGTCGCCGAGATTAGCGGCGAGTCGCCGGAGGGTCATGAGGAGTCGCTGGATTTGCGCATTGAGGAAGCTAAAGCCCGCGTCGAACGTGAGAGCCGTTTTTTCCGTTCTCTGACGGTAGCCGTAGTCGTGTGCGTTCTGCTGGCGCTGCTGAACTGGCTGACCGACGCAGACAGCTACTGGTCCGCATGGGTGGCCATCATCTGGGGGACGCTGCTGGCGGTTAAAGGGTTGCGCCTGTTTGTTTTTGGCGAATGGATCAACAGCTGGCGTCAGGCGCGTCTGCAGCGGCTGCTGCGCAAATAGCCCTCTGAGCGTTTTTCCCGGGGGCGGCGCTTAACGCGCCTTGCCCGGGCTACAGGACTGCAGACCGCTGAGGGCGCGTCGCCCGGGCTACAGGACCGCAGACTGCTGGGGACCCGTAGCCCGGATAAGGCGCCAGCCGCCATCCGGGAAGGGTTAAATGGTGACCATCCCGCGGACCCCTTCGGCTTCCATATCGCCGCCGTTGCCCTGTTGAATAATCGCGCCGCGCGACATCACCAGATAGCGATCCGCTAAACCAGCGGCGAAATCATAGAACTGCTCCACCAGCAGAATCGCCATATCCCCGCGGTTCGCCAGCTGGCGAATAACCTCGCCAATCTCCTTAATCACCGACGGCTGAATACCCTCCGTCGGTTCATCAAGAATCAACAGCTGCGGACGGCTGGCCAGCGCCCGGCCAATCGCCAGCTGCTGCTGTTGGCCGCCGGAGAGGTCGCCCCCGCGCCGCTGCTTCATGGTTTTGAGCACCGGAAACAGCTGATAAATCTCTTCCGGCACCGCGCGCGCGTCGCGGGCGGGAAAGCGGGACAGCCCCATCAGCAGATTCTCCTCGACCGTCAGGCGCGGAAAAATCTCCCGCCCCTGGGGCACGTAGGCGATTCCTGACTGTACCCGCTGGTGCGGTTTACGGTGGGTGATATTCTTCTCCTGCCACAGCACCTCCCCGCTGCGCGCCGGGATCAGCCCCATCAGACACTTCAGCAAAGTGGTTTTCCCCACCCCGTTGCGCCCGAGCAGACAGGTGATCTCGCCCTGGCGGGCGGCAAAATCCACCCCGCGCAGAATGTGGCTGCCGCCATAGTATTGGTGTAGTTGATTAACCTGTAGCATCCGCGCTCCTTAGCGTCCGAGATAAACTTCAATCACCTGTTCGTTGGCCTTCACTTCCCGCAGCGATCCTTCCGCCAGCACCTGCCCCTGATGCAGCACCGTCACCCGGTCGGCGATAGTCTCGACAAAGCCCATATCATGCTCAACCACCATCAGCGAATGCTGCCCGGCCAGGGTGCGGAACAGCTCGGCGGTATATTCTGTCTCCGCATCGGTCATCCCGGCGGCGGGTTCGTCCAGCAGCAGCAGATGCGGCTCCTGCACCAGCAGCATGCCGATTTCAAGGAACTGCTTTTGCCCGTGCGACAACAAGCCCGCCGGTCGATAGCGTTCGCCCTCCAGCCGCAGCAGGCGCAGGGTTTCGCTGATTCGGTCAGCCTGCTCGCTGTTCAGACGCGCCCGCAGGCTGGCCCACACCGACTTATCGCCTTTCATTGCCAGTTCGAGATTCTCTGCCACCGTCAGCGCCTCAAAAACCGTCGGTTTCTGAAACTTGCGCCCGATGCCCTGGCGAGCGATCGCGATGGGATCGAGGGTCGTTAAGTCCACCGACTGATCGTAAAGCGCCCTGCCGCTCTGCGGCCGGGTTTTACCGGTGATTACGTCCATCAGAGTAGTTTTCCCGGCGCCGTTCGGCCCGATCACGCAGCGTAGCTCGCCGACGCCAATCTGCAGCGACAGGTTGGTCAGCGCCTGAAAACCGTCAAAGTTGACGTTAATCTCTTCCAGCTGCAGCACCGGATCGGTCTGCTCGCGAAAACGGTCCGTCGGAAGCTGGCGGGTGAAGAGCTCCTCATCCGGTTGCATCAGCGATCTCCTCTACGCAGCAGGCCAATGACCCCACGCGGTAAAAATAGCGTCACGATAATAAAAATCAGCCCGAGAAAGAGCTGCCAGTACTCCGGCATCGCCACGGTAAAGTAGCTTTTCGCGCCGTTGACCAGACCTGCGCCGAGCACCGGACCGATTAAGGTTCCGCGCCCGCCGAGCGCCACCCAGATTGCCGCTTCAATAGAGTTAGTTGGCGACATTTCGCTGGGGTTGATGATCCCGACCTGCGGCACGTACAGCGCCCCCGCCAGGCCGCACAGTACGGCTGAAAGCGTCCATACCAGCAGCTTAAAGCCGCGCGGATCGTAACCGCAGAACATCAGGCGGTTTTCCGCATCCCGCACCGCCGTCAGCACGCGGCCAAATTTACTCTGCGCCAGCAGATAGCCAATCCACAGGGTGAGCAGCAGCAGCAACACCGTCGCCATAAACAGCGTCGCCCGGGTGCTGATGGCGGTGACGGAGAAACCGAGCAGCGTGGTAAAGCCGGTAAAACCGTTGTTCCCGCCAAAGCCGGTTTCGTTACGGAAAAACAGCAGCATCCCGGCGTAGGTCAGCGCCTGGGTCATGATCGAAAAATAGACGCCTTTGATTTTTGAGCGAAAGGCAAACCAGCCGAACACCAGGGCCAGCAGACCGGGCACCAGCACCACCAGCAGCATGGCCCAGGCGAAATGCTGGGTGCCCCACCAGAACCACGGCAGTTCGCTCCACGATAAAAACGACATAAAGGCCGGTAATCCGTCGCCCGCCGCCTGGCGCATCAGGTACATGCCCATGGCGTAGCCGCCGAGGGCAAAAAAGATCCCGTGGCCGAGCGAGAGCATCCCGGCATAGCCCCAGACCAAATCCAGCGCCACGGCGACAATGGCGTAGCAGAGGATCTTGCCGGTCAGCGTCAGCAGCCAGGTGGAGACCGCCAGCGGATGCGTGGCCGGCAGCAGCGCCAGAAACGGCATACTCAACAGCCCCAGCAGCAGCACGACGCCGAGCCAGCGTAGCGGGCGCGGCGCTTTACGCGCCAGCGTTAAGGTAATAGGTTGGCTCATCAGTCAATAACCCTCCCTTTGAGGGCGAACAGTCCCTGGGGACGTTTCTGGATAAACAGGATAATCAAGACCAGGATCAGGATTTTGCCCAGCACTGCCCCCATCTGCGGTTCAAGGATTTTGTTAAAGATGCCAAGACCGAACGCCGCCGCCACGCTGCCGGCTAGCTGCCCAACGCCGCCGAGCACCACCACGAGGAAGGAGTCGATAATATAGCCCTGGCCCAGCTCCGGCCCGACGTTGCCGAGCTGCGACAGCGCGACGCCGCCCAGCCCGGCAATCCCCGAGCCGAGGCCAAACGCCAGCATATCGACGCGCCCGGTCGGCACGCCGCAGCAGGCCGCCATCGCGCGGTTTTGCGTCACCGCCCGCACGTTCATCCCCAGCCGGGTCTTGTTCAGCGTCAGCCAGGTGAAGAGCAGCACCAGTAGCACAAAGGCCAGCACCGCCAGACGGTTCCACGGCAGGATGAGATTCGGCAGAACCTGCACGCCGCCGGAGAGCCACGCCGGATTGGCGACTTCAACGTTCTGCGCGCCGAACAGCATTCGCACCAGTTGGATGAGCATCAGGCTGATGCCCCACGTGGCGAGTAGCGTCTCCAGCGGGCGCCCGTAGAGATGGCGGATCACGGTGCGTTCCAGCGCCATACCAATACCGCCGGTGATCAGGAATGCCACCGGCAGCGCAATCAGCGGATAGAAGGCCAGCCACTGCGGAGCCAGCTGCGCCAGCGCCTGCTGCACCAGCCAGCAGCTGTAGGCGCCAATCATCAGCATCTCACCGTGGGCCATATTGATCACCCCCAGCAGACCGTAGGTGATGGCCAGGCCGAGCGCAGCGAGCAGCAGGACCGAGCCGAGGGACAGGCCCATAAAAGCCTGGCCGAGAAGATCGCCCAACAGCAGGCGATGCTGGATTTTGCTCAGGCTCTCCTGGGCCGCCGCGCGAATCGCCGGGTCTGGCTCATGTTGCGCATCGGTATACGGCGTCAACAGCGCCTGGGTTTCCGGGTCGCCGGAGTGGCCGAGCAGCGCGATGGCCGCCAGCCTCTGCGCGGGCTGCGGGCTGGCAAGCTGTAAACGGGCCAGCGCAATTTCCAGCTGCGATTTCACCGCGCCGTCGCTTTCCGCCGTCAGACGCTGCTGAAGAAGACCCGCCATCTCGGGCGTCGCTTCGCGCTGAAGGGTTTTCACCGCCGCCGCCCTTTCAGTGACGTTGTCACTTACCAGTAAATGCGTCGCCAGCGCGCCTGCCGCCAGGTTACGCAGGCGGTTGGTCAGGCGTACCGGTTTTGTCGCCCCCTCGGGCGCCGCAACCGCGCCCAGCGCCAGCAGCGTTTCCCCCTGCTTGCTGAACGCATGACCGCCGCTGTCCGATTGTAATGTTTCGCTCTTCAGCGCCCGCAGCAGCGGTAAACGCGAGGCTTCGGGCGCGGCGGCCCACCGTTCAAGCAGCTGAGCCTGCTGGCTGCGATTGGCCGCCACAAAATCGTCGGCGTCCGCTGCCTGCGCCCGCCACGGTAGCAATACCATGAGCAGCGCGAAGTAACACATGAGGCGCAATGCGTTCATGGTCGTTCTCCTTTTCGGGGAAATCCGGGCTTTGGGCCCGGAGGACTGAGTCAATCATCCCGGCGCAGCGCCGGGGTCTGGCGCTTAGTTGCTGGCGGTTTTCACCGGGTGATCCGGCTTTTTGTCATTACCGGCAATCCACGGGCTCCACGGCTGGGCGCGTACCGGTTCTTCGGTCTGCCAGACCACGTTAAACTGGCCGTTGCTTTCGATTTCGCCGATCATCACCGGTTTATGCAGATGGTGGTTGGTGGCATCCATGGTCAGGGTAAAGCCTGACGGCGCCTTAAAGGTTTGCCCGGCCATCGCTTCGCGCACTTTGTCCACATCGGTGGTGCCCGCTTTGGTCACCGCCTGCGCCCACATGTGCAGGCCAACCCACGTCGCTTCCATCGGATCATTGGTTACGACGGTATCGGCGTTCGGCAGCTTGTGGGCTTTGGCGTACGCGCGATAATCGGCGACAAACTGTTTGTTGGTTGGGTTATCAACGGATTCAAAGTAGTTCCACGCCGCGAGGTTGCCCACCAGCGGTTTGGTATCAATGCCGCGTAGCTCCTCCTCCCCCACGGAAAAAGCCACCACCGGCACGTCTGTCGCTTTCAGGCCCTGGTTGGCCAGCTCTTTATAGAACGGGACGTTGGAATCGCCGTTGATGGTAGAAACCACCGCCGTTTTGCCGCCGGCGGAAAATTTCTTGATGTTGGCGACGATAGTCTGATAGTCGCTGTAGCCGAACGGGGTATAGACTTCTTCGATATCTTTATCCTGAATCCCTTTGGCATGCAGGAAAGCGCGGAGAATTTTGTTGGTGGTGCGCGGATAGACGTAGTCGGTACCCAGCAGGAAGAAGCGTTTCGCCCCGCCGCCGTCTTCGCTCAGCAGGTATTCCACCGCCGGAATTGCCTGCTGGTTTGGCGCCGCGCCGGTGTAGAACACGTTCGGCGACATCTCTTCGCCTTCGTACTGTACCGGGTAGAAGAGCAGACCGTTCAGCTCTTCAAACACCGGCAGAACCGATTTACGCGATACGGAGGTCCAGCAGCCGAACACCGCCGCCACCTTATCCTGGGTCAGCAGCTGCCGCGCTTTTTCGGCGAACAGCGGCCAGTTTGACGCCGGGTCCACCACGACAGGTTCCAGTTTTTTACCCAGCACGCCGCCTTTGGCGTTGATGTCGTCGATAGCCATCAGGGCAACATCTTTCAGCGGGGTTTCAGAAATCGCCATCGTCCCGGAAAGCGAGTGCATAATGCCGACTTTAATGGTGTCGGCGGCATAAACCTGCAGGGAGAAGCCCATGCTGATAACAGAGGCGGAGAGAGCAAAAGCTTTTAATAATGTACGACGCTGCATGTGTGTCACTCCTGAATAGCGCAAAGACAAAAAATGAATTAACGACTAACCGGAAGTGATAAGGCAAAAACAATGCCAGGTTGCGAAATAGCCTGAAAGCGCGGCGGAATATGGGGGAAATAAAAGGGAGTGCGCCGCGTTGCCTTAAAATAGTGCAACGCTGCGCTATGAAGAGATTACCAGACCTGTGCGGCGATGCCGGTAACCAGGCGGACTTTGTCCCACTGCTGGGCTTCCGTCAGGGAATTCCCCTCTTCGGTGGAGGCAAAGCCGCACTGCGGGCTGAGGCAGATCTGCGCCAGCGGGACGTACTGCGCCGCTTCCCGCAGGCGAGCCTTCACGCCTTCCGGGTTTTCCAGCTCGCCGTTTTTAGTGGTGATCAGCCCCAGCACCACCTGCTGATGGCCGGGACGAATATAGCGCAGCGGCGCGAAGTCGCCGGAGCGGTCGTTATCATATTCGAGGAAAAACGCGTCGATGTTAACGCCGCCGAACAGCACTTCGGCTACCGGCTCGTAGCCGCCCTCGGAGATCCAGGTCGAGCGGAAGTTACCGCGACACACGTGCAGGCCAACGGTCAGATCCTCCGGCTTCCCTTCCAGTGCCTTATTCAGGACGCGGGCATAAATGCGCGCCAGTTCATCCGGATCTTCGCCGCGATCGCGAACCTGCTGACGCTGTTCATCAGAGCACAGGTAGGCCCAGACGGTGTCATCGAGCTGTAAATACCGGCAGCCCGCATCGTAGAAGGCGCGAATGGCGTCGCGCCAGGTGGTCGCCAGGTCATCGAAATAGTCGGCGAGGTCCGGATATACCGTCGCGTCGATATCTTTGCGCCCGCCGCGGAAGTGAAGCACGCTCGGGCTGGGAATGGTCATTTTCGGCTGCGCGCTGCCGCTGACGCTCTTCAGATAGCGAAAATCTTCCAGCATCGGGTGATCGCCGAAGGCCAGTTTACCGGTGACGCGAACCCCGTGCGCTTTGGTCTGTACCCCGTTGAACTGGATACCTTTTTCTGAATCGTAGCGCTCAACGCCCTGTAAACCGTCAAAGAAATCAAAGTGCCACCACGCGCGGCGAAACTCACCGTCGGTCACCACGTGCAGCCCGCACTCGCACTGCTGCTGCACCAGATGGCGAATCGCCTCATTTTCTATCTGCCGCAGCTGCTGCGCGTCAATAGCGCCTGCGGCCAGCTGCTGGCGGGCCTGTTTGATGGCGTCCGGACGTAAAAAGCTGCCGACGATATCTGCGCGGAACGGGGCCTGATGACGTTGCATGGTGTCTCCTTAGCGGCGGGCAAGGTTAGTTGCCCACCGTGATAGTTCATTATTTGAATTTTTAGACTTCTGGATGGCTATATGTCCAGATACTGGCATGCTGAGGATTCATCGGCAAACGACAATATTTCATGGCACATGAAATAAATTCATTTTGCGAAGGGCAAGCCTTCATCTTCCCAGCCGGTCAGGCCGCCGAGCATCATTTTGACCGGACGCCCCAGTAGCGCCAGCTTCATGGCGGCGACGTCCGCCCCGTTGCAGTGCGGCCCGGCGCAGTAGACCACAAACAGCGTCTCCTGAGGCCATTGCGCCATTCTGGCTTCATCTATCTGGCGGTGCGGTAAATGCAGGGCGCCCGGGAGGTGCCGACGGGCAAAGGTTTCCTCACTGCCGACGACATGTAGCAGAACAAAATCTACGTCTCCTTCGCGCATCGCGCTGTAGACATCGGCGCAGTCGGTCTCGAGGCTTAGCTTATGACGAAACCAGGCGGCAGCGTCGGTAGAACTGGCGGGGGCAATCGCGGTTACAACACTCATGGCATCTTCTCCTTGTCTGTGATACCACTACTTTAATTAACCGCCTGCGCGACATCTGCCGAGAACCATGACTGAAAACGCTGAAATCATGACAATTACATCCATGACGTTGTCACATCATCGGGTTGTTGCTCTGGCCTACGATGGCCTGTGTACCTTTGAATTTGGCGTCGCCGTCGAGATCTTTGGCCTGCCGCGCCCTGAGATGGGTGAGCGCTGGTATCGTTTTGCTGTGGCCGCCGTCGACGAAGGCGAGCTGCGGGCGACCGGCGGGATTCGGCTGATGACCGACGGCGGTATGGCGCTGTTAGGCGAAGCGGACACCATCGTGGTGCCGGGCTGGCGCGGTATCGACTCCCCCGTGCCGCCGCGGCTGTGCGAAGCGCTGGTCGCCGCCCATGCGCGAGGCTGCCGGATCATTTCTATCTGTTCCGGGGTTTTCGTTCTGGCCGCCGCCGGGTTGCTGAACGGCCGCCAGGCGACCACCCACTGGCGCTATACCGACCAGCTGCGGGCGCGGTTTCCGCAGATTGAAGTGGTCGATGACGTGCTGTACGTCGGCGCAGAAGGCGTAATGACCTCGGCAGGCAGCGCCGCGGGTATCGATTTATGTTTGCACCTGGTGCGCGAGGACTTTGGCCTCGACGCGGCGAATCTTGTCGCCCGACGCCTGGTGGTTTCCCCCCATCGCGACGGCGGGCAGGCGCAGCAGATTGTTCGCCCGGTGGCTAAAGCGCGGGAGAGTCTGCGGCTGGGGCAATTATTTGATTTTCTACATCAGAATCTCGCCGCTAGCCACACCGTGGCATCTCTGGCGGCAAGAGCCGGCATGGGCCCCAGGACGTTTTTGCGCCGTTTCGAAGACGCCACCGGCAAAACCCCTGCCCGCTGGCTGCTTGACGAGCGCCTGCAGCGCGCCACGCAGCATTTAACCCACAGCCGGCTGAGCGTTGAACAGATTGCCGAGCTTTGCGGTTTTTCTAACACCAGCACCCTGCGCCACCACTTTCGCCAGCAGTTTGATCTTAGCCCGTTGCAGTACAGAAAGAAGATAATGGTGGACAAAAACGTAATGTGATTTATCGCCAGAATAGTCACGCCGGGCAATTTGTTAAGCATTTGTTTAGACTAGTCGGGCTAAGATGTATCCAACAACCGTAAACCTGTTCAATGAGGACAATATAGCGCATAGCAAAGCTTATGGAGGTTAATCATGCTGGGAAATATGCATGTATTTATGGCAGTTCTGGGAATCATTCTGTTCTTTGGATTTCTTGCCGCGTATCTAAGCCACAAATGGGATGACTGATGAACGACGATAATCCCCACCCGTAAACGCCCCCTGCTGCTGATGCACCTGGGGGCGTTCCTTTTTTGGCTTGCGTCGTTATTTCTCTACGAAACTCATATCCGTCCTTTTCCTGTAGACCCTGACTCAAGACGATCTTTCCATCAGCGTTGGGTACTAACTTAATTGTTATCATTACGGTATATATGAATCCTATCTTATTACTGGCCCATCCCACTCAAGTTTATGCCGCATTTCTTCCGGAACAAGAGAGAAGAGCATTGAAAGTCGTTGCAACTGCTCGTTATAAAGTACGCTCTTTTTCACATCACACATTTCATAGTAGTTCTTCGCCCCCCAATTTAAAAAATCAATGTCCATATCATTAAAATACTCATTCTTAAGTAAAAAAGAAAACTTATGAATAAGCTGGGCCTCATAATATATTGATTTATCTAAACATTTTAATAACCCACTCTTGGTTGCAACACGATTTATTTGTTGTATAGAACTCTGGTAAATCTCAAGGTATACGTCTTTTTTTTCCATACTTCCTATGCCTTCACACTTGAATTACACTCTAATTGCTTCACCCCTGAGAGCCTAAACAATCTTTAGCATTAAACACTTAAAACGTCTAACAGCAAGGGCCATTCCATTCAAGCAACCCTTTCATTTCTTCGGGAACCATAGCAAATAACAAAGAAATCCTTTTCACCTGAGAAGGATAAAGAATACTCTTATTTTTGTCACAGTTTTCATAATACCATCTAGCCCGGGAATTTAAAAAACTTATATCATTTTTAGTAAAACTTTTATACTTGAGCAATAAGTGAAATTGGCAAACAAGTTCTGACTCATAATAGGTAGACCTGTCTTTAAGCCTGGCTAGAGGGTTATGCGTTGCTATATTCCTTATATGAGGCAACGACCAAAAAAGCATATCTAAATAGACTTCACTTTTATCCATTTTGCTCTCCACCTCTCCATGGCCTCCTCGGAGGCCATGGAGAAAAAATTATTTTCTCATCGGAATCCGGAACTTACTACCTGAATAATTAGCATCATAATTCCAGCGACCATTTTTTATCAGACCTTCTATATATTTTGTACTCCCTGTCTCATTATATAGCTCAATTGCCGCTACCATGCGATGGTTTCCCTCTGACACATAATATATCCCTTTTAAATCTCTAAACCCAGCAACGATAAATTCGTCTTTATCAAATTTAAATGTCCCATCTTTCATCAATTTTTTGTAATAATCAACCTTTGCTGGTTGCCCTAAACCAACTTGTGTACTTTTTATGTACGCGGGAACACCTTTTTGTGACAGAATGCCGACTTCAGTAAGATATTTCCCGATAGCGGGGGCTACAACCTTACCAACGCCCCAACCTGCGGCCCACATCGCAGCATCAGCCAGAGCATCCTTACCCCATAACTTTAATCCGCAACCCGTGCCAGCAGTCCATCCGCAGGTATCGAATCGGTCATATGCATTTTCCCCCATCTGCTGATACTGTCCGGCGATGTCAAATCCAATCTGGATCCCCAGCTCTCTGTAACCACTTGCGCCAGCTATTCCGGCCAGCATTTCATTAATACAGTCACCATTACCAGCAGCCCTGCAGCTTTCAAACTGTTTCTCATTTTTGGCTGACAATTGTGCCATTTCCTTGCGCACACCAGCTTCACAACCGCCGCTCCCTTTACAGTCAGCCAGCTTTTTCGCCATCCTTGCAGGCTCATCGTGCATCAAAAAATTATATCGCAGGACGCTTTCTGCGGCATTAGCCCCACTATTGGCGCCGCCGGATGAGTTTGTTACAGCAGCCCCTGTGATTGCTCCAATAATCCTACCGGCAGACTGAATCTGATTATTCCGCGTAGCGGGTTCAACGAATATTTCACCGAGGGTAATTGCTGCCAGCTCCGCCGCTAACGCTCCGGCAGCGGCCCCTTTCCCGTCACCACGACCAATTTCAGCGCTGATACCGGCAACCACCGCATGACTCAGCGACTTGCCCGGTATACCCAGAACCTCGCCGTTATCGCCAATCAGCCCGGCCCCTTCGGCATTAATCTGGTTGCCAATATTCGCCAGCAGGGCATTAGTCAGGTTATCCTTAAAACTGCCGCCATTGATGGCGGTGTTCAGGCTTGAGCTGATAACCGACTGGCCGGCCACGCGCTGGACGATTTTTCCCCATCCCTCGTTTTTGACCAGCGCCGGTAACTGGGCCTTGTCGGGCGGAACATCAATATTCATGACCTTATCAAAGCCCGCCAGCGCGCCCCCGATAACCATAGAGGTGGCCAGCGATTTGACCGAACTGCTGCTTCCCAGCGCCGACAGCGTTTTTGACAGATTTCCCTGATTTTCCACCAGTGCCACGGCGGCCTGTGCAGCCAGCGAAGACATCCCGGCTGTAACCGCGCCGGTCGTTACTGCGCCACCACCCACGGTGGAAGTTACTGAAGATGCAACTGTCGCCGCCAGTGAACTGCCTGCGGTGGCCGCAGCTGCTGCGATAGCGATTACTGCCGCCACTGCCGGATTCAGGCTCTGACTTTTATAATTCCAGCTGTCGTAAGCATCTTTAACCGTATTCCACTGAACATCGCTGCGTGAATTCAGTCCCTTCAGCCACTCTGTACCGGGTAACGCCGCCAGAGCAGTAATCGCGCCCTGCAAAGCCTGACCATTTTTCGCTTTGATATCGGCACTGATGCCGCTTGCCGCGTTGACCGTCAATTTTCCGCCAGCATGAATAGACGGAAGCACCCATTTACCTTCGCTGTAGCCTTTATTTGCCTGTTTGATATAGAAGCCTTTCGAGGTGCTGACAGTCTGCTCGAAAGTGGTGTTTTTCACCGCCAGGAAATTAACTTTGCCGTTGGTACTGGTCAGCGTGGCGTTCTTTTTTGCCTCGATTTTACTGGCTTCATAGGTACTGTCATCGCGACTCAGCAGGCTGAGATTGCCTCCCGCAATAAACTCCGTCACCCGGTTGGTGGTGGTGTGTTTCGTTTGTTTGACGGTGGTTTTCTTACCCCACCACTTTCTCTTCGTGGTTTGACGTTCGTAATGACTGGACTCTTCCATCGCCTGGGCATAGAGCCAGCCACCTTTTGCTGCAACATCCATCGCCCCTTTTGCCAGTAAACGCGATGCCTGAAAAAGAATGCTGCCACCCGAGATAACCGTCAGTGCTCCACCTGAATTCAGCGTGACGCCTGTCTGGCTAACGCTTTCCGTCCAGCTGTTCCTGGACTCACGGTATACCGTCCCCCGGGCGGACTGAAACTGCATATTCCCGCCAGAGGTCAGCGTGATGTTACCGTCAGAGGTCAGCGTACTGCCGTCAGCCCGGATACCTCCGTTTGCCGCCAGAGTCAGGCTTTTCGCACCGTGCAGGCGGGTCAGTACGTTGAGTTCATCCCTGTTATTGTCATTACTGCTGTCCGTTACGCCATATCCGTATGCGCCCAGCCAGAGAAGTTTCCCTGCCTGCAGCGTCGCGCTTTTCCCGGCGACAATATGAGCGCCCTGCACGCCGATATCTGCCGCTGAGCTGATGAGCAGATTACCTCCTGCTTTCAGGTTGCTGCGTAATTCAGGTATCCGGCTGTCCGGAAAAAACTCACTGTAGAGGTCACTCAGGCTCCGCATGTTCAGGTCAGTATTGGCAGCCGATGAGAGGCTGATATTCCCGCCGGCTTCGAGCCCTGCACCATACAGAGACAGCCGCCGGCCGCTCAGGGTGATATCACCCGAAGCACGCAGCGGCTCTCCCGGTAACATCCGGTTAAACAGCTCCTGCTTGCGGGCGTAGGTCAGGACTGCACCAGGTCGCCCGTGCCACAGCATGGCGTCATTTTTATCAAACGTGATATCCCCATTGGCAACCAGAGAAATATTCTGGCTCAGGACAGGAAAACGCGTGTTCCTGAGCAGAATATTACCACCTGCGGTGAGTGATAAATCACGTGAAGCCTCCAGGCTTCCCAGCCAGCGTAGCCCGTCAGAATGGAAAAAGTTGGGCCACTCGCTGGTATGAGAGGTGACATCACCGCCGCGACTGACCAGGGTAATGTTCTGTCCTTTGAGCTCACTCTGCCAGGACTCAACACTTACGCCCGCCAGAACCGAGATATCCTTTCCGGCCGTCATCAGCGCCAGCGCCATTTTTGTGCCACGGTCTGACTGTAAGGTAATATCCCCTGAGGCCTTCATCACATCGGTGGTAACAATGCTTCCGGCGCGCAGCAGGATATTTCTGGCTGTCATCGTGTCCGGTCGGGCCATCACTTCCGAATACTGAACGTTCGTGACGTAGGGCTCTTTACTCTCAATACGTTCAGAAAAATCCGCCACCAGATTACCGCCGGCAGAAAGTATTGCTGGAGAGATCGTCGGATTTTTCCAGCTATTGATCTCGCCTGTTTTCTGGAACGTATAAGTTCTATTTTGTTTCCCGGCAATAGTTAACTGACTTTCAGGAACCGCAGGTGACGCAGTATTAGATGGACGATACGCCGTATTATAGGAGGACCAGGTATCCCTGGTACCGGTGATTCCACTGATATGATTAAACGTTTTTCCAGTGAGAATCAGATCTTGATTTGCTTTTATAAGACTTTCGTTATTAGTCAGATGAGTGGTATTGAGATAAGCATTTCTGCCAGCCTGAATGGCGGCTGCGGACGATGTAGCGGTTCGCCGATATTCTTTTCTGGCGGTATTGACCAGGTTCGACTGGTTAAAATTAGCAGTACCAAACCATTTGCCGCCTAATGTCGCATCCCAGTAAATCACATCAGCCAGGGTAATGTTTCCAGAAGCATGCCTGATAGCACTGATAGTACGGGATTGGGGAAGGTTAACAAATGCTGTTGAATTGGGACTGATATCTTTCCATTCGTAAGTCAGTACATCACGAATGTTATTTAGCGTTTCTGAACGTATTATCAGGTCGCCCGTATTGGTCTGAATGCGAGCCGACCGATTCTCCACAAGTGTGGCTTTGTTACCCTGGGCATCCTTCTGTACCCACAGATTTTTATGGCTGTGTAATGACGCACCGTTACCCGTATTGCGTACCGTCGACGCAAATACCCGCATATCCCCGTGGGCTGTGGTGCTGCTGCGGTTATCCACTGTGGTCGCCGCCAGCGTCAGATCACGCTCTGCACGCACGCTGCTGCCGGCTAGCGTAACGATTTCCCGGCCGCTGATATTCAGGTCTGTCTGAGCTTTGACATTACTGAGGGTGATTTTCCCGGCCGTCGTCAGGGAAATATCCCGCTGAGTTGAGGTCACATTGCTCAGGTTGACGCCGACCCCGGCTTCAGTGGCGACCAGGCGGATTTTACCGGCATACATGCCGCCAAGCGCCTTTGTATCGACAGCAAGCTGAGGCTTTGCACCCTCACCAGCAATGGGTTTTACCGTGCCGTCCTTAAAGCTGATCCGGTTCGCGCCCTGAGTCAGGGTGAGGGTTTTCGCGTTAATTTTGCCGTTCAGTTCAGTGGCCCGGCTGATGACATCAACATATTCAGCGCCGGCCCCATCCAGGCCGTTACCGCCGATAATCACCGCACCTTTTTTGACTTCAAGGGCATCGAGCGCCCCTTGTTTATCAAACTGCGGTTTGCCCGTCGTCAGAGTGACTGACGGGGTATTGATGAAACCACATCCGTCACAGGTGATGCCATTCGGGTTGGCAATCATCACGCCGGTTTTATTGCCGAAGACTTCCAGCCTGCCTTTCAGTTCAGAACGGTTGCCGCTGGTCACCTCGTTAATAATCAGTTCGGCCGGTTTACCTTTGAGTCTGGCATTGCCGTTGTCGATGGTGACGCCAAGCTGTGTTTTCCCGCCCTGCGTGGCGTTATTCAGCACCGCGCCCGGCGTTCCCACGTTAAAATCCTGGTAGGTGTTGTGCGATATACCGGCCGCGTTGGGCGTGGCGATATTCACCACCGGGACATTACCGGGTTTCATCGCGACCTGAGTGTTGCCATTCGCGGCAGTGATACCCGCGGCAATAGCGGGATGCAGAGGCTGAACGGCGGTGAGGTATATCAGCAGCCAGCTGGCCCCACGGGCCAGCGGATGTGCGAGTTTATCCATGTCAGAACATCCTGTATTAAGGAGCCGTCATAGCCCCTGCTGTGTGCCGGCAGTTAAAGTGAAACGGTGGCCTGCCAGTAAACCACGTGTTTATCCGGAGTGAGTCTGTCGGGGTACGACAGCGGCACCCCCAGCGTCAGGGACTGGCTGAACCAGCGGCCAGCCAGCTCCAGTCCGACGGAAGCCCCTGTCAGCGTTCCGCCGTCGGTTATCCCTTCCTGGCGCATGACATGCCCGGTATCCAGTGCACCCGTTGCTGAGAATGCCCCCACGCCCGGCACCGTCATCCATTGCCATGTCAGTTCATTGCGCCAGTAGCTGCCGCGGTTACCGCTGAGATACTGCTCTTTAAACCCCCTGACCGAATACTGCCCTCCGACGGACAGTTGCTCACTGGCGTAGAGTCTGTCAGGCGTGGTCTGCCCCCAGGCTGAGGTCAGCCAGTACACAGAGGATGTCATGGGGTAAAACCAGCTTACGCTAACGCTGAAGCGCCGGAATTCGCTGCGGGGCAGGCCGGGATGCGCCGGGTCATCACGTGTCGCGCCGGCGAACGGGACGCCGTGAGAAAGGGACGGACCCAGCGTGAGATAGCCTCCACCGATACTCCGGCTGTAGCTCAGTCCGGCAGTCACGCTGCTGAGCGTCGGGCTGCTGACGTCAAGACGTACGCCGCCCAGCCGGTTTTCGGTTTTCCGGCGGGATAAGGCGACATCCAGCGCCAGACGTTGCTTACCGTCACGCAGTAGCGTCCGGCTGGCGGCCAGCCGCTGTGACTGCACGGTGCCTTCATAGCGCCAGCGCTGCGGGGCTCCACTAACAGAAAGCGTCTGATAAAAATCGGACCACGCATATTGCGCGCTGAACAACCAGTACCCGTAAGGAACCGAAACGCCGGCCTGAATATTACGGCTGCGTCTGTCATGGTGAAACTCACTGTCCCTGCCTGCGGCCAGCGTCCACTGGTCCGCCAGGCTCAGCGGATTGTCTGCTGTCAGACGGGCATTCAGCTGTCCGCTGCCGGTACTTTTCTGCCCGCTGTTATCTGCGCCCACATCAAGACTGACGGGAAAATGCTGGCTGACCGGTACCAGCGTTACCCAGGAAAAACCTTCCCGGCTCCCCGGCAGAATATCTACGGTCAGTGGACGTGAGTTCAGGCGGTTAAGCTGCTCCAGACCCTGTTCAGCGTCACGGAGATTGAGTACCCGGCCCTCCGCCCGGGGAAAAGCCATCCTGATGGCATTTTCCTCATGCCCCTCCAGCGTGACGGCTTCCACCTTCCCTTCTGTGACGGCAATGACCAGCGTTCCTCCGGAAATATCCTGTTCCGGTAGCCAGGCGCGTGAAGTGATGAATCCCCGGGAAAGGTAGTCCTGGGTGACATCCCGCACCCGCTCCCGGATATCCGGGAGCGTCATACAGCCCTGTTCCGGGATGGTCGTCAGTTTTCGCACGGCAGAGCGCGGGAGCACTGTGACGTTCTCCAGCCGGATATACCGGAGCTGAAAACACTGACCGTCTGGTTCTGAAGGGGGGGCTTCCGGGAGAGAGGGCGCGGATGTGGAATGGCGGAGCATATCGCGCTGCTGTTGCGTCTGTTCCAGCAATGCCTTTTGTTGTTGCTCAATGGCATTCTGGTCCGCAGGACTCAGGGGCGCTGCCGGGAGGGCTGTTGCAGTGAGGCTGCCCAGCAGAATCCCATACCTGGGAAATGACACACACGACATCAAAAACTCCGTTTTCTGAAATGTTGTGAAATCAAATGTAATGATTTGTAATCTGATGTCCATTTGATTTTCACATTTATTCGATATTTGCGCCGAAAATTTAGCCTCCATGATGTGAAATTAACCTTCACCTTAAATACAAAGTATTGCTCGATAGATCTTATGCATGCGACAAGCAGCGGATTTTTCACGCCGCCAGGGCACATGGTTGGTTTATCTTTATTTGTTGATAGCGAGTTTGAATGAAAAAACGAGGTGACAAAAAGCAGCCGTATTGCATTCGCAGGAAAAACGACAGGCTGATTCAAAGGAATGACATAATTTCTACTGCAGGGTGCTGCCTGTCAGGATGAGAAGATTTCCCTCTGCATATGTTGCTGATATGATGGTTTAATGTAAAACGGAGGCGATATATGGGTGCGGATCAGGTAGTTACGTTATTTAAGTATAAGCAATGGATAGACGCAGAAACGTTACAAGCAATAAAACGTGTTGATACCTCGGTTTATGCCCATAAACACCATCTTATGCTCAGGCTCATGAATCATATTTATGTGGTGGATATGATTTTCAGGGCTAATATTAGCGGGCAAAAACACGGTTACACAGCGCTTAATACGCCAGAGACACCGTCTGCTGATGAACTTTTGTCAAAGATGACCGAATGTACAGACTGGAATATTCAATATGTGAGCACCATGAGCGCCGTTGATTTTTCGCATAGTATAGAATTCCGCTTTGTCGATGGCGGGAAGGGTGAAATGAAAGCACTGGATATGCTCAATCATGTACTTTTTCATGGTACGTATCATCGCGGCGCTGTCGGTTGGTTGCTTTCTGAATGTGGCGTGACCCCGCCTAAGGATGTATTAACCGTCTTTCTCAGAGATCATAATCACTAGCAGCAGGCAGTAAGGACCATCTGGATTTCATATCCAAATGGTCCTTTCGGAGCGAACGATCGTGTCCGCATCGGCTAATGCCGATCGCAGGCTGGTTCTTGATAAGCTATGTTATGTTTTAAAAACACGGACAAGGAACGGCACATGCACATCAATACCAAAATGAGGATTGCGGCCCTTTTATACCTTCTGGCCGCGTACGCCGTTGCCCTGCCGGCGCTTGCGCTGTTTACAGATCTGGTGATAAACGGTGGCATTATTGATATGTGGAAAAGCGCGTATTCATTTGTCGACCTGCTTGTCCTGCGTAAAACGCTTTATCTGCAGTTTGCCGGGCTGGGCGCTATTCTGGGCTTTATCTACTGGCTGTTTTTCTTTAGAAAATACCGCCATTACGATCCACTGGATAAATATTTTAAGTAACTAGCGACGCTGCGTATGAGTATTTCCCTGCCGATAACCGCTCCGTGAGATATTAAAGCAGAGCCAGCAGCAGCGCCGCTGCCGCTGTTGCATTCGCTAGACATCTGCCAGCAACGGCGATGCTTTCCTGCCCTTTGCCAGCGGGCTATTTTCCCTGGAGCTCCCTGCGGATAATCTCCGCCCCGGCGCTTAACGCCTGCAGTTTACCTGCAGCAACCCGGCGAGATAACGGCGCCATGCCGCAGTTGGTTGACGGATAGAGTTTATCAGCTTCCACAAACTGGAGCGCTTTGCGTAAAGTCGCGGCCACCTCTTCCGGCGTTTCAATGGTATTGGTTGCCACATCTATGGCTCCAACCATGACTTTTTTACCGCGAATCAGCTCGAGCAGATCCATAGGCACCCGCGAGTTATGGCACTCCAGTGAGATAATATCGATGTTGGATGTTTGCAGCTTAGGGAACGCTTCTTCATATTGGCGCCACTCGGTTCCCAACGTTTTTTTCCAGTCGGTATTGGCCTTGATGCCGTATCCATAGCAGATATGGACCGCGGTTTCGCATTTAAGCCCTTCGATCGCTCTTTCTAACGCCGCGATGCCCCAATCATTGACCTCATCAAAAAACACATTAAAGGCTGGCTCATCAAACTGAATAATGTCGACGCCGGCGGCCTCCAGCTCTTTGGCTTCCTGGTTAAGTATCTTCGCAAATTCCCAGGCCAGTTTTTCGCGGCTTTTATAATGAGCGTCATAAAGCGTATCAATCATGGTCATGGGACCCGGCAGCGCCCATTTAATCGGTTGTTTGGTCAGCTGACGCAAAAAACGCGCATCTTCAACGAATACCGGTTTTTGTCGCTCAACGGCCCCTACCACGGTTGGTACGCTCGCGTCGTAGCGATTGCGGATTTTAACGACTTCGCGTTTTTCAAAATCAACGCCGCTGAGATGCTCGATAAACGTGGTGACAAAATGCTGACGCGTTTGCTCGCCATCGCTGACGATATCGATACCGGCGCGCAGTTGGTCGAATAAGGACAAACTCAGCGCATCTTTTTTGCCGTCGATTAATTCCTGATCGTGTAATTTCCAGGCAGACCACAGTTTCTCCGGCTCAGCAAGCCAGGAGGGTTTCGGTAAGCTGCCAGCCGTTGAAGTTGGTAATAATTTTTTCATTATCGATAACCTTATCTATGCGATGTCTTAAAGAGCGTAATGAGCAGACCATTGCTGCAGAATATTTTTATACGGTTTAATAAAATGCTCTTCGGTATACTTCCCCTGCTCTACCGCCAGCTGGCTGCGCTCTTCACGGTCGTAAACAATTTTTGTTAACGAATGGTCCTGATGATGCAGATCGGGCTGGTAGCAGAGTCCTGCAGCAGAGTTCGCATTGTAAATCTCCGGGCGGTATATCTTCTGGAAAGTCTCCATCGTGCTGATGGTGCTAATCAGCTCAAGACTCGTATAATCGCTCAGCAAATCCCCCGAAAAATAAAATGCCAGAGGCGCGACGCTGTTTTTCGGCATAAAATAACGAACCTGCAGGCCCATTTTGCCAAAATATTGCTCAGTCAACGATGAGGCGGTAGGCCGGTATTCGAGGCCCAACACCGGGTGTTGATTTCCGGTCTGGTGATAGGTGTCTTTGCTGGAGACGCTAAGGCAGATGACCGGTGTTTTTTTGAAATTGGCCTTGTACTGCGCTGAATTGACGAAATCTTTAAATATATTGCCGTGTAAATCGCCAAACCCCGCGGGAATGCTAAAACCTGCTCGCCCTTTATTATGTTCTAACAACACTACGCTAAAGTCGTAATCGCGAACGTACGAGGAGAAATTATTGCCGACAATACCGTCAATGCGTTTATCCGTCTTTTTGTCAATAATGCCGGTTTGCAATATTTCAATCACCGGAAAAGTATCGCCGGTGGCGTTGATCTTCATTTCGGCTGAAATAATTTCCAGCTCAACCGCGTAGCGATCGCCTTTGGGATTATCCCAATGCGCCAGGTTGTTGAAACGGTTGTTTATCATGGCTAACGTGTTGCGCAGATTCTCCCGGCGATTTTCCCCTCTGGCTAAATTAGCAAAGTTGGTTGTAATACGCGTATTTTCAGAGGGGTTATAGTTTTCATCAAACAAAGTGCGTTTAATAGTATAGGTAAATTGTTGATTCATCGCAGATGTGCATCCTAAGTTCTGAGAGAAAAACCGCAGTCCTTTCTGATGGTTGCAGGCTGGCGCACGCTTCCATAAGCGGTCTTCATCTTCATATTATCTATATCGAATACAGCATGTTATGCCAGAGTCATTAGATGAGTAAAAGCGAGTTAATTTCATTACAACATGAGCCATATTCATGGTCGGGCGTCAGACCATGCCGCAGCTTGATGGACAGAGATAGCCGCTCTTGCAAACGCGTTTATCCTTCCGGCCAAACATCCTAAAATTTTCCGCTTCGCCCGCTACGCGTTGATGCTGAAGCAAGAAACATCAGAGGTCGGCCGGGCTTAACACAACTTCAAGTCTGCCGTCTTTCTTGTCAACAACCGCTCTCTTCATGCTCTCTTGCGCGCTGTCGGGCGCGATCGCTGGAGGAAAAATGGAAGAGGGAGCGGCGCGTTTTCATGCTTTATTTTGGTGATGTCTAAAACCTGACTATCGCTACTGATATTTTTTCTGGCATATTTATGTTCTATGGTTATTTCGGACTGTCAACGTCGAATATAGCCATCAACAACCCGCTCTAATTGATTGATTTGAGGGATACAATGAATAATGTCATTCTCAGCATAATTGCTAAAATTTCTGCCATGGATGCCGAAAGTAAGCAGCTTGCTGCCCAGGTCGAGGCGCAGTCTTTGCTCATTAGCGCTCTGATGCTTGCTATTGGCAAGGAAGGCGGCGTCGCGGAATTAGTTAGCAGCGTAACGAAAGCGATAAATTCGGTACTGGAATCATCTGAAGACGTTCTGAAGACGGACGCAGAACTGCTTCTGACCAAGTTTCAGGAACAAATAGCGCTCACGCAGTTGATAAACACCCACGAAGATGAAATCAGTCATGACGGGCTCGATGATTAACAAAGGTCAGTTTGTTATAGATTGAGAATAGGCATAGCTTGCAGTTAGGCATGAGCTTACCGGCCATCATCAACGCTTGGCCGGTTCAGCAAATACCGTTCAGCTTCAGAAAACAGGGATGATCCAGGTTGAATACTCCATTTCTACTCGCCTGCGCTGCTGCTGGAGGCAAACCGCTCAGTATATTAAGGCATATCAGACTTCACTTTTTTTCACAGGCCAGCGTATGTCACCGACGCCGTTGACTTTCGGCGTGGCAAATAAAAAGCCCTGGAAACGTTTGATACCCGCAGATTCGAGCCAGCACCACTCCTCTATCCGCTCTATGCCTTCAGCAACCACGGCAATCTCAAGTTCACGGCAGCAGTTGATGATCGATCTTACCACCGCCTGTTTAGGGCCGCTCTGATGGATGTCGGTAATAATCTCGCGATCGATTTTAACTTTATCAGGCTGAATTTTTGTCAACAACGAGAGTCCAGCATAACCGGCGCCAAAATCATCAATTGCCAGCCCCATACCAGAGACGCGCAGTTTTTTTATCGCGCTGCTGAACTGGCTAAAACCGGAGATCATTTCATCTTCCGTCACCTCCACGATCACCTGTTCGGGTACCAGCCCCTGTTTTTTTATTTCCTGCAACAGGTATTCAATGGCGTCAGGAATAACAACCAGCGACATCGGAAGGATATTAATGGATATTTTATGGTCGCCAATATTGATTTCTTTCGCCAGGGCAAAGGCAACTGATTTCGCTTTGAGATCAACTTCATAACGTTGCTCTTGCGGAATCGAGGCAAAGAAATTAGCAGGACTGCCGCCCTCTTTATCACGAATAAGCGCTTCAAGCGAAGTGATATTCCCGGCCAACGGTTCGATAATGGGCTGGAAAGCAAACTGACAGCATTGACCGGCAAAAAACGATTCTTGCGGCACATGAAATGTATGTTTACGCGAATGAAGCGACCATTGGTCAGGCCGTAAAAAGGGTGACGGCGCGGCAACGCTTTTTTGACTGATAAAAGTATGGATAAATTTATAAACGCGCTCTTCGGTGGAAAGATAACCTTTCAGCTGGCTAAGCTGACGCACCTTTCTCAGGACGTCAGCGGTTTGCAGTTTATTCAGGTCAAAAAACATCATCCCTACGTTTTCAAAGCGCCGGCGCGGCGCGTAATCACGCATCAGCTCGACAACCTGAGAGTGGCGATCGTCTTGCTTGATCTTGCTGAATAGCTGCTCAAGCACGCACTCATCGCCCTCAAGTATCTGAAGGTAAACATTATCTTTTAAAAGAAGTATGCCCGTAATCCCGCGTGCTGCGTTCTCAGCATTCGCTTTTTCAACCAGCAGTATGAGATCGGTTTCTTGTGTTAAATGCATCTGACTTCTGTAAATCAGAGTGGTCAGCATAATCCCATCCAGATGTTTGCCAGGAGAATGAGACTGTGTAACACAGTTTACCCTTTTAACCCAGGCTATCTGTCATCATTAACTGGGCCGGCTATAGCCGACTCAGGTTTGGTATATGCATTTTTTTAAGCGGTATTTGCTAGCCAACAAAGCCCTGTTCCCGCATACGCGCTATCGTCTCTTCGCTGGCGCAAACCATGCCCGTCGCCAGCATTTCAAAACCGAAGCGGCGATAGAAATCTATTTTATCCACCACCGAGTAGATAAAGGTTTTGCCGTACGGCCGCAGCTCATCGCTGACCGCCCGCATCAGTTGCTGGCCGTATCCCTTACCCTGGCAGCGCGGGTGCACCGCGACATCCGCCAGATAGCTGCACCAGGTCAGGTCGCTAATTGCCCGGGCAACGGCAATGAGCTGACCGTTTTCATAGCCGAACCAGCAAAAGGTACTATGGCGAAACGCGCGTTCAACCAGCGCAACGTCCCGCTGATTAAGCCCTGCGGCGGCGATGGTCTCCGCCACCGTCAGCCAGTCAACCGAGTCAACGTGCTCTTTTCCTTTTAATATCATCATGACCTTGCCTTTACTCGCCGCTATTGGCTTTCAGCATAGCCGAATGGTGCTAAAAGAAGAGCATTCTGTCGCTTCATGCGCTACAGCATTTTATGCTGGGGCAGAAACTATAGCCCCGGGAAACTTTTTGACACGCGGGCGACAAAACAGCGTATTTATGCTTTACCCAGCCGATTTAACGCGCAACCAGCAGAATTAAATAAAATAACGTCATTTCCCGTTGGCAAAAAAAGGCCAAAAAAAACCGCCATGTGACTGGCGGTGAATAAATGCTTGCATGGATAGATTGTGTTTTGCATTTTTACGTTCAGGGGATAAATCCCCTGAGTACGTTTGTTGAATAAGCTATCACACGCAACATCAATGAAAGCTAAACGGCCCGTTGCTTACAGCTTTTCCACCAGCGCTTTGAGCTGCGCAATGAGCTCGCCTTTCTCCCTCTCCTCATCTCCCGCATAGGGCCAAGTGGAATGACGGATAATCAGGTGCGTCGGCAGCAGCTCGCGAATTTTTATCTGCGGAGCGGCCATGAGCTGGATGAGCAGCTCTACCGCCCGCTTCCCGAGAACATTAAAATCCTGGGCGACGGTGGTCAGCGGCGGCTGGAAATAGAGGCTATCCGCCGTGTCGTCATAGCCGGTGACCGAGATAGCCTGGCTGCCGGTGCGGTTAAGCTGCGCCAGCGCGCTCAGTACACCAAGCGCCATCTGATCGTTAGCCACCACGATGGCGCTGATGCGCGGATGGTGATGCAGCAGCTCAAAAGTTTTGTGCCAGCCACTGGCGGCACTCCAGTCGCCAAATACCGTCACCGCATTACTGACCCCCAGCCGGTGCAGCGCCTCGCGCCAGCTGCTCAGGCGCATGCGCGCGGAGATCGAGCTTTCCGGCCCGGCGAGCAGGCCGAACTCGCGGTGCCCGGCGTCCCAGAGATGACGCACGCAGGCGCCGCAGCCGTCGCGGTGATCGAAACGCACGCTGCAAACGTCGGCCTCCGGCGAGACGTCAAGAAACAGACAGGCAATATCGGGATTCTCCGCCACCAGCCGCTCCGCGAGACTGCTTTCCAGCGGCAGGCTGATAATCGCGCCGCGAATATGCTGGGCGCGAAACTCATTGAGCCTGGCCTGCAGCGACGGATAATCGATCTGCACCGGCATCGCAATGGAAACTTCAAGCTGATGCAAACCCGCATAGCTTTTCACCGCCGCGGCGATTTGCGAAGGCGCATGCAGCGTTAGCGAGGCGGTAATCAGCCCAATCGACGGCGCGGATTTACCCGCCAGCAGCTGCGCAGAACGGTTCGGCACATAGCGCAGCGCCTGCATCGCGCGGATCACTTTATCGCGGGTTTTTTCAGACACCACGTCCGGATTATTCAGCACCCGGGAGACCGTCTGCTGGGATACCCCGGCCTCGCGGGCCACATCTTCTAGCGTTGCCGATCGACGCTGCATAGCGCGCTCCTTCCCTATTTTGAACCCTCAATGTCGCTCGCTAACATTTTATGTTTAAAGGACGACAAAAATCAGCCCTTTTCCCAGCTTTTCGTGATCGCCGGTGGGTTTCATTTTCGCCATTATTGCGGCTCTGACGAAAATAACTGATAACAAATTTACATTGTCTAGCGAATGACATTTTTCTCACTTATCCGTCAGGTATGCGTATGCAACAACACGACTCAATCTCCGCCGCAGGAGCGACATTTCATCAGGTTCTCGTCCGCGAAGACTGGCAAAACCAGACCATTACCCATCTCAACCGTTTACCGGCCCACCCGACGTTCGCCAGCTGGCGCGATCCCGACGCGGCGCGGGAAAACCGGCCTTCGGCGTCTCGTCGCCGGCTTGACGGCCAGTGGCAGTTTTCCCTGGCCCGCAGCCCGTTTGCGGTGGATGCCCGCTGGCTGGAAGACGATCTGCCGGACAGCCGCAGTACGCCGGTGCCATCAAACTGGCAGATGCAAGGCTACGACGCCCCAATCTACACCAACGTTCGCTATCCAATCGATACTACGCCGCCGCGCGTGCCTGAGGAGAACCCGACCGGCTGCTACTCGCTGACGTTCAGCGTTGATGAGGACTGGCAGGCCAACGGCCAGACGCAGATAATCTTCGACGGCGTTAATTCAGCTTTTCATCTGTGGTGCAACGGTGAATGGGTCGGCTACTCGCAGGACAGTCGCCTGCCCGCGGCCTTCGATCTCTCGCCATTCCTTCAGCCCGGCGATAACCGCATCTGCGTCATGGTGATGCGCTGGAGCGCGGGAACCTGGCTTGAAGATCAGGACATGTGGCGCATGAGCGGGATCTTTCGCTCGGTCTGGCTGCTGAACAAACCGACCCTGCACCTCAGCGACGTTCAGCTCACGCCGCAGCTCGATGCGCTTTACCGCGATGCCGAACTGCTGGTGAACGTAAGCGTTGCCGCGCCGGTCGCGCAGTTGGAAGAGCTGACGGTGAAGGTTGAGCTGTGGGATGAGGATCGTCTGGTCGCCAGCCACCGCCAGCCGCCGGGTTCGCCGATTATCGATGAGCGCGGCAACTATGCCGAACGCGCGGCGATTCGTCTGCCGGTAGAAAAACCGGCGCTGTGGAGCGCGGAAACGCCAAACTGCTATCGGGCAGTCGTCTCCCTGTGGCGCGGCGATGAAACGATCGAGGCGGAAGCCTGGGATATCGGCTTTCGCCGCGTTGAAATCAAAAACGGCCTGCTGCTGCTGAACGGCAAACCGCTGCTGATCCGCGGCGTCAACCGCCACGAGCATCACCACCAGCGCGGCCAGGTGGTGACCGAAGAGGACATGGTGCAGGATATTCTGCTGATGAAGCAGAACAACTTCAACGCCGTGCGCTGCTCGCACTATCCAAACGCTCCGCGCTGGTATGAGCTGTGCAACCGCTATGGCCTGTACGTCGTTGACGAAGCCAATATTGAAACCCACGGCATGGTGCCGATGAATCGTCTTTCCGACGATCCGGGCTGGCTCCCGGCCTTCAGCGCCCGCGTCAGCCGCATGCTGCAAAGCAACCGCAACCACCCGTCGATTATTATCTGGTCGCTGGGAAATGAATCCGGCGGCGGCGGCAACCATGAAGCGATGTATCACTGGCTGAAGCGCAACGACCCCTCCCGCCCGGTGCAGTACGAAGGCGGCGGCGCCGACAGCACCACCACCGATATTATCTGCCCGATGTACGCCCGCGTTGAACGCGACCAGCTGATTCCGACGGTGCCAAAATGGGGGATCAAAAAGTGGATCAGTCTGCCGGGCGAGCAGCGACCGCTGATCCTCTGCGAATACGCCCACGCGATGGGCAACAGCCTCGGCAACTTTGCCGATTACTGGCAGGCCTTTCGCGACTATCCGCGCCTGCAGGGCGGGTTTATCTGGGACTGGGCGGATCAGGCCATCAGCAAAACCTTCGACGACGGCAGCGTTGGCTATGCCTACGGCGGTGATTTTGGCGATAAACCGAACGATCGCCAGTTCTGTATGAACGGACTGGTTTTCCCCGACCGTCGCCCGCACCCTTCATTAATTGAGGCCAAACGCGCGCAGCAGTACTTCCAGTTTGCCCTGCTCGCGCAATCCCCGCTGCGGATCGGCGTCAGCAGCGAATATCTGTTCCGCGCCACCGATAACGAAGAGCTGCGCTGGCAGGTTCAGGCCGCCGGAGAAACCTTTGCCGAGGGGCAAGTGAAGCTTGAGCTTAGCCCTGAAGGCCAGAGCGAGCTGACGCTGTGCGAGGCGCTGGCGCTGCCCGCCGGCGCCGAAGAGATATGGCTAACGCTGGAGGTCGTCCAGCCGCAGGCCACCGCCTGGTCCGACGCCGGGCATCGCGTCGCCTGGCAGCAGTTCCCGATCGCCGCCCCGCTGGCGCTGCGTCGCCCTGCCCCTACCGGCACGGCGCCAGCGCTGGACGGCAGTAACGCCGCCTGGACGGTGCGCAGCGGCGCGCAGCAGTGGACGGTCGACCGGGAAAGCGGCCTGTTAACCCGCTGGCAGGTGGACGGCGTGGAACAGCTGCTGACGCCGCTGCGCGATCAGTTTGCGCGCGCGCCGCTGGATAACGATATTGGCGTCAGTGAAGTGGAGCGTATCGACCCCAACGCCTGGGTCGAACGCTGGAAAAGCGCCGGGCTGTACGGCCTCAGCGCCCGCTGCGTAGCGTGCGACGCGCAGCGTCTGGCCCATGAAGTGGTTATCGATAGCCGCTGGCACTATCTGCGCGGCGACGAAGTGGTGATTGTCAGCCACTGGCGGATGACGTTTGATAGCGAAGGCAAGCTGCATCTGGCGGTCGATGGCGAACGCGCCGGCACCCTGCCGCCGCTGCCGCGCATCGGGCTGACGTTCCAGGTTCCCGACCAGCAGCAGCCGGTCAGCTGGCTGGGCTACGGCCCGCACGAGAACTATCCGGACCGCCGCACCAGCGCCTGTTTCTCCCGCTGGCAGCTGCCGCTGGAAGAGATGACCACCCCTTACATTTTCCCGACGGAAAACGGCCTGCGCTGCGATAGCAAGGCGCTGGACTGGGGGCGCTGGCACGTAGGGGGCGATTTCCACTTCTCCGTCCAGCCCTATAGCACCGCGCAGTTAATGGAGACCGACCACTGGCACCGGATGAAGCCAGAAAAAGGCGTCTGGATTGCGCTCGATGCTCAACACATGGGCATCGGCGGCGACGACTCCTGGACACCCAGCGTGCTGCAACAGTGGCTGCTGCTTGAAAGACAATGGCAGTATCAGTTAACGATTCACTTCCAATAATAATCGGGGGCGAAAGCCCCCAACCTGACAGGCATAATAATATGGAATATTCACAATGAAACTCTCTGAACTCGCGCCACGAGAACGGCATAACTTTTTTTATTTCATGCTGTTCTTTTTCTTTTATTATTTCATTATGTCAGCCTACTTTCCTTTTTTTCCGGTGTGGCTGGCGGAAGTTAACCATTTAACCAAAACCGAGACGGGGATCGTCTTCTCCTCCATTTCGCTATTCGCCATCATTTTCCAGCCGGTATTTGGCCTGATTTCCGATAAGCTCGGCCTGCGCAAGCATCTGCTGTGGACGATTACGATTTTATTAATCCTGTTTGCCCCCTTCTTTATTTTTGTTTTCTCGCCATTGCTGCAGATGAATATCATCGCGGGCGCGCTGGTGGGCGGAGTATATCTGGGAATCGTTTTCTCCAGCGGCTCCGGGGCGGTAGAAGCCTATATTGAACGCGTCAGCCGCGCCAACCGTTTTGAATACGGTAAAGTGCGCGTCTCAGGCTGCGTCGGCTGGGCGCTGTGCGCCTCCATCACCGGTATTTTGTTTAGTATCGACCCCAATATTACCTTCTGGATCGCCTCCGGTTTCGCGCTGATCCTCGGCGTGCTGCTGTGGGTCTCAAAACCGGAGAGCAGCAATAGCGCTGAGGTTATTGACGCCCTGGGCGCCAACCGTCAGGCCTTCTCAATGCGTACCGCCGCCGAGCTTTTGCGGATGCCGCGCTTCTGGGGCTTTATTATTTACGTGGTTGGCGTCGCCAGCGTCTATGACGTTTTCGACCAGCAGTTCGCCAACTTTTTTAAAGGCTTCTTCTCCAGCCCACAGCGCGGCACCGAAGTCTTTGGCTTCGTGACCACCGGAGGGGAATTACTCAATGCGCTGATCATGTTCTGCGCGCCGGCGATTATTAACCGAATTGGCGCCAAGAATGCCCTGTTAATTGCCGGGTTGATTATGTCAGTGCGAATTTTAGGCTCGTCTTTCGCCACCTCGGCGGTGGAAGTCATTATATTAAAAATGCTGCATATGTTTGAGATCCCGTTCCTGCTGGTCGGCACCTTTAAATATATCTCCTCGGCATTTAACCCAAAACTCTCGGCGACGCTGTTCCTGATCGGCTTTAATTTATCGAAACAGCTTTCAGGCGTGGTGCTCTCGGCGTGGGTAGGACGGATGTATGATACCGTCGGCTTCCATCAGGCTTATCTGATCCTGGGCTGTATCACCCTGAGCTTTACCGTTATTTCGCTGTTTACCCTGAAAGGCAGCAAAACGCTGCTGCCGGCCACGGCATAACACCAGGCCGCCGGAAAGCCTCCGGCGGCGATTCGTTTCCGGGCCGGATTAGGCCCGTGCCGCTAGTCGGCGATCCGCGTTTCCCCGTCGCGATTTTCCAGCCCGTAAAGTCGTGCTTGCGCCATGGACGAAATTAGCTCCGCCAGCTCGGCGGAGTGGCTGGTCAACCAGATTTGGCTATAGCGCGAAGCTTCGACAATGAGCCGGGCCAGCGCGGGAAACATCTGGCGATGCAGGCTGTTTTCCGGCTCGTTAATGGCCAGAAATGCCGGAGGACGCGGGCTCAACAACGCCACCGCCAGGCACAGGAAGCGCAGGGTGCCGTCGGACATCTCCGCCGCCAGTAAAGGCCGCCAGACGCCGTTGCGGCGCATCTTTACCGAGAAACGCGAGTTTTCGTTTTCACAGTAGAAGGTGCACTCCGGAAAGGCTTCGCCGAGGATCTCATGCAGCAGCTCTTCGGCGCCAATTTCCACGATGGTCTGAAAGGCGGCGGCGAGGTTGTGTCCATCGCTGTCGAGCACCGGCGAGCGATAGCCGACCGTCGGATGGCGCAGCGGCGAGAGCCTGCCGATATTGAATTCGTGATAAAAGCGCCAGCGGCGCATGGTTTCCCTGACCCGCGAGACTTCCGGAAAGCGATGCGGCTCGCCCAACTGGCCAAAAATCGATTCGTTCTCGTAAATCGCGTCGGTAAAGGTGCTGCGCTCCCCGTTGACGTCGACCAGGAACGCGGCCTGATTTTTACGCTCCAGCACGCGCGATGACGGGCGTCGGGAAAATCCCGCCAGCCAGATCGACTCCTCTTTAACGATCGGATCCAGCTGAAACTGGGTGGGATAAGGCAGTTTTTCCGGAAAACCCACCTGCAGCTGGTAGTCAAACTCATCGGTCAGACAGCCAATCTGCAACCGTCGCGGAAAGCGGTCGGTCGGTGCGCTCGGCCCGCACCACATGATATTTTCCAGACCGCCCTCATCGCTGATATAGCCGGAGAACTTCCCGTCGGCGCAGGCGGTTAACAGGTGGATGGCTTTGTAGATATTGGATTTACCGCAGCCGTTGGGGCCAAAGACGATATTCAGCGCCCCGAGTTCCAGCTCAATATCCCTGACCGATCTGAAATTTTTTATCCGGATATGGTTAATCATAGATTCCCGAAACTGAGAAAAGCGTTTTGCGCTACGGTGTCGGAGGCACAAGAAAAACGAAATATGATCCGACCGGACGACAGATCGCCGCCCGGCACCGGCTCAACTGAAGAATTTTTTCATACCGCGGGTTAGCGCCACGCGTTTGAGTTTGTCCGTATCCTCATGGCTCTCGTTGAAAACGCCAAAAAAATAGCATTCATCATCAATGGTTTGCGACACGATCCTGTAGCTCAGCGGCTGGCCGGATTTCGCACCGTACTGCGCAGGGGTCACGGAAACCTCCGTCGCGTTATCGGCAACGCTAACCATCAGGCCGTCGCCCTTCCCTCCAACCAGCATCACCTTAATTAACGGGTGCACCATGTCCCTCCCGGGTTGAGGTCAATGATTAATTGTCGATGGCCTTGGGCTGGCAGTTGGCCGTTGAGCCGCTGTGGCCGGACTTGTCTTTAGCAGAGACCGGCTGAGCGCCCTCTTTGCCCACAACGGGCGGTAACGGCACACCGTCTTTGTCCACCGCTGGCGGCGCCGTCCGACAGGTCGCCGTTTTGCTGGCATCTGCGGCCCACGCAGGCGTTTGCAGACTCAGGATCGCCAGGGGAGCAAGCCATATCGCGTTCTTCAGTACATTCTTATAGTTCATACCGGCCTTGAGTTAAAAAATTTCTTTCTTATGCTGCGCTAAGCGCTGATTATTAGTAGCAAAAGCTGACAAATGATGAAGGAAAAAAGAGGAATTGTGAATATCAATAGTTCTTATTTATGAATCGCCACCTTTCCCGCAACGGCGTTTGCGGATCTTATCGCCAGGAATTAACTTAATCAATTGAAATAATGGGGCTGCTACTCATTCTGGCCAGGTTTTTGCGCAATCAACTTAGCGCTTCTGAGGTCGAAACAGCAGCCTGGTTTATATCCCAAACGTTGTAGAAAATTCCTGGAGTGGGCTATACCGCAGGCTGAGCATTGGTACTTCGCCTGTCAGCCACTAGACTTAAATAAGTCAAACGAAAGGAGACTCCCATGTCATCACAAGATTATGAAAACGACGCGCAGAATCTGGCCGACAAAGTCGGTAATAAAGTGAATGAATTTGCCGGGGAAGCCCAGCAGCAATTTGGTGATGCGGTTGATTCGCCGAAACATCAGCTAAAAGGCGCGGCCCGGAAATACGCCGCTCAGGCTTCGGATGCCGTTTCAGAGGTCTCTGAGCGCGTCAGGGAAAATCCCCTAACCGGGCTGCTGGCGGCCGGCGCCATCGGGCTGGTGATTGGCTTGCTGGCGGGAAGGAAATAACCTATAAGGCCCTTTGGGCCTTAATTTTTGAACCTCAAGCCCCCCCTTATGCATAAGCCAACTCAAATCGCCACAACGTCAGCAACCTCAAACTGAAAAACGTACGGGTCGGAGAGCAGCTGATACCGCTCATCATCCGCATAGGTTACCGCCACGTGATAGTCTTCACCGGCAAAGGCGATGACGGCATCCAGATTATTCCAGTACGTGGCCGGAAAAAAATGTTCCCACTCCCCCTGCGTTTCCCGCCTGACAAACGCCCCCGCGTTGCCGGTGATGCCCCGAGAATGTTGCACGCCTGTCGCCTGCAGATGAAGCGCAAACGCATCGCCAAACGCCACGGGAACACAGCCGTGCCAGGTTCTGACAATCATCACCAACCTCCATAATCAATTACGCAAAGTGCATTTATAGCAAATAAATAGCAAAAAAAGAGAATTTTTATGCACTTCATAACAAGCAAACCATACCGCATGGTACATACCCGACATTTGCAGGTATAATCTCACTCATTATTCAGCGGATTCAGATACCAAGATGACAAAACTCACCTTACAAGAGCAGATGCTAAAAGCCGGACTCGTGACCAGCAAAAAAATGGCCAAAGTTCAGAGAACGGCGAAAAAATCCCGCGTTCAGGCCCGTGAAGCCAGAGAGGCGGTGGAAGAGAATAAAAAAGCGCAGCTTGAGCGAGATAAGCAGCTTAGTGAGCAACAAAAGCAGGCCGCGCTATCGAAAGAGTATAAAGCGCAGGTTAAGCAGCTTATTGAAATGAATAAAATCGATATATCCAAAGGCAATATTGATTTTAACTTCACGGATAACAACTTTATTAAAAAAATCGCCGTGGATAAACTGACCCAGGCGCAGCTGATTAGCGGTCGTCTCGCCATTGCCCGTCTGGCTGGTGATAATGACGGTGAGAGCCAATACGCGATTATCCCGGCGAGCGTAGCGGATAAAATCGCCCAGCGCGACGCCAGCAGCATTGTTTTAAACAGCGCGCTGAGTGCGGAAGAGCAGGACGAAGACGATCCGTATGCTGATTTTAAAGTTCCCGATGATTTGATGTGGTAAGCAACGCGGGCCTCCGCAGACCGGAGATTCAGGCGTAGTCTATGCGGGCATTGTGCTTTACGCTACCCGCGGCAAAAATTGAGTAGATAAACGATTAACCAGGCGGTAACGGCGATGAACGGAACGATCACAACATGGTTTAAAGATAAAGGTTTTGGATTTATCAAAGATGAAAACGGCGATAATCGCTATTTTCATGTGATTAAAGTTGCCAACCCTGAACTGATTAAAAAAGATGCGGCTGTCACGTTCGAACCCACCACGAATAACAAGGGTTTGTCAGCTTACGCGGTGAAAGTCCTGCCGGAAAGCAAATATATCTATATTGCAGGCGAGCGGATTAAGCTTACGTCGATCAAATCTTTCCTGGTATACAGCGAGGAAGAGCCCGCCGATGCCCGCATTGATAAAGAGAATGCGGTACTCTCCGTGGGCCTGTTGATGGGAAATATCAGGCCAAAATCCGCCGCGAAGCCCGGCGAAATGCGCTCGGTGAAAAAGCTGGCTATCACCACCTTCCAGGGGAGCACCCTCATTTTCTCGGAAGATGAGATTGATATTGAGGCCACGGTAAAACTGCTTAAAGTGTAACAACATACAGTGAACCAAACCGGGCTCCGCGCCCGGTTTGAGACTTATGACCCACCCGTTTTCAACATCTGCCCCATATCTCCGCCGGGCGGTGGCTAACCGGTAGCGCCGAAACCCAGGAGGCGAAATTAATTGCAGCGCTGAGCTAAACGCAATATTTATATACGCTCCTGCGCGCGATCGCTCTATCTCCGTAAATTAAATTCCTCAGAATAAGCTAATTCGCATCATGTGTTAAAACCAGGGTTATTATACAGCACAAAGTGAACAGCATTTAGATTCGCATCATTTATCCTCGTAGCCAAAAACAAATTTGGTGATGTTGATGACTATATTTAAAAGCTTACTCTCCTTTCTTGGTGCGGCTTGCGCCAGCGCATTTGTGGTACTTAGCCTATGGGTCGATATATACTTTTGGGATTATAATATTTCGGAACTATCACTGACCGAAATTGTGCAGGAGTCCGTTTTAACAGCCATCGTATTTATTCATTTCCTGCTTGCCAGGAGGTATAAAGCCATGCGCTACTGTAATATTCTGGTTGGCGGTTTTTTCCTTGCCATGCTAATTCGCGAACTGGACGCCCTTTTTGATCTCATTGCTCACGGTAGCTGGGTATGGTTTGCGCTGATTGCAGCTCTTTTAGCCTTAATTCATCCAGTTATTCATTATCGTCAGACCCTGCACCAGCTAGCACAATATACTCGTACCCCCTCGTACGGCCTATTAATCAGCGGCCTGTTGGCTATTCTGGTCTTCTCCCGACTCTTCGGCATGCAAGCCTTATGGCTGGCCATTCTCGATGGCGGTTACGTTCGGGTGGTAAAAAACGTCGTAGAGGAAGGCTGCGAATCATTCGGTTATATGCTTTGTCTCACCGCCTCGATTGGCTATTTTTGCACTTTTCGCGAAACGTTAGCGCAGAAATCATATTGAACCATCCGCTCTTAACGGCTGTCCCGCAAAACAGAGGTTTTGCCGAGTTGAGGGGGCGAACGCTTCCCTACTCCAGGTTCCTTCTGCCAATCTTGATGGCAGGCGTAACGCCTTGATGTCATAAGTAAGGTAAGTCCTAAATATTCTCAGCGCTTAACTGTTTAATGGTTTTGCCCGCAGCGCGAGGATAAAATTTCGCTGCTATGGTACTGCCTCCATAGCAAATTGCTCACCTGCAGCTCTTGCATACGGTTCGCAGGTGAGCAACCTCACCCGCAGTGTAAAATGCAAATGCGTGCCGGGCATGCCCGGGCACTGCTGCAGAGTAACCTCGCAAATCCTGACGAGTCTGAGCATTCCTTTTCGGGAAAAAACACACATAAAACCGGGCGCTGTGCCCGGTCTTCTTCTACTCGTCAAAACGCTCGACTAACTCAGCCCGCGGTTTTCCAGCATCGGCTCAATCTGCGGATCGTGTCCGCGCCACTGGCGATAAAGTTCAGCTAAATCAGTGCTATTGCCGCGAGACAAAATCGCTTCGCGGAAGCGCTGGCCGTTTTCACGGCTTAAACCACCCTGCTCAACGAACCACTGGTAGCCGTCGTCCGCTAGCATCTGCGTCCACAGGTAAGCGTAATAACCCGCGGCGTAGCCGCCGCCGAAAATATGCGAGAAGTAGCTGCTGCGATAGCGTGGCGGCACCGCGGCAAGATCCATACTCTCCGCGTGCAGGGCCGCGGCTTCAAACGCATCCACGTCCTCGGGTAGCTTATCCACCGTCACGCTGTGCCAGCGCATATCCAGCAGCGCCGCCGCGAGCAGTTCGCTCATATCGTAGCCTTTATTAAACTTCGCCGCGCGGAACATGCTGTCGCGCAGCGCTTCCGGCATAGCTTCCCCGGTTTGATGATGCCGCGCATAGTGGGCAAACACCTGCGGCTCGCTGGCCCAATGTTCATAAATTTGCGAAGGAAACTCCACAAAATCGCGCGGGGTATTGGTTCCTGACAGGCTGGCATACTTCTGGCTGGCAAACAGGCCGTGCAGGGTATGACCAAATTCGTGGAATAAAGTGATGACCTCATCCCAGGAAAGCAGCGCGCTGTGTCCGGCTTTGGGTTTCTGATAGTTACAGACGTTGTAGATAACCGGATGCTGCGCTCGCAGGGTCGATTGTTCGACAAACACGCCCATCCATGCCCCGCCGCTTTTACTATCCCGCGAGAAGTAGTCGCCGTAGAACAGCGCGATCCCCTCGCCGTTAGCGTCGATAATTTCCCATACCTGTACGTCAGGGTGATAAACCGGAATATCGAATCGTTCGATAAAGCGAATACCGAACAACTGTGTCGCCGTCCAGAACACGCCATCGCGCAGGACGCGGTCGAGGGCAAAATAGGGTTTTAACTGCGCTTCATCGATGGCAAATTTCGCCCTGCGCACCTGCTCGGCGTAATAGAGCCAGTCCCAGGCCGCCGCGCGGAAATCGCCCCCTTCATTATCAATAACCTGCTGGATTTCCGCCAGCTCCTGCTCGGCCCGCGCCCTTGCCGCCGGGGCGATTCGTCGCATAAAGGCAAACGCCTCCCCCGGCGCTCCCGCCATCTGATCGGCCATTGACCAACTGGCAAAGTCGTCCGCGCCCAGCAGCTGCGCTTTACGCGCGCGAATTTCCGCCAGCCGCAGCACCAGCTCGCGGGTATCATTCGCATCGCCCTTCTGATTGCGCGTCCAACCGGCCGCAAACAAGTTCTCTCGCGTCTGCCTCTCCTGCAGCGAGAGCAGCGCGGGCTGCTGGGTGGTATTGAGTAAAGGCAGCAGCCAGCGACCGCTTAATCCCTTATCCTGCGCGGCCTCTGCCGCTGCGCTTATCTCCTCGTCGCTAAGTCCCGCGAGCTGATGGACATCCTCCACCACCAGACCGCCAGATTTTACCGCCGCCAGCAGGCGCTGCTGAAACTGGCTTTGCAGCGCTGCCGCTTCGGTATTCAGCGCGCGAAGCGCCGCTTTTTGCTCATCCTCAAGCATCGCGCCCGCAAGGGTAAAACGTTGCCAGGTCACCTCCAGCAAACGCCGGGATTCGCTATCCAGAGAGAGCGAATCCCGCTGCTCCCACACTCGCTTCACCCGCTGAAAAAGCGCATCGTTAAGCCAGATATCATTCGCCAGTTCCGCCAGCTCGGCGGAAAACTGCTCATCAAGCGCCTGAATAGTCGGGTTGGTCTCCGCTCCCGCCATCGCGAAAAAGACGTTCGTCACCCGCGCCAGCAGCTGGCCGCTCTGCTCCAGGGCCTCCAGCGTGTTGGCAAAATCAGCCGGCTGGGGGTGATTAACGATGGCGGCAATCTCCGCGCGCTGGCGGCGAACGCCCTCGTCGAAGGCCGGACGGTAATGACTCACGTCAATCACATCGAAACGCGGCGCCTGATAAGGCAGCAGGCTGACGCTGAAAAAAGGATTGTTCTCCGACATCTTCATCTCCTGAATACGATTATTCTGTAAGATTAGGCAACTCATTGATTGACCGCAATGATTACTCTGTTAACCGCCGCGATCGGCCTCCTTTGCCCGATGATTTCCATTACCCGCCACCGGGATCGCGTGCTATGGTATGAAGACACAAAAAGCGTTGAGGAACAGTAAGATGATTATTCTGGTTACCGGAGCAACAGCGGGTTTTGGGGAAAGTATTACTCGCCGTTTTATCGCTAACGGTCACAAAGTGATTGCCACCGGGCGCCGCGAAGAGCGCCTGAAAACGTTGAAAGATGAGCTGGGCGACAACCTTTATACCGCCCAACTGGACGTACGCAATCGCGCAGCCATTGAAGAGACGATCGCCGGGCTGCCCGCCGAGTGGCAGGCGATTGATATTCTGGTCAATAACGCCGGACTGGCGCTGGGTCTTGAGCCCGCGCATAAAGCCAGCCTTGAAGACTGGGAAGACATGATTGATACCAATAATAAAGGGCTGGTTTATATGACCCGCGCCGTCCTGCCGGGGATGGTTGAACGTAACCGCGGCCATATTATCAATATTGGTTCGGTCGCCGGCGCCTGGCCTTATGCCGGCGGTAACGTCTACGGTGCGACCAAAGCTTTTGTGCGCCAGTTCAGCCTCAATCTTCGTACCGACCTTCACGGCACCGCCCTTCGCGTGACCGATATTGAACCCGGCCTGGTTGGCGGCACCGAATTCTCCAACGTGCGCTTTAAAGGCGATGACGCTAAAGCCGAGAAAGCTTACGAAAATACCCAGGCCCTGACGCCGGAGGACGTGACCGAAGCGGTCTGGTGGGTCGCGACCCTGCCAAAACACGTCAACATCAACACCCTGGAACTCATGCCGGTCAGCCAAACTTTTGCCGGGCTGAACGTTCACCGCCAGGGCTAAGCTCTGTGACCCGGCCAGCAGGCCGGGTCTGGGCTGAAAGAGAAAAAACACGTAAAATAGCGCAAATACCTCATAAAAAAGTAATTATCCATGGCCGCAGAAGCACAACTGAATCCGACACAGCCCGTCAATCAGCAAATTTATCGTATCCTTCGTCGGGATATCGTCCATTGTCTGATCCCGCCAGGCACCCCGCTTTCGGAGAAGGAAGTCTCCGTGCGCTTTGATGTTTCTCGTCAACCGGTTCGCGAAGCCTTTATTAAACTGGCCGAGAACGGTTTGATCCAGATCCGCCCGCAGCGCGGGAGCTACGTGAATAAGATCTCTCTCTCGCAGGTGCGCAGCGGCTGTTTTGTCCGCCAGGCCATTGAATGCGCCGTGGTGCGGCGCGCCGCCGGGATGGTGAACGATGAACAGCTCTACCAGCTTGAGCAAAATCTAAATCAGCAGCGTACGGCGGTCGAACGCCAGCAGTTAACCGATTTTTTCCAGCTGGATGACGAATTTCACCAGAAGCTCTCGCAAATCGCCGACTGCCAGTTAGCCTGGGATACCGTCGAAAATATTAAAGCTACCATCGACCGGGTGCGCTATATGAGCCTCGATCATGTGACTCCTCCCGATATGATGCTGCGTCAGCATTACGATATTTTCCAGCCGCTGGTCGCCCGTGACCCGGACGCGGTGGAAAAAGCGATGAGCTTACATCTGCAAGAAATTAGCGAATCCGTGCTGCTGGTACGTCAGGAAAATAGCGACTGGTTTAGCGAGGAATAAAATGCGTCGCGGCAGAATATACGGTCTGCCGCTCTGGGTTTATTATGCGGACTATCTGACCACCAGAACCGGTATTTTGGCGTGACGTAAAATCGACTCCGCGTTTGAACCAAGAAGATGAGTTGATATACCCGGTTTACGGGAACCAATAACAATAACGTCAAATTCCTCATTGCTGCTCATGGCCAGGATTTCATCGCGCACGTTGCCAAATACCACTCTGGAATGAATCCGCCCGGCGGGTATCGAGAACAGACGGGATAGGGTCTTCATCTTTTTCTCTGACTCTTCGCGCATATAGGCTTCAAACTTACGGATATCGGCGGCAAAACCGCGTAAAATCGAGCTGCTGCTGTTCGGCAGAACGTTGAGCAGCGTAATTTCCCCTTCATCCGCTGATGCTAAAAACTCGGCATGGCGAACCGCCTTATCGCTTAAATCCATTTCAAAAACGTCTACGGGTAGCAAAATTTTTTTGTACATAGTCCGTTCTCCTTTTTTCTGAGGAAACTTAGTAGGTTAACTCATCATGCCATATTTACTGCAGCAGGAGAACGAATAATCACTCAGATAAATATTTAATTGATTAAAATAAATTCCACTTATTTATACTTAACTGTTGTTAGATAAAGTTATGTATATTCAACGATCTGGATCAAAGTTTATTCCAGACGGGAAATATTTTCAGGCGGGTAAAGCGCCCACTGATAAAGCGCGATGGCAGAGCCGCCGGGATCGGCGGCACGCGGGCGAAATAGATTAATTTGCCTGAGCCCAGGCCGCTACGGTAGCTTTTGCGCCGTGCGCTTGCAGCGATAAATAAGCGCGAACCACCGCGTTGACGAAACGGCTCTCCTTGGGCAGGCTCAAACCAAAAATAGCCTCAATACCCAGCAGCGCCCGTACGCGTTCTTCGCCGTCTTCGCTGTTCTGAACGGTTTGCGTAATCACCGGCAGCATAGGATCGGAGATTTCAATCACCTGCCCCTGGTCATCCACCCCGCTCACATAGCGCATCCAGCCCGCGACGCCCATCGCCAGCAGAGGAAAGTCGCCGCCATCCGCCAGGTGCCAGCGAATCGAATCCAGCATCCGCTGCGGCAGTTTCTGACTGCCGTCCATGGCGATCTGCCAGGTACGATGTTTGAGCGCCGGATTGCTATAGCGCTCAATCAGAAGTCCGGCATAGCGTGCCAAATCCACACCCTTCACGCTCAGCGTCGGCGCCTGTTCAGCCAGCATCAGCGTATGCGCGGCGCGGCGATAGTTTTCGTCCTGCATGCAGTCATTAATATGCTGATAGCCAGCCAGATACCCCAGATAAGCCAGAAAAGAGTGGCTGCCGTTAAGCATGCGCAGCTTCATCTCTTCAAACGGCAGCACGTCCGACACCAGCTCGGCGCCGGCTTTTTCCCACTGCGGACGCCCGGCGACAAAGTTGTCTTCGATGACCCACTGGCGAAACGGCTCGCAGGCGACTGCTGCCGGGTCACGCACGCCGGTGAGCTGTGCAATTTTATCCAGCGTATCGGCAGTCACTGCCGGAACGATACGGTCAACCATAGTCGAGGGGAACGTGACGTTGCGCGTAATCCATTCGGCCAAATCAGCATCAACGGCGCGAGCATAGGCGCAGATGACATTACGCATGACGTGGCCATTTTCCGGCATATTGTCGCAGGACATCACGCTGAAGGCCGGCAGCCCTGCCGCTTTGCGTCGAGCCAGGGCTTCGACTACGACGCCGGGCGCGGATTTCGGTTGCCGGGGATTTTGTAAATCGGCCGCAATCAGCGGGTGATCCAACTGCAGCTCACCGCTGGCCGGAGAGTGGCAGTAGCCTTTTTCGGTAATGGTCAATGACACAATCGCGACCTGCGGCTCGCACATTTTTGCCAGCACGCTCTCCAGACCATCGACCTGGGCGTGCATCGCCTGCTTGACCACGCCAACCACGCGGGCGGTCCAGGCATCCGCTGACATTTCAGCGACGGTATAAAGTAAATCCTGCTTCTGGAGATCGGCGATCTGCTGCTCGCCGCCGATCAGGTTCACTTCGGTATAGCCCCAGTCGCTGCCGTGTTCTGTCGCCAGAATATCGGCGTATACGGCCTGGTGAGCGCGGTGAAATGCGCCAAAGCCCAAATGAACGATACGCGGAATAAGGCGGTTGCGATCGTATGCCGGCAGCGTGGCGTTAGCTGTTAAAAGCATATTTTCCATGATGGCTCTCATAGTTATGATTTCTGATTTCCCACGGAGGGGGTGGATATAAACCATCTCACGCAATTGGTATGACATCTTTGATATTCATCAACTACCATACAAGAAGCTGGATGGCTAGATTTTCGCAATAACCGCTGGCAAAAGAGGTAAAACTGCCGGGCTAAAAGCCCGGCAGTTTCCTGTTTACGGCTATCATCTTAGGGTGCGGACTTGATGCGTTTTAAATATATTGCCCGCTGCGGACACTTTTAGGCTTTGGCGCGCAGCCTGCGGCATCATTCAGCAGGCTCAGATCGCGGTCGCGGACTTCAGGCATCAGGATCGCGGAAATTAAGCCAATAATGGAATAGCACACCAGCATAATCACAATCGGCATCCAGGAACCGGTCATATTACAGAAAATACCGGCCAGCACCGGGCCAAATCCTACGGCGACGAGGCCACCCGCCTCTTTTGAAATTGCCATGCGGGTAAAGCGGTTACGCGAACCGAACATTTCCGCCATGGTGATATTTTCCAGCGCAAACAGCCCTAACACCGCAATATTATGAATGACGATCAATGACGCCATAATAGTGCTCGCGCTGTAGCTCTTATCCACAATAATCGACAGCATTGGCCAGGCCAGAATAATGGCTGAAATATTGACGATAATATACGATATGCGACGCCCCACCTTATCTGACAGCCATCCGAGGAATGGAATGGTAATAAAGCCAATAACAGAGCTGATCATTAACGCATCGGTAGGAATTGCCTTATCAAACAGTAAGGTTTGCACCAGATAGCCCGCGAGGAACGTTTGCAATAACCCTGAATTTCCGGCCTGTCCGAAGCGCAGACCCGTCGCCAGCCAGAAGGATTTACTTTTTAGCATGGCGCTAAAGGTCCCTTCCTGCGTTGCCATCTCATTCTGTAGGCCGCTGTCTTCGCTAACCTGCTCAAAGACCGGGCTCTCTTTCAGATTAAGACGCAGCCAGATGGCAAAAATCATCACCACTGCGCTGGCCAGGAACGGGATTCGCCATCCCCACGCGACGAGCTGCTCGCGATCGAGCACGAAGAACATGACCGCCCAGATAGCCGTGGCGCTTAAGGTGCCGCAGTTGGTGCCCATCGCCACCAGCGAAGAGATAATCCCGCGCTTACCTTTCGGCGCATATTCCGCCAGCATGGTACCGGCGCCTGATATTTCTGCGCCTGCGCCAAGCCCCTGAATAATACGTAAGGTTACAAGCAACACCGGCGCTAAAATACCGACCTGAGCATAGGTTGGCAGTACGCCAATGAGGGTCGTACAGATCCCCATCATGGTGATGGTAATAAACAGGACCTTTTTGCGCCCAATACTGTCGCCCATTTTACCAAAAATAAAGGCGCCGACGATTCGCGCGATATATCCCGCGCCGTAGGTTCCCATTGCCAGAATCAAGGCCATCGCGGCGGATTGTTCCGGGAAAAATATTTCATGGAAAACCAGCGCCGCCCCGAGGGAATAGAGCTGGAAATCCATAAACTCCAGTGCAGTGCCTAACCAACCAGATACGGCTGCACGAATGAGATCGGAAGTGGTTCTCTCATTTTTTACGGTAGTCATAATGATTATCTCTAATTGTAGAATACAGAGTCCGCACCTGTTGTTATTAGCTGAAGGTTAATAAAACCTTACAGCACCGTTTCCTGTCATTTTCAAAAAGCTCCAGCGCATCGATAACCTGTTGATACGCAAATTGGTGAGTAATCAACTCCTCCGGATTAATTAAACCTTGTTCCAGCCACTTGATGACGACCGGGAATTTATTGGCGTTAAGACGCGAGGAGAAAATAGAAAGCTCTTTCCCGGTAATCCCCTGCTGCGCAACCTGGGAAGGTTCCGTGGAGAATCCCATCAATACAATTCTCGCTGCCGGGGAGGCCAGGTTGACCGCCTCCTGGAGAATAGCGGGATGACAGGCGGCATCGATAATCAGCGTCGGCAGTATCCCCTTCGCCTTCAGCGTTTCCGCCAGAGGCTCATCGCTGTTGTTAATCACCCAGTCCGCGCCGTTACGCTGCGCCATCTGCAGGCGTTCATCAATGCGATCGACAACGATAACCTGCTTAACGCGATACACCCGCTTCAGCACCTGAATCGTCGTCAGGCCCATCGGCCCGGCGCCGTAGACCAGCGCGATATCCTGGTCGGTAGGCGAAACGTGCCCGGTCACGTTAGCCGCGATGGTAAAGGGCTCAATCATCACCGCGTGGCTGTCCGAAACGTTGTCCGGAACCTGCCAGGCATTTTTCGCCGGCACCACCGCGTACTCGCTGAAGCCGCCGTCGCGATGCACACCGAGCACCACCAGCGAGGTACAGACGTTCGGCTTGCCCACCGAGCAAGGGTAGCAATGACCGCAGCTAATGACCGGATCAACGCTAACCCGCTGGCCGACGGCTTTGTCGGTCACCCCTTCACCGATGGCGTCAATGACGCCAAAAAATTCATGGCCAATGACGCGCGGGTATTTGGCAAACGGATTGTGCCCGCGATAAATATGGCTATCGGAACCGCATATTCCCGCCAGCTTAATTTTTACCCGCACTTCGCCCGCGGCAGGCTGCGGGATCGGCCGCTCTTCAATCACCAGTTCATTGGGCTGACGAATCACAATACTTTTCATTTTGGCTTCCTTTTTTACCAGTTCCACAGCGTACCGTCTTCCAGACGCGCGACCGGCAGATAAGCCGGTTCATAGGGATATTTCGCGGCCAGTTTTTCATCAAACTCGATACCCAGCCCCGGCTTTTCCCCCGGATGCATATAGCCGTTATCAAACGTCCAGCTGTGCGGGAAGACTTCCAGCATCTGTTCGGAATAGCCCATATATTCCTGGACGCCAAAATTCGGCACCCACTGGTCGAAATGCAGCGCGGCCGCCATGCAGACTGGAGACAGATCGGACGGCCCGTGCGAGCCGGTGCGTACCTGATAAAGCGAGGCAAAATCGGCGATCCGACGCATCCCCGTAATCCCGCCCGCGTGGGTAATGGTGGTGCGGATATAGTCGATCAGCTGCTCTTCAATCAGCTGTTTACAGTCCCAAATGCTGTTGAAGACTTCGCCGACGGCAATCGGCGTGACGGTATGCTGGCGAATTAACCGGAAGCACTCCTGATTCTCCGCCGGGGTCGGATCCTCCATCCAGAACAGGCGGTAATCTTCGATACTCTTGCCAAAACGCGCCGCTTCAATCGGCGTCAGGCGGTGATGCATGTCATGCAGCAGATGCTCGTTAAAGCCAAATTTTTCGCGTACGGCGGCAAACAGCTGTGGCGTAAAATCGAGATACTTCTCGGTAGACCACAGCTGCTCTTCCGGCCATTGACCTTTGGTTGCCGGTTCGTAGGCCTGGCCTTTACCTTTCGCCATCCCGTAGGTGGTCTTCATTCCCGGCACGCCGCACTGCACGCGAATCGCTTTAAACCCCATCTCTTTATGGCGAGCGTAGTCGTCCAGGACTTCATCGATGGAGTGACCCGTGGTGTGGCAGTAAACCATCACCCCTTCCCGCGAAGCCCCGCCCAGCAGTTGGTATAGCGGCATGCCTGCGGCTTTCGCCTTAATATCCCAGAGCGCCATATCGATGGCGGAAATCGCCGACATCGTGACCGGACCACGACGCCAGTAGGCGCCCTTGTAGAAAAACTGCCAGATATCCTCAATGCGATGCGCATCGCGACCAATCAGTTGCGGACAGAGGTGATCCCGCAGATAGGATGCGACGGACAGCTCGCGACCATTTAGCGTCGCGTCACCCAGACCGACAATACCGTCATCGGTGGTGACTTTAAGGGTGACGAAGTTGCGCCCCGGACAGGTGACGAAAACTTCAGCGGCAACGATCTTCATTTCTCATTCCTTACTTCTATGCGGTTAGTGGGTAAAATTAAACCATCAGACCTACTACCATACAAGTATAACGATCGAAAAAGACGCGACAGATCACACTATCTCGCCGGACAGAAAGGAGGAATAAACAGAGAACGTGAACGCGAATGCCTTACCGCACAGGGGTATGCTGGCGCCGCCTATCCCGACGCCATGCAGTAAAAAAGGTCTATGCGCGTCCCCAGCCGGCTACGATTATCAGCATGCCGCACAGCGCAACCAGCGCGCCGGCCCAATCATAGTGGCTGAGTTTGACGCCATCGATAAAGCGCAGCCACAGCAGCGCGGTGCAGACATATACCCCACCGTAAGCGGCATACACCCGTCCGCTTGCCTCCGGGTGCAGGCTCAGTAGCCAGACAAAAAGCGCCAGCGCAGCGGCGGCCAGAATCAATAGTAACGGCGTGGCCCCGCGTTTTAACCATAGCCAGGGAAGATAGCAGCCAATGATTTCGCACAGCGCGGTGGCAAAGAAAAGCAGCGTCGTTTTTAACATATAAAGCGTCGTGAGTTGAGCAAGCGTTAACGCATTCTACGCAATAATGGCCGTCGTTTACTCCGTTTTGTCGGGTATGCCGTCGAAAGGAGATGTAGTAAACTTAGTCCGAGGGAATCACTTAAAGGAAATCGTGATGAACACAACACTGAATAAACGCTGGTGCCTGACCGCTCTGCTGGCGCTGAGCGCGATGGTCTTTACCGCCTCGTCATTTGCCAAAACCGACAAGCTGGTGATTGAGTCCGGCGACAGCGCCCAGAGCCGCCAGCAGGCCGCAATGGAAAAAGAGCAGTGGAACGACACCCGCTCTTTACGCCAGAAGGTCAACACCCGTGCTGAAAAAGAGTGGGATAAAGCCGACGTGGCTTTTGACGCCCAGGATAACTGCCAGAAGAGCGCGAACGTCAACGCCTACTGGGAACCTAACACCCTGCGCTGCCTTGACCGCCGCACCGGACGCACCATTACCCCGTAATGTATGGCGCCCGCGGGCGCCACAACCTATAAAGCTCCGCAATCACTCACAGGTATTTCCATGACTGACGCATCTCACGTCAAACTCCGTCCGCTCGAGCGCGAAGACCTGCGCTTTGTCCACCAGCTCGACAACAATGCCAGCGTTATGCGTTACTGGTTTGAAGAACCCTATGAAGCCTTTGTCGAACTGTCCGACCTGTACGACAAACACATTCACGATCAGAGCGAACGCCGCTTTGTCATTGAATGCGCTGGTGAAAAGGCCGGACTGGTGGAACTGGTTGAAATCAACCATGTGCACCGCCGCGCCGAGTTTCAGATTATTATCTCGCCTGATTATCAGGGAAAAGGCCTGGCCACCCGCGCCGCAAAGCTGGCGATGGACTACGGTTTTATGGTGCTCAACCTGTATAAGCTGTACCTCATCGTCGATAAAGAAAATGAAAAAGCGATCCACATCTACCGCAAGCTCGGCTTTATGGTAGAAGGCGAGCTGATTCATGAATTCTTTATTAACGGCGAATACCGCAATACCATCCGTATGTGCCTGTTTCAGCACCAATACCTGGCCGAGCATAAAACGCCGGGCCAGACGCTGCTGAAACCTACGGCTCAATAATATTCAATGGTGCTTTTGATGGTGTAGTGCCGGGTTAGCGAAGGCTGCACGCTGTCGTCAACCACCTGAAGCTCACAGCTTACCGGGTTGTCGTGGCGGTCGTAATCGCAGGTCTGGCTGATGTTGCCCAGCGTGCGGTCATTGAAGGTGCTCACTGCGGTGTAGTCCATTTTTTTGCGCGGATCGGATGATGGCGTTGAGGCCACCGTAAAACGTTCCCCTTTGGCGGTCGTCGTTTTGCCCAGCGGGTAGCCTTCTCTGTCGTAGCGGTATGTCGCGGTGCTTTCTTTACCGCGAGCGGTGACGACGAACCCGTGCTCATCGGTTTCCCACGACACGCCCGCCAAGGGCATTTCCGCCAGCTGGCATTTGCCCTGCACCCGCAGGCGCTTTTCGTGGCTTTGCGCATCCAGGTAGTAGTTCGCGTCCAGCACCAGCGCCGCGCCGGTTTTGTTCTCCAGATCCTCAAACGCCAGCAGGTCGAAGCACCCTTCACTGGACAAACGCCCTTTGACCCACTTCACCACCTGGTCATGTTCGTCATACAGCGTCTGGCTAAACGCTTTTACCGGCCCGCGCAGCGGATCGAACTCAAATTCGTTAGAAAAGCTGGCCATTTCCGGGGTGAAGGCCTGCGGCGCGCCCTTTTCATCACAGGCGCTAAGCGCCCCAACTGCCAACAGCAGCAAAAACCGTTTTTTCACGCGCGATTCCTTTTGTGCATAGTGCAATCATATTAGCAAATACAATTGTTTACACCACTTCTGCTATGCTTAACTTTGGATAACGTTAATAAGGAGTTTATGATGAAACTATCACCCTGGCTATGTACGGCTCTGCTACTGGGTTCGACAGCTGCTTTCGCGGCGCCGGATTCCTGCGAGCGGGTAAAAAGCGATATTCAGCAGAAAATCATCAACAACGGCGTCCCGGAATCGGGCTTCAGCCTGACCATTGTCCCGAACGACCAGCCCGATCAGCCCGGCGCGCAGGTTGTCGGCCACTGCGCCAACGATACCTTTAAAATCATCTACACCCGCGACAGCGGCGCGCAGTAACCTCGCCGCATGACTGGAGAAGTCTTATCCCTCGGTTGACCAGGGATAAGATCTCTCTACTCCATTTTAAGTATGATCCCTCACTCTCCACGCCGACCTTACGCAGGCGTTGGCATTACGCCATTATAACAAAATCATGGAGTGAGCTATGTCTAACCAGGAACATACCGGCGGCCTTAGCCGTCGAACGCTAATTAAATCATCCGCCCTCGGCTCGCTGGCTCTCGCGGCCGGCGGTTTATCCCTGCCTTTCAGCCTGCGCCGCGCCGCCGCCGCTGTACAAGAAGCGACCCACGGCGAGGAACGGATCGTCTGGGGCGCCTGTTCGGTCAACTGCGGCAGCCGCTGCGCGCTGCGTTCACACGTTCGCGATGACGAAGTGGTCTGGGTCGAAACCGACAATACCGGCACGGACAGCTATGGCGATCACCAGGTGCGCGCCTGCCTGCGCGGGCGTTCTATTCGTCGTCGTATTAACCACCCCGACCGCCTCAACTACCCGATGAAACGCGTCGGCAAACGCGGGGAAGGCAAGTTCGAACGTATCAGCTGGGACGAGGCGCTGGACGCCATCGCCGCCAGCCTGAAAAACGTGGTGGCAAAATACGGCAACGAAGCGGTCTACATTAACTACTCTTCCGGGATTGTCGGCGGCAATATCACCCGCTCCTCCCCTTACGCCTCGCTGGTGGCGCGTCTGATGAACTGCTACGGCGGTTTTTTAAGCCACTACGGTACCTATAGTACGGCGCAGATTTCCTGCGCGATGCCCTATACCTACGGCAGCAATGACGGCAACAGCACCTCCGATATTGAAAACAGCAAACTGGTGGTGATGTTCGGCAATAACCCGGCGGAAACGCGCATGAGCGGCGGCGGGATCACCTACTATCTCGAACAGGCGCGCGAGCGCTCTAATGCGCGGATGATCGTTATCGATCCGCGCTATACCGACACCGCCGCCGGGCGCGAGGACGAATGGATCCCGATTCGTCCGGGTACGGATGCGGCGCTGGTGGCCGGTATCGCCTGGGTTTTGATCGACGAAAACCTGGTCGACCAGCCGTTCCTTGATACCTACTGCGTCGGCTACGACGAGAAAACGCTGCCGGAAGGGGCCCCGGCCAACGGACACTACAAAGCGTATATTCTCGGCCAGGGCGACGATGCTACCGCCAAAACGCCCCAGTGGGCGTCACGCATCACCGGCATTCCGGCGGATCGCATCATTAAGCTTGCGCGCGAAATTGGCGCCGCAAAACCGGCCTACATCTGCCAGGGGTGGGGACCGCAGCGTCAGGCTAATGGCGAACTGACCTCCCGGGCGATCGCCATGCTGCCTATTTTGACCGGTAACGTGGGGATTAACGGCGGCAACAGCGGCGCGCGCGAGTCAACTTACACCATTACCATCGAACGCATGCCGCTGCCGGAAAACCCGGTGAAAACGCAGATCTCCTGCTTCAGCTGGACCGACGCCATCGATCGCGGCGCAGAAATGACCGCGACCCGCGACGGCGTGCGCGGCAAAGAGAAGCTGGACGTGCCGATTAAATTCATCTGGAACTACGCCGGCAACACCATCATCAACCAGCACTCTGATATCAATAAACCCACGATATCCTGCAGGATGAAAGCAAGTGCGAAACGATCGTGGTTATCGACAACTTTATGACCTCATCGGCCAAATACGCCGATATTCTGCTGCCGGACCTGATGACCGTCGAGCAGGAAGATATTATTCCCAACGACTACGCCGGCAATATGGGCTATCTCATCTTTATTCAGCCGGTCACCTCCGCTAAATTCGAGCGCAAGCCGATCTACTGGATCCTCAGCGAAGTCGCAAAGCGCCTTGGCGATGATATCCACCAGAAGTTTACCGAAGGCCGTACCCAGGAGCAGTGGCTGCAGCATCTGTACGCGAAAATGCTGGCGAAAGACCCGGCGCTACCGAGCTACGACGAACTGAAAAAGATGGGGATTTATAAGCGTAAAGACCCCAACGGCCACTTTGTCGCCTATCGCGACTTCCGCAAAGACCCTGTCGCCAACCCGCTAAAAACCCCATCGGGTAAAATCGAGATCTACTCCAGCCGTCTGGCGGATATCGCCGGCAAATGGCAGTTGGAAAAGGACGAAACCATCAGTCCATTACCGGTATACGCGTCGACTTTCGAAGGCTGGGACGACCCGCTGCGCGAGAAATTCCCGCTGCAAATGTTCGGCTTCCACTATAAGGCGCGCACCCACTCCAGCTACGGCAACATCGATGTGTTACAGGCCGCCTGCCGCCAGGAGGTATGGCTTAACCCGCTGGATGCCGAGAAGCGCGGGATTAAAAATGGCGATATGGTGCGCGTATTCAACGCCCGCGGCGAACTGCGCATTCCGGCTAAGGTGACCCCGCGCATCATGCCCGGCGTATCGGCGATGGGCCAGGGCGCCTGGCATGACGCCAATATGAACGGCGATCGCATCGATCGCGGCTCCTGTATCAATACTCTCACGACGCATCGTCCTTCGCCGCTGGCGAAAGGCAATCCCCAGCACACCAATCTGGTCGAAATCGAGAAGGTTTAAGGAGTAAACCATGAGCGCTCAGTATGGATTTTTTATCGATTCCGCCCGCTGCACCGGCTGTAAGACCTGCGAGCTGGCCTGTAAGAATTATAAAAACTTAACGCCTGACGTCAGCTTTCGCCGCATTTACGAATACGCGGGCGGCGACTGGCAGGAAGATAACGGCGTGTGGAATCAAAACGTTTTCGCCTATTACCTTTCCATTGCCTGCAACCACTGCGAAGACCCGGCCTGTACTAAAGTGTGCCCCAGCGGCGCCATGCATAAGCGCGATGATGGCTTTGTGGTGGTGAACGAAGAGGTATGCATCGGCTGTCGCTACTGCCATATGGCCTGCCCGTACGGCGCGCCGCAGTACAACGCGGCGAAAGGCCACATGACCAAATGCGACGGCTGCTACGACCGTGTTGCTGACGATAAAAAGCCGATTTGCGTCGAATCCTGCCCGCTGCGGGCGCTCGACTTTGGCCCCATCGAAGAGCTGCGCGAAAAGCACGGCCAGCTTGCCGCCGTCGCGCCGCTGCCGTCCGCGCACTTCACTAAACCGAGCATTGTGATTAAACCTAACGCCAACAGCCGTCCGACGGGTGATACCACCGGCTATCTGGCCAACCCGAAGGAGGTGTAACGTGGGAAATGGATGGCATGAATGGCCGCTGGTGCTGTTTACGGTGCTGGGGCAAAGCGTTGCAGGGGCGATTATCGTCAGCGGGCTGGGCTGGCTTTCGCTGAATAACAACTCCGAAGCCCGCCAGCGCCTGGTGCGCGGCATGTTTTTTATCTGGCTGGTGATGGGGATTGGCTTTCTGGCGTCAATCATCCACCTCGGCTCGCCGCTGCGGGCGTTTAACTCGCTTAACCGGGTAGGCGCATCGGCGTTAAGTAACGAAATTGCCAGCGGCGCGCTGTTTTTCGCCGTGGGGGGTTTCTGGTGGCTGCTGACGATACTCGGCAAAATGCCGAATATGCTGGCCAAAGCCTGGCTCCTGCTCACCATGCTGCTCGGCTGCCTGTTCGTCCTTGAGATGACCCTGGTCTATCAAATTGATACCGTGCCGACCTGGTATAATGCCTACACCACCGCCGCCTTCTTTCTGACGATGGTGCTGTGCGGGCCGCTTTTCGCCGCCCTGCTGCTGCGGGTAGCCAACGTGCCTTTTAACGGCACCCTCTTCGCGTCGATGAGCGTCCTTGCGCTGCTGGCAAGCCTGGCGGTGGTCATTTTGCAGAACAGCGAACTGGCGGAGATCCGCAGCTCCGTGCAGCAGGCCAGCGCCCTGCTGCCAAACTACGGCTGGCTACAAATCCTGCGTTTAGTATTTTTGACGCTGGGCCTTGGCTGCTGGATCTGCCCGCTGGCAAGAAAGAAAAACCCGCGCATCGCCAGCCTGCTGCTCGGACTGATCCTGGTATTACTCGGCGAGTTTATCGGTCGCGGCCTGTTTTATGGCCTACATATGACCGTCGGTACGGCGATTGCTGGTTAATCAACGGGTGCCGCGGCACCCTCTGCTGTTAAGGAATAGGTATGATGCAAGCGCAAGACCGCGACGCCGTCGCACTCAGCGCCCGTACGCTGGGCGCGCTGTTTTCTTTTGCTCCGGATAGCGAGCAGGTGGCTCCGCTAATCGCGGCCCTGCGCGACGGCAGCTGGCAGAGTCAGTGGCCCTGGCCGGTCGCGGACGGCCTGGCGGCACAGTTCGCTATCGCAAGCGATGAACCGCTGGCGGAAGCCTGGCAGCGGCTGTTTATCGGCCCGTGGGCGCTGCCCGCGCCGCCGTGGGGCTCCGTCTGGCTGGACAAAGAAAGCGTGCTGTTCGGCGACTCGACGCTGGCGCTGCGCGAGTGGATGCGGGCAACCGGCATCAGCCTGTCTGAGCGCCGAGCCGAGCCGGAAGACCACTTCGGGACGCTGCTGCTGCTGGCGGCCTGGCTTTGTGAATCCGCTCAGGATGAGGCATTTAACCAGCTGCTGGCCTGGCATCTTCTCCCGTGGTCGGGGCGCTTTCTGAGCGTGTTTATCGCCGGGGCGGAAAATCCTTTTTATCAGGCTCTGGGCCAGCTGGCGCAAGAGACGCTGGCGCGCTGGCAGGCGCAGCTCCCCTGCGCGGTCGCCGATAAACCGCTCTACCGTTAACCCCTGACGCTATGCCCGCCCGGCGGGCATAGCCTATCGGTGACAACGTCACTTTCTGCCGTTTTCGCACTTATCGCTTTTGCGTCTATGCTTATACCCGGTAAAAATAAGCCATGTCCCCCGCTAATCGTATTCGCTGATGCATCGTCTTCACGCTTATCCTGATATTCAGGTTATGTTTCGCCGCCTGCTGATTGCCATGCTGGTCGGCGTCTTCGCCGCGCTCGCGGTTGCCCTGTTTCGCCACGCGATGGCCGGTCTGGAAAGCCTGTTTCTGAGCAATGACAGCGGAAGCCTGGTCAACGCCGCCGAGTCGATGGCCGGATGGCGTCGGTTATTGACGCCCGCGCTCGGCGGTTTTGCGGCTGGCGCCCTGCTCTGGCTCTGGCAGCGGCGCACCAGTGCACGACCCCATGCGCCAACCGACTATATGGAAGCCCTCGAGACCGGCGACGGCGTGTTTGATACGCCCGCCAGCCTGGTAAAATCGCTGGCTTCCCTGCTGGTGGTGACCACCGGCAGCGCCATAGGCCGCGAGGGAGCGATGATCCTGCTGGCCGCGCTGGCCGCGTCGCTGTTCGCCCGCTGCTTTACGCCCAAAGACGAGTGGAAGCTGTGGGTAGCCTGCGGCGCCGCCGCCGGGATGGCCAGCGCCTACCACGCTCCGCTGGCCGGAAGCCTGTTTATCGCCGAGATCTTATTCGGCACCCTGATGCTGGCGTCGCTAGGCCCGGTCGTGATTGCCGCGGTGGTCGCCCTGCTGCTGACCAATCTGCTGAACGGCGGTTCGGCCCCGCTGTATCACGTTGAATTGCACGAAACCCTGCGCGCGACGCACTATGCGCTGATGCTGGCGACGGCTCTGCTGGCCGGGCTTTGCGGGCCGCTGTTTATCTGGCTGATGGGCTATAGCCATGGCTGCTTTGTCCGGCTGCGCCTGTCGCCCCCCTGGCAGCTGGCGCTCGGCGGTCTCATTGTCGGGCTGCTGTCGCTGATCGCGCCAGCCGTCTGGGGGAATGGCTATAGCGTTGTCCAGAGCTATCTCCTGTCGCCGCCGCTGTTCAGCGCAATACTTACGGTGTTTGTCTGCAAGCTGCTTGCGGTACTCGCCAGCAGCGGCTCCGGGGCGCCGGGCGGCGTATTTACGCCAACGCTATTTATTGGGCTGGGGATCGGTATGCTGTTCGCCAGCCTGACCGGGCTGTGGCTGCCTGATGGCCAGGCGATCGCAATAGTGATTGGCTTAACCGGTATGGCGGCGTTTCTGGCGGCCACCACCCATGCGCCGATTATGTCAACGCTGATGATTTGTGAAATGACCGGACAGTACGTTTTACTGCCCGGTTTACTGATTGCCAGCGTGCTGGCATCGGTGCTATCGCGGACGCTACGCCGAGATTCTATCTACCGCCATCATCTCGCCGAGCATCGATAAGTCGATATACTGGCTTAGTTCGCGCTGTTCCGCGCGCGGCAAGTAAGGCAGTTCACCGATAAGCGGGGCCGGCAGCTTTTTGCTCAGCACGTCGATGATTTCAGCATAATGCGCCAGGCCCGGATTAATGCGGTTGGCCACCCAGCCGATAAGCGGCAGGCCGTCGTTAGCAATCGCCTGCGCGGTCAGCAGGGCGTGGTTGATACAGCCTTCCTGAATCCCCACCACCATGAGCACCGGCAGCTGTTCCTGCACTACCCATTCCGAAAGCGGACGCAGGTCGTTCATCAGGCTGCGCCAGCCGCCGGTACCTTCAACCACTACATGCTCAACCTGGCCGCTGAGGCGCAGGAGGCCATCCGACAGCAGGCCGTAGTTGATCGGGCAACTGTGCGCCACGCTGCTTTCATCTTCGCTTAACGCGATGGGATTGACAGCTTCATACGGTAACACCAGCGATGACACGCTCTGTAAGACCAGCGCATCTTTGTTCCGCAGTCCGTCCGGCGTCTCTTTACTGCCCTTCGCCACAGGCTTGTATCCGGCGACGCTTTTGCCGCAGGCAGCCAGTGCCTGCAACAGCGCACGGGAAACCACCGTCTTGCCGACGGCAGTGTCAGTACCTGTTATGAAGAAACGCTTAAACATCACTAACCCCACAGTTATGTTGATGAAATATACGGGAGAGAAATAATCAACTGTGGAAAAAGTCTACGCGATGCCGCCGGAAGCCAGCTTGAGATAGCGCAATTTTTGGTGTGAATATGAAAAAATGTTAACCCTGTAACAGTCGTATCAGCAACGATCCGTTATAGAGGGCATCCTTAACCAGGGCCGCGCCAGCCATCGTTCCCCGGTTAGAAAACTGGGTGCTTTCCACGGCAATATGTCGGCTATAGGCCGGTAACGATTGTTGTCGAATACAATCAGATATTGCCGGAAACAGAATATCCGCGGCCAGGTTGAAGGGGGAGCCGATAAGAATTTTTTGCGGGTTAAAAAGGTTAACCATAATCGCCAGAATCCGCCCGACGTGGTTCCCGACGCCGCTGATAATGTCCCGCGCCAGCAAATCCCCCTGCAGCGCGGCCTGACATAGCCATTCAACGCTCAGCGGCTGCTGGTGCAGCATCGAGCTCATCGACTTCGCCATGCGGATCTGCGCCAGCTCCAGCACGCTCTCCACGCTGGCGATCGTTTCCAGACAGCCATGGTTGCCGCAATAGCAGCGTTTCCCATACGGGTCGACCTGGGTGTGGCCGATCTCGACCAGGCTACTGCTGCCCGCGTGCAATAGACGGCCGTCGGTGATCACCCCCGCGCCGACGTTATGGTCTATCACCACCTGAATGACATCCCGCGCGCCTCTCGAGGCGCCAAACAGCGATTCGGCCATGGTCCAGGCGCTGATATCGTGCTGAATATAGACCGATACGCCGGTATGGTTGGCTAAGATCTCGCCCAGCGGCATATCCTTAACGTCTTCATAAAAAGGCATCCGGTGGATGATACCGTGCTCGGTGTCGATGATCCCCGGCATGGTGACCGCGATGGCGGTTAATCGCTCCAGCTTCTTTTGGTGACGAATAAAGAACTGGTCAACATGATCGAGTAGCCGGGTCGCAAAGGGCTGAACGTGCTGTAACGCCAGTTCAAGCTGCTCTTCCACCACCAGCGCGCTGCTTAAATCCCGCAGCGCGAGGTGGAGCTCGCCGCGGCTGATGCGGATAGAGAGATAGTGCCAGGCTTCCGTTTCCACCATTAGGCCAACGGCAGGCCTTCCCCGGCTACCCGGCTCCTGGATTTCCGTCTCCTGGACCAGATGCGCTTCCAGCATTTCACGGACGATCTTGGTGATGCTGGCAGGCGCCAGCTGCGCGAAGCGCGAGAGGTCGATGCGCGACACCGGGCCAAGCTGATCAATGAGGCGATAAACCGCGCCCGCGTTGGTCTGCTTAATTTGATCGATATGGCCTGGCTGACTGTCCGCTACCACCGTTGACTCCCTTTATTTTCGCGCTTCGAAATAAACTGACGGCTATGGTGAAGCACTTCAACGGTAATCGTCAAATTTTTGCTTAGCCTTGTGATTTACCGCACATTTTTAGCCGTTATTTGTCCTAAATAACTCACGTGGCGCTGGCAAGCAGCGATTCGCGAAAACGCCGGGCCGCCTGCCCCTGTTCACGATGTTTCGACCACACCAGCCACATTTCCGATACCGCATCCTGCTCTTCGATGGGCAGCCAGCACATTTCCGATAGCTGAACCCGTCTGAACGACGCCGGCAAAATCGACACCCCAAGCCCGGCGGCAACCAGGCCGATAATCGTCATCGCTTCCCCCACTTCCTGGGCGATCGTTGGCGTCAGATCGTAGCGGCGCAGCAGGCCGAGAATATCGTCATACAGCCCGGTACCGACATGGGGATCGAAAAACACGAACGGCTCCCGCGCCAGTTCCCGCAGGCTGACGCGCGGCTGGCTCGCCAGCGGATGATCGCGCGGCACCATCGCCAGCAGCGGTTCGCGCAGCACTCTTTCCCAGACAAGGGTTTCCGGCAGTTGGGTATTACGCATCAGCCCCAGATCCAGCGCCCCCTCGTTCAGCGGCACAATCTGCTCGCGCGTGTTGGTTTCCCGCGTCTGAATATGCACATCGGGATAGCGGCGTCGGAAGGTCGATAGCGTGTCCGATACCGCCTTAATAAAGGGGGCCGAGGAGGTAAAACCAATGCGCAGTTCGCCGGTTTCGCCGTGATGAAGACGGGCTGCCCGCGCGGCGGCATCGTCCACCTGGGAGAGGATCTGCCGGCTATCGGCGAGAAACTGCCTCCCGGCTTCCGTCAGGCTGACGCTGCGGTTCGTCCGGGCAAACAGACGTGCGCCAATTTGCTGCTCAAGGATTTGAATCTGCTGGCTAAGCGGCGGCTGAGAGATATTTAACCGCGCCGCCGCGTGGCCAAAATGGAGCTCTTCCGCCACGGCAATAAAATAGCGCAGATGACGTAGTTCAATATTCATATCTAAAACGTCTTATTTGAGATTATTAATATATTAGACAGAATATTTACATTTTCCTACTCTGAATAAGTGGCCATTGCGGTCGCTCAACTCTCTGTTTATCACCAAGGATTTTTCCGTGAGTCGTACAACTACCGCTGACACCGTCCCGGCAAACGACGTCAGCGACATTATCGCTCCTCAGCCAAACCAGTTTATCAAACGCGGTACCCCGCAATTTATTCGCGTCACCCTCGCCCTCTTTTCCGCCGGACTGGCGACCTTTGCGCTGCTCTATTGTGTTCAGCCGATTCTGCCGGTGCTCTCCAGCGAATTCGGCGTCTCGCCGGCCAGCAGCAGTATCTCGCTGTCGATTTCCACGGCGATGCTGGCGGTCGGCCTGCTGTTTACCGGTCCGCTATCCGACGCCATCGGCCGCAAACAGGTGATGGTGACCGCGCTGGTGCTGGCTTCCTGCTGCTCCCTGCTGTCGACGATGATGTCCAGCTGGCATGGGATCCTGATTATGCGCGCCCTGATCGGCCTGTCGTTGAGCGGCGTGGCGGCGGTCGGCATGACCTATCTGAGCGAAGAGATCCACCCCAGCGTCGTGGCGTTCTCAATGGGGCTGTATATCAGCGGAAACTCGATTGGCGGCATGAGCGGCCGTCTGCTGACCGGGGTATTCACCGATTTCTTCGGCTGGCGTATCGCGCTGGCGGTCATTAGCGGCTTCGCCCTCGCAGCCGCGCTGATGTTCTGGCGCATCCTGCCGGCGTCGCGCCACTTCCGTCCAACGTCGCTGCGGCCAAAATCGCTGCTGATCAACTTCCGCCTGCACTGGCGCGATCGCGGACTGCCGCTGCTGTTTCTTGAAGGTTTCTTATTAATGGGGGCATTCGTAACGCTGTTTAACTATATCGGCTATCGTCTGATGCTCTCGCCGTGGTCGCTCAGCCAGGCGGTGGTTGGTCTGCTGTCGGTGGCCTATTTGACCGGAACCTGGAGTTCGCCGAAAGCCGGGGCGATGACCGTTCGCTACGGTCGCGGCCCGGTACTGCTGTTCTCCACGGCGGTAATGCTCGGCGGCCTGCTGCTGACCCTGTTCTCGTCGCTATGGCTAATTTTTATCGGCATGCTGCTGTTCTCCGCGGGCTTCTTCGCGGCACACTCGGTAGCCAGCAGTTGGATCGGCCCGCGCGCCCGTCGCGCCCGCGGTCAGGCGTCATCGCTCTATTTGTTTAGCTACTATCTGGGTTCCAGCATGGCGGGGACGTTAGGCGGCGTGTTCTGGCATCACTACGGTTGGAACGGCGTCGGCGGGTTTATCGCGCTGATGCTGCTGGCGGCGCTGCTCACCGGCGCGTGTTTGCATAAACGGCTGAAATAACGCGGGTTAACGTGGCCTGTCGCGGGCCACGCTATTCACCACATCCCCAGTACCGACGACATTCCTAACACCTCTCTAACGGCATCGATAGAAAGCAGAGCAATAAACAGCCAGGTAAACGGATTCATAATCCACCTCGCATAGGCGGGCTGTGCCTGCATTAAGTTTAGCCGCGGTTCAGAGAAAGCGTCTGTTACTTTACGCACATCCGGATTATTTCGAGCCAAACATAAAATACGCAATCGATTAATCCCTACATTATGCTAATGGCCGGCGAGCCGATGCGGGCGGCGATGTCCGATTGCCTCAGGAGATTTGTGGCGGAAGGCCCCGCATCCCTCGACCCCATCGGCGTATCACGATAGTGTAGAGGCCAACGAAAACCTCTTTTGTTCACTTGCCACCGTCAGAGTGTAAACATGACCGAAAACAAAAATTATCATCAGCTTACCCGCACCTTTCAGCGACTCTCCCGCTTCTCGCATCTCTCGGCCATCGCCGGCTGGGATATGTTCGCCATGATGCCGCCCGGCGGCAGCGCGGCCCGCGGCGCAGCGCTCGCCGAGCTCGGCGTTTTGCAGCATCAGATCCTCACCGACAAGAAAGTGGGTGAATGGCTACAGAACGCGCTTCAGGAAGAGCTAAATGATGTGGAACAGGCAAACCTGCGCGAAATGACTCGCCAGTACCAACAGGCGGCGCTGCTGCCGGAAAGCCTGGTGGAAGCGAAATCGCTGGCGGGTAGCCGCTGCGAGCACGCCTGGCGCAGCCAGCGTCCGGCGAACGACTGGCAGGGTTTTGCCGAGAACCTGCGTGAAGTCGTCAAACTGAGCCGCGAGGAGGCGCAGATTCGCGCGGCGGCGAAAGGCGGCTCCCGCTATGACGCTCTGCTGGATATTTTTGAACCGGATATGACCAGCGCCCGTCTGGACGTGCTGTTCGCGGACCTGAAATCCTGGCTTCCTTCGCTGCTGGAAAAAGCGGTTGAGAAGCAGGCACAGACGCCGCTCATCGAACCTCAGGGGCCGTTTCCGATTACCGACCAGCGCGAGCTGGGACTGGAAGCGATGCGCGTGCTGGGATTTGATTTTGACGGCGGACGCCTGGATATCAGCGCCCACCCGTTCTGCGGCGGCGTCCCCGAGGATGTGCGTATCACCACGCGCTACAACGAAAACGACCTGCTCAGCGCGCTGTTTGGCGTGATTCACGAAACCGGCCACGCGCGCTATGAACAAAATCTGCCGCGTAACTGGCTCGATCAGCCCATTGCCCTCGCCCGTTCTACGGCGATCCATGAGTCGCAAAGCCTGTTTTTCGAGATGCAGCTTGGCCGCAGCGACGCCTTTCTGCAGCGCCTGCTGCCAACGGTACGCCAGTACTTTGGCGAACAGCCGGCCTTTAGCCGCGAAAACTTCATCGCCTGGAATCAGCGCGTCAAGCCGGGCTTTATCCGCGTCGACGCGGATGAGGTGAGCTATCCGGCACACGTCATTCTGCGCTATGAAATTGAACGCGCGCTGATTGATGGCGACATCGAGGTCGATGATATTCCGGCGCTGTGGGACGAAAAAATGCAGCACTGGCTGGGACTTTCCACCACCGGCAACTACCGCGACGGCTGTATGCAGGATATCCACTGGACCGACGGCGGTTTTGGCTATTTCCCTTCCTATACGCTTGGCGCGATGTACGCCGCTCAGCTGATGGCTTCCGCCAGACGGGCGCTACCGCAGCTGGAAAGCGATATCGCCAACGGTAACTTCAGCGCCCTGTTTGACTGGCTGCGGCAAAATATCTGGCAGCACGGTAGCCGTTTTACCACCTCGCAGCTGATTCAGCATGCTACCGGAGAAGACCTTAACAGCGCCTATTTCCGCCAGCACCTTACCTCGCGTTATCTGTAAATCACCGGCGTCGGGCCCCGCTCCCGACGCCGTGTTCCACCTTGGCCGCAGCACGTTGTACATACGGTTACACGCCGATACCAAACACTCACGGAAACCTCGATAAGACAAGCATATAGTTCTTTCAACGGCCCCGCAGTGGGGTTGAAACAAGAAACCTTTCCGAGGATATCAGAATGAAAAAAGTATTAGCTCTGGTCGTTGCCGCTGCTATGGGTCTGTCTTCTGTTGCTTTCGCTGCCGATGCTGCCACCACCACAACTCCGGCGCCGGCTGCTGCAACTCACAGCACCACCGCTAAAGCGACCCACCATAAAAAACACCATACCGCCGCTGCCAAACCGGCTGCTGAGCAGAAAGCGCAGGCGGCTAAAAAGCACAAAAAAGCCGCAGCTAAACCAGCTGTAACCCAGAAAGCCCAGGCCGCTAAGAAACACAAAAAAGCCGCTGCTAAACCTGTAGCTCAGAAAGCGCAGGCAGCTAAAAAACACCACAAAACCACTAAACATCATACCGCTAAACCAGCTGCACAACCGGCTGCTTAATCTCCCGGGTTAAGTTGTGTGATATGATATCGGCGCTGTCTTCAGCGCCGTTTTTTTCTGGAGAGCACCATGCTGCGGCGCTATCGTTTTGAGCTCATCCTGATCCTGCTGATTATCTGCGCGCTGGTCGCCAGCCGTTTTTTCCTTTACTAAAGATGTAGCTGCCACACGTTATATCCCAACCCATAGATCGCCAGAAGCAGCAGAAAAAGCGCCGAGACCCTCGTCAAGCGTTTGGCGCAACGCGCCGTTAACCAACGACGAACCGCCAGAATGAAAAGCGAAAGCACGCTCAGATCGATCGGCACCCACACCGCCGTCAATATCCCCAGACTGCAGCCGAAACTGTTGGTGAGATGAATAAGCTGCGGAAAAAAAGCGGCAAAAAAGAGAATATCTTTGGGATTGCCTAATCTGCCCGCGATCCGCGCGGGACTGCTGGCCTTGCCCTTCTCTACCACGATAGCCACCGGCGAAGGCTACTATTTTGTCTGGCCGAAAAATACGCTCAGCCCGCAGCCGATCGCCCTATTGCAGCGTTTTTTAAACCAGCATATTCCCGGTCCGCTCTCCGCTGACGTTATCCGCCAGGGCGCGGCCCCGGATTACAGTACGTGAACCGCCGTCACCAGCAGATAGCCCGTGGCGCCCCAAATCATTGCTGACACCAGCGAAACGTAAACTAATGCGCGAATACCTTGCTTAGACATAAATCCTCCCGTATATCGGGTGTTTGATATTGCAGATATCATCGCCGGGATAACATCTCTGTTTGCTCAACAAGGTGGTAGCAATAACAACGTTTACGGTGAGAAAATGTTTCGCTTTGAAAGTAATTGATAAACAGGTAAAGAAGTGCGCTTATCCTGCAAAGAAATCTCTTTTTTCCCGCAATATTGGCGCTGTTTAGTCATTAGGGACTTGAGAAAAAGCTGAAGCGGGAATCATTTTATCGCTACCCGCTGGTTGTACGTTCGGATACACGATTTCTGTTGCTTCCGTTGCCCTTTTCTGCGGAAATAACGCCGCAGGAAAATGGTGTTAACATATTGAATACACACCATTCATCCGTAAGCGACTGGCGATTTTAGCTGATTCCGCCCGCCGTCTGGCTTAATTAAAATTATTCTTAACTTTCATAAACTTAAATCTGCTGCTACTTTCAATAGACATAATTATCTCCCCAGAGAGTGATATGCGTAGAGACGTCCTGTTATTACTGTGTTCCATTTCCCTGTTTCCAGCGCTGGTCCAGGCCGATGATGATGGCATGAGTGCAAAAGATATTAAGACGCTGTTTTTTGGTCATGACGACCGAAAACCGGTCAGCAACCCCACGGACGATCCCTGGGATGCGATTGGGCAACTGGAAACCGCCAGCGGTAATCTCTGTACCGCGACGCTGATCGCCCCCAACCTGGCGCTCACCGCCGGTCACTGCCTGCTGACGCCGCCCAAAGGCAAGCCGGATAAACCCGTCGCGCTGCGCTTTATCTCGCGCAAAGGTGGCTGGGTGTACGAAATTCACGGTATTGAAGGCCGCGTGGACCCTTCGCTGGGCAAACGGCTTAAGGCCGACGGCGATGGCTGGATAGTTCCCAGCGCCGCGGCGCCGTGGGATTTTGGCCTGATCGTGCTGCGCTACGCCCCTTCCGGTATTACGCCGGTGCCGATTTTTAGCGGCAGCAAAGCCGATCTGACCGCGGCGCTCAAGACCGCAGAACGAAAAGTGACTCAGTCAGGCTATCCGGAAGATCATCTGGATAATCTCTACACCCACGAAGATTGCGTGGTCACCGGCTGGGCGCAAACATCGGTGCTCTCCCATCAATGCGATACGCTACCCGGCGATAGCGGCTCGCCGCTGCTGCTGAAAACCGACGACGGCTGGCAGGTGATCGCGGTACAGAGTTCGGCGCCGGGGGCAAAAGATCGCTGGCGGGCGGACAACCGCGCCATCTCGGTGACCGGCTTTCGCGATAAGCTTGAGGCGCTGGCCGCCCAGTAAGCGGTCAGCCTTGCTGCTGGCGCAGCTGCAATAACGATGCGACGGGCATCGGCTCGCTGAAGAAGAAGCCCTGCAATTTGTCGCATCCCGCCCGTCGCAGCAGCGCCAGCTGTTGCTGATTTTCAACGCCTTCCGCCACAACCGTAATCCCCAACGCCCCGGCAATGCGCACGGTACCGCGCACCAGCTCCGCCGCCTGGGTATCCACATCCACCAGCCCGGCCAGTGATTTATCGATTTTGAGACTGTCGAAGCTAAAGCTGCGTAAATAGCCGATGCTGGAGTAGCCGGTGCCAAAATCATCGAGCGCCACCGCGATCCCCAGCGACCTTAAATTTTCAATCGCCGCCCGCGCACGCTCGGGATTCTCCAGAACGTAGCTCTCCGTAACCTCAAGCTGTAACCGACGGGCCGGGAAATGGCAGCGGCCCAGCACCTGCACCACCCGCGACTCAAACTCCGGGTCGCGGAACTGCGCCGGAGAGATATTCACCGACAGCAGCAAATCGTCTAAAGGCTGCAGCTCGCTACAGGCGCGTTGCAGAACAAACTGACCAAGCGCGTAGATCAAACCGCTACTTTCGGCAATACCGATAAACGTGTCCGGCGGCAGCGCCCCCTGCGGACGTCGCGGCCAGCGCAGCAGCGCTTCCACGCCCTCCATAACCAGCGTATCGGCGTTGACTATCGGCTGGTACCAGACATCAAACTCTTCGTTCTCCAGCCCCTGGCGGATGCCGTTTTCGATATTCAGCTGATACTGCCGCGCGTCGCTGAGCGCTTCGTCATACCAGGTGGTGCGCCCTTTACCGGTTTTTTTCGAGTGGTACATGGCAATATCGGCGCGGCGAAAAAGCTCGGTGCTGGAACAGCTCGCCGGGACGCCGCTGGCGATGCCGATGCTGGCGCTGATATAAATTTTTCGTTCGTTGAGGATAACGGGGGCTTTTAACAGTTCCAGCACCGCCCAGGCAAAGGCCAACGCCTGATTTACCGCTTGTTCGCCGCTTACGGTCATCGCAAACTCGTCGCCGCCCATTCGCGCCAGCATCCCTTCGGGAGGCACGCGCTGCCGAAGCTCTTTAGCAATATGAATAATCAACGCATCGCCTACATCGTGGCCGTAGTTGTCGTTAACATCCTTAAAGCCGTCGAGATCGATAAACACCACGCTTTGCGTCTGGTACTGCGCATTTTCGCATACCTGATTAAGACGTTCGATCAGCGCCCGCCGGTTTGGCAAGCGGCTCAGCCAGTCGGTCATGGCAATATTGCGCGCCAGCTTTTCGCCGCGCGCCAGCTTGTAAAGCCCGAGGCAGCTGAAGAGAATAAACAGCAGGATCAGCCCCGCTGCCACGACGGCGATCAGCCGAATATTGTTTGATGCCGCCCGCGCGGCTTCAGCGCCGGGAAGCCCCGGATGCCAGCTCAGATAGCCAACGATTTCCCCGGACTGGGTGCGGAGCGGGATACTGTATTCGCCGCCGCCTGGCGTGACGTGGAGGTTGCGGATCTGAAACGTATCGCCCAGCCGCTCAAGCATTTGCGGGTTAATATGACGGGTGATCACCAGATAGCGACGCGTATCATCATAGACCTGCAGCCGTCCTGTCGTCGGGCGAATCAGGCCAATGGCAATAAAGGCGATACCGGCGCGGGTTCGGGTGATGCCGGCATAAGCGCTTTTGCCGCTGCGCAGGGCGGCGGCATGCTGCGAGATGAGCGAATGAAAACCGTTGCCGAGAAATTGGGTATCCTGTTCGGTAAAGCTCTCACTGCGAAACGATCCCCACAGCACGCGATAGTGCTGGTCGAGCACGAAAGTGCCGTCATAAAGGTTATTGATCTTAAAGCCGGAACCCCAGGAGTTATAGAGCCATTGCGGATCGAGCCGGTCGGTATAGGTCTGATGCACCGCATCGTCCCAGATAGCGTTATCCATCACCAGCGACAGCACGCGATTCACCGAGGTTTGCACCGCGCCATCCACCGATAGCACGGAACGATGCTTATCAATTTCGTTTGCTTTCAGGCCGATCAGGTGCTGGCTGAGGTAGAGGAGCGAAATAATGGACACGATTAAGCCAATCCCGGCGAGGACAATCATGATGGAAAGCGTTCTGGCGGAGGGAATATTGCGCCAGCCTGGCAAATGGATCATGTTCTGCCCTCATGTCGGCCGGTAGCGAAATACGCCGAACTGGCTCTTTTTTAAGAGTAATACAGAGAGCAGAATTTGCCGCCCGCATCCACAGGCGGCATCATATCAGGCGAGTTTAATTAACACCATGCCGACCACCAGCAGGAGCAGGCCGGCCCAGCCTTTATGATTCAGACGCTGGCCAAACAGCACCCAGCCGGCGGCAATGGTCGCCGCAATGCCGAAACCGCCCCACAGCGCATAGGCCACCGACAGGTCAATCCCTTTGACCGCCTGCGAAAGCGCGCTGAAGGCGCCAAGAACCGCCGCCAGCGACATAAGGCCATAGAACTTACGTCGAAAACCGTCGGAAAACTTAAGAAAAACGTTGGCCATAATTTCCAGCGCGATAGCCAGCGCCAGCCAGGCGGCATGGACCCACTCAAACTGTTGCATGAGTTTTCTCCTTGCCCGGTTTCACCGTTTTCTGCGTTCCCGATTTAATCAATACAATCCCGGCGACCAGGGTGACCAGACCGGCAATTTTTATCGTCGACAGCGTTTCATCAAACAGCAGAACGCTGAAAATCGTGATCAGTAAAATGCCGATCCCTTCCCATAGGGCATAGGCCACGCCGAGGGCGATTTTTTTCACGGCGAAAGCCAGGAAAATATAGGAAAGCGCAATCATCACCAGCATTAAAATAAAACCAGTGTGGCCGCCGCTTACGCTTGCCCATTTCATCGACAAAGTGCCGGTAATTTCAGCAACGATTGCTAAAGCTAATAAAATCCAATAAAACATGATCCCTTCTCCTGCTTGAGAATATAATCCATTACGGCTTACAGCGAAGTAAACCGGAAAAATTCTGACGTTATTTTAGCCGTGCGCAGCGCGCCAGCTCAGGCAGAGAGAAGAAGACTAAAGCGCCGAGCGCCAGTGCTGCTCGCCGAGGAAGCGGGAGTTGGAGTGGGAGACTGCAGGGTGAAGCGAAATATACATCCTGAACTGATTGTCCATAAAATTACAATTATCCGCGGTATTGCTTCTCATCATTTGCGGATGAAAATTGTCCTCTGTAGTTATACACACGCAGATTTGTACCATAACACCACATTTAACTCAAAGACTTTGCAGTTCTTTACCTCTGCTATTTGATTTGGATTAGTTTTTTCCGATAGCAAACGCCATTATGATATCGTTCCAGTCATTATTTATTAATGGGTCGGTTTTTTTCATTTTAACTGAGGCGACGCGTTGAGACGCCGACTTTGCCAACGTCTACAATGACTCCTATTAGACCCCATTTTTTCTCGCGCAGGGAGCGGTATGGCCAAACCCATCATCACGCTTAACGGCTTAAAAATAGTCATCATGCTCGGCATGCTGGTTATCATCCTTACAGGCATCCGCTTCGCGGCGGATATTATCGTGCCTTTTGTGCTGGCGATCTTTCTGGCGGTGGTGATTAACCCGCTGGTTCAGCTGATGGTGCGCTGCCGGGTGCCGCGGGTACTGGCGATTTCGCTCCTGGTCGGGGTGATTGTCCTGCTGGCCGTGGTGCTGCTGGCCTCGCTCGGCACCTCGCTTAACGAGCTTGCGCGCACCCTGCCGCAGTATCGCAACTATCTCTATGAACCGATGCAGACCGTCGCGCCGTGGCTGCAGCGCTTCGGCTTTACCGTGTCGGTGGTGGAGCTGAATAAATATATAGACCCCAACGCGGTGATGACCCTGGTAACCGGGCTGCTTACCCAGCTTTCCAACGCGATGTCCTCTATCTTCCTGCTGCTGCTGACGGTGGTGTTTATGCTACTGGAAGTACCGCAGCTTCCCGCGAAGCTGCAGCAGCTGATGTCGCGGCCGGTGGAGGGAATGGGCGCGATTCAGCGCGCGCTGGATAGCGTCTCTCACTATCTGGTGCTCAAAACCGCCATCAGCCTGGTGACCGGGCTGGTGGTCTGGGGAATGCTGGTGCTGCTGGACGTCCGCTTTGCCTTTATGTGGGGACTGCTGGCTTTTGCGCTCAACTACATTCCCAATATCGGTTCGGTTCTCGCGGCCATCCCGCCGATTTTGCAGGTGCTGGTATTTGGCGGTCTGTACGAAGCGCTGGTGGTGCTGGCGGGCTATCTGGCGATAAACCTGGTGTTCGGCAATATCCTTGAACCGCGCATTATGGGCCGCGGGCTGGGGCTATCGACGCTGGTGGTCTTCCTGTCATTGATTTTCTGGGGCTGGCTGCTGGGGCCGGTGGGGATGCTGCTCTCGGTACCGCTGACGATTATTGTCAAAATCGCCCTCGAACAGACGGTGGCCGGGCAAAGCATCGCCTTCCTGCTGAGTGATTTAAGTAAAAACTAACGAGATTGCTCGCAGTTCCCCCGGAGGCGATGCTGGCGCATCTGTCCGGGCTACCGGCCCGCAGACGACCTTTAACCTGTACCCGGGCAGGCGCTTTGCGCCGCCCCCGGGAGCAGAGCGCGGAGCGGCTGAACTTCCCGGAGGCGATGCTGACGCATCTGTCCCGGCTACCGGCCCGCAGACGACCTTTAACCTGTAGCCCGGCTAAACGCAGTGCGAGCCGGGAAGCCGCGTCAATGCCTCAACCCGGTACGTCCCCCACTCGTAGACCAATCATTCGCAATCATTATTGATCGTCATCACATCTCTGCCCCGCCAATCATTACTCTTACGCTAACGATTCGCCATCGGCCTTAATTGATGCCCGCCACCTCGGGACGCACACTTACTCCCACACCAGGGCAATCAAAACGATTTGTCGAATCAGGAGGTTAATAATGAATGCCGAACAAACGACGGGGCGAGTCTGGAACCGTCGCCGTACGGAAAAACAGCGGCGACTGGCCGAGGCGAAAATCTCGGGCAAAGTGATCCCCACTGACCAGCTGGTTGCCGTACTGGAACATCTGCTGGCCCCCGGCGACCGGGTGGTACTGGAAGGCAACAACCAGAAACAGGCAGATTTCCTCTCGCGGATGCTGGCGGAGGTTAACCCGCAAAAAATTCACGACCTGCATATGATTATGCCGAGCGTCGGGCGCAGCGAGCACCTGGACCTTTTCGAAAAAGGCATCGCCCGCAAGCTCGATTTTTCCTTCTCCGGCACCCAAAGTCTGCGCATTTCGCAGCTGCTGGAAGATGGCCTGCTGGAAATCGGCGCGATTCACACCTATATCGAGCTTTACTCTCGTCTGTACGTCGACCTGTCGCCGAACGTCGCGCTGATCGCCGGTTATAAAGCCGACCGCAAGGGCAACCTCTACACCGGGCCGAGCACCGAAGACACTCCGGCGCTGGTGGAAGCCGCCGCGTTCCACGACGGCATCGTCATTGCGCAGGTCAACGAACTGGTTGATGACGAGTGCGATCTGCCGCGCGTGGATATCCCCGGTTCGTGGATTGACTATATCGTTGTCGCCGATAAACCGTTTTTTATCGAGCCGCTGTTTACCCGCGACCCGCGCCTGATTAAGCAGGAACATATCCTGATGGCGATGATGGCGATTAAAGGCATCTACGCCGAGCATCAGGTGCAATCCCTCAACCACGGGATCGGCTTTAACACCGCCGCCATCGAACTGCTGCTACCGACCTACGGCGAACAGCTCGGCCTGAAGGGCAAAATCTGTAAACACTGGACGCTGAACCCGCATCCGACCCTTATTCCGGCCATTGAAAGCGGTTGGGTCGAGAGCGTGCACTGCTTCGGCGGCGAACTGGGGATGGAAGAGTACATTCGCGCGCGCCCGGATATCTTCTTTACCGGCGCCGACGGCTCCATGCGTTCCAACCGCGCGTTCTGCCAGCTGGCGGGGCAGTATGCGGTGGATATGTTTATCGGCTCAACCCTCCAGGTGGATGGCTATGCCAACTCCTCTACCGTCACCCGTGGTCGTCTTTCCGGCTTCGGCGGCGCGCCGAATATGGGCCACGACCCGCACGGTCGCCGCCACGCCACCCCGGCATGGCTCAACATGATTACCGAACCGGACCCGATGCAGCGCGGTAAAAAGCTGGTCGTGCAAATGGTGGAAACCTTCCAGGCGGGCGTGAAACCGACCTTCGTGGAAAAACTCGACGCCGTTGAGGTGGCCAAAACCTCCGGCATGCCGCTGGCGCCGGTAATGATTTACGGCGATGACGTCACCCACGTGCTGACCGAAGAAGGTATCGCTTACCTCTACCGCGCGGAAAGTCTCGAAGAGCGCCGGGCAATGGTCGCAGCAGTAGCGGGGATCACCGACATCGGCCTCGGCGTGGACGCCAAACGCGTGGCCGAACTGCGCCAAAGCGGCAAAGTCGTCTATCCGGAAGATATCGGTATCCGCCGCAGCGACGCCACCCGCTCCCTGCTCGCCGCCGGCAGCGTAGCCGACCTGGTTGAGTGGTCCGACGGGCTTTACAACCCACCGGCAAAATTCCGGAGCTGGTAATGAAAAAACTCTCTCCCCAAATTGCCGAAACCCGCGCCCGCTGGCTGGCCCAGACCGCCAGCGCCTGCCTGGTTGACGAAGCGCGACTCAGCCCCAAACCGGGTCTGGTCGACAGTCGCGGCAACGGCGCGCATCAGGACCTGAACCTGGCGCTGATGGAGCGCTCCGCCCGTAGCCTGCAGCCAACGTTTCATGCGCTGGCACAGCAGAGCTGGCGGCGGCCAGCGGACATCGCCCTGCGCGAAACCGTCGGCCGTCTGGGCCGCGAAGGCGAAGCGCAGATGATGCAGGCGACCTCGGGGGTCAATACCCACCGCGGCGCTATCTGGGCGCTGGGCCTGCTGGTGAGCGCGACGGCGATGCTGGGGGGAGAAAGTCATGCACAGAAGATTACGGAAACCGCCGCCGCCCTCGCCCGTCTGCCGGACGCCGGCGCGCCGAAGACCTTTAGTAAAGGCCTGCGCGCCAGCCGCCGCTGGCAGGTTCCGGGCGCGCGGGAAGAAGCGCAGCGCGCTTTTCCGCATATCACCACCCTGGCGCTGCCGCAGCTTTTGCGCAGCCGGGCCGCGGGGGCCAGCGAGGAGCAGGCCCGTCTTGACGCGCTGATGGCGATTATGACCTCGCTTAGCGATACCTGCGTGCTCTCCCGCGCCGGAATGGCGGGCCTTATCGCAATGCAACAAGGCGCTGGCGAGGTGCTGGTGGCAGGAGGATGCGCGACCGCTCAGGGTCGGGCCGCGCTGGCGCGCCTTGATGCGCAGATGCTGGCGCAGAACGCCTCGCCGGGTGGCGCGGCGGACCTGCTTGCCGCCACCCTGTTTCTCGACCGGGTTTCCGCTTAACGCATTCAGAGGATGTTATGGAACAGATTAAATTGTCATTCCCTGCCAACCGCGCCCTCAGCGGCAAAGCGCTGGCAGGCGTAGTAGGCTCCGGCGATATGGAAGTGCTCTATACCGCCGGGCAGAGCAATACGCTCAATGTGGAGATCACCACCTCCGTGGACAACAGCCAGGCGCGCTGGAGCGCGCTGTTCGAACGGCTGAGCCTGATTAACGGTCTGCCCGGCGGAGATCTGGTGATCCACGACTTTGGCGCCACCCCCGGCGTCGCGCGGATCCGCATTGAACAGGTATTTGAGGAGGTGGCTCATGCGTAACGATCGCAGCTTTATTGAACTCCGCGCCCGCGAACGCGCCCGTTTCCTGCTGGATGACGGCAGCTATCGCGAACTGCTGGACCCGTTCGAAGGCATCATGTCGCCGTGGCTGGGCGCGCAGGGCATCGTCCCGCAGTCTGACGACGGCATGGTGGTTGCGAAAGGCACCATTAACGGCCAGCCGGCGGTGGTTATCGCCATCGAAGGCACCTTCCAGGGCGGCAGCATGGGCGAAGTCTCCGGCGCGAAAATGGCCGCCGCCCTTGAGCTGGCGGCGGAAGATAACCGCAACGGTATTCCTACCCAGGCGGTGCTGTGCCTGGAAACCGGCGGCGTGCGCCTGCAGGAGGCCAACCTGGGGCTTGCCGCCATCGCCGATATTCATGCCGCGATTGTCGACCTGCGCCGTTATACCCCGGTGGTCGGCATTGTCGCCGGTACCGTTGGCTGCTTCGGCGGGATGTCCATCGCCGCGGCGCTGTGCAGTTACCTGATTGTCACCCGCGAAGCGCGATTGGGGCTCAACGGACCGCAGGTTATCGAACAGGAGGCGGGGATTGAAGAGTACGACTCCCGCGACCGTCCGTTTATCTGGAGCATGACCGGCGGCGAAATTCGCTACGCCAGCGGCCTGGTGGATGCCCTGGTCGGCGACGGCGTTAACGCGGTGAAAAGCGCGATGAACGAAGCCATTGCTAAAGGCGTTCCCGCGCAGCATCGCAGCGACAAATATGAGGATTTCCTGACCCGTTTGACCCACTTCGATACCCGCCAGCAGGCGGACACCGCGCAGATCAAACGGCTATTCGCCCGGGAGGAGAAATAATGAGCCAGTTCACTCATCGCGCCGCGCTATGGCTAAACCAGCTGGCGCCGAACGCCCCACTAATGACCGGTCTGTGCCCCTCGGTGCAGGTTGCCGACGCCGATTTTAACGGTGAAACCGCGCGCTTTATCGCCGTGGTGCCGGATGCTAACAACCATTACCCGCGCGCCGCCAACGGCGAAGTCGGCCTGCTTGAAGGCTGGACGCTGGCGAAAGTGGTCAACGAAACCATCGACGCCGATGCGGATAAAACGGTAAAGCGCCCGATTATTGCGGTCATTGATGTACCCAGCCAGGCCTACGGCCGTCGTGAAGAAGCCTTTGGTATTCATCAGGCGCTGGCCGGCGCGGCGGGCGCGTATGCGAAGGCGCGTCTTGCCGGGCATCCGGTGATTGGCCTGATTGTCGGCAAAGCGATGTCCGGGGCGTTTCTGGCCCACGGCTACCAGGCCAATCGCCTGATCGCCTTTAACGACGCCGGCGTACTGGTGCACGCCATGGGCAAAGAATCCGCCGCGCGTATCACGCTACGTAGCGTTGAGGCGCTGGAGAAACTGGCGGCCACCATTCCGCCGATGGCCTATGACGTCAGCAACTACGCGACGCTCGGCCTGCTCTCCGCCCTGCTGGATATCAGCAATCCTGACGCGCCGGACGCCCGCGATCTGACGCTGGTCACCGACACCTTGCGCGACGCCATCGCTGACGCCCGCCGGGATGCCTCGCTGAAGTGCCGCCTTGGCGCGGCGAACCGCCGTAGTTCCCAACAGGTGCGCGATCGCATGCGCGCCAGCTGGTAGTCAGTCCCTAAGTAGAAGAAAACCTGCCGGAAGCGGCCGCCTGAGGCACCGATAGCGTGCCTCAGGAAGAGACCGCTTTTAGAAATTATAACAATCGCGCCAGTACTCTATTTTATTAACAGGTGATTTATGACTTATGTGATTATTCATGCCCTCGCGCCGATTTTTGTCATTATGCTGCTGGGCTTCTGGGCCGGTAAGGCCAAAATGGTCGACAACAAAAACGTCTCGTTACTCAACATTTTCGTAATGGATTTCGCCCTGCCCGCGACGCTGTTTAGCGCCACGGTGCAAACGCCGTGGAGCGGTATTGTCGCGCAATCGCCGCTGGTGCTGGTGCTCACCGGAGCGATGTGGATTACCTATGCGGCCATCTACTTCCTCGCCACCCGCGTCTTCAAGCGCTCGCCGCAGGATGCCGCCGTGCTAACCCTGACCGTCGCGCTGCCGAACTACGCCGCCCTTGGCCTGCCGATTCTGGGCAGCGTGCTCGGCGAAGGCGCGTCAACCTCCCTCTCCGTGGCCGTTTCCATCGCCTGCGGCTCGGTACTGATGACGCCGTTCTGCCTGCTGATTCTGGAGCGTGAAAAAGCGCTCGCCGCCGGAGAGAACAGCGGTTCGACGCTGGCGATGCTGCCGGTACTGATGTGGCGTTCGGTGAAAAAACCGATTGTCTGGGGTCCGCTGCTGGGGGTTGTGCTCTCGGCGATCGGTATCAAAATGCCGGATCTGCTGCTGGCCGCTATCAAGCCGCTGGGCCTGGCGGCGACCGCCGCCGCGCTGTTCCTCACCGGGGTAATCCTGTCAGCGCGCAAGCTGCAGCTCAATACGCTGATTGCCACCTCTACCGTGGTTAAACTGCTGGTGCAGCCGTTTATCGCCTGGGGTCTGGTGATGCTGCTGGGGCTGCACGGTTCAATCGCCATTACCGCGATTCTGATGATTGCCCTCGCGGCCGGTTTCTTCGGCGTGGTCTTCGGCAACCGCTTTGGCGTGCAGTCGCCGGATGCGGAAGCGGTGCTGCTGTTAAGCTCGGTTCTGTGTATCCTGTCGCTGCCGCTGTTTATCACTTTAACGTCAGGGATCTAACGATGTCATTAACGCCGCGTCCTCACGATTTAATCTGGTTGAATAATGCCGCCGCGCTCGAGGCGATTGAGGAGCCCTGGGTCGCACAGCACTGGCGTATTAGCCTGCCGGTGGTGGTACGACGCGACGTTGACGCCGACGCCCGCGTTCCGGTGGGCGTACGGGGTATGAAACGCGAGCAGCGGGCCGCAGGCTGGGTACAGAGGGAAAATATCGTCCGTACCGTCAGCCCGGAAGCCCTCGCCGACCGCCAGCTGCTCCTGCGCTCGCCGTTTGTCTCTCAGCCGCCGGTTCAGGCGGCGATATCACTGACCTTACATCCCTGGCCGTGGCGCTGGGGCATTACCGGCGGTACCGGCTACGCGCTGGCCACCGAAATTCCCGTGCTGCACGCCGCCAGCGATCTCGATCTGCTGATCCGCGCGCCGCTGCCGCTTCCCCGCGAGGCGCTGCTCGCCTGGCAGTCCCGCGTCGCGCAGCTGCCGTGCCGGGCGGATACCCAGGTCGAAACGCCCGTCGGGGCGTTTGCGCTAAACGAGTGGCTGCGCGATGGCCGCGTCCTGCTGAAAACGTCCCGCGGCGCGCGCCTGACCGCGTCGCCGTGGAACAGGGAGGAAGCATGAAAATTCTCTTTACCTTTCCCGGTCAGGGAAACCAGCGGCCGGATATGCTGGCCGACCTTCCCGACCGCCAGAATATTCTCGCCGAAGCGCGGACCGTGCTCGGCGAAGAAGTAGACCATTTAGATAGCGCCGCCGCGTTAAAACACACGCGCGCGGTGCAGCTGTGCCTGCTGATCGCAGGCGTCGCCTGGGCGCGAGAACTGCGGCGTCACGGAGTGAATCCGGACATGGTCAGCGGCCTGTCGATTGGGGCTTTCCCGGCGGCGGTGATTGCCGATGCGCTGGCGTTTAGCGACGCCCTGCGGCTGGTGGCGCTACGCGGCGATTTAATGGAGCAGGCTTATCCCCACGGCTACGGGCTCACCGCCATTATGGGCCTGACGCTCGACCGCGTGGAACAGCTGATTGCCGACAGCGACCTCTATATCGCCAACCTTAACGCCGAAACGCAGATTGTGATTGCCGGACGCGACGACGAGATGGCGCGCGTGGCCCATCTGGCGCTGGCGGCTGGGGCCAGTAAAGCTCAGCGGCTGGCGGTTAGCGTCCCTTCCCACTGCGCGCTGCTGAATGAACCGGCGGCTAAGCTGGCAAAAGCCTTCTCTGACGTCACGCTGCAACGACCGCGCTGCGCGTATCTGAGCGGCTCCACGGCGCGCGTGTTATGGGACCCGTTGCGAATAGCCGACGATCTGGCGCTGAATATGGCGCGAACCGTGCGCTGGCAGGAGGCCACGATCGCCGCCGATGAACGGGACGCGCGGCTGGCGATCGAGATGCCCCCCGGCGGCGTGCTGACCTGCCTCACCCGCCAGGCGGGCTGGCAGGGAGAGTGCATTTCGCTGGAGCGCAGCGGTATCGACGTCGCCCGTCACCTGGCGAACCGGCTTAACGGCTGAGGCTGCGGGCGTACATCCGCCCTTCAGCCGCCAGCGCCAGCAGGTCGGCGTCGCGCTCGCGATGGTGCGAGTAGACAATGGAGATCAGCTGGCGCATCTGATACGGCTCCGCCAGCTTCAGCAGCTGAACATCGTTTTCATAGACCTTTTTCATGCGGCCCGGCAGCAGGGCAAAGCCTACCCCCGCCTGCACCAGGCTAATCATCGAAAAGATATCATTCACTCGGGTGACGATTTCAGGCTCAAATCCGGCCACCTGAAAAGCGTCCTGAAATCCGGCATAGGTGGCGAAACCTTCCGCCAGCGAAACGAACTTACGCCTGGCGTAATCGCGTAGCTCGGCGGGGGCGGTGGTATCGAGCTGCTCCGTCGCCGGAGCGGCGAGGAAGATATCATCCTCAAACAGCGGGACCACATCAAACGCCGAATTATTGAATTCACCTTCATTGGTGGCGATCAGGATCGCATCGAGCGCGTCATCTTCGAGCATATCCAGCAGCATCTGATTGGAGCCCATGGTGAGATCGAGCTCCAGTTCCGGACGACGCAGCTTCATGCCCATAATAATGCGCGGCACGGTTTCAAGGGTCAGCGAGTACAGCGTACCGATCCGCAGCCGCCCCTGCCCGACGCCGGCTACTTTGCGCGTCGCCTCCAGCCCGCGGGTCATCAGGCTCATCACATCCTGGCAGTACTCCAGCAGCGTCCACGCCGCCGGCAGCGGCAGCAGATTGCGCCCTTTATGAATAAACAGCGGACAGCCGACGCCCTCTTCCAGGGTATGCAGCGCCCGGTGAACGCTAACGCCGCTCAGCTGCATAGCTTCAGCGGTTCTGGCGATATTGCCCTTAGCCATAAACATCATAAATACCGACAGCTTGCGGAAGGTGATGTCCTGATTAATGTCGTCTTTCATTGCCCTGCGCTCCGCATTTCGGTCTTCACCTGCATTTTCTTTCGTAATTTCAAGACAGTATAACCGCAATTAACGAATGAAGGATTAGCCGGAAGGGGGATATCAGCGCGAGGAGAGGGATAATGACAATGTATCGTTTTCGCCGGGACGGCGAAGGGAGGCCCGTGGGCCCGGTGAGGCATCAGCCGCCACCGGGCAATGTCAACGGCGCGGGCTTACAGCGCCATATCGTGCTGCGGCGACGTTTCCGCCTTCGGCTCTGCCGGTTTGGCGGTCATCACCGGCGCGGTGGCGTTCATCTCAATTACCGGCGGTTTGGTCAGCTGCAGCGCAGCCGCGGTGTCATCCCAAACCTGCTGGGTCAGCGCGACGTTGCCGTTCAGCTTCTGACCGTAGCTCGGTACGATATCGTGAATACGGCGCTGCCATTCCGCCGAATTAAACTGCTCAGGGAACATCTGCTTAATCACGTTCAGGGTAATCGGCGCGGCGGTAGAAGCCCCCGGCGAAGCGCCCAGCAGCGCGGAGATGGTTTTCTGCTCGTCGACCACCACTTCGGTGCCCAGCTTCAGCACGCCGCCCTTCTCTGCGTCTTTTTTGATGATCTGTACGCGCTGACCGGCCTGAATCAGCTTCCAGTCCTCTTTACGCGCGCTTGGGTAATACTCTTTCAGCGCCGCAAAACGATCGTCGTCGCTCAGCATCACCTGGCTGATGAGGTATTTCACCAGATCGAAGTTGTCCAGACCCACGTGGGTCATCGGCAGCACGTTATCGGTGGTGGTGGTGCTCAGCAGGTCAAGGAACGAACCGTTTTTCAGGAATTTGGTCGAGAAGGTGGCGAATGGCCCAAACAGCACCACGCGCTTGCCGTCGAGGAAACGGGCATCAAGGTGCGGAACCGACATCGGCGGCGCGCCCACCGAGGCCTGACCGTAAACTTTTTGCTGGTGCGCTTTGGTCACCGCCGGGTTTTCGGTCATCAGGAAGGAACCGCCTACCGGGAAGCCGGCGTAATTATCCGCTTCCGGAATACCGGTTTTTTGCAGTAATTTCAGCGCGCCGCCGCCGGCGCCGATAAATACGTATTTCGCATCGATCGCCTGCTCCTCGCCGCTATTCACGTTTTTAATCGTGACGTGCCAGGAATTATCGGCGTTGCGTTTAAAATCGGTGACTTCTGAAGAAGTTTGCAGCGTGAAGTTGTTATTTTTCTTCAGGCTACCGATCAGCTGGCGGGTTATTTCCCCATAGTTAACGTCGGTACCCACCGGGGTCCAGGTCGCCGCAACGCGCTGCTGCGGATCGCGCCCTTCCATCACCAGCGGCGCCCACTCTTTTATTTGCGCGTGGTCGGTAGAGAATTTCATCCCCTGGAATAACGTAGTCTGCTGCAGCGCAGCGTAGCGTTTTTGCAGATAATCGACGTTATCTCCCCAGACGAAACTCATGTGCGGGGTGGAGTTAATAAAGGAGTGCGGATCGTGCAAAATGCCGCGTTTGACCTGCGCCGTCCAGAACTGGCGGGAGATCATAAACTGTTCGTTAATATCCAGCGCTTTGCTGACGTCAATGGTGCCGTCCGGGCGTTCCGGCGTATAGTTCAGCTCCATATTCGCCGAGTGTCCGGTACCGGCGTTGTTCCAGCCGTTAGAGGACTCCAGCGCGACGCCATCCAGCTTCTCAACCATGACCTGCTTCCAGTCCGGCTGGAGTTCATGCAGCCAGGTCCCCAGCGACGCGCTCATAATGCCGCCGCCAATCAGCAGGAAATCGGTTTTTTTCGAGGTATCGTCATTTGCGAAAGTCGCCGTACTGACGAACATCGCTAATGCGGTCATAGATATAATCGTATTTTTAATTGCAGGCATAATAGAAATATCACATAGCACAAGTGTAATAAGAGCGGACATATTAACGCACTTTTACTTTATTTTAAAATATCATTTACACTTTCGCACACATAGCTAATTACCATTAACCTGGTTTTTTAACTTAAAAAAGTAAAAACAACGCCGACATGGAGAATAGGGAAAGCAATAGCGATTTACCCGCGCAGGAATAAAAAAAATAAAAGGATAAAAGGTGGGGAATAACGCCAGCGCTATAGGCGAATTAAATTATCACCCGGCGCGAATACGCGCCGGGTGCGTTCATTCAGGCGACCGTCTGCGCCGCGCGCAGCGCAATCCGCAGATGGTCGTTATGCTCTGCCAGCCGCTCGCGCGCCTGCCAGGCATCCAGCCCGCTGAGTAACATGAATATCGCCGTCCGGCAGTGCTGATTGCAGCTGGCCAGCGCGGCTTTGGCCTCGCTGCGCGAGCACGCCGTCGCCGCCATCACGATGGCTATCTGCCGCTCGGCCTCGTGCGGGGTACTGGCCTGCAGATCGACCCGCAGATTTTGATATACCCGTCCCGCGCGAATCGCCAGCCCGGTGGTCAGCATGTTAAGGATCTGCCGCTGCGCGATTTGCGCTTTCGGATTACCAAAGCCCGCCACCGCCTCCGGCCCGGTTTGCGGGGCGATGATGATATCCGCCAGCTGCGCGGCTTCGCTCGCGGCCTGCTGCGTCACAACCGCAATCGGCGCGCCCAGCGACCAGGCGTGGCGCATCGCGCCCCAGACCCATGGCGTTTTACCGCTGACCGTCAGCGCCAGCAGCATATCCTGGTTGCTGAACTGCAGCGCCTGAAGTTCAAAAGCCCCAAGGTTGTAGTTATTCGCCGCGGCGTCCCGCTCCTGGCGGGCGGCGGTCGGCCCGCCGGCAATCAGCCCGACCAGCGAATGTTTTCCCTCCGGGGTAAATTCACTCACCGCCTGCACGGCGGCATGGCCCGATGCCCCGGCCCCCACAATCACCAGCCGCCCTCCCCGGCTGAGCGTCGCCGTCGCGTTATCAATCAGGCGCGCGATCGCCGGCAAACAGGCCTCAATGGCATCGGCAATCCGCTTATCATCCTTGTGCAGCAGCGTCAGCATATCGAGGGTGGCAAGACTATCAATATGGGTGGTTTCAGGGTGGCGTCGTTCCATCATTGAAGCGGTTGGCTTACTGCTCATAAAAACCTCCATTTAAACGCGAAAGAACCTTCTGGGACGAAAGCGCAGGCCTGAGGCAAACCCTTTCATTGACCATGGCTATTAATGGCAGTGTAAAGCTTAAGCGACGCGCTTTACCGCCACCGAAGTCACAGTTTTCGCCCCCCTGAAGCCATTCAGCTGCCGATTGGTCGTTATCCAACCACAGGCGCGACGAGGTTAAGCTAAGACGTCAAGGATGAATTAGCGCAGGGTCAGCCCGCCATCAACGGCGTACTGGCCTCCGCTGACGAATGACGCCGCGTCGGAAAGCAGAAACAGCGCCACTTCAGCCGCTTCAGCCGCCGTCCCCTGACGGTGAAGCGCCAGGCGACTGACCACCGAGGCTTCAAACTCGCGGCGCGCCTCATCGCGCATAAAATGACGAAAATCGGTATCAATCGGACCGGGAACCAGGGCGTTGACGCGGATATTTTTTTCCCCTAACGCCGATGCCCAGCAGCGGGTTAATGAAATCAGCGCCCCTTTTGTCGCCGAATAGAGGCTCGCCGCCGCGGCCCCCTCATAAGCGGAAGTGGATGCCGTCACCACCACCGAGGCCCCCGGATTAAGCTTCCCGGCGAGCGCCGCCATCTGAAGAACCGGCCCGCGCACGTTGGTCGCCATCATGTGATCAAAGGCCGCGGCATCAATCTGCGATAGCTCCCCAACGGCGGCATATCCAGCATTGAGCCACAGACCATCAAGCCCGCCGGAGGCGTGAATTTCCTCGGCCAGCGCCGCGCCGGTCAGGGGATCGCTGGCATCGTTGTCGATGACCCTGGCCCGATCCGAGAGCTGTCGGCGTAGCAGCGCCAGCCGCCGGGGATCGCGCCCGGTAGCAATCACCCAACCGCCTTCGCGATCGATACGCTGTGCTCCGGCAAGCCCGATCCCGCTGGTCGCGCCGGTGATAAGAACTCTTTTTGCGCTAAATCTCGCCATCGTCGTTTCCCCTGTCCGTTAAATGATATTCATCAGGATGGTAACCAGCGGGGGACTATTTGATAATATGCCTATTATCAACAAGACTGTTTGGGGAAATCGCCATAATGCGGGGAAGTGATTTTGCGGAATTAAAAGCCTTCGCGATGGTCGTTGAGCAAGGCAGCTTTACCCGGGCGGCGGCGCACCTCGGCGTTACGACCTCCACCTTAAGCGCAACCATCCGCCGACTTGAGGAGCGCATCGGCGTACGTTTATTACACCGAACCACGCGCAGCGTCGCGCCGAGCGAGGCCGGTAAACGCATGATGCAGCGGCTGGCCCCTGCGCTGGCGGCACTGGAAGACGCGGTGACCGATGCCCAGACGGCCAGCGCGCCTGCGGGCCGCCTGCGCCTCAATGTTTCGCGCATCGCCGCGATTCATTATCTGGCGCCGGTACTGGGGGGCTTTATGCAGCGCTACCCCAAAATTGAGCTGGATATCGTCACTGATGACGCTTTGGTCGATATCGTTTCGGCAGGTTTCGATGCCGGAATTCGTCTCGGTGAAAAGCTCCATCAGGATATGGTTGCCGTCAGGCTGAGCGGTGACCTCGAAATGAAAGTCGTCGCCTCGCCGCGCTACCTGGCGCAGGCGCCGCAGCTTCATAAACCGCAGGATTTGCTGCAGCATCCCTGCCTGACCTATCGAAGGCCAAGCGACGCCAGCGTGTATCGCTGGGAGTTTCAGCGCGACGGCGAAAGCTGCGAGATTGCGGTCAAAGGCCCCATCGTGGTCGATGAGCCGGCCATGCTGACGCCATTGGCGCTCGCAGGCGCAGGCGTTGCGTATCAGTTTGCCCATCAGGTTGATCCCTGGCTGGCGACGGGCCAGCTGGTTCAGCGATTAAAAGAGTGGACCCCGGCTTTCCCCGGTTTTTACGTTTACTACCCCAGCCGTAGGCAAATGGCATCGCCGCTGCGGGCGTTTATCGACTATCTGCTGGCCGTCGGCGGCAGATAGCGACCGCCTGCTTGGCGATCAGGCTGATTTTGCTTTTATTACACGGCTTTATGAAAGGTGCTGGTTCAGCGATAATACCTGTCTAAACGTTTTGTCCTGGGGTGGGTATGAATGAATTCGCGCAGCCGGCATCGCCCGCGCGTAAACGCGCAATGAGTATGAAGCTGAGCACCGCCGTGACCTTAATGATCGGCAGCGTCATCGGTTCAGTACTGATTCTGGTCTATGCCCTGTGGTTTATGCAGATTAGCGGCGCAACCCGCGACGGCGTCAAAGATACGGCGCTGGCGGTGGCGCGGACGCTGGCCGACGCCCCGGAAGTCAAGCGCGGCCTGACGCTGCCGCCGGAGAGCGGTATTATCCAGCCGCTGGCGCTGGCCGTCGCCAGACGCAATGGCCTGCTGTTTGCCGTCGTCACCAATATGGACGGTATTCGCTACTCGCATCCCAATAGCCAGATTATCGGCAAACCCTTTATCGGCGAGGACATCCGGCCCACGCTGGCGGGCAAGGAGAACGTCGCCGTCAACCACGGCGTGCTGGCTCCGGCGCTGCGGGTCTTCACCCCGGTGTTTGACGACAGCCGCCGGCAAATCGGCGTGGTGGCGATTGGCATTTCGCTGAGCAAAGTGGATACACAGATCGCCGCCAGCCGCTGGGACGTGATCCTGACCGTGCTGTTCAGCGCGGTTGTGTGCGCCGTCGGCACCTGGAGCCTGGTCCGCGGCCTGAAGCGTGTTCTGCTGGGCCTCGAGCCGCAGGAGATCTCAACGCAGTTCCAGCAGCGCCAGGCGATGCTGCACTCTTTAAAAGAGGGCGTGGTGGCGGTGGACGCCGACGGCCAGGTGACGCTGATTAACCCCGCCGCGCGCGATATCCTGTTCAGCGGCCCCGATAGCGACATCGCGCAAACGCCGCTGCTGGCGGATTTGCAGGAGGTTCTGCAAACCGGCGAGCCGATTTACGATCGCGAGCTGGGGTGCAACGGTCTGCTGCTGATCAGCAACACGGTTCCCGTTCGCGACGAGGATGACGTGGTCGGCGCGATCAGCACCTTTCGTGACAAAACCGAAGTTAGCCAGCTGCTGCAGCGGCTCGACGGGATGGTGAACTATGTCGATGCCCTGCGCACCACGTCGCATGAATTTATGAATAAGCTGCACGTGATTCTCGGCCTGTTGAATATGAAAAGCTACGACAAGCTGGAGGAGTACGTGCTGCAGACCGCCCACACCTATCAGGCGGATATCGGCGAAATCCAGCACCGGATTAAATCACCGGTGGTGGCCGGCTTTTTGATCGGCAAAATTCAGCGCGCTAAGGAGCGGGGTTTTACCCTCACTCTCGCCGAAGAGAGCCTGGTGCCCGACTGCCCGAATGAAAAACAGATCACCGTGCTGGTCACGGTACTGGGCAATTTAATCGAGAACGCGCTGGATGCCATGAGCGGCCAGGCCGAAGGCGAGGTCAGCCTGCTGCTGCACTATCAGAACGGCTGGCTAAGCGGCGAAGTCAGCGATGATGGTCCCGGTATCCCGGAAGCCTTTATCGATGATATTTTTAATAAGGGCTTCTCGACTAAAGGCGAAAACCGCGGCGTCGGGCTGTTTCTCGCCAGCCAGCAGCTTCGCGAACTCGGCGGGTCGCTGGCCGTAGAATCCGAACCCGGCGTGTTTACCCAATTTTTCGTTCATCTCCCGTGGGACAGTAAAAGGAAAAGTGCGTGATAAATGTATTAATTGTTGACGATGATGCCATGGTTGCCGAACTGAACCGCCTGTACGTGGGGCGAGTCAGCGGCTTCCGCTGCAGCGGCACGGCGTCGACGCTGAGTAAAGCCAGGGAGATGGTTAACGACAAGGATCTGGAGATCGATCTGGTGCTGCTGGATGTCTACATGCAGCAGGATAGCGGTCTCGATCTGCTGCCCGCCATTCGCGCTTCCGGGCGGGCTATCGACGTGATAATGATTACCTCTGCCGCCGACGCCGCGACGGTTCAGGCTTCCATGCGCTACGGCGTGGTGGACTATCTGATCAAACCCTTCCAGTTTCCGCGTTTTGAAGAGGCGCTGACCGCCTGGCGCGAAAAACGCAAGCTGATGACCGGTCAACCCTATTATGAACAAGCGGACGTCGACCGGCTGCTCCACGGCGGCGTGCCGGAAGCCGCCGATTCGCGCAAGTTACCAAAAGGCCTGACGCCGCAGACGCTGCGTACCCTCTGTCAGTGGATTGATGCCCATCCGGATGTGGAGTTCTCCACCGACGAGCTGGCGGCAGCGGTAAATATATCCCGGGTATCATGCCGTAAATACCTGATTTGGCTGGCGCAAATTAACATTCTTTATACCAGCATTCACTATGGCGCCACCGGACGCCCGGTGTATCGCTACCACCTGATAGCCGAGCAGTACGGCCTGCTTAAGCAGTACAGCCAGTAAGCCGGTAGCCGTCATCCAGCAGTTGAAAGCGGAAACGGCGCTGTGAAGAGAGGATAACGTCGCGGTTTTTGGTGACGAAAATCGCTTCGATATCCTCGCGCTGGCGCAGCGCCGCGCATCCCTTCTCTACGCCGAGGCCGTAGATCAGGGTGGTCCAGATATCGCCGTCCAGCGAGTCGGCGGAAATAATCGTTACGCTTTCCAGCTCGTTATCCAGCGGGTAGCCGCTGCGCGGGTCGAGAATATGGTGCCAGCGTTTGCCGTCCTGCTCAAAGTAGCGTTCGTAAATGCCCGAGGTCACCACCGATTGCCCCGCCACCGCAATGCTGCCAATCAGCGCATCCGCCGCCGAGTACGGTTTTTTCAACCCGATAGACCATTCGCCCAGCGTGTGGACGTTGCCGCCGAGATTAATCAGCGCGGCGCTCACGCCCTGTTGCCGCAAATAATCGCGCACCCGGTCGGCGATATAGCCTTTCGCGATGGCCCCCAGGTCAATCTCCATTCCCGCGCGGGCAAGATAGACGCTGCCGGCGGCGTCATCGAGGATCACATCCTGCGGACGCGTTAACGTCAGGCGAGCGGCAATGTCCTGTGCGGCGGGCACGCTCTGCCCCTGGAAGCCGATGCGCCACAGCTTCACCAGCGGACCGATCGCCAGGTTAAAGGCGCTGTCCCGTACCATGCTAGCGGCTTTGGCGCATTTAATCAGCGCATACACCGGGCGGCTCACCGTCACCGGATGCCGCCCGGCGGCATGGTTGATATCCATCACCTGGGACTGCGCGCGGTTAACGGTGAAAAGATCTTCATAGCCTTTAATCAGCTGAAAGACGCGGGAGGCGAGCGGTTCATCGTGAACGTAGAGCTTGAGGAGAATGGGCGACCCCATCAGTACGGCGGAGTAGCTGTAGACGCGGTTGTCGGACATATCGCCCTCCTCAGAGAGATAAGAAGCCGGGCCGTCAATTTGCCAGCCCGGCGGGGGTCGCTGACGCTTAACTTCTGGCGCGTTTCGCCGCCTGATGGCCCGCGAGGGTCCCGAAGATAATGATATCGGCCACCGCGTTGCCGCCGATGCGGTTACCGCCGTGAATGCCGCCCACCACTTCGCCCGCGGCAAAAGCGCCCGCAATCACCTGATGACCGGCGTTTAGCACCGCGGTATCGGTGTTAACGGTCACGCCGCCCATGGTGTGGTGAACCCCCGGCGCGATACGAATCGCATGGTAAGGGCCTTCATTGATCGGCGCGCGCAGCGCGGTGGTACGGCCAAAGTCATCGTCATGCTGTTTTTCAACGAAGCCGTTGTAGCGCTCCAGCGTATTGAGGAAAGCATGGTAATCCATCCCCAGTTTCTCCGCCAGCTGGCGCGGCGAGCTGGCGCTGGTGACGAAACCTTTGGCGATGTACTCGTCGGCGGCTTTGTTTTTCGCCCGCACGTGCTCGTCAAAGACGATATACGCGAAGTGTTCAGGCAGCGCGATAATCGCGGCGGAGACCTTATCGCGGGTCTCCATTTCGTTGAAGAAGCGGTTGCCCTGCGGGTTCACCAGAATCGCCCCGCCGCCGCGAATCGATTCGGAAATCAGATACGAGGTTTGCTGCTCGACGGTCGGGTGGATCTGGATTTCGCCCATATCCACGGTGCCCGCGCCGATGCGTTCAAGCAGCGCGATACCGCCGCCGGTGGCCCCTTTATGGTTGGTGGTCACAAAACCCGCCAGATCCGGGCGGTATTTCACCACCATCGCGCTGTTGGCGCTGAAGCCGCCGGTGGCCACCACAATGCTCTTCGTCTGTACCACAACCGATTCGTTTTCATCGGTGAGCAGGCGCACGCCGCTGACCTCATCGCCGCTCATCAGGATCTCTTCCACCGACGTATCCAGCAGGACATCGATACCGCGTTTGGTGATATTACGCACCAGGCCGCTGATCAGGTAGCCGCCGACCGCCGACCCGTCGCGCGGACGGTGGGTACGGTCGATGCTCATCCCGCCGGTGGTGGTGATATCGTTAAGCATAATGCCGCGACGCGCCAGCCACTCAATGGCTTCCGGCGCATTCTCCACGAAGCGGCGCAGCAGCTGCGGGTCGTTTTTGTTTTTGCCGCCTTTCAGCGTTTCCTGGTAGAACAGCTCTTTGCTGTCCTCGATGCCTTTTACGCGCTGGAAGCGGGTTTCTGCGGCATTCATCCCGGCAGAGGCTTTGATGGTGTTGCCGCCGATGGTCGGCATTTTTTCAACGATCAGAACGCTCGCGCCTTCATCGTGCGCCTGGATCGCCGCCGCCAAACCGGCTCCGCCGCTGCCGACCACCACCACATCGTAGCTTTTCGGCGCCGCATCGCCCGCGCCCTCTTCGGCGGCCAGCGCTTTACTGGACTTCAGCATCGCTTTGGAAACCGCCTTTTTCACCGCTTCGCTCTGGCTGGTCGCGCCGGAAATCGCATCCACATGCGGGGTGTTGGCGCTGAGGATCCGCTCGCGGATCTCTTCAAAGCTGGTGGTGAACTCGATGGTCTGTACCGGGCTCGCCGCCAGGGCGATATCGGCGATGCGGTCGTTTTCCAGGCTGACGTTGATCACCAGTTCGTTGGCGTCGTCCTGAACGGTTTCGACGAACATCCCCGGTTTGAATTTGGCGTCGCCCATGCTCATATCGCGGATCATCGCCTCCACCAGCGAGAAGCGCCACAGCGGTTCCGGAATGTTCAGCGCTTCGCGCTGGGTGCTGTCAATAAATAGTTCCAGCTCTTCGCCAGCGGCAATGCGCGCGGTCCAGTCAGGATACGCGATACAGGCTCGGCCAACCGCCATCAGGTCGTAGCCGTGATCCAGCCCCTGCCCGGCATCGGCCGCGTTAACCACGCCGCCCACGCCCATCACCGGCACCTGCGCCAGGGTTTCAGAGCGCATGGCGCAGTATTTTTCAATCAGCGGCGTGGGATCGCTGGTATCCACGATAGAGGGGCGCAGCGTGGCGCCAACCGAGAAGTGGAGATAGTCCACGCCGCGGGCGGCCAGTTTTTCCAGCAGGTACATGGTGTCAGCAAAACGGATGCCGGGGACTTCCATCTCTTCCGGGGAGAAACGGTAGCCGATAATAAAGGCGTCATCGGCGTACTGGCGGGCCATTTTGTGGGTGATGTCGAGCACCGCCAGCGGGAACCTGGCGCGATTATCGCGGCTGCCGCCCCACTCGTCGTCGCGCTGGTTAGAGTTTGGTGAATAAAACTGCTGGATCAGATAGGTGTTCGCGCCGTGAATTTCGACGCCGTCAAAACCGGCCTGAATGGCGCGGCGTACGCCTTCGCCAAACTTCGCGATCATACCTTCAACTTCTTCCCCGCTCAGAGCACGCGGCGTGGCTGCGCCATCGCGCGGCGCGGCAATTGCGCTCGGGGCGACCGGCTGGCGTCCGCCGATAAGCTGCGGGTCGACCATCCGGCCGCCGTGGTAGATCTGCAGAATCGCTTTTGAGCCTTCGGCCTTGATCGCCGCGGCGATTTTCGCCAGACCGGCCACTTTCTCATCATTATCGATACCGATAGCGCCGGGGAACGCCAGACCGTAATCATCGATAAAGCAGCATTCAACGATAATGGCGCCGATGCTGCCGGCGCGAGCGCGGTAGTACTCCACCAGTTCACTGGTCACGGTACCGTCAAAATAACCGGTGCAGGTGGTCATCGGCGCCATCAACAGGCGGTTTTTTAGCTCGGTGCCGTTCGGTAAAGTAAAAGGGTGTAAAATTCGTTGGTTACTGGTCATCATGACGCTCCAGATTTTAAATATTGAAAATTCAGAATTGGGTGACGGAATTATTTATACTTGTATTTAGTAATCCCTTAAGTCATGCCAATAATATAACGCTATTTTTAGTTACCAAAGTAATTACGTTAGTTAAAAAACTATTTAATACCAGCAATAACATCACTACCTCCTTTGTATTATTAATTAAAAATATTTTATTCACACAACAGAGATAAACGATAACAAACCGGAAACCATTGTTAACACATCCAGTTCAAGCAAAAGGAAATAAAAATATTACAATTCAAATAGATAAAATTAAAACTCATTATGCAAATCAATTAAAATTTAACATTTAGTCATATTTCCCACAAATTAACACCTCACTAAACAGGGTTATCCGCAATAATAAAAAAGTGTCTGACAACCCGCTTTTCTTGATCTCAATCAATTGCAACGGCGCATGAAAGCGCAATATATAAATAACCAAATATTTTAATTTAGCGCTCAGTAAACTGCGTTAAATAACGGTCAGCGCAATAACCACAACCGACAATTAATAATTAAAGAAACTTTCGAAACTAAAGAAATCGGACGGTTAACCGGTGACAAAACCTTATTTTTAACTACTTGCAGATACTCATTATGAAAGAGAAAAAGACAACCATACCGCCTGCCGGTGCAGCAAAAAATGCTGCTTATAAACGTCTGCTGATGATGGCGATGCCCATTATCGTTGCCGTTTTACTCTTATTCGTCCCGGTGCCTGAAGGGCTCCCCCCTTACGCCTGGCACTACTTTGCCATTTTCGTCGGCGTGATCGTCGGTCTGATCTTCGAACCGCTGCCCGGCGCGGTGATTGGTATTACCGGCGTCGTGGTCATCGCCCTGTGCAGCCAATGGCTACTCTTTAGCCCTGAACAGCTGGCCGCGCCGAACTTTAAGCTTGCCGGCGCCTCCTTCAAATGGGCGGTGAGCGGTTTCGGTAACTCCACCGTATGGCTTATCTTCGGTGCTTTCATGTTTGCCGCCGGCTACGATAAAACCCAGTTTGGCCGCCGTCTGGCGCTGATTCTGGTGAAATATCTCGGCCGCCGCAGCCTGACGCTGGGCTACGCCATTACCTTCGCCGACCTGCTGCTGGCGCCGTTCACGCCGTCCAATACCGCGCGCAGCGGCGGGACCATCTACCCGATTATCGCTAACCTGCCGCCGCTGTACGGCTCTAAACCTAACGACCCAAGCGCGCGCCGCATCGGCTCCTACCTGATGTGGGTGGCGATCACCGCCGCCTGTATCACCAGTTCGATGTTTCTCTCTGCGCTCGCGCCGAACCTGCTGGCGCTGGCGCTGGTGAAAAGCATCGTCGGCATTAATATCTCCTGGGGCACCTGGTTTATCGCCTTCCTGCCGCTGGGTATCCTGCTGATTCTGACGATGCCGCTGCTGGCCTACTGGTTCTACCCGCCGGAAGTAAAGGTCAACGATGAAGTGCCGCTGTGGGCCGCCCGCGAGCTGGAAAAACTGGGCCGCCTGTCGCGCAATGAAATCCTGCTGCTGGTCTTCGTCTGCTTCGCGCTGATGATGTGGATCTTCGCCGCCGAATGGATTGAACCAGCGCTGGCCGCCCTGCTGGTTATCGTGCTGATGCTGTGGACCGGCGTGCTCTCGTGGAACGATATCACCAGCAACAAAGCGGCGTGGAATACCTTTGCCTGGTTCGCCACTCTGGTGGCGCTGGCCGACGGCCTCTCCTCCACCGGTTTTATCGCCTGGCTGGGTAAAGAGGGCGGCGCGCTGATGAGCGGCATCTCCCCGGGCGTCGCGACCGTCGTCCTGCTGCTGGCGTTCTATCTGCTGCATTATCTGTTTGCCAGCACCACCGCGCACACCACCGCACTGCTGCCGGCGATGCTGACTATCGCCTCCACCATTCCGGGGATGAATATGCAGGTCTTCGTGCTGCTGATGGTGACTTCGCTCGGCGTGATGGGGATCATCACCCCTTACGGCACCGGCCCCAGCCCAATTTACTACGGCAGCGGCTATCTGCCGACCAAAGACTACTGGCGTCTCGGCACGATTTTCGGCGCCATCTTCCTGGCCGCCCTGCTGCTGATTGGCTATCCGTGGATGTCCATGATGTTCTGATTCATAACCGTCGGGCTGAACCCCGGCGGTTTTACTCTTAGGGAGCAAAGCAATGTCGACTAAACCGTTTGTCTATCAGGAAGCGTTTCCGCTGGCAAAAGATAAGACTGAATACTATCTGCTAAGCAAAGAGCACGTCTCCATCGCCGAATTCGAAGGCCAGGAGATCCTCAAAGTAGACCCTCAGGCCCTTACCCTGCTGGCGCAGCAGGCTTTCCACGATGCGGCGTTTATGCTGCGCGTGTCCCACCAGAAACAGGTCGCGCAGATCCTTCTCGACCCTGAAGCCAGCGATAACGATAAGTATGTGGCGCTGCAGTTCCTGCGCAACTCTGACATCGCCGCCAAAGGCGTGCTGCCCACCTGCCAGGATACCGGCACGGCGATTATTATGGGCAAGAAAGGCCAGCGCGTGTGGACCGGCGGCGGCGATGAAGCGGCCCTCGCCCGCGGCGTCTATAACACCTATACCGAGGACAACCTGCGCTATTCGCAGAATGCGCCGCTGGATATGTATAAAGAGGTCAACACCGGCACTAACCTGCCTGCGCAAATCGAATACTTCGCGCACGATATCCGCGTCATCCGCCTGCCGCGCCACGGCGCGTCGTGCCCGGTGGGCATGGGCGTCTCCTGCTCGGCGGATCGCAATATCAAAGCCAAAATCAACCGCCACGGTATCTGGATTGAGAAACTGGAGAGCAACCCGGGACAGTATATCCCTGAACACCTGCGCCAGCAGGGTGAAGGCAGGGTCGTCAGCATCAATCTTAATCAGCCGATGAGCGAGATTCTGGCCCAGCTTTCCGCCCACCCGGTCTCGACGCGTCTGACCCTCAACGGCACCATTATTGTGGCCCGCGATATCGCCCATGCGAAGCTGAAGGAACTTATCGATAACGGTGAGGAACTGCCGCAGTACGTCAAAGATCACCCGATCTACTACGCGGGTCCGGCGAAAACCCCGGAAGGCTATGCGTCCGGCTCCCTTGGCCCCACCACCGCTGGCCGCATGGACTCTTACGTCGATTTGCTGCAATCCCACGGCGCAAGCATGGTGATGCTGGCCAAAGGCAACCGCAGCCAGCAGGTCACCGACGCCTGCCATAAGCTCCAACAGATCCAGAATAAGCAGTGCGCGGGCTGTTCACAGCAAAGAGGGTGATATTAACCGCCCCTGGCGGCGGGTCACTGTCGAAGGCCGTCGCATGACGGCCTGAGATGAGCGACAAACCTGCCGGGTGGCGGCTAAACAGCATCCATCTCATCAAATACCTGCTGCGCCAGGTGCATCGTGGCGTTGGCGGCGGGCAGGCCGCAGTAGAGCGCGGAGTGCATAATCAGCTCTTTTAGCTCATCGCGGGTGACGCCGTTGTTAAACGCCGCGCGCAGGTGCATTTTTAGCTCAGCTTCGCGGTTCAGGGCGATCAGCATGGCGATGGTGATCATGCTGCGAGTATGGTGATCGAGCCCCGGCCGGGTCCAGGTCTCTCCCCAGGCGTAGCGGGTAATGAAATCCTGGAACTCTTCATTCAGCGGCGTCAGCTTTTGCAGCGTCTTATCGACATGGGCATCGCCGAGCACCTTGCGCCGTACCTCCATTCCCCGCTGATAACGCTGCTTATCGTCCATGCTTTTCCCCCTGAACAAAACCCAGCAGCGCCGAGCTAAACGCTTTCGGCGCTTCGATATTCGATAGATGCGATGCCGCCAGTACAACCACTTCAGAGACCGGGATCTGCTGATGCAGAAAATCGGCATCCGCCACCGTTGTGACAGGGTCACTTTCCCCGGCGACAATCAGCACCGGAATCGGGATCTGCGCGACTTCTGCGCGCAGATCGGCGGCGGCCAGCGCTTCACAGCAGGCCGCATAGCCTTCCGCATCGATATGGGTCAACTGGTGACAGAGCGCGGCCACCACTTCCGGCGTCTTCTGACGAAACGCGTGGGTAAACCAGCGATCCGCCGCGCCTGCGGCCACCACTTCCATACCTTCCTGACGCACCGCGCGGGCGCGCGACAGCCAGCTTGCCTGGTCGCCAATACGCGCGGCGGTGTTGGCGACGACCAGCCCGTAAAAACGTTCCGGAGCAAAGCGTCCCAGCCACAGACCGGTCAGACCGCCCATAGAAATTCCGCAAAACCAGGCTTTGGCAATATTAAGATGATCGAGTAGCGCAACCACATCTTCGCCGAGCTGCGCCAGCGTCACTTTACCGTTTTTACGCGTGGCGCCATGACCGTGGGTATCGTAGCGCAGCACGCGAAAATGCTGCGTCAACGCCTCAAGCTGCGGCTGCCACATCGCCCGGGTGGTGCCCAGCGAGTTGGAGAGCACGATGACCGGCGCGTCTTGCGGCCCATCAATCTGATAATCAACATTCATGAAGTTGTTCCTTATAGCGCGCCACAACCTGGCGCACGAAGAGTGCCGAGCTGCCGGTCGCCGTCGTCGGATCCAGCAGTTGGGTTAAGCGGTCGGCGGAGAGATGTTCACTGACCTGCGGATCGTTTTCCAGTACGCTCTGCAGCGAACATGACGTATCCAGCGCCTGACGACACAGCGCCTCAATGCGATGATGAGCATCGGCTTTGCCGATAAACTCCGCCAGCGCCAGGGTCACGGCCTCCGCCATAATCAGGCCATGGGTGATCTCAAGGTCGGCGCGCATTTTAGGCGGGAAGACCTGCATATCGCGCACCAGCGCTTCGCTCTGCGCCAGCGCGCCGCCGACGAGGGTCATCAGCTCCGGCAGCGTTTCCCACTCCGCCTGCCAGCCGCCCAGCGCCCGCTCATGCTGCTGGATCTGCCCGGTATATAGCGTCGCCACCAGCCCCGGCGTACGCTGGGCGGCGGTCAAAATAGCGGCGCAGGCGATGGGATTGCGTTTGTGCGGCATGGTGGACGACCCGCCGCGCCCTTCAGCGACCGGCTCCGCCACTTCCGCCACTTCGCTTTGCATCAGCAGCGAAAAATCATTGGCGAATTTACCCAGCGTGCCGCAGACCCCCGCGTACCACGCTCCCACCTCCAGCAGCCGGTCACGCTGACTGTGCCAGGGTGTGTCCGGCAGCTGCAGGTCGAGGGTTTTCGCCAGCGCGATGGCGACCTGCGGCGCCTGGGTTTTAAGGGAGTCCAGGGTACCCGCCGCGCCGCCAAACTGCAGGGCCAGCACCCGCGAGCGCATCTCCCGCAGGCGCGTCTGCCAGCGCAGCAGCGCATCCAGCGTCCCGGCAAGCTTAAGGCCAAAGGTCACCGGTAGCGCGTGCTGCATCCAGGTCCGGCCCGGCATCACCGTATCCTGATATCGCTGTGCCTGGCTGGCCAACGCGTCGAGCAGACGCTGCAGCAGGGACTCCGTTTCCGCCAGCGCCCCGCGCAGCTGCAGGATAAAGCCGGTATCGATAGCGTCCTGGCTGGTCGCCCCCCAGTGAAGGTAGCGCGCCGCCGCTTCATCCCGTTCCCTGACCCGCGCGGTCAGCTGTTTGACCAGCGGGATCGCCAGATTTCCCGCGCTGGCGGCGGCCTGCCCCAGCGCGGCAAAATCGATGTTTTCGTGCCGGCAAGTCTCAAGAATCGGGGTCAGGGCCGCCTGCGGCACCAGGCCACATTCGACCTGGGCGCGCGCCAGCGCGGCTTCAAAATCCAGCATCCCCTGCACCCGCTGCGCGTCGCTGAACCAGGCGGTCAGCGGACTGGTGCGCATCATCGGGGTCAACAAACTCATTGTGGCTCCTTAAACGCGTTCAATAATCAGCGCGATCCCCTGACCGACGCCGATACACATGGTGCACAGCGCATAGCGCCCGCCGGTACGGCGCAGCTGATACGCTGCGGTCATTGCCAGACGACCGCCGGAAGCCCCCAGCGGATGCCCGAGGGCAATCGCGCCGCCGTTAGGGTTGACGTACGCCGCATCGTCGGGCAGGCCCAGATCGCGCGTCACCGCCAGCGCCTGAGCGGCAAAGGCTTCATTCAGTTCAATGACGTCCATCTGCCCAAGCGTTAGCCCGGTTTGCGCCAGCACCTTACGTACCGCCGGCGCCGGGCCAAATCCCATAATTCGCGGCGCAACGCCTGCCGTCGCGACGCCCACTACGCGCGCCAGCGGCTGTAAATCATTGGCGGCCAGCGCCTGCTCGCTGGCGAGCAGCAGCGCACAGGCGCCGTCGTTAACCCCGGAGGCGTTACCCGCCGTCACCGTACCGTCGGGGCGAACCACGCCGCGAAGCCTGGCCAGCGCATCCGCCGTGGTGCTGCGCGGATGCTCATCGCGGCTAAAGAGCAGCGGTTCGCCCTTGCGCTGCGGCACCGAGACGGCGATCAGCTCGTCGGCAAAACGCCCCGCCTCCTGCGCCGCCGCCGTACGCTGCTGGCTACGCAGCGCAAACGCATCCTGATCCGTCCGCGAAATGGCGAAATCGTCCGCCACGTTTTCCGCCGTTTCCGGCATCGAATCCACGCCGTACAGCGCTTTCATCTGCGGGTTAATGAAGCGCCAGCCGATGGTGGTATCTTCCATCCGCATCGTGCGGCTAAAGGCGCTTTCGGCCTTGCCCATCACAAATGGCGCCCGCGACATGCTCTCCACGCCGCCGGCGATCATCAGTTGAGTTTCGCCGCTTTTAATCGCGCGCGCTGCGATGCCGATCGCATCAAGGCTGGAACCGCACAGGCGGTTAACGGTACTGCCCGGTACGCTTTCCGGCAGTCCGGCCAGCAGCAGCGCCATACGCGCGACGTTGCGGTTATCTTCCCCCGCCTGGTTGGCGCAGCCGTAAATCACATCATCAATACGCGCCGGATCGAGTCCCGGGTTGCGTTCCAGCAGCGCTTTCAGCGGCAGCGCCGCCAGATCGTCGGCGCGCAGGGTGGCCAGGGTACCGCCAAAGCGACCGAACGGCGTGCGCACCGCATCACAGATAAATGCCTGATTCATCATAGGTTCCTTACGCGCTTTCCGCCAGTTGTGCAAAAGTCAGCGCCACCGGAGTGATGCGCTGCAGTTCCTCAAAAGAGAGGCCGTTGAAGATTTCCCGCACCACCGGGCCGCTTTCGCTGATATCGATGACCGCCAGGTCGGTGTAAATCCGGCTGACGCAGCCAACGCCGGTCAGCGGATAGGTGCAGTGCTCTACCAGCTTGCATTCCCCGTCGCGGGTCAGGTGATCCATCATCACGAAGACCTGACGAGCGCCAATGGCCAGATCCATCGCCCCGCCAACCGCCGGAATCGCGTCGGGCGCGCCGGTGCTCCAGTTCGCCAGATCGCCGCTGGCGGAAACCTGATAGGCGCCGAGCACGCAGATATCGAGATGGCCGCCGCGCATCATGGCGAAGGAGTCGCCGTGGTGGAAATAGCAGCCCCCCTCAAGCAAAGTCACATACTCTTTTCCGGCGTTAATCAGCTCCGGGTCCTCTTCGCCAGGCCGTGGCTTTGGCCCCATTCCCAGCAGGCCATTTTCGCTGTGCAGAAAGATTTCTTTATCAGCGGGAAGATAGTTAGCAATGCGGGTAGGCAAGCCGATCCCCAGATTGACATAAGCGCCTTCAGGTATATCGCGAGCCACGCGCTGGGCCATCTCATCGCGAGTCAGTTTTTGCATAATGGGGTCCTCAGGCGCTTTTAGCGGCAATCAGGTTTTCCAGGGAGAAGACGCGCTGAACAAAAATGCCCGGGGTAATGATGCTCTCCGGGTCAAGGCTACCGAGGGGCACCAGCTGCGAGACTTCCACGATAGTGGTTTTCGCGGCGGTCGCCATAATCGGGCCGAAGTTGCGCGCCGCCTTGCGGTATACCAGGTTTCCCCAGCGGTCGCCTTGATGGGCTTTGATCAACGCAAAGTCGGCCTTGATAGGATATTCGAGCACATAGTGACGCCCGTCGATCTCGCGGGTCTCTTTCCCTTCCGCCAGCGGCGTACCGTAGCCGGTTGGAGTGAAAACCGCGCCAAGGCCAGCCCCTGCCGCCTGAATACGCGCGGCGAGGTTGCCCTGCGGAACCAGCTCCAGCTCGACTTTGCCGCGGCGATAGAGATCGTCGAAAATCTGCGAGTCGACCTGACGCGGGAACGAGCAGATCATTTTGCGCACCCGCCCGGCCTTCAGCAGCGCCGCCAGGCCAACTTCGCCGTTGCCCGCATTGTTGTTGATAATGGTTAAATCGCGGGCCCCCTGTTCTATCAGAGCATCTATCAGGTACGTCGGCTGCCCGGCGGGGCCAAAACCGCCAATCATTATGGTCGCTCCGTCGTGGATCCCAGCGATGGCATCACGTAGCGTCGACACGCTTTTATCAATCATCAGGTCGCTCCTGTATGTGCGGTAATCGCACTTTTATTCGTTGTTCGCACAAAATGTGACCCGCTTAACGATGTCGGTCAAGGGCGATAATCGAAATATGGTGCGATAATCGAACATCGTGTATGTTTAGCGAAAGAATGTGATCGGCGGCAAATATGGAGAAGAGCATGGAGAAACATCCAGACGATTTACTGACGGGCGATAGCGATCCGTTTAAGGGCGATCCGAACTTTATGGCTTCGCTGGCGCGCGGGCTGGAGGTGATCCAGGCGTTTACGCCGCAGCGCCCGCTGCTCTCTATTTCGCAAATCAGCCAAAAGACCGGCATTCCGCGCGCGGCGGTGCGCCGCTGCCTGTATACGCTGAGCAAACTGGGCTTTGTGTACGCCGAAGATGGTAAAAATTTCCAGCTGCGGCCGAAAATTCTGGCGCTGGGCCACGCGTGGCTGGCCTCCACGCCGCTGGCGCGCTCGGCGCAGCCGGTGCTGAAGCATTTAAGCGAAATGCTCAATGAGTCTTGCTCAATCGCCACTCTCGACGGCGACGATATTCTTTATATCGCTCGCGCATCCAGCTCGCGCATTATGACCATCGATCTCGATATCGGCAGCCGTCTGCCCGCCTGGGCGACCTCGATGGGGCGCGTACTGCTGAGCTATCAGCCGGAGGAGAAGCTGAACGATATGCTGGGCCGGGTCACCATGATTCGCTATACCCCGCAAACCGTCGATTCCGTCGCGAAGCTGCGCGCCGAGCTTAAACGCGTCCATCAGCAGGGGTACGCGCTTAACGATCAGGAGCTGGAGATGGGGCTGCGCTCGCTGGCGGTGCCGCTGTTTAATCCCCAGGGGCAGATTCAGGCGGCGCTTAACGTCGGCGTGCATGCCGGACAGGTTTCCGCGCAAGAGATGCTGGCGCGGGTGTTACCCGAGCTACAAAAAGCAGCCCGGGAACTGACGCTGCTGATGCGCTAGCGGCTATGTTTAGCGTGGCGCTCCCAGTTTTCCTGCTTAGCCTCCGCCGATTTACGCAGCGCCACGTAGCAGGCGCCGCTGCCGCCGTGGTGCGGTAACGCTGCGCAGAACGCCTGGACTTCCGGGAGTTCCACCAGCCAGCGCGCCAGGTAGCTGCGAATAATATTGGCGTGGGCGTTATCGTCGCGCCCTTTGCCATGAACGATCAGCACATTGCGCAGCCCCTCCTTTCGCGCCTGAACCACAAAAGCAAACAGCATTTGTCGGCACTTTTCGACCGGCTGGCGCAGCAGATTGAGGCTTGCCTGCTGGCCGTACTTGCCGCGCCGGAGTTTCTCCAGCACGCCGCTTTGCAGGCCTTCGCGCTTGAATTCCAGGGCGGTTGCCAGCGGCACGATATCGAGATAGCCGGTGGTCAGGAAGTTATCAAGCTGCAGGGTGTCAACCCGCTGCACGGCGCGGGTCTTGCGCTCGGGATGCCAGTGAACGTCGTTATGACGTTTCAGAGGCTGAACGTCCTCCATGGCGCCAAGAAATAGGGATTTGTCGTCAAGGTTCATGCGCGCTCCTCCAGCTACAACCGGGAAGTTACTATAGCCGCCTCGCGCTTACCCCTCAACGCGTTTAACACCTTCCGCCGGTAAATCGGGCGTCGACGCGATCAGGGAAACAGTTGACGGCTTTGACGACGAAACAGCGTGATTAATGACGCCGTTAAGGGCGTCTGCCGCGTATCGCGGCGCTGAATCAGATAATAGGTGGCTTTGGGTAACGCTTCGCGAATGGGGATCATCACCAGCTTATCCGCCATCATCGGGTCATTGCCAAGTTCGACCGGCAAAATGCTGAGAAAATCACTTTTCACCACCAGGCTAATACACGAAGAGAAGGTCTCGCAAACGATATCCACCTTTGGCGCCAGTCCGGCCTGGTTAAACATCTCCTGCAGCTGTTTGAAGTAGCTGCCGCGCGGCGTCGGCATCGTCCAGTGGCGATCGAGCAATGCCGTCAGTGAAGTGGCTTTTGCCGCCGGGTGACCGGCGCGGGCGAATACCGCGAAGGGTTTCTCAAATAGCTTTTCAAAACTGAATTCATGATCGTACGGGCCGGGATAGTAAGTATTGATGGTGAAATCCAGCTCACCCTGGCGCAGTTCATTAATCATCGCCAGCAGTTGTCCTTCCATAATCCGCACCTTCACCAGCGGATGCTGCTGGTGAAAGCGGCAAATGACCGACGGCATCAGCGAGCGCGCTACGCTGGCGCCAAGACCGATATTAATCTGCCCCGCCTGCTCGCCCTGACGCTGCAGCAATTCATCCTGCGCCGCCCGCAGCTCTTCGAGGATCAGGCTCGCATGTTGATAAAAGCTTTCGCCGTTTTCAGTCAGCGCCACCCCCTGGCTACGGCGCACAAACAGCTGCGCGGAGAGGCCCTCTTCCAGCTCTTTGATCGCTTTGGCCAACGCCGGCTGCGAAATCGCCAACGCCCGGCTGGCGCCACGAATGCTCCCTTCACGCGCAACCTCAACGAAGGCGCGAATGTGATGAAATTTGATCTGAAATGACATATCGCAAGTGATAACCAGTGTTTATCAGACAGAAGAAAATGACATCTACTGTAATCGATCGTGCTGTGGCAGGTTAAGGATGAGAGCGCATGAAATACGGCAGTGATAAGTAAAAGCTATCACTTCGTGAACACCATCACAGTTTTTGATTATGACAGGAAAGGTTATGCCGCAACTTTATGATTTCATCAACCAGCTGGCGCCAAAAATGACCGAATGGCGTCGCGATTTTCACCTGCATGCGGAATCCGGCTGGCTGGAGTTCCGCACCGCCAGCAAGGTGGCGGAGATACTTGACGATCTGGGTTATCAACTGGCGCTGGGTCGCGACGTTATCGATGCCGATAGCCGTATGGGCCTGCCTGATGAAGAGACCCTGGCGCAGGCGTTCCAGCGCGCCCGCGCGCAGGGTGCGCCGGAGCGCTGGCTGCCGGCGTTTGAAGGGGGCTTCGCCGGGGTAGTGGCGACGCTCGACAGCGGGCGGCCGGGGCCGACGCTGGCGTTTCGCGTCGATATGGATGCGCTCGATCTCAACGAGCAGCATGACGATAGTCACCGTCCGCATCGCGATCGTTTTGCCTCCTGCAACGAAGGCATGATGCATGCCTGCGGCCACGACGGTCATACCGCAATCGGCCTGGGGCTGGCGCACGTGCTCAAGGAATATGCCGCGCAGCTCAACGGGACGATCAAGCTGATTTTCCAGCCGGCTGAAGAAGGTACCCGCGGCGCGCGCGCCATGGTGGCTGCGGGCGTACTTGATGACGTGGACTACTTCACCGCCATTCATATCGGTACCGGCGTCCCTGCCGGCACCGTCGTTTGCGGTGGCGATAACTTTATGGCCACCACCAAATTCGATGTGCAGTTCAGCGGCGTCGCCGCCCACGCTGGCGGTAAACCTGAAGATGGACGTAATGCGCTGCTGGCAGCGGCCCAGGCCGCCCTTGCCCTGCATGCCATCGCGCCGCACAGCGCCGGGGCGTCAAGGGTTAACGTCGGGGTCATGCAGGCCGGTACCGGGCGTAACGTGGTTCCCTCTTCCGCGCTATTAAAAGTCGAAACCAGGGGCGAAACCGACGCTATTAACCAGTACGTCTTTGAGCGGGCCAAACAGGCGATCGCCGGCGCGGCGACGATGTATGAAGCCAGCTACCAGCTGCACCTGATGGGCGCAGCCACCTCCAGCGCCCCGTCGCCGGCGTGGGTGGACTATCTGCGCCAGCAGACGGCCCAGGTCCCCGGCGTTAAACAGGCCGTCGATCGTATCGCTGCCCCGGCGGGCTCCGAGGATGCCACCCTGATGATGGCCCGGGTCCAGGAACGCGGCGGTCTCGCTTCATACATGATTTTCGGCACCGAACTGAGCGCCGGCCACCACAACGAAAAATTCGATTTCGACGAAAGCGTGATGACCCAGGCCGTCGCCACGTTAGCGCGCATCGCCATGAACTTTCCCTGGCAGCGAGGTGTGTAATGGAACAGGTTTATCAATTTGTCGATGACGTTATTGAGGGGCGGCGCAACGATTTTTGCGCCATTGCCGATGATATCTGGGATCATCCGGAAACCCGCTTCCAGGAGTTCTGGTCCGCCGCGCGTTTGGCCGATGCGCTGGAAGCGGAAGGTTTTCAATTGACCCGCAATGCCGGCGGGATCCCCAACGCCTTTATCGCCAGCTTCGGCGCAGGCCAGCCGGTGATTGCCCTGCTCGGCGAATTTGACGCCCTGGCGGGGCTCAGCCAGCAGGCTCACTGCGCAGCGCCCGCGTCTCCAACGCCGGGGGAAAACGGCCACGGGTGCGGGCATAATCTGCTCGGTACGGCGGCGTTCGCCGCCGCGGTCGCCGCCAGGAACTGGCTGCAGCAGCACGGCGGCACCGGCACCCTGCGCTTCTACGGTTGTCCCGGTGAGGAAGGCGGCTCCGGCAAGACCTTTATGGTTCGCGAGGGATTATTCGACGACGTCGATGCCGCCCTGACCTGGCACCCGGAAGCCTGGGCCGGGATGTTCAGCACCAGCACCCTTGCCAACATTCAGGCGGCATGGCGGTTTACCGGCACCGCGGCGCACGCGGCGAACTCGCCGCATTTGGGCCGCAGCGCGCTGGATGCCGTGACGCTGATGACCACCGGCAGCAACTTCCTTAACGAACATATTATCGAAAAGGCGCGGGTGCACTACGCCATCACCGATACCGGCGGCGTCTCTCCTAACGTTGTCCAGGCGCAGGCGGAAGTGCTGTATCTCATTCGCGCCCCGGAAATGGCCGACGCCCAGCAAATCTTCGCCCGGATCGAAAAAATCGCCCAGGGCGCCGCGTTGATGACCGAGACCAGCGTTAGCTGCCGCTTCGAAAAGGCCTGTTCCAGCTATCTCCCCAACCGCACGCTGGAAGCGGCGATGTATCAGGCGGTATGCCATTACGGCACGCCGCACTGGAGCGAGGAAGAGCGCGCTTTCGCCGCCGAAATTCGCGCCACCCTGAGCGCGAACGATATCAATAACGGCCTGAAAAACATTGCCGGCACCGGTGACGAAGAAGGGAAAGCGTTCGCCCGCCGCCACCGCGAGACGATCCTGATCGATGAAGTGGCGCCCTGGTCGGCTACCGATAACATCCTTGCGGGCTCTACCGACGTCGGCGACGTAAGCTGGAAAGCTCCCGTAGCCCAATGCTTCAGCCCCTGCTTTGCCGTCGGGACGCCGCTGCATAGCTGGCAACTGGTGAGCCAGGGCAGAACCTCCATCGCTCACAAAGGGATGCTTCTGGCCGGGAAAATACTGGCGGCAACGGCCATTCGTTTGTTCAGCGACAGACCGTTACTGACAGCCAGCCGGCGGGAACTGGCGCAGGTCTTAGCCGAAAGGCCCTACCGGTGCCCCATCCCGCAGGACGTCAAGCCTTCGATTTTAAAATAATAAAAGCCCTTTGGACGGAGTACAGCAACGCGGTCATCGCCAAAAAACAATGGCTGACACGCCCTGGGGTCAAGAGACAACCAACACAACAACGACAACTGAGGAACGCCCATGAGTATGTCATCCATACCCTCGCCTTCCCCCAGCGGTAAGCTCTATGGCTGGGTTGAAAAAATAGGTAACAAGGTCCCGCATCCGTTTTTACTGTTTATCTACCTGATTGTGGCGTTGATGGCCGCCACCGCCATCCTGTCGGCGCTGAACGTTGGCGTACAGAACCCCACCGATGGCTCGCGAGTGGTGGTGAAAAATTTGCTTAGCGTCGAAGGGTTGCACTGGTTTTTGCCGAACGTCATTAAGAACTTCAGCGGTTTCGCGCCGCTGGGGGCCATTCTGGCGCTGGTGCTGGGGGCCGGATTTGCGGAACGCGTGGGCCTGCTGCCTTCGCTGATGGTGAAAATGTCATCGCACGTTAGCGCCCGTTACGCCAGCTATATGGTGCTGTTTATCGCCTTCTTCAGCCACATCTCCTCCGATGCCGCGCTGGTGATTATGCCGCCGCTGGGCGCCCTGATGTTTCTCGCCGTCGGCCGCCACCCGGTTGCCGGGCTGCTGGCGGCCATCGCCGGCGTCGGCTGCGGCTTCACGGCCAATCTGCTCATCGTCACCACCGATGTCCTGCTCTCCGGCATCAGCACCGAAGCAGCCAAAACCCTTGACGCCTCGCTCCACGTCAGCGTGATTGATAACTGGTATTTTATGGCAACCTCGGTGATCGTTCTCACGCTGGTTGGCGGATTGATTACCGATAAACTGGTGGAACCGCGATTAGGTCAGTGGCAAGGCGGCAGCGATGAAACGCTGCAGACGTTGACGGCTGAACAGCGCTTCGGCCTGCGCGTGGCCGGTGTGGCCGCGCTGTTATTCGTGGCGGTTATCGCGCTGATGGTCATACCGGAAAACGGTATCCTGCGCGATCCCATCAAGCATACCGTGATGCCTTCGCCGTTTATAAAAGGGATCGTCCCGCTCATTATCTTTTTCTTCTTTGTCGTTTCACTGGCTTACGGCATTGCCACCGGCAAAATTCGCCGTCAGGCCGATCTGCCGCAGCTGATGATTGAGCCGATGAAGGAGATGGCAGGCTTTATCGTGATGGTCTTCCCGCTGGCCCAGTTCGTCGCCATGTTTAACTGGAGCAACATGGGGAAATTTATGGCCGTCGGCTTGACGGATCTGCTGGAGAGCGCGGGAATGAACGGCGTACCGGCGTTTGTCGGCCTCGCGCTGCTATCCGCCTTTTTGTGCATGTTTATCGCCAGCGGCTCGGCAATCTGGTCGATTCTGGCGCCGATTTTCGTGCCGATGTTTATGCTGCTGGGCTTTCACCCGGCATTTGCGCAGATTCTGTTCCGTATCGCCGATTCATCGGTGCTGCCGCTGGCGCCGGTATCGCCGTTTGTGCCGCTGTTTCTCGGCTTCTTACAGCGCTACCGGCCCGAGGCTAAACTGGGAACCTACTACTCGCTGGTCTTGCCTTATCCGTTAATATTCCTGGCCGTCTGGCTACTGTTGCTGGTGGGCTGGTATCTGGTGGGGCTGCCTATCGGGCCGGGTATTTATCCACGATTACCATAATGTCGCCACCGGCCAGGGAAGGCCATGAAACCGTTAACGCCATGTCGTTCGGTTACTGATCTTTTTATACAACCCTTCAATCGCCAAAGAGACCAGATGAATCACTAAGCCGCTGATAATCACGATTACAACGCCAGTCATCATATATTGCATATCACCACCTTTGTTGGTAAGAACCCGCACAGCAACGCCGGGAAATCATTGACTCAAGTTATCTGCGGCGTCGGATGCTTACCGCTGAATTCGCCGCCGGTTGAAGGTAGCAAAATCGCTTTGCCGCCGCGCCTGCGAGTGAATACAAAAATAAACATCGCTACCCCACTCCATAATTAATAGTCCATGCTGGCCCGGTTTGTTGACCTTTTCGGGGTATAGTTTGCTAACCTCGCGTCGTGGTATGGTGATGCCCTGCCAATATAACCGCGATGAAGGATTACCGATGCTGACGCTGTTGCAGGATAAAATTGACACCCCGCTGGGGCCGCTGTGGGTAATTTGTGATGAGCAGTTCAACCTGCGGGCCGTTGAGTGGGATCAGCACCGCGACCGCATGGAGCAACTGCTGGATATCCATTATCGGAGTGAAGGCTACGAACGCGTTGATTCCAGTAACCCGGGAGGGCTGAGCAGTAAGCTCAGCGATTACTTCGCCGGGGATCTCGCCATTATCGACACCTTACCGACCGCCACTGGCGGCACGCCATTTCAGCGGCAGGTCTGGCAAGCGCTGCGCACCATCCCCTGCGGCCAGGTCATGCACTACGGTCAGCTCGCGGAGACGCTGGGGCGTCCGGGCGCCGCGCGCGCCGTGGGTGCCGCCAACGGTTCAAATCCGGTCAGTATTGTGGTGCCCTGCCATCGCGTGATCGGGCGTAACGGCACCATGACCGGTTATGCCGGCGGCGTGCAGCGTAAAGAGTGGCTGTTGCGCCACGAAGGCTATCTGCTCCTTTGACTGTAAGTGCTTTTTTGGAATCTTCCGGTAATTTTACAATCATTTCTCGCCAGATAAACCTATTATAATCAATTGGATAAATCAAGTAACTGATTTACCCTTTCAATATTACGTGTTTCAGGGGTTCGAGACTTACCTGCTCACCAAAAAGATGTTAAAATTGACCAATATCAATTAAAGCCTGAGCAGACTTATGATCCCGGAAAAGCGAATTATACGACGCATTCAGTCTGGCGGTTGTGCAATCCATTGCCAGGATTGCAGCATTAGCCAGCTTTGCATCCCTTTTACTCTGAACGAGCATGAGCTTGATCAGCTTGATAACATTATCGAGCGGAAAAAGCCTATCCAGAAAGGACAAACCTTGTTCAAAGCCGGTGATGAGCTGAAATCGCTGTATGCAATTCGTTCTGGCACCATTAAAAGCTACACCATCACCGAACAGGGCGATGAGCAAATCACCGGTTTTCATCTGGCGGGCGATCTGGTCGGCTTTGACGCCATCGGCACCGGCCACCACCCAAGCTTTGCCCAGGCGCTGGAAACCTCAATGGTCTGCGAGATTCCTTTTGAAACGCTGGACGATCTCTCCGGTAAGATGCCGAATCTGCGTCAGCAGATGATGCGTCTGATGAGCGGCGAGATTAAAGGCGATCAGGATATGATCCTGCTGCTTTCCAAAAAGAACGCAGAGGAGCGCCTGGCGGCCTTTATCTACAACCTGTCCCGCCGTTTTGCGCAGCGCGGCTTCTCTCCGCGTGAGTTCCGCCTCACCATGACCCGTGGCGATATCGGCAACTATCTGGGCCTGACGGTGGAAACCATCAGCCGCCTGCTGGGGCGTTTCCAGAAAAGCGGTATGCTGGCGGTTAAAGGTAAATATATCACCATTGAAAACAGCGACCTGCTGGCGCAGCTTGCTGGCCAGGCCCGCAACGTCGCCTGATAGTCCCTCTGTATCCGGCCGGATCGCGAATTTTTTTCTAATTTGTTGATCTGGCCAGGCTCCTCCCCTGTTTCATTTCATCCATATAGGTTATCTTTTTAAGGACAAACTGTAGTTACAGTTGTAAGGAGACCCTGTATGGCGAAGTATCAGAACATGCTGGTAGTAATCGACCCCAATCAGGACGACCAGCCTGCATTGCGGCGCGCGGTGTATCTGCACCAACGGATTGGTGGACGCATCAAAGCCTTTTTGCCGATCTATGATTTTTCTTATGAAATGACCACCCTGCTGTCTCCTGACGAACGCACGGCCATGCGCCAGGGCGTCATCGGCCAGCGTACCGCCTGGATCCGCGAGCAGGCAAAATTTTATATTGAATCCGGCGTGCCCATTGATATCAAAGTGGTGTGGCACAATCGTCCCTTCGAAGCCATTATCCAGGAAATCATTAGCGACAAGCATGATTTAGTGCTGAAAATGGCGCACCAGCACGACAAGCTGGAAGCGGTGATTTTCACCCCAACGGACTGGCACCTGCTGCGCAAATGCCCGTGCCCGGTATGGATGGTCAAAGATCAGCCGTGGCCGGAAGGGGGTAAAGCGCTGGTGGCGGTCAATCTCGCCAGCGAAGAGAACTACCACAACGCGCTCAATGAAAAGCTGGTACGCGAAGCGATTGAGCTGGCGGAACAGGTTAACCATACCGAGGTCCATCTGGTGGGCGCCTATCCCGTCACGCCCATCAATATCGCGATTGAGCTCCCTGATTTTGACCCCAGCGTTTATAACGACGCCATTCGCGGTCAGCATTTGCTGGCCATGAAAGCGCTGCGGCAGAAATTCGGCATCGATGAAGGCCGCACCCACGTTGAAAAAGGTCTTCCTGAAGAGGTGATCCCCGATCTGTCTGAACATCTGCAGGCGGGCATCGTGGTGCTGGGCACCGTGGGTCGTACCGGCCTATCGGCGGCCTTCCTCGGCAATACCGCCGAGCAGGTGATTGACCACCTGCGCTGCGACCTGCTGGCGCTGAAGCCGGATCAATACCAGACGCCGGTTGAGCTGGACGACGAAGAAGACGATTAGTCACTCGCCTTCAGTAAGAGTAAAAAACTTCATCCCCCGCCAGCGCGGGGGATTTTTTTGCATTTTATAAACAAAATAAAGGGCCGCCCGGCCCTTATCTTCTATCGCTTTATCGGTAACGAAAACGTTAGTGGATACCTAAACGCCAGGCGTGATCGATCTCTTCTTTCAGCTCCATGGACGAAAGCGCCATTAAGTCAGCAAACTCAAGTTCCAGTAGTTTCAGCTTTTTCAGATACTGCGCGGGGGTTAAAGCAGCGGGGTCACGGCGCAGAAATTCGATGGCCAGTTGCGTGGGGGTTAACTCGGTATCCATAATATCCTCAGTTTGAGTGAAAAACGGGCTTATTATAACACCCTCGCCTGATTATTTTATGAGCAAATAATCACTTGATAACCTATATAAAAAAGCCGTCTCACAGGAGACGGCTTAAGAAGCACAGGTTTTAAAAGACCAGGCTCTACAGTGCTTTCAGAATCGCATCGACGCTGGCTTTGGCATCGCCAAACAGCATGTGGGTGTTCTCTTTAAAGAACAGCGGGTTCTGTACGCCGGCGTAGCCAGTGTTCATCGAACGCTTAAATACAATCACATTCTGCGCTTTCCACACTTCCAGCACCGGCATACCGGCGATCGGGCTGCCCGGATCGTCCTGCGCGGCCGGGTTAACGGTGTCGTTAGCGCCGATCACCAGCACGGTGTCGGTATCGGAGAAATCATCGTTGATCTCATCCATCTCCAGCACGATGTCATACGGGACTTTCGCTTCCGCCAGCAGTACGTTCATATGGCCCGGCAGACGCCCGGCAACCGGGTGAATACCGAAACGCACTTTGATTCCGCGCGCGCGCAGTCGCTCGGTGATTTCCGCGACCGGATACTGGGCCTGCGCCACCGCCATGCCGTAGCCCGGGGTGATGATCACCGACTGCGAACCTTTCAGCATCTCTGCGGTTTCTTCGGCGCTGATTTCACGGTGCTCGCCCACTTCTTCATCCGCCGTGGAGGCCGTGCCGTCAGAACCAAAGCCACCGGCAATCACGCTGAAGAACGAACGGTTCATCGCCTTACACATGATGTACGACAGAATCGCACCGGAAGAACCTACCAGCGCGCCAGTTACGATAAGCAGGTCGTTGCTGAGCATAAAGCCCGCTGCTGCCGCCGCCCAACCGGAGTAGGAGTTCAGCATTGACACCACGACCGGCATATCCGCGCCGCCGATGGAGGCCACCAGGTGCCAGCCAAACGCCAGGGCGATAACGGTCATCACCAGCAGGCACAGTACCTGCATGCCGATGCTGTCGGTACGTACGAAAACGATCAGCAGCAGGAAAGAAACCACCAGCGCCGCCAGGTTCAGCTTATGACGGTTCGGCAGCATCAGCGGTTTTGAAGACATCTTGCCGCACAGTTTGCCAAACGCCACGACGGAGCCGGTGAAGGTCACCGCACCGATGAAGATGCCGAGGAACACTTCGGTCAGATGAATATTGACCAGAATCTGTTCCATCTCTGTTTCATGCTGCAGATAGCTGTTAAAGCCTACCAGCACCGCCGCCAGGCCCACGAAGCTGTGCAGAATCGCCACCAGCTCCGGCATTTCGGTCATTTCAACTTTCTTCGCCAGACGAATACCGATAGCGCCGCCGATAACCATCGCCAGCAGGATCCACGCGACGTTGCTGCTGTCCGGCCCCAGAATGGTCGCCACCAGGGCAATCGCCATCCCGGCAATACCGTAGTAGTTTCCCTGTTGCGAGGTTTCGTGTTTGGAAAGCCCCGCCAGGCTAAAAATAAATAGAATCGCGGCAACAATGTATGCAGCTGTAACTAATCCACCAGACATTTGTTACCCCTTATCCTTTGCGGAACATTTTCAGCATGCGCTGAGTGACGGTGAAACCACCAAAAATATTAATGCTGGCGATCAGCACCGCGATAAAGCTCAGAAAGCTGACCCAGCCGCCGTGGCCTATCTGTAACAATGCCCCGACCACAATAATGCCGGAAATGGCGTTAGTGACCGACATCAGCGGCGTATGCAGCGCGTGGGATACGTTCCAGACGACGTAGTAACCGACCACGCAGGAGAGCGCAAAGACGGTAAAGTGGCCGAGGAACTCTTTTGGCGCCACGCTGGCCAGCCAGCCAAACAGAATAATCGCCAGCGCCATCAGCGCATACTTGCGCAGCGGCGAGCTCGGTTTCGCCTCTGCTTTTGGCGCTTCAACCTTTTTCGCTGCCGCCTGCGGCTGAGCAGATACCTGAATGGGTGGCGCGGGCCAGGTGATTTCACCCTCGCGAACCACGGTAACGCCGCGGATAACGACATCATCAAAATCGATAACGACATTGCCGTCTTTCTCTTTGCACAGCAGCTTGAGCAGGTTGACCAGATTGGTACCGTACAGCTGCGAAGACTGCGTTGGCAGACGGCCAGGGAGATCTGTATAACCGATAATCTTCACGCCGTTGGCGGTGGTGACTACCTGACCCGGCACGGTGTATTCACAGTTGCCGCCGTTTTGCGACGCCAGATCAACCACCACGCTGCCGGGCTTCATGGAGTCGACCATTTCGCGGGTAATCAGCTTCGGCGCCGGTTTACCCGGAATCAGCGCGGTGGTGACGATGATGTCGACATCTTTCGCCTGGGCGGCAAAGAGCGCCATCTCGGCTTTAATAAAGGCTTCAGACATGACTTTGGCATAGCCGTCGCCGCTGCCCGCTTCCTCTTTAAAATCCAGCTCAAGGAACTCGGCGCCCATACTCTGCACCTGTTCTTTCACTTCCGGACGGGTATCAAACGCGCGGACGATTGCCCCGAGGCTATTGGCCGCGCCGATGGCCGCCAGACCAGCAACCCCGGCGCCGATCACCATCACCTTCGCGGGCGGTACCTTACCTGCCGCGGTGATCTGCCCGGTGAAGAAACGGCCAAACTCGTGGGCGGCTTCCACGATCGCGCGGTAGCCGGCGATGTTAGCCATTGAACTTAACGCATCCAGCGACTGCGCGCGCGAAATACGCGGCACCGAATCCATCGCCATCACGTTGATGTTGCGCGCCGCCAGTTTTTCCATCAGCTGCGGGTTTTGCGCCGGCCAGATAAAGCTGATAAGCGTCGTGCCGGGATTAAGCAGCAGGATTTCATCGTCATCGGGCGCGTTCACTTTCAGAATGACGTCAGACTGCCATACGTCATCACCGCTCACGATCTCCGCTCCAGCCTGAACGAAGGCTTCATCGTCGAAACTGGCCAACTTACCGGCACCGCTTTCTACCGCGACGCTGAACCCAAGCTTTAGCAGCTGCTCCACCGTTTTCGGCGTGGCGGCGGCCCGGGTTTCCTGGGCGAGTCTCTCTTTTGGTACACCAATACGCATAGTTTTCCCTTCCATCGGTTTTTGATGATGGTTTACTTTTCTTACAAGCGACCGTCGCAAAGGCGGATGAACGCGCCCCCCAACATATGTCTGAAAAAATAAAACAGTAACAAACTTTTTATAACCTACTGAAAATACCGATTGTGATCTACAGCAATAAAACAGAAATTTTGATTTTATTGGTAAAACGCCCGGCTTACCGTGTCAGGCAGCAATATTTACCTTATTTTTATGCCAGCGCCTGATAATCCGCTTGGCAGAAGGGTTAATTCACCATTTATCGCCGTCTGGATCAGCACGTTAACATTATGTTAACTTATGAAAGTGATATCGATTATCGATTTTGCTGGTCAAGCGGCTGTTTTTTCAACATATCGAAAAATGTTATATTTCTGCAGTATACGTTTAGAGCGGCAAGTGAAAATTGACGCAGACAGTCACTCACGATAAATGCAATAATCAAATGTTTTCAGTCAACAACAATACCCGTACATGGTTTGCGCAAGGCAAAGGATTATTTTTATGAAGCTTAAGAACTCACTCCTGGCGTCTGCTCTTCTGGCTACCACCGCGTTGTCTGCCCATGCAGCGACCGAGCTGACTCCGGAGCAGGCGGCAGCGCTGAAGCCCTACGATCGCGTTGAGGTGACCGGTCGTTTTAACGCCATTGGCGATGCGGTGCAGGCAGTTTCCCGTAAAGCGGACAAAGAAGGCGCAGCTTCCTTTTATGTTGTCGACACCTCCGATTTTGGCAGCGGCGGCAACCTGCGCGTAACGGCCGATTTTTATAAAGAAAATGCCCCGCAGGCCGACGCGCCAAAAAACCGCATTATCAACGGCATAATGGAATTACCGAAGGATCAGGCCGTTGAGCTGGAGCCGTTTGATACCGTCACCGTACAGGGCTTCTACCGCAGCCAGCCGGAAGTCAACGACGCCATTACCAAAGCCGCGAAAGCCAAGGGCGCAGCCTCTTTCTTTATCGTACGCCAGGTTGATGCCAACCAGGGCGGCAACCAGCGCATCACCGCCTATATCTACAAAGCGGATGCCAAAAAACGCGTTCTGCAAAGCCCGGATGCGATCCCGGCAGATTCAGAAGCCGGTCGCGCAGCGCTGGCCGAAGGCGGAGAGGCTGCTAAGAAAGTTGAAATTCCTGGCGTGGCAACGACCGCAGCGGTCGGTTCCGGCACCGGCGTAGGCCGTTTCTTTGAAACGCAATCGTCTAAAGGCGGGCGTTACACCGTCACGCTGCCGGACGGCACCAGGGTCGAGGAAGTGAATAAAATCACCGCCGCGCAGATGGTTCCTTACGACAGCATCAAGTTCACCGGTAACTACGGTAACATGACGGAAATCTCCTACCAGACGGCTAAGCGCGCCGCGAAGAAAGGCGCGAAGTACTACCACATTACCCGTCAGTGGCAGGAACGAGGCGGCAACATCACCATCAGCGCCGACCTGTATAAATAACGGTAGCTGAGCTGAACAAAAAGGCGGCGATTAGTCGCCTTTTTTCTTTTTTTCATTTCTCTCCATTGCATGCATACAAAACACTCCGTAAAATCCCGCGCCTTAGCGCAATCCTCCATTTTTATGCGATTTCGCCAAATAAATATTCTTAGCTTGATGATTATCACCTCGGGAATGCAATGGAAAAGAAACTGGGCCTTAGCGCCCTGACCGCGCTGGTACTTAGCTCGATGCTGGGGGCGGGTGTATTCAGTCTGCCGCAGAACATGGCAGCCGTTGCCAGCCCTTCCGCGCTGCTTATCGGCTGGGGCATCACCGGCGTGGGGATCCTGTTCCTCGCCTTTGCCATGCTGCTGCTCACGCGGATTCGCCCCGACCTCGACGGCGGTATTTTCACCTACGCCCGGGAAGGTTTCGGCGAGCTGATTGGCTTCTGCTCCGCCTGGGGCTACTGGCTGTGCGCGGTTGTCGCCAACGTCTCCTACCTGGTTATCGTCTTCTCGGCGCTCAGCTTCTTTACCGATACGCCCGAACTGCGCCTGTTCGGCGATGGCAATACCTGGCAATCCATCATCGGCGCCTCGGTCCTGCTGTGGATTGTCCATTTCCTGGTTCTGCGCGGCGTTCAAACGGCGGCCGGTATCAACCTGGCCGCGACGCTGGCCAAGCTGCTGCCTCTCGGGGCGTTTATCGCGCTGGCCGCTATGGCGTTTCGTATGGAGACATTTCGCCTCGATTTTAGCGGCCTGGCGCTGGGCGTACCGGTATGGGAGCAGGTGAAAAACACCATGCTGATCACCCTGTGGGTGTTTATCGGCGTCGAAGGCGCGGTCGTGGTTTCCGCCCGCGCGCGTAATAAACAGGATGTCGGGCGCGCGACGCTGCTGGCGGTACTCTCCGCGCTGGCGGTCTATTTGCTGGTGACGCTTCTCTCGTTAGGGGTTGTGCCGCGTAGCGAACTGGCGGAAATCCGCAACCCGTCAATGGCCGGCCTGATGGTCAACATGATGGGCTCCTGGGGCGAAATTGTGATCGCTGCCGGGCTGATTATCTCCGTCTGCGGCGCGTATCTGAGCTGGACGATTATGGCGGCGGAGGTGCCCTATCTGGCAGCGACGCATAAAGCATTCCCGCGCCTGTTTGCCCGAACCAATAAAAACAACGCGCCGTCGTCTTCGCTGTGGCTCACCAATATCAGCGTACAGGCTTCGCTGGTGTTGATTTGGCTTACCGGCTCAGATTACAGCACGCTGCTAACCATCGCCTCAGAGATGATCCTGGTCCCCTACTTTCTCGTCGGCGCCTTTCTGCTGAAGATTGCCCGGCGCCCGCTGCACAAGGCGGTCGGTGTCGGCGCCTGCATTTATGGCTTATGGTTATTATATGCGTCCGGCCCTGTGCATTTATTGTTGTCGGTGATACTTTACGCTCCGGGTCTTCTGGTTTTCCTGTATGCCCGTCGTACACACCAGCACGATCGCCCGCTCAAACGCCGTGACCTGGCATTAATTGGTTTTTTGCTGGTTGCCGCCGTACCGGCAACGTGGATGTTGGTAGGGTAAGCGGTTACCCTGCCGCTGAACTCAAAGGAGATCTCCATGGCTGACATCCAGCCTCGCCCGATCCTGATTACCGGCGGGGGCCGTCGCATCGGCCTCGCCCTGGCCCGCCATTTTGTGGCCCGCCAGCAGCCCGTTATCATCAGCTATCGCACCTGGTATCCGGCCATCGACGCGCTGCGTGAAGCGGGAGCCGTTTGCCTGCACGCGGATTTCAGCACGGATGAAAGCATTCTGGCGTTCGCCGCAGAGGTGGAAGCGCACGCCAGCGGCGGTCTGCGCGCCATCATTCATAACGCCAGCGGCTGGATGGCGGAAAAGCCCGGGATCCCGTTAACCACGGTGCTCGCCAGCATGATGCAAATTCACGTCAACGCCCCCTACCTGCTCAACCATGCCCTGGAGAGCCTGCTGCGCGGCCACGGTCATGCCGCCAGTGATATTATCCATATCACCGACTACGTCGTGGAGCGCGGCAGCGACAAACATATCGCCTACGCCGCCAGCAAAGCGGCGCTGGATAATATGAGCCGCTCGTTCGCCCGCAAGCTGGCGCCGGAAATTAAGGTTAACGCCATCGCCCCCTCGCTGATTTTATTTAATGAAGGGGATGACGCGGAGTACCGCAGGCAGGCGCTCGATAAATCGCTGATGAAAATCGCCCCAGGCGAAAAAGAGATCATTGACCTGACTGAATACCTGTTCAGCAGTAGCTACGTGACCGGGCGCTCATTTGCCGTCGACGGCGGCCGCCATCTGCGCTAGTGGAAACGGCTCCAGCCAATAATGAGTAGCCACGCGCATAAGCTCCAGCACACCACTGCGCCTGCCAGGGCAAACGGCAGGCGCATAACGCCGGTGAAATACCATAGCGAAAGCAAGTAGATAAAGTACGGAATGATAGACCACATCCCAAAGACGATGGTGGTGCGTAGCGCTTCGATACCCCGCTCGCTGGCGACGATGTAGTGCGCAATCAGGGCGAAAGTGGGAAAAAGCGGAATTAACCCGGCGATATAGTAATTTTTCGTTTTGGACAGCACGCCGATCAGGACGACAACCAGTGCCCCGAGCAGCGCTTTTATCAACAGCCCCATTCCTTTTTGCCTTAACATTTAAACAACATGTATTCGCAGCATAACGGAAGCGCGGGAATTTATAAATGCGCAAAAACGGCGAGCAGACTGAACAGGCGAAAGACCTATTTGACTACTCCATAACGGTGGTTATGGCAGGTGATGATATCCCCTGACAAAGACCGTGCTATTTGAAATCAATCAACCCTATTTTGAACATCTTTTGCACAAACGCATTTGTTTTTACTGCGAAAAGCATCTGCATGCTCTAATTACCTGGTTATACGTATAACATTTTTTATATCGTTATTTTTGACGTTATCACCACAGTATATTTTTCCTGCACATCACCTTTAAGGGTTTACACATATTTTAAAGCGCAACATGAACGCCTGAATGATATTTAGCAGATGTTAACTCAATAATCTCATCAGTTTACTCGCACCATTAATCCGCAGTAAGTGATGCAAATCAATACTGATAAAATAGCCTGACAACGGTTAATTGATATAGGCGGTTTTTAGCATAACTGATGACTTTAAATCTATTCTTTCTGCACTCATTCGCAATAAGCGCGCGTAGACACTTTTTAGAAAAACAGCAGAATAAAGTCCGTTATATTGATTTATATCAAAATAAAACCGATTTCATAAAGAAGCATACTTTGCCATTAATGACATGCAGCGTAGTAGATATGATCGTAATTATATGATTTTACGATCTTTCGATCTAATCTTGATATCCAGCGCGGAATTTTATTCTATTCACAACCAACAATGCAGCTTATTAGTTCATCTCCGGTCGGTTTTTCGAATCTTTTACTTGTTGCTATTATCAATATCAGTATTAGACACTCATGTAAGTGCAATTATCCCATATTAAACTAAGTCAGCGTCAGCTAAAGGAACCTCCATGTTTGGACCCGCTTCAGGCACAATAAAAAGCCCCTTAAACCTTATCAAACTATATACATCAACGCGAAAATGCTCATAAATTACTGGAGCGCATTAAGCATGCAGTGGAATATTGAAAATAGCCTTGTATGTCCTGTAACCGGAACAGGATTTTCAGTTGCGGCAAGTGCTAAAAATCTCAAATTAATCATATGGTATAATGGTGATTATTTTTTGAACACTGGTTCGGTTATTAACATCACTCAAAATGAAGTGCTCATTAACGGCGAGCCCGGCGATTTACAGGTTATTCACGCTTTCCCCTATACGGAAATCCTGTGGTCAACGTTTGCCCGGTATATCGATTGTCCGGGCAATGAGGATCCTATGTTGCTCATCTGCCATCGAAGAAGTCTCTGCAAATTCGCCTTGTGCCCCTACGGTGCGAGGCAAAAGAGGCCAGAATAAGGCTCTCTCCTGGCTCAAGCTCAGCCTATTTCTCTACGGGCAGAGGCTGTTCTGACAGACGCTGCCCACCTTTGCCGCACCCCGTGAGCATAATACGCAGAGCTTTCATCATTAACGCAATCATTGTCTGGTCACGTGAAAGCATAGCTCTGAACCACAAGTCCGGGAAGCATAGCGAATTTCGTCACCAATACATAGCTCATATTAATGCCCGAATGGTTTACAATGGCGATAGCGATGAATGGGCTGCTGACCTTATGATGCCTCATGCGCCGTCTCAGCCGCGATTCTGGCAAAGCGATTCAAACGATGATAGATGAGTACAAGCATACACAATATGAATAAAATTGTTTTCGTTGAGGACGATGCCGAGGTCGGCGCACTGATTGCCGCCTACCTTGGCAAACACGATATGGACGTGGTGGTAGAACCGCGCGGCGACCGGGCGGAAGAGGTTATCGCGCGCGAAAAGCCCGATCTGGTGCTGCTGGATATCATGCTGCCGGGTAAAGACGGTATGACGCTGTGCCGCGATTTGCGCGGCCAATGGCAGGGCCCCATCGTCCTGCTCACTTCGCTGGACAGCGATATGAACCATATTCTCTCTCTCGAAATGGGCGCCAGCGATTATATCCTGAAAACCACGCCGCCCGCGGTGCTGTTAGCCCGCCTGCGCCTGCATTTGCGTCAGCACGTCGCCGTGCCGGAAGGTAGCGTCCCCTCCTCCCTCACCCCGCATAAAGCCATCACCTTTGGCTCCCTGAGCATCGATCCGGTCAATCGCCAGGTCATGCTCAGCGGCGAAAGCGTCGCGTTATCCACCGCGGATTTCGATCTGCTGTGGGAGCTGGCGACGCACGCCGGACAAATTATGGATCGCGACGCGTTATTAAAAAACCTGCGCGGCGTCAGCTACGATGGTATGGACCGCAGCGTCGACGTTGCCATTTCGCGGCTGCGCAAAAAGCTTCTCGACAATGCGACCGAGCCCTATCGCATCAAAACGGTACGCAATAAAGGCTATCTGTTCGCCCCCCACGCCTGGGACAATTAATTCACGGGTCAGCTGTGAGTGCAGGTTAAGTCGCCACAGTCACTGCACCCTCCTGTTAATGATTAACTATTCTTAAAACAAGCGTTGCGCTTAATGCAAAACTGGCGAATCCGGAACCGATCGGCGCAAAACATTCTAATGTGGTGGTAACCATGGCGATTGTGCCACTATCGATACCCGCCGCGAGTATAGAGCTTCACACCATGAGTGGGTTGGGATGACCGAAATATCTACTGTACGGGGGTATTTAAATGTTGAGCGATCTCAGCAACGATGAAAGTAAAAGACGCGCGGCGATTGACCTGTTAAAAAATCCCGACGAGGGACGGGACGAAGCATTAAAGAAGTATACGCATCTGGTCTGCCAGTTGCTGAAAATGCCGATGAGTTTTGTCTCGGTGCTGGATGATGAAAAGCAATATATCAAATCCGCTCAGAATATCGCCGCCACGGAAACCCGCCTGGGCGACGCATTTTGCGAACAGACCTTGAAACAGGGTAAAACGTTCATTTGTCGTGATACGCATCAGCACCCGGTTTTTCAGCGCGATCGCGCCGTCAGAGAAGCGCCGTTCATTCGTTTTTATGCGGGATGCCCGCTGACAACCCGGGATGGGGTGGCCGTGGGTACCTTGAGTATCCTTGATACGCAACCCAGGGAACTTTCCGACGAGCAGGTCGCTATCTTTAACACGCTGGCCGAGCTGGTATCGGACTTCTTAGCCTCCTGGCACTCGGTAGGCTATACCGACGTCGTCACGCTATTACCCAATCGTCAGCGCCTGCTGAAGGACATTGAGGTGTCGGCGGTGAGCGCTTTCCGGCTGGTCATCATTGACTGCATTGATATGCCCTTTGCCTACGAGATGGCCCGCTCATTGGGGATGATTGCCGTAGAAAACTTACTTCGCGACATGACCGCTCAGCTGCAGGCACGTCTGCCTCTCGCGGGCCAGCTTTACGCCGTGGCGGTCGGACGATTTGCTTTTTTAACGCCTGAGCCAACGGCTCTGTCGCTGGAAAACATTGCCCAAAACCTTCAGGGAACCCAGGCCAGGATTGGCCCGGAAGTTCCCCTGGATTTGGATATTCACATGGGTGACTCCGGGCTGTGCGACAGCACCCTGACGCCGAATGAAATTCTGCGTCGTGCGGTGAGCGCCTTGCATGAGGCGATAAGCCAGGGGCACCGTTTTACCACCTATAATGACGCCCTGGATACCCGCAAAAAGAGGGATTTCAGCCTGCTGACCGAACTCAGACAAACGCTGCAGGGAAACCAGGGCTTATATCTGGTCTATCAGCCGAAAATCTCGCTGGCGACCGGGCGCGTGACGGGTGCTGAAGCGCTGGTCAGATGGAAGCATCCGACAAACGGCGAAATCCTGCCCGGCGAATTTATCCCGCTGGTCGAAAAGACCAGCCTGATGCGTGAGCTCACGGCCTGGGTTATCGATCGCACTATCGCGCAGCTGAGCGAGTGGCGGGACCAGGGACTGACTCTGCCGGTGTCAATTAATCTGGCCGCCAGTGACTTTTCTCGGCCCGATTTCGCTGAGGAGCTTGAACAGAAACTGCGGAATGCGTCTCTTGAGCCGGCGCTGCTGGGATTGGAGTGTCTGGAAACCGAGAAGATGCTTGAAAGTCCGGCCGCGCTTAACGGGTTGAACATGCTTAAAAAACGTGGATTTAAAATTTCTCTGGATGACTTTGGTTCGGGATACAGCAACATTAATTACCTGCGGCAAATGCCCCTGGACATCATCAAACTCGACCGGTCTATTGTGAGTCATATTGTCGACGAAAAAGCCAGCCGCATTATTGTGCGTAACGTTATCAAGCTTCTCAAGCAGCTCGATTACATCGTCCTGGCCGAAGGCGTCGAGGATCGCAAAACGGTCGAGATCTTGCGAAGCCTCGGCTGCGATGAGGTTCAGGGCTATTTCTATGCCAGGCCAATGGTTTCTGCAGATTTTGCAGCATGGTCCCGCGCCAGAAACGCAGCGCCGGAAATAAACCCCTGAAGGGCATCGCCGTTTTCGTAGCAAATGATCGGACGCATCGGCGGTTACGCAAGGTTCTTGCTGACCAAAATGCCCCACGTTCAGTCGCGCTAACCGTACCAGCCAGCTGGTTTCTAGCCGAAATTGCCATATAACGTCCAGCAGAGATGAGAAAAGGTGTTATATCAAGTTGAACCCTCCTCACCTATAACCACTTTCTTATAATGGTTTTTTGACAAGCTTACGCGACGGCGTCAGCACTCGCTTGCTATGGGCTCCTCGAGTGTGCGCAATCAAGATTGCCGGGTGTGTCGACTGCCCGCCGCATAACTTATGCAGAGCGGATGTTGTCAGCCGGTGCGAACCCTGCTTTCATAGCGAATCCAGCGGCGGATGAAAATGCAGAAAGGGGTTTTCACGAAGTTTCTGCCGGGGAAAATGCCCTCATGATGCCTCTGAGGGTATGAGAAAGGCATTTAACCTTTTTTAAGTGAGATTTAATGAAAAAGCTGTTTGTGCAGTTTTACCTGCTGCTGTTCGTCTGCTTCCTGGTGATGACTATGATGGTTGGCCTGGTGTACAAATTCACCGCCGAACGCGCCGGGCGTCAGTCTCTGGACGATTTAATGAAAAGCTCGCTCTATCTGATGCGCAGCGAGCTGCGGGAGATCCCGCCGCGCGACTGGAGCAAAACGCTTAAAGAGCTGGATCTCAATCTCTCTTTCGATCTGCATATCGAACCCATCAGCAAATTCAAGCTGTCGGAGAACTCGATGCAGCATCTGCGTGCCGGGGATATCGTCGCTCTCGACGATCAGTACACCTTTATCCAGCGCATCCCGCGCAGCCACTACGTGCTTTCCGTCGGCCCGGTGCCCTATCTCTATTTTTTGCACGAGATGCGCCTGCTCGATCTGGCCCTGATGGCTTTTATCGCCATCTCGCTGGCCTTCCCGGTATTTATCTGGATGCGTCCGCACTGGCAGGACATGCTGCGTATTGAGACCGCCGCCCAGCGCTTCGGCGACGGACATCTTAGCGAACGCATTCATTTCGACAGCATGTCCAGCTTCGAACGGCTGGGCGTGGCGTTTAATCAGATGGCCGATAATATCAACGCGCTTATCGCCAGCAAAAAACAGCTGATCGATGGTATCGCCCATGAGCTGCGAACCCCGCTGGTGCGTCTGCGCTATCGTCTCGAGATGAGCGAGAACCTCACCGAAGCCGAATCTCTGGCGTTGAACCGCGACATCGGCCAGCTGGAAGCGCTGATTGAAGAGCTGCTGACCTACGCGCGGCTTGACCGTCCGCAGAACGAACTGAAGCTGACGACCCCCGATTTCCCGGCGTGGATCCGCGATCATGTGGAAGATATTCAAACGGTTAATCCCCAGCGCGAGGTCGCGCCAGGCGACATTTTGGCCGGCAATTACGGCGCGCTGGATATGCGCCTGATGGAACGGGTGCTGGATAATCTGGTGAACAACGCCCTGCGCTACAGCAATCGGCGTATTCAGGTCGGCCTGACGCTGCAGGGTTCGCGGGCGACGCTGCGGGTCGAAGATGATGGTCCCGGTATCGCGCCTGCTGAGCGCGAGAGAGTTTTCGAGCCTTTCGTACGCCTCGACCCCAGCCGCGATCGCGCCACCGGCGGCTGTGGCCTCGGTTTAGCTATCGTTCACAGTATCGCCCAGGCTATGGCCGGGGAAGTCCATTGCGAAGAGAGCGCGCTGGGCGGAGCCTGTTTTTGCTTTAGCTGGCCGGTGTATCATCAGCTGCCGAATTTTACCTCCGCCTGACGAGCCTTTGCGCAGATGCTGAGGTCTGCTATAGTTAAAAAAACGTCAAGCATGTTGTAACTAAGGTGGGAAATATGGCCAGCTATGACCTCGTTGAACGTCTGAACGGCACCTTTCGCCAGCTCGAGCGCGAACTGCAAGAGCTGAAACAGTCCCTGAGCCAATGCCGCCTGCTGGCCGCCCGCGTCTTTGAGCTGCCGCCGGTAAGCAAGGATGCGGAACACCAGCCGCTCGACAGCATCAATGTGGTTCAGCATACCGGCAAAACCGCGCTGGAGATGGCGCTCAGGCACTACAGCCATCTGTTTATCCAGCAGCAGTCGGAAACCCGCAGCAGTAAGGCCGCCGTGCGCTTGCCCGGCGCGATTTGCCTGCAAACTGACGCCAACCAACAGGCTGAGCTGGCAGGCAAAATCGCCCATATCAACGCCCTCAAAGCAACCTTTGAGAAGATTATTACCGTCGATTCCGGCCTGCCTGCCGCCGCGCGGTTTGAGTGGGTCCATCGCCACCTGCCGGGGCTTATCACGCTTAGCGCCTACCGTACCCTGACCCCGCTGCTCGATCCGAGCACCATTCGCTTTGGCTGGGCCAATAAGCACGTGATTAAAAACCTCACCCGTGACCGGGTGCTGATGCAGCTGGAAAAAAGCCTGCAGTCGCCGCGGGCGGTGCCGCCGTGGACGCGCGAGCAGTGGCAAAGCAAGCTGGAGCGAGAGTATCAGGATATTGCCGCCCTGCCGCAGCGGGCAAAGCTGAAGATAAAGCGGCCGGTGAAGGTGCAGCCCATCGCCCGGGTCTGGTACAGCGGCGAACAAAAACAGGTGCAATACGCCTGTCCGGGACCGATGATTGCGCTGATATCCGGCACGAAGGGGGTCAGCGTGCCGGACCTCGGTGAGTTACTGAACTATGACGCCGAGAACGTACAGTATCGCTATAAACCGCAGGCGCAGTCGCTCAGGCTTCTGATCCCGCGGCTGCACCTGTGGCTGGCTAGCGAGTAGGCAGACTGCCCACCATCTCTTGCGGGCGAACCCACCGGTCAAACTCGTCCTCCGTCAGGTAGCCGAGCGCCAGCGCGGATGCCTTCAGGGTCACCCTCTCTTTGTGCGCCTTTTTGGCAATTTCCGCCGCTTTGTCATAGCCAATATGGGTGTTCAGCGCGGTGACCAGCATCAGCGACTCATTGAGCAGCTGGCTGATGCGTTCACGATTCGGTTCAATCCCCACCGCGCAGTGCTCGTTAAAGCTCTCCATCCCATCCGCCAGCAGCCGCACCGATTGCAGGAAGTTGTGGATCACCAGCGGGCGGTAGACGTTGAGCTCAAAGTTGCCCGATGCGCCGCCAATATTTACCGCGACATCGTTACCCATCACCTGGCAGCACAGCATAGTCAGGGCTTCGCACTGGGTCGGGTTGACTTTGCCGGGCATAATCGACGATCCCGGTTCATTTTCCGGGATCGCAATTTCGCCAATCCCGCAGCGCGGGCCGGAAGCCAGCCAGCGTACATCGTTGGCGATTTTCATCAGCGAGGCGGCCAGGCCTTTCAGCGCCCCGTGGGCGTGCACCAGGGCATCCACGGTCGCCAGCGCTTCAAATTTATTCGGCGCGGTGACAAACGGCTGGCCGCTTAAGGCCGCGAGCTCGGCGGCGACGCGTACCGCGTATTGCGGATGAGTGTTGAGCCCGGTTCCCACCGCCGTCCCGCCCAGCGCCAGCTCCGCCAGATGCGGCAGGCTATGGTCGATATGTTTTAAATTATGCTCCAGCATCGCTACCCAGCCGGAGATCTCCTGGCCGAGGGTCAGCGGCGTGGCGTCCTGCAGGTGGGTGCGGCCGATTTTGACGATGTCGCTGAAGGCAACGGCTTTATCGTTCAGGGTCTGCTTTAGCACGTTGAGCTGCGGAATCAGCTTCTCCCGCAGGGCAATTATCGCCGCCACGTGCATCGCCGTCGGGAAAACGTCGTTAGAGCTCTGGCTCTTGTTGACATCATCGTTCGGGTGCACCTTACGCTCCATCCCGCGCGCCCCGCCCAGCAGCTCACTCGCGCGGTTGGCCAGCACCTCATTCATATTCATATTGCTTTGCGTGCCGGAGCCGGTTTGCCAGATAGCCAGCGGAAAGGCGTCCGGATGTTGGCCTGCCAGCACTTCATCCGCGGCCTGAATAATCGCCTGCGCTTTCTCCGCGGCCAGCAGGCCGAGATCGTTATTCACCTTCGCCGCCGCGCGCTTGGTCAGCGCCAGCGCGTGGATAAGCTCGACCGGCATTTTTTCCGTCGAAATGCGGAAATGTTCCAGCGAGCGCTGGGTTTGCGCGCCCCATAGCTTGTCAGCAGGCACGTCGATGGCGCCCATTGAGTCTTTTTCACTGCGATACGTTGTCATGACTGTCTCCTTGGATTCAAAGTGCGAAATCGCGACAAAGCTCACCTGCTTAAAGCGTAAAGTATGGGTCAGATTTATATGTTGTTTTAGTCGTTCGTGCCGCTAAGCGGCATAAAAAAACCGCCCCGAAGGGCGGCTGGGATTATTTCACGCAGCGGGCGCACTGCGAGCTTTGGATTTGCTGGAAGAAATCGTTGCCCTTGTCATCCACAAGGATAAACGCCGGGAAGTCTTCCACTTCGATTTTCCAGATAGCTTCCATCCCCAGCTCCGGATACGCCACGCACTCCAGGCTACGGATACTCTGCTGCGCCAGTACCGCCGCCGGACCGCCGATGCTGCCGAGGTAGAAACCGCCGTGCTTATGGCAGGCGTCGGTGACCTGCTGGCTGCGGTTGCCTTTGGCCAGCATCACCATGCTTGCGCCGTAGAATATCGCTCATCGGCTGGTTGAGGTTGACCTTGACCGCCTCGCCCTCACCGGCCTGACGCAGATGTTCGGGAATATACTTGCCCGGGTTGCTCTCCAGTTTCTCCAGCCAGATCCCTTCGCGGTTGATCTTGGCTTTGATATTACGATCCGCCGAGCAGGAGACGCCCATGCCCACCGGGCACGACGCGCCGTGGCGCGGCAGGCGGATAACGCGGATATCGTGGGCGAAGTATTTGCCGCCGAACTGCGCCCCAAGACCGAGGTTTTGCGCCTCCACCAGCAGTTCCTGCTCTAGCTGAATATCGCGAAAGGCCTGGCCGTGCTCGTTGCCTTCGGTCGGCAGGCCGTCGTAATACTTGGTTGAGGCCAGCTTAACGGTTTTCAGGGTGGACTCCGCCGAAGTGCCGCCAATGACGAACGCAATATGGTACGGCGGGCAGGCGGCGGTTCCCAAAGTGCGCATCTTCTCGACGAGGTAGTTTTTCAGCTTCGCCGGCGTAATTAATGCTTTGGTTTCCTGGTACAGATAGGTTT